>ERZ1370068.4713-contig-377_pt1 | contig 189605 bp, 228 predicted proteins | sample MGYA00561227_ERZ1370068 | MGnify/ENA primary metagenome ERZ1370068 (study PRJEB38410, sample SAMEA6850437) | metagenome | study: Metagenomic assessment of the ecological functions of the soil: analysis of the soil microbiota associated with the...
ATTGTACTTCGTTCAGTTACGTATTGCTGGTAGCGAAATGCCAGACAATCGCGGCTGAACCGAATACGCGAAACAGAAATGCGAGGCAATCGTGTGTGGTGCTATACCACCGTAGCGTCTTCCCTACGTGCGACTCCACGATGTCGCGGAGGTCAGCAAGGCGATCTGGTATCTTCGGTTGGAAGGCACGGTGGTGTCATCAGCCATGGGTCTCTCTCTCTATTCTCGAAGCACCCGTGGGACATCCTTGCGCGGACGTGTCGGCCGAGGAGCGAGCCGCTGGTGGCGGGGAAGGGGTGCGAGTTGGAGGGCGTCTCATTGACGGCTAACGCTCTGCTAGCCTTGCCTGACGCATCAACTAGCGAACATGGTCTATTGCGCTAATCGCCGGAATCAGCTTAACGGTTTTAGCTAGGATTGTCTCAAGGGCTGCGATCTTTTCGCGCTCAGGCACCCAGGCAGCAATGCAACTTTATTAGAATCTCCGTGGCAAATCGATAGTGGGTCGATTCGACGGTCTCGCCCATCTCAATCGCATTCTTGAGAGGTCAGTCTCATTCAGAGACCGGCTGATGTTGGCCCGTCAGGTATTGCTCCCAGGAGTATTCCGCAATCCTTGCAAGTAGTCGGATGACGCCTTGTTCAATTCCGCCTCAACCCATCGAATGCCTCCTGGCTTCCGCTCCCTTCTTGCGAAGTGCCTCTCGAAATGGAGAGCCTCCGAGCTCGGGGAATTGAGAGTATGTGCAGTCTCTTCGAGTGAGAGTTGCCAAGAATACGCCGAAAGGCGGTTTCGTTGGCATCAAGCGCCTAGCTCTTGGGCCACGATACCCCGGAGTTCGAGCATGAAGTCCTCGCGGAGGATACAGAGCATTACCACCGCTGCTGCAATCGGGTCATTAGGGGGGGAACCACTTGCGGACTTTGAAGGGTCGAGCTGGACCCGGCTCAATTGAACCGCCCCCGCTCGCTCATGGCCCGATACGATAGCACGGCCATCCAGATGATCGTAGCACCGGCAGAGGCATCCCGTGCGGGTGAAAGCCGCAGCACGGCGCAGGGTGATTTGGGTTCGGTCATGGTGTGATGGGTCGGCGCTAAAGGGGGCGCTGAATGATCTATTGGAGATGGCTCAGTGAGGGTTCTATCCTCTCCCGGGGATTGGACGATGGTGATCGCGCTCAGTATCCTCGCCAACCTCATAACATTGGCCATCGTGTTCTTGGGTCGTAGGTTACTTGATGCCACATCAAGTACATGGAAGAATCAACTTGGGATACAACAAAAACGATCCGACTTGGTGACGCTACTATCCACCGATCCGACCAGGCGCTATTCTCTTTGCGATAGAACAAACACGGAATCTCTTAATGATGAGTCTCTTCTGTGATCATGTCTGTCCTGGTAGCATTCGCGTCCGAGGCTCTTCCTCCAGAAAACAAACGAAAGACTGTTTTTACTAGCAACCACAATGTTCATGGCGTGGGGAATTGGACTGGCGCTCCGCCTTCAAAACAATAGGACAGTGGTAGCAGAAGCTCGCGCACTTAGGACCACCCCTTCACCGGGATCACCACCAGCTTCCGGTTTCCGATACTCCGGGCGATGAGTGCTTGATTCGAGCCTTTGAACTCAACACAGCTCGGGATATTGTTGAATCCGCGCGTTTTCGAAAAGAGAGCGACGAACGCGTAGAAGGCGGGGTTACTGCCTATGGTATCATCCCTTTGCACCAGAGACGGGGGAAGGGTGAATAAACTCGTCTGCTTTAGCTTTTGCCCCTTTCCGCTCAGCCAGTTCAACGCCAGTCGTTGTGCGGCCTCTCTAAAAAGATCCGGCGATTCTTTGGCAATCATTCTCCAACCAGAGCCTACAAGCTATCGGAATCAGCTCCAGCCAGAATGTCCACTTTATGATCCCTTGTTATCATCACGTTCAAACCCGCTGAGGTAGCCGCCTGCCCAGGATGTGAACCCAATCAGATCGAGCGTCCGGTTCGAGTTTGGCTGCGCAACGCCCACCATTGTCTTGATGTACTGACCCGCAGCTCGGCTGCCGCTTACCACAACGAGCGGCCGCTTCTTGAGAGCCATTACCCCGCTACAGTATCAACAAGCACAGGACTCGGGGAACATCGCTCTAGTGAATGGGAACATGGCGATGGCCTTTCGGTGAAAGATCAATGATTGAGCCTTACCCCGTACACCGTTACCAGAGACCTCCACGTCCTACGCTCGGATTCAGGTCACTCGAAACACACGACCAGGTGGGGGTGCAAACATTGGAACTTCCTTAAAGGCAAACGTTCCACCAGGAAGAAGCCATATTCGGAATAAGTATGAATTACGCCCCTGGCTTCCCATCCCGATCCTTTAGATCGGCATGTTTTAGAAGTAACACCACCTTAGTTAGCACGAAGTCATTACTCTTATTTTCAAGCGTCCCGTCGAAGTCGATCTTCATTTCCCGCCAGTTGACAGTATGGCCAGCGTTGCCGTACACAGGCATGCGAATGATCTTAGCGTGTTTATCTGCACCTGGGTTCAACGTGGTGTTGCCGAACATTTCAGTCATGGTTCTTCACGCACCGTTCGACTCCGGCGACTGTACCGGCCTGGTACCGCTCGATAGCCTCTCCGGTGATCTGGTCGGAACCTGGTAGGAATCATGACGAGCACGACCACAACGGATGAAAGACGGGAGTGCGACTCAAGCTACGAGAATATAAGGTTGGATGGACAGGAACCACGTCTCCGCTACTGCTTCAACCTCAGATCGTCGCTTTCCCGATACAACGCGCCCAGATAATGAGCGCCGACCTTCTTCTCGCTGCGATTCTTGCGCGCTTCGTGACTTCATGCTTGTCCTCACACTCCTTCGCCGTATCGAACGCGCGCCCACTGATCCCGGCAATTTCCGGCGCGTAGCAGTCGATCGCGATGGCATCCGGAGATACCAGCCGAGCGACAGCGGCGAATCGTTTGCGGCTCACCCGGGGCACCTGTGCAAACAGGGCCTCCTCACCTGGTTTCCTGAATTGAGGGATCGACGACGGTACCACCCGGCCTTAGCTGTGAATGGCAGCATACGTCTCGCCGCTCCTGCCAAATACTAAACCGATTCACCATGCATCCGTGAATCAAGGCACGAATGATGAGGCGGGGAAGCAGACCGGAGTCAGTATGACCAGGCCTGCCGCTCCACCCGAGATAACCATGGTTTCACCGCCAGCGCCCGACAGCACGCGCCGGCCGGGACTCCAGCCAACCGCTTGGTTCGTCGTATGGCTCGCCTACCCCCACCAGCGTCTCCCTTGCCTTCTCGACGGTCTTTGTCCCCGTTCCGGCTTTCGCCGCCGTTCGATGCTCACCGGAGCCGTCGCGGTACTGGACAAACTTCCCGGTGTTCGCTGCTCGATAAGGCCAATGACCAGTCTCGGCGTAAGTGGTCGGCAACTGGAACCTGCATGATGAGACCCGCGTAGCAGCGGGTTCCGGCGCCCCAGAGGCCCGCCTGCGCCACACCGAGGACTCAGCCTGGGGGGAACCCGCGCAACGGATTTTCTGCATCAGGAAGCCCAGTCACGCGCTCACTGCCGGGGACCCTTGGCAGTTGGTTTTACGCACGACGCGGGGACCGCTATTGACCGGGGGACCCGCAACGGGCTCGATTCTTGGGGATTTTCCCTGTGTTCCTCTTTTACGCTAAGTACCCAGGAAGTGGCGCCCATCCTGGGCTGGGAGGACCCATCGACCAGGTCGAAAGCCAGAAAACTGGAACACGGGACAGCCTGTGGTTGCCAGGCCTGTCTGCCCGGCTTGCGGGCGCGTAAAGGTGGTGGGATCAGATGCTCAACAGGGCGACGGGCAGGCGGGGCTCTCGCAGGGTGCACCTGGGGTGCAAGCGGGTGGCACGCGTCTTGCCGGGTTCTGCAATCGAACGTTCCTCTCAAGAATGGCGGGGTTCAGAGACTAAGCTAACAACCGCAGCAAGTTCAACGTGCCGCTGGGTGTCGAGGCGCAGGAGTTCTGTGTGATCCGGTAGTTAGCCCAGCATTTCAGCCGCCCAAAGCGGAAGGAGTCAGCCGGAGCCCCTGAGTTGCGCGGGGGTTGCGGAGGGCGCTTCGCGACCCTGGCGAGGAAGTGACGACTACCCGCGCAGGCAGCGGCGACGCTACGGCGACTGATCTCCCATCGATTCCCGCGCATGACTGCCGACGCAAACACCCTGCGGTTGTCCCGCGACACGGTGCCGACTACCACCACTGGGTCGCCCTGAGTCAGCATCCGATACTGATCGAGCGGGACCCGGGTGATATCGACATCGACACCGCCGCCGCTGTTGAGGAGCAGCATCAGCTTCTGTCCGGCTATCCATTGCACGCGCCCGTCGAGTTCCACGTAGGTCTGACCGGCGGCCGGCAGCGGCGTCCCCACGAGCGTGAATGCGAGGGTGCCGATGGCGAGGAACGCGGTGATGACCTTGTTCATGTCGACTCCTGTTGTCCATGGCTCATCGTCGGCCAACGGGCGGGCTGGGAGCCCAAGTTGTCCGTTCGGATGCCGGGTTCTCTCCGTATCGCAGGGAGCCGCTACGATTTTCATTGCTGCTGAGGGCAAACCATCCGCTAAGGCACCGGAAAGGTTGCGTCGAAACCTCGTGGCACCGCGCTTGCAGCCCTACGCGACCACCATCCGATGGGCGACTCGACCGCAACCCAGTGAAGGGCTACTTCAAACAATGAAGGTGCTCGTCATCGATGGATGAGCCGCTGATCCGCGACATCTTCGCGCAGTTCGTCGAGCTGTTGGGACATGAGGCGGACGTAGCGGCTGACGGGCGCGAGGGCCTGGCGCGCTTTGACCCGCTCGTCCACCAAGCCGTGGTCACGGACTTCCTCATGCCGGGATTGACGGGCCTCCAGGTTGCCGAGGCGATACGGGCGCGGAGCTGCACAACGCCCATCGTGATGATCAGCGGGTCCGCTGCGCCGCAGGACGAGCGGCGAGCCGCGGCAGGCGGGGCTGCGCTTCCTGCACAAGCCGATCAGCTTCGCGCAGTTCGCGGCGATGATGGCGGAGGTCGTCGAGTATTCTGGAGCGGCGCAATAGGTCTGCACGGCGCGGCTCAAAGTCCTGGAAGGCGCTGGCCGAGGCACATCGAGCCCAATTACATCGCGCTCGGCTTCCAGGGCAGGCGTCAGCGACGATTGGTCTCCGGATGCATCAGGCCGCCGCTTCGCAATCGCATTGGGCCGGCGTGTGCCCGGCTCAAGTGACGGTAGAGTGCCAGCGCGGCCGCCCGGGCATTCACGGTGAAGGGCGAGGGGCGAGCCTTTCCGAGCACGCTGATCTTGCGGTCCTGGCGCTCCTCCTGGCCGCATGCAGGGCAGGTCACTCGATAACCTGATCCGCTCGCTGTAGGAGCGACCGGCGGGATGGTCAGGCCGAGCGCCTTGGCGGTCTTCAGGGTTGATGACCAGCTCGAACCGGTGAGTTACTCCATCGGTAAGTCGGCGGGTTTCGCACCTTTAAAAATCCTGTCCACGAGTAGGCGACGCGCCTGTGCATTTCCGGATAGCTCGGCGGAATGGCATCGGCCGCCATGCGTCCACCAGTTCCCGGTACCATACATCCCGGGAAGGCGATGCCGTGCTGCGAAGTCCACGATTCGCCCTCGATGATGCAGGAAGAGGCGGTCGGCCAACATGATGAGAGCACCGGGCCGCTCGCGCGCGGTTGCAGGCAGATGCGCGATCAAATTCTGGATCGGCTCGGACGTCGACAAATTGAACAGTCAGGCGCAAAGGCGCTGGCGGCCTCTGCGGGCCTGCTTTTTGCGAGATCACGTGGAAGGCATTGACGGTATTCATGAGGAAGGAGACGGTGGAGAGCTTCGGAACCACCTCCCTGAGCAGCTCCAACCGTTTGCCCTCCAGGTCCGGTGCATCGACACCAATCCTGTGAGGTTTCCCCGGGCCGAGCAGAGGCTCGCGACGAGACCAGTGGCGACAGGGTCGCCGACAGCGACCATGACCAGAGGAATTGATGACGTCGCCTTCTTCCACTGCATCGGCCGCCGGCGTACCAGGCGCGCAACGATGGACATCCACCTTCAGGCCCGATCAGCTCCGCGAGCCAGGGCGAGCCGCCCGTACTTTCCTTCGCCCATCGATACGCGATCACAACGGTTTGCCTCGACATAGCCGAGATCGCGCAATCCCCTCACGGAACGGACCGACGAGAGTTGGTTTCGAGCGCCGCGGTGGAGTTGCCGAAACCGATCCGATACACCTTCCCCGCCGACTGCGCCTCGGCGGCGAGGGCGCGGCGAGGAGGGCCAGGGAACACGAGGAACCGAACCGGCGATCCATCAGGGCCCCATCATCGGCGAGCGCGGCGCTTTGTGGCAAGGGTGCCGGCTCGGATTCGCCAGCGTGCGGGGCTTCGCGCCGTTGCTACGATAGGGGGTAGCCATGCCCTCTATCCCCGATAGCTCCACACCCGGGCGATGAGGCTCATCGCGAAGCTCCCTTGCTCCGGGTGCCGCGCCCCGTGATAACATTCGGGCCATCCATTTGCCGGCGCAGCCGTCGGACCGGAGCAGCTATCGTCATCTGAGATCGCGCGCGGACAGATCGTCGGGCCAGCGTGGCGTCGTCGCTGGAGACTCGGCATCGGCTTCCACCCGACTTCAGCGGCCGGCAGAATGCGGTCATGGCCGGGCAGCTCATGGGGGTCTGGGTGCCGGCACTCTACACCTTGACTATCGCGGTGCACAGCGACGCCAGTCACTTGGCGAACAACTACGATTGGTGGGACAAGGTGATCGGGTTCCAGATCGTGCCCGGGTCCGAGTCATCCTTCATCGGCTCGGCGTGGCTGCCCGTCCGCCTCCGCGTGAGCGGCGAGGCCGGATGATCACGAGCGCGCACCGGGATGCCGGCGGGCGGGCCTGACGCCATGCATGTCGGTCTGGAGGCCACGACGCTGCGCAGCCCGCAGCTCGGAGGGTGTGGCGCTACACGGACAGCTTGATCCGGGCGCTGGGTCGCGCGACGGCTCCGCACCGCTACTCGCTGCTCTTCCTGAATGCGTTCAAGCCATGGGCCAGAGTCCCGCCTCCGAACATGTCGTCTCCGACCATGCGCCTGGTGGAGGTGCGCTCGGTGTCGAACCTCCTGTTCACCTTCTTCGTCCCGATGCTTGCGCGAACCGGGCGAGGCGTGACGGTGGAATCGTTCCTGGGGCCGGTCGACGTGGTTCCATTCGGTCAATGCCGCGGTCCTTCCGCAGCGGACGGGCGGCGGGTCGTGACGGTGCACGACCTCACATGCCTGCACTTCCCGCAGTTCCATCCGTGGACCCGGCGAACGTTGTTTCGCTTGGGTATCCGGCGAGCCGCACGGCTCGCCGACGCCATCATCGTTCCGTCGTCGGCGACGAAGAGTGACCTGGTGGCGCGCTTCCCCGCCACCGAGCCGAAGATTCACGTCATCCCTGAGGCCCACGGCGAGCAGTTCCTTCCCTCAGCCCTGCCGCGACCACGCACGTCATCGGCCGGTACGGATTGCGCTACCGCGACTACCTGCTCTTCGCCGGGAACGTCGAGCCCCGCAAGAACCTGCTCGCTGTCATCGAAGCCTACAACCGGCTGCGGTGGCGGCGCATGCGCTCCGCTCCCGTCTCGCGATCGCTGGCGGAGAGGGCTGGAAGAACCGGCCGATCCATCGTGCCGCCGCGGCCTCACCGTTCGCCGGGGACATCCGCTTTCTCGGCCGCGTGACGGACGCGGAGCTGCCGGCCCTCATGAACGGCGCGCTCGCGTTCGTGTACCCATCGCTCTATGAAGGATTCGGCCTGCCTCCTCTGGAGGCGATGGCGTGCGGGACGCCCGTGATTACGTCGAATCGGTCCTCGTTGCCGGAGGTGGTGGGGGCCGCCGCGCTCCTCGTCGATCCAGGGACACGGCGGAGCTCGCCGACGCGATGGCGCGGATCGTGGACGAGGAGCCGCTGCGCGAAGATCTCCGGGAGCGGGGCTTGAAGCAGGCGCAGGGCTTTTCGTGGGACGAGACGGCGCGCATGACGGTACAGGTGTACGAGTCGGTACTTCATCCGACCTAGTCTCGGAGCTGTCGAGGTCGTGGCGCGGTATCCAGATGGCTCTGTCGTCGCTCTATGACGGCCAACGCCGCTCGTACAGGCGCCCTTCCGAACCGTCCGGGAGGGGCACGGTCAGGATGATCTTGAAGACATCCGGCCGGGATTCCACGTAGGCGTTGATCGCCCGGCTCGACCGGGTCACATGTTCCAGCCCCTGATCGCCGGTCTTAGCAATCAGGAAGTCCACGCGTCCCAAGGCTTCGTGCCAGTCCTCAGCATAGGCAAAGTCCACCACGTCCGCCCGCAGACGAGAAAGGACCAGGCGATAGCGGATCCCGGACGAGTTCAGCGCGCTCAAGGAGGGGTTACCCCCACGACAACGTGGGAACGAGGCCGCTGGTGCAGGGCGCCGGCAAGGACGCCCACGATCTCGTCCTGCTTCCAGTCTTCGCAGCGGGGGAAGGCGTCGACGGGGATGTGAAGCAAGACGTACGGGTGGGCGAGTAGGCCTCGCTGCGTGAGGAGCCACGCGGGCCCGGCCGAGGCGCCATAGAGGAGGCGGCGTAGTACAGCGACGCGACGCCCAGGGCCAAGGGCTGCCGCGCCTCACTCGGACGCGACCCCGAGGAAGCAACAAGAGGCCGCCGGCTCCGAGCAAGGCTATGCCGGGGAGAGCCGGGAGGCGTGTAACGGTAGTCCTTGTTCGGCATCAGGAAGGTCAGTGCCAGCCAGGCTGGTACGACCCAAGCCCAGAGGTACGAGGTTTCCCGCCAGCGGCGGACGGCCCGAAGCACTCCAGGCAGGAGGGCAACGACCAGGATAGGGGCGAAATCGAGCCGGTAGAGGCCGCGTGCGTAGAACTCGGCGCTCTCCCAGGTGAGGGGTGCGGGATCCCTTCCCTCGCGGCATCGGCTAGATTCGTGCGGAAGAGATGATTCAAGTTCCGACATGTGCAGGGAATACCAGGCCAGCGGCGGAAGGCCCGCGCAGGCCAGGAAGACGATCAGGCAGCGACGCCCGGCCGCTTCCTTCCAGACGGCAGGCGGCGCGAACTGCGGCGAGCAGCGGAACAGCGAGGAAGAGGGCGGCGGTCGGCTTCACGAGAAGGGCGGCGGCGACGGCCGCGCCGGCCGATGCGGCGGCCGACAGGCATGTGAAGGTCCTCTCGCGCGCCACCGCGAGGACCGCCGAGGGCCACGAGGGCGACCAGAGCGTAGTCAAGAAGAGCCTCGTGCGAGACGTACGCGAGGAAAGGGAAGTGGCGGTGAGGGGCGGTGGCCGTGAAGGGGACGACATCATCGTCCGGATAGACCTTCTTCCCGAGCTTCCAGGTGGCGTAGAGGAGCACGCCCGCGAAGAGACAGTTGACGGCGGCCGGCGCCCAGGAGAACACGCCCGACACCGCAAACACGGTCGCGAGCACGAGGTGGTAGAACGGCGGATACCGACGAAGGCGGCCTGAGCAGGGTCCGTCCGAAGGCAACGGGACCCGCCGCCATCGCTCGGGAGTATTCGACAGAGGCTGTCAGGTGTCCGCTCTGGTCCCAGCCAGGGGACGGCAGTCGAGCGTAGCCCACGCCAGAATCGACGAACTCAGAATGACCCAGAGAGAAACGACTCCCCACCCCCATCTCGTCGGGAACGGGTAGAGCCTCGACAGGGGGCCTCTGCCGGGCGGACGAGACCCTATGGTTCATGGCGAGCACGGCGCCAGCGACAGCGGTGCCGACAAGGATCGCGGTCCTGGGTGCTGTTGGTCTATCGAGGGGCTCGTTCTGCCACGAACCGTTGCCCGTTGGCTCCGATCGCGGCTCGCAACGGCTCGTCCGTCAGCAGCAGTTCCACGCACGCGCCCAGCTCGTCGTCGTCCGCGTAGACCAACCCGCCGTTCGACTGCCGGCACGCTACCGCGGTGTCATGGGCGCTTTGGCTGGCCACCACGGGCACCCCTCTCTGAAAGCCCCTGAGAGCGTGCAGCAGGGAATCGCCGCCGGGGACAGGGAGGACGAGCAGCTTCGCGGCGCTGAACGTCTCCTCGTCGCAGAGGTCCAGCCTGCAGATCAGCAGCCGGCGCTGCGTTCGCTTTTCGACGAGGGCGAGCTGCTCGAGCATCCGGCGCACGGCGCGGCCCCAGTAGGGCGCCCCGGCATAGAGCACGACGTCGAGCGCGAGGCCCCGCTTTGCCTGCCTCTGGGAGGCCAGGCCGTCGAAGATCTCCAGGAGGCGCGTTATCTGGTCTCTGACGTCGTGCTGCCGAATCGACGTCCGACCGTTCTGCCCCATCTCCTTCCGCAAGGCGGGATCCTTCAGGAGGCGCTCGATGAGGTCGGCGAGCGCCCGGGGGTCGCGCGGAGGGCGAGCAGGCCGGTGACGCCGTGCTCCACCAGCTCGCTGATCCCGCCGATGTCGGAGGCGATCACCGGGATTCCGCTGGCCATGGCCTCGGTGATCGTGACCGGGCTATTCTCCGGCCACACCGAGGGGACGACGAGGACGTCCATCTGCTCGTAGATCGCCGGCGATACGCTGGTTGTCGACCCGGCCGCAAAGGTCACGACCTGATCGAGTCGGAGCTCTGGCACAATGCTTCCAGATTGCCTCTTTCGTCCCCGTCGCCCGCGACGAGGAGACGGACTCGCCCGAGTCCGCGATGAGGCTGAGGGCGCGGAGGAGCACATCGAGGCCTTTGTGCGTGCCGAGGTAGCCGATGAATCCCAGGGTGAAGACGTCGTGGTCGCGGCGGGCCGCCTTGAATCGCTCGAGGTCGATGCCGTTCCGCATGACCAGGATGCGATCGCGAGGAATGCCATTGGCCGCGTACCGGTCGGCGAGGTACCGACTCGGAGAGACGAATCGGTCAACCTTCCCCAGGGACAGGAGCACGTGAGAATTGCGGACCGGGGAGGGGGCCGACGATTCTCCCATCAGCGTGGCCTTGCAGGAGAGGCAGTCGAAACCTCCGCTCATGCAGAGCGCGCCGTCGTTCTTCACCATGCGTGTTCTTGAAGCAGATTCCCCAGTAATCGTGGAGCGTCATCGCGGTCGGGATGCCGCGTGCCGCGCACTCGTCGACCAGCGTGACGGACAAGCCGACGAGGTTGTGAAAGTGCACCACGTCCGGGGCGAAGCGATCCAGGACGGCGGCGAACCGCTGCCGGATCGCGTCGTTGCGGAAGTTCCACCGACTCTCCGCTGATGTCTGCCTGCGACAGGGTCACCGAGGTCCGCTTCAGGCCACCGTTGGTGGCCGCGGCGCGGTACGAGCCGTCTGCGCTCCTGTCCACTCGGCCACAGAACACCTCCACGTCGACCCCGAGCTCTTTGAGGAGCAGGGCTTCCGTGTGAGCCACGATCTCCCCTCCGCCCGTCGTGTGCGGCGGGAACAGGTTGCTGCAGATGAGGACTCGTCGGGGTCGTGGCTTCGCGCCCAGCGGCAGGTATGCGGTCCTGACGGCGGCGGCGACCTTCTCCCACGTGTAGCGCTCGAGCAGCCGCTGGTGGCCCCGCCGCGCCATCCCGCCGGCGAGCTCGGCATCGTCGAGGAGCCGCTGAATCTGCGCCGCCAGCTCGGCGGCATTGCCGTACTCGAACGCGAGACCGCCTTGCCCGACGATGCTGGGCATCGCTCCGCTGGACGCGACGATCACCGGCGTGCCGCAGGCCCACGCCTCCAGGATCACAATGCCGAATGCCTCGAAGCGGGACGGTAGCACCAGAACGTCGGCGAGGTGAAGGAGGTGAACCTTGTCCGGGTGCGAAACGGCGCCGAGATCGATGATCCGCGCCCGGTCCTCGGCCGGAAGGCGCCGATAGAACTCATCGAACCAGGGCGACGAAGGGCCCGCGAGCAGGAGCACGGCGTCCAGATCGCGTGGGAGGCGCTTGAACGCCTCGACGAGAGTGGCGATGCCTTTGTATTCGAGCTTTCTTCCCAGGAACAGGACGGCCCGGGTGTGCTCGGACCAGCCGTGCGCCTGTCGCAGCTCGGCCTGGAAGCCGGGCGGTGTCGGTGGCCCGGTACTCGTCCACATGGAGTCCGGTGCCGGTGGTCACGATCTTCGTGGCATCGACGCCCTTGCCGGCGAGGTAGTCTCGTTCGTACTCGCTGATGACGATCACTGCGTCCGCGCGTTTCAGCAGCCAGTAGTTGCTCCACCGCTCGTAGTGCGGGTGCCCCGGGTGAAAGTGTGGGGTAATGACGACCGGCTTTCCGGACAGCCGTGCCGCCAGATACCCGAAGAAGTTGTGAGGATAGGGGATGGTGTGGAGGTACACGAGATCCGCATTCCGTACCTCCGAGAGCAGGCGCCCGTACATTTCGATCGAGTGGGGCCCATAGAAATAGATTCGGAGCCACCGGTCCAGCACGACCTTCAGGAGGGAATGGTAGAGGCTGTAGATGGGCAGGGATCGCCTGTATCGCCTCACAAGGACCCTGTGGTCCCAGGCCAGTCGTCCAAGCCTGATGGTGCACTGGTCCATCGGCGGATCTCTCCAGAACTCCTCCTCCTCGACCACGTCGAGGGTCAGGACCTTCATCTCGTCGCCCGTCGCGGCCAGGCACTGGCAGAGCTCCCGGCACCATGTCTCCGGAACCACCGACGGCCGGGGATACCGCTGGATGACGTGCAGGACCTTCACGGGGTCAGTTCCTGGTACACGGTGAGGAGCTCCAGGCGTTTCCCGCTCGGATCGAGCAGGATGGCGTTCACCGCGTAGTGGGTGGAGCGATCGAGGCGCGCCCCTCCACAGATCGTCAGCCGGAGACCGCACGTCTCCCACCACGAAGCCGGCGCCCGTCAGCCAGTCGTACTGGACTTCGACTGGGGTCGAGGCGCGCGGCCGAGCCTTCAGGCGCTTGGAGAAATGGGCATAGTGACCGGCGGGGTGCGTCGAAGGATCCACCGCGTATATGTCGATGGCCAACGTGAGGTCGCGGGGCTCGGTCCGTGTGTTGGAAATCGTGACGAGGTATCGATTCCGGCGCCCTCGCACGGCGACAGTCGACTCCGCCGAGAGCTGCCCGAGACCGATCTCGACGTTGTGTCCGCTCAGGAGATGCTGGAGAAATGCGATGACGCCCGCGACGGTCCGCCGGATGTCGCTCAGCAGCCGGCGCAGCCTCACGATGGCCCTTACGACTCGCGTTCCGAGGAGGGCAGGGTCTCGTGTGGCCGCGCGAGAGACTTTTGCTCCTCACCGAGGCTCGCTTGGCGCGCGAGCAATGCCTCGTTGATCAGTGCTTGGGCGGCGAGCACCTCATGGAGGCGTGATTCGGCCGCCAGCAGCGTCTGCTCGCAGCCGCGCCTCGAGTGCGCCGATGTCTTCGACGTAGCGCGTCGCTGATCTGCCCCTGTGCCACGACCCAGTCCGTCAGCGCGGTCGCCACCCGAGCGCTGGCGGCATTGTAGGCGACCTGCCGTTCCAGGATTGGAGCGAGAAGCTTGCGAATGACCTTTTTCGTGACGAGTACGAAGGATCCCAGTATGCGGCGGTGGGACACGAGCGGCATGTTGTTGATGTCGTAGCCGGAATGCAGGTAATCGAGATCAGCCGCCACCTGACCGTGGAGGAACGGCGAGGTGTCGTGCTCGGGGGTCGGGATGTCACCGGCGCTTCTCCTGCGCCTGATGTTCTCCCGGATCCGCTCCATGATCTGCTCGACGTCGATCTCCTGCACCTCGTTCATGACCGCGTCCTCCCTGTCGTTGGCGTCCACGCGTCCGTGCATCGCTGGCCATGGCCTGCGCACCTATTCGGCAGGAGTGACACGACGCTCGACGTCGCTGAGTGCGCGGTCCTGCACGACGACGCGGCGGGCCGCGGGCGGCCGCTTCTGGACGGTTACCTCATACTACCTTAGCTCCGCGATCGGCTAGGCGTGGTTGATGTTGACCTGCGTCGGCAAGAATGAAGCCAGACGCCTCCTCGGAGGAACAACGCGAGGTTAGGGTCGTAGGCTCGCGATGGGTACCGCCAGGTAACGTCACTCTCTGCCCACATGGGGTTAACCCCACGGCGACGGCGCATGCGTCACCTTTCCTCTTGACCGGCTCTCCATTCGCGCTGTAGCATCGCCCCGCTACTGCCCGTCCATTTGGCCTGGAAGGCCCGATGTCGGGGCCGGTCGAGACTCGCAGCGCCGCGGGTCGCTCCTGTCGGCTCTCGCGAGAGAAGGGTCAGGCGGCAAGGTGATGGGGGCAAGTCGACCCTCGTGATTCACCTTTCCCTCCACGAGCTGTCCGTCAACTTCGGCGGCCTGCGCGCGGTCGATCGCGTCACGTTCAGTATCGAGGTGGGCCAGTTCCACGGGTTGATCGGCCCCAACGGCGCGGGCAAGACCACCATCTTCAACTGCATCACCGGCTTCTACCGCCCGACGAGTGGCACCATCCGCTTTCGCGACCGCGACGTCACGCAGCTCCGCCCCGATCAGATCGCCCGCCTCGGTATCGCGCGCACCTTCCAAAACGTCCAGCTCTTCCGCAGCATGAGCGCGCTCGACAACGTCCTGGTGGCCCGGCACAGCCACATGCGGACCGGTGTCCTCGCGGAAGGTCTCGCCCTCCCGTTCGTCCACAGGCAGGAGCGCCTGGTCCGCGACAAGGCCGACGGAGCTCATGGAATTTCTCGGCCTCGTGGACGTGAAGCGGCAGACCGCCGGGAATCTCCCGCTTGGCTCGCAGAAGCGCGCTCGAGCTGGCCCGAGCCCTCGCCCTGGAGCCTGAGCTGCTCCTCCTCGACGAGCCGGCGTCGGGGCTCAACACCTCGGAGACGCAGGCGTTCGCCGAGCTTCTGCGGGAGGTGCGGGATCGGTTCAAGCTGACCGTCTTGCTCGTCGAGCACGACATGGGCCTCGTGATGAACATCTCCGACACCATCACCGTGGTGAACTTCGGGCGCAAGATCGCCGAGGGCACGCCGGCCGACGTGCAAAGTGACCCGGAGGTCATCAAGGCCTACCTCGGGGAGAACATCGGTGTCGAAGCGCCTTGATCCGGCGCCCGACGGCGCCCCGGTGAGCCCCTGCTGACCGTCGACGGGATCGAGACCTACTACGGCAACATTCAGGCGCTCAAGGGGATTTCCTTCAAGGTGGCGGAGGGATCGATCGTCACGCTGCTCGGCGCGAATGGCGCCGGGAAATCGACGACGCTCAAGTCCATCTCCGGTCTGGTGCCGCCGGCGCGAGGCACGGTGGCGTTCCGGGGCCGCCGGATCGACGCCCTTCCGTCGGACAAGATCGTGCGCCTGGGGATCTCGCACGTCCCCGAAGGGCGCGAGCTCTTCCCCGAGCTGACCGTCCTCGAGAACCTGAAGATGGGCGCGTACACCCGGACGGACAAGCGCGCGATCGAGCGCGAGCCTCGAACGGGCGCAGGCGCATTTCCCATCCTGGCCGAGCGGCGCTCCCAGCTGGCGGGGACGCTGAGCGGCGGCGAGCAGCAGATGCTGGCGATCGGGCGCGCGCTGATGGCCGAGCCCCGGCTGATGCTCCTCGACGAGCCCTCGCTGGGGCTGGCGCCGCTGCTCGTGGAGGAGATCTTCCGCATCATCCGCGAGATCCACCGGAGCGGGACCACCGTCCTGCTCGTCGAGCAGAACGCCAACAAGGCGCTGTCCATCGCCGACTACGGCTACGTGCTGGAGACCGGGACGATCTCGCTCCAGGGTGACAGTCGACAGCTCCTGCGAGACGACCACGTGCGTCGGTCGTATCTCGGGCATCGGTAGCGCACACGATCGGCGACGCACACGAAAGGAGGGTCCCATGAAGCGCTCGCGAATTCTGGCCGCTCTCGTCGGCCTCCTCGCCCTGATCGGAGGCGCGCCCATCTGGGCGGAAGACGGCGTCACGGACAAGGAGGTGCTCATCGGCGCCGGCCTCGACCTGACAGGCGCCGTCGCCAACTGGGGCGTCAACATCAAGGCGGGCATGGAGTCCGTCTTCAATCGAGTGAACGAGGCGGGCGGCGTCCACGGCCGCAAGATCAAGCTGATCGCCTACGACCACGTCTATCAGCCGCCCAAGGCCGTGACCAACGCCAAGCGGCTCGTCGAGCGCGACAAGGTGTTCGTGATGATGGGGCACCTGGGGACGCCGACGACCAAGGCGATCAAGGAGTATCTGGAAGAAAAGCAGGTCCCCGACATCTTCCCGTCCACCGCCGCCAGCATGTGGGTCACCTCGGGAAGTGGCACGTCGGCGATCTCGCCACCTATGCCGACCAGACGTGGATGATCATCGACTATCTGGTGAAAGAGCGGAAGATCCGGAAGATCGCCAGCTTCTACCAGGATGACGAGTACGGCCTGGACGGGCACCTGGCCGGCAAGGCCCGCCTGAAACAGCACGACCTCGCCTACACGATCGAAGTCGACTACAAGCGCGCCGACATCGACTTCAGCTCGCAGGCGGCGAAGCTCAAGGAGTCCGGGGCGGAGGCGGTCATCCTGCAGGCGGTCTATCGCGAGCCGCCGCGGCTGGCCGAGCAGTGCCACGCCATCGGGTACTATCCGCTGTTCATCGGCCCTTCGCCCATCGTCGTGGACAAGACGATCGAGCTCGGGGGCAAGCACGTCGACGGCATGATGGGGGTGGAGGTCTATCCGCTGCCCACCGAGCCGGGCCCGTTCCTCGACCTCTACCGGGCCGACATGAAGAAGTACTTCCCCAATCTGGCGCTCGACACGACCAATCTCTACGGCTATCAGAAGGCCGCCCTCTTCGTGGAAGCCTTGCAGCGCACGGGGCGCAACCTCACCCGCGAGTCCGTGCTCAAGGCGATCGAATCGATCAAGGACTGGGACCCAGGCTGGGGCCTGAAGTACAGCTACGGCGGAGACAATCGCCGCGTGATGAGCCGCGTGGGCCGTCTCGTCGTCGTGAAGGACGGCAAGTGGACGAAGAAGAGCGAGTGGATCGAGCTGCAGGAGGGAGGCAGAAAGTGGACGCCATCGGCGTGATTGAGCCTCGAGCGGCGGCTCGTTGCCGCTGCCCACGATTTCCGGGGAGGCATCGGACGGGAGGCGGAGCGCCTGCGGAGTCTGAGATGGCTGAGATCCTGGCGAGTCAGGTGCTGAGCGGGCTGGCGACCGGGTGCGTGTATGCGCTCATCGCGCTCGGGTTCGTCCTCATCTTCAAGGCCACCGACGTGGTGAACTTCGCGCAGGGCGAGTTCGTCATGGTCAGCGGCTTCATCAGCTACACGCTCTTGATCTGGTACGGGTTGCCCTACTGGATCGTCTTCTTCGTCACCATCGCCCTGTCCGGCTTCATGGGCGTCGTTCTCGAGCGCGTGGTCGTTCGCCCGATCATGGACGCGCCCATCTTCAGCATCGTCATCGCGACCATCGGCGCCTCGACCGTCCTGCGCTCGCTGGCCGGGATCTTCTATGGCTACGACGTGCTGCCCCTGCCGACCATCTTCTCGAAGCGATCCCATTCGACTGGGGATCCTCAACTTCACCGCCATGGACCTCGGGCGTGATCGGGTTCTCGCTGGTCATCATGCTGGCGCTCTACCTGTTCTTCAAGCTGACGAAGACGGGAACGGCGATGCGGGCCACGGCCCAGAGCCAGACGGCGGCCCGGCTCATGGGCGTGAGCGTCACGTACATCTTCTCGCTGACGTGGGCGATCAGCGCCGCCATCGGCGGCGTCGCGGGCGTGCTGATCGCGCCGATCATCTATCTGGATCCCAACCTCGGGTTCATCGGGGTCAAGGCGTTTGCCGGGGCCATCCTGGGGGGCTTCGGCAGCATTCCGGGCGCGATCGTCGGGGGCATGCTGCTGGGCGTCCTCGAGAACCTCTCGGGCTATTTCTTCAACGCGGGGATCAAGCAGGTGTCCACGTACATCCTGCTCATCGCGGTCCTCGTCGTGCGGCCGAGCGGCCTGTTCGGCGCCGTACCGATCAGGAAGGTCTGATGACCCTGATCCCTGGAAGGCCGCAGGGCTCCGCGCGCTGTTCTTCGTCGCGGTCGCGGCGGCATTGCTCGCGCTGCCGAGCGTCGCCGACAACTACATCCTCCACGTCATGGCCCGTCTCTTCGTCTACGTGCTGGTGGCGCTCGGCCTGAATCTGTTGGTCGGCTATGCCGGCCAGGTCTCTCTCGGGCATGCCGCCTTCTTCGCGATCGGGGCCTACACGGCCGCCGTGCTCGCCGAGTCGTTGCGGTGGTCCTTCGTGCCCTGTGTGCTGGCGGCGGCCGGAGTCACGGCCGTCGTCGGCTACCTGCTCGGCCTGCCCTGTCTGCGCCTGAGCGGCCTCTACCTCGCCATGGCCACCCTCGGCTTCACCCTCATCGTTCAGGAGATGCTGCTCCAGCTCGCCGTGATCACCCATGGCTCGGAGGGCATGTCGGTGAAGCCGGCCGCGATCCTGGGACTCAAGTTCGACTCCGACTATCGGAAGTACTACCTGCTCCTGGTCGTCACGATCGGGATGCTGCTCTTCGCGCGCAACCTGGTGCGCGGGCGGACCGGGCGAGCCTTTCTCGCCATCCGGGAGAACGAGCGGGCGGCCGAGGCCATGGGCGTGAACCTCGCCCAATACAAGACCATCGCCTTCGCCATCAGCGCGCTGTACACGGGCCTCGCCGGGGCCTTGAGCGCATTTCTGGTGGGATTCCTCGATCCTCAGGAGTTCAGCTTCTTCCTCTCCATCCAGTTCATCACCATCATCATCCTCGGCGGCCTCGCCTCGCTGCTCGGCTCCGTGCTGGGGGCCGGCTTCCTGATCATCCTGCCCGAGCTCCTGGCCGGGCTCGACGTCTGGCAGGCGCTCGTCTACGGGGTGATCATGGTCCTCACCATCATCTTCATGCCCTTCGGGCTCAGTGGCGCGATTCGCCGCTATGGCTATCGCTGGTTCGGGATCGGCGTCGAGCCGATCGTCCCGCGCCGCTTGGGGCATTGATCCAGGAACCTCGCGACACGCTCGCCCCGCCCGACTCGTCCCCGTCCTGACGTTCTCATCACGAGTCCCCTCGGCGCGCTATAATCCCCGCGAGCCATAGGAGGGCGGCATGACGGCAATCGAGCCGACCGGACAAGTCCTGGGGGCGACGGTCAGCGGCATCGATCTTTCGAGGCCGGTGAGTGATCGGGACTTCGCGACCATTCTCCTGGCCCTCGGTCGCCATGGCGTCTTGCGGTTCCCGGCGCAGCGGCTCGAGGCGGCCGCCCTCAGGGACTTCTCGCGGCGCTTCGGCCGGATCCAGGCCACGCTGACCGGGAGGCACCACGAGCCCGGGATGCCCGAGGTCGGGATCCTCTCCAACATCCTCGAGAACGGCGAGCCGATCGGGATCACCGATGCAGGGCAGGACTGGCACACGGACATGTCCTACAACGAGACCATCGGCTTCCTGAACGTGCTCTACGCCGTCCAGGTGCCGCGCCGCGACGGGCAGGTGCTCGGCGCCACGGCGTTCGTCAATACCCAGGCCGCGTACGAGGATCTGGCTCCCGAGGTGAAGGCACGGCTCAGTGACGCGACGGCGACCCACGACTTCAACAAGTTCTGGGAGAACATGCGGGTCCGCCCGGGCAGCCTCCGGGCGCCCTTGTCGGAGGAGCAGCGCCGGCGGCGACCGCCATCCGTGCATCCGGTGTTCCTCACGCACCCGATCACCGGCCGGACGGTGCTCTACTGCAATCCCGGCTACGCGATCCGCATCAACGAGCTCGACCAGGCCGAGAGCGATCGCGTGCTGGCGATGCTGTTCGCGCATCAGCTCCAGCCGAAGTACCAGTACGTCCACCGGTGGACCGAGGGCGACGTGCTCGTGTGGGATCACATCGGCACGCTCCACAATGCGATCGCCGACTACCGGCCGGACGAGCACCGGCTCATGAAGCGCTGTCAGGTGATGGCTGACCGGATCTTCGAACCCGCCTTCGTGCGAGAGGCCCTGTCGGCCGTGTCCTCGCCCGCGGGCACACCAGCTAGGTAAGGGAGGATCGTGGCATGGCCCAACGCGTTCTGTATCCCGACCACATCGAGCCGCTCGTGCAGTTCGTTGAGGAAACGACGCCGGAACGCATTGTGGCCGCCACCCACGACAAGCTCACCGCCGGCACGCCCGTGAAGGACATGCTGCTGGCCTCGGCGCTGGCGGTGGTGCGCTCCTCGGATCTGCCGCCCGGTCATCACGGCGGACCGCTTCACCCGCTGGCGGGCCTGCACGCCGTTCGCCACATCTCGGCGCGGCTCCCCGGCGAGTACGCCAAGCTCCCGGTGATCCAGAACGTCGCCGTCGCGAACAAGCACATCCACTCGCCGGCCATGGGACCCTTCCTCCTGGCCGACGCGCGGCCGGTGTCGGAGAACGACGACGTGGACGCGACGATCATGGCGTTCCGCACCGCGGTGAGCCGCGGCGTCTACAATGCCTGCGACCACTATTTCCTCTACCTGCTCGAGCGGCGCTCCCCGATGCAGATGCTGGAGCTGCTGCTCGAGGTCGGCATCGCCAAGAACCAGCTCGACGACCACTACTTCCTGTTCCCGGTGTTCACGTGGCGGGCCCTCGAGTACTTCGGCTGGGAGTACGCGAAGTACATCGGCCGGGCGCCCGTGCGCTACGTCACGCGCCCCACGGCCCCGGCGACGCTCGCGGACGTCGACGAGCTGATCAGAAAGCACGAGCTGCTCGAGCGCGACCTGCGCGTCCTGACCGGTGAGGACGAGACCGCCGCCATCACCGCGCTCGCGGACGAGATCGGGCGCTGCAACGACCTGGCCGAGGTTCCCGAGATGCTCGCGCAGGCCTTGGCGGGCGGCGTGTCGCTCGAGGGTGTCGGAGAGGGCCTCTCGGTCGGCGGCTCGACGCTGTTCCTGCGCTCGCAGACGGGCAACCCGATGGACGTGCACATCAATACGGGCGCCAATACCCGGCGGTATCTGCTGCGCCAGCCCGACCTGTCGCGGCGCATCAAGCTGCAGGCGCTGCTCGTCTGGCACACGGGGCCGGAAGTGCGCATGGCGCAGCGGATGCTGGCGCGGGAGCTCCAGCCCGAGCCGGAGCGCGTGGCGTCGCTGCCGTCCCGCACGCAGGACGAGCTGCTCGACGAGATCAGAGCTTCATCGGCCGCCTGCCGGTCGGTGAGCGGTTGCCCGCGGCCAACCTCGGCACCTGGCGCTCGACCGACGAGGTCAAGCAGGTCGCCGCCCTCGCCCAGCAGTACGCCGATCGCGGCTACGCGCCCGAGCCCCTGATCGCCGCGATCGGCAAGATCGCCTGCCGCGACAACTTCACCGAGATGCACGCCTTCAAGCATCACCAGGCGACGTACGAGGAGTTCTACGCGACCCGCCCGTCGCTGCGGTGGCGCCACCTGGTGGCCGCCGTGCAGGCCGCGGCGATCTCGCATGGCCGGATCCAGGACGTCTACGATCATGCCGCCGAGGTGATGCACTTCTAGGGCGCGCGGGTCATGGCCATCGTTGGGGCCGGACGCTATCGCTACCAGCTCGTCGAGCACTGGGGAGGCTGCCCGCCGGTCAGACGTTCGGCAATGTCAGCGCGGTCGCCACGGATTCTCTCGACCGCGTCTACGTGTTCCAGCGCAAGGATCCTCCGGTGCTGGTCTTCGATCGCGACGGCGGATACCTGGGCGGGTGGGGCATCGGCGCCTTCGCCAACCCGCACGGGATCTACATCGGCAACGACGTGGTGTACCTGACCGATCGGGACGATTCCGTCTGCCTCACCTATACCCTCGACGGCAAGCCGCTCCAGATCCTGGGCAAGCGTGGCGCGCACTCGGACACCGGGTGTGAGCGCCCGGGAGAGCTCGTGCCGCGCTCCGCCGGCCCGTTCAACTATCCGACGGAGATGGTGCCGGCGCCGTCGGGCGAGCTCTACATCACCGATGGCTACCGCAACGCTCGCGTCCATCGCTTCAGCCCCGCCGGCGAGCTGATCGCCTCGTGGGGCGAGCCGGGCAAGACCGAGCCGAATCAGTTCCACTTGCCGCACAGCCTCATCGCCGATCAGGACGGCGCGATCTACGTCTGCGACCGGGAGAACAACCGCATCCAGGTGTTCTCGGCCGATGGCGACTTCCAGACGATGTGGACGGACCTGCGCCGGCCCCTGGATATCTCCATGGACCGCGATGGCCTCTTCTGCATCAGCGAGGGCGGGGTGAGCGGGCTCTCACCCCGGATCAGCCTGATGGACAAGCGCGGCGCCGTCGTCGCGCGGTGGGATTCCCTGTCGGCGCATGGGAGCTGGGTGGATGCCCACGGCGACATCTACCTGGCGCTCGGCTCGCGCGAGCGGCTGGACAAGTACGTACGTCAATAGGCTGAGGGCCGCGCTCAGCGGAGGTGAGCATGTTCGACTGGAAGATGATCTCGTCGGATTCCCACGTCGTGGAGCCACCGAATCTGTGGACGGAACGGATGGACCGGGCCTTCCGCGACCGGGGGCCGCGCGTGGTCAGCGAGTTCGACGGCGACTGGTGGATGATCGACGGAACCCGCGGCAATTCCTTCCAGGGTGGCGCCCAGGTGGGCAAGCGCTTCGAGCACGCCGAGGATCTCCGTCCCGCCGCGCGCTTCTCCGAGGTCCGGCCGGGCGCGTATCAGCCCGCCGAGTTCCTGCGCGAGAACGAGGAAGACGGGATCTGGGGCTCGGTGATCTATCCGACCGCGGGCCTGCAGCTCTACATGGTGCCGGATCTCCCGCTGCTCTCGGCGTGCTTCCGCGCGTACAACGACTGGCTCGTCGACTTCTGCAAGGCGGCGCCCGAGCGCTTCCGGGGCATCGCGCTCATCAACGTCGAGGACGTCGACGAGGCCATCCGCGAGCTCACACGGGCGCGCCAGCGCGGCCTCGCCGGCGGCATGATCACGGTCGCGCCGGCCGAAGACAGGAGCTACGACCACAAGATGTACGAGCCCTTCTGGGCGGCCGCTCAGGACCTCGACGCGCCGATCAGCCTGCACGTCGCGACCAACCGCCCCACGCCCTACTCGGACACCGAGAGCAATCGCACGTCGCGCGCGTCGCTCCTCGCCAATGCGGACTACTGGGTGCGCGTGTCGCTGGGCCACCTCATCCTGGAGGGCGTGTTCGAGCGGTACCCGCGACTCCGCGTGGGCTCGGCCGAGCACGAGATCGCGTGGGCCCCGTACTTCCTCGATCGGCTCGACTACACGTACACGCAGCGCGCTCGGCGCGCCCACTGGGTCCGCTATCGCACCGACGTGCTTCCCAGCGACTTCTTCCGGCAGAACGCCTTCCTGAGCTTCCAGGAGGACGCGATGGGGATCCGCGACCGCGCCCTCATCGGCGTCGATAGCCTCATGTGGGGATCCGATTATCCGCACACCGAGTCGACGTTCCCGCGCTCCCGCGCCATCCTCGAGCGCATCCTCGACGGCGTGCCGGGCGAGGAGCGACGGCAGATCACCGCATCGAACGTCGCGCGCCTCTACCAGTTCGACGCCGTGGCCGTGGGCTGAGCGCCGCGCGGGTCGCGGAACCCGCGCGGTGAGGGCATCCGAGGCCCACCGCGGTCGATTCGCCCTACGTGCCGGCCAGGCGGTTGACGACGGGAGCCAGGGCGTCCAGGTACGGCTCGAAGGTCGTGTAGTAGGAGATACCCCAGCGCTCCCGGCGGGCGCGCGAGGTCCTCGACCATCTGGTCCACCGTGCCGATGAGCAGGTAGGGGCTCTCGAGAAGGTCCTCGGCGCTCAGGCTCGGCCATCGCCTCGCCAGCTCCTGGGCGGCCCGGTGACGATCGTCGGTCACGACGACCCGTTGCACCAGCGCGTTCAGCTCCAGATGCCCGTATCGCTCGCCGGCCGACTCGTCGCACGACCGCGAGGCGCTCGTCGACGGTGGCCGTTCTCCACGCGGACACATCCGGCTGCGTGCCGCCCTGCCGGAACGCGATGCCCGTCAATCCGACGATGTCGGCTTCTCGCCCGGCGAGCGCTGAGCAGCCGCGGGGCGTTCCCCCGACGACGATGGGCGGATGAGGTCGTTGGACGGGGAAGGGATGGATCCTGTGTCCGGCCACTCGATAATGGCGACCGGAGAAGGTGAACGCCTCGCCCGCAAGCAACCCCTTGACGATCACGACCGCCTCGGTCAGGCGCTCGACTCTGGTGCCTCCAGGATCGAAGCTCAACCCAGCTTGGTCGTATTCGGATTTCATGTGGCCGGCGCCGAGGCCGAGCTCCAACCGGCCGTCACTCAAGAGATCCAGGGTCGCCGCTTCGCGCGCGACCAGCACGAGGTGGCGGAGGTCATTGTTGAGGACCATGGTGCCGACGCGAAGATCCTTCGTGGCGTGGGCGGCGGCGGCGAGCGCCGGGATCGGCGCCAGGAAGTCGCTCAGGTGATCCGGCACGGTCAGCACCGAGTAACCGAGGCCCTCGACCTTGCGCGCGTTGTCCGTCCATGCGGCCCGCGACCCCCGCTCCACATGTTCACGCCGAAGCGGAACGGCCTCATCACACGAACATCGCACTCGCCCCGGCGCGACGGGGATCGAGCTCCTCGCACGGGCCATGGGCGCACCTCCAGGTCCAGCCAATCACGCGGACGAACTTCGCGCAACAAGGTCACGTCATGCCCAGAGAGCTCCGGCCTCGGTGACGTCGCCCTGAGGCGGACCGGGCGACCGCTCATGGCCGTGGGAGGGCTGGCGGGGTATGGGGCAACCATGCCCGTGGTAGCATGCCGGCCATGGAAATAGTCGAGTTGTGTCGCTCTTGTCGTCACGAGCGCGCCTCGCACCGCCAGGAGGATGGGCGGTGTACGGAGAGTATCGAAGTGCTCGTCGACGAGGTCGGGGTCGCCGTCGCGATCCTCTGCGACTGTCCAGGATGGCCTGGGCGACGGTGACGGACGGGCCCACGCGCTGATCGGGGCCCTGAAGACTCGGAGGGCTCCGCCCTTCCGATGCCTCCCCGAACAGCGGATTGCGCCGGCGAAGCCGGCGCTCGGCCGGTTACTCCGACACGCTCTAGCGAGCATCGCTGTCGTCCGACGCGCGCTTCTCGCCCGTCGCAGCCACGCCCGCGCCGCGATGGCGCGTCACTGGGGTCGGACGCGCGTCAGGGCACCCCCGAGATGCAGCCAATCCCACCGGTGAGCGGGCCGTCGAGGACGCGCACCTGGACCAGGTCGCCACACGCCCGCGGGTCGAGTCGCTCCACCTCGGTCCCCGCGTCGAGTAGCCCCACCTTGGGCTTCGTTCCCGCGGCGCCGTCCTCGCAGAGCGCCCGTCGCTCTTGTTCCGTGCCCCGGACGGCCGCGCGGGCACAATTCGTGGCTGCGAGGCGATCGGTCCAGAGGATGACTCCCATGGCCCGAGTTGGTCAGCTTGACGTACTGGTGCTCCTCTTCGGCAAAGGCGTGAGTGGTCAGTGCGACCGTCAGGGCCAGCAGCGGCGCGAGTCTCATGGATCGTTCTCCTGCTCGGCGTCATCGCCATCGGGAGGATCGGCCCTCACGAGGCCACCCCAGCGGCCAAGCCAGGCAGCCCCGTGAGGGATGAGCCGCGACCGCGACCAGGCGACCGCGCCCCGGAACTATCCTAGCAACCCGGCCCCCGTCGCCGTCAAATTCGCGTGCGGTGGTCCCGGGGCCGTCGGGGCGTCTCGCGGTGACCTCGGCCCGGTCAAGGTCCGACGAATCCGCCCCTCCCCCGTCGCGCGTACCAGTCAGAGAGAGGATTCCGAAGGCGCCACCCCCAACCACCGGCCCGGGCTCAGGGCGAAAGGGACACAGATGATGAGACCACGCCGATTGCCAACCCGATCCCGCATCGCCGCCGCGGCGTCTCGCCGCCCTGATGGTGCTCAGCAGCGCACCTCTGGGCTGGGCGGCCAGCCACCGGGAGAGCGCCGCTCATCGCGCTCGACCCGACGGCCGACATCACCGACGTCTACGCCTTCAGGAGCTGGGAGGATCCGAGCAAGGCCGTCTTCATCATGAACGTGATCCCGTCCCAGGTGCCCGCTTCGGGCCCGAACTTCTTCAACTTCGACGACGAGGTCGTCTATGCCTTGCACCTCGACCTGAACGCCGACGGTGACGCCGACGACGCGATCATCGAGTTCCGGTTTCACACCGCGCTTCGCGCGCCCTTCGACGACCTTCCCGTCTCGTATGCGGGCGTCGATCCGGTTCCGGGCCTGCCGCCCGCCATCACGGCCCTCGACGGGCCCGGATCGGAGGGCCTCGGCCTCCGCCAGAAGTACTCCGTGCGGATCTCGTGAGGAGCGGCGGCGTGACGCGGGTGTTCTCGGACGAAAGCGTCGCGACCAATGGCGCCCGCTCGTCGCGGTGCCGTCGAACGTGGGCGTACGGACCATGCCCAACTACCCGGCCCTGGCCGCGAAGGGCATCTTCCGCATCGCGGGCAACGCCATCCGGGTGTTCGCCGGACAGCGCAAGGAGACCTTCGCGATCGATCTGGCATCCGCCTTCGACACCCTCAACTTCCGGCGGAACCCGCCGGTGCTGACCAATGCCGAGGACGCGAGCAACTCGACCAACCCCTTCGGCATCAATGACTTCGAAGGGCTCAACGTCAATACCATCGCCGTCGAGGTCCCGATCTCCGCATTGCCACCGGTGGTCGGGATGTATGCCTCGACGAGCCGGTCCGCGTCGCAGCCGCTCCGTCTCGCCCAGGTCGCGAGGATGGGCAATCCCGCTCGTCAACGAGCTGATCATCGGCACCGGCTCGAAGGATCTCTGGAACGCCACCGACCCGATCGACGAGGCGCAGTTCCTGGGGTTCTACCAGGTCCCGCGGCTCGCCGTTCTGCTGAACCTGGCCTTCGGGCTCCCGATCCCGCCGACGCCGCGCACTGACCTCGTCTCGGCGCTGCTGCAGTATCCCTCGGGGGGCATCCTCTCCGAGCTGCTGCGCGTCGACCTGACGGTCCCGCCGACCGCCGCGGCGGCCAGCCAGCGGCGCCTCGGGCCCTCTGGCTCACGACGCGGCGGGGATGGCTACGCTCAGATCCGGCGGGGTGGCCCAATGGGCGGCGCCCGAACGATGACGTGACGGACGTCGCGATTCGCGTCGTGGCGGGAGTGCTGGCCGGCAATCCGTGTTGCTCGGGCTCGCCGCACAACCGGCTCGGCGACGGGGTGAATTTCAGCGCGCTGCCGGCCGGCACCCGGACGTGACGGCCAACGGCATCGCGACGAAGTTCCCGTTCCTCCCGACCCCGCTGGCCGGACGCCGCTGAGCGGGTCACGGTGATGGCGCGAGGCCTCGATGATGGGGCCTCGCGCATCCACAGGGCGAGGTGATGACATGGCGATCTCCAAGCTTCGGGCGTTGGCCGTAGCGATCCTGCTGCTTCTCCCGCTCGGGCCGGCGCCGGCCCGAGCCGAGAGCTCGCCGGATCAATCCATCCAGCGCGAGCAGTACAAGCTCCGGCGAAACTCGCGCGATGCGGGAGCCTACCACCGTCTCGGCGATGCGTACGCTCAGAAGGCCCGCGAGACCGGGGACCTGAGCTATCTCACCCTGGCGGAAAAGGCGCTGCGAAAGGCGCTCGAGATCACGCCCGGCAATGCCGGCGCCGCGCGCCACCTCGCCTACGTCTTTTCCACGCGTCACGAGTTTCTCGAAGCGGCCGCGCAGGCCGTGAAGGCGATCGAGCTCGACCCGAAGGACGGCGATGCGTACGGCGTGCTCGGCGACGCCTATCTCGAGCTCGGGCGCTACGACCGGGCCGGTGAGGCGTACGACGCGATGATGGGCCTCAAGAGCGACCTCGCCTCCCATGGTCGGAGGTCGGGCTCAAGAACCTGCGGGGCGATCCCGCCGGCGCGATCGACGACCTCCGCCGGGCCGTCGCGTCCGGCCAGGCCACCGGTCAGCCGCGCGAGAGCATCGCCTGGGCCCAGTCGCAGCTCGGCGCCGAGCACGTTGCCATCGGACAGCATGAGGCCGCGGAGGCGCAGTACCTGGCGGCGCTCCAGACCTATCCCGGCTACTACCGCGCCCCTTGCCGGGCCTCGCACAGCGTGCGCGTCGCCCAGGGGCGACTGGATGAGGCGGCCGAGCTGTACGGCAAAGCGCTTGCCGTCACGCCGCTGCCCGAATACGCCGTCGCGCTGGGAGACCTGTACACGGCCATGGGCCGGGCCGCCGACGCCAAGCGTCTGTACGATCTGGTGGAGTACCTCGGCCAGCTCAATGCCGTCAACAAGGTCATCTACAATCGCGAGCTCGCCTACTTCTACGCCGACCACGAGACGAAGCTGGATGCGGCACTCGCGCTGGCCCGCGCGGAGTACGAGGTGAGGCGCGACGTGTACGGCCATGACGTCCTCGCATGGGCGCTCTACAAGTCGGGGCGATGGCAGGAGTCGCTCGCGCCGATGGAGAGAAGCGCTCGAGCTCGGCACCCGGGATGCGAAGCTCTTCTTTCACGCCGGGATGATCCACCGCGCCGCCGGCAATACCGTCCGCGCCCGCGAGTACCTGGCCCGGGCGCTGGCGACGAATCCGCATTTCCACGTGCTGCATGCGGCGGTGGCGGCGCGCGCGCTCGACGAGCTCGCCGCCCGGCCGTCTCCGCCGAGGGCACGTCAGCGATGAAGCGCCGGCGACCTGGCTGGCTTCTTCCGGTGCGCCGGCCTCCTGGCCGCCGCCGTCCTCTGCGCGCCCGCGGCGGGACACGCGCACCCGATGGGGAATTTCTCCATCAGTCACTACGCGGCGATCCGCGTGCTCGCGACATCCATCGAGGTGCGGTATGTGCTCGACCTCGCCGAGGTCCCGACCTTCCAGGAGATCCAGGACAGCGGCATCGTCGCCGAGACCGGCGCATGCGAGCGTGGGCCCGTACCTGGCGCGCAAGGCCGAGACGCTCGAGGTCGGGACTGGTGCTCGAGCTGAATGGCCGCCGGCTCACCCTCGAGCGCGGCGCACGCGAGATCCTCTTCACGCCCGGCGCCGGCGATCTGCCGACCATGAAGCTCGGCGTCGTCTCACCGCGCCGCGCTCGATGCGCGAGCCGTGCAGCCACAGAACCACCTGGTCTACCGGGACGGCAACTACCCCGAGCGAGCCGGATGGAAAGAGGTGATCGCCGGTACGGGGCCGCGTGTCGCGGTCGCTCGAGGCCTCGGTGCCGGAACGCGACCGCAGCCGCGCGCTGGCCGACTACCCCACCGACCTGCTCAATAGCCCGCCCCAGGATCTCGAGGCGGCCGTGACCTTCACGGTTGCGCCGCTGCTTCCGATCCGCGACACGGCCGCCCCGTCCGCGCCGCCGGCGAGTCGAGAGAGACAGGCGCTCGAGAGCGTCACGCTCGCCGCCGCCGGCGGCGCCTGCCAGCGCTGCCGCCGCATCCGCGGAGACCCTGCCGTCGAGTGAACGCCCCCTCCGGCTCGAGCCGAACAGTCGCGCGACGCCCCGCGACGCGTTCACCGCGCTCATCGCGACGCCGGAGATCAGCGCGAAGCATCCTCGTGTTCGCGGCGTTGCTGGCGGCGGCGCTCGGCGCGTTTCACGCCCTCGAGCCGGGACACGGCAAGACCGTGGTGGCCGCCTATCTGGTGGGCTCGCGCGGGACCGCGCGGCACGCGCTGATCCTGGGGCTGATCGTGACCGCATCGCACACGGCCGGCGTGTACTTGCTCGGAGGTGTCACGCTCTACGCGTCACGGTACATCGTGCCCGAGCGGCTGTATCCGTGGCTCGGGGCGGTGTCGGGCCTGATCATCGCCGCGCTCGGCTTCGCCCTCTTCCTCAGGCGCTATGCGGGTCGCGACGAGCACCATGGTCACGAGCATCACGGCCACGATCACGCCCATGATCACGCGCACGGCCATCATCATGACCACGGACACCGGCATGGATACGGGCATGCCACGCCAGCTGGGCATGGCCACGGACACCACCATCACCGTTCCCGGCTGGCCAGACGGTCTCGCTCCGGGAGCTGTTCGCGCTCGGGATCACGGGCGGCATCGTTCCGTGCCCGGCGGCGCTGGTGGTGCCTGCTGAGCGCGGTGGCGCTTCGGCGCGTGGGCTTCGGTCTCTTCCTGATTGCGGCCTTCAGCGTCGGGCTCGCCGCCGTGCTCATCGCCATCGGCCTGCTGATGGTCTACGCGCGCCGGCTGATGGCGCGGTTTCAGGGGAGGGCGGGTGGTGACGCGGTGGCTGCCGCTCACGTCATCGGCCGTCATGACGGTGCTCGGCCTCGCGATCGCCGGGCAGGCGCTGATGGCCGCGGGCATCCTCCAGCTCCGCCTCGGCTAGCTAGGAGCCTGTCGGAGAAACCCGGCTAGAGCGATGAGAAGGGTCCAGCTGCGAGGCGGCGCCCGATGACCGCACGCGAGGCGTACTCGTCGCGTGGGGAGTGCGGGGCCATGTCTGGGCCCCGCAGACGAAGTTCGTCGGGTCCGATAGTCTCGCGCGTTACGTGGCACGGCGGTCGAGGGACGCCGTACCTCCGCAGATGGGCCTTTCTCATTGCTCTAGCGCGAGATTCGGGCGGCGGCCAAGGGGATCTTCATCGCGTCGAGACGCCGGAGGCGATCCTGGCCGAGCGAGCGGTCATAGACGTCGGCGATGGCCTCGGGCGTCCACGGCTCGCGGCTCGTGATCTGGCGAAGCGGCGCGGGGTGGGAGTACAGCGTGATCTCGTTGCCGCGCGCCCCGATGACCTGGCCCGTGATGTGCGCGGCGCGGTCGCTGGCGAGGAATGCCACGACGGCGGCCACGCCCTCCGGCGGGGCCATGGCCTGGCCCTTCCGGTCCTCGGGCAGGCGCTGCGTCATGCGCGTGTCGGCGGTTGGGGAGATGCAGTTCACCGTGACGCCGTATTTCGCCATGCCGAGCGCCGCCGAGCGGGTGAGGCCGACGATGCCTTCCTTCGCCGCCGAGTAGTTGGGCTGACCCGGGCTGCCCTCGAGCCCCGCCGTCGACGTGAAGGTGATGATGCGACCCGCGCGCTTCTCGCGCATGTGGCGCGTGGCCGGCTGCATCAGGGTGAAGTGGCCCTTGAGGTGCACGGCGATCACCGCGTCCCACTCCTCCTCGCTCATGTTGAAGATCATCCGCTCTCGCAAGATGCCCGCGCAGCAGACGAGGATGTGGAGATCGCCGTAGGTCTCGAGCGCGGCTTGGATGACGGCGCGGCCGCCCGCCATGGTGGCCACGCTCTCGGGGCTGGCGATGGCCTTCCCGCCCCGGCTCTCGATCTCCTTCACGACCGCGTTGGCCGCCGCGCTCGAGGGATCGCGCCCGTCCACGCTCACCCCGTAGTCGTTGACGACCACGCTCGCGCCCGCCGCGGCGAGGCCGAGTGCCACCGCGCGCCCGATGCCGCTTCCCGCTCCACTGACCGCCGCGACCTTCCCGTCGAGGAGTCCCATGGCGTGGACGCTACCCGATCGGGTCGGGGACTCGTCAAGCCGGGGGTGATCAGACCGTCGGGGCGCCCAGCGCTCCGGGCCCAGCCGACTCGGCCTCGTCGGCGCCGGGCCAGGGTGGGCTCGCATAACACAAGAATCGCAGGTCCGTGTCGAGCGCCGCGCTGAACTGAAAGTCCCATCCCGTCGGGATGACGAGCGTGTCCCCGACGGTGACCTCGACGGGCTCGGCCTCGCTGCCCCGGCGGACACCGCCAGACGCGGCCGCGTCCCGCCGTCACGTGCCAGATCTCCTCGATCGAGCGGTGACGCACGGGCGCGAGACCGCGCCGGCGCGAAGGCGGACTTCGCACAGGCTGGCGCGCGTCGCACCGTGGATCTCGGTCGCGAGCAGGCGGACCTCGGAGCCGTCGGGCGCGTGCGTGTCGAGCTCTGCGCGCGGCGCGGCCAAGGGGCGGCGGCATGACGTGGGGGCACATGTCGCGCCGAGTCTATCGCAGCGCAGCGCCCGGAGGCACGCGCGCAACGGACCTTCCGGACCCGATGCTATACTCGGCCGCGTGAGTGCGCGCGCGAAGGGCCTCTTCACCGCGGAGGGAGCCCTCGTCGCGGCCCTCCTGCTGCTCGTCTCGCTCGTCCTCGTCGCGGTGTTCCGCGCGTGAGCGGCGACGTGCTCGCGCGGTGGGCCTTGCCGGTCGCCATGTTCGTCGGCAGCTTCGCGTGGTCCTTCGTTCAGGTGAGCCTGCCGTTCTACATTCAGGACCTGTCCCGATTCGACGCGGCGACAACGCTGCGCTGGACGGGCTTCATCCTCGGGATCAGCCCGCTCATCACCGTGATCACCGCACCGATCTCGGGATGGCTCGCGGGCAGCCGCGATCCCAAGCGCGCGTTCGTGTGGACGCAAGGGCTGCAGGCCGCGGGCTTCGTCCTGATGGCCTTCGCCCGCAGCCTGGGCGAGATCTTCTTCGCCCGCTGCCTGCTCGGGGCGATGGGCGCGGTGTCCACGTTCGCCTTCATCATGGCGGGCCGGTCGGGCGGCGACGTGCGCCGCGAGGTGTCGGAGATCCAGCTCGGCATGACGCTCGGCCAGGTGCTGGGCCCCGCGGCGGGTGCGCTGACCGCGGCGCGCCTCGGGTTCCGCCTGTCCTTTCTCCTCTCCTCGGTGATGCTCGGGCTCGTCGCGTGGCTCGTGGCCTGGGGCGTGCCCGCGGGCCGCGGGCGGGCCGCGAGCTCGCAGGCGCGCGCGGGCACGGCGTCGCTGCGCGAGATCGCGACGGTGTGCGTGCTGGTGCTGGGGTGCCTGACGCAGGTCTTCTTCCTCACGGCGATCCTGCCGCAAGTGTTGCCGCGCCTCGGCGTGCCGGCCCGCTCCATGCTCGAGGTCGGGGGACTGGTGCTGCTCGCGGACGGGCTCGCCATGGCGCTCGGCACGATGGCGGCGCCCCGTCGTGGCCGAGGCCTTCGGCGACCGGCGCCCGGTGCCGTGGCTGCTCGCGTGCTCGTCGCTCTTTCTGGCCGCGCTCTCGCTGGCGACGAGCGTCGGGACCTTCGTCGCCATCCGCTTCGTGCAGGTGCTGTGCATCGCGCCGGTCTTCCCGCTCGCCGTCGCGGCGATCGCGCACCGCGCCTCGGGCGAGGCCATCGGCTTCCTGAACTCGGCGCGGATCGGCGCCTCGTTCGTGGGCCCGGTCTTTGCGACCACGCTGCTGGCTTGGTTTCCGCCGAGCTCGGTGGAGCTCAGCCTGGCCGCCGTCGGGCTTCTCCTGGTGCCGGTGGTGGCCTCCGGGCGGAGCGGCCGGCCTCGAGAGGGATCGCGCCGTGACGCCATCCGAGGCGCCATCCGAGATGGCAGTCCGGCTGTCGGAAGTGAGGATGGAGCATGTCGGCAAGCGGTACGGCCGAGGTCTGGGCGGTCAAGGACGTGTCGATCTCGATCCGCCCGGGTGAGTTCTACACGCTGCTCGGGCCGTCGGGATGCGGCAAGACCACGCTGCTGCGGATGCTGGCGGGCTTCGTCGCGCCCGACACCGGCCGCATCGTCGTGGACGACGAGCCGATCGATCCCGTCCCGCCCTGGAAGCGCAATATCGGCATGGTCTTTCAGCAGTGCGCGCTCTGGCCTCACATGTCGGTCTTCGAGAACGTGGCCTTCGGCCTGCGCGCCCGCGGCGAGCCCGACGGCGGCCGTCGCGCGCAAGGTCGGCGCGGCACTCGCCCAGGTCGGGCTCGAGGGCGTCGACGCGCGGCGCCCGTCCCAGCTCTCCGGCGGCCAGCAGCAGCGGGTGGCCCTGGCCCGCGCCCTCGTCGTGGCGCCGCGGCTGCTCTTGCTGGACGAGCCGCTCAGCACCCTCGACGCCGTCCTGCGCGCGCAGATGCGCCTCGAGCTCGCGCGCCTGCACCGGGAGGTCGGCATCACGACGATCTACGTCACGCATGACCAGGCCGAGGCGCTCGCGCTCTCCACGCGCATCGCCGTGTTCTCCCGGGGCGAGGTGGTGCAGGAGGGCCGCCCGGAGGAGATCTACTGGAAGCCCAGGAACCGCTTCGTCGCGGAGTTCGTGGGCGCGGCCAATCTCGTGCCCGTGCGGGTGGTCGAGCTGCGCGAGGTGGGTGTGGTCGTGGAGGCGGCGGGAGGGGCACGGCTGCCCGTGAACTCGGGCGGGCACCCGTGGGCGCTCGGCGCGCCGGCGCTCTTGTGTCTGCGGCCCGAGGCGCTCGTGGTGGAGGAGGCGGCGCTGGCGCCCGGCGGCATTCCCGGCACCGTGCTCAGCCAGATCTTCGAGGGCTCGCGCCAGCTCTACGAAGTGGATATCTCGGGCGCGACGCTCCGCGTCGAGACGCTCACCTCCGCGCTCCACGCACGGACGCTCAAGCCAGGGGATCACGTGAAGGTGCAGGTGTCGCCGGAGACCTCGATGCTGCTCCCGGACGAGCCTCCCGAGGCGGGCGCGGCGCTCAGGTGAGGGGAGAGGTTCGAGGATTCGATGCTATCGTGTGTACCCAATCGTCTTGTATCCAACTGAGGAGCCAGCGATGACGACCGAGATCACGCCTCAAGAACTGAAGAAGCGGCTCGACGCCAGAGATGCCGTGACGCTGCTCGACGTGCGCGACGAATGGGAGACCAAGCTCGCGCGTCTCGAGCACGCGGCCCATATCCCCGTCGTGGAGATCGAGCACCGCCTGGATGAGCTCGATCCGGGCGACGAGATCATCGTCTACTGCCACCACGGCATCCGCAGCGCGGCGGTGGCCGACTTTCTCCGCCGGGCGGGCTACCCCAAGGCGGTCAACTTGACGGGCGGGCTCGATCTCTGGGCGGAGACGGTAGATCCCTCGATGCGCCGCTACTAGAGCGATGATAAGGGCCATCTGCGGGGACGCGTCTGCTCCGTTCAGGCGCGCCTCGAGCCGCGATTTCGCTGCAGACGTGCAGCAGACGCTACGCCTCGCGTGCGGCCATCGGGCGCCGCCTCGCAGCTGGACCCCTTCTCATCGCTCTGCGGCTCATGACGCCTAGTTTGGGCGAGGGCATGGAGACGGGCCCGTTCGTTCGCGTGGAGGAGCGGCAGGGCTGCGTCTGGGTGATCCTCGACCGGCCGCCCCTCAACCTGATCGTCCCCGAGATGGTCGCCGGCCTGAAGGCGGCGTTTCAGATGCTGGCGCGCGACTCGTCGGTGCGCGCGGCGATCGTGACGGGGGCGGGGCGGGCGATGACCGCCGGCATGCAGCTTCAGTTTCTCCTCGGCCTCCCAGCCGCCCACGCCAGGGCGTTCATCACCTCGCTCCACGAGGCGATCGAGGCGGTGCACGAGGCGCCGTTTCCCACCGTGGCGATGGTCAACGGGGCGTGTCTGGGCGCCGGCTTCGAGCTGGCGATGGCCTGCGACCTGCGGACGGCGGCCGCCGGGGCGCCGCTCGGGCTGCCCGAGGTCCGGGTCGGGATCCCGTCCGTGATCGAGGCCGCGCTGCTGCCCGCACTGATCGGGCCCGGCCGGGCCGCCGAGGTCTTGCTCACCGGCGACAGCGTCACGGCCGAGACGGCGCTGGCGTGGGGCCTGGTGAACCGCGTCGCCCCGGCGGCCGACCTCGAGCGCGTGACCCTCGACCTGGCGGGGCGCATCGTCGAGTGCGGGCCGGCCGCGATCAGGCTGCAGAAGGAGCTGATCATCCGGTGGCGCAATACGGACCTGCCGGCCGCCATCGAGGCCGGCATCGACGCCTTCGCCCGGTCCTATGCCACCGATGAGCCGCGCGAGGCCATGCGGGCCTACCTCGAGAAGCGTCCGCCCCGGCTTCGACTAGGCCCGCATCGTTCGCGAACGGACCAGGCGCTCGGCGGACGGAGGACGCGGCGGGGCCGGGGAGGCGTCCTCCGACCACCGCCGACTGCGTACCGGTCACCCTGGAGCCGTTCCCACTCCTGGGCCGCTGTGTCGTCGTCTCGCGGCGCGGAAGGTCTGAGGACCCATCTCCCCGGCCCCGCCGCGTCCTCCGTCCGGTGACCTCGTGTGCGTTCGCGAATGATGCGGGCCTAGCCGCCCGGCCGTGACAGCGGCTTTTTCGGGTTGCGCCATGTCGGGTGCATGGTAAGATTTGCACTCGCGATGGACATCTCCCAGCTCCGCGCAAAGATCCGCGATATCAAGGATTTCCCTACCGAGGGCATCCTGTACAAGGACATCACCACGCTCCTGCAAGACGGGCCCGCGTGGGCGTCGGTGATCGACCATCTGGCCGCGAGCTATCGGGAGCGCGGGCGTCGACGTCGTCGTGGGGGTGGAGTCGCGGGGATTCATCTTCGGTGGCGCGCTGGCGCATCAGCTCGGGGCGGGCTTCGTCCCGGTGCGCAAGCGCGGCAAGCTGCCCTCCCGGACGATCGAAGAAGAGTACGAGCTCGAGTACGGGCGGGACGTCCTCGCCATTCACGAGGACGCCATCCGGCCCGGCCAGCGCGTGCTCGCGGTGGATGATCTGCTCGCCACCGGCGGCACGATGGCGGCGACCCTCCGGCTCGTCGAGCGGCTGGGCGGCAAGGTCGTCGGAGCGGCGTTTCTGATCGAGCTTGGCTTTCTGGCGGGACGCGAGCGGCTCAAGGGGTATGCGCTCGAGTCCCTCATCACCTACGAGTAAGAGGTGGCGACATGATGAAGCGTATCGCGGTGACCGGATTGGTGGTCGCGGCATGCGGTCTGATGGGGGCCGGTGGCCCGGCCGGGGTAGGAACGGCGGCGGCCGAGGAAGTGCGCCAGCAGCTCAATGCCCCGATGATCCTGAACCTGCTGGCCCGCCCGCTGGAATCGCCCGAGGCCGCGTTCAACAAGGAGCTGAAGAACTATGCCGGCCGCGCCCAAGGGCGATGAGCCCGAAGTGCTGGCGGACGGCTCGGTCCGCTACGGCCGTGGGGACAAGAGCCTCACCGTCACCATCAGGAACCCATGCCCTCCGGGTGACATCGAGCACGAAATGGCCCAGCTATCGTCCTACCGGCAATTGCCCGGTCGCGCCCGCCGGTAGCGTCGCCCGAGCTCGACAGCGGGGCGTCCGGTGACGCGGACGCCCCGATGAGCCCCGCAGTGGCGAAGAGGCCCAACCACCGAACCGCAGTCCCCCGCGTTCACACGAGATAAGAAGACAGACATGATCAAGAAGGTCGGTGTGATCGGCTGCGGCCTCATGGGCTCGGGCATTGCCCAGGTCGCGGCCCAGGCGGGCTTCCAGACCACCGTGGTCGAGGCGAGCCAGGAGCTGCTCGACCGGGGACTCGGCGGGATCAAGCGCACGCTCGAGGGGCTCGTCGCGCGCGCGAAGCTCGACGAGCGCGCCAAGGACGATGCGCTCGGCCGCTTGAAGGGCGCGACGAGCTTCGACGCGCTCGTGGACGTCGATCTCGTGATCGAGGCCATCACCGAGAACCAGCCGCTCAAGAACGAGACCTTCGCCAAGCTCGACGCGATCTGCCCCCGCATGCGCTGCTCGCGTCGAATACCTCGTCGTGCAATGTCACCGCGATGGCCGCGGCGACCAAGCGTCCCGGTCAGGTGCTGGGGCTGCACTTCTTCAATCCGGTGCCGCTGATGAAGCTGGTCGAGGTGGTCCAGAGCATCCTCACCGACGACAAGACGATCGCCGCCGCCTACGAGTGGGTGCAGGCGGTGGGCAAGGTGCCGGTCAAGACCAAGGACTCGACGGCCTTCATCGTCAACCGGCTGCTCGTGCCGTATCTCCTCGACGCCATCCGCATCTACGAGGGCGGCCTCGCCTCGCTCGAGGACATCGACCAGGCGATGAAGCTCGGCTGCGGCTATCCGATGGGGCCCTTCACGCTGCTCGACCTCGTCGGCCTCGACACGACCATGTTCGTGGCCGAGGTGATGTTCGAGGAGTACCGCGAGTCCCGCTATGCTCCGCCCCCGCTCCTGAAGCGCATGGTGATGGCGGGGCACCTCGGCCGCAAGTCCGGCAAGGGCTTCTACGACTACGCGAAGAAGTAGAGCCCCTTGAGTAGAACACGTTGAGCCAGCTCTACTACCTCGACCGACGAGCAGCGCGCCGTGCGCGACCTCGCGCGCGAGATTGCGCGCGAGCGCATCGCGCCCCTCGCGGCGCACGTCGACGAGACGGGGAATACCCGCACGAGCAGCTCAAGCTGCTCGGCGAGCAGGGACTGATGGGGCTGCACATCCCCGAGGAGTACGGCGGCGCCGCCGCGGGATCGCTCGCGTTCTGCCTCGCCGCCGAGGAGGTGGCGTGGGCGTGCGCGTCGACGGCCACGATCTTCCTGGTGCAGAACCTCGGCGGCTATCCCCTCATCTTCGGCGGCAACGAGGAGCAGAAGCGCCGGTTTCTGCCGCGCCTCGCCACCGGCGAGATGACCGCGGCGTTCTCGCTCTCGGAATCGGGGTCGGGCTCGGACGCGGCCGCGATGCTCTGCTCCGCCGTCCGGAAGGGCGACCGCTACGTCGTCAACGGCTCGAAGATGTGGGTGACCAACGGCTCCCACGCCGGCGTCATCACGCTGTTCGTGTCGACCGCGCGCGCGCAGCGCGCCAAGGGCGTCACCGCGCTCCTCGTCGAGCCCGGCATGAAGGGGTTCAGCGTCGGCAAGCTCGAGAAGAAGCTCGGCATCCACGGGTCGCCGACCGTGGCGCTGCATTTCACCGATTGCGAGGTGCCGGTCGAGAACCGCCTCGGCGAGGACGGCGAGGGGTTCAAGTACGCGATGCGCACGCTCGAGCACTCGCGGCCGACGATCGGCGCGCAGGCGGTGGGCATCGCCCAGGCCGCCCTCGACGCGGCCGTCGGCTACGCGCGGGAGCGCCGGGCCTTCGATCAACCCATCGGCGCATTCCAGGGCATCCAGTTCATGCTGGCCGACATGGCCATCGCGGTGCACGCCTCGCGCCTCGTCGTCCATCACGCCGCCTCGCTCATCGACCACGGCGCGACGAGCACCGCGCTCGAGGCGTCGATCGCCAAGTGCCTGGCCTCGGACACCGCCATGAAGGTCGACGACCGACGCCGTGCAGATCTTCGGCGGATACGGCTACACGCGGGAGTTTCCGGTGGAGCGGTTCATGCGCGACGCCAAGATCACGCAGATCTACGAGGGCACCAACCAGATCCAGCGGATGATCATCGCCCAGCAGCTCCTGGGCAAGCTCTAGAACGATGATAAGGGCCCATCTGCTTCGTTGGCGCCCTCGCCCGCCGGCGCTCGAACGTCAGAGCGACGACTACGCGCTCGCGCCTCGCGCGCTAGTCGCGCGCGCCGCCTCGCAGCTGAACCCTTCTCATCGTTCTAGCCGGGTTTCTCCGACAGGCGCCTAGAGCCCGTCGATCCCCGGCCGATCCACTAGGAGGACTCGCATCATGCGTGACCAGGAGCGCTCGCGCGCCCGTCTCCACCGCCGTACGTTCCTCAAGGGCGCCGGGGCCGCGGCCGGTGTCGCGACGCTCGGCTTTCCGCTGCCGCTGCGGGCCCAGGCGGCGACCGTCAAGATCGGCTGCGTCCATCCGATCACCGGGCCGCTCGCCGAGCCCGGGCAGGCCTGCCGGCTCGGCGCCCAGATGGCCGTGGACGCCATCAATGCCGCGGGTGGGATCAAGTCGCTGGGTGGCGCGAAGCTCGAGCTGATCCTCGGCGACACGCAGACCAAGCCCGACGTCGGGCGGACCGAGGCCGAGCGGGTCATCAACCAGGGCGCGCAGATGCTGATGGGCTCGTTCGACTCGGGCAGCACCGCGGCCATGGTGCCCGTCGTCCAGCAGCGGCGCGTGCCGTTCCTCGTCGACATCGCCGCCGCCGACCCGATCACCGCCAACGTGGCCAAGGCCGTCAAGGACGGGCAGCAGAAGGTGCAGTACGTGTATCGCAACTTCCCGACGGGCTCGTCCTTCGGCAAGAAGGCCGTGCAGTACTTCGGCGAGGTCTTCAAGGAGGCCGGCGTGTCGCCCAAGCGCGTCGTGCTCATGTACTGCAATGACCTCTTCGGCCAGAACAATGCCAAGGGCTTCCAGGCGGCCCACGCGGCGGCCAAGCCGTCGTGGGAGATCGTCGACGTGATCCCGTGGCCCGAGCCACCCCAGGATCTCTCGACCGAGGTCTCGCGCGCCAAGGCGGCCAAGCCCGACATCATCGCGCCGATCACCCGGCCGGCGAGCGCGCAGCTCCTCCTGCCCGAGATCCGCAAGCAGCGCATCGAGATCATGGGCATCGTCGGCCCCGGGAGCCCGGGCCTCTACGAGGCGGGCCAGCTCGCCGTGCTCAAGCAGGATCTGGAATACGTGATGGCGAGCACGCCGTGGGCGAACTTCAAGAACCCGAAGACCGCGGCGGTGGCCGACGAGTACCAGAAGCGCTCGGGCGGCAAGACGTTCGACACCAACTCGGGCTACTCCTACGACGGCATCTTGCTGATCGCCGACGTGCTCGAGCGGGCGAAGTCGACCGATCCCGACGCCATCGTGGGCGCCCTCAAGGCGTCGAACTACGCGGGCGGGCTCATGCAGTACGGCGGGCCCATCGTCTTCAACGAGATCGGCGACAATCCCAACGCGATCACCACCATGATCCAGATCCTCGGGGAAAGCCGGTGGCGGTGTGGCCCAAGGAGGCGGCGCTCCAGAAGTTCGTCTTTCCCCGGCCGAAGGCCTGAGCCGCGGCCGGCCCTGCCGGCGTGGATCCCACGCTCGTCGTCCAGGGGCTGCTGAACGGCTTCCTCTTCGGCGGCGTCTACAGCCTGATGGCGGTGGGGCTCACCCTCATCTTCGGCGTGATGCGGGTGGTGAACTTCGCCCACGGCGACATGATGGTGTGGGGGATGTACCTCGCCTGGCTCGCCTCGACCCGCCTCGGCGTCGACCCCTACCTGGGATTTCTCGGCTGCGCCGCCGCGCTCTTCGCCCTCGGGTTCGCGACCCAGCGCGTGCTCGTGAACCGGATCATCGACGCGCCCCACGAGATGCAGATCCTCCTGATGCTCGGCGTCGCGCTGGTCCTCGAGAACGCCGCGCTCGTGGCCTTCGGTCCCGACCCCGTGCGCGTGCGCTCGCCGCTCACCGGCGTCACGGTCTGGCTCGGTCCCATCTTCGTCGACGTGGCGCGCCTGGTGACGTTCGGCGTGGCCATCGTGCTCACGCTCGCCCTGTACCTCTTCCTCACGAAGACCGATCTCGGCATGAGCATGCGGGCGGCCGCCGACAATAGCTACGGGGCCCTCGTCATCGGCACCGACGTGCGCCGCGTGTACGCCGTGGCCTTCGGGATCGGGGCGGCGTGCGTCGGCGCGGCGGGGGCGCTCGTGTCGCCGATCCTGCCGTTCTCCCCGTCGGGCGGCCTCACCGCCTCCGTCGCCGCGTTCAACATCGTCATCATCGGCGGGATGGGAAGCCTGGTCGGCGCCTTCGTGGGCGGGCTCCTCGTCTCCGTCGCGGAGTCGCTGGGCGCGGTGTTCCTGGCCCCGTCGCTCAAGGAGCTGGTGAGCTTCTCGCTCCTCGTCGCTCATCCTCCTGCTGCGGCCCGCCGGCCTCTTCGGCAAGAGCGCCGCGTGAGGCGGGCGCGGCGCGGCTCGCCTGCGCGGTCGCGCTCGCCGCGCTCCTCGTGCTGCCCCTGTTCCTCGGCTCGTATGCCGTCACCCTGTTCATCTTCATCTTCTTCTACGCCTACCTCGGGCAGGCGTGGAACATCGTGGGCGGCTACGCGGGGCAGCTCTCGGCGGGCCACGCCGCCTTCGTCGGAGTGGGCGCGTATGCCTCGGCGATGCTGTCGATGCACGCCGGGCTCACGCCGTGGATCGGCATGTTCATCGGCGGCGCGCTGTCCGCGTGCCTCGGCGTCGTGATCGGCTATCTCGGCTTCCGGTTCGGGCTGCGCGGCTTCTACTTCGTGCTCCTGACCGTGGCGTTCGCGGAGATCTGCCGCATCGTGGCGCTCAACACGGAAGCGCCTCGGCGGGGCGCTGGGGCTGTACATCATGTTCACGGGCAATCCGCGCCAGTTCCAGTTCCAGGACAATCGGCGTGTACTACTACGTGGCCCTCGGCCTGATGCTGGGGGCCACGGGGATCGCCGCGTGGATCGAGCGCCACCGCTTCGGCGCCTATCTCTCCGCGATCCGCGACGACGAGGCGGCCTGCGGAGGCGCTCGGCGTCGACACGTTCAGGTACAAGATGCTCGCGATGACCATCTCCGTCGTTCCTCACCGGCGTCGGCGGCACGTTCTACGCCTTCTACCTCTTCTCGCTCCAGCCGAATGCGGTGTTCGGCATCCCGCTGTCGGTCGAGATCATCATCCGGCCCATCGTGGGCGGGGCGGGCACGCTGCTCGGGCCCATCCTCGGCTCGTTCATCCTCTCGCCGCTCGCCGAGGTGTCGCGCGCCTACTTCCAGGCGGGCGGATGGTCCGGCGCGCACCTCATCATGTACGGCGGGCTCCTGATCGCCGTCGTCCTGTTCCTGCCCCAGGGCGCCTATCCGTTCATCGCGCGCCACCTGCGCCTCGGCCAAGCGGTGAGCGCCGCGCTGCTCGCGGTCCGGGGCCTGTCCAAGCGCTTCGGCGGGCTCCAGGCCATCCGCGACCTGTCGTTCGACGTGGCGCCCGGCGAGGTCCTCGGGCTGATCGGCCCGAACGGGGCGGGCAAGACCACGGCGTTCAACCTGATCTCGGGCTTCTCGTCCCCGATGCAGGCGACGTCGTCTTCGACGGCCGGAGCCTCGTCGGGCTCAAGCCCCACGCGGTATGCCAGGCTGGGTCTGGCCCGCACGTTTCAGATCGTGCGGCCGTTTCCGCGCCTGTCCGTGCTCGACAACGTGAAGATCGGCGCGCTCGGCCGGCGTCCCGCCATGGCCGCCGCCGCGAGCAGGCGCGCGCCGTCATCGCGCGGGTCGGGCTCGAGGGCAAGATGCACGCGGCGGCGGCGGCGCTGACGCTGCCCGAGCGCAAGCGGCTCGAGCTGGCGCGCGCGCTCGCCACGGAGCCGCGGCTGCTCTTGCTCGACGAGGTGATGGCCGGGCTCAACCCCACGGAGATCGGCGCCATCCTGGGGCTGATCGAGGGCATCAACCGCTCGGGCGTGTCCATCCTCCTCATCGAGCACAATATGCGCGCGGTGATGTCGCTGTCGCACCGCATCGTGGTGATCTCCTTCGGCGAGAAGATCGCGGAAGGGCCGCCCGCCGCCGTCGCCAATCACCCGAAAGTGGTCGAGGCCTACCTCGGCGACGCGTATGTCCACGCTCCTCAGGCTTGAGGGGATCGAGGCGGCCTACGGCGATCTCGTCGCGGTGGCCGACGTGTCGCTCGAGGTGCGCGCGGGAGAGACGGTGGCGCTGATCGGCGGCAACGGCGCCGGCAAGACGACGACGCTCCGGGCGATCTCCGGGCTGCTCCCCGTCCGCCGCGGCGTGATCGAGCTGGACGGCGCGCGCCTCGACGGGCTCTCGGTCGGCGGCGATCGTCGGGCGCGGAATCGCCCACGTCCCCGAGGGGCGCCAGCTCTTCCCGACCATGACGGTGCTCGAGAACCTCGAGCTCGGATGCCGCTCGGCGGCCGCGCGCACGGTGCGCCGGACCACGCTCGACTGGGTCTTCCAGCTCTTCCCGCTGCTGGCGGAGCGCCAGCGCGCAGCTCGCGGGGACGCTGTCGGGGGCGAGCAGCAGATGTGCGCGATCGGGCGCGGCCTCATGGCGCGGCCGCGCCTGCTCATGCTGGACGAGCCGAGCCTCGGCCTCGCCCCGGTCATGGTGCGCACCATCTTCGAGATCCTCGCGCGGATCAACCAGGAGGGCATGACCATCCTGCTCGTGGAGCAGAACGTCCTGCGCTCGCTTCCAGCTCAGTCACCGCGGCTACGTGATCGAGAACGGCCGCATCACCATAGAGGGCTCCGGCGCCGACCTGCTCGCCAGCCCGCACATCAAGCAGGCGTACCTCGGCGTATGATGCACATCCGGGACGTGGCAAGCGCGCTCGGCCAGGTGATGCCCCGAGCGGGAGGACGACTCATGACGAGCCCGATCATTACCGAGACGGTCCGGATGCTGGTGGACCGCGGCAACCTCACGCGGATCGAGGCGGCGGCGGCGATGGAGGCCATCATGTCCGGGGGCGACCAATGCCCAGATCGCCGCCTTTCTCACCGCCCTCCGGATGAAGGGCGAGACGGTCGAGGAGCTGATCGGCTTCGCGCAGGTCATGCGCCAGAAGGTCGTGACGGTGAAGACCCGCGGCGCCGACATGCTCGCGCAGACGGGCACCGGACCGCGACATGCTGATCGACACCTGCGGGACCGGCGGCGACGCGTCCGGCACGTTCAACGTCTCGACCGCCACCGCCTTCGTGGTCGCGGGCGCGGGGCTCCAGCGTCGCCAAGCACGGCAATCGCTCCGTCTCCTCGCTGTGCGGGTCGGCCGACGTGGCGGAGACGCTCGGCATCAGCGTGGAGCTGTCGCCCGTCAAGGTCGCCCGCTGCGTGGACGAGGTGGGGATCGGCTTCCTGTACGCGCCGCTCCTGCACACCGCGATGAAGCACGTGATGGCGGCCCGCCGGGAGATGGGGATCCGCACCGTCTTCAACATGCTGGGGCCGCTCACCAATCCCGCCGGCGCCAATGCCCAGGTGATCGGCGTGTACGCGGCGAGCCTCACCGAGCCGCTCGCCCGCGTCCTCGCCGAGCTCGGCACGCTCCGCGCCTTCGTCGTTCACGGCGCCGACGGCCTCGACGAGATCTCGAATACCGGCGAGAGCCTCATCTCCGAGGTGCACGAGGGCGTGGTGCGCAGCTCACGGGTACGACCGGAGGATTTCGGACTCGGCCGCGCGCGGATCGGCGATCTGCGGGGCGGGGACCGGGAGGAGAACGCCGAGATCATCCGGCGGGTCCTCGCCGGCGACCCCGGCCCGCGGCGCGACATCGTGCTGATGAACACCGCCGCCGCGCTCGTCGTCGGGGCCAAGGCGCGGGACCTCAAGGAGGGCGTGGCGCTGGCCGCGCAATCGATCGATTCCGGCGCGGCGGCGGGGAAGCTCGAGGCCCTGATCACCCTCTCCCAGTCCTCGCCGCCGCAGGAGGCTGAAAAAGGCCCATCTGCGGCGGTACGGCGCCCTCGGCAGCAGGCTCAACGTAGGCTCGCTCGCGCTCGCCGGCTTCCGTATCCGCGCGCTCGCCTCGCATCTGCGACCCTTCTGAGTACGCCTCGCCTGCAGGTGCCATCGCAGCGCCCGCTCTGAGCGGCTGGACGCCGAGGCGGAGCTCGCCCGCGAAGCCGCTTCGGGTAAATTGCCCGTGTTTTGCGTTGACCCTCGCTTGCCCGGGCGGGTAGAATGGGCGCGGTCGCCGGTGACCCCCGTTGGACGTCCTCAACCCCGCTCTGCTCTCGACGGCGGTGTCGACCGGCCGCCAGAGTTCTAGAACACCGAGGCCGAGGAAAGCGATGAACCGAGTGCCCCGCTATCACCAGATTGCCCGGAGCCTCCGCGAGCGCATCGCGGCGGGCACGCCGGCTCCCGGTGAGCGGCTCGACAATCAGCGGAGCCTGGCGCGCGAGTTCGAGGTCACGCTGATGACCTTGAGGCAGGCGCTCGAGCTGCTGGAGCGGGATGGGCTCATCACGCGGCGCCATGGACTGGGGACCTTCGTCGCATCCCCGCCCATCGACTACGACATCCTCCACCTCCACGCCCTCGCGGGGGACCTGTCCGCCCAGGGCGAGGACGTGGCCACCCGGTTTCTCCGGAGCTCCTTCGGCCGACCGGATCACCAGGTGGCCCGTGAGCTCGGTCTCGGCCGGGCCGGGCGCGTCTTCGCGGTGGAGCGGCTGCGGCTGGTCGACGGGCGTCCGATGAGCCTGCAGCTCTCCTACCTGCCGGCGGGGATCGGCGACGAGGTGGCCAAGGCCGACCTCGCCGTCACGCCGCTGCGCCAGGTGCTCGCGTTCAAGCTCGGCATCGACATCACGGCGCGCGCGAGAGCGTCTCCGCCGTCGGCCTCGACGGGCGCGCCGCGCGGGAGCTCGGCTGCCGGCGCGGCGCCGCCGCGTTCCGCTCCGACCGCGTCTCGCTGGACGCGGCGGGCGCCGCCATCGTCTACGACCGGGTCTTCATCCCCGGCGACCGCTTCCGGATCACGCGTCAGCTTCAGTACAAGACCGAAGCGAATCACATCCAAGCGAGCTCAACGAAAGGGTCTGGCCAATGAAGATTCTCGTCATGATCAAGCAGGTGCCGGACACGGCGACGCAGATGAAGATCGCCGGCGACGGCCGCGCCATCGACACCGCCGGCATCACGTGGATCGTGTCTCCCTACGACGAGTTCGCCGTCGAGGAGGCGCTGAAGATCAAGGAGAAGCGCGGCGAGGGAGAGGTCGTCGTCGTGTCCCTCGGCTCCGACCGGGTCAAGGAGGCGCTCCGCTCCTGCCTGGCCATGGGCGCGGACCGCGCCGTGCACCTGTCCGATCCCGCCTGGAGCGGCGCCGACACCCTGGCGACGTCGCGGGCGCTCGCCGCGGTGATCAAGCAGGAAGCGCCGGGGCTCGCGCTCTTCGGGCGCCAGGCCATCGACGACGACATGGGCGCCGTGGCCGCGCAGGTCGCCGAGCTGCTGGGGTGGCCGTGCGCCTCCTGGATCATGGAGGAGGCCGTGGACGACAGCGGCAAGGCGGTGCGCGTGGCGCGTCAGACCGAGGGGGGCTCGAGGTGTTCGATCTGCCGCTGCCCGCGGTGGTGTCCGCGCAGAAGGGCCTGAACGAGCCGCGCTATCCGACGCTGAAGGGCATCATGGGAGCGAAGAAGAAGGAGATCAGGGACGTCAAGGCGGCCGACCTCGGCATCACGCCCGAGCCGCCCGCGCTCGTCAGTCGTGAAGCTCGAGGCGCTGCCCCCGCGGCCCCCGGCCGGATCCTTCCCGGGGAGCCCGCGGACGCCGTCAAGGAGCTGGTCCGCTCGCTCCGCGAAGACGCCAAAGCGATCTAAGAGAACAGGAGACCCGAATCCCATGGCAGGCGCGTTCTGGTGCATCGTCGAGGATGATCGGCAGGGCAATCCGAAGAAGGTCATGGCCGAGGTGCTGGGCGAGGCCGCCCGGCTCGCCGGGCAGATGGGCAGCCAGGCGGAGGCGGTGTGGCTGACCGACAAGGCCACGCCCGAGGGCTTGAAGATGCTCGGCGAGCTGGGCGCCAAGCGCGTCTGGCTCCTCGAGAACGCGGCGTTTTCGCCGTACCGGGGCGAGGTGTGGACGCCCGTCCTCGCCGAGCTCGCGGGCAAGGAGGCTCCGCAGGCGATCCTCGGCGCCGTGACGACGCGGCAGCGCGAGCTGATGGCGCGGCTGGCCGCGCGGCTCGGCGCGGGGCTGGCGGCGGACTGCACCGGACTCGCCCTCGAGGACGGCAAGCTCGTGGCGACGCGCCCCGTGTACTCGGGCAAGCTCATCTCGAAGATGACGTGGGCGAAGGCGCCGTGGCTCGCCACGCTCCGGCCCAATGTCTTCCGGCCGGCGGAGCCACAGGCGGGGGCGACGTCCCAGGTGGAGCGCCCGCAGATCGCGGCGCCCGCCGAGAGCATGAAGCTCGTCGAGCGGCGGGAGGAGGCGTCGACCGGGCTGCCCGAGCTGGCCGAGGCCGAGATCGTGGTGTCCGGCGGCCGCGGGCTCAAGGGGCCCGAGAACTTCGTCATCCTCGAGGCGCTGGCCAAGGTGATCGGCGGCGCCGTGGGCGCCTCGCGCGCGGCCGTCGACGCGGGCTGGCGGCCGCACCGCTTCCAGATCGGCCAGACGGGGCGGACCATCTCGCCCAAGCTCTACCTGGGCTTCGGGATCTCCGGCGCCATCCAGCATCTCGCGGGGATGCGCACCTCCAAGGTGATCTGCGCGGTGAACAAGGATCCCGAGGCGCCGATCTTCAAGATCGCCGACTACGGCATCGTGGGCGATCTCTTCGAGGTCGCCCCGCTCCTCACCGCCGAGTTCAAGAAATTGCTCGAGAAGTAGGTGACCGCGGCTCTCGTAGCGCAACATAACAGGCAAGCGTGAAGATCCGGCGGGGCACGGGCGGGCGATAGCCCGGGTGCCCGTGCCCCAGGATAGAGAAGAACAAGATGAACACTGAGCTCGGGGACGAGCAGAAGATGATCCAGGCCGTGGCGCGCGAGTTCGCCGAGAAGGCCGTGCGCCCCATCGCCTCGGACATCGACCGCGAGGCGCGCTTTCCGCGCGAGACCGTCCGCCGCATGGGCGAGCTCGGCCTCATGGGGATCGCCATCCCCGAGGCGTACGGCGGCAGCGGCGGCGACAGCGTGGCCTATGCGGTGGCGGTCGAGGAGGTCGCCAAGGCCTGCGCCTCCCACGCCGCCATCATGTCGGTGAACAACTCGCTGTACTGCGACCCCGTCCTCACGTTCGGCACGGAGGCGCAGAAGCAGCGCTTCCTCGTGCCGTTCGCGTCGGGCGTCGATCTCGGTTGCTTCTGTCTGACGGAGCCGGAGGCCGGGTCCGACGCCTCGAACCAGACGACGCTCGCCGTCCGCGACGGCGGCGACTACGTGCTCGACGGCCGGAAGATCTTCGTGACCAACGGGCGCGAGGCGGGCGCGGCGCTCGTGTTCGCCCAGACGGATCGCGCCAAGGCCCACCGCGGCATCTCCGCCTTCCTGGTGGAGAAGGGCCGCCCGGGCTTCACCGTGGTCAAGACCGAGGACAAGCTCGGCATTCGCGCCTCGGACACCGCGGAGCTGCTCTTCGAAGGCTGCCGGATCCCGGCCGCTCAGCGCCTGGGCGAGGAAGGGCAGGGCTTCAAGATCGCCATGGCCGCACTCGACGGCGGGCGCATCGGCATCGCCGCGCAGGCGCTCGGCATCGCCGCGGGCGCCTACGAGCTGTCGGTGGCCTATGCCCGGGAGCGGAAGAGCTTCGGCCAGCCCATCGGCCAGCACCAGATGGTGCAGTGGATGCTCGCCGACATGGCGACGTCCATCGAGGCGGCGCGGATGCTCACGTGGCGCGCGGCCTGGCTCAAGGACACGGGCGCCGTCTTCGGCGCGGCGGCCGCCATGGCCAAGCTCTGGGCGTCCGAGACGGCCATGAAGGTGACCACCGACGCCATTCAGGTCCACGGCGGCTACGGCTTCATCAAGGAGTATCAGGTGGAGCGCTATTTTCGCGACGCCAAGATCACCCAGATCTACGAGGGCACCTCTCAGATCCAGAAGCTGGTCATCGCGAGGCGGCTGCTCGCGGAAGCGAGCGCGGCATGATGCGGCACGGTGACGTGATCCCCGATGACGTGATCCCCGACGTGATCCAGGAGCGGACGATGAGCGACGGCGAGCCGCGGAAGGACGCCCAGTGGCTCGACGAGACGTACGGTCCGTACGTCGCGGAGACCCCCGAGCGCGCGGTGCCGTTCGAGTCGCTCTCCGGCATCCCCATCCGGCCGCTCTACACCCCGGATGACCTGGCGGGCTGGAGCTACCAGGACAAGCTCGGCTATCCCGGTGAGTTCCCGTACACGCGCGGGCCGTATCCGTCGATGTACCGCGGGCGGCTCTGGACCATGCGGATGTTCGCCGGCTTCGGGCGGCCGGAAGACACGAATGCGCGCTTCAAATTCCTGCTCGAGCAGGGCCAGACCGGGCTGTCGACGGCGTTCGACATGCCCGCCCTCATGGGCTACGACGCCGATCATCCTCGCGCCCGCGGCGAAGTGGGCAGGGAAGGCGTGTCGATCTCGACGCTCGCGGACTTCGAGGTGCTCTTCCGCGACATTCCGCTCGACCGCGTCACCACGTCGATGACGATCAACTGCACGGCGTCGGTGGCGCTCGCCATGTACCTGGCGCTCGCCGACAAGCAGGGCGTGTCGTGGGACAAGCTCGGCGGCACCATGCAGAACGACATGCTCAAGGAGTTCATCGCGCAGAAGGAGTGGATCTCCCCGCCCGAGTCGGCGGTGCGCATCGTGGTGGACACCATCGAGTTCTGCGCCCGCCACGTGCCGCGCTTCAATCCCGTGTCGATCTCCGGCTATCACATCCGCGAGGCGGGCTCGACGGCGGTGCAGGAGCTGGCCTTCACCCTGGCCGACGGCTTCGGCTACGTCGACGCCTGCATCAAGCGCGGCCTCGACGTCGACAGCTTCGCGCCGCGCCTGAGCTTCTTCTTCGACATCCACAACGACTTCTTCGAGGAGATCGCCAAGCTGCGGGCGGCGCGGCGCATCTGGGCCACCGTGATGCGGGATCGCTTCGGGGCGCGGCAGCCCGAGTCGATGCGCCTGCGGACGCACACGCAGACCGCCGGCGTGTCGGCCACCGCGCAGCAGCCCTCAACAACGTGGCGCGGGTCGCGGTGCAGGCGCTCGCCGCCGTGCTCGGCGGGGCGCAGTCCCTGCACACCAATTCCTACGACGAGGTCCTGGCGCTGCCCACCGAGGAGGCGGTGACCGTCGCCCTCCGCACGCAGCAGATCATCGCGGAGGAGACGGGAGCAACCGCTCACCATCGATCCGCTCGGCGGCTCGTACTTCCTCGAGACGCTCACCGACCAGATGGAAGCGCAGGCGATGGCGTATATCCGGACGATCGACGAGCTCGGCGGCATGGTGCGCGCCATCGACCGGGGCTATCCGCAGAAGGAGATCGCGGACGCCGCCTACCGCTACCAGCTCCTGGACGACCGCGGGGACAAGGTCGTGGTCGGCGTCAACAAGTACGTGATGGACGACCGGCCGATGGCCTACCACAAGATCGACGACGCCATCGAGCACGAGCAGGTCGCGCGCGTGGTGGCGGTCAAGGCCGGCCGTGACGCCGCGCGCGTGGAGAAGCGGCTGAAGCAGGCTCGCGGAGGCCTGTCGGAACGGCGGGAACGTGATGCCCGTGCTCGTGGATGCGGTGAAGGACTACGTCTCGCTCGGGGAGATCTCCGACGTGTACCGCCAGGTCTTCGGCCTGTACAGGGAGCCGATTATTTTTGATTTGTCTCTTGATTGTTTGATTTGCCGTCGGGACGCCTCCGCGCCCGACGGTCGGGCAGTCAACCGAGGAGGCCAATGTCCATGACAGAGCCCATCAGGATCACGCGGGCGGCGACGCTCAAGACCAAGCCGAAGGACGGCGAGCTCGGCTTCGGGCAGATCTTCACGGACCACATGTTCGTCGCCGACTTTCAGGACGAGAAGGGCTGGTACGATCCGCGCATCGAGCCCTATGGCCCGCTCGCCCTCGACCCCGCGGCGGCGGTGCTGCACTACTCGCAGGCCATCTTCGACGGACTCAAGGCCTTCCGCGGCGTCGACGGCAAGGTGCGGCTGTTCCGTCCGCAGAAGCACGTGGAGCGGCTGATCCACTCGGCCAAGCGGATGTGCATCCCGCCGCTCGACGCCGACCTGGCCCTGCAATCCATCATCCAGCTCGTGGGCGTGGAGCGGGAGTGGGTGCCGAAGACCGTCGGGACCTCGCTCTACGTCCGGCCGACGATCATCGCGAGCGAGGCGTTTCTCGGCGTGCGGCCGGCGAAGTCGTACATCTACTTCATCATCCTCTCGCCCGTCGGCGCGCTACTATCCGGAGGGCATGGCGCCCGTCAAGATCCGCGTGGAGGAGAAGTACGTGCGCGCCGTCGACGGCGGCCTCGGCGGCGTCAAGGCGGGGGCGAACTACGCGGCGAGCCTGATGGCGGGCGAGGAGGCCAAGCACGCCGGCTACACGCAGGTGCTCTGGCTCGACGGCGTGCACCGAAAGTACATCGACGAGGTCGGCACCATGAACATCATGGTGCGGATCGGTGACGAGGTCGTGACGCCCCCGCTCTCGGGGACCATCCTGCCCGGCGTGACGCGCGACTCGGTGCTCGCCCTCCTGCGCAAGTGGGGGCTCAAGGCGAGCGAGCGGCAGATCTCGATCGACGACGTGATCCACGCGCACAAGCGGGGCGCCCTCAAGGAGGTCTTTGGCACGGGAACCGCCGCCGTCATCTCGCCGGTGGGCGAGCTCGCCTACAAGGCCGAGCGCATGATCATCAACGACGGCACGATCGGCCCGCTCACCCAGCGGCTCTACGACGCCATCGTGGGGATCCAGTACGGCCAGACGCCCGATCCGGACGGGTGGACGGTCGAGGTCTAGCCCGTGGAGGACTGCGTCTTCTGCAAGATCATCGACGGCGAGTTGCCGTCGATGAAGATCGACGAGGACGCCAGCACGCTCACGTTCATGGACATCCACCCGCTCAGCTCCGGCCATTGCCTGGTGGTGCCCAAGCACCACGCGGCCACGATCTTCGAGGCCGACGTCCGCGATCTCGAGGCGGTCATGGTCACCGCCAAGCGCGTCGCCCTCGCCATCCAGGAGGCGCTCCGGCCGGACGGACTCAACGTACTCCAGGCCAATGGCGCGGCCGCCTTCCAGTCGGTGCCGCACTTCCATCTGCACCTGATCCCGCGCTGGACGGACGACGGCAAGGGCTTCGACTGGATGGTGGTGCCGGGCAATCGCGAGGCGATCATGAAGATGGGCGAGCGCATCCGCTCGGCCCTCCAATAGGCGGCCGAGGATGAGCGAGCGCAAGGTCCGCGTGGTGGTGGCCAAGCCGGGGCTCGACGGCCACGATCGCGGCGCCAAGATCGTCGCGCGGGCGCTCCGGGACGCGGGCTTCGAGGTGATCTACACGGGCCTGCATCAGACCCCCGAGCAGATCGTCGCCACCGCCGTTCAGGAGGACGCCGACGCCATCGGGCTCTCCGTGCTCTCGGGCGCTCACAACTATCTGTTCGCCCGCGTGCTCGAGCTGCTGCGCGAGCAGGGGGCCGACGACATCGCGGTGTTCGGCGGCGGCATCATTCCGGCCGACGACATCCGGACCCTCAAGGCGCTCGGCGTGAAGGAGCTGTTCACCCCGGGCACCTCGACCCAGGACATCATTCGCTTCGTCCGAGAGAACATCCGGGCGGCGGTCTAGCAGCCGCATGGACTTCGAGCTGACGCGCGAGCAGCAGGCGGTGCGAGAGCTCGCGCGGGACTTCGGCCTCCGCCAGGTCGCGCCCGTCATCCAGCGATTCGACGAGGCGCAGGAATTCCCACACGCGATCATGGCGGAGCTCGGCAAGACCGGGCTGCTCGGCGCCCTCGTGCCCGAGAAATACGGCGGAGCCGCGCTCGACTACGTGTCGTACGCCCTCGCCGTGGAGGAGCTGAACCGGGTCGACGCCTCCGTCGGCATCACCATGTGGGCCCACAACTCGCTCTGCACCAACCACATCGCGCTCTTCGGCTCGGATGATCAGAAGGCCCGCTACCTGCCGTGCCTCGCCCGCGGCGAGATGCTCGGCGCCTGGGCGCTGACCGAGCCGGGCTCGGGCTCGGATGCCGCCGCCATGAAGACGCGGGCGGTGCGCGAGGGCGATCAGTTCACCCTGAGCGGGACCAAGGCGTTCATCACCAATGCCGGGGTCGGTGGGGTCGCGGTCGTGATGGCGGTGACGGATCCCCGCGGAAGCAGAAGGGCATCTCGGCGTTCATCCTCGACAAGGGCCTGCCGGGCTTCAGCGCGGGCCGGCCTTACCGGAAGCTCGGGCTGCACGCCTCGAATACCGCGGAGCTGATCCTCGACAATGTGCGGGTGCCCGCAGGGCAGCTCTGCGGCGAGCTCCACATGGGCTTCGTCAACACCATGCAGGTGCTCGAGGGCGGGCGGGTGGCCATGGCCGCCATGGCGGTCGGCATCGCGCAGGGTGCGCTCGACGAGGCGCTCAAGTACATGAAGCAGCGGAGCGCCTTCGGCCGGACCCTGGCGGAGTTCAACGGGCTGCAGGGGATGATCGCCGACATCGGCACCGAGGTCGAGGCGGCGCGGCTGCTGACTCTTCGCGCCGCGGCGCTCAAGGACGCCGGCCGGCCCGCGAAGGTGGCGGCCTCCATGGCCAAGGTCTTCGCCTCCGAGGTCGCGATGAAGGCGGCGACCAAGTCGCTGCAGATCCACGGCGGAGCCGGCTACATCACGGAGTTCCCCATCGAGCGCATCTTCCGCGACGCCAAGCTCACCGAGATCGGCGAAGGGACCTCGGAGGTCCAGCGGATGGTGATCGCGCGGGAGATCCTCGGATTTAGGTAGTGGAAGGGGGCCTCGACGGCCCCCTCCGATCCGGGGACAGCAAGTTGCGCCGGCCTCGCCGGCGCTCGAGCACAGCCCGACTGTGAGTGTGGAGAGCGAGATTGAGTGAGCCGAGCGTGATCTACGAGGTCAAGGATGGCGTCGGGACCATCACCTTGAACCGGCCCCGCGTGCTGAATGCTCTCGATCATGACCTGTCGGCATCCCTCGCCGATGCCGCCGAGCGGGCGGCGCGAGATCCGGAGGTCTGGGTCGTCGTCGTGCGGGGGCCGGCCGGGCGTTCTGCTCCGGGGTGGACAGGACGGCGCTGTCGGCCGGCGGGATCGGCGAGGCGTTCTACCGCCACTGGACACGCGGCCTCAACTGCCTCGAGGACATGGACAAGCTGGTGGTCGGCGTGCTCCACGGCTACTGCATCGGCGGCGGGCTGCAGCTCGCCGTCGCGTGCGACGTCCGGCTCACCACCGACGACGCGATCCTCGGGCTCGGCGCCACGCGCCACGGGTTGATTCCCGACGGCTCGATCCTGAGGCTGGCCCGGATCGTCGGGCAGGGGCGCGCCAAGGAGCTGACGCTCCTGAACGAGCACGTCGGCGCCGCCGAGGCGCTCGCCATGGGCCTGGTGAACTGGGTGGTTCCCGCCGCCGATCTCGAGGCGCGCCTCGCCGCGATCGTGGGCAAGGCGCTGCAGTCCTCGCGCACGGCCACGGGCCACGCCAAGCGGCTGCTTCACGCATCGTTCCACACCGATCCGCGCGTGATGATCGAGGAGCTGATGCACGCCCAGAGCGACTGCATGGCCTCGTGGGAAATCAGCGAAGCCAATCGCGCCTGGGACGAACAGCGCGAGGCGCGCTTCTATCCGCCTCCGCCTGGCCTCGAATGAGGCCCGAACCGTGGGATGTTCGAGGCCCCCTCCGATAAGATGACGTCGGACTTCATCCTCGAGACCGAAGGGCTGACCAAGGAGTTTCGCGGGTTCCTCGCCGTCAACGGCGTGAACCTGCGCGTCCGCCGCGGGACGATTCACGCGCTGATCGGCCCCAATGGCGCGGGCAAGACCACCTGCTTCAACCTGCTCACGCACTTCCTCGCGCCGACGCGCGGGCGCATCCGCTACAACGGGCGCGACATCACGGGCTCGCGGCCCGCCGACATCGCGCGGCTCGGGCTCGTGCGGTCCTTTCAGATCTCCGCCGTCTTCCCGCATCTCACCCTGCTCGAGAACGTGCGGATCGCACTGCAGCGCCGGCGGGGACGCTCGTTCGACTTCTGGCGCTCGGACACCGTGCTGTCCGCGCTCGACGACCGCGCGATGGAGCTGCTCGGCGCGGTGGGGCTGGCGGGCTTTGCCGCCACGCCCGCCGTCGAGCTGCCCTATGGACGGAAGCGGGCGCTCGAGATCGCCACGACGCTGGCCCTCGATCCGGAGATGATGCTGCTCGACGAGCCGACGGCGGGCATGGGGCACGAGGACGTGGAGCGCATCGCCGCCCTCATCAAGCAGGTCGCCGTGAACCGCACAGTGCTGATGGTGGAGCACAACCTGAGCGTCGTGGAGAACCTGTCGCAGACCATTACCGTGCTCGCCCGCGGCGAGGTGCTGGCCGAGGGCGACTATGCGACCGTGTCGCGCAATCCCGACGTGATCCAGGCCTATATGGGGGCGGGTGATGGCTGAGGCCACGGCCCGCGCGAGCGCCCCGGTCGCCACCGGCAACCCGCTGCTGCAGGTGCGCGAGCTGCACGCCTGGTACGACGAGTCCCACGTGCTTCACGGAGTGGACTTCGACGTGCGGTCCGGCGAGGTCGTGACCCTGCTCGGGCGGAACGGGGCGGGCAAGACCACCACGCTCAAGTCCGTGATGGGCATCGTAGGCAAGCGGCGAGGCTCGGTCCGCTTCGGTGCCGCCGAGCTCATCGGCATGCCCTCGAATCGAATCGCGCGCCTCGGCCTCGCCTTCTGCCCGGAGGAACGGGGCATCTTCGCGAGCCTGAGCGTGGAGGAGAATCTCTTGCTCCCGCCCGTCGTCGCGCCCGGCGGCCTCACGCTGGAGGCGGTCTTCGGGCTCTTCCCGAACCTGCGCGAGCGGCTCCGGAGCCAGGGGACCAAGCTCTCGGGCGGAGAGCAGCAGATGCTCGCCATCGGCCGCATCCTCCGGACCGGCGCGCGCCTGCTCCTCCTCGACGAGCCCACGGAGGGACTCGCCCCGGTGATCGTGCAGCAGATCGGGGCGACCATCCGCCGGCTCAAGCGCGAGGGCTTCACCATCCTGCTCGTCGAGCAGAACTTCCGCTTCGCCGCCACCGTGGCCGACCGGCACTACGTGATGGAGCATGGGCTCATCGTGGACATGATCGCCAACGCCGAGCTCGACCGCCACATGGACAAGCTGCACGGCTACCTCGGGGTATAATCTGCCACTCTCAACCACCCGGAAAGGAGCACCATCCATGAAGTTCTTTTGCAGTGTGATCGCTGCCCTCGCCCTGCTGCAGGCCGCGGGGGCCGCGGAGGCGCAAATCTCCGACGGGATCATCAAGATCGGTGTGCTGAACGACCAGTCGAGCCTCTACGCGGACCTCACCGGGCAGGGCTCTGTGGTGGCGGCGCGGATGGCGGTGGAAGATTTTGGCGCGGCAGCCAAGGGCATGAAGGTCGAGATCATCTTCGCCGACCATCAGAACAAGGCCGACGTCGGATCGAATATCGCGCGGCAGTGGTACGACTCGGACAAGGTGGACGTCATCGCCGACGTGCCGAACTCGGCCGTGGCCCTCGCGGTGAACCAGATCACGCGGGACAAGGGCAAGGCCTTCCTGGTGTCGGGCGCAGCAACCTCGGACCTGACGGGCAAGGCGTGCTCGCCCAATACCATCCACTGGACCTACGACACCTGGGCGCTCGCAAACGGGACCGGCAATGCCATCGTGAAGACGGGCGGGGATAGCTGGTTCTTTCTGACCGCCGACTACGCGTTCGGTCATGCGCTCGAGCGCGACACCGAGGCGGTGGTGCTGAAGAACGGCGGCAAGGTCCTCGGCAAGGTGCGCCATCCGCTCAATACCTCGGACTTTTCGTCGTTTCTGCTGCAGGCCCAGGCGTCGAAGGCCAAGATCATCGGGCTCGCCAACGCGGGCGGCGACACGACCAATGCCATCAAGCAGGCGGCGGAGTTCGGGATCGTCAAGGGCGGCCAGAACCTCGCCGGCCTGCTCGTCTTCCTCACCGACGTGCACGGTCTCGGCCTGCCCACGGCGCAGGGGCTCATCTTCACGGAGTCGTTCTATTGGGACATGAACGACAAGACGCGCGCCTGGGGGAAGAAGTTCGCCGAGCGGAACCGCGGCATCCATCCGACCATGATCCACGCCGGCGTGTACGCGTCGGTCACGCACTACCTGAAGGCGGTGGACGCGCTCAAGACGGACGACGGGACCAAGGTGATCGCAAAGATGAAGGAGACGCCGACCGACGACCCGTTGTTCGGGAAGGGTACGATCCGGGCGGACGGCCGCAAGATCCACGACATGTACCTCTTCGAGGTGAAGAAGCCGGCGGAGTCCAAGGCGCCGTGGGACTACTACAAGCTGCGCGCCACCATCCCCGCCGCCCAGGCGTTCCGGCCGATCGATCAGGGGATTGCCCCCTGGTGAAGAAGTAGGCTCGGTGCTCGGCCGCGCGGCGGGGAGGCCTATCGGCCCGCCCCACCGCGCGGCCCGCAGCGACGGATCGCTGATGACGACGGTGTTCGGCATCCCCGCGCAGGCGCTGTTCGGGCAGCTCCTCATCGGGCTGATCAACGGCTCGTTCTACGCGATCCTGAGCCTTGGCCTCGCGGTGATCTTCGGGCTGCTGAACATCATCAACTTCACACACGGCGCCCAGTACATGATGGGCGCCTTCGCGGCGTGGTTCCTCCTGCAGTACACGGGGCTCGGCTACTGGTGGGCGCTCCTCATCGCGCCCGTGGTCGTGGGCCTCATCGGCATCGCGCTCGAGCGCACGATGCTGAAGCGCCTCTACCAGCTCGACCATCTCTACGGCCTGCTCCTGACGTTCGGGCTCGCCCTCGTCATCCAGGGGCTCTTCCGCAACCAGTTCGGCTCTTCCGGGCTGCCGTATCGCATTCCCGTCGAGCTCGCGGGCGCGCAGAACCTCGGGTTCATGACGCTGCCGAACTACCGGGCGTGGGTGATCGTCTTCTCGCTCGTGGTCTGTCTCGGGACCTGGTGGGTGATCGAGCGCACGAAGCTCGGGGCCTACCTGCGCGCGGCGACGGAGAATCCCACGCTCGTGCGGGCGTTCGGCGTCAACGTGCCGCGCATGATCACGCTCACCTATGGCTTCGGCGTTGGGCTGGCCGCGCTCGCCGGGGTGCTCGCGGCGCCGATCTACCAGGTGAATCCTCTCATGGGCGCCGACCTCATCATCGTCGTCTTCGCGGTGGTGGTGATCGGCGGGATGGGCTCGATCATGGGCTCGATCGTGACGGGCTTCGGGGTCGGCGTGATCGAAGGGCTCACCAAGGTCTTCTATCCCGAGGCGTCGAACACGGTGATCTTCGTCATCATGGCGATCGTCCTGCTCGTCAAGCCGGCGGGGCTCTTCGGGCGCGCCCAGTAGCATGGCGACCGACTACGCCGAGGCGAGCGCGCTGCCCGCGGCATCAGGCGCCCTCCGGCATCAGTACGTGGCCTTCGCGCTGATGGTCGCCTTCTTCGTGCTGGCGCCGTTCGTGGTCTATCCGCTCTTCCTCATGAAGGCGCTGTGCTTTGCGCTGTTCGCGTGCGCCTTCAACCTCTTGATCGGGTACGCGGGGCTGCTGTCGTTCGGGCACGCGGCGTTTCTCGGCTGGGCGGGGTACGTGACGGCCCATGCGGCCAAGGTGTGGGGATGGCCGCCGGAGCTCGCCATCCTGGGCGGGACGGCCGCGGCGGGGGCGCTGGGACTGGTGGTGGGTGGCCTCGCCATCCGGCGCCAGGGCATCTACTTCGCGATGGTCACGTTGGCCCTCGCCCAGATGATCTACTTCTTCTGTCTCCAGGCGCCGTTCACCCACGGCGAGGACGGGATCCAGGCCGTGCCGCGGGGCACGCTCCTCGGCCTCTTCGATCTGCGCCACACCATGACGCTCTACTTCGTGGTGCTGGCGATCTTCCTCGGCGGGTTCCTCCTGATCTACCGGACCATTCACTCGCCGTTCGGCCAGGTGCTCAAGGGCATCCGGGAGAACGAGCCGCGGGCCATCTCGCTCGGGTACAAGGCGGACCAGTACAAGCTGATCGCCTTCGTCCTCTCGGCGATATTGTCGGGACTGGCGGGCGGTACCAAGGCGATCGTCTTCCAGCTCGCCTCGCTCACCGACGTGCACTGGACCATGTCGGGCGAGGTCGTGTTGATGACGCTGCTCGGCGGACTCGGCACCGTCTTCGGGCCGGTGGCCGGCGCGTTCGTGGTCATCGCGCTCGAGAACTACCTCGCCCAGCTCGGTGCCTGGGTCACCGTGGTGCAGGGCGCGATCTTCGTCGTCTGCGTGCTCACGTTCCGCCGCGGGCTCGTCGGCGAGCTCGCGCGCCTCTTGAAGAAACCTCTCTGAGTGTCCTGAGGTCAGCGATCATCGACTCACGGCGCCGGGCGGGAGCCAGGGGGCCCTCCCGCTGCGGACCGTGGCTTGCTGCGGATCGCCGAAGCGATAGCCAGATCGATCTCGTGGCCCGCATTGAGTGCCGCAGCGGGTCGCGGCTCAGCGTGTCCCGCGGGCGAGGGCCACCTGGCCCCGCCCGGCGCATTATCGGCACATGGTTTCGTGTTAGCCTACGCGGGGTCATGGACACCGAACGCGCGCTCGACGGCATTCGCGTCATCGATTTGACCCAGGTCATGGCCGGTCCGTACTGCTGCATGTTGCTCGGCGACATGGGCGCGGACGTGATCAAGGTGGAGCCGCCGGGGGAGAGGCGAGCCGACACGTGGCGTTCGAGATCGCGCCCGGCGTCTCGGGTCCCTTTCTCGCCGTGAACCGGAACAAGCGCGGCCTCACGCTCGACTTGAAGCGGCCGGAAGCCGTCGCCGTCCTCACACGGTTGGTCGCAACCGCCGACGTGCTGGTCGAAAACTATCGGCCGGGCGTGGCGCGCCGGCTCGGCATCGACTACGAGACGCTGCGGCAGATCAATCCGCGGCTCGTCTACTGTTCGATCTCGGGCTTCGGGCAAACCGGGCCCTACGCGGACCGCGGCGGCTACGACCTCATTGCCCAGGGCATGAGCGGCATCATGAGCGCGACGGGCAGTCCCGACGGCCCACCGGTGAAGGTGGGCGTGCCGATCACCGACCTGGGCGCGGGCCTCTTCGGCGTCTTCGGCATCCTCTGCGCGCTCCGGGCGCGGCGCGTGACGGGGCGCGGGCAGCTCGTGGACACCTCGCTCTTCGAGGCGGGGCTGGCGCTCTCGGCGTGGGAGGCGACCGAGTACTGGTATACGGGACAGATCCCGCGCCGGCTCGGCACGGCCCACCGCCTCAACGCCCCGTACCAGGCCTTTCGCGCGAGCGACGGCCGCTTCACCGTGGGCGCGGCGAACAGCCGGCTCTGGCCGCGCTTCTGCGGCATCCTCGGGCTCGACCGCCTCGTGGATGACGCGCGCTTTGCCACCGTCGGCGATCGCGTCGTGAACCAGCGCGAGCTCGAGCGCGAGATCGAGGCCGTCACCATCGGACAGACGCGCACGTATTGGCTCGTCCGGTGTGAGGAGGCGGGCATCCCCGCCGGGCCCATCTACAGCGTGCCCGAGGCCCTGGCCGACGCGCATGCGTTGGCGCGCGGGATGGTGCAGGAGTACGACTACCCCGGCGCCGGGCGCGTCAAGGCTCTCGGCAATCCGGTGAAGCTGTCGCGCTCCCCGCGCGGCTGGCCAAGGGCGCCCCACGCCTCGGAGAGGACAACGACGCGGTGTTGGGCGAGCTGGGCCTCGACGCAGCAGAGATTGCCGCGCTTCGAGCCGGCGGCGCAATGTGAGCATGCGCCGATGAGCGATGAGCGCTTCGCCGAGGGGGGCCGCGGCGGCCCGATGATCCGGTCGGTCCCGGGGCGGAAGCCGCGCATTCACGCGGGCGCCTACATCGATCCGGCGGCCCAGATCATCGGCGATGTGACGATCGAGGAGGGCGCGAGCGTCTGGCCGTTCAGCGTGCTCCGGGGCGATCAGGACAACTACGTGACCCTCGGGCGGAACTCGAACGTCCAGGACAATTCCGTCCTGCACGTCACTCCCGAGTTCCCGTGCATCGTGGGCGCGAACGTCACCATTGGCCACCGCTGCGTCGTCCACGCGTGCACGATCATGGACAACGTGCGGATCGGCATCGGCGCCGTGGTGTTGACGGGCGCGGTGGTGGAAGAGTGGGCCCAGGTCGGCGCGGGGGCCGTGGTTCCGCAGGGCAAGGTGGTGCCGGCGGGCTGGCTGGTGATGGGCGTGCCCGCGAAGCCCGTGCGCAAGATGACCGAGGACGAGCTCGAGGACATCCGGAAGAACGCCGTCGACTACTTGAATCTCTGGCAGCGCGACTACATGGGCAACCCGAGCGGGTGGCCGGCCACGCAATCGAGCGCCGGCTTGCCAGCACAGTCCGCTTCTGGGGAGGTCCGGAGGGGGCCGTCGAGGCCCCTCTCGAAGCAACGATCACTGCCAGGATCGGCGGTGTCGTGAAAGCGCTCGAGGGCCTCCGCGTCATCGACTTCACGCAGGCGATGGCGGCGCCGTTCGGCACCATGAACCTCGCCGACATGGGCGCCGACGTCATCAAGATCGAGCCGCCGGTCACGGGCGAGCCCACGCGCGAGCTGTCGTCGGTCACGCAGAACGGACACAGCGCCACCTTCATGACGATGAACCGCAGCAAGCGCGGGCTCACGGTCGATCTCAAGACGCCCGAAGGCGTCCTGGTCGTCAAGCGCCTCGCGAAGACGGCGGACGTCTTCGTCCAGAACTACCGGCCGGGCGTGGCGGAGCGGCTGGGGCTCGGGCTACGACGCGCTCTCGGCGGTGAATCCGCGGCTCATCTACTGCTCGGTGAGCGGCTTCGGCGGCACGGGCCCGTACGCGCCGCGCGGCGGCTATGACCTGATCGCCCAGGGCATGAGCGGCATCATCAGCGTGACGGGCGACGAGGACGCGCCCGCGAAGTCCGGCGTGCCGCTCTCCGACCTCTGCGCCGGGCTCTTCGCCGCCTACGGGATCCTCTGCGCGCTCGAGTACCGCGAGCGCACGGGCCTCGGGCAGCTCGTCGACACCTCGCTGCTCGAGGCCGCGATGGCGCTCACCGTGTGGGAGTCCACGGAGTACTGGGTGACGGGCCGGGCGCCCAAGCCGCTCGGCTCGGCGCATCGGCTCACCGCGCCGTATCAGGCCGTGCGGGCGGCGGACGGGTACTTCAACATCGGCGCGAACAACGACAAGCTGTTCGAGGGGCTCTGCCAGGCCATCGGGCGGCCGGACCTCTGCGACGACGCGCGCTTCGCCACGAGCGCCCTCAGGATGGAGCATCGCGCCGCGCTCATCGAGGCCATCGAGAAGACCACCGCCGGCGAGCCGCGCGCCCACTGGCTCGCGCGCCTCGATCACGCGGGGTCCCCTCGGGTCCGATCAATACCTATGCGGAAGCACTGGTCGATCCGCACGCGCTGGCGCGGCAGATGGTGGTCGACCTCGTGCACCCGGGCGCGGGGCCGATCAAGGCCCTCGGCATTCCCGTCAAGCTCTCGGACACGCCCGGTGCAGTCGATCGCCCCGCGCCGCTCCTCGGGCAGCACACCGCCGACATCCTGACCGAGCTCGGATACACGGAAGCCGAGCAGCGCGTGCTCCGCGACCGCGGCGTCACGTAGATCGCGTCGCTCGGATGATCGCGCGGCTCCGTGATGGCCTGAGGCCTTGACGTAGGCGTCCGCCGTTCGTAGTGTGGCTTCGATACCGCCATTTCGACCGCGAGAGGAGATTTCCATGTGCGTCGATGATGACTCCTATCCGCCGATTCCCCCATCGCCGGTGGCGCCACGGAAACCCGGGACCTCCGGCTCACCTCCGCCGACGGAACACGATTCATGGCCTTCGGAGCGCGCGCGACCGCGCCGACCGGGGCGGGCATGATCGTGATCCCCGATGTGCGCGGGCTTCATCGCTACTACAAGGAGCTGGCGACCCGCTTCGCCGAGGTCGGCGTGGACGCGGTTGCCTTCGACTTCTTCGCGCGCACGGCCTCGACCGAGGACCGGAGCGAGGCTTCGACTTCATGAGCCAGGTGCCGCTGACGAAGCCCGAAACGCTCCAGGCCGACATCGCCGCCGCCGCGGCCTATCTCCGCGGCCCCGAGGGCGGGGCGGTGAAGTCGCTCTACGCGGTGGGGTTCTGCTTCGGAGGTGCGATCTCGTACCTGCAGGCGGCGAGTGGCCTCGGCTACGCGGGCGTGATCGGCTTTTACGGCTGGCCGCTCGGCCTCAAGCGCTGGCCGGACCGGCCGAAGCCGATCGACGCGGTCGATCGCTACAAGTGCCCGGTGCTGTCGATCTTCGGCGGCGCCGACGAGGGCATTCCGAAGGCCGACGTCGACCAGTTCGAGGCCGCCTGCAAGCGCGCGGGGTACGTCACGACTCGACGGTCTATCCCGGGGCGCCGCACAGCTTCTTCGACAGGAAGTACGACGAGTTCAAGGAAGCCTCGGCCGATGCCTGGCGCCGCGTGCAGCAGTTCGTCGCGGGTTTCGCCGACAGGCTCCTAGGCAGCATAGAAGATCGGAGGGGGCCTCGATGGCCCCCTCCGAGCGTCCCCAGAACCGAGTTGCGTCGCGCAGGCCGGCCCTCGAAGGGGGCGGCTACTTCTATACGCGGCTCCATCATCAGGCGGTGCCCTCGGGGACCTCCGGACGGAACTGGACGCTCATCCGCGGCTTCGCGCTCGCCATCTTGGGTACCGCGTGCTCCCACGTCCGCTGGCAGGTGCCGCCCATGACCAGGAGGTCGCCCCAGCCGAGATCGAACGCACGCGAGGTCCCGCCGCCGGCCGGCCGCAGCAGGAAGCGGCGCGGCGCCCCAAGCGAGACGATGGCCACCACGGTATGTCGCCGACTGCCGGCCGATGCGGTCGCCGTGAAACGCCACGCTGTCGCGCCCGTCCCGGTAGGCGGCGAGCGAGATCTCGCGCAAGGGTCTGCCATAACGGGTGGAGAGCGCCTCGGCCATCTCCAGCACGGCGGGATGCCCGGGCCCGTCGTCCGGCAGCGTGGCCACGAGGCGCGGGACGTCGACCATGCGCTCGTACATCTCGCGCCGCTCGGCGCGCCACCGCGTCGTGGTCCACAAGGCCTCGAAGAGCGCCTCGTGTCCCTGCACCCAGGCCGGCAGATGTTCGATCCAGGCCCCGCGCCCGAGCGCGATCCTCCGCAATCCTGAGAACGTCGAGTCGAAGCCGACCACTCCTTGGCCAAAGAGACTGGGCTGCTCGGTCAGAGCGAAGGTCATGACACCGAAGGCTAGCTCGTCACGTGTATAGTGTCAAGAGGTCAGTCGACCTCGTGCCAGAATATGCAATAGATCCGGTGCTTACAATAGATTCGGTGAGTGGATCGTCTAGGTTGCGAGCGGCGGGCGGAGCTTCCAGAAGCTGGTGGCCTGCTCGAACACGTAGGCGAGCTGCAGGACCCCCAGTCGTCGTGGTGGCGACCGACGATCTGGACGCCCACGGGCAGCCCGTCCGCCGTGAAGCCGCACGGCACTGAAATGGCTGGGCAGGCCCGTCACGGTGATGTCGGAGCAAGCGCGCATCCAGTCGATATAGGTCGGCAGTGTGACGCCGTTGATCTCGGTGACGTACGGCGTGTGCACGTCGAACGGCGGCACCTGGGTGACGGGCAGGATCAGGAACTCGCGCGCCGCCATGAACTCGCGCACGCGATGATAGAGCGCGGTGCGCTTGCGCTCCGCCGCGGCGAGCTGAGGGCCGGTGATCTTCTGCCCCTGCTCGAGGTTCCAGATGATCGTGTCCTTCAACTGGTGGCGATGGCGCTCGAGCAGCGGCGCATAGCGCGACTCGAACTGCCAGCCGCGCCACACCTGGAAGATCTCGCGCGCGTCCGAGAAGTCGGGCTGGCCGTCCTCGACGGCGCAGCCAAGCGCCTGAAACGTCGCCCGCTGGGCGTCGATGACCGCCGTCACGCGCGGGTCGATGGGCAGGCCGCCGAGGTCCCGGCTCCACGCGACCCGCACGCCGGCGAAGCTGCGGCCGAGCGGGCCGCGAAAGCGCGCGCCGGGCTCGTCGATGGCGATGGGCGAGCGCGGATCGGGCCCCGCCATGGCCGAGCAGCAGCGCCACGTCCTCCACCGTGCGCGCCATCGGCCCCTCGACGGAAAACGGCGCCCAGCCGAGCTCGCTTGGCCACGTGGGCACGCGTCCGGGCGAGGGCCGGAAGCCGACGACATTGCAGAAGCTCGCCGGGTTGCGCAGTGAGCCCCCAGGTCGCTGCCGTCGGCGATGGGGACGAGCCCCGAGGCGAGCGCCACCGCGGCGCCGCCGCTCGAGCCGCCACAGGTTTTGGACGGGTCATACGGGTTCAGCGTCCGGCCGAAGACCTCGTTGAACGTTTGCGAGCCCGCGCCGAACTCCGGCGTATTGGTCTTGCCGACGGTGATGGCGCCGGCGGCGCTTGATGCGCTCGACGATCAGCCCGTCGTGCTCCGGCACGTGGTCGCTTGTAGATCGGCGAGCCCCACGTGGTTCTGAGACCGCGCGTCGGCACGAGGTCCTTGTGGGCCACGGGCAAGCCGAAGAGCGGGCCGCCCTCCTCGCCGCGGGCGAGGGCGGCGTCGGCGGCGCGGGCCTCGGCGAGCGCCTCGTCCGCCCGGAGCGTCACGATCGCGTTCACCTTCGGGTTCACGCGCTCGATCTGCGCGAGGTGTGCCTGCAGCACCTCGGTCACCGAGGCGCGGCGGGGAGCGGATGAGCTCGCGGAGCGCGGTCGCGGTGAGAAAGCAGAGGTCGCTCATGCGTGGCGCGGCTCCATGGCGCGATGAGTGTACCGGAAGTGCCGTGGCAGGTTCACGCGAATCCGCGCGCGGGTCGCGAGGGTCAGTTGGCCCAGTGCGTGCTGGCGCTTGACGGACCGGGAAGGCGCGTGGTATCCCGCGGGCAGCGGAGTAGCAAGCGCACGCCATCACACGGAGGGCGAAGAGCCGACATGAAGATCGCGAAGGTCGAGACCCTGCATTGCGACGGAGGCTGGCGGCCGTGGACGTTCGTCCGGGTGGAGACGGACGAGGGCCTCGTCGGCTGGGGCGAGTGCAGCGACAACCGCAGCCCCTACGGGATCGCGGGCGCCGTGCGCGACATGGAGGACCTCCTCCTCGGACAGGATCCGCGGCCGGTGGAGCGCCTGTACTGGGACATGCTGAGGCGGACACGGCAGAACCTCGGCGGCGTGACCCACAAGGCCATCGCGGGGGTGGAGCTGGCGCTGTGGGACATCAAGGCCAAGGCGCTCGGCGTGCCCGTCTACGAGCTGTTCGGCGGGCCGCTGCGCGATCGGATGCGCCTGTACTGGTCGCATTGCGGCACCACGCGCGCCCGGCTCGGTGACGTCCTCGGCACGCCGCCGCTCCGGAGCTACGCCGACATCACGGCGCTCGGGAAGGAGGTCGTCGCGCGGGGGTTCACCGCGCTCAAGACCAATATCGTCATCCCGGGCGAGCCGGCGACCGTGTACTTCCCCGGCTTCGCGAGCGGCATCAACACCACCGACGGCGCGCCGACGGCCGAGGTCCTCGGGGCCGTCGAGCGCCTCATCGGAACCTTCCGGGACGCGGTCGGGCCGAGCGTCGGGCTCTGCCTCGACCTCAACTACAACTTCCGCACGGAAGGCGTGCTGCGCATCGCCAAGCTGCTGGAGCCGTTCGACATGCAGTGGGTCGAGTACGACAACTGGGATCCGCAGGCGCTCCTGCAGATCAAGCAGTCCACCTCGACGCGGCTGGCGTCGTGCGAGAGCCTGGTGACCACGCGCCAGTATCGGCCCTTCCTCGAGCTGCACGCCATGGACGTGTGCATCATCGACGTGCCGTGGAACGGCTTCTCGCAGGCGGTCCAGATCGGGCGGATGGCCGAGGTGTACGAGATCAATATCGCGCCGCACAACTACTACAGCCACCTGGCCGACCTGCACTCGATCCACCTCTGCGCGGTGCTGCCGAATGTGCGGATCATGGAGATCGACATCGACGACGTGCCGTGGAAGGCCGAGCTGGTCACGCGGCCGCCCGTCATCAAGGACGGGCACATCCATCTCCCGACGGGCCCGGGCTGGGGCGCGGACATCGACGAGAAGGTGCTGCGCGCCCACCCGTGGCCGGGCCCCGCGGCGGGAAGCGCGCGTCGTTCTACGGGATGTCACCCGAGCAGATGGCCGCGCGGCCGAAGTCCTAGCAGGATGCTGAAAAAGGCCCATCTGCTTCGTTGGCGCCCGCGGCCGCCGTGCCACGTAACGCGCGAGACGATCGGGCCGACGAACTTTCGTCTGCAGGGCCCAGACATGGCCCCGCACTCCCCTACGCGAGTACGCCTCGCGTGCGGCCGTCGGGCGCCGCCTTGCATCTGGACCTTTTTGAGCATCCTGCGAGTTTTTCCGCATCCGGCTAGGCTACAGCCGGGAGAGGACGCGGTCGGCGAAGTCCTCGATAACCCGGTACTGGCGGTTCAGGGGCGGGTACAGCATGATCTGGCGCAGGCCTTGGCGCTCGAGTGAGTGCAACTGTTCGACCAGTTCCGCGGGATCGCCGACGAGGCACGAGGCCTTGATCAGGTCGGGGGTCAGGAAGCGGGCCTCCTCGGGATCGACGAAGCTGTAGTGGCTGGCGTGCAGGCGCTGATGGCGGATCTCGGGAGGAGTCTCGTTGAGCCACTTCATGTAGCCGTCCCAGATCGGGCGCGCGTACTCCGGGGGATCGGCGCCGGTCTCGAGGTGGTGCGCGACCAGGTAGTGCAGGCCGGTGATCACGGCGGCGCCGCATTCGGCGACGATGCGCTCGGAGTCGACCGCCTCGCCCGGCTGGCGCATCACGAGCGTCACCATCGCCGCGACGGGAAAGGCATCGGGGAGCGCCTCGTCCCGCGCGCTCGGCGCCGCGGCGCGCGTGGGCGAGCATGCCCGGGACGGTGCCGCCGCGGGGAGGCCCGAGATCAGTCCGTCGGCGAGCTCGCCGGCGAGGGCCTGGGCCTTGGGGCCGAAGGCGGCGATGTAGAGCGGGATGCGGTGGTCGAGGTCGATGAAGCGGTGCTCGCGCATCTGAAAGCGCACGCGGTGAGTCTCACCGTCGAGCGCATAGTCCGCCTCGTCCCCGTCGAGGAGGGCCCGCACCACCCGGACGTACTCGCGGAACGGCTGCAGGCGCATGGGCTTTTGCCCGAGCATGCGCATGCCGGTATGTCCCGTGCCGAGGCCGATGATGCAGCGGCCCGGTGCCAGGCGATTGATGGTGGCGATGCCGTTGGCGACCACCGGTGCGAGCCTCAAGCCCGGCACGTTCACCGCGGTGCCGAGCCGCATGCGGCGGGTTTGCTGGGCGGCTAGGGCCAGCACGGCCCAGCAATTGGATCGGATCATCGGGCTGTCGGTCACCCAGCAGTGGCTGTATCCGAGGTTCTCCGCATGCGTGATGAAGCCGATCTCGTCCACCTTGGCGGTCACGATTCCGAAGTCCATGGTCTGGAGAGTCTAACTCCCGCGCCGCCTGGAAATGAGCCCTTCTTTCTGGACGGATGCCTGGGCCGATGTTGCCTGCACCTTTCCGCGCAAGCGTCGGCGCGAAGCGGCGGTTGACGCGTTGCATTGGCCGTGGCACGATCGGCCCCATGAATGGGGCCATCGACGTCCACACTCACATCCTGCCTCCACGTTGGGACGATTGGGCCGCGCGATTCGGCGGCAAGAACTGGCCGCGCCTGGTCGGCGATCCGACGACGCAGTGCCAGCTCTATCTCGGTGAGACGTTCAATCGGAACCTGGGACCCGACAGCTTCGATCCCGTCCGGCGCATCGCCGACATGGACAAGACGGGCATCGAGCGGCAGGTGCTCTCGCCGCCCCCGCCGCTCTTCTGCTATTCGGCCGACGGGCCAGCGGCGGCCGAGTTCTGCCGGATGCAGAACGACAACATCGCGGCGGTCGTGGCGCGGCATCCGGACCGCTTCCTGGGTGCCGGCACGCTGCCGCTCCAGTCGCCCGATCTCGCGGTGAAGGAGCTGGAGCGCGTGGCCCGAGTGCTCAAGTTCCCGTGCATCGAGGTCGGCGGGCAACGTCGACGGACGCGACCTCGACGATGAGGGCTTGCACCCCGTGTGGCAGGCGGCCGCCGCGCTCGACGTGGCGCTCTTCGTCCACCCCACGGCACCGGTGCTCGGCGGCGAGCGATTCAAGAAGTACAACCTGATGCAGTCCCTCGGCTTCCCGCTGGAGACGGCGCTCTGCATGACGCGCGTGATCTACGGCGGCGTCATCGAGCGCTGGCCGCGTCTGCGCTGGTGCTTCGCGCACGGCGGCGGAGCATTCCCTTTGTCCTGGGACGCGTGGACCACGGCTGGGACGTGACGGCCGAAGGCCGCGCGTCGATCCCGAAGAAGCCGAGCGAGTACATGGGCCGAATCTACGTCGACACGCTCACGCATTCTCCTCGGGGCCTCAAGCTCATCCTCGACAGCCTCGGAGACGAGCGCGTGGTTCTCGGCAGCGACTATCCCTTCCGCATGGGCACGCCCGATCCGGTTGGCGCCCTGGCCCCGCTGGCCCTCGGGCCGAGCACGCTCGGCCGGCTCCGGAGCGATAACGCGCGCGCCTTCCTCGGCATCGCCTGACGGACCTCAGTTAGAGAGGAGAGAGATCCATGGACCTCAATTATTCGGCCGAGGAAACCGCATTCCGGGACCAGGTGCGCGGGTGGCTGTCCGAGAACCTTCCCACCGAGCTGCGCGACAAGGTGGTGAACTACCGCGAGATGAACAAGGAGGATCTGCTGCGCTGGCACAAGATCCTCGCGAAGAAGGGATGGGTCGCGCCGGAGTGGCCGCGTGAGTGGGGCGGCACCGACTGGACCGTGGTCGAGCGCTACATCTTCGAAGAGGAGATGGGCTACGCGGGCGCGCCGCCGCTGATCCCGTTCGGCCTCCGGATGTGCGCGCCCGTGCTCTTGCGCTTCGGCACCGACGCGCAGAAGAGCCGCTACTTGCCGCGGATCTACCAGGGCGAGGACTTCTGGTGCCAGGGCTATTCCGAGCCCGGCTCGGGCTCCGACCTCGCGTCGCTCAAGACGCGCGCGGTCCGGCAGGGCGATCACTACGTGGTGACCGGCCAGAAGATCTGGACCACCCAGGCGCATTTCGCGGACTGGATCTTCTGCCTCGTGCGCACCGATTCCAAGAGCGACAAGCGCCAGGAGGGTATCTCGTTCTTGCTCATCGACATGCGCACGCCGGGGATCACCGTGCGGCCGATCATCCTGATGGACGGCGGCCACGACGTCAACGAGGTGTTCTTCGACGAGGTCAAGGTGCCCGTCGAGAACCTCGTCCACGAGGAGGGCAAGGGCTGGACGGTGGCGAAGTTCCTCCTCGGCCACGAGCGCATGGGCACGGGCCGGATCGGCAACTCAAAGCGCGAGCTGAACACGCTCAAGGAGGTGGCGGCGCGCCAGCTCAAGGACGGCAAGCCCCTCATGGAGGACCCGCGCTTCCGCGACCGCCTCACGCGCGTGGAGGTCGAGCTGATGGCGCTCGAGATCACCAACCTGCGCTTCCTCGACCAGCTCCGCGGCGGGCGGCCGCCGGGGGCCGAGGTCTCGATGCTGAAGATCAAGGGCACGGAGATCCAGCAGGCGCTCAGCGAGCTGATGATGCAGGCGGCGGGGCCCTTCGCCCAGGCGTTCCGCCCGGTCGACAACATGGACTTCGACCACTTCACCGCGCGCCTCGCCGCGCGCTACTGCAATATGCGGAAGACCTCGATCTACGCCGGCTCCAACGAGATCCAGCGGAACATCATCGCCAAGATGACGCTCGGGCTCTGAGGGCGGAGACGCGATGAATTTCGATCTGTCTCAGGAGCAGCAGCTTCTCGCGGACAGCCTCAAGCGCTACATCACCAATGACTACACGTTCGACGCGCGCAGCAAGATCGTGGCGTCGCCCAAGGGATGGAGCGAGGAGGCCTGGGGCAAGCTGGCCGAGATGGGCCTCATGGGTCTGCCGTTTCCCGCCGAGCACGACGGCTTCGGCGGCTCGGCGGTGGACGTGATGGTCGTCATGGAGGCGATCGGGGAGGGGCTCATCGTCGAGCCCTATCTGCCGACGGTGGGGATCGGCGGCCAGTTCGTGGCGCGGGGGGCTCGCCCGCTCAGCAGAAGCGCCTCCTGCCCATGATCGCGCAGGGCCAGTGCCGCATGGCCTTCGCGCACATCGAGCCCGGCGCGCGCTATGACCTGGCGCAGGTGGGCCTGCGCGCCCGCCGTACGGGCGACGGCTTCACGCTCGACGGCGACAAGCGGGTGGTCCTGCACGGGGCCGCGGCCGACGTGCTGGTGGTCTCCGCCCGGACCTCCGGCGCCGGCACCGATCGCCAGGGCGTGAGCCTGTTCCTCGTGGACAAGAATGCGCCGGGGGTGACGGTCAAGGAATTCCGCACCATCGACGAGCAGCGCGCCGCCGATGTGAGCTTTTCCGGTGTTGCGGTCGGCCGCGACGCGCTGCTGGGCCTCGAAGGGGCGGGGCTCCCCCTCATCGAGGAGGTCACCGACTACGCCACCGCGCTGCTCTGCGCCGAGTCCGTGGGGGCGATCCGCTACGCCAACGACGCGACGCTCGACTACCTCAAGACGCGCCGCCAGTTCGGCGTGCCCATCGGAAGCTTCCAGGCGCTGCAGCACCGGATGGTCGACATGGTGATCAGCTATGAGCAGGCGCGGTCCATGAGCTATCTCGCCTGCGTGAAGGTCGACACGGCGGATGCGGCCGAGCGGCGGCGCGTGGTGTCGGCGGCGAAGATCCGAGTGGCCGATGCATGCCGCCACGTGAGCCAGGAATCCGTGCAGCTTCACGGCGGCATGGGCATGACCGAGGAGCTGAAGGTCAGCCACACGTTCCGGCGGCTCACCATGATCGGCCAGACGTGGGGCGACGCCGAGCACCACCTGGAGCGCTTCGCCGCCTCCCCGGCGAGCTGATCCGGCGGCGCGCCGCCGCTCGACAGTGGCCGGGTGCGCTCTTCGCCGCGGTCGCCGACTGCGCCCTCATCGGCGTGCGGCGCGGCGAGGGGCCCTACTCGCGGTGCCCGCATCCGCTATTCTCTTCTCGATAACGCGCAGGTGCGCCAACGCGTACACCCCGGTGTGTGGCGAAGATGAAGTTCGAGTGAAGAATTTGTGGTACGCCGATATTCGCGGTAGCATGCCTCGGCCGGAGGATGCGCCTCCGGCGGACGCCGAGCCTCCGGCAGAAAGGATCTCTCGATGCGCGTGTCCGCCACGGGAGTAGTCCTCGCCGCTCTTCTCGCGCTGTGGGCTGCCGGCCCCGCCGCCGCGCAGCCCGCCGTCGGCCCGAGCCAGGATCCGGCCGCGGGCTCGCGAGTGTTCGACCAGAAGGGCTGCGCCAAGTGCCACGCCATCAATGGTGTCGGCGGCAAGATCGGTCCCGACCTCACGCGCGTCGCGCGTCCCCACTCGTTCTTCGATCTCGCCACGGCGATGTGGAATCACCTGCCCCGGATGGCCGAGCGGATGAAGCAGCTCGGCATCGACCGGTCGCGGCTCGAACCCCAGGAGACGCGTGATCTCATCGCCTTCCTCTATACCCTCGGCTACTTCGACGTGCCCGGCAATCGCGAGAACGGACGCAAGCTGTTCGTCGCCAAGAAGTGCGCCGTCTGCCACCAGGTGGGCGGTGCAGGTGGGAGCGCCGGCCCGTCGCTCGACTCGATGAAGGTGTTCGCCTCGCCGATCCTCGTCGCCGCGGCGCTGTGGAATCACGGGCCGCAGATGGCGGAGGCGATGAAGGAGAAGGGGATCGAGCGGCCCGCCTTGACGGGAGCGGAGCTCCGCGACCTCATCGCGTACCTGTCCCCCGCGACGGGCACCACTACGCTGGGTGGTGTCTACGCGTTGCCCGGCCGCGTGGAGCCGGGACGGCTGCTGTTCGCGGAAAAGCGCTGCGTCGAGTGCCACAGTTCCGCGGGCGCCGGCGGCCAGGTGGGGCCCGACCTCGTGGACCGCAACGTGCGGCGGAGCCCGCTGGAGTTCGCGGCGGCGATGTGGAACAAGGCGCCGGCCATGGCGGTGGCCATGCAGCAGCGAGGCATCGCGATCCCCACCCTGCGGCCGGAGGAGATGGCCGACATCGTCGCCTACCTGTACTCGACGCGCTACTTCGCCTCCGGCGGTATCTCTCGCGGGTGGAAAGTGGCGTACGAGAAGGGATGCCTCGGCTGTCACTCCGTCTTCGGCGAGCGGGGTAAGCCGGCGGGCGACATCACGCGGTACAAGGGGCTGGACTCCCCGGCGAGCGTGGTGGCGGCGCTCTGGAACCACACGCTGGTCACGGCGCCCGCGCCGGGGGCAAGCGCGCGGCCTGGCCCGTGTTCAAGGCGGATGAGATGGCGGATCTCGTGGCGCTGCTCCAGTCGCTGGATCGCAGGTAGCTCTGAACAAGACGGCGCGTCGATCGCGCCAGAGGAGAAAAGCACATGACGGTTGGCATTCTGTGTCGATTGGCCGTTCTCGCCCTCGGGCTGGCTTCCTGGGTCGGCCTCGCCGAAGCGACACCGCAGATGTTCACTGATGCAAAGAAGGCAGGCATGCCGGCCAAGAACTGCCAGTACTGCCACCTGGAGGCGCTGCCGAAGAAGGAGACGTTCAAGCCCGAGAGCCTCAATGACCGCGGCAAGTTCATCCTGAAGGACATGCAGGAGCGCAACGCCAAGACCGGCGACATGGAAAAGCTGAAGAGTTACCCGGGAGGCAAAGAGCAGAAGTGAGGGCGACGTTGCCGTGAAGGCGACGTTCCTCGCGGGTGTTCTGGGGATCGTGTCGGCGGCGGCGGTCGCGGTCGCCCAGGACGCCGTCCCCCGGCCCGCGGGCTGGATCGGCACGACGGATCAGTGGACGCAGGGGCTGGGGATCGCGCTCGCGCTGCTGAATCTCCTGATTCTGTTCATCGCCTGGCGGCGCATCAGACGGACCGGCACCACCGATGGCGTGGAAGGCACCCTCTTTTTCGGGCTCGCCGTCCTTCCGCTCGTCGTGATCTTCTTCGGCTACACGAAGGGGATCGCGGGAATGGAGACCGTCTCCGCGTGTGGCGGCTGCCACGTCATGACCCCACACGTCCAGGACTTGCAGGACCCCAACAGCGAGGCGCTCGCGTCGGTCCACTTCAAGAACCGCTACATCAGGCAAGACCACTGCTACACGTGCCACTCCGACTACGGGATGCTCGGGACCATCTCGGCCAAGAGAGACGGCGTTGGCCACGTGATGCACTACCTGACCGGCCACTACACGCAGCCGCTGAAGATCCGTAGCCCCTACCCGAACGTGCGCTGCCTCACCTGCCACGCCGAGTCGCAGAAGTTCCTGAAGTCCGCGGGGCATCCCGCGGATGTCCGGCCCCAGCTCTTCTCCGGTGCCGTGTCGTGCCTCGACTGCCACGCGCCGGCCCATACCCGAAGGAGGCCAAGCGATGATGGCGATCAAGACCGCGATGGTGCTCACGGCGATCGGGGTCGCGCTCTGCCTCTGGCTGCTGATGGGGGTCACCTGGTACAACTTCCTCGCATTCATGCTGCTGGTGCAGCCCCTGCTGCTGCTCGGGGCGGTCATCTACGTCGGCATCGTGCTCCGCGACCTCCGGCGGAAAGGCGTGCTCTGAGCCTCGCATGGCGAGGCACTGACTCGTCGACTCGCGCGTTCGCGAAATATCTTGACATTGCAGGATCGCGGCAACTAGGTTCTCCCTCGGGGGCCTTGCTGGTTAGCACAGTGGCCTCTTGTGGTGGGGCAGTGCCACGCAGTCGTGATCGAGGAGTGGTCCCATGGGCCGTCGGCTTCACACGATCTTCGGCTTAGCCGCCGCTGCCACCATCGTCCTGATCGCCGGCACGCTCCTGCTGCTTCCCGGGTCGGCGCCGCGCCCAGAAAGCGCCGGAGGCGCCCGCCGAGAAAGCGCCGGAGAGCGCCCCGCCGACGAAAGCGCCGGCGGTCGCTGTCGAGCTGCCGGCCGGCTACGCGGGCGCGGAGACGTGCAAGGCCTGTCACGATGAGGCCTGGCAGAAGTTCTCCCGCACGAAGATGGGCCGGCTGTTCCTCTTCCAGGCCCGGAACACGAAGGAAAGCCTCGCCTGCGAGAACTGCCACGGACCCGGCGCGCCCACGCCGAGGCGGGAGGAGGCAAGGGTGTGGGCGGCCTGATCACGTTCGCCAAGAACGACCCCACGCCGATCGAGCAGCGAAACCAGATGTGCCTCACCTGCCACACCAAGGGCACGCGCGTGTTCTGGAAGGGAAGCGCCCATGACATGCGCGACGTCGCGTGCACGAGCTGCCACCGGGTGATGGAGGACCATCTCCCCGGGGTCAGCTTGCGAAGGCGACAGAGATCGAGACGTGCGGCACGTGCCACCAGCAGAAGCGAGCCGCGCAGCTCCGCTCGTCGCACATGCCCCTGCGCGAGGGCAAGATGAGCTGCTCGTCGTGCCACAATCCGCACGGGACGGTCACGCCCGCCCTCCTCAAGGAGAACTCACCGAACGACAATTGCTTCCGGTGCCACACCGAGAAGCGAGGGCCCTTCCTGTGGCAGCACGCGCCCGTCGTCGAGAACTGCGCGAGCTGCCACGACCCGCACGGCTCGAATCACGAGCGCATGCTCAAGGTGGCGAAGCCCCGACTCTGTCAGCAATGCCACATCGAGACGCGCCATCCCACCAGCCCGTACGGACGCGATACCGCGTCGCTCAAGTTCATGATGGGCAGCTCGTGCTTGAACTGCCATGTGAACATACACGGCTCGAACCACCCGGCGGGTTTTGCGTTCACTCGATAGAAGGGGGCTGCCATGACAGCCAAGGCGGCGCTCGCGCTCGTGTTGGTGCTGACGGCGGCCGGGCTCGTCGTACCGGGTCCCGCGGCGGCCCAGGTCGAGATCGGCGGGTTCAGGCTCGAGGGGACGTGGAGGCCGGCGCGCGCTTCTTCGTCGACGAGCCTGCGAAGAGCCGGCGCGCCAAATGGGAGGAGTACCGCGACTTCCCCGGCGGCCCGTTCCTCTCCGACCTCGAGCTTCGCATCTTCCGCCCCGACGAGAGCTACTGGGCTGTGATGGCGGGCAGCAAGTGGGGGCAGACCGACCAGGAGTACTCCCTCCGTGGGGGCGGCTCGGCCGGTGGGAGTTCGGGTTCGACTGGGACCAGGTTCCTCACGTCTACTCGACCGACGCCCGCTTCCTCGCCACGGAGGTCTCGCGGGGCGTCTTCGCGTTGCCGACTCCGCGTCCCCGCTGGCGGCCCACAACTCGGCACCGACCCTGGACGAGATCGCGCAGCGGTGGGATCAGGCGCGGATGTTCGTCCGCCTCACGCCCACGCCGGACCTGGAGCTGAAGGCCGAATACACGCGGATCCACAAGAGCGGCGACCGCCCCTTCAGCATGGCGTTCGGCAGCCCCGGCAACAACTTCTACCAGATCCTCGAGCCCATCGATCAGACGATCCACGATTTCCGGATCGGTGGGACGTGGGCGAAGGAAAACTGGCAGCTCCAGTTCGGGTACGTGCTGTCGATCTTCCGCAACGACCTGAGCGGGGTGCAGGCCGACAACCCGTGCTCGGGCGCGACGGCGCCCGTCGGCTGCGCATCGGGCGACGCCGGGGCGGCCGCGCCGACGCGCGGGCAGGTCTCACTTGCGCCCGACAACATGGCCAACACGTTCACGGTGAACGGGGGCGTCAACCTGCCCTGGTGGCGCACGCGGCTGACGGGCAATTTCTCGTACAGCCTCCAGCTCCAGAACCAGGACTTCCTGCCCCAGACGATCAACCCGACTATCGCCGGGGATCCGAGTCTGGTGCTGCCCCAGAAGAGCCTCAACGGCAACGTCCAGACGATCCTCGTGAACCTGGGAGCGGTCACGCGACCGGTCCGGGACGTGACGCTTTCGGCCAAGTACCGGTTGTTCGACTACAGCGACCGCAGCGACGTCATCGATTTCCAGGCGTTCGCCCTCAACGACCGCTCGTTTGACCCTGGCCGGGAAGTGCCGCGCTTCGATTACCAGCGGCAGAACGCCGACGCCGACGCCCGCTGGCAGGTGCGGCGCGACACCGCCCTGATCCTCGGGGGCGGCTGGGAACACTGGACCCGAAGCAAGACGCGCGAGGTTCCGGACAGTGACGAGCCCTACCTGAAGGCGGCGCTGGACGTGACGCCGGTCGAGTGGCTCATGGCCCGCGTCACCTACCGGCCGTCCTGGCGCCGGATCAGCAACTACAATACCGGGGCCCACCAGCCTCACACGGTGGAAGAGGATCCCCAGGCGGCGAGCCAGGGACAGTCCGTGCTCCTCAGGAAGTTCGACGAGGCCGAGCGCAACCGACAGCAGGTGGATCTGATGCTCCAGATCACGCCGCTGGAGACGCTGACCATCACGCCCACCGGCAGCTATGTGTTCGACAACTACCTGTCGAAGCCACCCGTCGATCCGGCGGGCGGCGGGCAGCGGCAGGACTTCCTCGGCCTGCAAGAGCAGGTGGGCTGGACGGCCGGCATGGATGTGGGCTGGGCGCCCCATGAGCGCGTGAAGCTCAGCCTGGGGTACATGCACGAATCGTACTACCGGAAGATGGAGTCCCGGAGCCGGCCGGTGATAAATGGCGTCGGGGTGGACTTCTCAGACTTCGACTGGCTCTCGAACATCACCGACACCATCGACACGCTGTACGGCGGCGTGAAGATCGCCGTCATTCCCGGGCTGCTCGACTGGGGCTTGAGCGGCAGCTGGGCCTATGCGCTCGGCACGACGAAGACGCGGAACCCCACCGCCCCCGTCAGCAGCACTCCCGCGAACAACGCCACCGCCACGGCGAAGCGCTTCCCGGCGTTCGACGACGAGTTGGTCCGGCTCGAGACGGCGTTCGCATACACACTTCCCGTTCGCCTTCCTCAAGGGATGGACCGCGAAGCTCGGATACGTGTTCGAGTCATGGCAGAAGCATGACTTCCGAACGGACGAGCTCAACCCGTTCATCCCGGGCGTGTCGTCGATCTTCCTGGGCAACGACCTGCGCAACTATACGGCGCACACCATCGCGGCGACCCTCGGATACCGGTTCCGATAGGCCGCGCCTCTCCCGGGCCGGCCCTCGCCGTGCCCCGGAGAGGCACTCCTAGCAGGGATCCTGGCGACACGGCCGGGAGCGCCCGCCGAGCCGGACGGCGCCCCGCCCTGATCCTGCGCCGGGATCGAGATGATCGAGGCCGACTCCGAGCCCGCGCCGTATGTTCCGGTCGTGCTGGTGCTGGTTCCGACCGGTCCTCGCGTGACTCCCGTATCGATGCCGGTGAACATGCCCGGCGTGCCGACTGGGCTCCAGCCTCGCGGGGTGGCAAAGCCGGACTTTTGCGCGGTGGACGTGGCGGTCGGAGCGCTCGCGGGTGCCGTGGCTTGCGCAGCGGAGGCGAGCATGCCGGCTGTCCCGATCGCCGGCGGACAATCTCCAAGGCGCGACGCCACGGCGGACCTGGCAGGTGCGCCGCTGTGGTCCTGGACACATGCTGTCAGGCTGAGTGTCGTCGCCAGTGCGAGCGCCACCGTCGCAACGAACGCGGTCTTCTGCATGGAATGGCCTCCTATCTCTCCGCCCGGGGGCGGTATCCACGGCAGAACCAGGAAGGATCCCGGAACCGCGGAGCAGCATAGCACATTGAAGTCGCCGGCCTGCTGTGCCCCGCCCTCGCGGCCGGCCCTCCGTCGGCCTCGAGCCCAACTTCCGCAGTTGAGGTAGCCAAACGGCGAGACTATGGAGTGCCGCCACCGGAAATCACGAGGATTGACTTCACACCACGCCGTGTCCGATAAGCTGGGCACCGAGGGTCCGGCGATCTATCACAAGGAGCGCCTGGTCGGCGCGATGCAGGCGGCAGAGCCGGTCGAGACTCCGGGGCAGGCCTGGGAGGGCTTCATGCGAGACTGGAGGGCGCTGCAGCAGTCGGTATGTCCCGAGATGTGGGCGGCTGCGGGGATCGACGAGATCCTCGGTGCGCTCCACGAGAAGATCGCGGTGGGCTCGCTCGCCTAGCGGGCAACCCTTGGCGGAGCGTCGCCTTGGCAAGCCGGGGACGACCATACCGGACCGTTCGCGTCGAAGGCTTCGAGATCCTCGTCGGCAGGGGCGATGAGGAGAACGACCTGCTGACCTTCGACGTGGCGGATCCGGACGACCTCTGGCTCCACGTCGCGGGCGGCACCCCGGGCAGCCACGTCGTGGTCCGGAACCCCGAGCGCCTGGCCGAGCTGCCGCAATCGGTGGTCGAGCGCGCCGCCGCGCTCGCCGCGTGGCACTCGAAGGCCCGTCGCGCGGGGAAGGTCGACGTGCACGTCTGTCGGGTGAGGGACGTGTCCAAGCCCCGCGGGATGCCTCCGGGCAAAGTGCTGCTCGCGTGCTTCGACCGGGTCCGCGTCCGGCCCGCCACCGTCCCCGGCGACGAGACCCCGGCGCCGTGATCGCGCCCGTTGCTCGCTAGGCTTTGCGAGTACATCAGGACGACGCGCTTCGGACTCACGGTGGCCTCGCGGAAGATCTCTCATGTAGCGCAGCAGGAATGCCCGTCGGGTCGTTCGTCGACCAGTGTCGAGGAACGTCTCAGGGAGCGCGATGGCGCCTCGGCGTGGCGTCGAGAGGAGACGGGAGCGGAAGAGATTACCAGGTATGAGGAGCGCGCGATTTCTCAGATGTGAGAATCGCGCGGCGAGGGCAGGAGGCCTTGATCTTGTAACGCGAACGACGCTATGTTGGTTCCCGACCCGCGTGCGACCATCGCGGGTCACGCCACCATGCCAACTTCTATTCTCGTGGTCGACGACGTTCGTAGCCATGCAGGAGATGTTGACCTCGTCCCTGTCGTCCGACGGGTATCAGGTGGCGACCGCGAGCAGTGGCGAGGAGGCGATCTCGCGAATCGCGGAGCAGGAGTTCGACGTCATCCTCACCGACATCGTCATGCCCGGTGTCGGGGGCCTCGCGGTGCTGGAGCGCTCGCGCCTGCTCAATCCGCGGGCGGCGGTCATTCTCATGACTGCCTACGCGAGCCTCGAGACCGCCATCGCCGCCCTTCGGCACGGCGCATGGGACTATCTCGAGAAGCCGTTCTGCCTCGACGAGCTGAGCGCGCGCGTGGAGCGCGTGCTCGAGCAGCGTGAGGCCCTGTGGAGAGAGCGCCTGCGCTCGCGGGACGCGCATCAGCCGCGGCCGGTCGCGGAGGCCCTCGTCGGCGAGAGCGGCGTGATGAGCGCCCTTCGCGAGCAGATCGCCCGGAGCGCCCGCACCCCGAGCACCGTGCTGATCACGGGGAGAGCGGGGTCGGCAAGGAGCTGGTCGCGCGCGCGGTGCACGCGGCCAGCTCCCGCCGCAACCGGCCCTTCATCGCGGTCAACTGCGGGGCGATCCCGGAAGCCCTGCTCGAGAGCCAGCTCTTCGGACATGTGCGCGGCGCGTTCACGACGGCCGTGCAGGCCAATCCGGGCTTGTTCGTGGCGGCCGATCGAGGCACGCTCTTGCTCGACGAGATCGGTGAGCTACCCCTGCCCTCCAGGTCAAGCTCCTCCGCGTGATGGAGGACCGGCTCGTGTGGCCCGTCGGCGGCACGCGGCCGGCGCCGGTCGACGTCCGCATCATCGCGAGCACCAATCGGGATCTGCCGGGCGAGGTCCTCGGCGGGCGCTTTCGCCAGGACCTGTTCTATCGGCTCGACGTCGTGCAGCTCAGGTGCCGCCGCTGCGCGAGCGCCGCGGGGATATTCCACTGCTCGTCGATCACCTGGTCGGGCGGCTCAATGCCAAGCTCGGGACGGGCTTCCTCGGCGTCGAGCGCGAGGCGCTGTGGGCGCTCGCCGCGCGGCCGTGGAAGGGCAATGTGCGGGAGCTGGAGAACGCGCTCGAGCGGGCCATGGTGCTCGGCGGCGGCGAGCTGCTCTCGCTCGCGGATCTGTCCGTGTCGGAGGATCCGGCGACGGCGCCGGTGGCGCATCCGCGCGATCTTCGCGAGGCGATCCGCCAGTTCGAGCGCCGCCATCTCATCGACGTGCTCGACGAGGCGCGGCTGGACAAGCGCAAGGCCGCGGATCTGCTCGGGATCAGCCTCGCTCTCTCTACCGGAAGCTCAGCCTCGCCCCCGACGGGTCGCCGCCTCCCGCGGAGGACGCGTGAGCGTCTGACTGCGTAGCAGGTAGCTGAGACGCCGCAGGATGCTTTCAGCATCCTGCGAGGCCCGGCATCTGGAAGTCCTTGTGCTCGAGCTTCGTGACGAGGTCCGCCGCCTGCGCCGCGGTGAGCGGGACGAGGGGCGGGCGGACGGTGGTCCAGGCCGGATCGCCGCCCCAGTGCGCGATGGCCGCCTTGAGGGCGGGGATCATCACGTAGCTCTGCATGATCGTGCGGATCTCGTCGAGCCGCTGCTGCTGGCGGTCGGCATCCGCGGCTCTGCCACGTCGCGTGGAGCCGGGCGATGGGGCCGGGATTGATGTTGGCCGTCGCGCTGATGCAGCCGACCGCCCCCGCGCGCATCGACGCGAGGAGGAAGGTCTCGCTGCCGGGAACACGTCGAACCCGGACGCGGCGAACGCATCCAGGACCGCCTTCGTATTGGCCCAGTCGCCGGAGCTGTCCTTGATGCCGGCGACATTGTCCGGATACGCCTTGAGCAGCCGCTCGATGAGGCCGAGGGTGATCGGCACCTGGGCCACCGGCGGGATGTGGTAGAGGTAGACGCGCAGCCGCCGATCGCCGACCCGCTCGATCACTTCGGCGAAGCTCCGGAACAGCCCGTCGTCGCTCACGCCCTTGTAGTAGAAGGGCGGGAGCATCAGCACGCCCGCGCACCCGACCTTCATGGCATGCGCGGTGAGGCGCACCGTCTCGGGCAGAGCGCAGCAGCCGGTGCCGGGCATCATGCGGGACGTGTCGAGCCCGGCCGCCACCAGGTGGTCGAGGAGCTCGATCCGCTCGTCGGCGGAGAGCGAGTTGGCCTCCGAGTTGGTGCCGAAGGCGGCGAGGCCCACGTTCTGCGAGAGGAGCCACCGGCAGTGGCGGACGAACCGCTCGGCATCCGGGCTGAGATCGCTCCTGAACGGGGTGACGACGGGCGACAAGACGCCCTGGATGCGGCCATGGTTCATGGTGAAGGCTCCTTCGCGCGAGAGTGATCGATCGGGTCGATAGTCGTATGCGCGTCCGCCCGCGTCAAGGCGAGCGTGCGGTCCCGCGCGCGTGTCCCCGGCAGCTCGATGCGCAAGCGGAGCACGGCCATGATCGAAGAGTTGTCGCGCTCGCTCCAGGGCTCATCATCGATCTGAGCGACGGTAGCTGGTTTCCTACTGCCATTGTCATGGCATTCTGGATGCCATGAAAGCAACCATTGATGCTGCTGGCCGGATCGTCGTGCCCAAGCCGCTGAGGCAGGCCCTGGGCCTGAAACCCGGCCAGCGGCTAGAGATGCGGGCCGGCGACGGACGCCTCGAGATCGAGATCGTCCCGACCGTCGGTCACTCTGAAGAAGAGAGGGAAAGGGGTGGTCGCGGTCCTGAGACACGAAACTGCCCCACTCTTACCGCCGAACAGGTGCGGGAGACGTTGGAGCGCGTTCGGCGTTGAAGGCGGCCGACACCAGCTTGGTGGTTGCTGCGTTTGCGTCCTGGCACGTAAACCACGAGGGAGCACGACGTGCGCTCGACAGCGGGTTGCGCCTGATCGAGCACTGCGCGCTCGAGACGTACTCCGTGCTTACTCGGTTGCCTCCTCCTCACCGGACGACCGGCGCCGTGGTCCGCGATTTCCTCGAGACCCGATTTTCCGAGCCGTTCCTGCGGTTGGATGCGCGAGCCTACAAGAGATTCGTTGTCGGGTTGACCGACCATGGGGTCACCGGCGGCGCGGCGTACGACGCGTTGGTCGCGGCTACGGCGGCTGGCTGCGGCGCCGAGCTTGTCACGTGCGACCGGCGCGCGCTGCCGATCTACGAGCGCTACGGCGTCCGGACCCAGCTGCTCTCGTAACGCTCGCCCTTGATGTCCATCCCGCGCGAGTAGGCCGCGCACGGGAAGCCCGCCGCGATCAGGGTTTCGGCGAGGGCCGAGCCCAGAGTGGCGGATGAGCGCGATCACCTCCGCCGAGGGCACGCCCCGGCCGAGCCCGGAGCCGGGCGCGGCGCCCGGTCTCACCGCGAGTCGCGCTTGGCCTGCTGCCGCTGCCCGCGCGCCTGGACATGCGCCTGGATCGCCTTGCCGCGCGTCTTGTCGAACTGCTTGCCCGCCGTCTGCTTGGCCGCGGCTCGCCTTCATCGCCGTACCGCGGGTCACGCTCTTCGCGGCGTCCGCCGCGGCGGCCTGCTCGCGGTTCGCCGCGGTGACGCGCGCGGACGCCTTCTTGCTCTTGGCCATGGTCGACGATCCTCCGGTTCGGGGTTGGCTGCGTGCATGGGCCGCGCGACGGGCGCTCGATGCGCTCGAGCTCCAGAGCTGGCGCGTGGCCAGGGCCGCGCCCTGAGCCAGGGATTCGAGCTTGGCCCACGCGATCTGCGGGTGGACGCGCCCGCCGAGGCCGCAGTCGGTGGAGGCGATGACCCGCTCCCGGCCGACGGCGCCCGCGAAGCGCGCGATGCGCTCCGCCACCAGCTCCGGATGCTCGACGACGTTGGTGGCGTGGCTCACGATGCCCGGCAGGATGATCTTGCCGTCCGGCAGCTTGACGTCGTGCCACACCTTCCACTCGTGCTCGTGGCGGACATTGGCGGCCTCGAACGAGTAGGCGCGGCACTTGATGGCGAGCATGACGTCGACGATGTCCCGCATCGGGACGTCGGTCGTGTGGGGTCCGTGCCAGCTTCCCCAGCAGAGGTGAAAGCGGATGCGGTCCTCGGGCAGGCCGCGGATGGCGTGGTTGAGCGCCTCCACGCGCACCATCGAGAACCGCCGGTAGTCCTCGACGGTGGGCTCCGGATTGACCATGTCCCAGTTCTCGGCGATGGCCGGATCGTCGAGCTGCAGGATGAGCCCCGCGTCGACGATGGCCCGGTACTCCTCGCGCATGGCGTCGGCGCAGGCGAAGAGGAATTCCTCGTCCGTCCGGTAGTGGCGGTTGGCGATGCGGGAGGCGCTGCCGGGCGCGATGGAGGTCATGAAGCCCTCCTCGACGCCGGCGGCGGCGAGGGCCGCCTTCAAGTGCTGGACGTCGGCCCGGATCGCCTCGTGCCCGGTATAGGTGAGGGGACCGACGCAGACGGGCCAGCGCGGCGGGCGGGGTCCGGTCGTGATGCCGGACTCGGGATCCGCGTACGCGGCCGCGAAGCGCAGGCGATCGCGGCGATCGCCGAAGCTCGTGAGCACGACATTGCCGGGGCGCGACCGGGTCGGCGGCAGCATCGTAGAGCCCCTGCGTGCCGAGCTCGAGGCCGCCGAGGCGCTGGAACGAGTAGCTCCACCAGGCGCGGTAGTTGACGCGATGTCCCATCGCCTTGCCGTACTCGCCGTCGCCGGGAACGTCGATGCCCGCCTCCCGCTGCCGCCGCACCACGTCCGCCACGGCCGATCCGAGCCGCGCCGAGAATCCCGGCTCGTCGGTGACCGTCCCGGCTTCGCGGGACTGGTTCGCCTCGATCAGGTCGTCAGGGCGCGGCAGGCTTCCGGCATGGCTGGTGAGGATGCGATCGCGGCTCTGTCTCATGAGGGTCCCCCTTTGCCCGGGCCGGTTCGACTCCGCGGTCCGAGGAAGCATCGCGCGGCTCGGCGAAGGGGTCAAGACCGGAACGCAGTAAGGAGAGAAGACTGTCAGCTTCCGGGGCTGAAACGTATGCCATCATGAACGACGGGATGGGCCCGAGATGATGAAGCGGGCGATGTGATGAAGAGCGATGAAGAATAGAATCTCGGCGGCGCTCGTGTCGGTTCTGCTGGTGTCCTCACCGCTCGTGGTCGGCGCGGAGTGGATGGTCACCCCGGCGCCGGGGTCTCGGCTGCATCCTCGGAATCGTCCCCGGAAGCGCTCTCGGACGGCTACCAGACCACGAGCGCGCGCATCCGGGTCGACGGCAAGACGGTATCCGTGTCATCGAAGTCCGTCTTCGATGGGGGATTCAACGACATCGGCGTGGCTGTCGACGAGGACGCCATGATCCCGATGGACCGCCTGGCCGATCCGCGGACCGCGGTGTTCCAATCGCGATACGGGACCCTCGTGGAGCAGTTCAAGCGCGGGGTGAAGGCGCGGGTGGTGCTCCGGTTCTGGCCGACGTGGCCGGCCACCGGCACGCACGCCGCCGTCTTCAGCTTGATCGGCTTTACCCGGGCGTACGCCCGCATGGAAGAATGCAAGCCGTGAGGAGGATTCGATGGGCCTGAGGCTCAAGTTCAATCTGGTGCTGCTGGTCGTGTTCGTTCTCGGCCTCGGCGTCACCGCCTATATCTCCTGGACCCTGCTCCAGAAGAACGCCCGTGAAGAGGTCGTGCGCAATGCCGACCTCATGATGGAAGCGGCGCTCGCCATACGCGCCTACACGGTGGATCAGGTCCGCCCCCAGCTCGATCTCCAGCTCATGCGGGTCTTCCTGCCCCAGAGCGTGCCCGCGTACGCCGCCACCGAAACGCTGAGCCAGATCAAGAAGAAGTACGCCGACTACTCGTACAAGGAGGCGACCCTCAATCCGACCAACCCGCGCAACCGGGCCGCCGACTGGGAGGCCGACCTCGTCCGCGAGTTCAAGGACAAGTCCGCTCTCACCGAGATGATCGGCGAGCGCGACACTCCGACGGGCCGGTCCTGTACATCGCGCGGCCCATCCGGATCACGAACCCCGCCTGTCTGCCGTGCCACACGACCCCGAGATGGCGCCGGCCACCATGGTCAAGTACTACGGGCCCGCCAATGGCTTTGGTTGGAAGCTCAATGACATCATCGGGGCCCAGGTCGTCTCGGTGCCGATGACCGTCCCGATCCGGAACGCGCAGCGCGCATTCCTCGCGTTCATGGGCTCCCTCACCGTGGTGTTCGCCCTCGTCTTCGTGGTCCTCAACGTGATGCTGAGCCGGATGATCGTGCGGCCCATCTCCCTCATGTCGCGCGCGGCCGATCAGGTCAGCACCGGCGACTTCGACGTCGCCGAGCTGTCCGAGAAGGGCAAGGACGAGATCGCCGTGCTCGGTCGCGCCTTCAACCGGATGCGCCGGAGCCTCCAGAAGGCTCTGCAGATGATCGACGGCTGAGCCGCGGCATGGAGGCGGCTCACCTCGGCTCCGGGAACCGCATCTGCACGGTCGTCTTCGCCGATATCGTGCAGTACACGGAGGAGTCCGTCTCCCGGCAGGTCGAGATGAAGGCGGCGTTCGGCGAGATCCTCGCGACGGCGCTCGAGCACACGCCGGCCGCGGACCGGGTCGTCCTCGACACCGGCGACGGCGCCGCGCTCTGCTTCCTGGGCGACCCCGAGGATGCGCTCTTCGCCGCCAACAGCCTTCGCAGCGGGGTGATCGAGTTGCCCGAGCAGCACGGCCTGCGGCTCCGCCTCGGGATCAACCTGGGGCCGGTTCGCGTCGTGAGCGACATCAACGGGCACAGCAACGTCATCGGCGACGGCATCAACGTGGCCCAGCGGGTCATGAGCTTCGCCGAGCCGAACCAGATCCTCGTCTCCCGCTCCTACTACGAGGTCGTGTCGCGGCTCGCCCCGGACTACGCCCAGCTCTTCCAGTACGTGGGCTCTCACCGCGACAAGCACGTGCGCGAGCATGAGGTCTACGAGGTGCACCTCGCCCCACCGCCTGGCCGCATAGCGGTCGGGCCGGTCGACAGCGGGCCGGTGCCGGCGGCTGATTCCCCGATCCTTGCGCCGGCTCCTGCGGAGCGGGCCGTCCGGCTCGACCCGGCGTTCATCGAGCGGCTGGCGTCGGCGCTCGCGCGGGAGATCGGGCCGGTGGCGAAGCTGATCGTCCGGCGCGCGGCCGAGCGTGCCGCCGGCGAGGGCGCGCTCCTGGACGCCGTGGCCGAGCACGTGCCCGCCGCGAGCCGCGCCAGCTTTCTCGCCCGTCGGTCGGACTTGCTGGGGCCGCCGCGCGCCGCGGCCGGGTCCCCGCCGGTGCCCGCCACCGCGGCGCCGGATCAGTCGGGACCGCAGGCGACGCAGGCGACTGGACCGGTCCAGAAGATTGGACCCGAGGTCCTCGCCCGGGTCGAGAAGATGCTGACGGCCCGGATCGGGCCGCTGGCGCGCATCCTCGTGCGGCGAGCGGCCGCACAGGCCGCGAGCCCGCGCGATCTCTTCGAGGCCCTCGCCGTGCACATCGATGACCCGGAGGTCCGGAAGGTCTTCCTCGCCGAGGCCGAGCGGCTCTGAGCCGATCTCGCCTAGAGAGCCCCGGCGAGATCGAGCGCCAGGAGCACGAACGCGACGGCGCTGGCCACGCTGCGCACCGCGTGGAGTCGTCCCCAGCGGGCCAGCAGCGACGCGGCTTCGGTGGAGCGAGGGTCGAGCGCGGGATCGAGCAGGCGCTTGTTGGTCGGCAGCACCACGAGCAGCGTGAAGGGGATCGCCGCACCGAGCAAGAGGCCTGCGACGAGCACAGGCACGCCTCGCCCGAGCGCCCAGGCGCCCACCGCCGTCAGCGAGTCCGATGGCGGCGAGTGACGCTTGCAGCGCGGCCGCCCGCCGATAGCTCGGCCGAAACTCCGCCAGGGCCACGGCGGGTCCGCACTCGAGCCGCGCGGGATGCTCCACGAGCGTGACGTAGACGGCCGCGCCGGCGAACAGTCCCGTGCACAGCAGCGCGATCAGCTCGAGGACCATGGATCACCTCCGCGACCAGGCCATCGGAGCACGCCGCCCGGCTCAGCGGCCGCTCTTCTTCATTCGGCCCAGGGTCTCGAGCGTCTCGCCGATATAGCCGGCGGTGGCCTCCGCGGCGGCCGCCAGCGCGGCCTCGCCCTTCGCCCGCGTGGCGAGGCTCGGCCGGCCCCAGACCAGGCCGGGCGCCAGCGTGGCCAGGGGCACCAGATCGAGGTCGTCGCGCCCGGCCGCCGGCACGTGGTCGGCGGGCGCCGCGCCGACGTGCTCGCCGCACACGGCCATCGCGAGCGACGTCTCCACCTCGCCGGCATGCACGTCGGCTCCTGCTGACTCGAAGATCTTCCCGAGCGCGCGGCCCGCCGCGGCGAGCGGCTGCACCCAGATCGCGTCCATCCCCGGGTATTCGTGGTTGAGCTGGCGCACCGCCGCCTTCGCGATGAAGTTGCCGAACGGGATGACGGTGGTGCCGGACACGAGGCCGGGCCGGCGATCACCGCGATCCGGTGAATGCCGGTCTCGTGGAGCGCCACCGCCACGTCCTGCAGGACCAGGCGCAGCGTGTCGGGCGACAGATCCGCCGTGCCCGGCGTGCCGCGCAGAGTGCGTCGAGCTGCCGAACGGGATGGTCGGCAAGAGATACGTCCGGGCCCGAGCAGCGCCGCGGCCCGCCGCGCGATCGACTCCACGACGAGCGTGTCACAGCCCACGGGCAGGTGTGGACCATGGGCCTCGACGGCGGCCAGCGGCAGGAGCGCGGTGTGCGGCCGCGCCCGCTCGACCTCGAACGTGGTGGACCGCGCATTGAGGCCGTCGCCGATGGCCCATGGGCCCCAGCCGAGCCAGCCGCCATGCCCCGTGGACCCCGCGGCTTCCTGGGCCCGCGGTGGAGGGTGCGCTCGTCGCGTCCCTTGAGGCCGCGCCACCCGGTCCAATGTCTCGCGGACGTACGCGACCAGCGTGTCCACACGCGCGTCGAAGGCCCGTTGCCCCTTCTCGCGGGTGGCCAGGCTCGGCTTGCCCCAGACCCCTTCCGGGCTGATGGCGCCCACGAACGCATAGTCGAGGAACTCGCGGCCGACGGAGGGAATAAAGTCGACGCGGTCGTCGCCCACCAGCGAGGCGTCGATGGCCATCATCACGGACGTCTCCGACTCGCCGGCATGCACCTCCATGCCCGCCGTCTCGAAGATCGGCGGCCCGCTCGAGCGCAGGCTCATGGGCGGCAGCAGCACGGTCAGCTCGGGATGTGCGAGGTTCAGCTCGCGCGCGGCCACCTCCAGCGTGAAGTTGCCCCCGTGGCCGTTGACGATGACGACCTGGTGGATGCCGCTCGCCGCCAGCGAGCGCACGATGTCCATCACCGCCGCGGCGAGCGTCATCGGCCGCAGCCACACCGTGCCCGCCATCGGCTTGTGGCAGCGCCCCATGCTGACCGGCAAGGCGGGCAGGAGATACGCGTCGAGCTCGCTCGCCACGCGATGGGCGAGGGCGGTCGCGGCGATCCAGTCGGTGCCGAGCGGCAGATGGCGGCTGTGCTGCTCGATGGAGCCGATGGGCAGGACGGCGGTGGACGGGCGCGCCGCCGCGATGGCGGCCGAGGTGCTGAGTGCGTCGAGCATGGGAGACCCTCACCAGTTCGGCGCGCCGCGCCGGGCCGGATCAAGCGCGTCCCGGAGCGCGTCGCCGAGGAAATTGATGCTGACCACGGTCAATGAGATGAGCAGGCCGGGGTAGACGGCGAGCTCGGGGGCGGTGCGCAGATACCGCTGCGCGTTCTGCAGCATATTGCCCCAGGACGCCACGGGCGGCTGGATGCCATAGCCCAGGTAGCTCAGCGCCGACTCCGCGAGGATGGCCGTCGCCACCTGCAGCGTGGCGGCGACGATGATGGGCGGCACCGCGTTGACGAGGATGTAGCGGCCGACGAGCCGACTGTCGCGCGCCCCGAGCGCGCGCCCGCCCACCACGAACTCGCGCTCGCGGAGCGAGAGCACCTCGGCGCGCACGATCCGCGCCACGCCCGTCCAGGACACGCCGCCGATCACCAGGATCAGGAGCGGCAGGTCGATCTCGATGAACGCGCTGATGACGAGCGCGAGCGGCAGCGTGGGGATCGAGAGCATCAGGTTGATCAGGCCGCTCAGCGCCAGATCGATGCGGCCGCCGTAGAAGCCCGCGAGCGACCCGATGAGCGTGCCGATCAGGACCGCGAGCACCGCGGCGCCGACGCCGACGGCGAGCGAGACGCGCGACGCGTAGAGCAGGCGGCTGACGAGATCGCGGCCCACGTCGTCGGTGCCGAGCATGGTCTCGCCCCCGGCCGGCGCCATTGGCCGGTCGATGATCGCGGAGGGGTCATGGGGCGCCAGCGCCGGCGCGAGCACGGCGGCCAGCGTCACCAGCACCAGGAACACGGCGCTCGCCGCGGCGACGGGATCATGCCGGAGCCGGGCCCAGAGGCGCCCACCGCGGCGCCGCTCGCCCATCGCCCGTCCCAGCACCGCCCCCGCTGCCGCGGACCGCGAGCCTTCCATGCCGACGCCGGCGCCCGCCACGTCAGTCGAGCCTGATGCGGGGTCGGCCACCCCGTAGCTGAGATCGGCGACGAGATTGCCGGCGAGGACCAGCACGGCCATGAGCATGAAGGAGGCCATGAGCACGGGGTAGTCGCGCGCGGCGAGCGACTCGACGAGCAGCCGTCCCATCCCGGGCCAGGAGAACACGGTCTCGGTGATCATCGCCCCGCCGACCAGGCGCCCGCCCTGCAGGCCGAGGAGCGTGATGAGCGGCAGCAGGGCATTGCGCAGGCCATGGCGCAGGACCACGCCGGCCTCGCTGAGCCCCTTGGCGCGCGCGGTGCGGATATAGTCCTGCCCCATCGCCTCCAGCAGCATGGACCGGAGATAGCGGCTCCAGCCGGCGATCTCGAGCGTCGCGAGCACGGCGGCGGGACCGGCGACGTGCCACAGGCGATCGGCCAGGTCGAAGCCGGCGCCGATCGTGGCCATGCCGCCCGACGGCAGGACGCGCAGCTTCACCGAGAAGACGAGCAGCACGACGATGCCCAGCCAGAACGTCGGGACCGACACGCCGAGCATGGTGATGCTGCCGATCAGGCGCTGAAGCGCCGGTCGCGTGGTGGCGGCGAGGACCCCGACGGGAATGGCCACCGCGCTCGCGATCACGAGCGAGGCGAGCACGAGCTGCAGCGTGGCGAGGAGCCGCTCGCCGAGGATGCCGCCGACCGGGCGCGCGTACTTGTACGAGATCCCCCAGTTCCCGGTGAGCATGGCGCCGAGCCACTTCACGTACTGAACGGGATAGGGGTCGTGCAGGCCCAGGCTCGCCTCGAGGCGCGCGAGGTCGGCCGGGTCGACGTTCGGGTTATTGGCGTAGACCGCCATCGGCCCGCCGGGGGCCGAGTGCAGCAGCAGGAAGATGACGACCGACACCGCCAGCAGCGTGGGGACGATCGCCAGCAGGCGCCGGACGAGGTACGACCGCATGGCGCCCCGCTACTTCGTGACCCACCACTCGTCGGCGTTCCAGAACTCGGTGTAGCCCGGGGCGGGCTTGTAGCCCTGCACGCGCTTGTTGAGCGCCGTGTTGTTGTTCAGCCAGTAGACGAAGATGGTAGACGGTGTCGTCGGCCACGATCTCCTGCACCTTCTGGTAGGCCGCCTTCCGCTTCGCGCGGTCGACGGTGCCGCTGGCGGCCAGGAGCAGGCGATCGACCTCGGGATTCGCATACCCGGCGAAATTCGACGTCGGCTTCAGCTCGGGCGACAGGTAGTGCGTGGACATGTCCGGATCGGGCAGGCGGCCGGAGTAGGAGTACGCCATCTCGTACTGCCGCTTCGGCAGCATATTGCCCCACATCGCGCCCACGTCCACCGCGCGGATCTTCGCCTCGACGCCGATCTGCTTCCACTGCTGCTGGATGAACGACAGCACCTGGATGCGCTCCTGCTCGCCCGCGATATTGGCGATCTCGAAGGACAGCCGCTTGCCCTCGCGCGCGCGCACGCCGTCGGCGCCCGAGCTTCCAGCCCGCCTCGTCGAGGAGCGCCTTCGCCTTGGCCGGATCGAATGCGTGGTGCACCACGGCCGGGTTATACGCCCACGACACGGGTGGCAAGAGCTGCCAGGCCGGCGTCACGTGGCCGCCCAGGATGGTCTTGGTGAGGCGCTCCTTGTCGAAGCCGTGGGCGAGCGCCTGGCGGACCTTCTTGTCGTTGAAGGGCGGGCCCGTCTGGTTGATCCACAGGAGCCACGGGACGATGGACGGCGTCGAGACGAGGGTCGCGTTCGGCAGCTTCTTCACGACGTCGACGTGCTCGTTGACGAGGCGCAGGCGCGTGTCGATGTCGCCCGTCTCGAGCTGGTTCAGGAGCGCGTTGGCGTCGGGCACGATCTTGTAGATGATCCGGTCGAGGTAGGGCTTGCCGGGCTTCCAGTAGCTCGGGTTCTTCACGAGCACGAGATGGCTGCCGGGCACCCACTCCTTGAACACGAATGGCCCGGTGCCGACGGGCGCCCGAAACCACTTGTGCGCCTTGATCTCGGCGCCGCTGAGCTTGCCCAGGATGTGGCGGGGCAGGATGCCGAGCGCCGCCACCCGGTCGAGGAAGGGCGCGTCGATGGCGGAGAACTGGAAGATCACCGTGTTGTCGTCGGGCGTCTCGACGCGGGAGATCTTGTTCCAGCCCACGCGCCCGCGCACGTCGACGTCGGGATTGAGGAGCACGGTCTGGGTGAACGCCACGTCGCCGGAGGTGAACGGCGCCCCGTCGTGCCACTTCACCCCAGGCCGCAGCTTGAAGGTATAGCGGAGCCCGTCCTTCGAGATGCCGCCATTGTCGAGCGTGGGCACCTCGATCGCGAGCGACGGCGCGTACTCGAGCTTGTCGTTGATCTCGATCAGCGAGGCGTTGACGAGCTGGCTGATCTCGCCCGACACCGTGAGCCCGGTGACCGGCCCCCAGATCCGATCGGGCTCCTGCGCCGAGCCGTGCACGATCTGGCCGCCGGGCTTCGGCTGCTGCGCGCTCGCGCCGGGAGCGAGGGTGGCGACGGCGAGGATCACCAGGGAGATGGCGAGAGAACGAGACTTCATGCGTGGGCCTCCGTCGGGAATGGTGCGCGTACCGTAACGCACCGCCAGCGCGGCGTCCAGGAGTATGTCCCGACGGACGCATCCGCGACGGGCCGCCCGATCCGATTGCGTTCGCGAGTTGGGTGGATGGCGCTCAGGGGTCGGTGTACACTGCCGCATGTTTGCCGGGGCGCCTTCAACGCGACACGCCGAGGGGCCCGGGCGGCGCATGGGCGCGCGGGGAGCCGTCGCGGCGCCTCGCCGGGGCTCGAGGAGCCATGAGCCAGCCGCCGCCCGAGGAAGAGCGCCGGCACCGGCGCGGGCTCAAGTTCAGAAAGCGGGAGGACTACGCCATCGAGCTGTTTCGCCAGGCGCAGGCCAGCCTCGGTGACGTGGCGCAAGTCGATCGGCTCCTCCTCCAGCTCGGGCGGTTCTACAACCCGTACGTCAATGCGCCCATCGTCGACCTCGAGACGCGCAAGCGGATCGTGGCGCTACTCGAGCGGGGGACGAGGAGGGCGCCCGGCGGTTGCTCGACGAGCGGCTCGCCCTCTACGCGCGCATGGACGATGCCGAGGAAGGCTGACCGGCGCCTGCCGGGCGCCCTGGCACCCGTAAATAGTTGTTAGCAAATGGATTGACAGGCTGGTCGGACCGTTCTACCATCCGATCGGCTTTTGGGCGGCTGGCTGGTCGACCTCGTCCCGGTACTCACCACGTCGAGGAGGAGGAGCCATGGTGCAGACTCTGACGGACTGGCTCAAGCAGAGCCGGTTGATCGTCGTGGCCGTCGAGATGGACAAAGGCCGGGTGCGCGTCAGGGGTGACGGGGAAGTGTGCTCCGATCTCTCCTGCGGCGAGCAAACCCTGGTCGTCAGCGACGAAGATCCCACCGGAAGCCTCGAATCCCTGAATCCCGGAGACATCGTCAAGGTCGAGCGCGCGACCGGGAAGCCGGATCGCATCGTCGTCGTCCGCCGAGTGTGGGAGGAGCTGACCAGCCCCGAATTCTGATCGCCCAACGGCTGCTCGAGCCACGGAGGATCACCATGGACCTCTCGAGACGGAACTTTCTCAAGTTCGGCGGCGCGACGGCAGCGGGCGTGGCGGTGGGGGGCGCGGAATCGACCTGTCGCCGGTCGAAGCCGCGGCCACCTCGCTCAAGCTCAAGGAGGCCAAGGTCGCTCGGAGCGTCTGCCCCTACTGCGCGGTGGGCTGTGGTCAGCTCATCTACTCCAAGGGCGACAAGATCATCGACGTCGAGGGTGATCCCGACACGCCCCATACCCTGGGCCGGCTTTGCCCCAAGGGCGCGGCGACCATCCAGCTCTCGAACAATCCCTCCGTCCGACCAAGGCGCTCTACCGCGCCCCCGGCTCGGATCACTGGGAGGAGAAGCCGCTCGAGTGGATGTACGAGCAGATCGCCCAGCGCTACTACGACGCCCGCGAGAAGCACTTCATCGAGAAGGAGAAGGACAAGAACGGCGACCTCGTCACCGTCAACCGGCTGGAGGCCATTGCCTCGCTCGGCTCGGCGTGCATCGACAACGAGGAGTGCTATCTCCTCTCCAAGCTGAACCGCGCGCTGGGCATCGTCTACCACGAGCATCAAGCCCGAGTCTGACACTCCGCCACGGTCCCAGCTTTGGGGACCACGTTCGGACGCGGGGCGATGACGACCAACCTGATCGACATCCAGAACTCGGATGTCATCATGGCCACCTCGAACATGGCCGAGAACCACCCGGTGGCCTTCCAGTGGGTGATGAAGGCCAAGGAGCGGGGCGCCAAGCTCATCCACGTCGACCCGCGCTTCACGCGCACCAGTGCCGCCGCCGACGTCCACGTGCCGATTCGCTCCGGCACCAATATCGCGTTCTTCGGCGGCCTGATCGCCTATGCCATCCAGCACGACCTCTACTTCAGGGACTACGTCGTCCACTTCACGAACGCCTCGTTCCTCATCGACCCGGATTCAAGACCGCGACGGATCTCGACGGCCTGTTCACGGGGTTCGACCCGGACAAGCGGACGTACGACCGCACGAGCTGGAAGTATCAGCTCGACGGCGAGGGCAACCCGAAGCGCGACCTCACCCTGAAGGACCCCCACTCCGTCTTCCAGCTCCTGCGGCGCCAGTACAGCCGGTACACCCCCGAGATGGTCGAGCGCGTCTGCGGGATTCCGAGGGTCAAGTTCGAGGAGGTCGCCCAGCTCTTCTGCGGCAACTCCGGTCCCGAGAAGACGGGGTCCATCACCTACGCGCTCAACCTCACCCAGCACACCACCGGCGTCGAGAACATCCGGTCGCTGTGCATGCTCCAGCTCCTCCTCGGCAATGTCGGGCGGCCGGGCGGAGGCGTGGTCGCGCTCCGGGGTCACGCCAATGTGCAGGGCGCCACCGACCTCGAGCTGCTCTACCACGAGCTGCCCGGGTACATGGCGATGCCGCTCCGCGACCTGCACCCGGACCTCAAGACCTACCTCGAGAAGGAGACCCCGAAGGGCGGGTACTGGACCAATAAGCCGAAGTTCTTCGTGAGCCTCCTCAAGGCCTTCTACGGCGACGCGGCCACCAAGGACAATGACTTCGGCTACGACTGGATTCCCAAGCGGGCGAAGGCCGACGCGTACAGCCACCAGCACATCTTCGTCGACATGTACAACGGCGTCATCAAGGGCTTCCTCGCCGACGGCCAGAACCCCGCCGTCGGCGGCCCCAACGCGAAGCTCGCCCGCGCGGCGATGCAGAAGCTCGACTGGCTGGTCGTCAAGGACATCTTCCTGACCGAGACGGCCGACATCTGGAAGGCGCCGGGCGTCAAGCCGAAGGACGTGAAGACCGAGGTCTTCTTCCTCCCCGCCGCCCCCGCCGCCGAGAAGGACGGGTCGCTGACCAATACGATGCGGCTCATCCAGTGGCACGAGAAGGCGGTGACGCCGCCCGGCGACGTGACCTCCGACGCGGAGTTCTTCTGCAGCCTGGCCCAGCGGCTGCAGAAGCTCTACGCCGGCTCCACGAAGGACCGCGACAAGGGCTTCCTGGGCGCCAACTTCAAGTACGGCGACAATCCCAGGGAGCCGGACATGCAGCTCGTCCTGCGCGAGATCAATGGCTTTGCCAGCCGAGGAGATCGCGGACAAGGACGGCAAGGTCGTCTACAAGAAGGGCCAGCCGCTCAACACCTTCGCCCACATGACCGACGACGGCAAGACGGCGGGCGGGTGCTGGATCTACACGGGGGTGATCGTCGAAGGGCCCGACGGCAAGCTCCTCAACAAGGCCAATGGGCGCAAGCCCGCCGACGAGAAGGACCCCCTGGGCCACGGCTGGGCCTTCGCGTGGCCGGCCAACCGGCGCATCCTCTACAACCGCGCCGCCGCCGACCTCGCGGGCAAGCCGTGGAGCGAGCGGAAGAAGCTCATCTGGTGGGATCCGAGCGTCCCCGGCGCCGGAGCCGGACAAGAAGGGCAAGTGGGTCGGGCTCGACGTGCCCGATTTCAACGCGACGCTCGCGCCCGACGCCAAGAACGGCGACAAGCCGTTCATCATGCGGACCGACCTCGTGGGCGGCTTCTTCGGTCCCCTCGTCGACGGGCCGTTCCCCGAGCACTATGAGCCCGTCGAGTCGCCGACGAAGAACCCGCTCTCGAAGACGCAGAGCAATCCCGTGGCCAAGGTCTGGCAGGTGCCGGACCAGATGAACAACCTCGCGCCCGTCGGCTCGGCCGACTATCCGTACGTCATCACGACCTACCGGCTCACCGAGCACCACCTGTCCGGGGTCATGTCGCGCTACCTGCCCATGCTCGCCGAGCTGCACTACGCCCACTTCGCGGAGATCAGCCACGAGCTCGCGCGGGAGCTCAAGATCGACAATGGCGACAAGGTCACGGTGATGAGCCCGCGCGGCAAGATCCACGTGAAGGCGATGGTCACGAATCGCCTCAAGCCGTTCCTCGTGGACGGCAAGACCGTGCACCAGATCGGCGTGCCGTGGCACTGGGGCTACAACGGCGTCGAGGGCCTGCCCGGCAGCAAGGGCGACATCACCAATGACCTCTCCGCCACCGTCGGGGACCCCACCGTCTTCATCCAGGAGACGAAGGCCTTCGTGTGCAACGTGAAGAAGGGGAGGTGTAGGCCATGGCCAAAACCCTCGCGATGTTCACGGACACGTCCCTGTGCATCGGCTGTCGCGCGTGCCAGGTCGCGTGCAAGCAGTGGAACGAGCTCGGGGCGGAGATGCCCGAGTGGACGGGCAGCTATCAGAACCACCACCACTTCACGGACAAGACCTTCCGGCTCGTCCGCTTCATGGAGGAGCCGAAGCCGAACGGCGAGATGGCCTGGCTCCTGATGTCGGATGTGTGCAAGCACTGCGCGCAGGCGGGGTGTCTCGACGCCTGCCCGACGGGCGCCATCTACCGCACCGAGTTCGGGACGGTCAACATCAACCAGGACATCTGCAATGGCTGCCGGTACTGCGTCGCGGCCTGCCCCTTCGGCGTGGTGAGCTTCAGCCACGACACCGGGCGCGCGTCGAAGTGCACGTTCTGCAATGACCGGATCCACAACGGGCTCGGGCCGGCGTGCGCCAAGGCGTGCCCGACCGAGTCCATCCAGTTCGGCTTCCGCGACGACCTCGTGAAGAAGGCGGAGCGGCGCGTCGAGACGCTCAAGGGGATGGGCTTCAAGGACGCCCAGCTCTACGGCGCCGACGCGAAGGGCTTCCCTCGGCGGGCTCAACGCGTTCTTCCTGCTCCTCTCGAAGCCGTCGACCTATAACCTCCCCGAGAACCCGAAGCTGCCCCAGCGGAACGTCCTCGTCGACTCGCTCCTCTCGGTGGGCTCGGCCCTCGTGGTGGGGCTCGGCGCCCTGCTGGCGTTCCGGAGCCGCGGCGAGGGAGACGGCGATGCCTAAGCCGCCCGGCTGGGAGATGATGATCGTCTGGTACTTCTTCCTGGGCGGGATCGCGGGCGGGGCCTACTTCACGGCCGCCATCGCGGACAACTTCGGAAGCGCCCGCGACGGCCGCGTCGCCAAGATCGGCTACCTGATCGCGCTCCCCTCACCGGGCTCTGCGGACTCCTGCTCACCGCCGACCTCGGCATGCCCACGCGGTTCCTCAACATGATGCGGACCTTCAAGTTCTGGGACCCGATGTCGATCGGCGCGTGGGCGGTGGGTATCTTCGGGCTGTTCGCCTTCGCCTCGGCGGTCCTGAGCTTCAGCGGCTCGCCGCGGGCCATCGCGCTCCGCCGCAGGGTCGGGCTCGTGGGCCTCTTCTTCGGGTTCTTCCTGGCGAGCTATACCGGGGTGCTGCTGAGCGCGACCGCGCAGCCGTTCTGGACCGACGCGCGGCTGATGGGCGCGCTCTTCCTCGCCTCGGGCGCCTCGACCGGGATGGCGGCCATCTCCGTCGTCATGTTCCTGACGGGCGGCAGCGGCGGGCCGGGGTGGGGCAAGATCAAGAAGGCCGATCGATACTCGATGATCGTCGAGCTGATCGTCCTCGCGCTGTTCCTCGCCCTGCTCGGGTCGGCGGCGCGACCCCTCACGACGGGCCACTTCGCCCCGCTCTTCTGGGGCGGCCTGGTCGGCGTGGGCCTGATCATCCCGCTCGCGCTCGACCTGGTGGGGCACCGGCTGAAGGTGATGGGGGCGGTGTCGGCCGTCCTCGTGCTGGTCGGCGGCTTCGTCCTCCGCTACGTCGTCGTGATGTCGATACAGTCTTGACAGCGGGCCTCGCCCTCGACCTCCGGGAGGACTGGCTCGGCCTGCTGGAGCGCCGTCCCGCGCTCGTCGAGAGCCTCGGCGTCTATGGCGACGTCCTCGAGCGCTGGGCCTTGGCGCCGCCGCTCGCGGGCCCACTCGACTGGGACGCGAGCCGGTGTCTGAGGCTCTGGGAACGGGGCCTGCCCCTTCTGGCCGAGGCGTCCGTCTCGCTGCCGCCGCGCGGGAGTCGAAGCTCTGCTCGGCCCGGCCATGGAATGCCTGGCCGCGCTCGGCGCCGAGGACGGGCCGGCGCTGCAGCGATTCGCGGAAGGGTGGGACCGCGGAGACGTCGGGCCGGAGGTCCTGTTCCCGTATCGCCGCGACGAGCCGATCACCCCGCGCGGAGGTCGGACTCGGGGCCGACGTTCTGTCATTCCTCGCCTGCGCGAGCCTGCGGCCCACCCTCGAGACGGTGTTCGGGGCGTGCCGCGCACACCTCGGCGATGGGGTGTGGGAGCGCGGGCTCTGTCCGTTCTGCGGGCGCCGCCCGGCTTCGCCGACGTCGCGGAAGATGGCCGGCGGCGCCTCGCCTGCCACACTGCGGCGGCGCGTGGACCTTCGCGCGCCTCGGGTGCCCGTTCTGCGGGAATGACCGCACCAAAGACCTCGCGCGGCTCGAGGCGGAGGCGAGGGAAGAGGGGTATTCGGTGTCGGTCTGCAAGGCGTGCCGGGCGTACGTGAAGGAGCTGGACCGGCGCGTGCGCTGGAACGGCGGCCCCGCGCTCGTCGAGGACTGGGGCTCGCCGCACTTCGATCTCGTCGCCCACCGCGAGGGATACTGGAGGCCGCTCACGCCTCCGCTCGAGCTCGCCCGCCGCGCGTGACGGGGGCGGGCGGTCATCCGGCGCCGGGTCTTCCGCCTATCAGCTCCTCGTAGTCCTGGACGGGAGGCGCTCCGCCCACTCGAGCGCCTCGGGATCTCGTCCGAAGTGCTCGCGCATGTAGGCGATCGCATCATGACGGCTCCGGAACAACCGCCAGATATGAGCCGTATCGCCGCGCGGACGCCTCAGGAAGAAGATCGGATCGGACGGCGATTGCGGCTCGTACTCGGTGCGCTCGCCGAAGGCGTTCACGGTGATCCACGCGACGGCCATCCCGCCCGCGGAGACGACGCGCGCCCGGAGCGAGGCCTCGGTGGGCAGGGACTCGATGTGGTCGAGTCGGGCGCCGTAGAAGATCTGCACCCGGTCGGCGTCGAGCGACAGCTCGGCGGGCAGTGGCAGCCCCGGTCGCGTCCAGCAGCGCCTTGGCCTCGTCGCCCACCCAGAACCGATCGGGGATGCGGAGGTCCTGCCACGCCTCGACGAGATGGCCGGGGGCACCAGGCGCCGGCGCCTGGCGATCTCGGCGCTGCCGGCGATCAGATGGATCCTTCCCATGTCTCGGGTGCGGGGCATCGTACCACACCGGATATCGCCGCACTCCTGCCCCAGCCTGGCCGTAAACCCTTGTCTTCGTGAGCAAAGTGCTTGACACGCCACGAGGGCTCCGGTAGACTCGCCGCACTCATCGCCCCGATGATCGCAGCAAACCCACCGGAATGAGGCAGTCGAGTCTGGGCCTGGGTGAGGCATGAGAACTCTCTCCAATGGCGTGAGCGAGCTTTGCTTCGCGGTGCCGGCGCGATGCGCCGGAACCTTCGCCTGCGCCCCCGGTTCCACGTAGTGGATCGCGTCGAGCGCGCCCCGCGAGCGATCCGGTTTCGACCATCCAGCAGGCGAGCTGATCGCCCGGTGCTTGTCGTGAGCGCAGCGCTCGGTGACCATCAGATCCGGACCAGGCCAGGAGAGCTCATGAGCAGTCAGCTCGAAATCAGCGACGTATCCAAGGCCTTCGGCGGCGTCCAGGCCGTGACGCGTGTGAGCGTCGAGGTACGCAAGGGCGAGATCCTGTCCATCATCGGCCCGAACGGAGCGGGCAAGACGACGCTCCTGAACATGATCAGCGGCTTCTACCATCCGGACACCGGCCGGATCGTCCTGGAGGCCAAGGACATCACCCACCTCAAGCCCAGCAAGATCGCCGAGCGGGGTGTAGCGCGCACCTTCCAGAACATCGCCCTGTTCCGGGGATGACGGTCCTCGACAATCTCATGCTCGGCCGGCACGTCCGCATGCGGTCGGGGGTGGTCGCATCGTTCATCTACTGGGGGCTCGCGCAGAAGGAGGAGGTCGCCCACCGGCAGCGAGTGGAGGACATCATCGACTTCCTCAAGATCCAGGACCTGAGACGGCGGCCGACGGGCTCGTTGGCCTATGGCCTCCAGAAGCGGGTCGAGCTGGGGCGCGCCCTGGCGCTCGATCCCAATGTCCTCCTCCTCGACGAGCCCATGGGCGGCTGCAACCACGAGGAAAAGGAGGATATGGCGCGCTTCATCCTCGATGTGAACCAGGAGTGGGGGACGACGATTATCCTCATCGAGCACGACATGGGGGTGGTGATGGACATCTCCGACCGGGTCGCGGTGCTGGACATGGGGCAAAAAATCGCCCAGGGCACCCCCGACGAAGTGCGCGCGAACCCCCAGGTCATCAAGGCATACCTGGGCGAGGCCAAGCCCACTGGTGGGCGAGGCGAAGCCGCAGGCGAGCCGAGCGGATCCGGAGAGGGTCCGAGCGGAGCGAGGGCGAGGTGAAGCCGCAGGCGAGCCGAGCGGACGGAATGACGCTTCCCCGCCTGCTGCAACGCAATGCGCGCGACTTCGGCAACCGCCCGGCCATCCGCGAGAAGGACCGGGGGATCTGGCAGACGTGGACGTGGCGCGAGTACCACGACCAGGTACACGACCTCGCCCTGGGCCTGGCGGCGCTCGGCTTTCGCCGGGGCGACCGCCTGTCCGTCATCGGCGACAACCGGCCGCGGCTCTACTGGGCCCAGGTGGCCGCCCTGTGCCTCGGCGGGGTGCCGGTCCCCGTGTACCAGGACTCGATCGCCAAAGAGCTGGCGTTTGTCTGGAACCACGCCGAGATCAGCGTGATCGTCGCGGAAGACCAGGAGCAGGTCGACAAGGTGCTGTCGCTGCGCGAGGAGCTGCCCGCCCTTCGCCTCGTGGTCTATGACGACGCCCGCGGCATGAGTGGGTACAAGCACGACTGGCTCAAGTCCTACGAGCACGTGCAGGAGGCCGGCCGCAAGTTCGGCGCCGAGCATCCCGGGTACGTCGAGGCCGAGATCGGCAAGGGGCAGCCGGCGGACACCGCCATCATCTCGCTACACCTCCGGCACGACCGGCAGTCCCAAGGGCGCGATGATCTCCCACGCCAATGCCATCGGCGTGGCCGAGAGCTTTGCACGGGAGGCGGGGCTCAAGCCCGAGGACACGTCGCTGGCCTATCTGCCGATGGCGTGGGCGGGTGACTCGGTCTACACGCTCTTCGCGAGCCTCGCCGTGGGGTTCTGCGCCAACTGTCCCGAGAGCCCGGAGACGGTGCAGCGGGACCTGCGCGAGCTGGGCCCTCGACGCTCCTGGCTCCGCCCAGGATCTGGGAGAACATGCTCACCTCGGTCCAGGTGCGCGCCGCCGACGCCTCGCCCCTCAAGCGCCGGACCTTCGATTACTTCCGCTCGGCGGCCGAGCGCGCCGAGATCCTGCGCGCCGACGGCAAGTCCGTCCCCGCGGGACTGCGCTTGGCCACCGCGCTCGGCGAGTTCTTCGTCTACGGGCCCGTCCGGGACCAGCTCGGCCTCGGACAGGCGAAGTGGGCACTCACCGGCGGGGCGCCGCTCGGGCCCGACACCTTCCGGTTCTTCCGCTCGATCGGCGTGAACCTGAAGCAGGTCTACGGCTCCACCGAGACCACCGGGCTGGTGTCGATGCAGCCCGACACCGAGGCCAATCCCACCACCGCCGGGCGCCCGGTGCCCGGCGTCGAGGTCAAGATCGCCGAGCGCGGCGAGGTGCTCGTGCGCGGCTGTGACGTATTCCAGGGCTATCTCAAGAACGAGGAGGCCACGCGCGAGGTCATCGATCCGGACGGATGGTTTCACACCGGGGACGCCGGCTTCATCGACCCGCGCGGGCACCTGGTCATCATCGACCGCGCCAAGGATGTCGGCGCCCTCGCCGACGGCACGCCGTTCGCGCCCCAGTTCATCGAGAACAAGCTCAAGTTCAGCCCGTACATCCGCGAGGCGGTGGCCTTCGGCAATGACCGGCCCTTCGTGACGGCGATGGTCGCCATCGACCTCGGCACGGTGGGCAACTGGGCCGAGCGCCGGGGCCTCGCGTACACCTCCTACATGGACGTGTCGCAGAAGGCGGAGACGCGAGAGCTGATCCGCGAGGAGATCGCGAAGGCCAACCAGACACTGCCGGAGGCGACCAAGATCCGTCGCTTCCTGCTGCTGACCAAGGACCTGGAGGCCGACGACGCGGAGATGACGCGCACCCGGAAAGTGCGGCGCCTCTACGTGGCCAGCAAGTATGCGGAGGTGATCGGCGCGCTCTACGGCGGCCAGCACGAGATCGAGCTCACGACGGCGATCACGTACGAGGACGGCCGCCAGGCCACCATCCAGTCGCGCGTCCGGATCGAGGACGTGGAGGGAGCCTCCGCTCGTGTCTGACGACTTCGGCTTCTTCCTGCTCTTGATGTCCAACGGGATCCTCATCGGGCTCATGTACGCGCTGATCGCGCTCGGCTTCGTGCTCGTGTACAAGGCCACCGACGCGGTCAACTTCGCCCAGGGCGAGTTCGTGATGATCGCGGGCATTCTGGTGGCGGCGGCCCTCGACATCTGGAAGGCGCCGCTGTGGGTGTCGATCGCGCTCGGCCTCGGCACCATGATCGCCTTCGGCTTCGCCCTCGAGCGGGTGATGCTGCGCAAGCTGATCGGCCGGCCCGTCATCGCCGTCGTCATGGCCACCATCGGCCTCGCCGCCATCCTCCGCGGGATCGGCCCGACCACATTCGGTGCGGGGTCGCGGCCGTTGCCCCTGCCCATTCCGGACGAGCCCATCGTGCTCGGCCCGCTGTTCATCCCGCCCATCCAGCTCGTGGGCGGCCTCGTGAGCTTGATGTTCCTCGCCGGCTTCGGCTGGTTCTTCGTGAAGTCGCGCAAGGGCATCGCCATGCGCGCCGTCGCCGACAACCAGCAGGTGGCCATGGCCATGGGCATCAACGTCGAGCGGTACTTCGGCCTGGCCTGGGCGATGACGGGCATGGTGTCGGCGCTCGGCGGCATCATCTGGGGGAACATCATCGGGGTCGACGTGAACCTCGCCCTGGTCGGCTTCAAGGTGTTTCCGGTGGTCATCCTGGGCGGCCTCGATTCCATTCCAGGGGCCATCGTCGGCGGCCTCATCGTGGGCATCGTCGAGAACATCGCCGCCGGGTACGTGGATCCCTACGTCGGCGGCGGCACCAAGGACTTCGCGCCCTACGTCCTGATGATCATCGCCCTCATGGTTCGGCCCTACGGCATCTTCGGCAAGAAGATCATCGAGAGGATCTAGAGCGATGATGAGGACCCATCTGCTTCGTTGGCGCCCTCGGCCGCCGTGCCACGTAACGCGGGAGACTATCGGACGGACGAACTTTCGTCTGCGGGGCCCAGACATGGCCCCGCACTCCCCTTACGAGACTACGCCTCGCGTGCGGCCTCTCGGGCGCCGCCTCGCATCTGGACCTTTCTCATCCCTCTAGACGAGACAGACCGACGTCTCAGGGAGCCAGGGATGATTCATCGCGAGTGTGGGGTGTTCAAGACGAGTTACGAGGCGGACATGGCGCTGTACCCGCTGCCCATCGCGCGATGGACGGTGGGCATCATCGGGCGTGCTGTTCTTCCTCGTCATTCCCCTGGGGCTGCACGAGTACTACCTGTCGATCTGCAATCTCGTGTGGATTTCCGTCATCGGCGCCCTCGGGCTCAATATCCTCGTCGGGTACACGGGACAGGTCTCGATCGGGCACGGGGCGTTCATGTCCGTGGGCGCCTACACCGCGGCGAACCTGGCCACCCGGCTCGACTCGCCGTGGCCGGTCAACCTGCTCGCCGGCGGGCTCATGGCGGCGGCCGTGGGCGCGGTGGTCGGCATCCCCTCGCTGCGCATCAAGGGCCTCTATCTCGCCATCGCGACCCTGGCGGGGCAGCTCATCATCGAGTGGACGATCAACCACGTCACCTTCATCAGCGGCGGGGTGCAGGCCTCCATCGAGGTGCCGCGGCCGCGCCTCGGCTCGATGGTCCTCAACACGCAGCGCGACATGTACTACTTCCTGCTCGTCTTCGTGGTCATCGCCATCGTGGGCAGCATGAACCTGATCCGGAGCCGGGTGGGGCGCGCCTTCATCGCCATCCGCGACCAGGACATCGCCGCCGAGATCATCGGCATCGACATCTTCCGCTACAAGCTCCTGGCCTTCGCCATCTCGTCCTTCTACGCGGGTGTCACGGGGGTGCTCTACACGTACTTCCTCGGCATCGCCAACTACGAGCAGTTCCAGATCGGCGTCTCGATCGACTACCTCGCCATGATCATCATCGGCGGCCTCGGCTCGATCCTCGGCTCCATCTTCGGAGCCATCTTCGTGACCCTGCTGCCCATCGTGATCCGCATCTCCATGGAGAACTTCGGCGACCTCATCTTCTCGCGACAGATCGTGCTGAACCTCATCCCCAACCTCCGCCTCATGCTGTTCGGCGTCCTGATCATCGTCTTCCTGATCGTCGAGCCGGACGGGTTGAATCGCTTGTGGCGGAATATCCGAAGCTACTTCCGCATCTGGCCATTCGCGTACTGAGCTACGCGAAGAAAGGAGCACACTCATGCGACAGTTCCTCATTGGTGCGTTGGCCGCCCTCGTCGGGGTGACAGGGGTGGTCGGGGCCGTCTCGCCGGCGGCGGCCCAGAACGAGATCGTCATCGGCGTGCAGTGCGATCGGACGGGGGCGACCCAGATCGTGGGCACCGTCCTCTGTCCCGCGATGCACGACTACTTCGCTCTCGTGAACAGCAAGGGCGGGGTCGAGGGGCGCAAGATCAAGGCGCTCGAGATCGACCACGAGTACAAGGTGCCGCCGGCCGTCGAGTCCTACGAGCGCCACAAGAAAGAGGGCGCCGTGTCCATGGCCGTTTACGGCACGCCCCAGATTTACGCGCTCGCCGCGAAGCTGACGGAAGACAAGATCCCCGGCACGTCGCCGGGCTTCGGCAGCGCCGCCGCCGCCGATGGCATCCGGTACCCGTACATCTTCCCCATCGCGGCCACGTACTGGTCGCAGGCCACCGCGGCTGTCGACTTCGCCAAGAAGCAGCTCGGCGGCAACTTGAAGGGCAAGAAGATCGCGTACCTGTTCTACGACAACCCGGCGGGCCGGGAGCCCATCGAGGTGCTCGAGGACCTGGCGCAGCGCGAGGGCTTCCAGCTCAAGATGTTCGCCGTGCCGCCTCCGGGCGTGGAGATGGGCGCCCAGGTGCTGGACATCGCCCAGCGCTACCGCGCGGACTTCGTGCTCTCCCACCTGTTCGGCGGTGCGCCCGCGGTGTCGATCAAGGAGCTGAAGCGCATCGGCTTCCCGCTGCGCAAGGTCATTGGGTTCGTCTGGGCCTCAGCCGAGGCCAATATCGACGCGGCCGGCGGGTTCCCTGGTAGCCGAGGGCTACTTCACGATGCAGTTCGCGGGCGTGGGGCAGGACTACCCGGTGCTGAACGAGATCCGGGAGATGTACAAGAAGGAAGGCAAGCCCGCGCCCAAGGAGATGGCGTCCACCGTCTTCTACAATCGCGGTGTGCTCATCGCCGCGCTCCACGTCGAGGCCATCAGGAACGCGCTCAAGGCCAAGCCGGATCGGCAAGATCACCGGCGCCGACGTGAAGGCCGGCTTCGAGAAGATCTCCAACTTCACCCTCGGCGGACTGGTGCCGCCGCTCAAGATCACGCCGAATGACCACGAGGGCGGCGGGCTCGTGCAGATCTGGCAGGTCAAGGGCGGCAAGTTCGAGAAGTCGACGGAGTGGTTCGCCGCCTACCCGGACGTGGTGGCCAAGCACATCAAGGCCGCCGCCGCCAAATAGCCTCGCCGGCCGCCGATAAGGGCCCATCTGCTTCGTTGGAGCCCGCGATCCTGCGCTCAACGTACAGCAAAGTACGCCTCGCGCAGGCTCGTCGGGCTCCGCCTCGCAGCTGGACCCTTCTCGACGGCCGGCTCCCGCGGCGACATAGGTTAACTCAGGAGCAAGATCGACCGATGCTGAGCCTGAACAACATCGAGGTTATTTACGACGGCGTCATCCTCGTGCTCAAGGGGTGTCGATCGAGGTGCGCGAGGGCGGCATCACCACGCTCCTCGGCGCCAATGGTGCCGGCAAGACCACCACGCTCAAGGCCGTCTCCGGCCTGCTGCGGACCGAGCGGGGGAGGTCACGAAGGGCACCATCGAGCTGGCCGGCCAGCGGATCGACCGCCTGCCGGCCTTCGAGGTCGTCCAGCGCGGCGTGGTGCAGGTCTTCGAGGGGCGCCGGGTCTTCGAGCACCTGACCACCGAGGAGAACTTGATCGCGGGCGCCCACATCCAGTCGGACGGCAAGCGCGTGGCCGCCAGCATCGAGCGCGTCTATCAGTACTTCCCCGTCTCAAGGAGCGGCGAGGTGTGCAGGCCGGCTATCTCTCCGGCGGCGAGCAGCAGATGCTCGTCATCGGGCGCGCGCTGATGTCCACGCCCCGGGTCATCCTGCTCGACGAGCCCTCGCTCGGCCTCGCGCCCATGCTCGTCGAGGAGATCTTCGAGATCGTGCAGCGGCTCAACCGCGAGCAGAAGCTGACGGTGCTCCTGGTCGAGCAGAACGCGGCGCTGGCCCTCGGCATCGCCGACCACGGCTACGTGATGGAGAACGGCCGGATCGTGCTGGAGGGCAGCGGCGAGGCGCTCGGCAGTAATGCCGACATCAAGGAGTTCTATCTCGGCCTGACGGAGGTCGGGGCGCGGAAGTCGTATCGCGACGTGAAGCACTACAAGCGCCGCAAGCGGTGGTTGTCGTGAGCGCGCTTCTATGAAGTGAGGCAGGCGGCGGAGGGTGAACTTTTCTACTTTGCCCATCGCGGTGCGGGGCAGCGTGGTGAGGAAGATGACGTCGCGGGGGTGCTTGTAGCGGGCTAGGCGGTCATGGAAGAGGGCGAGGACGTCGGCGCGGGTGAGGGTGGCGCTGGGGTGGGGGACGATGCAGGCGATGGGGACTTCGCCCCAGGTAGGGTCAGGGCGGCCGATGACGGCGGCTTCGGCGATGTAGGGGCAGTCGGCGAGGATGGCTTCGAGCTCGGCGGGATAGATGTTCTCGCCGCCCGAGATCACGACGTCTTTCTTGCGGTCGTCGACGTAGTAGAAGTCGTCGGCGTCCTGGTGGCCGATGTCGCCGGTGTGCAGCCAGCCGTCGGTGAAGGCTTCGGCGGTCGCCTCGGGATTGCGCCAGTAGCCGGTCATCAAATTGGGGCCGCGGAGCCAGATCTCGCCTGGCTGGCCTTGGGCCACGTCGCGGCCCTCGGCGTCGACGATGCGCGCCTCGCTAGTGGGCGGCCGGCTTGCCGCAGGAGCCGACCTTGCGCGCGGCGTCCGCGATCGATAGCGCGATGGCGATCGGGCCGCTCTCGGTCATTCCGTAGACCTGGGTGACGGGGATGCCTCGGTCCATCCACGGGCGGATCACCGCCTCGGGGACGGTGGACGACCCGGTGCACATGGCGCGCAGGCTCGAGAGATCGGCGGCGGCGAAGCGGGGATGCCGGCTGAGCGCCTGGGCGACGGCGGGGACGGCGAGGAACAGCGTGGGCCGGCGCGTCTCCGAGGAGGTCGAGCGTCTCGTCGGGATCGAAGCGGCGCGCCAGCGTGATCGTCGCGCCCGCGAGAATGGCCGGCGTGGTCTGGATATTGAGGCCGCCGACGTGGAACATCGGCAGGACCGTCAAGACGTGATCCGCGCTCGTCATGTCGTGGGCGGCGATCGAGTTGAGCGCGTTCCACAGGAGCGCGCCCTGGGTCAGCACGGCGCCTTTCGGCCGCCCGGTCGTTCCCGACGTGTAGACGACGAGGAGCGGCGATGCGAAGTCACCGCTCTCGCCCAGCGGCGCCTCGGCGGCCGCGGTCAGGTCCTCGTAACGGTGCCAGCCATCGCGCGCGGCCGGCGGCCCGCAGGCCACCAGATGCGGCACCCCGCCGCGCACCTCCTCCGCGCGGGCATAGAAGTCCGGCTCGGCGAAGAGGGCGCTCGGCTCCGCGTCGCCGAGGACGAAGCGATGCTCGGACGCGGTGAGCCGCCAGTTCAAGGGGACGAGGACGGCGCCGAGGCGGGCGCAGGCGAAGAGCAGCTCGAGGACCACGGGCGAGTTGTAGCCGAGATAGGCCACGCGGTCGCCCGGCCGGATTTGAAGGCCGCCGGCGAGCGCGGACGGCGAGTCGGGACACCCGCCGATCGAGCGCGGCATACGTGATGTCGGCGCCCGCGAAATGCACGGCGACGCGGTCCGGCGAGCTGTCGGCGCGGTGGCGAACCCAGCGCGAGATGTCCATGGGGCACGGACCGGTGCGCCGCCTCAGTCGCGCTCGCCGGGCTCGAAGAGGCTCTCCCGCCCGAGGCGCTCGAGACAGATCTCCGCCGTCCAGGGCAGCATGAGCGAGCCGCAGCGGCTGTCGCGGTACAGCCGCTCGAGCGGCATCGACTTCATGATCGAGCGCCCGCCGCACGTGCGCACGGCGAGGCGGCAGATGTCGTTGGCGTGCTCCATCACCGTGTGCTGCGCGGCATAGGCGCGCAGGCGACTGTCCTTCGGCGGGTCGAGCCGCGCCTCGGTGACCGCGCGGTAGAAGAGCGCCTTCGCCTGCTCGAGCTTGAGGCGCATCTCGCCCACCGCGAGCTGCTTGGTCGGGCTCTGGCGCGCTCCGCGCCCCGGCGAGCCGGGCGCCTCGCCGCGCAGGTAGGCGGCGGTGAAGTCGAAGGCCGCCTGGGCGATGCCCAGATACGTCGGGCACAGCGTCAGGAACATGTGGGGCCAGCGCAGCGCCGCCTGATAGTAGAGGCCCCGCGGCATGACCATCGCGTCGTCGCCGACGAAGACGTCCGTGAAGCGGAGCGACCGCGAGACGGTGCCGCGCATGCCGACGGGATCCCACGAGCCGAAGATCTGAGCCCCCGGCGCGTCGGCGGGCACGGCCAGGTAGAGCGTGTCCTTGACGCTCGGCTGCGATCGCCGGGCCGATCCTCCGTGCACAGGAGGCCGTAGTAGTGCGCGGCGCCCGCGAGCGAGGCGAAGTGCTTGACGCCGCTCACGCGCCAGCCGCCCTCCACCTTTCGCGCCGTGGTGCCGAAGGGCGCCTGGCCTGCCGCGGCGGCGCTGTCGGGCTCCGAGAACGGCTGGGCGAAGATGGCGCCGTCGCGGACGACGCGCTCGTAGATCCGCGCGCGGCGGCGCTCGTGGAGCGCACGGTCCTCGGCCGGCATGGGCAGGTCGTCCGCGATCTGGCTCGACCACAGCATGCTGCAGGCGTGCATGTTGAACGTGAGCGCGGTGGCGCCGCACCAGCGGCCCAGCTCGGCGGACACGAGCGTGTAGGTTGTGTAGTCGGCGCCGAGGCCGCCGTGGCGCTTCGGGATGGTGAGGGCGAGCAGGCCGGCCTCGCGGAGGTCGGCGTAGTTCTCGAAGGGGAACGACGCCTCGCTATCGTAGCGGTGGGCGCGCGCGGCGAAGCGGTCGCGGCCCAGCGTGCGGACCAGCTCGACGAGGCGCTGCTGCTCCTCGCTCAGGGGCGGGTGCATGCCCGGAGGAAGACGAGGAGCCGATCGCCGGCCCTCGCCGACTTGAAGGCGGGCAACGCGCTCACGCGAGGTCGCCCTGGAGCACGCCGTCGGCGACGACGGCCACGCCGTCGAGGCTGACCGTGCAGCGGCGCAGCGGGAGGTCGAAGTGGCCCAGCGTTCGTCGCCCCGCCACCTCGTTGGCGCCCGTCGAGTAGAGGAAGTTGCCCGCGAAGGCGCGGAGCTCGGTGCCGTTGAAGTCGTTCTTGTCGTACATGGTCATCGCGTCCCAGCGCGCGCCCGGATTCATGCCCCAGCCCGCGTGGCTCACCGCGTAGGCGTCGCGGTCACCCCAGGCGGCGAAGTAGCTCCGCATCAGCTCGGCGTCGAGCCCGTGGCCGGCGATGTCGACCACGTAGTCGTCGCGGATCGTGAGCTCGATGGGCGATTCCAGATAGCGCTTGAACGTGAGGTTGACGTCGCCGGGCGCCATCACCAGGCGCCCGGCGACGCTGCCGCGCGCGGGAAAGCAGAGGCAGAGCCCCCGGGCCAGTGGGTGATGGTGCCCGGCCGCGTCGTATAGCCCCAGCCGCCGCCCACCGCCGCGCCTTCGAGCGAGACGTAGAGGTCCGTGCCCGATGGTGACGTGACGTGCATCTGTTTCGCCGCGCGCAGCCGGCGAATCCCCGCCTTCACCTTGGCCTCGAGGTCGGCGGTGGGGACGAGCCGCTCGAGGGCCTCGGGATGCTCGTTCGAGATCATGAGGACGCGCGCGCCGGCGCCCAGGATCTGCGGCAGCTCGGGCGCGTGCAGCAGGCCCTCGACGGTGCAGTCGACGACCATGGCCGACTGGCCGAGCGCGCTCACCACCGGCTTGCTGCCCTGGAGCGCGTCGGAGGCGCCCGTCGATCGGACGGGAACGCCCGCGCGCTGCGGCGGCGTTGGCACCACGACGTGAAAGGGGCGGGCGCCGAGCGACAGGAGCGCCAGCTCCGCGAGCGCGACGGTGACCGGGCGCGACTGGGTCTCGGACAGGATGGCGACCTCGAGGCCCGCCGTGACGTCGCACCGCTTGAACACGGCGGCGAAGGCCTCGATCCACTTGCCCTCGATTCGCTGCTGCAGCATCGCGTCGTCCTTTCCGGCGTGACCGGCAACGCACTCGGCGTACGCGCTGCGCGCGCTCGGGAGCTCGTGCGCCGGCGCCCGGTCCATATAGCAACCGCGCCCGCCCGTGCGCAAGCCCTTCGGGACGCGCATCGGCTCGTCGAGTGGGTCACGGGTCTGACCGCTGGCACTGGCCCAGTGCCTCCGCGGGTGTGCTATGGATGCCCCGTGAGGATCTTCACGGAACAGCACGAGATGTTCAGGCAGGCGGTGCGCGCTTTCGTCGACCGGGAAGTGGCGCCGCACATCGAGGAGTGGGAGCAGGCCGGCGAGATCCCCAAGTCCATCTGGCCGCGCATGGGCGGGCTGGGCTTCATCGGCGTCGAGTACGACGAAAAGTACGGGGGCGGCGGCGCGGACTTTCTGACCACCGCCGTCCTCTGCGAGGAGATGGGGCGCTCGCGCTGCGCGTCGCTCGCCATGGCGGTGGGCGTGCAGACGGACATGTCCTCGCCCCACCTCTACTGGACGGGGAGCGAGGCGCTCAAGGAGAAGTACCTGCCGGCGATCTGCCGGGGGACGCGCTCTGCGCCATCGCCGTCACCGAGCCGGGCGGGGGCTCCGACGTCGCGGCGATCAGGACGCGCGCGGTCCGCGACGGCGGGGACTACGTGCTGAACGGCTCGAAGATGTTCATCACCAACGGCGTGCTCGCCGACCTGTACTTCGTCGCCGCGCGGATCGACACGGGCGCCGACGGCAAGCGGCATCGGGGGATCTCGATGTTCCTCGTGGAGCGGCAGACGCCGGGCTTCAGCGTCAGCCGCAAGCTCGACAAGATGGGCAATCGCGCGTCGGACACCGCCGAGCTGGCCTTCCAGGACATGCGGGTCCCGGCGGAGAACCTCCTCGGTCTCGAGGGGCAGGGCTTCTACGAGGTGATGCGGATCTTCCAGCGCGAGCGGCTGGTCGCGGGCCTGCACGCCGTGTCGGGCTGTGCGCGCGCGCTCGAGGACACCATCGCGTACGTGCGCGAGCGGCGCGCCTTCGGAGGCCCCTTGTCGGACAAGCAGGTGATCCGCCACAAGATCGCCGATCTCGCCACGATGATCGAGGCGGGGCGCTGGCTCACGTATGCCGCATGCCTCAAGTTCGCCGCTGGCGAGGACGCGGTGAAGGAGATCTCCATGGTGAAGCTCTTCACCGCGGAGATGGCCCAGCGGGTCGCGTACGACTGCGTGCAGCTTCACGGCGGCTACGGCTACATGCGGGAGTATCCGATCGAGCGCTTCTTCCGCGACATCCGGCTCCTGACCATCGGGGGCGGCACGTCGGAGATCATGAAGGACATCATCGCCAAGCAGATGGCGCTCTAGAGCGATGATGAAGGGCCCATCTGCTTCGTTGGCGCCCTCGGCAGCCGCGCTCAACGTCGCCAGCGAGTACCGCTCGCCTCGCTCGGCTGCGCTCGATCCGAGACGCCGCGCTGCGGTCATCTGGCACCGCCTGCAGCTGACCCTCTCATCGCTCTAGCCGGGTTTCTCCGACAAGCCCTAGCGCTGGAGGGCTCGGGGTGGATTTGGTCGTGATCGGGCATGTGACTCTCGACGAGGTGGCGGGTGCCACGCGCCCGGGGGTGCCGCGTACTATGCCGCGGTTACCGCGTCGCGGCTGGGGCTCGAGGTCGGGCTATTGACGTCGTTCGGGCCGGAGTACCCGCTCGATGCGCTGCCATCGGGGCTCGAGGTGGTCCGTGTGCCGTCGGAGCGGACCACCATCTATCGGGTGGACGAGTCCCGGCAGGGGCGGACGCTGACGCTGCTGGCGCGGGCGGGGGATATCGAGGAGGGGCATCTGCCGGAGTCGTGGCGCGAGGTGCCGCTCGTGATGCTGTGTCCCGTCGCCAACGAGGTGGATCCGGGACTGGCGGCCGTGTTCGAGCAGGCGTCGGTCGGGGTCCTGCCGCAGGGGTGGATGCGGGCGCGGGGCAAGGGCGGGGTCGTTGCGCCGCAGCGATGGGAGGATGCGGACCTCGTGCTGCCCCACGCGCATTCCGTCGTCGTGAGCGAGGAGGACGTCGAGCCCTTCGAGAAGGACGCGCTCGAATGGTTCCAGCGCGTGCCGGTCGGCGTCGTCACACGCGGGTCGCGAGGCGCCACCCTCTTCGTCAACGGCGAGCCGTATCACGTGGAGCCCGACACGGCGGCCGCGGTGGATCCGACCGGCGCGGGCGACGTCTTCGCCACGACGCTCCTCATCGAGTACGAGCGCGAGGGCAATCCCTGGGATGCCGCGGCCGCGGCGGCCTGCGCCGCGGCGATGTCCGTCGAGGCGCCGGGCGCGGCCGGGACTCCCGATCGAGCGGCCCTGGACGCCCGGCTGCGGGCCTATCGGCGCCGCCAGACGGGCGGCTGAGCGCGCGATGCCCGGCCGACGCATCCGGATCACCGCGGGGTCGGTGTCGGCCGATGCCACGCTCGACGACTCGGCCACCGCGGATGCCGTGTGGGCGGCCTTGCCGCTGGCGGTGGCGGGCCAGACCTGGGGCGACGAGATCTATTTCGGCATTCCCGTGAAGGCCGCCGCCGAGTCGCCGCGCGAGACGGTGGACATGGGAGATCTCGCGTACTGGCCGCCGGGCTCGGCGTTCTGCATCTTCTTCGGCCCCACGCCGATGAGCCGCGGCTCGGAGATCCGCCCGGCGAGCGCGGTCAACGTCTTCGGGCGCATCGACGGCGATGCCCGCGCCTTTGCGCGCGGTGCGCTCGGGGACGACGGTGAAGGTCGAGCGCGCCTGATTCCACCCGTTTCACCCCCACGGCCGTATAGCTCTACGTGAAGGCCATGGAGACGGACCGAGAGGTGATGGCGCGGGTGGCGGGACAGGACGAGGCGGCGTTCTCGGTCCTGGTCGAGCGCTACGGCGGACGTCTCCTGGCGGTGGCGCGCCGGCTGCTCCGCTCCCGGGCGGACGCCGAGGATGCCGTGCAGCGCGCGTTGTTGCAGTGCTATACCGGCGCTGCAGCTACCAGCCGCAGTGGGCCGTATCGACGTGGCTCTATCGCATCCTCACCAATGTGTGCGTGGACGAGCTGCGGCGCCGGGCGACTCGGACCGCCTACGGCGCCTCGTACGCCGCGGTCGACTCGGCGCGTCCGCGCGAGCCCCGGCGGGACCTGGATCTGCATCGCGCGCTCGCGCGCGTGCCGCGGAGGCGCGCGTTCTCCTGGCGCTCCGCTACGCGGAGGGGCTCTCCTACGGAGAGCTCGCGCAGATCCGCGGCATCTCCGTCAATACCGTGAAGAGCCAGCTCGCGCGCGGCAAGGCATTGCTGCGCGAGGAGCTCGGCAAGAGAGGAATCCTCCATGACTGATCTCGCGACCGCGAACCGTCTCGATGATCTGCTCCACGACTACTTCAAGCCCGGGCCGTCGCCGGATGGCCTGGCTCGGCGGGTGCTCGGCGCCCGCCGCCGTGACGCGGAAGAGCTCGGCCGGCTCGAGCGGAGCCTCGCCATCCAGGCGACGCCCGAGGGCGTGAGCCTGATCCGCACGGGCAAGCTCGACAAGCCGGCGACAGCCGCCGCGCGCCGGCTCGCCGAGCAGGCGCGAGAGGAGATCGTGGAGTACTTTGCCGGCCGGCGCGCCTTCTTCTCGGTGCCCATCGACCTGTCCGGAACGCCCGACTTCCAGCGGCGCGTGCTCGAAGCGGCGAAGCGCATCCCCTTCGGCGAGGCCCGCCCGTATGCGTGGATCGCCGAGCGCATCGGCCATCCGCACGCGGTGCGGGCGGTGGGCACGGCGCTCGGGCGGAATCCGGTGCCGCTCATCGTGCCGTGCCACCGCGTGTGGCGCAGTGACGGCGGGCTCGGCGGCTATCTGTTCGGCGGCGAGCTGAAGCGCCGGCTCGCCGAGCTGGAACGCTTCACACCCATCCTCGCGGGCTCGACCGCGACGCGCATCGTCTGCCGCGTGGGGTGTCATCAGGCCGCCTCCATGCGCCATGATCAGCGCGTGGTCTTCGGATCGGTCGAGGACGCGCGCTCGGTGGGCTATCGGCCCTGCAAGATATGCAAGCCGCTGAGCGCCGCGTGAGCGCGCGCCCGTCCACGCCCTCCCTGCTCCCTTCCATAGCCGCGCGATTGGCGGGCCTGGACTGGACGGCGCTCGAAGCCCAGCTCGACGAGCGGGGCTATGCGAGGACGCCGCCGCTCCTCACCGATGAGGAGTGCGGCGCGCTCGTCGGGCTCTACGGCGAGGAGCGGCGATTCCGCAGCCGGGTCGACATGGCGCGCTACCGCTTCGGCGTCGGCGAGTACCAGTACTTCGCGTCGCCGCTTCCCGGCTCCGTCGCGGCGCTCCGCGCCCACGCCTATCCGCATCTGGCCGCCATCGCCAATCGCTGGGAGTCGGCGCTGGGCGGTCGCCGGACGCTACCCGGCCGACCTGGCCGCCTTCCTCCGGATTTGCGCCGAGCAGGGCCAGACGAAACCCACGCCGCTCCTGCTGCGTTACAAGGCAGGAGGCTACAACTGCTCTACACCAGGACCTCTACGGCGCTGTGGCCTTTCCGCTCCAGATGACCTGGGCGCTCAGCCGCCGCGGCGTCGACTTCGAGGGCGGCGAGAGCCTGCTCGTGGAGCAGCGGCCCCGCGCCCAGTCGCGCGGCGAGGTCATCGCGCTCGAGCAGGGGAGGCGCTCATCTTTCCCACGCATCATCGCCCGGTGCGCGGCGCCAGCGGGTTTCATCGTGTAGCGATGCGGCATGGCGTGAGCCGGATTCACTCGGGGAGCGCTACACCCTCGGCGTGATCTTTCACGACGCCGCCTGAGCGTCGTCCGCCGGGCGAGCCTGGCATAGGGCTTGCTCTTCCGACGGCATGCTATCCCCACGCGCCGGCCTCGGTGTGGTCCATGAGGTGGGCGATTCCCGGCCAATGCGAGATCTCTGGCGGCGGCGAGCGCGGTTCGCGCTCTGTCTCGGTGTAAGTTTTGCCTCTTACCCTATGGAAGATTTTCCTTGAAGAATGCTCGATCGATCTCGATGTCGCCGGACCCCAACGCCTTGCCGGACTGGCCCGGCAAGCTCGAGGCGCGCGGCAAGTTCTTCTTCTCCGGCACCGACAAGGTACTCCTCAAGGGCGTCACCTACGGGCCGTTCGCGCCTGACGCGCTGGGCACGCAGTTTCCCGACTGGGACTACCATCGCTCGGGACCTCGACCTGATCACCGAGCTCGGGGCCAATACCCTCCGGACCTTCACCGTCCCGCCCCGCTACGTGCTCGACCTCGCCGCCAGCCGCGGCGTGCGCCTGTTGGTGGGAATCCCCTGGGCCGAGCACGTGTGCTTCCTCGACTCGAAGAAGGTGACGGCGGACATCCGACGATCGGTGGCGGACGCGGTGGAGAGTGCGCGAGCCATCCCGCGGTGGCGGCCTACATGGTCGGCAACGAGATTCCGCCCGACATCGTCCGCTGGTACGGCGCCGCCGCGGGTCGCCGGGTTTCTTCGCGAGCTCGTGGGCATGGTCAAGGAGATCGACCCGGAGCACGCTCGTGGGCTACGCCAATTTTCCGTCCACGGAGTATCTCGAGACCGAGTTCACCGACTTTCTCGCCTTCAACGTCTACCTGCACCGCGAGCCGGATTTCCGCCGCTACCTCTATCGGCTGCACGCGCTCGCGGGCAACCGCCCGGTCGTGCTCACGGAGTTCGGCATCGACTCGCTGCGCGAGGGCGCTGACGAGCAGGCGGCGACCCTGTCGTGGCAGGTCCGGACCGCGCTCGAGATGGGCGCGGCGGGGACGTGCGTGTTCTCGTTCACCGACGAGTGGTTCACCGGCGGACACGACGTGCGGGACTGGGCGCTTCGGCGTGGTCGACCGGCGAGCGGAGGCGGAAGCCCGCCTTCCGCGCCGTGAAGCGCTGGTACGCGTCCGACGGGTTGCCGGCCCTGCACGGAGTACCCGAAGGTCTCCGTCGTCATCTGCGCGTACAATGCGGAAGCCACCATGGCGGCGTGCCTCGATTCGCTGCGCGCGCTTCGCTATCCGGCCACCGAGGTGGTGGTCGTCGACGACGGGTCCACGGACCGCACGGGCGCGATCGCCGACCAGTACGAAGGCTTTCACGTCATCCACCAGGAGAACAAGGGGCTGAGCGCGGCGCGCAATGTCGGCATGGCGGCGTCCACGGGAGACATCGTCGCCTACACCGATTCGGACTGCGTGGTCGATCCCGACTGGCTCCACTATCTGGTCGCGACGTTCCTCTCCTCGGGGCGATGCCCGCCGTCGGCGGGCCGAATCTGCCGCCGCCCGAGGACTCCTTCGTCGCGTCGTGTGTGGCGGCCTCACCGGGCGGGCCGCTCGAGGTGCTGCTCGACGACGAGGAGGCCGAGCATATCCCGGGGTGCAACATGGCGTTCCGACGCGAGGCGCTCGAGGAGATCGGGGCTTCGACCCGGTGTACCGCGCCGCCGGGGACGACGTCGACGTCTGCTGGCGCCTGCAGAATCTCGGCTACCGCATCGGCTGGAGCCCCGCGGCGATGGTGTGGCACTTCCGGCGCAATACGGTCAAGGCGTATATCGGGCAGCAGCGCGGCTACGGCAAGGCCGAGGCGCTGCTGTACTTCCGCCACCCGCACCGCTTCAACGCGCTCGGCTATGCGCGCTGGCGCGGGCGGATCTATGGCGGCGTCTCGTCGATCCTGTCGCTGGCGCGCCCGGTGATCTACGGCGGTGTCTATGGCCGCGGGCTGTTTCAGACGCTCTACCAGCCGCCGTCGAGCCTGCTCGCGCACCTGCCGTTCACGCTCGAGTGGAACGCGGTGGCCCTGGGCCTCTTGGCCTATGCCATCGCGCACGGCGGGCACGCCTGGCTCGGGGTCTTGCCGCTCGGGCTGACGTGGGCGGCGTGCCTGGCCGCGGCCGCTTCGCGCGCGGGTCGACGCGCGCGGCGCCGGCGTCCGCGGCCGCGTGCTCATCGGGCTCTTGACCTACCTCGGGCCTCTCTTGCGCTGTCTCGAGCGGTACCGATGGTGGGCGCGCGGTCTGTCTCAGGCGGAGCCGGTCAACGGGGACTGGGGGCAGCGGCCCCTTCCCGTGTCCTGGCGGGAGCGCGCATTTTCCGTCTCGTTCTGGAGCGAGAGCATGGCCTCGAGAAGGAGGCGATCCTCGACGGTCTCCGGACGGAGGTGGCGGCGCGCAAGTACTTCGCCGTGGTGGACGAAGGGTGGAGCACGTGGGACCTCGAGGTGCAGGGGGCTCTGGTCGCGGGGCCGCGTGACGGTGGCCACCGAGTATCATGGCGGCGAGCGGCGGGTCCTCCGCGTCAAGACGGCCCTGCGCGCCTCGCTCGTGACCCGGATAGGCCTCACGGTCGCCATGCTCGCCGCCGTCCTCGGCGCGGAGCTTCGCCAGCCGGTGCTCTTCGCGGTGGGAGCGACGGGCGTCGTGCTCGCCGCCGCGCGCCTTCGCGCGTGAGGCATTGAACCTCGGACGCATGCTCTGCGGAGCGCTCCAGACCGTCGGGCGGCGGGTCAGGCTCCACTATGCGCCGCCGCTGGCCGACGGCGAGCAGGAGGACGCGTGAGGCGCCTGGTCCCTCGCGTCCTCGGCTACCTGCGGCCGCACCGGCGACGCCATCACCTGGTCGCTCGTCCAGGTGCTGCTCGTGAGCGCCTTCGAGCTCTTGAAGCCCTGGCCGCTCAAGATCGTCATCGACTCGGTGCTGGGCCAGCGGCCCGCGCCGTTCGGATGGGCCGCCGGGTGGTCGCCGCCGGAGCTCCTCCTCGCCGCGTGCGCCGCCTTCGTCGTGATTCACGCCGCGATCGGCGCGCTCGCCGTGCTGAGCAACTACACCACGATCGGCATCGGCCAGCGCGATGGTGGCCGCGCTGCGAGGCGATCTCTACGCGCATCTGCACCGCCTGTCGCTCGGCTTTCACAGCCGGGCCCGCGTCGGCGATCTCCTCTACCGGGTCACCGCCGACACGCTGGCGCTGCAGACCCTCACGATGAACTGCCTGTTTCCGGCCGTGACCGCGCTGGTGACGCTCGCGGGCATGGGCGCGATCATGCTCGCGCTCGACTGGAAGCTGACGCTCCTGTCGCTCGGCGTCTGCCCGCTCTTGCTCCTCGTCATCGCGCGGCTCGACTCCCGCGTCACCCGCGCCGCCGGAGATGCGCGCGAGCGCGACAGCGAGGTGTACGCCCTCGTCCAGCGCTCGATGTCGGCGATGCGGGTCATCCAGGCGTTCACGCGCGAGGACGACGAGCAGCGGCGCTTCATGGCGGCGAGCGGGCGGAGCCTGGCCGCCGGCCGGCGGCTGTACACGCTGCAGAGCGTCTACTCGAGCGCAGTCGGCGTGCTGATCGCGCTCGGCACCGCGGCGGTGGTGTGGGTGGGCGCGCGACACGTGATGGACGGCTCGCTCAGCCTCGGGTCCCTGGTGGTCTTCATCTCGTATCTCGCCTCGCTCTATGGCCCGCTCTACAGCATGTTCCACACCTGGGGGCTCGCCCAGGGATCGCGGGTCGGGGTCGAGCGCGTCTTCGAGGTGCTCGACCTCGAGCACGCGGTGCCCGACGGGCGCCGCGAGTTTCCTGCCGCGGGCGCGCGGGGCGAGGTCGAGTGGGAGGACGTCTCCTTCGGCTATGTTCCGGGACGCCGCGTGCTCGACGGGGTGAGCCTCGCCGTCCGGCCGGGATGGAAGGTCGCGGTCGTGGGCCCGACGGGGGCGGGCAAGTCGACCCTCCTGAGCCTCCTGCCGCGCTTCTACGACGCCGACGGCGGGCGCGTCCTCATCGACGGCGTCGACGTGCGGGACTATCGCCTCGGCGCGCTGCGCCGGCAGATCGCCATGGTGCTCCAGCCTCCGCTGGTGTTCCCGGCGAGCCTGCGCGAGAACATCGCGTTCGGCCGGCCCGGCGCGCGGCCCGATGAGATCGTGGCGGCGGCGCGCCTGGCGTCGATCCACGAGGCCATCGAGGCGCTGCCGCAGGGATACGACACCGCTGGTCGGCGAGCAGGGTGTCACGCTGTCCGAGGGCGAGAAGCAGCGGGTCACCATCGCCCGGGCCCTCCTCCGCGACTCGCCGATCCTGATCCTGGACGAGCCCACGTCCTCGCTCGACGGCGAGACGGAGGCCCTCATCATGCAGGGCCTGGAGCGGCTCACCGCGGGCCGGACGACGTTCATCATCGCGCACCGGCTGTCCACCATCCGCAAGGCCGACCTGATCGTGGTGCTGCGCGACGGCGGGATCGCCGAGCAGGGGACCTTCGAGACGCTCATGGACGGCGGCGGCTCCTTCGCCTCGCTGTACAGCGCCCAGGTCTGGCTCCCGGCGGAGGCGGGCCTGGGCGCCCCGTAGGCGGATCCTCTCCCTGCACCTCGCCGGAGTCTCCTGGACAAGACCGCTCGGTCGTCAGGCCTGTTGAAGACCTGGTGGCCCCAGAGCCATGCGTCGCGCCACACTTCGGTGAAGGCGAGTGATCGCAAGCGCTCGAAGGTTGGCTCGAAATCCTGGACGATATGCTGTGGACGATCCACATCGGGCTCGGCAGCGATCCGGGCAAACAGCAAGCCCCCGGCTTCAGGCTTCGAGCTGCTCGACCGTGCTCACCGGGTCGACCAAGTGTTCAGGACGTCCATGGCGGTCACAAAATCGAAGGCGTGCCGGGTCAGCGGACTGGTCTTGAGATCGATGTAGGTCGCCGGAAGACTGCGCCTTCCAAAGCGCCATGAGGTGAACTGGAGCAGCGTGGAGCTGATGTCTGCCAGGGTCACGTCAGAACCCGTGGCGAGCGAACAGAATTCCGCCCGACCCCACTCCGGCGCCAAAGTCCAGATAGCGTCGACCCCCTCGCTCTCGCGCCACATGCAGGGCTGTCACGTAGGCCAGCGGCGAGGCATCATCGCGCAAGCTGTGCCACCACATGAGCTCATACATCGTGGTCCGACTCTCATCGTAGAATCGCTCGATTGACTGGGGCTCCTCCGACGTGACCTTCGCCTGCCACTCCTGCTTCAGCGTGGCCACAGCGTGCGATGCACAGGCGCTCGATCTCAGCCAAATCTGAAGACTGCGTGTACAGGCCGAGCTCGGTGAGAAGGCTCTCCCGCAAATCCCGATGGCCTTCCAACCGCAGCGCGTCCTCCCAGGTCCGCCTGGTATCCTGCGAGCAAGCGCTCTTGCTCGCGGGTGAAGGCGTCCGCACTCAATTCCTGCCGCTCCACCGCCTGCCACAGCTCGCTTCAATTCATCAGGGAGCAGCTTGCGCCTCACCGCGCGTGCCATCCGTCTCCTCACCGAAACCCCCGCGCGCGCTCGCCCGCTTCGCGCTCTCGCTGTTCTCGTTCCCGTTCCCGCAGGGCGCGCTCGCGCTCCCATTGCGCGCTGAGCCGCTCACGGGCCTCGCTCGCCCCTGCCTGGATCCGGGCGACCTTCTCGAGCAAGCCCGACTGCTCCACGCGAATCATCATCGCCCCGGCCACCTCGGTCGCCACTTCCAGGTTCGTCCTGGCGAGGGTGAGGTTCTTCTGCAGCGCGGTGATGGCTTCTCTCGCTCCTTTCGCTCGGTGCCGTCCGCTCCCCACTCACTCGTGACGACGTCGAGGTGCTCGCTCTGTCCCTTGTACACGTCGACCAATGCCTTCGCGTCACCGGACGCCTTCTCAGCCAGTTCCGCCAGGCGCCTGGTCGCGCCGACGCCACCCTTCAAGGCGGCCCTGATGTCGGCGATCCGATCCCGCGTGATCCCGTCCGCGCGCTTCCCGGATCGGCCGAAGCGACGCGCCCCTTTGCCTCGATCTCGCTGATCCGCTTTTGATGAGCCCTGAGCTTGCTCTCATAGCTCTCACGCATCCGCTCCAGCTCGACAGCGAGCGCGTCCGGGACCGCGATGGAAAGCAAGAGGAAGGGCATCAGGATCACGAGACATCGCCTACCGGTGCCACCGTGGTGCATCGCCCGTCTCACTTGACGTTACTGACCAAGCCCTGGATGGCATCGAGCCGGTTCGCCAGCTCCTTGAGCTGGCTGGCAAAGGTTTTCCGAGAGCTGGCGCATCGTGTCTGCGAGCCTTGCCGAGTTGGCGGTCAGCTCCTGGCTGGCCGCCGCCACCTTCCGTATGCCGGCGGCGTTCTCGACATTCAGCTCCTGATTGAGCCAGCCGAGCTGGGCCGTCTGCAGCATGAACTTGCGCGCCGAATCCAGCTCCTCGGCCATCGAGCTCAAGGCCTTCTGCACGTCGGCCCTCATCACGGCCAGAGACGCGTCCGTCTCCTGCTTCGTCGCCGCGATCGACTCGGCGAGCTCGCGCTGTACGATGCCCAGGCGTTGCTCGGTGCGCCGGTCCGCGTCGCGGAGCTCGGCCTCGAGAGCCGCCAGGGACCTCCGGAAGGCCTGCTGCTGTTGCAGGAGGTTTTGGGTCACGGTCTCGGGAGCCTTGGGTATGTCTGCTCGATACACGAAGGTCACCACCGCCGGCACCGCAATGCGGCCCGCTCCGCTTTCGGGCGATGTGGCGTAACGGGCCCAGGCATCGGCTGGGCTATCGCCGGGCAGGACGACCACGCTGCCATCCTTGGCGTCGAGGAAAGCCAGCGCGCCTATGCTCCCGGACTGCCGGATGGCCGCCTGAATGGCGGCAGCGTGGGACTCGAGCGCGCGGTCTCGCTGATCGATGGCGACCACCTGCTCTTTCGGCATCAGCGTGTGGCTCGCGCAACCGACGACCAGCAACGCGAAACTCAGCAGAAGAAGACCCGAGGGGTGCGGGGCTCCACGCCGTACGCTTGCGAGGCAGCAGTTCGCGCATCGTTGACTCCTCCGGTTCCTGTAAACTCATCATGTCAGATCTCACTATGGATCACCATTCGCGAAGTGTTTCAAGCGAGTCCGGAGGCGCCTCACGTCACTCCTCCACCCCTCCTGAAAATCCGGCCAGAACCAGTTTGCGCCGAGTGCTTGCCGCAGGCGTGGGCCATGATCCGCCCGTACTGGTATTCGGAGGACCGGTGGGCGGCCTGGGGACTGCTGCTCGCCGTCGTGCTTCTCACGCTCGGCATGGTCTACATCAATGTGCTCTTCAATCAGTGGAACAACGCCTTCTTCAGCGCCCTGCAGGAAAGAACCAGACGGCCTTTCTCGCGCAGCTCTTCCGTGTCTCGTGGTTGATCGCCGTCTTCATCTTCTTGGCCGTGTACCAGCTCTATCTCAACCAGATGCTCGAGATCCGCTGGCGACGCTGGCTGACCGACCGCTACCTCCGCGCCTGGCTGGCCGATGGCGCCTACTATCGAATGCAGCTCGTGGCGCGGTGAGACCGACAACCCCGACCAGCGCATCGCCGAAGACGTGCACCTCCTCGCCTCTCACACGCTCGGCCTTTTCGTCGGAGGCCTGCGCGCGGCGCGTCACGCTGGCGACCTTCGTGGCGATCCTCTGGGGCTGTCCGGAACGCTCACCGTCCCGGTGGGCGGGCTCTCCATCACGCTGCCCGGCTACATGGTCTGGGTGGCCGTCCTGTACGCCATCGCCGGCACCTGGCTCACCGACTGGATCGGCCGCCCGCTCGTCCGGCTGAACTTCGATCGGCAGCGGTACGAAGCCGACTTCCGGTTCAGCCTCGTCCGCTTCCGCGAGAACACCGAGGGGGTGGCCCTCTACCGCGGCGAGGCGGACGAGCTCCGCGGCTTTCGCGAACGGCTTCGAGGAGGTGGTGCGCAACTGGTGGGGCATCATGCGCCGGCAGAAGCGGCTGACCTACTTCACCTCCGGCTACGGGCAAGCCGCGTGGATCGTCCCGTCCGTCGTCGCCGCGCCACGCTACTTCCGGGGCGAGCTCGGGCTCGGCGGGCTCATGCAGACGCATCGGCGCCTTCCAGCAGGTCCAGGATGCGCTCAGCTTCTTCGTCCAGTCGTACAAGGAGATCGCGGCCTGGAGCGCCGTGGTCGAGCGGCTCGCCGGCTTCGAGCGCGCGCTCGAGCGCGTGCACCTGCAGGCGGCGAGCGGCGGCGGCGTGCGGCGCGCCGAGGGAGGCGCCACGCACCTGACCGTGGAGGGCGTCGATCTCTATCTTCCCGATGGTCAGCCGCTCATCGCGAACGTCAACCTCTCGCTCTTGCGCGGCGACACCGTGCTGCTGGGCGGCGCGTCGGGCTCGGGGAAGAGCACGCTCGTCCGTGCCATCGCCGGCATCTGGCCGTTCGGGCGCGGCGAGATCCGCGTCGCGCTGGACGCCCGGGTCCTCTTTCTTCCGCAGCGGCCGTACCTGCCGATCGGCACGCTGCGGGAGGTGGTGAGCTATCCGATGCCCGCCGGCGGCGTGGACGACGCGGCGCTGCGCGAGGCGCTGGAGGCCGTAGGGCTCACGGAGCTCGCCGGGCGCCTCGACGAGGCCGCGCCACTGGGCGCTCCAGCTCTCCCCGGCGAGCAGCAGCGCATCGCCTTCGCGCGGGTCCTGGTCCAGAAGCCCGACTGGCTCTTCCTCGACGAGGCGACCTCGGCGGTGGACGAGGCGACGGAGGCGCGCCTCTATCGGCTAGTGCGCGAGCGGCTCGCAGAGACGACGGTGTTCAGCATCGGCCATCGGGCAACCCTGCGCCCATTCCACGCGCGCCTGCTCCTGGTGCAGCTCAGCGGGAGCGGCCCCGCGTCCATCGTGGAAGTGCCCACCGCGCCCGGCGCTCCACACGGGCCTAGCCTGTCAGGCTACTAAATGCCGCAGGATGCTTTTCAGCATCCTGCTAGTTAGATAAGTTAGGCGCCTGCGACCTTCAATATCTCAGGCAGGACCACGCGAGGCGAAGACGGCCTCCGCTAGCTCGCGGGCGGCCCGCGCGGCGGCGGCGTAGTCGCGCTCCACGGCGGCGGAGGCATTCCGCGGCCTCACTCAGGGTGCGGAAGAAGCGCAGGCCGGCGCTTGCCGGCAGGTGGCCCTCCGGCTCCGGTGGCCTCGACCACGCATGGGCGGCCACTCGCCAGGTAACCAGACGGTGCGATCGCTCACCCATCCGGGCGCGTGCGCACGTAGGAGGGCTTGGCGCAGCTGAGCTCGCCCCGTGACTGCTGCACGTAGCGACGAGGCCTCGGGCGTTCCCGCCACCACCGCGGGGTCGGCGAGGTGCCAGCCTTCGGCGGTGAGGAGCTCGCCGGTCCTCCGTCTCCTCGGCGTGAATGTTCGCGGCGAGCTCGAGCTGCACCGGCACTCGTCGGGGCAGCTCCACGATGCGCAGGAAGCTCGTGCGCTTGTGGCCCTCGATCACCTCGCTGCCAAGCACCGTCCAGCCGTCGCTCCACCATTGCGTCACGGTCGTGTAGCGCGCGGCCCGGCTCGCGGGGCTGCTCCGGGCCACGCGGGCAGGTGCACGGCGGGCCATACCGGTGCCACGGCACGTCGCCGAGCGGGACGGGGGAATCGGGGGCGCCCAGGTTCCGGCCGATCGTCAGGTACGCATCATGACTGCCGACACCCAGATCGACGTCGCGGGCCCAGAGCTGGAACTGACCGGGATCGATGTCGAACAGCGCCGTCCGAGCGAACCGGCCGCGCAGGCTGGCCGGGATGCTATTGGCCAGGTTGAGCAGGAGGCCGATCGCGCGCGCGGGCCCATAGATCACGCGCGGATATGGCGCCGTAGGGCTCTCTCGTCCGGACGGCTCGTCGTACTCATTGTCGGGGAAGAGACGACGGCGACCCACCCGGCGACGCCGAGCGCCTCCACGTAGCGCTGGAACGTCTCTAGGTATGTGCGCGCGCGCGCGACGTCGGACTGCGGCCACAGCAGCTCGAGCCAGTACGCCTCCACGCCCAGCGCCCGCAGGCCGAGCACATACTGAAGCGGCACCCAGAAGTTCCCCGCCCGTCGGGTACTTGGCGACGAAGCTGGACCCGACGAACACCGGATTCATGTGAGATCGCAGTCGGCGAGCAGGCGCTCCAGTACCTTGTCGGACGCGAAGGCGCTTTCGCGCGATCGCGCGGGCCGCGTCGCACTGACGCCGGTAGTCGCCATCGGCCGTCGCGAGGGCCACGAGCGCCTCATCCGGCGTATCGAACGCGAACAGGCCGGCACCGGTCGGGTAGTACTTGCTCCAGCCGGTATCCTGAACCACCACGGGTTTGCCCAGCGCCAGGTAGACGGCACTCCGGCAACTGAACCAGCCGCTTCTGAGACGCCACGTACACGTTCTTGGAAACGCTCCACTCGCCCCGAGACTGGGCCAGATAGGCGCGATACGCGTCCATGGTCGCCGACTTGTCGCGGGCGTTGACCAGATGCCAACCTGTAGCGCCTGCAGCTGATCGAGGGCGCGGCGCCGGAGATCGCGACCTCCATCGGGATGCGGGTGCGCCGCGGCAGCTCGACGAAGCGGGAAAACTCCACGTTCTTGCCGCCGTGACGGACGCCGTCGATCATCGGCAAGCTCACGTCCGTCTTCCACGACATCACCGTCGTGAATCGGGTCGCGCCGGCGTCGAAGGAGAACGGCCAGCGCTCGAGCACCACCGGCTGGCGCGTCGGGATCCACGACAGACCGCTGTCGGGAACGGCGCAGTCTGGCTGGCCCATGTTCTCGGCGAACGTGAAGAAGCGATCGTGGTGGCGGATGAGCGTCACCGAGAACGACTGGTCGTCGGTGGCCTCGCCGCGCTCCTGGGCGAGGAGCTTCGCCTGCGTGTAGCCCGGGTCCGAGTCGAGGTAGGCGGTGCATTTCGCGCCGCGGTACTCGTCGCGGAGCCAGCGGGAGCCGGAAACATTCAGGAAGAGGTCGGCCGACCGGCAAAAGCTCGTGACCGCGTCGCGGCCGGCGCCGTGGAACGTGCCGTCGGGAACGCGCACGGCGAACCGCTCCGTGGGCATGTCGACCATGCGGAGCGCATCGACCAGCCAGCGGATATTGCCGTTCGCGTCGTCGGTGAACGTCTCGCGTGCCGGGTCGTAGAGCCATTGGCCGGTGTCCTCGAGGTAGAACACGTCGCACCCGAGCCGGCGAAAGCCATCCACGTAGGCGAGATAGTCCCAGGCGACCCCGCCCAGTGGAAAGCTCGCGATGAGCCCGGTCACGACGATTCTCATGCGTCCACGGCCATGCCTCAAAGGTGCCACAGATCGCTGTCACGGCAACCAGCCCGATGGCGCGGCGAATCCGGGGGTCGAGACTCGCCGGTGTGATAGAGTGCCGGCGCCATGCGGACCGATCCGTCAGAGCACGAAGGGAGCAGCGTGGCGAATCGAGTGCTCATCTCGGGATCGCTTGGCGGCCATCCGGTGGGCCATGGCGGCAATACCTGGGCCCTTCTCCAGTATGTGCTCGGGTTCCGGCCGCTCGGGCTCACGACCTTCTATGTCGGTCGTCCTGGACGAATAGGCCGCCGCCCCACTCGCGGGGACCGCGTACTCGGCGATGGCGGGATTCTCGGACATCAGTGGGCCGGCTGTTGGTACAAGCAGAAGGCCTCGGGGTTCGATCCCGTGCTCGACCTGCCTCGCAACGTCGGCGTCCCTTTCGTGGGGCGAGAAGAACCTCGCGCTCATCAGGACGAACCTTGCCGTCCCATCTGGACTGCTGGCCCTGCGAAAGCTGAGGCCTGAGCGGAGGCGCCTCTGGCAAAGCGTATTCTCTTCTCGGGTTCCATGGCCGGTCACGCTGTCGGCTACGGCGGCAATGCCTGGGCGTTTCTGCAGTGGGTCCTCGGCTTCCGGCGTCTCGGGTGCGACGTCTACTACGTCGAGGAGCACCAGCAAAGGAACCTCGTGGACGAAGACCTCAAGCCGGCGCCGTTCGCGAAGAGCGCCAACGCGCAGGCCTTCCGGCGGCTGATCGACCGCTTCGAGCTGGGTGATCGAGCCGGCGTTGCTGGAAGGCCGGCACCTCGGCCCACGTCGGCCTCTCCCGCGAGGACATCGACAAGGTCGGCCCTGATGTGGACCTCTTCCTCAACCAGTTCAGCGCATACACAGCCGTTCTCGGTCGCGTTCGCCGCAGCGTGTACCTCGATCTGGATCCTGGCCATACCCAGATTTGGCAGGAGCAGTACGGCGTCGACATGCGGCTGCGGGGACACGACCTCTATCTCACGATCGGCCTGAATTTGGGCGAGCCGGGCTGCCCGTTTCCGACCTGCGGAGTTCGCTGGGAAAAGACCCTGTGGCCGATCGTGCTGTCCGAATGGGCGACCGAAGACTCTCCCGGACCGGCTTTTACGACAGTGGCCAACTGGCGCGACTACAGCTGGGTCGAGTGGCAAGGCGTGTGGTATCCGCAGAAGGCGGAGGCCTTCAAGGCCGTGATCGACCTCCCCGCCGAGTCCCGATGCCGCTCGAGGTGTGCCTGTCGATCGACGACGCGGATCCCGAGCTGCCGGCGCTGCGCGCCAATGGGTGGCGGGTCGTGTCCCCGCGAGCGGGTCGGGGACCCGGACTCGTATCGCCGGTATATACACGGATCGCGAGGCGAGTTCTCGCCCGTGAGACCGATCTGTTCTCTCGGGCAGAGCGGCTGGTTCAGCGACCGAAGCGGTTGCTATCTCGCCGCCGGGCGCCCGGTGGTGATGGAGGATACCGGCCTCGGTCGGCATGTTCCGATCGGCCTAGGGCTGCTCACCTATTCTGACGTCGAGAGTGCGGTGCGGTGCCTCGAGGCGGTTCAGAGAGACTATGCCAGACATGCCCTCGCGGCGCGGAGTTCGCACGCGAACACCTCGACTCCGATCGGGTCCTCTCGCGCATCCTGGCGCTGGCGCGCGTCTAAATTAGAACGCTGCTGCTCGCGCGCCTGCTTACCCTCGCGGGGATGTAGCGTCTGCCCCGCCCTCGGGCGGGAGGTGGCAGCCGAATCTCACCGCGCGTCTCTCTGAGCGCCGGAGGCGTAGAGGGTGCGGCCGGCCAGCTCCTCCTTGTCGATCATCGTGCCGAGGCGCGCGCTGGATCTTGCCGGACGAGGTCTTGGGAATGGTGCCCGGCACGACCAGCAGCACCCGCGCGGGCCGGTGCCCGCGGCCCTCATGCACCCGCTGGACGATGTCGCGGACCAGGCGGGACATGGCCTCGGGCGGGGCCGCGGGCTCGCGCACCTCCGCCACCACGTGCAGGCGCTGACTCCCCGTGCGCTCGTTCTCGATGCCGACGGCGGCAGAGTAGCGGACGCCGTCGACGCGGTCGACGATCTCCTCGACGTCGGCGGGGACGAGGTTCTGGCCGCCCAAGATGATCAGGTCGCTTGAGCCGCCCGGTGACGTAGAGATAGCCCTCGGCGTCGATGAAGCCGAGGTCGCCGGTGCGCAGCCACCCATCAGGCGAGAGCACCCTGCGGGTCGCCTCGGGGTTCTTGTAGTAGCCCTGCATGACCCCGGGGCTCTTCACGCAGATCTCGGCCTCGACACCCGCCGCGACCGGCTGCTCGCCGTCCATGATGGCCACCGAGACCCCGCGGCAGGGCTGCCCCACCGAGAGAAGCGCCCCGAGCTGTCGAAGCGCAGCGGGGTCTTGCGCGGCCAGATCGCCACGGCGAGGGTGGCCTCGGCGAGCCCATAGCATGGCGTGATCACGTTCGGGACGCCGAACTTGTCCTCGAAGGCCTCGATGGTGGTCGTGCGCACGGGCTCGGCGCCGGACAGGGCCTGCTTGAGGCTGCCGAGGTCGATGCCCGACGTGTCACCGATATTGCGCACGCAGTTCCGGTACCCGAAGTCGGGCGAGACCGTGAACGTCGCCTTGACGCGAGTGATCAGCTCGAGCCAGACGCGCGGGTTCTTGAGGTCGGGCGGCAATAGATAAAGCGGCGCGCCGCTCCACGGGGGTGAAGCTGCACCCGATCAGCCCCATGTCGTGGTAGAGCGGGAGCCACGAGACGACCACGTCGTCGCGCGTGAGCTGGGCGGCCTCCGCCATGAACGCCACGGTGTCGACCACGTTGGCGTGACTCAGGACGACGCCGCGCGGCTGGCCGGTGCTGCCCGACGTGTACTGCAGAAACGCCGTGTCGTCGCGGCTGATCGCCGGGAAGGCGGGGACGGGGTCGTCCACCTCGAGATCCGTCGGCTCGAGGATGTGGCGGATGTTTGCCGCAGCGGCCGCGGATTCGTCGACCCCCGGGCGAAACCACCCGATGGTGGCCACGACGCGCGCCTCGGAATCGCGGAAGATGCTCGCCGTCGCGTCGACCCCGAGGGTGGGATACAGCGGCACCGGGATGGCGCCCAGCCGCAGCGCGCCGAAGAACGTGTAGAAGAATTCCGCGCACGTGGGATAGATCAGGCAGATCGTGTCGCCGCGGTCGACGCCGAATCGCCGCAGCCCCGCCGCGTACCGCGCGCTCTCCCGCCAGAGCCGGCCATACGTCACGGTCTCGTCGTACACGTGAAAGTACGGCGTCTCCGGATCGCGCTCGGCCCGCCGACCCAGCAGATCGACCAGAGAAGCGGGAAGCGCGGGAGGGGTCATCGATCCATGACGATGCGGTCGAACGTCTCGGCGTAGGCGAAGCCGTGGGGCTTGCCGAGCTCCGCTCCCCGCTCACGGATGCGCTTCTCGAGGGCGGCCATGTCCTTGATCTGGCTCACGTGGCAGGCCAGCGCCTTCAGCTTGAGGTCCATGGTGTCGGTCGTGTCGATGACCACCTCCGGGGTTGTCCCACCACATCAGGTAGACCTCCTTTACCTTGTAGGGGCTCGAGGCCCTGCTCGAGCAGCTCCGGGAACGCCATGTGATCGCGGGCGAGGGGATAGACGCAATCGATCGCGATGCCGCTCGGCGGTGCGGTGATCGCGGTGCGAGGCGCCGAGGTTCTTCGTCCGGTTGGGGTTCTGCGCGATGAGAAGATCGGGCCGGTGGCGCCTGATCGCCGCGGTGACGGCGCGGCGCGATTCGCGCGTGTCTTCGAGCTCGCAGTCGGGGAAGCCGAGGAAGTCCACCACCTCCACGCCGAGGACGCGCGCGGCATTCTTCTGCTCCTCCTCGCGGATCACGGCCAGCCGCTCCGGCGCCATCGCGCGGTCCCCGGAGCCCTTGTCACCATTGGTGAGGATGCAATAGGTGACCTGCTTGCCTTCCTTCACGAGCTTGGCCACGGTGCCGCCCGCGCCGAACTCCGAGTCATCGGGGTGAGCGGTGACAACCATTACACGCTGGATTCGTTCGGCCATGGACGAGAGTGCTCCTTTTTGGGTCGTATCTTACCTCAAGACGTCACGGTGACCGGAGCCCTTTGGGTATACTGCGCGTTTCCAACGGCGACGCGCGCCCACGCCCCAGCCAACCCCTTACAACAATCATGCATTTGCCGTCACTCGCTTAGTGCGGAATAGGCGCCGTGTAGGCTGCCGTTCCCGGGAACTTCCGGGGAGGACTTACGCCGTCGACGCCTCGCAGAGACGGTCAGCTTTCGACGAGCGCGCCACCGTGACCGGCGTGACGATCCTCCAGGGCGATGGCGCCCTCGCCGTCGAGATCAAGCATGCCCGCGACAGCCACACCGGTGTGCTCCGGTGGGACCAGCCCCCTCGCTTCGCCGGGTGGCCGGAGTGTTGCTCGCGCATCTCGGCCGATCCATCACGAGCCTCGGCGACCTCGACATCCCCGGCTTCTACGGCAGCGAGCTTCGCCAGCACGCCCGTCGGCTCCTTGACGGCGGCGACGCTCGCGGCGAGTGGCTCGCGCTGGTCCGGAGCGAGCCGGGCGTCGGTCCTCGCGTACCGACCACGGTCATCGCCCCCGAGCCCGACGCCCTCTGCAGCCTCTGCGACGATTACGGTCCCCGAGTGGCCTACCACCAGCCCGGTGGGCAGGTCCTTCGACTGCACGCGGCATGTCAAGCGATCTGGCTCGAGGAGCGGGATCGCCCCCGCTGATCCCAGGCACCGCTCACGCCCGGCCATCCGCTGCGCCGCCCTCGTGACGAGCGGGCGTGATCTCGAGCTCGTCATGGGCCGCGCCGTTTGCGACTGGATCGGCTGGAAGCGGTGAACACCGTCCTCATCGATCGGTACGGCGCGCCCGACGAGGTCGCGCGCGCTGTGCTGACGTTCCCGACGTCGAGCGCGTAGTCGACATCAACGCCCTCCGCGCCCTCGCGCCCCTTCCCCGCGCCCCCGTTCCCAGGCCATCACGCCCCCAGCCCCGCACGCCGCAGCCCCGCTGGAGCCGCAGGCACAGCGCGTAGATGGATGAAGCGGCTGGCCTCTCGCTTGACGTGGTGGCATAAGCTGCCCCACAAGAGCCCATCGCGGTCAACGCCGCAGAGAGGAGAGGCCAGCCATGGACCATATTGGCATCGACGTGCACAAGCGGGAAAGCCAGATCTACATCCTCGCCGAGGGCGGTGAGGTCATCGAGCGGCGCATCCGGACCGAGCCGGAGCGCTTCGACGCCGTGCTGGGGACGCGGCCCCGCGCCCGGATTGTGATCGAGGCCTCGACCGACAGTGAATGGGTGGCCCGCTGCCTGGAGGCGCTCGGCCACGAGGTCATCGTCGCGGACCCGAACTTCGCGCCCATGTATGCGACGCGGACGCGCAAGGTGAAGACCGACCGGCGGGATGCCCGGGCCCTGGCCGAGGCGTGCCTGCTCGGGGCCTACCGCCCCGCCCATCGGCTCTCCGATCCCCAGCGGCATGTGCGCGGCCGCTTGGTGGTCCGCGACGCCCTCGTCCGGACGCGCACGCGCTACATCTCGATCATCCGAGCCCTGCTCCGCCAGCACGGCTACCGCGTCCCCTCCGGCAGTGCGGAGCATTTTGTTCACCGGGTCCAAAGCCTCCCCTGCCGGGCCGCCTGCGCTCGGTCGTCGCGCCGCTGCTCGCCCTCATGCGTCCCCTCAACGGGCAGCTCACGTACTCCGACGCCACGATCGAACACCTCGCCGTCCAGGATCCGCGCGTGCCGCGCCTGCGCTCCGTCCCCAGCATCGGCCCCGTCACCGCCGCCGCCTTCCTCGCCGCCATCGATGATGCCCAGCGCTTCCACCACGCGCATCAGCTCGAAGCCTACCTCGGCCTCGTGCCCGGCGAGCGCAGCTCGGGCGAGACGCAGCGGCGCGGCGCGATCACCAAGGCCGGCCACTCGCGCACCCGCTGGCTCCTGATTCAGGCCGCCGTCTCGATCCTCCGCCGCCGCCCGCCGCAGGCGGAGGAGCTGCGGACCTGGGCCCTGCGCATCGCCGCGCGCCGCGGGAAACAGGTGGCCGTGGTCGCCCTCGCCCGTCGCCTCGCCGGCATCCTCTATGCGCTGCTGCGCGATGGCAGCGTGTTCGAGCCCCAGCGCGTTCGGTCTCCGCGTCATCCCGCGGCGGCGGCCGCCGCCCCCGTGAGCATGTGAACCACGGCGACGCTGTCCTGATCGATGCGGGCCCTGGTCTCTCGCAGGTTCGATGGGTGGGTGAGCGCGAATGTCGACTTGGCCGCCGTTGCAGGGCCGCTGCGTAGATGGCGCCCCCACCCTTCGAATCCACCTCTGCGCCGACGGGCTCACTGGGCTCGTCCTTGATGAGCGCGAATAGAAGTCTGACAGAACCTCGCGAGATCAGCCCACTGGCACAGGCCAGCCGTGAACGGAACACATCTCAAACCCGGAGGGATCGAGTCACGAGTTGACACGGCCAGCCGCTTCATAGAAGTCGACATCAACGCCCTCCGCGCCCTCGCGCCCCTTCCCCGCGCCCCCGTTCCCAGGCCATCACGCCCCCAGCCCCGCACGCCGCCCCCCGCTGGAGCCGCAGGCACAGCAGCTGCGGAACGAACTCCGCAGGCGCGGAGATCCCCGTGGGGAGGGTAGGCAACATTTAGGCGAGGATTTCAGCGCCAACCCACGCGCTGGAAGAAGGCCGCGATCTCGGCTGCGGCGCGATCGGGATCTTCGCGATGGGGAAAGTGTCCGACGCCCGGAAAGAGCGCGAGGTCGAGATCGCTAAAACTTGCGCCAAGCCGGTCGGTCCAGTCGTACGGAAACAGCGGATCGTGCTCGGGCCACCGCAAGCAAGTCGGCACCGTGATCGCGGGGAGGAGAGGGCCTCGCCCTTCATCATGCGGATCCGGGCGGCATGGGCGGCGCGATAATGGGCAAAGCCGCCGGCGAGATTGCCGGGCTTCAGGAAATTGTCGGTGAAGGCCTCGATCACATCGTCGAACGCCTCCTTGCGGTGCGACCAATGGCGCAGGAAGTGCGCGATGAACGTGCGGCAGCTGTCGCGCGTTGCGCCGACCAGGCCCGGCGCCATCTCCATCTGGTTGAAGGACTGGTACCAGATCTCGTTGAGCCGGTCGGGCGCCGCCATCCGGGGGCCGATGCCGGGATAGACGAAGTCGAAGAAAAACAGCCCGGCGAGCCGCTCCGGCGCCGTCCGCGCCAGCGGCTGCATCGCCGCGCCGCCGACGTCGTGGCCAATGACGCCGACCCGCGCAACGCCGAGCGCGTCGAGCAGCGCCAGCATGTCGGCGGCATGGTCCGCGGGGCCGAACGGACCCGCGGGCTTGGCGCTGTCCCCGAAGCCGCGCAGGTCCGGGGCGATCAGCGTGTAGCGATCGGCGAGCCGCTTCATGACCGGCTCCCAGGAGAGCCAGAACTCCGGCCAGCCGTGCAGCAGCAGCAACGGCCGCCCCGCGCCGGTCCGCGCGACATGGAAGCTCGCGCCGTTCGCCTCAATCGTCAGATGTTCCATGGGGTTCGATTTCCTAGGCTGCGCGCCTCAGTAAGCGTTGGATCTTTGCGACCAGGGTGGCATAGGTGAAGTCGCCGGCGATGACGGTCGGGAACGCCGGGCCCGCAACCTCGCTCACGAAGGCGACCAGATGGCGGACCGACGCCTGCTCTCACCGCGCTGGCGTGGAGCGGCCAGTCGAGCGCCACCGAGAATACCTGGAGCGCGCCGCGCGGCCGGCGATGCGGCCGAACAGGGCCGAGCCGCCCCAGCGCTCCGGCGCGGATGAGGGAAACGCGCGGTGCTCGTGGTGCGCGATCGGCCAGCGCGACAGGAGCGCGGAGCCGGTGGCCCAGTCCTCGGCCAGGAAGGTGCCACCGCCGTACGCCGAGTGGTAGCCGAGCGCGCGAGCGAGGCGGGCCGCCTGAACCTGGCCGCTCCGGTCGCGCCAGCATTCCTGGAGCGCGACGACGTCGGGGGCGAGCGTCTCGAGCGTGCGGATCAGCGCGGTCTCGCGCTCCTGCCAGGGCCCGAAGCGCCCCCAGACGTTCCACGTCATCACGCGCAGGGTCGTGGTCATCCAGCTCGCCGTACGGCCGCTCCGGGGAGACCGCGCCGCTCATGCGGAAGCGCGGGATCAGGCGGTCACGGCAGCGTGAAGGCGACCACGTGATCGCCCATCTTCGAGCGCAGCGTGGCGTGCCCGCCCGCCGCGATGACCACGAACTGCTTCCGGTCGGGGGCGAGCTGGTAGGTCATCGGCGTGGCTCTGTGCGCTCGCGGGCAGCTCGGCGCTCCACAGCTCGCGGCCGGTCTCGACGTCGAAGGCGCGCAGGCGCGGATCGACCCCTGCCGCGATGAACACGAGGCCGCCGGCGGTGGTCGCCGCGCCGCCGAAGTTCGGCGAGCCCCACCCGGCCGCGCCGGGAATTCCCGCGAGCTGCGGGAGCATGCCCAGCGGCACCTCCCAGCGCACGGCGCCGCGGGCGAGATCCACCGCGGCCAGCGTGCCCCACGGCGGCGGATTGCACGGGGCCCCCGAGGGCGAGACAACGGCTCGCGATACATCGCGTACGGGGTGCCGAGCTGCGGCGCGAACTCGCCGAGCATTCCGTTGGCACGCGCATTCTGCCGCATCTGCTGGTATTCGGCCCGCGGGATGAGGCGGACCATGAAGGCGAGCCGCGTGGTGTTCACGATGACGAGCCCGCGGACCGGGTCGTGGGAGAGGCTTCCCCAGTGCATGCCGCCGCCGAAGCCGGAAAGGCGACGGTGCCTTCGAGGCTCGGCGGGGTGAAGATACCCTCCGACCGGAAGCCGGCGACGCGGCGTCGGCAGGATTCCCGGTCGGCCGGCGTCGCGCCCCACACGTCGTCGGGGGTGAGGCGCTGCGGGACGAGTGGGGCCGGCCGGACCGGGAACGGCTGGGTGGGCGAGGCCTCCTCGCCGGGAACCGTGCTGCGCGGCACCGGCCGCTCCTCGACCGGGAACAGCGGCGTCCCGGTCCGGCGGTCGAGCACGAATAGGTGCCCCATCTTGGTGGCCACCACCACCGCGGGCACCGCGTCGCCGTTCCGGGTGAGCGTCAGCAGCGCGGGCTGGGCGGGGACATCGTAATCCCACAGGTCGTGGTGGACGACCTGGAAGTGCCAGACGAGCTTGCCCGTTTCCGCGCGCAGCGCGACCGCCGCGTTCGCGTAGAGGTTGGCGCCGAGGCGCTCACCGCCGTAGTGGTCGGGGCTCGGGCTGCTGGTCGGCACGAACACGAGGCCGCGCTCGGCGTCGATCGAGATCGGCGGCCACGCGTTGGCCGCGCCGGTGAGGCGCCAACTCTCGCTGCGCCAGGTGGCGGCCGCGGTGTCGGCTCCATCGGTCGGGATGGGATCCCAGGTCCAGCGGAGCGCGCCGGTCCGGGCGTCGTACGCGCGCACCACGCCCCGGGGCAGATCGGTCATGATGTTGTCGCCGATCGACGAGCCCACCACGATCAGCGAGCCGATGACGGCGGGCGGCGAGGTCACCTGGTAGCAGCACCGCATGTAGCTGTTCGGCCGCAGCCGCTTGGGTCAGGTCGATCTGGCCGTCCCGCCCGAAGTCGGTGCAGGGCGCGCCACGGGCCGCGTCGAGGGCGATGAGCCGGGCGTCGATCGTGGCCACGTAGATGCGGCGGCGGCACGGCTCCCGGCGTCGCGGTCGGGGTTGAGCCACGTCGAGACGCCGCGCGAGGTCACCAGCGCGCGTAGGTCCGCTCCCGATCGACGCGGGATCGTAGACCCAGCGCTCGGCTCCGGTCTCCGGATCGAGCGCGATCACGCGGTTGAAGGGGCGTGCTCAGGAACAGCGTGCGGTCCACCATGATCGGCGTGGCCTCGAGGCCGACTTCTGGCGCGCCGGGCTCCGATCGTCGGCCTCGCCGGTCCGGTAGGTCCACGCCACCCGGAGGCGGCCGACATTCTCGCGGGCGATCTGACTCAGGGGTGAGTAGCGCCCCCGCCCGCGTCGTTGCCGTAGGCCGGCCAGTTCCGTGGGGCTCCCGATCGCCGCGCAGGGCGGCGAGAGCAGCCCAGGCACAGCAGCGCGAGCACGCCGACCGTGCATCGGGTGACGAAGCGCCTCATCGCGAGGACAGCGCGTCGATCTTTACGCACCTGGCGCTTCGACATGTCGAGGGCGTTCGTGGACCGGACCTCACTTCCTTGGCAGGGTAGCGGCCAGCGATGCCACCGCCCAATGCATCTCTCTCATCCCACCGAGCAGGACGCAACCGACAATTGCTGATCCGTTCCGTCACATTCTTCGCGAAATCAGAGGGTTGCCGGCACGGTCTCAAGGTCGAGCCCTTGGTCGTCCCATCACCGGCGCATAGAATCGCTGACACTGCTCCTCGGCAAACCGGTCGAAGCCGGCGTCGTCGAGAATGCGGTTCAGCCGCGTGTAGAAACGGATGGCCCGGCGAGACTGGCAGGTCGGTGGTCGGCACCCACAGCGGAGCTTGCTCGCTCGTGCGTTTGCCCATCGCCCTGGGCCGCACTCTACGGTGAGGAACCCTCGCGCGGGACGAGTGATTTCTCACCGACACTAACCACGGGCTGCTAGACCAACAAAGCCTCTTCCAGCCGCTGGAGCAGCGAATTGTCTGCGCCTTGCGCCTTGAGATAGCCCGCGGCCGAGCCGTGCTCCCGGCGGAGCAGCGCAAGAAAACGCGCCATGGATTCTGCCGAGCGCGCTAGTCGACATCAGTGACCGTGATGGTGCCCGAGTTTGCTCAACGCCCTCAGCGCCCTCGCGCCCCACGCCTACGCCCCCGTCCCCAGGCCGTCAGGCCCCCCAGCCCACGCACGCCGCAGCCCCGCTGGAGCCGCAGGCACGGCAGGGCAAGTTCAGGAATCGCGTTGTGGGGGCGCCCACCATCGAGGCGGTGTTGCGCCTGCGCGCGCGTGCTACGGGCGGCGAATTGGCTCGCGACGGCCGGCCGCGGTGTCCCAGATCTCCCAGGCGAAGGCTGGCATCGTCTGCAAGAGGTGCTGGAAGCTCCGCCAACTCATAAACAGGACCTCGGCGTCGGCGGAGACGGCGGTGACGGTGGCCTCACGAGGTGCGCCTTCCAGCAGACCCGCTTCCCCGAAGACGTCGCCCTCGCTCAGCTCGCTGATGAACCGGCCCTCGGTTCCGACCGCGAGGTGGCCCGACAGGAGGATGTAAAACCCGTCGGCCGCGTCTCCCTCGACGAGGACGTGATGGCCTTGCTTGAATTCCTTGATCAGGCTGAAGATTGCGAAGCCGGAGAGCTGACCTGAGGTCATGTGCTCGATCACGCTCCTGGCCCCCGGCTCCAGCGCCGCCTTGAGTCGGGCGCGCTCCTGAGCGAGCTGCAGCCGCGGGAGCAGGCTCCTCATCTTGTTGAGCCGCTCCTGGATCACCGGATGCTTCCCGACCAGCCAGTGGTACTGCTCCTCGCTGAGACGGATCGCCTGGCTGGGGCGGTCGGCCACCACGTCGGCCGCGCGGAAGCCGCGCTGATGGCTGATCCCCCATTCGCCGAAAGTGTCGCCCCTGCCCAGCGTCGTGATGACACGACGGCCGTCGCGCACGCTCACCCGTCCGTCGGCGATGATCTGGAAGTGGATTGGCTCTCCGGGGCGACCGGCCCCTTGCGGATGATGACTTCGTCCTGGAAGTGGGTGACGATCTCCGCGTCGCGGAGCAGCGTCTCAAGCGTGGTGGACGGCATGTCGTACAGGTAAGCCACGTGCCGCATCGTCTCGAGCAGCGCGTGCCGCCGCGAGCGGGACGTCGTCGGCAGGAGAACCTGCGTCGCGAAGAGGCGCGGCTTGCTGGGCACGAAGCCTCGGGGCACGTCCCCGTCCGCGATGTGAACGAGGAACATTTTGCTGGTGACAGCGTGGGGAGGGCGCGCAGCGCCTCCTTGTCGGTGTGAATGGAGGGATACCGGCCTCGTGGTAGAGAAGGTCGACGGTGGGCTCTCCGTCCGGCGTCCAGAAGAAGTACATCAGGTCTTGGAAGTGCGGCTCCGCCAGCATCCCGCGCCGCCGGAGATCCTCGAGTGTCACAGGATCGTACTGGGTGTCCCCCGAGTACCCAAACGTCCGCCCGCCGAACGTCAGCTTGAAGCCGTTGGTTGGGATCGGGTGGAGGTTCCAGCGGTTCTCGAGCTCAGCGTAGTCGGCCGCCAACTCGATTCGCACTCGTTTGCCCGGGTTCGCGGAGATGTGGGTGACCAGGTGCTCTCGCTCGAAGTCGCGCCCAGTGACGAGTCTCGCCTTCTCGACGAAGGCGCGGAAGACGGGGTCGGAGGCGATCACTCTCGTCGGGCTCCCGCTCACCAGTTTTCCACGAGCCCGCCGTCGTGGTCAGCGTGAACGTGGGTCAGGAATACGTAGAGCACATCCACCGACGCGACCCCGATCTGATCGAGGTAGGCGAGCGCTTCGGAGGATGGATCGACGAGGATTCCCTTGCCGTCGACCCAGATGATGAAGCTCGTAAAGTCGCCGCGCGCGTCGAAGCCATGGCTGGTCCCGAGAGGCGTGACACCGAACCGCGGCCGGTCGCTCGCGAACTGAATGGCCTCGCGGAACTCGGTGGGGATGGGCCGGAGCAGCCGCGGCGGTGTCCCCACCTCGAGTTTCTTCTCGCTCGACCGGCCGTCCGGCTGGGCGATGTGAACGTCGAAGCCGCGCCCGAGGGCACTACTCGCACCTCTGCCGACGGCAACCGGATGACTGTCGCCTCGCCGTCGAGGGTGAAGAAGTCCACGTACGCGTCGACTCGAGTAGCGGGCTTTCCGGGCTGCCATCGCGGCGGGCGGCATAGAGCTCATGGGCGGTGCGCAGGAAGTGATACGTCTCGAGCGACGCGACGCCGTACGCCTCACCGAGCTGCTCGAAGGACGGCGGCTCCGGCGCCGCCGGGTCGAAGAGGCCGAACAGCGTGAGGGTGAGCAGCCGATGAAGAACGTGCCATTGCCGGGAGGTGCCGACGATGCGCGTGCGCATCTGCTGGCGCAGGAAGAAGTTCAGGTAGACGAGGAACTCGATGTCGGCGTAATTGGTTCTGCCCTCGAAGAGGCTCGCCGGCAAGATGAACAGGTAGTCGCCCTGCAGTCCTTCGCGCAGAATGTCCTGGTCGTGCGCGACAGGCTGCCGAGCTGGACGCGGGTGGCGCCGTCAGGGCTGAACAGGACGGTGGGGTCGAGCAACCGCACGGTGCGGCGCACCGCGCTCAGCTCTTTCGTGAACCCGGCTTCCCCGACGCCGGTGCGGAGGGCGGCCACGATGGCCTCGTGTGGCTTGCCACGAATGGCCAGCGCGGCATACCGCCGCACCAGTTCCTTCTCAGGCTCCGTGAAGCTGTCAAAGACCTCATGAACGAGCACGAGCGGCCCGGCGTCGGCGGTGTTGATCAGGATGCCGATGGGCCGGTCGCCTTCGGGCAGGACCAGCGCCTCCCGCCACGAGTCGCGCGGAGATTCGGACGCGACGACCCTGAGAGGGGTTTCACCGTCTCCATCGACGCTGACTGTCCGGAGCCCGAGATACTCGAGGGCCACTTCGGCGAGCTTCACCCCCGCCTCAGCTCCTCCAGTTCCGCCTCTCAGAGCACGCGGCTTGCCAGGTTGGACGCCAGCATGTCGAGGACTAGCGTTTCGATCGGGGTCTGTATGGACTCCGCTGACAGCCAAATCCCGGTGAGCGATGCCCGTGCCTTGGGAGGCCGTGAGGTCATGTGTGCAAGCGCCTCCCTCAACTATCTAGGTGTTCTGGACTGCTTCCTGCGCGTTGATCGCCCGTACGGGCTTGATGCCCCGCGATCGCTCGATGCACCCGAGAATCTGCCGAAAGAGGCTCCAGGTCAAGACGTCAGCGAGCGCCATACTCACCTCCGGGACCGAAGACGCCGATGGGCGGGCTATCGCCTGGCCTCCGGTGGGCAGATTCACAGAGCGGTTGTGGATACCTTTCGCAAGCACGTCCCGCGCCGCCCTGGAACCGCTTGCCACGCGGTCGGCTCCTCGGCCGAGGCCGGCGCCGTGACTCTCCTCGAACTATTCTCTACAACCGGAGCCGCAGACTGCGACGTTTGAGTGTCCGGTTTCACGGTGCAGGAACTGGGTGTCTCAAGCGGTTGCGGCGCCGGTGTTCGTGTACCCGTCAATCGACGGCCGCTGAGCACCGCTGGGCACTGACCCAGGTCGCTATTCTGACTGAGAGCCCAGCAGCGCGCGAAACTCGCCTTCTATGCTGGCTAGCTGTTCTTTGATGACGTCTCGGTCAGCCCTCCATCGCTTCCGCGGATTCATTGATACCCATTTCTCGACTTGCCCGCCGAGCCATCACCGGCCAGTTTGATACGCATTCGGTCCACGAGCAGGGAGCGCAGATGGATGAAGCGGCTGGCCTCTCGCTTGACGTGGTGGCATACGCTGCCCCACAAGAGCACCTCGCGGTCAACGCCGCAGAGAGGGAGAGGCCAGCCATGGACCATATTGGCATCGACGTGCACAAGCGGGAAAGCCAGATCTACATCCTCGCCGAGGGCGGCGAGGTCATCGAGCGGCGCATCCGGACCGAGCCGGAGCGCTTTGACGCCGTGCTGGGAACCTGGCCCCGCGCCCGGATTGTGCTCGAGGTCCTCGACCGACAGCGAATGGGTCGCCCGCTGCCTGAGGCGCTCGGCCACGAGGTCATCGTCGCCGACCCGAACTTCGCGCCCGATGTGTGCGATCCGCACGCGCAAGGTCAAGACCGACCGGCGGGATGCGCGCGCCCTGGCCGAGGCCTGCCTGCTCGGGGCCTACCGCCCCGCCCATCGACTCTCCGATCCTCAGCGACAGGTGCGTGGCCGCTTGGTGACGGGGGCCTTAGACTATCAAAGCGCCGCCAATTGCGAAATCTGGGCGCGGCGCATTGGATTGCGGACCCAACGCGCGTCGCCAACGCCACGGAGCCCGTGGGGATTTGGGGCGGTCCCCGAACGTCCCCGGGAAGCTGGTATCGTGTGCGGCAAGAATGAGCCCCGCGACCGCGATCCTGCGCAAGAAGCAGCCGCGTGTACGCACGCCACGGCTTGAATACCCTGCGCCAGCGCTGGTGATGGCAGCCCAGGGGCGCGTGTAAGCGCCGAAGAGGGGCATGTCGGGGCCGCGGAGAGCAGCGATCGTTCAGGTGGGCAGCGGGCCGCGCGCATCAGCGCCACGACCGCCGCGCGCCTCGCCGTTCACGCATCGGCTGTAGCGTTTACTGACGATAGCCGGCGAAGAACGAGCGGGGAGCGCGCCCTGGCGCCTGCTGCCCGATCAACGCGCGAGTTTGGCCGCTGGGGTTCCCCGTTCGATGCACCGCCGCAACCTGCGGCGCCAGCGTGCTAAATGCAGCCTAGGGGCGGCCAAATCGTATGGGAGATCAACATATTTGCACTAACGCCCTCCGCGCCCTCGCGCCCCTTCCCCGCGCCCCCGTTCCCAGGTCATCACGCCCCCAGCCCCGCACACCGCAGCCCCGCTGGAGCCGCAGGCCAGCCCACCGCTGGAGCCGCAGGCACGGTGAGTGTGACGGTCACTGCGCCGAGATCGGCTCGTGGGGAGAACTGAATGATTGTGGCCACGGAGGCCTACGCGGACGCGACCGCGTAAAGCGGCCACGCGCCGGGAATGCCTTTCAGCGTGTGGGTGCCGCGCTCCACGAACGTGATCCCGGAGCCGGCCACCAGATCCTTCACGGTGCCCGAGACGAGCACTTCGCCCGCGTCTGCGAGCGCGGCGACGCGCGCGCCGGTGTGAACGGCGATTCCGCCGAGCTTCTCGCCCATCACCTCGCACTCGCCGGTGTGCAAGCCGACGCGAAGTTGCAGACCGAGCCGGCGCACCTCACGCGCGACGGTGGTGGCACAGCGCACGGCGCGGGCCGGCCCGTCGAACGACGCGAGGAATCCATCTCCCGCCGTGTCGATCTCGCGTCCGCGAAACCGCGTCAGGTGCTCGCGCACCATCGCGTGATGGCTTTCAAGCAGCGCGCGCCAGCGCGCGTCGCCCAGCCCGCGGCCGTTTCCGTGGCGCGCACGATGTCCGTGAACATCACGGTGGCCAGCACGCGGTCGGACTCCGGCCCATGCCGCACGCCCGTGAGGAACTCCTCGACCTCGCCGAGCACAGCCTCGGTGTCGCCCACCAGGGAAATGATCGCTGCCGGGCAGCTCGACGTACTTCGCGCCGCGAATACGCTCGGCAAGGTATCGAGCGCAGGTGACACGGTTCATGAGATCCCCCTCGCGATGAATGACGAGCGTCGGGACGCCGATGACCGAGAGGACGCCCCGCGCGTCAGTGTCGGCCACCATGCGGATCAAAGCTCGGATCCCGGAGGGGCTCACGGCGTACCGCTCGAACCGCGCCCACGATTGGCGAAAACTCTCGTCTGAGGCCCGGCTGGGCGCGAAGAGCTCCGCGCTGATCGCACCTGTGCCCCATTCGGCTTCGACGCGCTCGAGGAACCGTTCGGTCGCATACTCTGGTGCGCCGATAGGATAGTCTGGCGCGCGCGCCAGCCGCGCGAAGGAGCCATAGACGAGGAGCGCCGAGGTGCGCTCAGGATAGGTCGCCGCGAACGTCAGACACATCGGGCCGCCTTCGGAAATCCCGAACACCGCAGCGCGTTCCGAGCCGGCGGCGTCCATCACGGCGCGGACGTCGTCCATCCGCTGCTCGAGCGTGGGAAGGTCGGCGACGCGGTCCGACAGCCCGGTGCCACGCCGGTCGAGGAGGATGAGTCGAGAAAACGACGCGAGACGCCTCAGGAAGTGCGAATAGGAAGGATCTTCCCAGGCGTACTCGACATGCGAGACCCAGCCCTGGCACCAAGACGAGGTCGTTCGGACCGTCGCCCACCACCTGATACGCAATATGGACGTCGCCGCTCTTCGCGTACTTCGTCGCCGGTGCGCCCGTCATGGATCTCCCTCAAGAGGGATTGTGACGCGCTACTGTTTCAGCGCGTAGTCGACATCAACGCCCTCCGCGCCCTCGCGCCCCTTCCCGCGCCCCCGTTCCCAGGCCATCACGCCCCTAGCCCCGCACACCGCAGCTCCGCTAGAGCCGCCGGCACAGCGCACATTGGCCTCCTCATGCGCCAACCGCGCCCGCCCGGCTGTGAGCGGGATGCTAGGCGCGCACCCCGCTGGCGTCAAGCGGCTAATAGACCGGCGGCAAATAGACCGCGATCAGCAAGAATGACGCCTCGCGGGTGGAGCACGACGGCCGCCGCCGCGGCCCGAATCCGTCAGGGCGCGACGGCGCCGGACTCTGGTGGGCTGGGCCCTGAGCGGGCCACCCGCAGGTGCGCGAGGAGCTTCCGGATGACGACGGGATTGCGCACGGTGGCGATCGGGGTAGCCGGCCCCCGAGCCAGATCGCGTCACCCCCGATTCGCGGGCGCCACCGCTCGCCTGCGCGATCAGCGCGAGCAGCCGCTGGGCCGCGGCGAGCTGCCCGCCGCTCAGCGCCCGCAGGCGCGTCGCGACCTCGGCCGCCAGCGCGTCGCGCCGGCGATCGAGTGGGCGCACGACGCGGTCGTACCGCGCCTCGCGCTTCTTGCGCACCGCTTCGAGCGCCAGCACCGCCTGGACGTAGCCGTTCACCTTCCGGCTTCCCGATCTCGGGATCACGTGCATTGACCTGCGGCGGACCGCAGTCCGCAACATGGTCCGCGCGGGGTGCCCGAGCGGACCGCCATGGAGGTCTCCGGTCACAAGACGCGCGCGATCTTCGACCGCTACGACATCGTCAACGAGCAGGACACCCGCAATGCGCTTGCGCTGACGCGGTCATATGTTGCCGCGCGGCTCGGCGCGCACGCGGGGCGCGCGCCTGCCTGACCCTCTGCCGCGCTTCCCGGGGAGAAACACCCACTTTCCCGGGAGCGCCTCCCGAAATCGCACGCATCTCGCGGGCTTCGGGGTCGAGCCGCTTTGGGTATACTGCCCAGGTGACGAAGCCGAGTGTCCTGGTCCTTCTCGCGCTGCTCGCCGCGTCTCCGCTCGTCGCGCTCCTGCCCTACGACGCCGGCTCCATCCGGCTCCTCGGCGTCTCGCTCGAGTGGTGGTATTGCGGGGTGGTCGCGCCCGTCCTCGCCGTGCTGATCGCGGCCGTGTCATCGCCGGGTCCCGCGCCTTCGCCTCCTCCCGAATGACCGGACGCCTTCCGTCTCCTCGCCGTGTGGCTCACGCCAGCGCTCTGGCTCGCGATGCCCGCGCTCATCCTGGCCCGGGGCTCCGAGGGACTGTGGGTCGGGCTCGCGCTCACGGTGGCTCCGCTGATCGCGCTCGTCGCGCCGGGAGGCGCCGAGCCGGCGCAGCGCGATGCGTGGGCGCGCTTCCGCCGCGCGGTGCTGCTCGCGGTGGCCGGGATCTCGATCTGGGCCAATGTCGGGCTCGCCGCCGACGTGGCCGCGTGGCGGGGCGCGCCGCGCTGGCAGGGCATCGCCGTCGCGGTGATCGCGGGATGGGTCTTCGCGGCATGGCGCGGCGGCGCGCGATGGCTCGGCGTGCTCTGGCTCGCAGGGCTCGTCGGGATGAGCGCGACACTGTTCGAGCTGGCCCGCGAGGCCGGCGCCGGCCCGCTCGCGGCGTGGGAGCGCGTGGCGAGCCAGTCCGCCTTTCGCTTTCACGCCGCCAGTTCCTGGGTGACGACGGGCCAGGCGCTCGGCGGGGCCGGCGCCCGTGTGCCGATGGTCTTCGCCGAGGAGCATCGCGTGACGGCGCCGTCCGGCGGCCGGCTCCGCGGGCGCTCGGTGGATGGCGGGCGCGTCACCGAGCGGGAGTGGACCCTTGCGCCCGGGCAGTCCGTCACGCTGCGCGCCGGCGATCGGCTCGAGGAAGGGACGGCGCTACCCCTGCGCTTCGAGCCGGGCAAGCGCGTGCCGGGCGCGCCGGCGTCGGGCCCGGCGTGGTCCGCGTGGCCGCACACCGATGGCTGGCCACAGCTCGGGCTCTGCCTCACGCTGGTGGTCGGGTGGCGTGGGCTTGCTTCGCAGGGGCACGCCGCGGCCAATGAGCCGGCGCGGCGCCCTCGTGGTCGGCGCCGGCCTGGTGGCGGCCTTTGCGTGGGCGCAGGGCTGGGCGATCTACGGCATGCTCGGCGCGCCCGACGTGTTCCTCGGCGGCGTCATCATCGAGCGCCTCGCCGATCTGCAGACGCTGAGCCAGGGACCGCCGCAATGGACGGCGGGCTGCAAGCTGATGCTGCTCAGCGCGGGCTTGGCGAGCTTCGCCGCGTCCAGCATCGCGCTACGCGAGCGGCTGGCGACGCCGGCTGCCGACGCCGGCGGGACGCGCACGACATCTCGGGACCGGCTTCTCTGGGCCGCGGTGATCGGTCTCGCGGGACTCGCCGCCCTGTGGCATGCCGATCCGTGGCGGCTAATCATGTTGTCGCTCGGCGTGTCGGCGGCGGCACTGGGCCCGGCCACGCTGTGGCGGTGGGCGGATGCCCGTGCGGCCACCGCGGGAGGCATCGTGGGGCTCCTGCTCTTCGCCGCGCTGACCCTCGTCGCCGCGCTGCCCGGCGCCGCGCCGGCCTTCGCCCCGCCGTCGCGGCGGCCGGCCGGGCCGCGTGGCCGGAGGCGTTCCGGAAGGCGGCATTGACCTACCCGGCCCTCGTCGCGGTGCCCGCCGGCGCCGCCGTCGTGCTCCTCGCCCGCCGCCGGACCAGGCGCCGCGCGCCGGCCGCAGTGCGCTCGGTCCGCTCGTGAGCCAGCCGCATGAAAGCGCGGCGCGCCGCGGCGACTATTGCGGTGCGCAGAGCATCGCTCGTTTCGTGAAGGCGCACTCGGTGACCGGGCGGGTGACGCGGCGGGGGCCGGGGGTGGGTCCTCAGGCCCTTCCGCCCGCGCGCGACGACGACACAGCGGCCCAGGAGTGGGAACGGCTGCACGGGTGACCGGTACGGAGTCGGCGGTGGTCGGAGGACCCACCCCCGGCCCCCGCCGCGTCACCCGCCCGCCGCGCGCCAGGGTTCGTTCGCGAATCAACACGCGCTCGGATTCGCCCGGCGTGAAGCGAGGCGCGCGCTCGGGCGTGTTCACACGCGCGCTCGTCACCTGTCTCGCCGTGACGTCGGCCGTCCACGCGGCGATCTATCTCGTCAACGCCGTCCTGCCGCTTCACCTCGTCGCGCTCGGCGGGAGCAAGACCCAGGTGGGTCTGCTCTTCTCGGTCGCCACCGTGGTGTCGATGTTCCTGCGGCCCCTGGTCGGCGGATGGAACGATCGCTTCGGCTTCCGCGCCGTCGTGCTCCCGGGCACCGTCGTCCTGGCCGCGAGCGTGCTCGCGCTGCTCCTCGTGGAGGCGCCGGCCGCCGTCGTCGCCCTGATGCTGGGGATGGGCCTCGGGAATGGCCTGATCTCGACGTCAGCGGGCGTGCTCGCGTCGCGGGCCACCGCGCCCGAGCACCGCGGGGAGGCGCTCAGCATCTACTACGTCGCCACGGCCAGCGCGCTCGCGATCGGACCGCCGCTCGGGTTCGCGCTGTATGGCGCGGCGGGGATGCGGGCGAGCCTGCTCGTCGCCGCCGCGCTGGTCTGCGTCGTCGGGCCGCTGGCCTGGTCCCTGCGGGACTCCGCGGCGCAGCCCGTGCCCGGCGCGCGCCTCGGCTTCACTCTCGTCAGCCGCCACGCGCTCGCCGCCGCCGGGACCATGATCCTGACCACTGTCGGGCACAGCTCCGTCTACGCCTTCTTGCCGCTGTATGCCATCGCCGGCGGCATGGGCAGCGGCGTCGGGTGGTTCTACACCCTGTACTCGGCGTGGCTCATCGCGTGCCGCGTCCTGTTTCGCCGCGTGTCGGACCAGCTCGGCCGGCCGCGCGTCGTGGCCGCGGCCATTGGGGTGATCACGCTCGCGTACGTGGTCCTCGCCTTGCCCCCGAGCGCGCTGTCGCTCGCCGTCGCCGCGCTCTTGCTCGGCAGCGGCTCGGCCCTGCTCTATCCGACGATGGTGGCGCTGCTCGTCGACCGCACCCCGGAGGCCGAGCGCGGCCTCGCCATCGGCACGCTGTCGGGATCGTGGGACGTCGGCGTCGTGATCGGCTCCTGATCATCGGCGTCACGGTGGAGCGCGTATCCTACGCCGCCGGGTTTCTCGTGGCGGGCGGCGCGTCGATCCTCGGCCTCGTCACGTTTGTCGTGACGGAGCGCCGCCGCATCCGTCGCGGCGTTGTGCCGAGCCCTCGCCGGGGGTATCATTCTAGCCGCTCATCGCTCACAGGCGCGCGGCGGCAGCAGTCAGTCGAACGAAACCCAACGTGACGGTACCGTGTTCGAGCACCGGCGCGACGGGCGCTACGACCCATCGAGGGAGGAATCGGAGCAGGGGCGGACGGCTCGCCTCCGAGCGTGATCATGGCCAACGATCGCATCGTCGTCCGCGGGGCCCGGGAGCACAACCTCAAGTCCATCGACGTCGAGATTCCACGGGACCAGCTCGTCGTCATCACCGGGCTGAGCGGCTCCGGGCAAGTCCTCGCTCGCCTTCGACACCATCTACGCCGAGGGCCAGCGCCGCTACGTCGAGTCGCTGTCGGCCTATGCGCGCCAGTTCCTCGAGCAGATGGAGAAGCCGGACGTCGACTCCATCGAGGGCCTGTCGCCCGCCATCTCCATCGAGCAGAAGACCACCTCGAAGAATCCGCGCTCGACGGTGGGGACGGTCACCGAGATCTACGACTACCTGCGCGTGCTCTTCGCCCGGGTCGGCGTCCCGCATTGCCCCCGGTGCGGCAGCGTGATCGCCGCGCAGACCATCCAGCAGATGGTCGACCGCCTCATGACGCTGCCCGCGGGCAGCCGCATCGTCCTCCTCGCGCCGGTGATTCGCGGGCGCAAGGGCGAGTACCGCAAGCTGTTCTTCGACCTGCGGCGCCAGGGCTATGTGCGGGTGCGCGTCAATGGCCAGCTCCGCGAGCTGACCGAGGAGATCGAGCTCGCCAAGACCAAGAAGCACACGATCGAGGTCGTGGTCGACCGCCTCGTGATCAAGGACGCCCTCGGCACCCGCCTGGCCGATTCGCTCGCGACGGCGCTCAAGCTCGCCGAGGGGGTGGTCCAGGTCGAGGTGGTGGACGGCGCGTCGTTCCTGTTCTCCGAGCGCCTGGCCTGCGCGGCGTGCGGCATCTCCTTTCCGGAGGTCTCGCCGCGCATGTTCTCCTTCAATAGCCCGTACGGCGCGTGTCCGGAATGCGGCGGCATCGGCACGCGCAACGAGATCGACCCCGCGCTGGTCGTCCCGGATCCGGCGCGCGCGCTCGGCGCGGGCGCGCTCGCGCCCTGGGCGGGGCCGCAGGCGGGGGGATGTTCAAGCAGACGCTGCGCGTCCTCGCCAAGCGCCACAAGTTCAGCCTCGAGACGCCCTGGGCCAAGCTGCCGAAGAAGACCCGCGACATCATCCTCTTCGGCGGGGCGGACGACGGCTTCGAGGGCGTGATCAAGATCCTGGATCGCCGCTATCGGGAAACCGTGTCCGAGGACGCGCGCGCGGACGTGGAGCGGTTCATGGCGCTCCGGGATTGCCCCGCCTGTCAGGGCTCGCGGCTCCGCGCGGAGACGCTGTCGGTCAAGATCGCGGGCCGGTCGATCGCCGACGTCGTGCGCTTTCCCATTCGATCCGCGCGGCAGTTCTTCGACACGCTCACGTTGACTGAGCAGGGAGATGGCGATCGCGCGCCGCGTGCTGAAGGAGATCCGCGAGCGCCTGGGCTTTCTCTCCCAGGTCGGCCTCGACTACCTGACGCTCGATCGCCCGGCGGCCACGCTGTCGGGCGGCGAGGGGCAGCGCATCCGCCTGGCCACCCAGATCGGGTCGAGCCTGGTCGGCGTGCTGTACATCCTGGACGAGCCGTCGATCGGGCTGCACCAGCGCGACAATGGCCGCCTGCTCGACACGCTCAAGCGCCTGCGCGACCTCGGCAATACGGTGCTCGTCGTCGAGCACGACGAGGAGACGATCCGCGCCGCCGACTTCGTCGTGGACCTCGGGCCGGGCGCGGGCGAGCTGGGCGGGCACCTGGTGGCGGTGGGCACGCCCGACGAGGTGATGGCCAATCCCGCCTCGCTCACCGGCCGGTATCTCTCCGGCGCGCAGGCCATCGAGACGCCGGCGACGCGGCGGCCGTCCAATGGCAAGATGCTGACCATCCACAACCCGCGCGAGCACAACCTCGTGGGCATGAACGTCCGGATTCCCTCGGCACGTTCACGGCGGTCACCGGCGTCTCGGGCTCCGGCAAGTCGACCCTGGTCAACGACATCCTGTACCGCGCCCTGGCGTCGATGCTGCACCGCGCCCAGGAGCGGCCCGGCGCCCACGACCGCATCGAGGGGGCCCAGCACCTCGACAAGGTCATCGACATCGATCAGTCGCCGATCGGGCGGACCCCGCGCTCGAACCCCGCCACGTACACCGGCGTCTTCTCCTGATCCGCACGCTCATGGCGCGCACGTCGGACGCGCGGGTGCGCGGGTACCAGCCCGGCCGGTTCTCCTTCAACGTCAAGGGGGCGGTGCGAGGCCTGCCAGGGCGACGGCCTCGTCAAGATCGAGATGCACTTCCTGCCCGACGTCTACGTGACGTGCGAGGTGTGCAAGGGCAAGCGCTACAACCGCGAGACCCTCGAGGTGCGCTACAAGGGCAAGAACATCGCCGACGTGCTCGAGATGACGGTGGCGGATGCGCTGGCAGTTCTTCGAGCCCGTGCCGTCGATCAAGCAGAAGCTCAAGACGCTGCACGACGTGGGCCTCGATTATATCCGGCTGGGCCAGGCGGCGACGACCCTGTCGGGCGGAGAAGCCCAGCGCGTGAAGCTCGCCACCGAGCTCAGCCGGCGGGCGACGGGGCGAACGCTCTACATCCTGGACGAGCCGACGACCGGACTGCACTTCGCCGACATCCGGCGCCTGCTCGAGGTGCTGAACCAGCTCGTCGACCAGGGCAATACGGTCGTGATCATCGAGCACAACCTGGACGTCATCAAGACCGCGGACTTCGTCGTGGACCTCGGGCCCGAGGGCGGCAACGAGGGGGCCGCGTCATCGCGACCGGCACGCCCGAAGAGCTCGCCCGTCACGCCGACCGCTCGTACACCGGCCAGTACCTCGCCCGGGCGCTGGCGCGCTGATGGGCGTGCCGTGAGACGCGCGAAGATCGTCTGCACCATCGGCCCCGCCACCCGCGAGCGCGCCATGCTCGACCGGCTCGTCGCGGCGGGCATGGACGTCGCGCGCCTGAACTTCTCCACGGCACCCAGGCCGAGCACGGCGAGGTGATCCGGCTGATCCGCGAGGGGAGGCCGACTGGGGCCGGCCCATCACGATATTGCAAGATCTGCAGGGGCTGAAGATCCGGCTCGGCGCCTTCGAGGGCGGCGAGGCGACGCTCGTCACCGGTGAGACGTTCGTGCTGACGGCGGCGCCGGTGCAGGGGACGGCCCGGCGCGCCTCGATCAGCCATCCTCAGTACCTCGCCGTGCTCCGGCCCGGGGATCAGGTCTGGATGGACGACGGCATGATCCAGCTCACCGTGGAGCGGGTGGACGGCGGGAGCGAGGTGCACTGCCGGATCATCGCGGGCGGCCTCATCTCCGACCACAAGGGCATCTCCCTGCCGCGGCTGCCCATGCCGGCCTCGTATCTCACCGACAAGGACAAGGACGACCTGCGCTTCGGCATCCGGCACGGCGTGGACTTCGTCGCCGTCTCGTTCGTGCGGTCGGCGTCGGACATCCAGGAGGTCCGGAAGTTCCTCGTGGAGGAGGGCGCCAACGTGCCCGTCGTGGCCAAGCTCGAGCGCGCGGAGATCGTCGCCAACCTGAGCGGGATCCTCACGCTCGTGGACGCGGTGATGGTGGCGCGCGGCGACCTCGGCGTGGAGGTGCCCATCGAGGAGGTCCCGGTGATCCAGAAGGACGTCATCCGCCGGGCACGGCTCGGCAAGGTGCCGGTGATCGTGGCGACGCACATGCTGGAGTCGATGGTGCGGCACGTGCGGCCGAGCCGCGCCGAGGTGAGCGACGTCGCGACGGCGGTGTTCGACGGCGCCGACGCCGTCATGCTCTCCGCCGAGACCGCCAGCGGCCGCTATCCGGTCGAGGCGGTGGAGGTCATGGCCCGCGTCGTCGAGCGCGCCGAGCAGGCCATGCCGGGCGAGGTGGGGGCGCGGCCGCGTCCGGAGGCCTACGGATTCGCGGAGGCGGTGGCGGAGGCGGCGTGTCAGGCCGCGAGCCTGCTCCACGCCAAGGCCATCGTCGCCTTCACGCAGTCCGGGTTCACCGCGCGCCTCATCTCGCAGGACCGCCCCGCCGTGCCCATCATCGCGCTCACGCCGTTCACCGAGGTCCAGCGCAAGCTCGGCCTCTACTGGGGCGTATTGTCCCGGGTCGTCCGCAAGGTCGAGACCACCGACGAGATGGTCGAGGAAGTGGAGGCGACCCTGCTCGGCGACGGCACCGTCGAGAACGACGACGTGCTCGTCATCATCTCGGGCGCGCCCATGTGGGTGACGGGGACGACGAATCTCTTGAAGCTCCATCGCGTCGGCGACCGCCGCTGAGGGCGGCCGGATCGGGACAGGGAGAGACAATGGCGTACGACAATGTCGTGTACGACGTGAAGGACGGGGTGGCCACCATCACGCTGAACCGCCCCGACGCCTACAATGCGCTGAACATCCCGCTGGCCCGGGACCTCTTCGGCGCGACGCTGGAGGCGGACGAGGGCCGCGACGTGCGCTGCATCGTGATCACCGGCGCGGGTCGGGCCTTCTGCGCGGGCGGCGACGTCAAGGATTTCGCCGACAATCCCGAGCGCATCGGCATCCTCATCAAGGAGCTGACGACCTACCTGCACGGGGCGGTGTCGCGCCTGGCGCGCGCCAGAAGCCGGTGATCATGGCGGTCAACGGCGTGGCCGCGGGGGCGGGATGAGCCTCGCGCTCTCGGGCGACCTCGTGGTCGCTGCCGCGTCGGCGAAGTTCACCATGGCCTATGCGAAGATCGCCGCGTCCCCCGACGGCTCGTCCTCGTACTTCCTGCCCCGGATGATCGGGCTGCGCCGCGCCCTGGAGCTGCACTACACGAACCGCGTGCTCTCGGCCGCCGAGGCGCTGGAGTGGGGCCTCGTGAACCGCGTCCATCCGGACGCGGAATTCGCCGGCGCCGTGTGCGGGCTCGCGCGCGAGCTCGCCCAGGGGCCGACGCTGGCCTTCGGGCGGGCCAAGCTCCTGTTTCACCAGTCCACCCAGGAGAGCCTCGAGACGCAGATGGAGCTCGAGGCGCAGGCCATCGCCGCCTCCGGCCACACGGAGGACTTCCGGAACGGCGTCCTCGCCTTCGCCAAGAAGCAGCCGCCAACATACCGCGGCCGCTGATCTCGCGATCCGGCCACTCATGACACGGGCCATCGCCGCGGCCGGCCTGTTCGTGGCGGTGGCGTGCAATGCCCTCGCCTGGCCGCTTCCCTTCGGTCTGGCGACGGGAAACCGTCTCGCGCGCGGCGCGGGCACCTTCCCCGCTGGCAGGCGCTGGCGCTCGCCACCGAGTCTCCGATCAGGTGGCTGGTGACGCTCCCGGGCCGCCGCCTGGCGGCGGTGGATCGCGACGGGGCGCTCGTCATCTTCGAGATCGCCGCGTCGGGGCTTCGGGTGGCCGCGCGCTATGGCGGCGTGGCGAGCCCGGATGGCCCGCCCGTGGTGGTGCGGCTCGATCACGCGCAGACCGGCGTCGTGCTCGTGGCCCCCGACGGGCGGCTGCTCGTCTGGAGCGACGACGGCGCGCTCCGCGGCTATGACGTGGGCGGCCCGCTGTCGAGCGCCACCGCGCCCACCCCGATCACCTTCGAAGATCGTGTGTCCCACGACCTGCTCGCGGTCGCCCAGGACGGGGCCGTGGTGCTGATCGGCGGACTTGCCGCGGGAGGGCCGCGCGCGGTGGCGCGCCTCGACGCGCGCGCGCTCCGCGATGCGCGCATCACCGTGGCCGACCTGGACGGCGACGGCGCGATCGAGGCCGTCGTGCTCTCCGACGTGACCGACCGCCACCCGCCGCGGCGCCCGCCACGGTTCTCATGGACGCGCCCGGGGCGACGAGCATCAGCGTGATCCGTGTCCGGCCGCTCGGCCTCGAGCTGCGGGCGCGCTTCACCGCGCCCCACCGGCGGAATTCGAGGATATCGTCCCGGTGCTCGCACCGGTCGCGGGAAGCGCGCGTCCGGTGGTCCTCGCCGCCATGATCGCGCCGGGGCAGGGAGCGGTGCCCGTCGCGCTCGAGGCTCCGCGATGCCGGGCTCGTGCTCCTCGCGGAGGGCCCGAGCCCTGGCCCCACCGGCCGATGGCTTCAGGTGGTCGGCGCCGCCGATCTGACCGGCGACGGCGTGCCGAGGTCGTCGCGGTGTCGGCGCCGTCGCGCGACGGCGTGCTGACGCTGCTATCAGCGGAGAGCGGGCGCGCTCGTCGCGGTGGCCAGCGCCGCCGGCTATGCCGCGGGGGCGCGAGGCTCGCGCCACCCGGACCAGGCGGTCATGGGCGACTTCGACGGCGATGGCCGGCTCGAAGTGGTGTTGCCGCGGCAGTCCGGCGAGATCCTGGTCGGGCTCGAGATGCGCAATGAGCGCTTCGTCGAGCGCTGGGCCATCGATTTCAAGAGTCCGGTGACCTCGAACCTGGCCGCGGCCGACATCGACGGCGACGGGTTGCTCGACCTCGCCGTCGCGACGCGACGCGGCCTGCACGTCTTCTTGAGCATTCCGCTAACTCACCGAGGAGCTTCGTCGGCCCCGAGCGTCTCGGAGATCGATTGCGCCGGCTAGAGCCGAGCGATCGAACGGCGTCTAGTCTGGCACGTGCTGGCGCACGTGTCGATGGCCGCACGCGAGGCGTACTCGCTGTACGGTTCGATGCGTGCGGCGTCGACGGGCGCCGACGAGCAGATGCGGCCTTCATCCATGCGCTCTAGCAAGGAGGAAGCGCGCTCATGCGATATGGATTCTATCTGCCCACCCGCGGTCGGACGGCGACTCCGGAGGACCTCGAGACCCTGGTGCGCCGGGGCGAGGCGCTCGGCTTCGCCTCCGTGATGATCGCGGACCACATCGTGTTCCCCTCCGTGGTGACCTCGAAGTACCCCTATACCGTGAGCGGCGTGTTCCCCGGCCAGGGCGATGCGCTGGAGCAGCTCGCGCTCATGGCGTTCATCGCGGGCAAGACCGAGCGGCTCCGCCTCGTGACGAGCGTCATGATCCTGCCGTACCGGAACCCCGTGGCGACGGCGAGGACGCTCGCCACCATCGACGTGCTCTCGCGCGGGCGGGTCACGGTGGGCGTGGGTGTGGGATGGCTCCGCGAGGAGTTCGAGGCGCTCGGCGCGGCCGATTTCGATCGGCGCGGCGCCGTGAGCGACGAGTACCTGCGCATCTTCAAGGCCCTGTGGACCGAATCTCCCGTCTCGTTCGCGGGCGAATTCTACCGCTTCGAAGACGTGCGCTGCCTGCCCGAGCCCGTGCAAAAGCCGCATCCGCCGATCTGGATCGGCGGCCACAGCAGGCCGCCCTCCGGCGGGTCGCGCGGCTCGGCGACGGCTGGCATCCGGTGGGCGCAAACCCGGCTGTCCCGCTCACGCCCGCCGACCTCCGCCGGGACCTCGACGAGCTGTATCGGCTCACCGAGGCGGAAGGCCGCGATCCCTCGGCGCTCACGATCTCCTACAAGGCGCCGCTGTACGACGTGAGCCGCCCCGTCGCCGCGGGCGCCGACCGGCGACCGTTCTCCGGCTCACCGGATCAGATCGCCGAGGACATCGCCACGTACGAGCGGCTCGGCGTCAGCGAGCTGATCTTCGACTTCCGGAGCGAGACCTTGGCCGAGAGCCTCGAGCGCATGGAGCGCTTCGCTCCCGTCATGCGGTCGTGACCGAGGGCCGCCCAAGACCCGGATGGTACGCTGCGAGGCATGGGTCACGCTCGACCGTCCGGCCACTCCCGCAGCATCCGCCGCGCCGGCAGCCGAGCCGTTCCACCGAGCGGTGCCGGGGCGGCCCGCCGTCCGCGGGTTCCTGCACCGTCCCGCCTCGCCACCACGTGACGGGCTGGTCCTCACTCACGGCGCGGGCGGAAACAGCTCGGCGAAGGCGCTCGTCGCGCTCGGCATCGCCTTCGCGGAGGCGGGGCTGTCGGTGCTGCGCTGCGACCTGCCCTATCGCCAGGAGCGGCCCAAGGGGCCGCCGTTTCCGTCCGGTGCCGCACGGGACCGCGAGGGGCTGCGCCAGGCGGTGAGCGAGCTTCGGTGGATTCTGCCGGGGCGAGTGTACCTCGGGGGCCAGTCGTATGGAGGGCGCCAGGCGAGCCTGCTCGTCGCCGAGGAGCCGGGGCTGGCCGACGGCCTCCTCCTCGTGTCCTATCCCCTGCATCCGCCCGGCCGCGCCAAGGAGCTGCGCACCGCACATTTCCCGGCGCTCCGTGCGCCGACGGTGTTTGCCCACGGCTCGCAGGATCCCTTCGGCTCGCTCGAGGAGCTCGAGACGGCGCGAGCGTCGATTCCCGGGCCCACGACGCTGGTCGCCATCGAAGGAGCGGGCCACGGGCTCGGCCGTGGAACGCGCGCCCCCGAGCCTGCCCCGGAGACGATTGCGCGGATCGTCGACGCCTTCCTCTCGCTGGTCACCACGGAGGCGGTGCGCCATCGCCCTTGAGATCCACAGCGGCGGCGCGTCCGGCGCGCTGGCGCGATGACGCTGTCGCCCGCCGACCTTGGCGCGCGCCTGGACCGCATCCTCGCCTGCGCCGGGGGCCTCGTCGCGTCCGTGCCGATGCCCTACCTCGAGCACCGGTCAGCCGGCGGAGACCGCAGCCTCGGTGATCTCGCGTTTCACCTCTTCCGCTCGGCCTTGGCCTTCGCCGACGGGATGGATCTCGGGCGCGTTGCCCTCGGAGTGGCTCGCGCAGACGCGGCCGCCGGATCTCCAGGACGGCGACGCCGTCGCGCGCTACGGCGCCCTGGTGAGGGGACGGATCGCGGGCTGGTTCGAAGGCGCCGGGCCCGGGGAATACGCGCGCGTGATCGACCTCTCGGACGGGCCTCGGTCGGGGCGCGACCTGCTCGAGCGGACGACCACGGACGCCGCCCGGGCCTTGATCGAGCTCTACAGGATGGTCGACGAGCTCGGGATTACCCCGCCCGAGCCCCTGCCGGTCGCCGACCTGGAGGGTTTGCTGGGATCGCGCGGTCCCAAGGCCCGCGTGGACGAGAGCCGCTCATGACGTCGTTGTGGCCGTCGCCTGCGAGAGCGCGGGCGGATCGGGCGCGCGCACCACTCGGAAGCCGTAGTCCGAGTAGCGCAGCGCCGGGGGCAGGGACGAGCGATGGGCCACGGGGCTCCACGGGTCTTGATGGCGCCAGGCGCCGCCGCGGGAGATCCGTCGAGTGCCGTGATCAGGGCCTGTCGGATTTCGGTCGGGAGAGGCCGCGTAGTAGGCCGAGCCGTCCCAGTCGAGACACCACTCGTGACAGACACCCGAGAGCGCGGCGATGCCGAGCGGGTTCTCGGGCGCGTCGGTGACGAGCGGCGGACGCTCGAAGGTGCGCCGGGCCGGTCGGTCCTGCCCCCAGGGAAATCGCGCGTCCGGAAGTCCTCCGCGCGCCGCCTTCTCCCACTCCGCCTCGGTGGGAAGCCGATGCCGCGCGGTGGTCCTCGCCGACAGCCAGTCGCAGTACGCGACGGCCTCGAACCAGCTCGTGCCGACGACGGGTTGTGCCGGCTCGCCGAAGCGCGGGTCCGTCCACCACGGGGGCGGGGCCGCGCCCGTGTCCTCGAGGAACCGCGCATACTCGCGATTGGTGACGGGGAAGCGGGCAATGGCGAAGGCATCGGTCCAGACGCGGTGGCGCGGTCGCTCGCCCGGCAGGCCGTCGCCCCAGCCCATCCAGAACCAGCCCGCGCCGATCTCCACCATGGCCAGATCCATGCGACCGAGTATAATCAGGGCCTTGTTCAATCCCCATGGAGAGTGCACATGAACTTCGCTGACCGCATGTCCCGGCTCGGCACCGAGTCGGCGTTCGAGGTACTTGGCCCGCGCGCGCGCCCTCGAGCGTCAGGGCAAGGAGATCATTCATCTCGAGATCGGGGAGCCCGACTTCGACACCCCGGTCCACATCCGGGACGCGGGCAAGCGCGCGCTCGACGACGGCTTCACGCACTACGGGCCGGCCGCCGGATTGCCGGAGCTGCGCGAGGCCATCGCCAAGGACGTGGCGGCCACCCGGAACATCACCGTCACGCCGGACGAGATCGTGGTCACGCCGGGCGCCAAGCCCATCATGTACTTCGTGATCACTGCGCTCGTAAACCCCGGCGACGAAGTGATTTATCCGAATCCAGGGTTCCCCATCTACGAGTCCGTCATCAACTTCGTCGGCGGCGTCGGCGTGCCCATTCCGCTGCGGGAAGAGTCCGGCTTCGGCTTCGACCTCGATCTGCTCGAGAAGAAGGCGTCGGCCAAGACCAAGCTGATCGTCATCAATTCGCCCCAGAACCCGACCGGGGGCGTGCTCGAGGTGGATCAGCTCGGACGCATCGCCGACATCGCGCGCCGCTACCGCATCCCGGTGCTCACCGACGAGATCTACAAGTCCTTCCTGTACGACGGCGAGTTCGCGTCCATCACCCGCTTCCCCGGGCTCGAGGACCTCCTCATCATCCTCGACGGATTCTCGAAGGCGTACGCGATGACCGGCTGGCGGCTCGGCTATGGCGTGATGCCGACGCCGCTGGCGGAGCACGTGACCCGGCTGATGGTGAACTCGAACTCCTGCACGGCGGCCTTCACCCAGCTCGCCGGCATCGCGGCGCTGCAGGGGATCAGACGCCCGTGGCGACAATGGTGGCCGAGTTCAAGCGGCGCCGTGACCTCGTGGTGGCGGGCCTGAACCAGTTGCCCGGCGTCTCGTGCCGGCTGCCGCGCGGCGCTTTCTACGCCTTCCCCAATATCAAGGCGCTCAAGCGGCCGTCGAGCGAGGTGGCGGAGGCGCTCTTGCAGGAGGCCGGGGTGGCGACGCTCGCGGGCACGGCCTTCGGGGAGCATGGCGAGGGCTACCTGCGGCTCTCCTACGCGAACTCCGAGGCCAATCTACGCAAGGCGCTCGACCGCATGCGCCCCGTGCTGGCGCGCCTGGCGGGCGCGGCCTGGCGCGGCTGAGCGCGCGGCCGCGCGCCCCTGATGCCGACCGTCGCCCAGCTCGTCGTGGAGGGGCTGCGCCACGCCGGGGTGGCGCGCATCTTCGGCGTGCCCGGCGGAGGCTCGAACCTCGAGCTGATCGAGGCGGCGCGCGTCCAGGGGCTGCCCTTCGTGCTCTGCCACCAGGAATGGGCGGCGTGCATCATGGCCGCGGTCACCGGCGAGCTGACGGGGCGACCGGGCGCGGCGCTCTCGACCTTGGGGCCGGGCGTGACGGCCAGCGCCACGGGCCTGGCCTACGCCCGGCTCGACCGGGCGCCGATGATCTATCTGAGCGATCGGCACCCGGAGGCCACGCTCGGCTTCACCACGCATCAGGCGCTCGATCACGCGGCGCACCTCGGGCCCGTCGTCAAGGCGAGCCTGACGCTGGCCGCCGAATCGGCGAGCCACTGGGTGGCGCACGCCGCGCGGCTCGCGCTCGCGGAGCCGCGCGGACCCGTGCATCTCGACCTGCCGCGCGGATGTCGCCGACCGGCCGGCGCTCGGGCTCCGGCCGAATCCGGTGGCCCCGGCGGCGCTCGTCCCGAGACCCGCGCTGCTCGATCAGGCCGCCGCCATGATTCGCACGGCGCGGCGCCCGATCGTCGTGGCCGGGCTCGAGTGCCGCCAGTCCGAGGCCAAGTGGCTCCGCGCGTTCTGGCGAGGCGCTGCCGGCACCGCTGCTCACGACCTACAAGGCCAAGGGCGCGATCCCGGATCCGCATCCGCTGGCGATGGGCGTCTTCACGGGGGCGTGCTGGAAGAGGCGGTCGTGAGGCGCGCGGACCTGATCATCGCGCTCGGCCTCGATCTCGTCGAGCTGATTCCGCGGCGCTGGCCGTACTCGGCCCCGGTGCTGAGCCTCCGGCGCACGCCTTCGACCCATCCCGCGCTCGCGGCGCCGGGCGGCGGTACCTACTTCACGCCGGCGCTCGAGGTGACGGGTGACCTCGCGCTCATCCTCGAGGAGCTCGCCCCGCGCCTCGTCCGCGCGGATGCCCGCGCGGACTGGGACGTGGCCGAGGTGGACCGGCTGAGGCGCGAGCGCGCGAGCGCGCTCGGAGGTGCCCGTGCCCGGCCTGGCGCCGCACCGCGTGGTCCAGATCACGCGGGAGCTGATGCCGGCGGGGGCCATCGCCACCGTGGACGCGGGCGCGCACATGTTTCCCGCGACGGCGTACTGGCATGCGGTGGAGCCCGGCGAATGCCTCATCTCGAACGGCCTCGCCACGATGGGGTTTGCGCTGCCCGCGGCCATCGCGGCGCAGCTCGTTCACCCCGAGCGGCGCGTCGTGTGCTTCACCGGCGACGGCGGGCTTCTGATGGTGGTGTCGGAGCTCGAGACGGCCGCGCGGCTTCGCCTGCCCATCACCATCGTCGTCTTCGACGACGGGGCGCTGTCGCTGATCCAGGTCAAGCAGGAGCAAAAGGGGTATGTCGACACGGCGATGCGCCACGAGGGTCCGGACCTGGCGGCGCTGGCGCGGGCGTTCGGCCTCGCCGCCTTCGCGGCCTCCGACGAGGCCGGCCTGCAGCGCGCGCTCATCTCGGCCCTCGGCGTCCCCGGGCCGACCCTGATCGACGCGCGGATCGACGCGTCGGGCTACCGCCGGATGCTCGAGATCGTCCGCGGCGCGCCCGCCCCCGAGCGGCCCGACCGCAGGCGGGTGAGCGCGGGCGGCACCGGGGCATCTGCAGCAAACTGCCGGTCGCTACGCGATCGGCGGCAACGTATAATCCGCCCATGGGTTTCCTCTCCGCGAAGGACGAGCAGACGGTCGTGAAGGAGTTCGAGCGGCTCGCCGGTCCCGTCAGGCTCACGGTATTTGCCTCCGGACTCGGGCCCGAGACCAATGCCCAGGCCGTCGCCCTGATCAAGGAAGTGGCGGCGCTCGACGAGCGGATCTCGGTGGCGGTGCTCAATCCCCACATCGAGCGCGAGGAGGCCGCCGCCTACGGTATCGACGTGACACCCGCGCGTGGTCGTCGAAGGCGCGCGCGACTACGGGATTCGCTTCCTCGGTGTTCCCGCCGGCTACGAGTTCTCGAATCTGATCGACTCCATCATCGCCGTCTCGAGCGGGGAGGCCGGGCTGAGCGAGGACACCACGGCGGCGCTCGGCGGGCTCACCGAGGACGTCGTCATCAAGGTCTTCAGCACGCCGACCTGACCGCATTGCCCCCGGGCCGTGCGCCTGGCGCAGCACATGGCGATCGCGTCCCCCACATCACCGCGCAGTGCATCGACGCGACCGAGTTCCCCGAGCTGTCGCAGCGCTATCAGGTCATGGCCGTGCCCAAGATCGTGATCAACGACGCGGTCGAGTTCGAAGGCGCCCTCCCCGAGCGCGACTTTCTCGCCGCTGTCCTCAAGGCCGTGGCGCACGCCCGCGGCCGAGCCCGCCGGCGAAGGGGACGCGTAGGTGGACACGGCCCTCGGAGTGGGCGTGACGGTTGCCGCCGTGGCGGGCTACTTCGCGATCATGCGCTGGGTGCTTCCGCGGCTCGGCATCGAGACCTGAGCATCGCGCGCGTCCTGCTCCCGTGAGGAGCGCGTGCCCACGACGGACCAGCCCATGGAGCAACCGAAGGCCTGACTGATCTGCTCTTCGTCTACGGCACGCTGATGCGGGGCTTTCCGCTGCACCGGCTGCTGGAAAATGGTGCGCGCTGCGTCGGCACCGGTCAGGTCGCGGGACGGCTCTTCGACCTCGGCGCCTACCCGGGCGCGGTGAGCGACGCCCACGGGCGCATCGCCGGCGAGGTGTACGAGATCGGCGCGCCCGCGCTGTGGACGGTGCTGGACTCGGCCGAAGGACCCCAGTATCATCGCGGGGAGGTCGGCGTCAGAATGGACGACGGCGCCGAGCGGGTCGCCTTCATCTACTGGTACCGAGGCCCGCTTCGCGGCATCCCCATTCCGGGCGGCGATTACCGGGCGCATGCGCCCGCGCGGTCCATCCACCACGATCCGAGAGCCTAGGAGGCCATCATGCCGGTCGAGCCCGCAGTGCTCGTGAAGGACGATCAGGACCACCTGATCCACCCGCTCCATCACCCGAGCGATCACCTGGAGCCGATGGTGTACGTCCAAGGCCGCGGGGCCACGATCACCGACATCCAGGGCAGGGAGTACATCGATGGCCTGGCCGGCCTCTGGAACGTGAACGTCGGGCATGGAAGGGAGGAGCTGGCTCAGGCCGCCTTCGATCAGATCAAGCAATTGGCCTACTTCTCCGCCTATACCGGCTCGACCAATATCCCGGCCGTCCAGCTCGCCTCCAAGCTCATCTCGCTCGCCTACCCGAACATGCAGGCGGTGTTCTTCACCTCGGGCGGCGCCGAGTCGAACGAGTCCGCGTTCAAGACGGCGCGCTTTTACTGGAAGACGCAGGGCAAGCCCGACAAGGTCAAGGTCATCGCGCGCACGCTGGCCTATCACGGCGTCACGCTGCAGGCCATGAGCGCCACCGGCATGTCGCCCTACTGGAAGATGTTCGAGCCGCGCGTCCCGAACTTCCTCCACGTGCCGACCTGCTATCCGTATCGCCAGGAGGGCGCCAAGCCCGGCGAGACGGCGGGCCAGACCGCGGCGCGGCTCCTCGAGGAAGCCATCCTGCGCGAGGGGCCGGACACGGTGGCCGCCTTCATCGCCGAGCCCATCCACGGCGGCGGCGGCGTGCTCTACCCGACCGACGACTACTTCCCGCTCGTGCGCCAGGTCTGCGATCGGCACAAGGTGCTCTTCATCGCCGACGAGGTCATCACCGGCTTCTGCCGCACGGGCAAGTGGTTCGCGCTCGAGCACTGGAACGTGCTGCCCGACATCATGTCGTTCGCCAAGGGCGTCTCCTCGGGCTATCTCCCGCTCGGCGGCATCATGGTGTCGAAGGCGATCAAGCAGGCGATGGACGAGGTGAAGCCGGAAGACCGCTGGATGCACGCCTACACCTACTCGGGGCATCCCGACGTGCTGCGCGGTCGGGCTCAAGAACATCGAGATCATGGAGCGCGAGCGGCTCTGGGAGCGCGCCGCCGCCATGGGCAAGCGGCTGCACGACAACTTGCACGCCGCCTTCGGCGACCACAAGCACGTGGGCGATATCCGAAGCGGCAGGGGCTCCTCGCCGCGATCGAGCTGGTGGAGGACAAGGCCACCAAGGCGTCCTTCGCCGCGGACAAGAAGGTGGGGCCACGCGTGCTGCAGGAGATGGCCAAGCGCGGCGTCATGACGCGCGCCCGGCTCGAGCACATCTTCTTCTCGCCGCCGCTCGTGATCAGTGAGGCCGAGGTCGACCGCCTCGTCTCCGTCACGCGCGACGCCCTCAAGGCGGTGACCGGAGTCTGAAGCAGGACTGCTGAAGAGGCCACTCTGCTTCGCTGGCATTCGACGCCGCCTCGAGCGTATCGCTCTGGCTGAGCTGCGGCCAGCCGAGCACCAGCCGCTGGAGGCTCTGGCGCATCCCGCGGCCTTTGCTCCGGCTAGTCGCTGAGGCCGGGAGAGGGCACGCCCTGGCTCGCTCGACGGCCGCCGACTTCATCTCTGTCTTCGCCGGTCAATCCCTGCGGATCAGGCGTCGAGGCGCTGCTCGAGCGCCGCGATGCGGGCCTGGAGGGCCGCGACGTGCTGTTTGAGATCCGCCAGGTCGCGCTCGATGATCTCCCGCCGCTCGTGCTCGTCCGTCAGGCGCGCCTCGATGCGGCGTAGCGCCTGCGTGATCGCGAGGTATTCCTGATCGAGCCGCTCGAGGCGACGGTAGATCTCGTCGAAGTGTCCGAGCATCTCGCCGCGCAGCTCGGTGATCCGGGCGTCCACCGCGTCGATCCGCCGACCGAGCTCGCCAAGCTGATGGGCGACCTCGCCAAACCGCCGGTCGATCTCGCCAAACCGCCGGTCGATCTGGTCGAAGCGCTGGTCCATCTGCGCGAAGCGCTGGTCGATTGGGCGAAGCGCTGGTCGAGGTCGGGGTCGTGAAGCGCTGGTCGAATCGGGCGAAGCGCTGGTCCATCTGGTCGAAGCGCTGGTCCATCTCGGAGAACCGGCGCGTGAGGAGGTCGACGAGCTGCTCATGCTCGCTGGACGCATGGGTCATCTCTACCTCAGGCCGATCTGTCGTTCAAGTGTGTCCGCACGTGGACACCGGAGGATGTACCTCGGCCCGCCCCTGGGCTAGAATCGGCGGCATGACAGGCCAGGACATCAGAAGCTTCGTCGCCGCGTATGAGCGTGCCCACCCCGGCGAGGTGGTGCGCGTCGAGCGATCCCGTGTCGATCGAGTACGACGTGATGGCGCTCGTGCTCGAGTACGAGCGGCGGCGCCGCTATCCGATCCTCTTCTTCGACAAGGTCGGCGACTCCGGCATCCCGGTCGTGTGCAATGTCGTGGCGAGCCGCGGCGCGCTCGCCTTCGCCCTCGGCGTTCCCGAGCGCGCCCTCGCCGCGGAGTACGCGCGCCGGATCAAGGATCACCTGAAGCCGGTCGTGATCTCCGACCCGGCATTCCGGCATCGCGTGGTCACCGGCGCGGACGTCGATCTGAGCGCGCTGCCCATCCCGACCTACTTCCCCGGCGATGCCGGCGCCTACTTGACGGCGGGCATGCTCGTCGCGCGCGATCCCGATACCGGCGTCGAGACGGAGGGCTATCACCGCTTCCAGGTGAAGGGGCGGAACCGGATGGGGGTCAGCCTTCACTCGCGGCGGCGGATGTTCGAGTATCAGCGGCGGGCCGAGGCCAGGGGCAGGCGCTGCCGTGCGCGGTGGTGCTCGGACTGCACCCGCTCGTCTCGATGGGCTCGCTCGCGTACCCGCCCGCCGACGTCGGCAAGTTCGAGGTGGTCGGCGGCCTCTTCGGCGAGCCGCTGCAGGTGGCGGCGTGCGCGACCATCGATCTCCATGTGCCCGCCGCCGCCGAGATCGTCATCGAGGGCGAGATCCTGCCCGGCGAGCGCGAGCCGGAGGGCCCGTTCGGCGAGTTCACCGGGTACTTCTCGCGGCGGAGCACGGAGCACGTCTTCGTCGCGCGCGCCATCGCGATGCGGGAGCGGCCGTGGTTTCAGTCGATCGGCTCGGGGCGGGCGGGCGATCACATCACGACGCTCGGCCTGGTTCGCGAGGCCGAGATCCTGAACGCGCTCGGCCGCGTGATCCCGAACGTCAAGGCGGTGCACGTGCCGCTCTCGGGCGCGTCGTCCTTCACGGCGTTCGTCTCGATCAGGCAGAGCGAGACCGGGCGAGGCCAAGCACGTCATCCCGATCGTGCTCGGCGTGGACCACTATCTGAAGCTGGTGGTCGTGGTGGACGACGACGTCGACGTCTTCGACGAGTCGGACGTCCTGTGGGCGGTGGCCACGCGCATGCAGGCCGATCGCGACCTCGTGTCGATCGCGGGCAGCCTGGGCGCGATGCTCGACCCGAGCGCCGACGACCGCGGCATCACCGCGAAGCTCGGCATCGACGCCACGCGCCCGTTCGGGTTGCCCTTCGCCGAGAAGCTGGTGATGCCGCAGGAGCGCATGGACTGGGCCCGCGCCCTGGCCGAGAAGCTGACGGGAGGATGACCGGCCCGCATGACGCGACCCGTGGTGATCTATGACGGGGCCTGTGGGCTCTGCCAGGGTGGCATCAAGTGGATCTCGCGCCGCGCGGTGCGGGGCGAGCTCGAGTTCCTGCCCTGCCAGTCCGTCGAGCGGCGCGCGCGCTTTCCCGCGCTGGAGGAAGCGCGCTGCATGGAGGCAATTCACCTCGTGCTCCCCGACGGGCGGGTGCTCGCCGGCCACGCCGCCATTCCCGAGATCCTGCGCCACTTGAACGGCTGGCGCCGGCTCGCGGCGCTCTTTCGCTTGCCCGGCATGCGGTGGCTCGCCCCGTCGTCTACGCGTGGATTGCCCGCCATCGCTACCAGATCTCCTGCCTCCTGGGCCGCGCACATTGATTGAGGCTTGACAATACCACTCGTCATGTGAGTAGTATAGTCGGCACCTGAGGAGGTGCTGAATGAACGCCGTGGAACGAATCCTTCAGGACGATTTGAATCTGCCTCGTCGATCGTCTCGCCGCCGTGACCGCCGAATGCGCGGAGCATCGCCCGTCCGTTCAAGCCCAGCTCGACAGGGCGGAGGCGCGGCTCTCGATCCTCCGCCAGGAGCTGGTGCGGGGCTATGCGGAGTGGCGTGAGGCCCTCGAGGAGTGTGGCGACCTCTGGGCGATGGCCGCGCTCGCCGCCGATCAGCCGTCGGAGCCGGGCTTGCGCGCGGCGTGATCGCCGCCGAGGAGCCGGCTGAGCCAGCCGCTGCGGGGCGGCGGCGCTTGCAGACAGGCTCGGGCATAGGCGGCCCGGTGCGTCTCGAAGCGCTGCCAATAGTCGGGAAGCTCGCGGGCGAGGAGCACCTGGCCGGCGAGGAGCGGCTCGGACTCGCCCGCCGCGGTCTCCACTCGCTCGAGCGCCGCCCTCTGATGCGCGCCGAGCTCGGCATGAAATGCCGAGCGGAGATGGGCGAGGAGCGCGCGGGAGATCTCCTCGAACTCCCTGCGATCCGCCGCGCTGTCGGTGTCGGGAGCGGGACGGCCATGATGCCGGCGAACCTCCACCATCAACCCGAGGCCGGCCATTTCCACCGCCTCCTGGATGCGCTCGCGGAGCTGCGCCTGGATGCGCTCGAGGAGCCCTCGCGGGTCGCCGTGCTGATGGCCGAACGCCCCGTGGAACGCGCTCTCGGTCATGGCGCGCCGAGCATGCGGGCCAGTCCCAGAGCGAGGGGCTCCGGCATGATCCCGAGGTCGCGATAGAAGCGCGAGGGATCGGTGACGCTCTCCTCCTCCAGCATCGTGAGCTGGTCCGTGGTCACGGGGTAGAAGGGGAGCCAGCCGACCGCGCGCGTGGCGAGCTTCACCGCGCCGAGCGGCACATGGACCTTGCGCACCGTGGCGCGACCCAGCGCCGCGCCGATCTGGTCGAGGATCTCCACCAGGCGGTAGGGCTGGGGACCGGCCACGTCGTACGTCTGCCCGACGCTGAGCGGGTTGCGCAGCGCCTGGACGAATCCCTCGGCGACCTGCTCCACCGCGATGGGCTGGAGGCGGTAGTTCCCGTCGCCGAGCACGGGCACCACCGGGTAGCGGCGGATCATGGTCGCCAGGACGGAAATGAACTCGTCGCCGCGCCCGAAGATGATGGAGGGCCGGAAGATCGTCCAGTCGGTGTCGCTCGCGCGGACGGCCTCCTCGGCCTGCCACTTCGAGCGGTGATAGGCGGAGCGGGCGTCCGGCCGGGTGCCGAGGGCGCTCATCTGCACGTAGCGCTTCACGCCAGCGGCCTTGGCCACCGCCAGCATGTTCTCGGTCGCGCGGACGTGCAAGCGGTCGAACGTGACGCCGCGCGCGCGGTGCTCGCGGATGATGCCGACCAGGTTCACGATGGCGGCGCAGCCCTCCGCGCAGGAGACGAGCCCGTCCGGCCGCAGCACGTCCCCGGGGACGCGGTCGATCGACTCGAACCCCTTGAGGTCGCTTTCCGAGCCCGGGCGAACCAGACAGCGAACCAGGAAGCCGCGACTGGCGAGCGCGCGCACGACGTTCCTGCCGACGAACCCGGTGCCTCCGGTGACGAAGATGCGCTGCATGACGAACGAATCGTAGCATGTCGCCTCGGATTTTCCGGAGGCGAGCCCGTCCTGTATATCATGAAGGCCATGCAATGGCGGTGCGCCGTGCTCGCGATCCTGGTATTGCTGTCGACCGGCGCCGCGGCCTTCGCCCAGAGCGCCGCCTCCGCCGCCGCGCTCGCTCCCGCGGTGGCGCTCGCGATCGACGCCGCCGCGCGCGATGCCGTCGCGGTGGGCGATGTGCCGGGAGCGGTCGTGGTGGTCGGACAGGACGGTTCCGTGCTCTACCGCCGCGCGACCGGATCGCGCGCGCTGGTCCCGGCGGTCGAGCCGATGACCATCGACACGGTGTTCGACGTCGCCTCGCTGACCAAGGTCGTGGCGACGATGCCCGCGGTGCTCGCGCTCTGGGAAGAGGGGCGCGTCGATCTCGACGCCCCCTCGGGCGCTATCTCAAGGAGTTCGCCGGACCCGCCTTTCGCGAGGTGCACCATCCGCCGCCTGTTGACGCATGCGTCCGGGCTCTCCGATCTGCCGCGCCGCGAGGCCATGGCACGCGGCTTTCCCGAGGCGGCGGCGCTGCAGGCAAAGGCGGGCTCGCGTCCGCGCCCGGATCGACCTTCGTCTACAGCGATGTCGGGTTCATCCTGCTCGCCGAGGTGGTCCGCCGCGTGAGCGGGGAGCCCCTCGACCGGTACGCTGCAGAAGCGGTTCTACGGGCCGCTCGGGATGCGCTCGACGGCGTTCCGGCCTCCGGCCGCCTGGCGCCCGCGCATCGCGCCCACCGAGGTGATCGACGGCGGCCCCCCTTCGCGGCATCGTGCACGACGGCAATGCGCGGCTCCTGTCGGGGTGGCGGGCCACGCCGGGCTGTTTTCCACGGCGGATGATCTGGCGCGGTTCAGCCGGATGCTGCTCGAGGGAGGAACCCTCGACGGCCACCGCTACCTGAAGGAGTCGACGGTGCGGGCGATGTTCACGCCCCACGTGATCGGCGAGACCACGCGCGGCCTCGGCTGGGACATGTCCTCGGCGTATTCGCGCACGCTCGGATCGCTTCTTCCCCGAGGGCTCCGCCGGCCATACCGGGTTCACGGGGCCGTCGATGTGGCTCGATCCGGTGAGCCGCCGGTACGTGATCATCATGACCAATCGCGTGCACCCGAGCGGGAAGGGCTCGGTGGTGGAATTGCGCCGTCGCATCAGCGCCGCCGTGGGCCCGGGTTCGACAGCGCCCGGCGAGCCGCTGGCCGTCGCGGCGACGGGCGACGGGGAGGGCCCGCGACGGTATGGCCGACCTGGCCCGCGGGGACGACGCTGACCGGGTCTCGACCGTCTCGTGGCGGAGCACTTCGCCCGACTCGCCGGTCGCTCGGTCGGGCTCGTGACCAACCACACCGGCGTCGACGCGCGGGGCCGCCGGGGCATCGACCTCCTGGCCTCCGCGAACGGCGTGAAGCTCCGGGCGATCTTCTCACCCGAGCACGGCCTCGACGGCAAGGTCGACGCCAATGTGCCGCACGGGCGCGACGCCGCGACCGGTCTTCCAGTGTGGAGCCTCTACGGACCGACGCGGCGGCCGTCGCCCGAGATGCTCGCCGGCATCGACACCATCGTCTTCGACGTGCAGGACGTGGGCGCGCGCTACTACACCTATCTCGCCACCCTCGTGTACGTGCTGGAAGAGGCGGCGCGGCGGGGCATCGCGGTGGTCGTCCTGGACCGGCCCAATCCCATCACCGGCCGCATCGTCGAGGGCCCCGTCATGGACCCGGACTTGGTGTCGTTCACCGCGCCGTATCCGATCCCGGTGCGCACCGGGATGACGATCGGCGAGTTCGCCCGGATGGTGGTGGGCGAGCGCAAGCTGCCGGTGAGCCTCACCGTGGTCCCCCTGGAGAACTGGGATCGCGGGCAGTGGTTCGATCAGACGGGACTGCCGTGGAACGATCCCTCGCCCAATATCCGCTCCACGCTCCAGGCCCTGCTCTATTCGGGCATCGGCCTCCTCGAGGCGACGAACCTGTCGGTGGGGCGCGGCACCGAGATGCCGTTCGAGGTGATCGGCGCGCCGTGGATCACGAATCCTCAAGAACTGGCCGATGCGCTCAACCGCAAGGACTTGCCCGGCGTGCGGTTCGAGCCGGTGCGCTTCACGCCCACCTCGAGCGTCTATGCCGGGCAGGCCGTCGGCAGGCGTGCGGTTCGTGGTCACCGATCGCGAGGCGATCCGGCCGGTGACGGTGGCGCTCGCGCTGGGGCGGGAGCTGGTCGATCGGTACTCCTATTTTCGCCCCGCGGCGATCCAGAACCTGCTCGTGAACCGCGCGACGATGTGGGCGTTCCTGCGGGGCGAGCCGCTCTCGCGCATCATGAGCTGGGGGAGCCCTCGCGAGCGACCTTCCTCCAGCGGAGGGCCCCGTACCTGATGTACTAGAGCGAAGATAAGGGCCCATCTGCTTCGTTGGCGCCCTCGACCGCACGCTCAACGTACAGGAGTACGCCTCGCGTGCGGCCATCGGGCGCCGCCTCGCAGCTGAACCCTTCGTCTCGCTCTAGCCGGTGTTTCTCCGACGGGCCTCTAGGGGCCCGGGCTCACGTACCGCTCATCGGGATGACGGTCGAAGTGGGCGAGCCAGTAGGCGATGTCCTGCTCTACCGCCTGGATGCGGGGAGGCGCTGACGGTCGAAGCCCTTGGCGCGCGGTGCCGGGGCGGGGCCGCCGCTCACCATCAGGATGGCGTCGTGGCGGTACGTCGAGCGATCGACCTGGCCCGCGACGACCCAGGCGACCTCGCGAGGGTAGGCGCCCATCGGAAGGGCGAGTGTGCGAGGGCGATAGCCGGGGACGTGGCGCTGGATCCAGTCCTGGGCCGAGGCGACCTGCTGGCGCACCACGGACTCCGGGTAGCGGCTGAGCGTGGCGTGCCAGAGCGTGTGGTTGCCGATCTCGTAGCCGCGGCTCGCCAGGTACTGGAGCTTGCGGGTGGCGAGCTCGGGCTGGTCGAAGAGGCGGTTGGGCCGATCGGCGCCCGGCAGGACGTAGAACGTCGCGGCGTGGCCGAACCCCGGGTGCTCGCGCTCGAAGGCCTCGAGGATGCCCACCGCGCAGTCCGGGTCCAGCACCCAGTCGCCATTGCGCTCGAGATAGCGAAACTGGCCGGGCGAGGAATCGTCGAAGGTGAGGATCACCGGTGAGGTCCCGCGCGGCAGGCGGATCGCCCCGTCGAGGTAGTCGTTGAGGGCCACCAGTCGATAGCCGCGCTCCCAGAGCGCGCGGAGGTCGCGGCGGAAGTTCTCGGGGGTGCGCGTCCAGCGGCCTTCGGGGCGGTCGATCTTGTGGTACTCGAGGATCATCACGCGCCCGAGCTCGTTCGGCGCCAGCGGCTCGGCGGACGCGGCACCGGCCAGGAGCAGCCCGGCAGCGACGAGCAGGGGATGCGGCTCACGCCTAGCCGGGTGGCCTCTTCACGGCGACGGGCTTCGGCACGGCTACCGTCTTCAGGTACGGCCCTCGTCTTCGGTACGGCTACCGTCGTCGGTACGGCCCCCGTCGTCGGTACGGCTACCGTCGTTGGCACGGCCCCCGTCTTCGGCGAGAGCGCCTGCGCCGTATAGTCGTTGCGCGGGTTCCAGAGCATGAAGCCCATGCCGCCGCCGTCAGACGCCCCCTTGATCTGGGCCCGGATCTCGCGCGTGCCGAAGATGCGCCGGTCGAACGCATAGTCGCGGAAGTCCTGAAGCCACGGCCGCACCTGCACCGCCGTGTGCTGGGTGCGCTGGCGGATCAGGCGCACGCTCTCGCGAACGACCTCGTAGGGTGCATCACCGGGTTGCGGAAGCCGGGGATGCCGAGGTGATAGCCGGACGGGTAGACCATGGGGCAGATGTAGTCGAGGTGCGGCGCCAGCTCTTCGACCCGCTGGCCGATGTCGGTGTCATTGGCGTTGAAGGCGGTATAGCCGAAGACGTCCGCGCTCAGGAACGCGCCGGTCGGGCCCAGCTCGCGGCGCGCCTTGGCCAGGAAGCCCGCGATGGCGGGCAGGCGGGTGGCCGACGTATTCGGCTGCGCGTAGGCGGCCGCGGACAGCCGGCCGTCGGTGGGGAAGCGCACGTAGTCGAACTGGACCTCGTCGAAGCCCTTGGCGACGGCTTCCTTCGCGATGGCGATGAGGTAGTCCCACACCTCCTCGCGGAACGGATCGACCCAGGCGAGCTTCTCGTTGTCGATCCACGGCTTGCCGGTGCGGGTATCGATGATCGCGAGATCCGGGCGGTGCTTCGCCAGCACATTGTCCTTGAAGGCGACGATGCGCGCGATGGTGTAGATGCCGCGCTCGCGGAACGACCGGAGCATGCCGTCGAAGTCCTTGATGATGACGGGCCCGAGGGCACCGGCCTCGAGCGCTGCCGGCACCTCGGTGCGGTAGGGGATCAGCCCGCGGTCGCCCTTGACGTCGATCACGACGGCATTGAGCTCCGTCCGGTCGACCAGCTCGAGCACGCGGTTCCGGATGCTGGGCTCGGCGATGCCGTAGTAGGTGAGATAGGCGGCGCGGATGCTCTTTGGCTTGAGCGCGACGGCGACATGGAGGCCCACCGCGGGAACGCGGCGCAACTCGTAGCCGGGCGCCTTGACGATGAGCGTCGCGTCGCCCGGGATCTCGAGGGCGAAGCGCCCCTCGGCGTCCGTCACCGCCTCGAGCTGGCCCGCCCAGACGGAGGCACCCCGGAGCGGTGTGCGCCGGTCGGCGTCGAGCACCGTCCCGCTGATGCGCTGAGACGCCGGAGGGTCTCGGCACGCGGGCTGGCCGGGGCCACGTCGGGCGCCGGCACGCCGGGCGTGGGCTGCGGCGCGGCGGAGACGGGGGCGCTGATCGCCGGCGGTGTCCGGGTGAGCGCGAGATCGGCGGTGAACCCGAGGAGCGACGCGAGCACCAGGCCGGCGCCGTAGACGGCCGGCCGGCGTCGATGCTCGCGCTGATTGCGATCTTCGTCCATTGATGAGCTTGTCTCGACCCTAAGCTTTAGATCGTCGCAGCCCCAAGGAAATTCTGCGGCGTGGGCTACAATGACCGCCATGGTCACCCATGGACAATTCTTGTTCGGCTGCGAGACGGCGCGGCGGCGGTCGTTCACGGTGAACGGGCTCACGCTCAATGCGCTCGAGTGGGGCGAGCCGGGCCGGCCCGCGCTCTGCTTCCTGCACGGCGGCTCGGCGCACGCGCACTGGTTCGACGGGGTGGCGCCCGCTTTCGCCGACCGCTACCACGTCGTCTCGCTCGACCAGCGCGGTCACGGCGCGAGCGACTGGTCGCCCGCCGCCGCGTATGCGACGCCGGACTTCGCCGGCGACCTCCTCGGCGTGGCGGATGCCCTCGGCTGGGAGCGGATGACGCTCGCCGGCCACTCGATGGGCGGGCACAACGCGATGGCCTTCGCGGCCTGGCATCCCGAGCGGCTCTCCGCCCTCGTCATCATCGACAGCCGGCCGTCCCTGCCGGGGACCGGCTCGACCGGATGCACCAGCGCGGCCACCGGGGCCCCCGGCGCCACGAGGCCCTCGCGACGGCGCTCGCGAGCTTCCGGCTCTTGCCCCGCGAGACGGTGGCGGCGCCCGCGCTCCTCGAGCACATGGCGCGGGAGGGCATCGTCGAGCGAGACGGGCGCTTCATGTACCGCTTCGATCCCCAGGCCAATGGCGCGCGCCGCCCCACCGACAACTGGCCGCTCCTCGAGCGCATCGCCGCGCCCACCCTGATCGTGCGGGGCGAGCATTCGCCGATCCTGCCCCCGGCGATGGTGGAGGACATGGTGCGGCGCATCCCCGACGTGCGCGTCGTGGAGATTCCCGGGGTGTATCACCACCTGGTGCTGGATGCCCCCGAGGCGTTCACTGCCGTGCTGGAGGGCTTTCTCGCCGAGGTGGGGAAGGCGCAGTAGCCGAGGGAGAGCAGGCAGCAGCAGGCAGGCGAGAAGCGGTCAGTCCCGGATCCAGGACTCGGCCGCCGGGATGCTCCAGACGATGACGGGCTCGGCCGGCGCACTGCGAAGCGCCGCGGCTTCGGGTTCGGCCGCGGCCCCGGGGCTCAACCGGAGCAAGTCCTCGACGTCGGCCCGCCGGTAGAGCCGCTGCCGCTTGATGCCCTGCCGGTAGCTCTTGAGCACGCCGCGGCTCACGTAGGCATAGAGCGTCGCGCGCTTCACGCCGAGCCGCCGCGCCGCCTCCTCCCCGTCAGATACTCCTCGTCGCCGAGCACGATCATCGCAGGCCCTCATCCTACCAAGTCGGCGCGCGCGCGGCACTCGCCGATCCGGCTTGATCTTGTTGGATCAATCTAAATCAATTATAATCAATCTTCGTAGATACCGTCATAAACCAACGAGGAGGACGGCCATGCAGACGCAGGCGCTCTGGAAGGACGGGCTCGAGGACGTGATCGCGGCGCGGTCGGCCATCTGCCAGGTGGATGGCGCGGAGGGACGCCTCTACTACCGGGGCTACGAGATCGGCGAGCTCGCGGCGGGGGCGAGCTTCGAGGACGTGACGTATCTGCTCTGGTTCGGCGAGCTGCCCGAGCCCGCGGAGGCGGCGGCCTTTCGCGGCGCGCTCGCGGCCGCGCGCGACCTGCCCGAGCCCGTGCTCGCGCTCTTGCGGGGACTGCCCCGGGACTGCCACCCCTCGACGCCCTCCGCACGGCGGTGTCGCTGGCCGCCGCCTTCGATCCGGACACGCGCGCCGGGGACGAGGCCGCCAATGTGCGCAAGGCGCAGCGGCTGGTGAGCCTCGTGCCCGCCACCGTCGCGGCATGGCAGCGGATCCGAACCGGCCGCGAGCCGGTGGCCGCGCGGCGGGACCTCTCCCACGCCGCGCACTTCCTCTATCTGCTCGAGGGACGGGAGCCCACCCCGAGGTGGCGCGGGTGCTGGACCTCGTCCTCAATCTTCACGCCGACCATGAGCTGAACGCGTCGACGTTCGCGGCGCGCGTGGCCGTCGCCACCCTGGCCGATCTGCACGCCGCGGTGACCGCCGCCGTCGCGACGCTCAAGGGCCCGCGCCACGGCGGCGCCAACGAGGACGTCCTCGCGATGCTGCTCGAGATCGGCGATCCGGCCCGCGCGGAGGCATTCGTCGAGGCGCGTCTGGGCGCGCGCGGGGCGCTGTCCCGGCGCGAGCGCTCGGACCCGCGCGCCCGCATCCCCGGCTTCGGCCACCGCGTCTACAAGGTGGACGACGCGCGCGCCCGCGTGCTGCGCGGCATGGCCAAGTCCATGGCCGAGGCGACGGGCCGCGAGCGGCTCTTCGAGGTGGCGGAGCGCCTCTACGACAGCATGCGGGCGCGGACCAGCCTGCCCGTCAACGTGGACTTCTTCTCCGCGGTGGTCTACGACGCGCTCGGGATCCCGCCCGATTTCTGCACGTCGATCTTCGCGGTGGGCCGCGTCGCAGGCTGGTGCGCGCACGCGCTCGAGCAATACGCAGACAACCGCCTAATCCGCCCCGCGCGGACTGCACAGGCCCCAACCCCGACGCTCACGGCCCACCGATAGCGCCCGCCCGCCGCGCGCCAACGGCGCCAGGGCGGCAGGCGGTGGAGGCAGCCGCGAGGCGGCGCCCGAGGCAGCCGGCGAGGCGTGTCGCTCACGTTGAGCCGGCGGCCGAGGGCGCCGCCGAGCGATGGCGCCGCAGCCGCCAGGTGCGCAGCGAGAAAGGTCCAGCTGCGAGGCGGCGCCCGAAGGCAGCCGGCGAGGCGTAGTCGCTCTACGTTGAGCCGGCGGCCGAGGGCGCCAACGAAGCAGATGGGCCATACCCGCCGCGCTGCGCCAGGCCGCCGAGGGCGCCAACGAAGCAGAGTGGGCCTCTACTCCGCCGCGCTGCCGGGGTCGGGGAGGTGGGCTTCGGCGAAGCCCTTTGATCGCAGCAGGCAGGCGTCGCAGAGGCCGCAGGCGCGCCCGTCCGCTTCGGGCGCATAGCAGGACCAGGTGAGGGAGAAGTCGACGCCGAGCTCGCGGCCGCGGCGGATGATGTCGGCTTTGCTGAGCGCGATGAGCGGGGTGTGGATGCGGAAGCGACTGCGGCCTTCGACGCCGGCCCGGGTCGCCAGGTTGGCGAGGTGCTCGAAGGCGGCGATGTACTCGGGGCGGCAGTCGGGGTAGCCACTGGCGTCGAGGACGTTGACGCCGATGAAGATGTCCTGCGCGCCGTTCACCTCGGCCCAGGCGAGGGCATGGCTCAGGAAGATGGTGTTCCGGGCCGGGACATAGGTGACCGGGATGCCGGTGCCGATGGCCTCGGCGGCGCGCGCCTTGGGGACGGGGATGTCGGCGGTGAGGGCGGATCCGCCGATCGCGCGCAGGTCGAGGCGCAGCGTGAGATGCGCCGTGGCGCCGAGCGCGGCGGCCACCCGTCTGGCTGACTCGAGCTCGCGGGCGTGGCGCTGGCCGTAGTCGAAGGAGAGCGCGTGGCACTCATAGCCCTCGGCGCGCGCGACGGCCAGCGCGGTGGTCGAGTCGAGCCCGCCCGAGAGGAGCACGACGGCGCGCGGCGCCATCACACCCTCGCCGCGCGCCCCAGGTCATGACGTGCAGCCTCGGGGAGAAGCGGAAGCCATGGCGCTTGCAGGCCTCGATCACCCACGGCGAGCGCTCGATCAGCTCGTCCCGCCGGAGGGCCTCGGGTTGGAGCAGGATGCGCTCGCGGGGCAGCGCGAAGCGCTCGGCCAGGCGGAGCGCCTCGGCGAGATCCTCCTCGCCCGCCACCACGAACTTCCACCACGCGTGGTACTCGAGGAAGCGGCGAATGGCCGCCGGGTTGATACGCCGGCCCTCTTCCACGCCCGATGCCGCCAGCTTGACCGAGACGTTCCACTGGATCTCCCGGCCTGACCGCACAGGGGGCTCGACCGTGCCGGACGTCTCGACCTCGATCTCGAATTGCTCATTCTGCAAGGCAGTTACGAGCGGGTAGAAGAGAGAAGACTCGAGGGGCTCCCCGCCGGTGATGACGACTCGGCGGCACGGGTATGAGCGCGCCTGGGACATCAGCCCGTCGAGATCGACGGCGCGTCCCGCGGCCGGGTCCCAGGAGTACTTCGTATCGCACCACTGACATCCGACCGAGCAGCCCTGCAGGCGGATGAAGACAGCCGGAAGCCCGGCGGTCGGACCTTCGCCCTGGATCGAAAGAAGATCTCGGCGATGCGGCCGCCTATCGCGCTTGAGCTCGACATCTCACGCGATGCCGGTGTGCACGGTCACCGTGCCCATGCCGAGGCGCCGGTAAGTCACGCCCCGGAGGCCGACCTTCTCCATGAGGCGCGACAGCTCTGCCGGGGTGACGAAGCGGTCCACCGACTGCGGCAGATAGGTATAGGCCTCGCGGTCGCCGCCGACGAGCTGGCCGACGCGCGGCACCACGTGGTGGAAGTAGAAGCGGAACAGCGGGGTGAAGCCCGGCAGCGTCGACTGCGTGATCTCGAGCGCGACGACCCGTCCGCCCGGGCGGGTGACCCGCTTCATCTCCCTGAGCCCTTGCTCGAGGTCGGCCAGGTTCCGCAGCAGGAACGCCGACGTCACGCAGGCGAACGCGCGATCCGCGAAGGGCAGCCCGAGCGCGTCGGCGGCGCGCGAGGCGGACCCGGCCGGGCGCGGCCGCGCGCTTCACCTTCTCGCGCGCCACCTCGAGCATGCCGAGCGAGAAGTCGGCGCCGACGACGACGCGATGGGGATGGACGCGGCGCAGCTCGAAGGCGAGATCGCCGGTCCCGGTGGCGAGGTCGAGCGCCGGCCCCGGCGGGCTGGGGATGGTCTGCCGCGCGGCCACGCGCCGCCACGCGTGGTGCATGCCGAAGGTCATGAGCCCGTTCATCAGGTCGTAGCGCCGGGCGATGCGCGAGAACATGGCGCCGACGAAGCGCGCCTTGTCGGAGCCGTCGCCGAGGCGGGGTGCGCTCGCGCGTGCCGCGCTCTGCTCAGCATCCTGTCCTCGTAGACGTAGCGTCCGGCGAGGACCGCGGCGAGCAGGATCACCGCGATGTAGCCGTTGACGTTGAAGAAGGCCACGTCGAGCCGCGAGAGATCCACGGGCGACACGAGCGAGTGCTCGTAGACGAGGAGGGCGGCGACCACGAGCACGCCGACCCAGTAGAGGATCCCGAGCCCCATCACCCAGCCGAGGAGCGCGAAGGCGGCGACGGTGAGCAGATGGCAGAGCTTGGCCAGGTCGAGCGCGGGCTTGATCCCGAAGCGCGCGGGAATCGAGTGCAGCCCCGCGGCCCGGTCGAACGCCACGTCCTGGCACGCATAGACCAGGTCGAAGCCGGCGATCCACACGGTGAGCGCGAACCAGAGGACGAACACCGGCGGGTCGAAGCTGCCGCGCACGGCGATCCACCCCCCGCCGCGGCGATGCCGTCGGTGAACCCGAGGATGAAGTGCGACAGCCACGTGAAGCGCTTCGTGTAGGAGTAGCCGATGAGGAAGAGCGCGGCGAGGGGAGCGAGCGCCAGGCAGAGCGGGTTCAGCATCCACGCGGCGATGAAGAGGAGCGCCGCGGATGCGGTGGCCGCCGCCCCGACCTCGAGCGGCGAGAGGAGCCCCGCCGGCAGGTGCCGCCCGGCCGTGCGCGGGTTGGCGGCGTCGAGGAAGCGGTCGGCGAGGCGGTTGACGCTCATGGCCAGGGTCCGCGCTCCCGCCATGGCGAGCGTCACCCAGACGAGGACGTGCCAGCCCGGCCAGCCGTCGGCCGCCAGCACCATCGCGACATAGGCGAAGGGCAGGGCGAAGACGGTGTGCTCGAACTTGATCGCGTCGAGGAAGTGTCGGAGACGCGTCGGCACTAGAGCCCGTATTCCATCCAGCGGCGGCTCACGAGCGAGCGGACGTCGTCGCTCATGACGATCTCCTCGGGCCACGCCTGGACGATGGCGTCCATCTCGTTCTTCTCCGTGGCGTCGATGCCGAGCTTGCCGCCGAAGCGATGGCGGATGGCGGCGTGGTCGAGATCGTCCACCGGGCCCTCGAGGAGGACCACGTCGCGCTTGGGATCGATATTCCCGGTGGCTCGCCACGCGACCTCCGAGAGGTTCTGCACGTCCACGTGCTCGGAGACGACGACGATGGTCTTGGCGAGCATCATGAGCCCGAGGCCCCAGAGCGCGTACATCACCTTGCGCGCTTGCCCCGGATAGCGCTTCTTGATCGAGACGATGACGAGGTTGTGGAACACGCCCTCGGCCGGCATGTTCATGTCCACGACCTCGGGCAGGAGGAGGCGAATGATGGGCAGGAAGATGCGCTCGGTGGCCTTGCCGAGCCAGTAGTCTTCCTGGGGGGCCGCCCCACGATGGTGGTCGGATAGATCGGGCTCTTGCGGCGCGTGATGGCCTTCAAGTGGAAGACCGGGTAGTCGCGCGCCAGCGAGTAGTAGCCCGTGTGATCGCCGAAGGGCCCTTCGAGACGGCGCTCCGCGGGATCGACCCAGCCCTCGAGCACGATCTCCGCCTCCGCCGGCACCTCGAGATCCACCGTCTTGCACGCGACCATCGGCACGCCCGATCCGCGCAGCCAGCCCGAGAAGACCATCTCGTCGATGCCCGGGCGGCAGGGGCGCCGAGCCCGCGTAGATCGAGCACGGGTCGCCGCCGAGGGCGACGGCCACCTCCATGGGCTTCTTCTGCTCTTCGGCGACGCGATGATGCTCGGCGGAGCCCTTGTGAATCTGCCAGTGCATGCCGAGCGTCTGGTCGTCGAAGACCTGCAAGCGGTACATGCCGACATTGCGCGCCCCGAGACGGGATCGCGCGTGAACACCATGGGGAGCGTGATGTAGCGCCCGGCGTCTCCCGGCCAGCAGCGGATGATGGGCAGCGTGGCGAGCGACGGCCGGTCCGTCTCGACCACTTCCTGGCAGGCGGCGGAGCGCACGCGCTTGGGGCCGGCCTTGGCGACGTCGAACAGGTCGCCGAGCTTTCGGAGCTTGTCGAAGAACGAGCCCGGCATCCGGAGATCGAGGAGCTTCGCCACCCGTGCGGACAGCTCGTCGAGCCGCTCGACGCCGAGCGCCGCCGCCATGCGCTCGGACGAGCCGAAGGCGTTGATGAGCACCGGCGTCGTGAACCCCTGCACGTTCTCGAAGAGCAGCGCCAGGTTCTTCTCGGCGGGCCCTTCGAGACGCGATCGGTGATCTCGGCGATCTCGAGGTCGCGCGAGACCGGTGCGGTCACGCGGCGAAGCTGACCGCGCTTGTCGAGGTCCGCGATGAGCTCCGGAGATCGGCGAAGGCCACGCGTGCGGCCCGATCACTCGTGGGAGTAGAGCTTCACCAGCCAGCCGGCGATGACCGGGAAGGCGAGGCTCGGCAGCGCGTTGCGCGCGCTGATCCGCGGCAATCCGGATCGCTTCCAGTAGGCGACGAGGCCGAAGGTGAGCGCGAGTCCAGCGAGAATGAGCGTGGAGAGATCAAAAGGCGAGGTCCGCAGCATGGGCGCATTATATACTGCCGCCTGCAGGTCCAACGCAGGAGGGATCGCGTGACGATGCGGTGGACTATCAGAGCGAAGCTGACCGCCCTCGTACTCGCGGTACTGCTCCCGCTCATGGCCGCCGCCGGCGTCAAGTTCTGGCTCGAGGTCGAGCAAGGGCGCGAGAGTGCCCAGTCCGACATGATCGAGTGCGCGAGCGCCGTCGCGCAGCTCTTCGACGAGATCCTGACCGGGCAAATCGAGAACCTCGAGGCGCTCGCCGGCGCGCGCGCGCCCGACCGCATCCGTAGCGAAGACCTGGTCGACGCCGCCACCAGGATCAAGCAGCATCACGGATTCGTGCACCGGCTTGTCGCGGTGCTTCCCGATGGGACGATCACCGCCGCCAGTGACCCGCCCAGTGCCGTGTCCCCGGCGCCGTTTGCCGCGCGCGATGTTCTCCGGGCGGGGCTTCGCGATCGCCGGGCTCAGCGTCGGAGCGCCGCAGCCCAGCTCGACGGACGGCCGCCTGATGGTCCCCATCGTGGTGCCGATTCTCGCTCGCAGCGGGGCCCCCTCGGCGCGATGGCCGCCGAGATCGATCTGACCGCACTCTCCGCCTATCTCGACCGTGTTCCGCTGATGCACGGAACATCTGCGACCATCGTGACTGGTTCGGGCATGCTGGTGGCGCGCACCGGTGCCAATTCCGCGTCGCTCGGCCGGGCGCTGCAGATTCCCGGAACCGCCGAGCCGTTGATTCGCGAGCGCGCGGGTGTCGCGGAGTGGCGATGGGACGACGGGGTGAACAGGCTCACCGCCGCAGCGCCGATGGCGCGCGCGCCATGGGTGGCGCTCGGGTCGATGCCGCGCGATCTGGCCTATGCGCCGGCCACCGCGGGACTCCGACGCAACGTGATCGGCCTCGGGGTCGTGACGCTGGCCGCGCTGGGCGCCGCATGGCTCATCAGTCGCCGCATGACCCGATCGGTGCGCACGCTGATCGACGGCGCGCGCGGGCTCGCCGCCGGCACCGGCCGGCCGATCACCGTGCCGACGGCCGACGAGCTGGGCGAGCTGGCCGCGCAGCTCAATCACGTCGATGGACGAGCGTCGGGCTGCCGAGGCCGCCGTCGCCGCACGCCAGCACCGAATCCGCGCCCTCGCGGACGTCAATCGGTCGATCTCGCAGCAGCTCGACCTCGAGCCCCTGCTCCAGCAGATCACCCGCGCGGTCGCCCAGCTCACCGGCGCGCACAATGCGGTGCTCTGGGAGGTGGATCCCGCTGGCGCAAACGCTCCGGCGCCGAGCCGGAGCCACCGATCCCTCCGTGGGCTCCGTGGACCTACCCGCCGTGCTGACCTTCGAGCAGGGCGGGGCGGGGTGGATCGCCCGCCATCGCCAGCCCCTGTTCGTGGAGGACGATCGCGACGGATGCGCGCATCGTGGGGGCGGCGTGGGCCCTGAGCCACGACCTCGTGGCCTTCGCCGGGGCCCCGGTGGTGGCGGGCGACGAGCTCCTGGGCGTGCTCACGCTGAACCTCAAGCGTGGCATGCTGCCTCAGGGGGACGATCGGATGCTCCTGTCGTCGTTCGCCTCCCAGGCCGCGGTGGCCATCAACAACGCGCGGCTCTTCGCCGAGGCGGAGGCGCGCCGCCGCGCCGCCGAGACGCTCAGGGACCTCGGGCGCGCGCTCTCCCGGGCGCTCGACGTCGACGTCGTCGCGCGGCTCGTGGCCGACGGCGTCTGCACGCTGCTGGGCGGGCAGGAGTCGGGGCTGTTCCGGATCGAGGCAGAGTCGGGCGACCTGGTCTCCCTCGCCCTCTCCGGCGACATCGGCTGCCGGTGCCGGCCCATCCCTGACGCTTCCCGCCGGCACCGGGGCCAGCGCGCTCGCCATTCGCGAGCGACGCCCGGTGACGACGACGGACATATTGACGGATCCGCGCATCACCCTGCTGCCGGACCTGCGCGCGCGCTCATCGAGGGGTCGCCGCACCGGTCCGTCATGTCCGTGCCGCTCGTGGTCAAGGACGTGGTGATCGGGGCGCTCGCCGTGGCCGATCGGGCTGGCCGCATCTTCGACGCAGGAGGAGATTCGCATCGCCCAGGCCTTTGCGGACCAGGCCGCGCTGGCGCTCGACAATGCGCGCCTGTACGAGGAGGCGCATCAGCGGGTGCGCCATCTGGACTCGCTGCGCGCTGTCGTGGAGCAGATCCTCGTGCCGATCAGTCTGGAGGAGCGGCTGACCGTCATCGCGGGAAGGCGGCCGAGCTCTTCGGCGCCGACCGCGCCGCCGATCGCGCTGCGCGACGAGGAGCGGGACGCGCTCGTGGTCCGGGCCGGGCACCGGGCTTGCCGAGGGCGAGGTCGGCCGCGAGCTGCGGCCCGATGCGGGCGTCCTCAGCCTCGCCGCCGCCACGCGCGCGGGCGCCCTCGTCAACGACTACCAGGCCTGGCCGCAGCGGGATCCCGTACGTCATAGAGACGTATACGCGAGCGGCCGGCCCTGGCCGTGATCGGCTACCCGTTGATGATTCGCGACCAGCTCATCGGCGCCATCTCGGTCGGCCGTCCATACGCCAGGGCGGCGGTTCGTGCGCGCCGACCTCGACCGCCTCGCGAGCCTGGCCGTCCCCGCCGCGCTCGCCATCGAGCACAGCCGGCTCTACGAAGAGCTCAGGCAGCGCGTGCGCGAGCTCGAGGCGACGCAGGCGCAGCTCCTGCAGGCGGGAAGCTCTCCGCCGTGGGACAGCTGGTCTCCGGTGTGGCGCACGAGCTGAACAATCCGCTGTCCGTGATCCTCGGCTATGCGCAGCTCCTCTCCGCGCGGGACTTGCCCGCCGACCTGCGCCGGCCCGTCGAGATGATGCTGGCGCAGGGTGGCCGTATGGCCAAGATCGTGCAGAGCCTGCTGCTCTTCTCGCGCCAGAGGAAGGCCGAGCGCGGCGCCGTCGACGTGCGCGAGGCCATCGAGCAGCCGCTCAGCCTGCGCGCGACGCAGCTCATGCTGTCGGGCGTTCGCGTCAGCGCGACCTACGGCGAGGGCGTGCCCGCCGCCGAAGGCGACGCCCATCAGCTTCAGCAGGTGTTCCTCAACTTGATCCTGAATGCCGAGCAGGCTATCCTCGGCAGCCGCGTCGGCGGCCAGCGCGATGGGCGATGCCATTCGCGTCACCACCGGGGTGCGTGTGGACCAGGGCCAGACCTGGGTCGTGATCACCGTGGCCGACAATGGTCCCGGCATTCCGCGCGACGCCCTGCCGCGGATCTTCGAGCCGTTCTTCACCACGAAGAAGGTGGGTGAGGGGACCGGCCTCGGCTTGAGCGTGTCGTACGGAATCATCCAGCAGCATGGCGGGCGCCTGAGCGTGGAGAGCCGCCCCGGCCACACCGTATTCACCATCGAGCTGCCCGCCGCCACGTCGCCGCTCGCACTCGCGGGCCGCGGAGCGCGCGGTGGCGGCCGGCACGGGCGCGGGACGCGGACGGCATGCGCTGGTCGTGGACGACGAGCCTGGGGTCCTCGATCTCGTCGCCGCGCTCTTGCGCCAGGCCGGCTGGGAGGTGGCGACGGCGACGGGTGGCCGGGACGCCCTCGAGCGCCTGCGCGGCGCGAACTACGACCTCGTGCTGGCCGACATGCGCATGCCCGACGGCAGCGGCGAGGACTTGTACCGCGCCGTCGCGTCCGAGCGCGGCGAGCTGACCGAGCGTTTTCTGTTCATGACCGGCGACACCGCCAATCCCGAGGCCTGGCGGTTCATCGAAGCGACGCACGCGTCGGTGATCGAGAAGCCCTTCACCGCCCAAGCGCTGCTGAGCGCGGTGGAGCGCGTCGCCGCCTGACCGCCGGCGGTCCCCGACTGCGGTCGCGGGGACCCTTGACTTCGCTCGAACCCGTCGCTTACCAATGAAGGGGCGATGACGAAGGCGGACCTGGTGGCGGCGATGGCGAAGGCCTCGGGGGATCCAAGGTTGCCGCCGAGCGGGCGCTCAATTCCGTCATCGAGGACGTGTTCGACGCCCTCAAGAAGGGCCGGCGCGTCACCATCGGGGGCTTCGGCACCTTCATGGTGAGCCGCCGGGCCGCGCGGAACGGCCGGAATCCCCGCACGGGCAAGGCCCTCACGATCCCCGCCTGCCGCGTGCCCCGCTTCAAGCCCAGCCGAACGCTCAAGGACGCGCTGTAACGACGCCCTCGCCTTGACACCCGCAGGGCGGCCCTTACAATCGCGAAAGTGTTGGGAGATCGTCTAATGGTAGGACGCGGGGCTCTGGACCCCGTAGTGGAGGTTCAAATCCTCCTCTCCCAGCCATTAGAGCTTCGCTCCACCTGGCGGCCCCATCGTCTAGAGGCCTAGGACACGGCCCTCTCAAGGCTGAAACACGGGTTCGAATCCCGTTGGGGCCACCATTTTGTTTTCGTTAGATGTTTTATCGCTTCGTGTTTGAGGACATTGCCGAAGCGGACTCAAACACGACGCTGACGGTCCGTGTCCGTAGCGCGTCAACTGCCGAGCGCGTCGAGCGCCTTGGCCTCGTAGAACTCGACCGCGCGCTTGAGCTGCGCCGGGCGAATCTGCGCGTAGATCTGGGTGGTCTCCAGCCGCGCATGGCCGAGCATCGCGCGCACCGCCTCGAGATCATGCTGGGCCGCGCATAAATGTCCCAATTGAGGATCTAAGCATTGCTGGGACATATTAGAGGAGGCAAGGCTGGCAGAGGAAGGTCGCTGCCCGCTTCAACTTGGACCTGCTGGCGTCAGGGCGAGTCGCGGTTGGAGGGGTGAAGATCCGCGATCGCGAGCGGCTCGAATCCGCCGCACGCCACGATCCTGCAGAGGGACACGGGCGTGGCGCTTCGATCTGCGATCCGAGCAGTTCCTGTGGACAAAGGCCCCGGACCCGGCGGCTAGATCCCCATGGAAGTCGTGAACGAGATCCGTTCGAACCTCGGGCGGCTTCGGCAGGAGTGGAACAGATGTTTCCGGAAAACCCGATGTCGCTCGAAGGAGCCGGACGATGAGTGAGGCTCTGGTCGTCGTGAAACCCGTGGTCGCACGCGCGCGAACTTGTTCGTCCTGATGCCCGATCGCCTCCGCACGGAGGTCTGAGATCGGTCCGCCTTGGAGCAGAGCGGGCGGCAGCGGTGCTGTGGATTGCCCCAGACGCGGCAGCGGTCGAAACTGCTCCTGGCTGCGCTTCCTCGGTCGGCCGAAGGGGTCTAGCGGCTTCTGGCTCTGCAATCGCGGCGAACTGGCGCTCGGCGACATCCGGTATTGCACTGCAGTCTTCCGCATCGTCATTGTCCGCGGACTGAGGGATTCGACTGCTCCGATCCGCTGGGCTCGTTGACGTTCTCGGCTCGCCCACCGAGCCGGACCTGTTCGTGGTGGAGCCGGGCGCCAAACGATGCCGCAGTCATTCTCTGCCGAGGGGAATCTCGAACCACCTGATCAGCGCCCGTCGCATCGTTCGGACGCGTCCCGGCGGCTAAACCGGACCTGCACAGAGACTCGCCGTCACCGGACTTCGGTCGAGGCGGTGTGCCTGGGCGAATGCAGAAGCTGCGACGGACGCCATTCTCTACGAGTTCGACGGCGCCTATCGACGTCGCGCGAAGCGGCGGGAACTGGAGCGTGATTTTTCTCTTGGAGGGGCACCCCGCCGTCTACGCCTCCAGAAGGTCTCCAGACGAACAGACTCTTCGCGGGCTCCGCCAAGGAGATCGCGCGATATCGAGCGCGGGGAAGTGAAAAGCCGCACGCACGCGGACCGTGGCCATACTCTGCGAAGCGCCTCGGCGTTCCGGCGAAGCAGTTGGCGACGTACTGAGGATATCTCCACGCCCGTCCGCCGAACTCTCAGGTGACCCGGACCTCGGCGGGGGCCGTGGATGCGCAGGCAACGCCGATCAGGCGATTAGCGTCGCGATACGGGCGCCGGGGCCGGCGCTCGGCCGAGTGTCGTCCGCCGTTCTGCCGATGGGCGGGGCGAAGGGGCGCAACGAGTACCAAACTCAGCGCGGGGGCAGGACCGATGAGTTCCATCCGAGAGAGGCGGTATCGAGGTCTTGCGGTGCGCGGTATGCGGTATCTTGAGACGCGGGACTTTCTCCGGCGGGTTGCGTTCTGCGCTCCGATCGCGCCGCACCGAGGACAACCGGGAGATCAGCAACGCCATACCGGGTCGCGCGTCCGCGGAGCACGCCCCACGCGCGTTCGCGTTGTTCCCGGGCCGCGCTGCGGGCTGGCGCGAAGACGTCGCGGCTCATTTATGCGTACCTCATCACCCCGGACGGACTGCCGACACGCGAGGCGTGTCGCAGGGTTCGATGCAACTCTGGTGGGAACTCGATTCTACGGAGACTCACGAACTAGTCATGTCGTGATGGTGGATGGCGGCAGGAACGGGACCCCGCCGCAGGCATGGCTGATTTGGCCCTCACGTCGACATGGTCCACCGATCGCCTCCTCCCCGCCAAGATGACGCGCCGGAGTCCCGATGACGCGACCGTCGTATCGTCCACGCCCGTCAGCTGCCTGCCGCGTGCACCGCGCTCGGGATCGGGGACACCGCTGGCGTCGACACGCCCGCGCCGGGCTCGATGCCTGCGTTCGCGAGATCCGCCATAGTCCCTCCCGAAGAGCGGATTCGCCGCTGACGCGGCCTGCGGCTGGCGTTCCGGCTTCCGGAAGAGGCGCGGCAGCACTCGCCCGATCAGCCATGCTCGTGGAGGCATCGGCGCGCCATAGACCTCGAGGCCCGAACGAGTCGTCCGTCAGTGGGTAGAACCTTCTCGGCGAAGGAGTTCGCTCGCGTACTGGAGGCAGGCGGCGATGTCGTCGTGCGTGAGACCAGGAGTGAGTTTCGCGGGATGTCCCTTCGGACCAGCCTTGTCCGAGCAGGCCGACGATGAGATCCACCGGCGAGCCTCGTGCCGCGGATGACCGGCTTGCCGGCCACGCAGGGTCGATCGCGATGCGCACTCTCGAACTCATGGCGGGCTGGCGGCCGGCGAAGGTGCGCGAGTGACGTCTTCGCTGCCGCTCGAGGTAGTCGGGCGTCAGTCGAGATAGCCACCAGCCCTCGGGGACGATCGTGCGCGCGGGCGCTCCACGCGGCCAGGCGCCAGAGCACGGCGCCGAGCAGAAGTGGCGAGCGAGCCGCGCGGCATGCGCGCACTCTGCGTAAGCGATTCGCCGGGCCGGCGCCGGAGCGCGCTTGACGACGCCCCGGACCGCTCGCTACGATCAGCGCTCCGACATCACTCACGCCGCCACAAGGAGCTGCACATGCTGATCGTCGACGCCCAGATCCACCTCTGGAACGCTGGCAACCCCACGACTCCCTGGCACCGTCAGATCCCCGCGTACACCAAGGCCGACGCGCTCAGCGAGATGGATGCCGGCGGTGTCGATGCCGCGGTGCTCACGCCGCACACGCCGTGGGATCCGAATGCGAACGAGCTGGCCATCGAGGCCGCGCGGCAGCATCCGGATCGGTTCGTCATCCTCGGCAACTTTCCGGTCGACAAGCCGGAGAGCCGCGCGCTCGTCGACACGTGGAAGCAGCGCCCGGGGATGCTCGGCCTGCGCTTCACGTTCCCCCCGCCTCAGCAGAGCGCGTGGCTGACGGACGGCACCGTCGACTGGCTGTGGCCGGCCGCCGAGCGCGCCGGCCTGCCCATCGCGTTGATGGCCGCCGGGTTCCTTCCGAAGGTGGCGGAGGTCGCCCAGCGGCATCCGAACTTGAAGCTGATCCTCGATCACCTCGGTCGGCCGTCGGGCGGCACGGCGAGTCAGCCGGACCTGTGGGCGAATCTCCCCGAGGTGGTCGCGCTCGCGCGATACCCCAACGTCGCGATGAAGGCCACCGGGGCGCCGAGCTACTCCGGGCACGCCTACCCGTTCCCGGACATCCACGACAATCCTGCACCGGCTCTACGACGCGTTCGGCCCCGCGCGATTCTTCTGGGGCACGGACATCACGCGCATGCCCTGCCCGTGGCGCCAGTGCGTGACGCTGTTCACCGAGGAGCTGTCGTGGCTCAAGGGCCGCGACCTCGAGCTGGTAATGGGCCGCGCGGTCTGTGACTGGCTGGGCTGGAAGAGGTGACCACGACTGTCATCTGCTCAGGTCGCCGCTCCGGCGCGCGAGCTGACTTCACCTTGGCAGCCGCTGA
>ERZ1370068.4394-contig-347_pt1 | contig 189164 bp, 243 predicted proteins | sample MGYA00561227_ERZ1370068 | MGnify/ENA primary metagenome ERZ1370068 (study PRJEB38410, sample SAMEA6850437) | metagenome | study: Metagenomic assessment of the ecological functions of the soil: analysis of the soil microbiota associated with the...
AGCTACGGCTGCGAGCCTCGTAGAGGACGACCGCAACGGCGTTGCGGGTTCAGGCTTCGGACGTGCGGGCTGGTGATCGGGATGGCGTAGAGCTCGTCTCCGAGCTCTTCCTTGATTGCGGGCAGGCCGCGCGTCTCGTCGCCGAAGACGAGGACGTCGTCGGGGGCGAAGGCGATCGTGGTGTAGGGGCGCGTCGCGCGTGCGGGAAGCCGAGGCGGCGTCCGGGGACGGCGGCTGCGAAGGCCGCCCAGTCGGCGTGCTGGTGGACGTCGACGTACGGCCAGTAGTCGAGGCCGGCGCGTTTGAGGTGCTTGTCGTCGATCGGGAGGTCCCAGAGTGCAGCCGATCCAGATGGAGCGGCGATTGCCGGTCGCGGCGCAGAGGCGCGCGATCGATCCCGTGTTCGGTGCGGGATCTCGGGCTCGACGAGCGCGACGTGCATGCGATCAATCGGCGCGGGGGCGGATCTCGCGGCGGCGGCCGCCGGTGCCTGAGCGAGCACGAAGCGCCCGTCGCGCTCCGCGCGATCGCCGGCGCCGGCTGGTAGTGACGCCGGGCGCGAGAGCGCGCGGCGTAGCGCCCGCCCTTCACGCGCGGTGTAAGAGCACGTTGGCCTGCGCCGACGGTCGAGCGCCGCCGGCGTCCGATGGTGGCTCCTCGCTGTCGTCGTTCAGGCGGATGGTGAAGCCGGCCGCGCGATCACCGGCGCGCACGCTGGTGACGACCTCACGGGGTGTCGCGTCGATCGTCGACGAGACGGCGCGCTCGTCGGCCACGGCGACCTGCCAGCGGCCGTCGTCGACTGGCGGCAGGCAGCGGCTGAAGAGCTTTCGGCGATGCGCGCGTCGTTGATCGTGGTCTGTCGTCGGAGTGCAAACCCAGCGGCCGTCGCGCCGGAAGCTGATCTTGCCGGCGAGACGGCCCAGAAGCCGGCTTGCAGGCCATGCGCGCTACGCGGGCCAGCCGGAACGAGGACGCAAGCGGCGTCGGCGGTCGTGGCGTCGGGTTACGCGGCCGACCCCACTGAAAAACGACCTGGCTCGCACGCGCGCCGCCCCTTCCGGTATGGTCCGCGCGCCGTGCATCCCGATAATTTTTCTGACCGATCGGACCGCTCACCGTCTACAGCTTCGGGGTGATGCTGGCGATCGCGGCTTCCTGGCGGCTTCGGCACCGTCGTCCAGCGCGAGCTCGGTGCGCAAAGGCCTCGACCCCGGAGCTCGCGTCGTCGTTCACGGTGTGGGCGGCGGTCGGCGGGCTGGGCGGCTCGCGGGTGCTGTCGTTCGTCGACGACTGGGTCGGGGTTCGTCGCCGACCCGCTGGCGCCTCGTGTTCACTGCCGGCGCCGGCTTCGTGTTCTTACGGCGGACTTGATCGGCGGGTTCAATCACGGTGTCGGTACGCGATCTGGCGGCGGGGTGCTCGCACTGGACGCGTCACCGACCTCGGCGCCGAGTCTCGCGGTCGGGCAAGCGATGCGCGATCGCGTCGGACTGCCAGCTCGCGGGCGACGGCGACTGGGGCTCGCCGATGCTGCACCGCGCCGTGGGGCGATGAGAGCTTCCCGAACGCGATCATCGGCTGGGAGCAGTGATGGACGCGCGAGAGAACGGGCTGCCAGATCGACGTCCGCGTGCATCCGGCGCCGGTCTACGAGACGTCCTCGGGTACGGCCTCGTGTTCCTGGTGCTCTGGCGGCGGCGCTCCGCCGCACCACCGCCAAAATGGTTGGACATTTTGTCTCCCTCCCCCTGCCTTCTGGAACTCTGTTGGCGCTGATGGTTCCGCCCAATCTAGCCGCGACCGGATTGAAATAGCAGCGAAATTCGCGTGGATCTGCGCCGGCCATCCGCCGCCCTGGGTCAGCCCCCGTGTCCAATCTCCCTGATCCCGCCGGAAAATTGCCCGGTTCCGGGGTGACAAGCCGGACGGGAATGGGCGACACTCCTCGGAAATTGTGGTGTGAGAATTCGTACCCGTGAAATACGCGTCAGGCGCGTTGCTGTCTGCTGCCGCGATCTGCGAGCCTGCTCGCGCTGGCGCCGGTGAGCGACGCATGCGCAGTGGTGGCGCAGCGGGCCGGCCGATTTCGAGGATTGCGCCGACGTGCTCGCCGAGAAGGCCGCGACACCAAGGAAGAGAGGCCGCAAGACTTTCCGAGTGCAACGCCAAGTTCGCCGGCCGCCGCAAGCCCGGCGGCGGCTACAGCTATTTCGATTTCATGCAGAACCGCAATTTCGACATTGCGGGCCCGAACCCGACCGCCGGAAGAGCAGAAGAAGATCGACGAGGAATATATCGCCTATCTCGAGAACGAGCGCCGCAGCACAGTCGCTGCCGCGCTTGACCGCCAAGCATCAGGGACAGCAACAGCGAAGCAGTTGCAGCAGGTCTCGCTGAAGAGCGACGCGAAACCGGTGCCGGTGCCGGTGGCGAGCCCGGTAAAGCAGCAGCGGGCTGCGCTGCCGACCGATCGCGCTGACGCCTGCGTGTCCGGCAATTGCGCCAAAGGGCACGCTTCTCCTGCGAATGGCCGCGGCTGTCGGAAGGGCTCAACGATCTGAAGAAACTGTTCGGCGGTACGTCTGCTTCCAGCAAGGGCAAGAAGGGCCTGACTGCCGCCCCAACCGGTCATTCCGGGGCTCGCGCAGCGGGAGCCTCAGATGCGCAATTGCGCATCGAGGGAATCTGGAGATTACCGGCGAGATTCCGGGTTCGTGCTTCGCACGCCCCGGAATGACGATGTCACTTCCCGAACGTCTCGAAAATCACCGACCTGATCCATTGATGCGCGGGATCGCGATGGTGGCGCTCGTGCCGGTACTGGGCGATGTCGAGTCCGCGGCAGCTGCAGCGGCGTGCGGAACGCGACAAAGGCCGAAGCAGGCCCGGCAATGATGTCGGCGAGATTTTTCAGCAAAGAAGTCACGACGCCCTCGGTTTGCGAGGCCACGATGGCGCCGGCGAGCGAAGCTTGGCACGCGCAATACGACGTTGGCGGGCGCAATTGCGAGCCAGGCACGCGCGCTGCGCGCCGGGAACCATGGGCGGCATGGCCGGTCTCGGATGCCATGGTCAGGATGTGGCGCTCGGCGAGGAAGCCGAGGCGCGAACGCCGCCGCGACACGCCCGCGGATGGCCCTGCAACCGCGCCACGCTGGCCTGCAGCGCGTCCGAGAACAGGCGCTGCCGCCGCAGATAGCCGGCGGCGGCCGGGAAATGCACCGACCGCCAGATCGGCCTCGCCGGTCTCGAGCTTGCGATCTCGAAATGGCGGGGTCGAGCGGCACCGCGCGGATTCGCGCCTTTGGCGCCCGCGCCGTCTGCACCACCGCCAATCAGTGGCGGCGGGAAGCGGACCATGCCCAGCGTCCGGTGAGCAGCGGGCTGAACTGGCGATCCGAGGTCTTCGGGTCGAAGCGCACCCGCTCGCTGCGCAGGCTGTTCGGCGGTAGCCAGCAGCGCGCCGAGTCTGCGCCGCCATCTCGATTGCGCGCGCGGTCGGCTGCACGCCGCGGCCGTCGCGCACCGCAAGCGGATCGGAAAATCGCGCGCGCAGCCCGCTTCAATATCCGGCTGACCGCAGGCTGGCTGGTTTCCAGCGCCTGGGCCGCGCGAGGTTGATGCTGCGCGTTGCGCTGCAGCAGGGTATCGAGCACCCTGAGCTCGCCGAGGTCCGATCTCGAAAAAAAATACCCGCTTGGCCATGAAGAGCATATCAAACTGTGATGGCTCAATCAGGGCCTTGCGCTATACCTCCTGTCAACGGGAAAACGCCCGGCCGGCGGCCGGGGCAGAGACAAAACGCTAAGCGAGGATCGCCATGGCCAAGTTCGTGATCGAGCCGCATTTCCGCCTGCAGGAATGGGTCGCCGAGGAGAAGGGCTATTTCCGCGCCGAGGGCCTCGACTACGAGTTCCAGCGAGCTCGATCCGCGTCGACCGGCGGCACGCACCACGCCACGGCCGACAAGGTCGGCGCCTTCCAGTGCGTTCGAGAAGGGCCGCGACGTCCGACGTCAGCTGCGCCTGCCACTGGACGGTCAACGTCGCGGCCTCGCACGGGCCACGGCAAGCTCTACGCCGACGCCTACTCGGTCGCGCCCGTCCGGCATCTTCGTGCCGGCCGACTCGCCGATGACGACGCCGGCAGATCTCGCCGGCGTGCCGATCTCGGTCGGCTACCAGTCGGGCAGCCACTACTCGACCATCCAGGCGCTCGAGCAGTACATGCCGCCGGACAAGATCAAGCTGTCGTTCGCCGACGGCATGCTGTTCCGCCGCATGGAAGCTGCTGATCGACGGCAAGGTCGCCGGCCTGCGCGCTGTTCAGCGGCCCGTACTACTTCGCCGAGCAGCTCGGCTTCCGCAAGGTCATCGACACCACCTTCATGATCGCCACCATGATCACCGGCGACCCCGACCCGGAGGACCTGCGCAAGTACTTCCGCGCGCTGCAGCCGCGCGCAGCGCGACATCGACCTGCGGCCCGAGCTCTACACGCACTACTACAGGCAACGAGTTCCCGGAGCGCTTCCACGCCAGCATGGACACGCGCCGCTGGGGCCCGGGCGAGCGCATCGTGTTCGAGCGGTACAGCCCGCGAAGTCATTCGAGGCAGTCGTTCGCCTGGATCGCCGCAGCGCGAGCATCTTCGAGGCCGGCGCGATGGGCCCCGAGCAACTACGATTCGGCGACGGTATCGCTGGGAGCTGGCTGAGCCCGGCCGGCAGGCGATTACGGAGGAGGACGGTCCATTGGTTGCCAGATGCGGCTATTTCACCCGCGCCCTCGCAGTCGCGGCAATCGTGTTGCCACCGTTCTTGCATCAGCCGCACCCGCGGCGCAGGGATACCGTTCCGCATCAGGCTGATCATTCCCCTGACGGGAGGACGGGCCTCGACGGGCAAACAGCTCGACAATGCGGTGAAACTTTACATGCGCCAGAAAGGCGACGTTGTCGTGGGCCACCAAGATCGAGGTGATCGTCAAGGTTTTGACAGCGCCAACCCCGGAACACCAAGCGCATCGCGCAGGGAGATGATCGTCAACGACAAAGGTCGACGTGCTGGCCGGCTTCGGCATCACGCCGACCGCGCTGGCCACCGCGCCGATCGCGACGCAGGCCAAGATCGCCGATGGTGGTGATAGCTGCGGCGCACCTCGATCATCACCGAGCGCTCGCCGTACATCGTGCGCACCAGCTTCACGCTGCCGCCAGTCGTCGAGCGTCATCGGCCGACTGGGCGGCCAAGAACGGCATCAAGAAGGTCGTCACGCTGGTCGCCGACTACGGCGCCCGGCATCGACGCCGAGACGTTCTTCAGAGCGCAGTTCCAGCTCAACGGCGGCCAGGTCGCTCGACGAGCTGCGCTCGCCGCTGCGCAGCCCCGACTTCGCGCCGTTCCTGCAGCAGGTGCGCGACGCTGCAAGCCCGACGCGCGTGTTCGTCTTCCTGCCGTCGGGGCAGGGCGCGGCGTTCATGAAGCAGTTCGTCGAGCGCGGCCTCGACAAGGCCGGCATCAAGCTGATCGCGCACCGGCGACGTCACCGACGACGACCAGCTCAACGACATGGGCGACGTCGCGCTCGGCGTCGTCAACTCGCACCACTACTCGGCGGCGCATCCGTCGGCCGACGAACAAGAAGTTCGTCGCCGACGTTCAAGGCGGCCAACAAGTTCGCGCCCCAACTTCATGGCGGTCGGCGGCTACGACGGCATGCACGTGATCTACGAGGCGCTGAAGAAGACCAGCGGCAAGACCGACGGCGAGCGCTGCTCGCGCGCGATGAAGGGCAGATGTTCGAGAGCCCGCGCGGCCCGATGCTCGATCGACGCGCGAGACGCGCGACATCGTGCAGAACATCTACATCCGCAAGGTCGAGAAGGCGACGGCGAGCTCTTCAACGTCGAGTTCCAGACGTTCCAAGGCGGTGAAGGACCCCGGCAAGACGAAATGAGGAGCAAGCATCACCGCGAACTCGGCTCACCTCTCCCTATGGGAGGGGTAAGCTTCGTCTCCACCGCGGCGGCGTCTCAATCCGTGATCACATCGCCCAGAATTTGCGATAGGGCGATTTGGGGGTTGTCGGCATAGGCGACGCGTACGGCGTGCGCCCTTGATCAAAGAAGATTTCTCGCGGTGACCGCGGTGCCACTCCTTCAGCATGTCCTCGAACTTCAGAATCCGCGCCGATATTTTCCGCCGCGAGCCGCCGCTTCAGCGGCGCCACGCTTTTTATCCAGAAAGCCGGCCGCGTTGTGAGCCGGAGGCGACCATTGCCTGCGCCTGTTTCAGCGCCAGCGCATTGAGCTTGTCGTCGAGCTTGACCGCGGACAGGCCGTAGCGCCGCGATAGGTGCTGATCGCGCCGGCATAGTCGACTGCGCAGGCTTCGCTCACCAGGCCGAGCAACAGGCACAAAGCAAGGATCAGGCGCATGCGCATCTATTGCGGCGGTCCCTTGCGCGGCTTCTTCCTCGGCTGCGGCGCGAGCGTCACCGTCATGGTTGCCGCCTTGCGGCTTTCCGCCGCAACCGCGCCTCGTAGCCCGGCGATGGCGTTGCGACCGGCGGCACCGCGTGCGCCGGCACGACAAGACCGCCCGCCAGAACAGCGCCAGCCGCCTAAGCTGGCGCCAAGCCTCGCTTCATCCTGTTCTCCAGCCAACGGCAGGCGGCATTCACCGGGATGCGCGCGATTTCAAGGCAGCGTGCGCTGTAAGACTGCGACGAGCGGTGCCGGCGGCAGCGGCACGCTCTGGGCGTGGTGGAACAGATTGTCGGGGTCGTATTGTTGCTTCACCGAGAGGCGGGCGAGGTTGTTGCCCCAATAGGCGGTGGCGTAATCCGGCGAGTCGAGGTCGCAGTAGTTGACATGGGACGCAGGCCCGGCACGGCAAGTGCGGCCGCATCGCGGCGATAGACGCTCGCTGCGACCTGCGCCAGATGCGGGCCGGCGTATCGGCGGACGCGCGTCCAGCCACTCGGCATAGTACTGGATGCAGTAGAGGCGTGCCGGCCGCGGCGCGGAAGGCGGTGGCGTCCCGGGCAGCACATGCCGGCGATCTTGCCGCCATAGGCATCGCACAGCGGTAACCGACGCCATAAGCCGGCACGGCCGCAACCGCCGCCATCATGGCCTGGTATCGCGCTGGTGCCGAGCGGGACGTCAGCGCGTGGGCGGACTTGGCACTTCATGTAGACCGGCGCCGTAAGCGAGGTCGGCGGCAAAATAGCTTTACGGCGTCGAGGAAGCCGAGCGCCCGGACCGATAGCGGCCGACGAGGGCGTCGTCCAGCGCCAGCGAGCGGCCGCGAGCTGGCTGCGCAGCTTCCGGCACTCGAGTGCCGACGGACTGGCCGATGCAGCGCATGCGTGAACCTCGCTGCCCGCGGGCTGGCCGCACCTGCATGATCCGGCGGTGATCGCGTCCGGCGCATGCGGCGCCCAGGCCTGCCAGGCCGCGAACAGCCGGGCGGCGTGCGATCTGCGACGGGGTCAGGTCACGCCGAACACCCGCGCCGCCGTCAAGCGCAGAGGCTCGCGATCGTGAACCGCGGTCGCGATTTCGACGGCATGCCGCCGCGGCCGCCGCGGCGAGGCCCAGACAGATCCGGCTCCGGACGTGGCGCATCGGCCTGCAGCGCCCGCGCCCAGCCTGGCCTGTCACGATCGATGGTGACCTGCTGAGGCGTGTCGCAAGGTCGTAGCCCGTGGGAGCGCGCCAGCAGTCCGCTGGCCGCCGCCGGTGAGATGGCCGGATATGCCGACCGATCGGGCAGCTGCCGGCCTGCAGCGCCGGAGGCCACTGCGGCTGCGCGCGGCGCCTGATAGACCTGGTCGAACAGCGAGACGCCGGCGCCGGCGGTCATCAGGCCCGGCCGGTCTTGTCGACGACGCGATGCTGCTTCAGGCCGCGGACGTCGATAACGACGTCTGGCCGATTGCGAAAGACCTTCGTAGGAATGGCCGCCGCAGCGTCGGCGAAGTTCATAGGATGGTTGGTGCGGACCCAGTCGACCATGACGGCGACGGCGTGTTCGGTCTTGCCACAGACCGCGCGGAGCGCCGGGCTCAATTGCCTTGCGCTTGTTGGCGGCCGGCAGATAGTCAGGATATTTTGCGTAATCCGGCGGTCGTTGGGCCGCAACAGCGGCAGCGCATCGGCTGGCGGGCAGGCTCGGCAGCAGCGGCAGCGGCATTATGCTGGCCGCGGCGGCGGCGGCGCGGCACAGGTCAACGGCAGCCGGCTCGATCGTGCACCGATCTGCGCATCGGCGATCGCCGGAATGAAGGCTCATCGACGCTGAGGCGGATGTTCCATCGAAGAGCCTCCGCGCCGTCGAAGTGGCGACGCGCGATTCGCAGTCCGCGGCTGTTACGGCAGTCCGGCGGGCAGATCCGCGCGGATCGACGTGCGCCGCGATCAAGCGCCGGGCCACGCCAGCAGGCCTGAATTGCGCGCGGCGAAGGCGCGGCGTCGAGACGCCGACCGCGGTGTCCGGCCAGTTGCATATTGCGCGCACAGGGGCGATAAGCGCACCCGCGAACTTGACGAGAAGTCCCACTGGCTGATGAACCGCATACGGCACTGCGGCGGCGCCGGCCGGGTCTGCATGAAGTAGGACTGGATCGAGCTAGAAACTGCTCGTAGCCATGGATGCCGTTGGCGATGACGACGACGACCGGATTGCGGCCGTAGTGCGCCATGGTCGGCAGCGTCTGCGCCGTCATGTGGAAGCCGCCGTCGCCGCAGATCACCAGCGGCCGCCGGCTCGATCCGAACATGACGCGCCGAGCGCGGCCGCAGCACCGAGTGCTCGATCGAGGCCCATACGCCGCTGACGAGGAATCCGTCGCGCCCTTCACCGGCAGGTTGGCGGCCGAATAGACGCCAAGGGAACGTGTCGGGGATCACGATCCGGAATCGCATCGAGCGCGACGCCGATGCGCTCGAACACCTGCTTATCAGGTCAATGCGCCGTGCGCCGGACGCCGGCAGCGACCGGCACCACGCCGGCGGGCACCGGCTTCGGCGGCGCTTTGGCGGCTTCGGTCACGCATCGCGGTAACGAGCGCGCCGAGTCTCGGCGTTCTGCTTGGCGGCGGTCTTGATGCGCACCTTGCCGTCATAGACCTGCACCATCTTGCCGAAGGCGCCGCCCAGCATGGCTGCGTAGCCGTTCGGGAAGACCGCAGCCGAGCGTCACGCAGCAAGCGTCGGCCTGCTCGACCGCCGTCTTCACCGGCGGCGGTGCGAGTGCGGCGGATCGTAGACGCCGAGCCAGCCGTTGCCGCTGCTCCGGCCAGAGCCGACTTCGACAGCAGCGCGGTCGCCCAGCGCACGCCGAGCTGCGCAACCAGGTCGGCGACCTTGTCGGCGAGGCCGTAGCGCTGGACCTCGGTGCCGACGAGGATCAGCGGTTTGCTGGCGGCGCGGATCAGGCTCGACGATGGTGGCGGCGAGCGTGTTCCGGTGCCGGCGGGCGGGATCGGCGACGTTCAGCGGTCCCGCATGCGCCATCGGCGCAGTTCCCCAGATCGCCATGTTGATCTCGATATAGACCGGCCGCTTGCTTCGGATCGCGGTCGCGATCGCGGTGTCGACCACGGTCAGGCACCTGTTGTCCGGCGATGTCGTAGCGCGCGCCTGCATAGGCGGTGACGAGCTTGTAGGCAGCAAGGTCCGTGTCGGGCTGTGCCGATCGAGTGCGAGAACACGATGTCGAGCTGCGTGCAGGTTGTTGAGATTATGCGCCGCGGTCGGCCCGCCGTTGATGACGACGACCGGGCTGCGCTCCACATAGAGCGCCGGCGATCGCGTTGATCATGCTGAGCGTGCCGACGCCGTAGGCGACCGAAACCGCGCCGAGTCCTCTGGTGCGCGCGTAGCCGTCGGCCGCGTAGCCGGCTTCGGATCGCTTGCGGCGACGACTGGACTTGATGCCGTGGCGCGGGTGCGGCGTCGAACAGCGGCGCTCAGGCGGTAGGCGGCGAGCACGCCAGGCGCTCGACAGCGGCGACTCCCTCGCTCGCTCAGGCGCCCAGAATGGTCGGCAACCGTGAAAACCACGCCTGATGCCTCTCTGACTTCTGACCGCGGCGCAACCTCAGGCCACGGGGATCTTCGGTTGACGATCGGCATGATCAGATGGTGGATGTGGATGTCAGCATCAGCGGGAACCGGCGGTCGAGACCAAACAGCGACTTCATATGATCGACCAGGAACCTTCCACACCAGCCTTGTCCGGCACCTCATTCACGATTACACGGACGCCGAAAGTCCGCCGATGACGACGCGATCGCTGCGCGGAAACGCAACCGTCCCTGTTGTAAGAGATATTGCCTTCGACTGCGCCGAAGCGAAACTATCGCCAGCTGGCCTTGGTCACGATTGTCACCGCTGGATCGGCGAACAGCTTTTCCTGATCAAGCCCGGTGCAATTGATCGCAGCTTCTCGGCACCGTGTTGAGTATATCGGTCTTGCCGGCGAAGCGACCGTGGCCGGAGCGAGACGACGCCACGCGCCCTGAAGTCGGCCTCGAGGCCTGGCGAGGAAAAACCGGCGGTTCAGTCGGCAACGTCTATTCAGCGGGGTGGCCGAAGCGTGTCCGCGGTAACAGCAAAGCAAATCCTACGCGGCGAGGAGAGGGAGTCGCGCACCAGTTCTTCCACGATCTCAGTTAGTGCGACTTGTCACGGTGTAATTCGGCGCTCATAGCGCGACTAGCCGATGCTGGCCTTGTTCGAAGGTGTTGTAGGCAATCTTGACGATGCTTGCGAGTTCCGCGGCTCCGCTGCCTTTGAACTCGACGATGAGACCGCCCACTGGCGCGGGCCATGGCGGACGTTCGCTCACCGCCGGTGCGCGATCGAATAGATCTCTGTGACCTGATTCGAGCAAGCCGCGTCACCGCCGGTGGAGGCCCATCACGCCAAAGCGCCTGACGCCGCGGCCTGATGTCGTGCCAGCGAACGGGAATGCGCTGGCGATGTCTGCACCGCCAGCCGCGTCAGCTCAAGGTGATGCCCGCGCCGCCGTGTCCGTAATTGGCAGACAAAGAACTTGTTCAGAATCGACTGCGCCTCGAGCCGGTAGGCTTCCCGTTGCAAAACGACCACCACCCACGGCCTGGCGCGGGCGCATCAGGATCGAAGGGTAAAATTGAGATTGTCGACAAATTGAGTAATAACGGGAGGCGGCATGATGCCACTCCTCTCGCAAAATCGTATGGTGCACGCGGCGCGAATATCGTTCGACTTAAATTGCAATAACTTGCGGCGTTTAATGCTCATGATTACCATACCGCAAAAACGGTCGTATTGTCGTCCCGGCTAAGCCGGGACGCGGCAACGACAACACCTGTCTGTTCAGATCGCTGGCGAGTACCCGTCGGCTTCGGCCGCGGCGATCTCAGTTCAGCGACGATGCGGCGCGACGGCGGCGCTGCAGCCCGCGCATCGCTGGCGATGGCGGTGATGACGCCCTGCAGATAGTCGATCTCGGTGCGGCGGCCGCGCTGCAGATCTTCCCACATCGACGAGCGCGCCTCGGGATCGATCTTCATGGTCCGCCGCAGCACGACCTCGAACAGCGCATCGGGCAAGCCGCAGCAGCGGCGGCATCCAGCTCGACCGGCAGCGGCGCCGGCGAAACCGGCTTGATGCCCTCGGCCGCTGATCGCCGCCAGCGCCTTCCGCCACCTGGTCGGCGAACAATTTGCGCCACGGCCGTTGCGCCAGCTGCCGGCGCAGCGGCAGATTGGCCAGCGCATTGAGCGCGTTGTTCAGATTGAACAGCAGCTTGCCCCATTGCACGCCCTGCGATGTTGTCGGTGGCGCGCATCTTCAGGCCGGGCACCGAAAGGCTTTTCCGCGGTCGCGCCGTCGTCCTGCTCGATCACGATGTCGCCCGAGGTGGCGCGGTGAAACCGGCCCTCGCCGAGCGCGATCACGTTGAACGGCACCATGCCGCCGAGCACGCGCCGCCCGGGCAGCTGTTCGCGCAGCAGCGCGGCATTGCCGACGCCGTTCTGCAGGCTGACGATCACGGCATCCGGCAGGCGCGTGCCTGGCGATGATCTCGGCCATGCTCGGCGGTGTCGGCGCTCTTCACCGTGACCAGCACGACGCCGGCATCGGCAAAACATCGAGGGATTTTCCGACAACGCGAGCTGGTTCGCCGCGAGCGCTGGTCGAAACCGTCGAAGCTCGTCAGGCCGCAGGCCGTGCGCCTCGATTTCCGCGATCACGCGCGGCCGCGCCAGCAGCGCCACGCGCGGCGGCCGCCGGCGGCCAGCATGCCGCCGACGAAGCAGCCGATGCTGCCGGCGCCCGCGATGCCGATCGGCCGGTCCGACGTTCATTCGATTACCTCTGCATGCGCAGCATTCGATAGCAGAAGCGGCACGCGCTGCCTATCGAAGGCGCACGGCCGGTCCGCGCCTTGTAACCGTCATGGGCGCGCCGTCTATGCTTTCGCCGCGGGGCGGCAGCTTGCGGAGGAGACGACCATGGGTTTACTCGACGTACTGAACGGCATGCAGAACGGCCCGCGCGGCCCGAGCACGCCGAGCTCGCAATCGGACGGCGGCGGCATGTCGCCGATGACGATGGCGATCCTGGCGCTGCTCGCCTGGAAGGCGGTCAAGCATTTTGGCGGCAGACCAGACCGGGTGCGGCGCCGCAACCGGCGCCGGCGCCCCGCTGCCCGGCCAGGTCAATGCCGGCCTGCCCGGCGGCGGCATGGGCGGCGGCCTCGAGCGATCTCATGAAAGGCGGATTGGGCGGCCTGCTCGCGGGCGGCGCGGCCGGCAGCATCTTGAGCGGCGGGCTCGGCGACCTCCTCAACCAGTTCCAGCAGAAGGGGCTTGGCGATGCAGGCCAATTCCTGGGTCGAGCAACGGCCCGAACAAGCAGGTCGCGCCCGGCGATCTCGCCAACGCGCTCGGCGCCGACCAGATCGAGCCATCTGTCCGCGCAGAGCCGGATTGTCGCGCGACGATCTGCTGCAGGGCCTCAGCCAGTATCTGCCCGACGTGATCAACCATCTGACGCCGGACGGACGGCTGCCGAACGAGAACGAATTGTCCGGCCGGATCTGACGCGGCTTCCCGACGTGCTGCATCTTCAGCGAAAGGACGACTGCCATGAGCGGCATTATCTGGATCATCGTCGTCGGCTTCGTCGCCGGCATCATCGCGCGGATGCTTTCGCCGGGCCCGAACAATCCGAGCGGGTTCATCCTGACCACGGTGCTCGGCATCGCCGGCGCGTTTCTGGCGACCTTGATCGGCCAGGCGATCGGCCATTACGGCCCGGACCAGGGCGCCGGCTTCATCACCGCCACCATCGGCGCGCTGGTGGTGCTGTTCATCTGGAACCGGCTGGTCGCACGCGGCGTGATTTCCGGATCTGGAAATAAGTGACGGCGTAGGTCGTCATCCCTGGCGTCGTTGCGCGAAGCGATCCAGCAATCGCATCGCGCATGCACAGGAAGTACGTGGATGGCTGCGGTCAAGCTCTGCATCCTCGCGAATGACATGCAGCGACCTCACTGAATCAGATGCATCCCCGCATCCATGCGCACGTATTCGCCGGTCATGTTGCTCGACGCCGGCGACGCCAGGAAGCACACGAGCTGCGCGATATCCTCCGCCGTTGAGGCCGACCTTCAGCGGCACCTTCGCCACCACCGCATCGCGCACCTGCCTTGGCGCCGGCCTCGCCGCGGCCCTTGGTGAACCAGGGCGTATCGATATAGCCGGGGCACACCGTGTTGACGCGGATCAGTGGCGCCAGCGCGCGCGCCAGCGATTGCGTCATGGTGTTGAGCGCGCCCTTGCTCGCGGCATAGGCGACCGACGAGCCGCCGCCGGAGATGCCGGCGACCGAGGAGACGTTGACCACCGCCGACGGCCGGCCGGACGCCTTCGCGCCGGCTTCCAGCAGCGCGCGCGCGGCGCGGATCATCTGGAACGGGCCGATGGTGTTGACGGCATAGATGCGCTGAAAATCCTCCGCCGACAGGCCGTCGAGATCGTCGATGCGGCACATGCTTGGTGGTGCCGGCATTGTTGACGAGGACGTCGAGCCGGCCCCACGGCGCGGCGGCCGCGGCGATCTTCTTGCAATCCTCGTCGCGCGAGACGTCGCCCTGCACGACGACGCACTTCGGCGCCGGCCTTGCGGCAGAGATCGGCGGTCGCTTCGGCTTCGGTCTTGCTGTTGGAATAATTGACGACGATGCGCGCGCCGCCCTTCGCCAGAATGGCCGCGGTGGCGGCCCCGAGGCCGGACGCAGAGCCCGTTACGATCGCGCACAAACCATCCTTCGACATCCGCATTTCCTCTTGTTGTTTTGAGCTGATCTCGATCCCGCTGCGTGGCATACCATATCGCGCGGCGAAAGTCCGCGCAAATCCGAAACTCCGCTACGTGGAATTTATCGTCCTCGCGTCTGCCTTCATGCCGCCGCCGCAGGCGGCCCTGCGGACAGCGCTTGTCACGGCTATGGCTTTTCCGCATCATAAAGCGCAAGAAAAGACCGCACCCTGAGGCCTGGCCGGAACGGCCAGGCCAGAGGCTGCCAATCTAACATCGGGGAACGCTGTGGCGGAGAGTGAGAACATTGTTGCCGAGACCGCGGAGAAGATCTTCGCCGATCTCGCCGACGCCCAGACCATCAATCGCGACAAGAAGGGCGCGTGGAAAGCGCCGCTGTGGCAGGCGCTGAGCGAGGCCGGCCTGCCGCTGGCCTGGGTGCCGGAAGATTGCGGCGGCTCCGGCGCGAGCCTTGCCGAAGGTTTTAGCGTGCTGAGCGCCGCCGGCCGCTTTGCCGTCGCGGTGCCGCTGGCCGAAACCATGCTGGCGGGATGGCTGCTGGCGCAGGCGAAGATCTCCTCGCCCGAGGGCGAGATGACGGTGGTGCCCGCGAGCCCGAAGGACCGCATCACGCTCAACGCCGACGGCAGCCTCTCCGGCCGCGCCCGCGGCGTGCCGTTTGCCAAGGCCGCAAAACATTTCGCGGTGCTCGCGAGCGGCAGCGGCGGCTGTCGATCGCGCTGGTCGACGCCGGCAAAGTGCCGGATCGAGGCCGGCCTCGGTCTCGGCGGCGACAATTCCGATACCGTGACGCTGGACAAGGTGCAGCCGCATCGCGATCAAGCCGGCGCCGAAAGGTTTCGACCAGACCGCAGCTGATGCTGATGGGCGGCGTGGCGCGCAGCCTGCAGATCGCGGGCGCGCTGGAATCGATGCTGGAAATTTCCGTGCGCTATTCCAACGAGCGCGTCGCCTTCGAGAAGAAGATCTCGAAATTCCAGGCGGTGCAGCACAATCTGGCGCAAGCTCGCCGGCGAGATCGGCCGCCGCGCTGGCAGCCGCGACCTCGGCCGCCGACGCCATCGCCAATGCCACCGTCGTTCGACGACGCAGTGTTCCTCGAAGCGGTCGCGGCAAAGATCCGCTGCTCGGAAGCGGCCGAGAAGGGCGGCGCCATCGCCCATCAGGTGCATGGCGCGATCGGCTTCACCATCGAGCACATCCTGCATCGCTATTCGCTGCGCGCGCTGGCCTGGCGCGACGATTTCGGCTCCGAGAGCTACTGGGCGGTCGAGCTCGGCAAGCTCGTCGCCGACCGCGGCGCCGATGAATTGTGGCCGCTGGTGGCCTCGCGCTGACTCCACGATCGCCTGCATAGAAGTCGAGACCATCAATGACCGCAGCCCTCCGTTTCGATCCGATCCGCCTGCCGCCCGAATGCGAGCAGCTGCGCAAGGAAGTGCGCGCCTTCCTCGCCGAAGAAATCGCCGCCGGCACCTTCGATCCGCACAAGCCCAACCGCGAAGACACCGACGCGCCGGAATTTTCCCGCCGGGTCGGCGCCAAGCGGCTGGCTCGGCATGACCTGGCCGAAGAAATATGGCGGCCATGAGCGCTCGTTCCTCGAGCGCTATGTGGTGACCGAGGAAATGCGCGTCGCCAACGCGCCGACGCGGCGCTTCTTCGTCGCCGACCGCCAGAGCGGCCCGGTGCTGCTCGAAATACGCGCCCGAGCACATCAAGATGGACATCCTGCCGCGCATCTGCCGCGGCGAGGTCTGCTTTGCGATCGGCATGAGCGAGCCGAATTCCGGCTCCGACCTGTTCGCGGCCAAGACCGCGCGCCACCAAGACCGACGGCGGCTATCTGATCAACGGCACCAAGATCTGGACCTCGTCGGCGCATATCGCCGACTACATGATCGCGATCTTCCGGACGTCGCCGCCGACCAAGGAAAACCGCCGCCACGGCCTGACGCAGTTTCTGGTCAAGATGAAGCAGCCGGGCATCCAGGTGAACCCGATCGGCCAGATCACCGGGCAGTATGAATTCAACGAGGTGGTGTTCACCGACTATTTCGTGCCCGACGATCACGTGCTCGGCGAAATCGACGGCGCCTGGAAGCAGGCGACCAGCGAGCTCGCCTATGAACGCTCGCGGCCCCGAGCGTTTCCTCGAAACCTATTACGTGCTGACCGAACTGGTCCGCGCGGTCGGCAACAACCCGGATACCCGCAGCGCCGAAGGCATCGGCCGGCTGGTGGCGCAGGTGCACACCATGCGGCGCATGTCGGTCTCGGTCGCCGGCATGCTGCAGGCCGGCAAGGAGCCGGTGGTGGAAGCCTCCATCGTCGAAGGACATCGGCACGGTGTGGGAGCAGCAACTGCCGCACCGCGTGCGCGACCTCGCCGCCTTCGTCGAGGAAACCGCCACCAACCGCGAGACGCTGGAAAATCAACTCGTCATTCGCGATCAAGACCGCGCCAAAGCTGACGATCCAGGGCGGCACCACCGAAGTGCTGCGCGGCATCATCGCCCGCGGGCTTGGCTGCGCTAGCGCGCGGCCTGGCTGCGCTAATTCAACGAGGAAACCTCATGAGCAAATACACTGATATCGGCGTCGAGAAGCACGGCCACGTCGGCCTGATCGAAATCCGCAAACCGCCGCTGAATTTCTTCGACGTCGCGCTGATCAACCAGATCGCCGGACGCGCTGGAAGAATTCGACAAGCGATATCGAAATCCGCGCCTCGGTGCTCGCCGCGCAAGGCAAGGCGTTCTGCGCCGGCGCCGATTTCTCCGATCCGAAGCGGCAGGAGCAGGAAGCAAGCGCGCAAGAGCGATCCGGCCGCGAACCTGCCGATCAACCATCTCTATGTTCAGGCGGTGCGCATCTTCCGCAACAAGAAGCCGATCGTCGCCGCCGTCCATGGCGCCGCCATCGGCGGCGGGCTGGGCCTTGCGGTATCGGCGGATTTCCGCGTCACCTGCCCCGAGGCGCGCTTCTGCCGCCAACTTCACAAAGCTCGGCTTCCATCCCGGCTTCGGCCTGACCGCGACGCTGCCCGAGCTGGTCGGCAAGAACAACGCGGAATTGATTTTCTACACCAGCCGCCGCGTCACCGGCGAGGAAGCGACACGGATGGGCCTCGCCAATGTCTGCGTGCCGCAGGATCAGGTGCGCGCCGAGGCCATGAAGCTCGCGCAGGAAATCGCCGAATGCTCGCCGCTCGGCCTGATCTCGACCCGCGCCACCATGCGCGCCGGCCTCGCCGACCGCGTGCTCGCCGCCACCAACCACGAGCTGGCCGAGCAGACGCAAGCTGCGCGCCACGGAGGATTTCAAGGAAGGCGTCAAGGCCACCGCCGAACGCCGCGTCGCGAATTTCAAGGGGCGGTGAGGTTGTCGCTTATCCTCTCTTCACCTGCAGCGGGAGCTTTCCCCGGTTCATCTTGCTCTGCAACCGGAAGCCCGTGCGCAATCGAAAAGCATCCGGATCGCTTGTGAGCGACCCCGTTTGGGGGCTAGGATAGCGATGTTGGTGGGTCATATCCCGCACAGTGTAATTTGTTGGGGCTGTCTGTGTCGTAGCGGATCGCGGAACCGTTTGGGCCCGCTTAGCCAAAACTTTCCATACGCGCACCTTCAGCAATGCTCGCCTTTCTGATGCGCGCGGACGCATACGACCTTGATATTGGGGTGGAGTGAATCGATGGCAGGAATCCTGTCCAGTCAGGTCGTGCTGGCTTCGGCCACCGAGAGGCTGGCGCTGGCGGGCACCACGACAATCGCCACCTTTACTGATACAGACCTCACGGAGCTGGTCGGCGCTTTCACCGCGACGATCGACTGCGGGCGACGGCGCGATCTCGGCGGGCACCATCGTGGGTCGAACGGATGCGTTCTCGGTCAAGGGCGGCCACGACTACCGCCGTGACGAAGGCAACTTCACCGTGACTGCGACGGTCACGCGCACCGCGGACAGTGCAACCACCATCAGTACGGGCGACGCTCGCCGTCGCCGAACCGATCGTTCTGGCAGCCCAGACCTACGACGGTATCAGGCAATCCCGGAACGGCTCTCACCAACATTGCGGTCGCAACCTTCACCGACACTGACACGGCCGCGCTGGCGGGCGACTTCAATGCCACTGTCGACTGGGGCGACGGAACAACAACGGACCGGCACGATCTCGGATCCAACGGATCTTTACGGTCACCGATAGTCACACCTATGCGGCATCCGGGCAGTTCCCGATTACGGTGACCGTGGTGGACTCCGTCACCGGGCAACCGCCATGCGCTCGCCATCACCACCGCCAACATCGGGTCGAACGTCGAGGTGGTGCTGCAGTTCGGCCACTGAGCGGGTGGCGGTGGCGGCCGGCACCGTGGTTGCCAACCTCACCGATGGAAACCTCGCCGATCTCGCCAGCGGCCTGACCGCAACCATCGACTGGGCGACGGCACGACCACGGCGGGCACGATCGTCGGATCGAACGGATCGTTCACGGTTCAAGGCGGCGGACACGCCTACGCCGATATGGCGTCCTCACGCTGACCGCGACCGTTACCCGCACTGGACAATGCATCTTTCACCGGTGCGGGGACGTCACCGCCAACGAGAACGATGTTCTGACCGGCCAGGGGCACGCCGATGTTCGGTAACCCGAACCAGCTTCAACACTGTCTAGGTAGCCACGTTCACCGACACCGACACAGCCGCGGTGGCGGGCGACTTCGTGGCGACGATTGACTGGGGCGACGGAACGACTACGGCGGGCACGATTGTCGGATCGAACGGGATCGTTCGCGGTCAGCGGTAGCCACACCTATACGGCGGCGGGACAGGACACGATCACGGTGACGCTCGAGGATCCGGCACTCCGGCACCGAGATCGCGACCGCAACCGGCACCGCGAGCATTGGATTGGCCAGTCAGGTGTCTCTTGAGTCGCAGGCTGTCGAACGCGCGCGTGGCGCTGGCGTCGGGCACGGTGGTGGCCAGCATTACCGATGGCAGTGTCGCCGATCTGGCGAGCGACTTCGTCGCCACCATCAACTGGGGCGACGGAACGGCCACACCGGGCACGATCGTGGGATCGAACGGGTCGTTTTCAATCGAAGGCGGATGCCATACCTACGCCGATGAAGGCGATTTTGCGCTGACGCACGACGCTTACCCGCATATCGGACAATACCATTGTCACCAGTACGGCAACGTCACGGGTGGCCGAACACGACGTTCTGGCCGCTCAGGGCACGACGCTGATCGCCGGCGCAGGCCAAGCGCTCGCCAACGTCCAGGTCGCGACCACCGATACTGACACTGCCGCGCTGGCGAGCGATTTCTCGCAAGCATCAACTGGGCGACGGAACGACCACTGCGCAGGCGTGATCTCGGATCCAACGGATCGTTCGCCGCAGTCAACGGCGGCCACTTACGCGGCAGCCGGTCAGGACAATATCACGGTAACGGTGTCCGACTCGCGCCCGGTACCGCGATTACGCGCGTTGATCCACACTGATCTCGCGATCGCGTGACTGTCCGTCGCCGACGACTCTGGCTGACGTTGACCACGACGCTACACGTCGATCACGGCGCGCTGACGCTCGCGGCCACCGGTGGGGCCAGTGTCAGCGGCAGCGGGGCCGGCACCGCGACGCTGATCGGCAGCGTCGCGCGCAAATCGATGCCGCGCTGGGAACTGCGAATAATGTCGCTCTACACCAGCCATTATGGGTTCGTCGGCACCGACACGCTGACCATGACCAGCACCGACAACGGCGGCGCCGGAGGGTGAAGACAGACACCGACACCGTCGCCATCCAAGTGTCGCCATCGAGCGTGGCCCCACCCCAGTTCGGCGCATTCGAATTTCTGGTGTGACGGACGTTCTTCACCTCTCTCCGCAAGCGCGGGAGAGGGAGCGCAGGCACTATCCCTTCCCCACCACCAGCGCGTCGACAATGGTGACGCCCCTGCCCCTCTGCGTGCACCAGCACCGGATTGAGCTCGATCTCCGAAATTTCCGCGGGCATGCCGCGCCGCCAGCACCGACACCTGCGAAATCAACTGCGACAGCGCGGCGACATCGGCCTTCGCGGCACCGCGGAATCCATTCAACAGCGGCGCGGCCTTGAGATTCGTCCAGCATCGCGGATGCCTCCGCCGCGCTCACCGGCGCCGGCCGGTAGATCACGTCGCGGAACAGTTCCGTGGTGATGCCGCCGAGGCCGACCATGATCATCGGCCCGAAGGTTTCATCCTGCAGCGTGCCGACGATGATCTCGACGCCCTTTTTGGCCATCGGGCCGACCAGCACGCCCTGGATCGCGGCATCGGGCCGATGTTTTCGCGCGTTGTCGAGCAGCGTGCCAGATAGGCCGTAAAGGCTTCGCCCTTGGTCGTGATGTTGACGCGAACGCCGCCGACCTTCGCTCTTGTGCGGGATGTCGCGCGACTGGATCTTCATGACCAGCGGAAGTTCAGCGCGCGCGATCGCCGCATCGAGCTCGTCCCGCTCGGTCACCAGCACCTCGTCCGGCAACGCGATGCCGGCGTCACGCAGCAGCGACTTGCTGTCGAACTCCGGACAGCGCGGCCGGATCACGAGATGCGCGGAGAGATCGCGCGGCGGCAAGGCCGCGCAGCATCTGCCGGCGGCGCCAGCTTGAAGTTCGCGTAGTCTGACCAGCCGCCGCATCGCGACCGCCGACATGCGTCAAGCCTGACAGCACCGACGCACGCCGGACTTCGCGAGTTCGCTGCGCGCGAAATGCGACGGCAGCGTGTAGGAAGTAGAACACGATCGGCTTGTTCTGCGCTCGATATGACCGGCTTCAGCTCGGCCTGCTTGAACGGCATCCGCACGTCGCTCGACAGCGACAGCACCACCAGGATGGCGTCGACTTCATCGGAAGCGTCGAGCAGATCGATGCTCTTCTGCAACCCGCCGCTGCTGACGCCCTGCGCGGTGACGTCGATCGGATTGCCCGCGGCGCCATAGGACGGCAGCGCATTGCTTGATCTGCGCCTGGATCGCCTCGGACAGTTCCGGAACCTTCAGCCCCTGCATCGAGACCGGTATCGCGCGCCCCAGATGCCGGCGCCGCCGGACACGGTGAGCACCGCGACGCGATCGCCCTTCGGCAGCGGGTTGGTGGTCAGCACCGCGGCGATCGTCACGGCCTCGTCGAGATCGTTGGAAACGATAAAGCCGTATTTGGCGAACACCGCGTCATAGGCCGCCGGACCATCCGGCCATGCTGGCGGTGTGCGAGGCCGCGGCGCGCTCGCCGGCGCCGGAGCGGCCGACCTTGGTGACGATGACGGGCTTGCCGATCTCGGCGGCGCGGCGCGCGGCGGCGAGAAACTTGTCGACGTCGCGGATGCCCTCGATGAACAGCAGGATCACGTCGGTGGAAGCATCCTGCACCATGTAATTCAGAAATTCGCCGGCGCCGAGATCGCTTTCATTGCCGGCGCTGACGGACGTAGCTGAGCGCTATGCCGAGCGCCTTGGCGCGGTGATAGATCGCAAAGCCGATGCCGCCGCTTTGCGCGACGATGCCGATCCGCCGCCTGGTGGCGACCAGCAGCGGCGCATCCGGCTTGACGTCGACGGTCGGGCTGGAAGGTCGCGGCGACGCGCTGCACCTGGCTGTAAAAGCCTTCCGCATTGGGACCGGAAATCCGCATGCCGGTCTTTTCGCGAGCGCCGCGATGGCGTCCTGCATCGCGGCGCTATCGCCGCCCTCCTCCGCAAAGCCAGAGGAGATGATCACCGCGTTCTTGACGCCGGCGGCGGCGCATTGCTCGAGCGCGCCGAGCACCGCGCGCGCCGGAATGATGACGATGCGCGAGATCGATCGGCTGGTCCGATATCCGCGATCGACTTGTAGCATTTCAGCCCGTCGATATCGTCGTAGTTGGGATTGATCGGATAGAGTCTTGCCCGGAATAGTCGTTCTTGCGCAGCATCGACAACAGCCGCCCCGGGATCTTCTCATGATCGCGCGACGCCCCGATCAGGGCGATGCTGTCGGGCGCGAAGAATGCTGTCGAGCGGATGCGGCATCTCGAGGCGGTCCTATTTTCTATCGCCCGGCTTGACCGGGCGATCCAGCTGCTCCGTGATCGGACGCAGTGAAAGAATTAGCGGCGCGGATTGCTGACGCCCCGCTCGAAGCGGGATGACGAGTGCAGAGTGTCGACACACACGCAAGCCCTCACGCCGCCAGACTGAACGCTGACGCCGCAGAGATCGAACCCGTCGCCCGACACCTTGCAGCCCTTTGCCTTCGCCGCATCGCGCACCTTGCGCGATATCGGCGACCTTGAACGTCAGCCCGCTCATCAGATCGCTCGCGCCCTTGACGAAAGCGGAAGCTGGCAATTGGGCAGTTTCAGTTCCGGCTCGCCGCTGCGCATTCTGCTGCACGGCGCACGCCGATGATCTTGCCCCAATGCTCGGCGAGGCCCTGCGGATCGGGGCTTTGCATCTCCACGCCGGTCAGCGCCTGCGTCACATCCTTGCGGATCGATTTCTGCCAGTCCGGCCCGGCCGGCGGATAGGGCCCCAGAACATCGTCGCTGCCGTCGGTGTGGTTGAACTCGATGAAGGCGGCGCGGCAATCGCGCGGGTGCAGTTGCACGCCGTGATAGGGCGCGTGCGTGATCACGTTGGCGGTGCGCACGCCCATCGCGTTGGCGTGCTTGCCGCGCGCGTCGGGATCGTCGCAGCAGAAGATCGCCATATAGCCGCCGCGGCCGCCGGTCTTGTCGAGGAAGCGCCCCGCCGCGGTGCCCGGCTGGAACGGCGCCACCACTTCCAGCAGGATGGTATCGACCGGCAGCAGCGCGTTCTCCAGGCCGTATTTGGCGACGTTGCCGTCGCGGTAGCAGACGTTGAGCCCCATGATCTCGGCGATATCGGAGATCACCGGCTCGAGCTGCGGCGCCACCAGGCAGATCTGCCGCAGCCTCAGATAGCTGCCGCCATGACCTCGGCCATGTTATTGGCCCTGAGAACGCGGGCTTGCGCTTCTCGACGAACGCCTTCGCCGCTTCCTTGTGATCGGCGGTCTCGCCGCGAGCGCGAGTGATGGATCGCTTCGGCGTCGAAGCAGGCTTCCAGCGACATGCGTCTCGGCGTTGTTGATGTTGCGCTTGATGTAGCCGAGCGTCACCGACGGCCCCTGCGCCAGCGACATCGCGAGATCGATGCGCCGCGGCTTCGACTTCGGCGTCCGGCACCACCTTCGTCACCATGCCGAGATTGTAGGCCTCCTGCGCGCGACAGCACCGGCGAGGTCAGATAGAGTTCGCGCGCTTTGGCGCTGCCGAGCAGTTGGGTGAGGAAATAAGTGCCGCCGTAGTCGCCGGACAATCCGACCTTGGCGAATGCGGTGGTGATCTTGCAGGAGGCGCTGGCGACGCGCAGGTCGCAGGCGAGCGCGATCGACAGCCCGGCGCCGGCCGCGGCGCCATCGACCTGCGCCACCACCGGCTTCGGCATCTGGTGCAGGATGCGCGAGACTTCCATGCCGCGGCGCAGATTGGCCATCTTGGCCTCGAAGGCGAGCGGCGCCCGCCCTCCGCCATCGATTTCACGTCGCCGCCGACGCAGAACGTGCCGCCGGCGCCCTTCAGCAGCACCGCGCGCACCTCGTGATCCTCCGCCGCGCGCCGCGCCGCCTCGACCAGGCCGCGCGTCATGTCCGGATTGAGCGCATTGCGCCGGTCGGGACGGTTCATGGTGATGGTGAGCAAGCCCGGCGTCGAGCTTCTGGAGAACCATTTCGTTGTGCGCTCATGTGGCGGTTGCTTTCGTTGTTGTTGGTTGGATTATCTGCCGTCATTGCGAGGAGATGCGCATGCGAGCGAAGCAAGCATCTCCGTTCCCGCGAGTGCATGGATTGCTTCGTCGCTGCGCGCTCCTCGCGAATGACGGACTTCGGCTGTCATTTCTTCACCAGCGGGCAGCGCGAGGCTTCCAGCGACTGGAACGCCTCGTTGCCGGGAATCGTCGCCAGCAGCTTGTAAGTCGTCCCAGCGCGCCTTGGATTCCGACGGCTTCTTGACCTCGAACAGATACATGTCGTGCACCATGCGGCCGTCCTCGCGGATCTTGCCGTTCTTGGCGAACATGTCGTTGATCGGGGTCTCCTTCATGACCTTGATGACGGCCGCCGCGTCCGTGGTGCCGGCGGCCTTCACGGCCTTCAGGTAATGCGTCACCGAGGAATAGACGCCGGCCTGCGCCGCGGTCGGCACGCCGCTTGACGCGCTCCATGAAGCGCTTCGAGAACGCGCGGGTCTCGTCGTTGAGGTCCCAATAGAAGGCTTCGGCGAGCAACAGGCCCTGCGCGGTTTCAAGCCCGACGCTGTCGATATCGGTGACGAAGGCGAGCAGCGGCGACAGCTTCTGGCCGCCTCTTCGTCAGTCCGAACTCGGCCGCCTGCTTGATGCGCGTTGATGGTGTCGCCGCCGGCATTGGCAAGCCCGATCACCTTGGCCTTCGAGCTCTGCGCCTGCAGCAGGAACGACGAGAAGTCCGACGTGTTGAGCGGATGCCGCACGCTGCCCAGCACCTTGCCGCCGGACTTCAGCACGCACATTGGTGGTGTCCTTTTCCAGATCCTGTCCGAACGCGTAGTCGGCGGTCAGGAAGAACCAGCTGTCGAGGCCCTGCTTGACGGCGGCAAGCCCGGTCACGTTGGCCTGCGCGAAGGTGTCGAAGCACGTAATGCACGGTGTAGGGACCGCAGGCCTCGTTGGAGAGGCGGATCGAGCCGGGGCCGTTGAACATGATGATCTTGCCGCGCGCCTTCGCGATCTCGCCGGCGGCCAGCGCGGTGGCGGACGCCGCCACGTCGAACAGCATCTCGACGCCCTGGTTGTCGAGCATGTCGCGCGCGATGTTGGCGGCAAGGTCGGCCTTGTTGAGATGGTCGGCGGCGACGATCTCGACCTTGCGGCCCAGCACCTCGCCGCCGAAATCCTCCACCGCCATCTTCGCGGCCGTCTCGCTGCCGGCCCGGTGATATCGGCGTAGAGGCTCGGACATATCGAGGATGCCGCCGAGCTTGAGCGGCGGCTTGCTTTGCGCGAGCGCCGCGGTGCGCCGACATCGCCAGACGCGCGGCGAACATGCCCGCAACTACCCGCTTCATGAAGGCCTCCCTTGTCGGCTGCCGCATTGCCTGCGGCTTCGAATATCAGTTCGCGCGCGATCATGCCGCATGGCACCCGACAGCGGCAAGGCGCGCGCCAGACGCGGGCAATCGTGCGTTTTTCCGCTAAACGGAATGGCGCATGATGGCGAACCGTCATCAGCCCAACAACCCCTTCCCCGGCACATGATTGAGCTCGAGCCTGATGCCATCGGGGTCTTCGAACAGCATCGAATAATATCCCGGCGCCCATTGGTCCTCGCGCGGCGCGCGGATGATCTTGGCGTCGAGCGTGCCTAGGAAGCCGTGCAGCTCGTCGATGTCGGCGCGCTCGCGGGCGCGGAAGCACAGATGATGCAGGCCGACGCGCTTTTGCTCGAACGCAGCGCCGGCGTGCTCGGGCGACGGCGCGCTGATCCCGACTGCGGTGCGGCCGCCGACGCAGTAATACGTCGTCTCGGTGTCGATGACGGGCTTCAGCCCGAGAAACGGCAGCAGCTTGCGATAGAATTCGCGGGAGCGTTCGGTAATTCGAGGCGGTGAGAAAAATATGCGCGATGCCGTTGATTTCCATCATCTCCCCTTGGGCCGCTATTTCGGATAGCAATACGATTGTGGTCGCAGCATACAGCAACCGGCCGGACATAAGAGCAGCGTTATGACCAGAACGGCATTGCGTTGCGCGGCATGTGTCGCGGCGCTGTCTCCTGCTGCTGTGTTCGGTCGCTCCGGCCCGATCAGCGCCGGATGCGCCTTCGAGCCGCAGGGCGAGGGCCGCGTCGCCGCCGTGATCGATCGCGCGGACCTTTCGGCCTCGATGACGGCCGCGAAGTCCGCCTCGCCGGCATCGAGCCGGCCGCAGCCGACAAGGCCAGCAGCAGGCCGCGCTGACCGCAATCGTCGCCGGACGCGAGGTGACGCTGCGCGGCGAAGACGACACGCCGGACCGCTACGGCCGCCAGCCGGCATTCGTGTTCCTCGACCGGCACTGAAGCGCCGGTGCAGAGCGAGCTGCTGCCGCCGCGGCGAGGCGCTGGTTTCGACTGAAGTCACCGACAAGGACTGCGCCGCTGACCTGGCTGCCGCCGAGGCCGAGGCGCGGCGAGGCCAAAATGGGCACCTGGGCGGATCCAGCGGCCATAAAAAACGCGGAAAGTCCGGGCGATATTTTGGCCGGGATTGGGCGCTTTACGGTGGTCGAGGGCAAAGTTTTGTCCGTTCGGCAGGCCGGGGCAACGACCTACCTGAATTTCGGACGGAACTGGACACGGGACTTTGCTGTGACTATTTCAAGGCGCATGATGCCGGCGTTCGAGGCTGCCGGACTCTCGCCTAAGTCCCTCGAAAATCGACGGATTCGTGTCCGCGGCTGTTGTCGAGGCGCGGGGTGGACCGCGAATCGAAGCTGCTCCGGGTGGGGCAGATTGAAGTGCTCGGCGGGAATTAGGGCATGATCCGAAAAGTGGGAACCGGTTTTCGAAATAGATCATGCCGCAAACAAGAGGATGAGATCGTGACCCGATTGCATCAATCGGATCATGATCTCACCGCAAAACTACGAGTTGTTGACGTGACGAAACGTGCAGGACGGCGCGAGGGAACATCAGGCCGCCGCCTTTTGGCTGCGCCGGCGCTTGCTGTGCGTCGCGCTCATGCTCTCGCGCCTGCGGCAATCTGGGCCGGCTTCGAGACCGCCTCGCCGTCGTCGGCCGCGGCGCCCGAAGCCGAACCCGCACCGTGGCGCAAACGCCGGCGAGCGAGCGCGAGCATGAGCGCATCCTCGTCCTCCTATGGCGGCGCCTACGACGATCCGAAGCTGGAAGCGCTGATCGGCAAGACCGTCGACCGGCTGGTCGCGGCCTCCGATCGTCCCGACCAGGCCTACAAGGTGACGATCCTCAATTCCGGCGCGGTGAACGCCTTCGCGCTGCCGACCGGCCAGCTCTATGTGACGCGCGGCCTGATCGCGCTCGCCAGCGACACCTCCGGAATTGTCCTCGGTGCTGAGCCACGAGATGGCGCATGTGCTGGCAAAGCACGCCTCGATCCGCGAGGACCAGGCGCGCCAGGCCGCCGTCGGTCACGCGTGTCGTCACCGACATGAGCAACGATCCGGATCTGACGCGCGCTGGCGCTGGCCAAGACCAAGCTGACGATGGCGAGCTTCTCGCGCGCGCAGGAATTCGAGGCCGACGGCATCGGCGTCGGCATTTCGGCGCGCGCCCATTTCGATCCCTATGGCGCGGCGCGCTTCCTCGACCGCGATGGAACGCAACGCCGGCGCTGAAGGCCGGCAAGACCTCGCTCGATCCGCGCGCGCAGGACTTCCTGTCCTCGCATCCGGCGACGCCCGAGCGCGTGCAGAACGCGCAGGCCGGCGCGCGGCAATATTCCTCGCCGCAGGGCGGCGAGCGCGACCGCGAGACCTATCTCGCCGCGATCGACAACATCGTCTATGGCGAGGACCCCAGCGAAGGTTTCGTGCGCGGCCGGCGCTTCCTGCATCCAAAGCTCGGCTTCACCTTCGCAGCGCCCGATACGTTCACGCTGGACAACACCGCGCAGGCCGTGATCGGCGTGCGCGAGGGCGGCACGCAGGCGATGCGCTTCGACGTGGTGCGGGTGCCGGCGGAGCAGACGCTCGGCGACTATCTCAATTCCGGCTGGATGGAAGGCGTCGACAAGGCTTCGACCGAGGATCTGACCATCAACGGCTTCCCGGCGGCGTCCGCGACCGCGCAATGGCGACCAGTGGCAGTTCAAGGTCTACGCGCTGCGCTTCGGCAGCGACGTCTATCGCTTCATCTTCGCCGCCAAGCAGAAGACCACCGAGAGCGAGCGCAACGCGCGCGAGACCGTCAACTCGTTCCGCCGCCTGACGCTGGAAGAAATCCAGGCCGCGCGGCCGCTGCGCATCAAGGTCATCACCGTGCAGCCCGGCGACACCGTGGAATCGCTGTCGCACCGCATGGCCGGCGTCGACCGCCCCGCCGAGCGCTTCCGCATCCTCAACGGCCTCGACAGCCACGCCCAGGTCAAGCCGCGGGACCGCGTGAAGATCGTGGTGGATTGAGCAGATCGCTGATTGCCGTCATTGCGAGCGAAGCGAAGCAATCCATCAGCTTGACGAAGCAAAGACTGGATTGCTTCGTCGCTTCGCTCCTCGCAATGACGAGTGTTATGAACAAAACAAAAAGCCCGGTCTCTCGACCGGGCTTTGTTATCTCAACCGAGCTGAGAGCCGCTTACGCCGCTTCGTCCGCGACGGCCGCGTCGTCGCCGTCGGCGTCGACGTCGGCCTCGTCGCCTTCACCGTCGGCTTCGGCCTGCCTCTGGTCTTGGCGCCGCGGCGCGGGCTCTTGGCGAGCTGGCTTTCGATTTCCTTGACCGCTTCGGTCTCCGTCGAATGCTGGACGACGGCGATTTCGCGCGACAGGCGATCGAGCGCTGCTTCATAGAGCTGGCGTTCGCTGTAGGACTGCTCGGGCTGCGATTCCGAGCGATAGAGATCGCGCACCACTTCGGCGATCGCGACGATGTCGCCCGAATTGATCTTGGCTTCGTATTCCTGCGCCCGGCGCGACCACATCGTGCGCTTGACGCGCGCACGGCCCTTCAGCGTCTCCAGCGCCTTCTTGACCAGCGCCGGATCGGACAGCTTGCGCATGCCGACATTGGCGACCTTGGCGGTCGGCACCCGCAGCGTCATCTTGTCCTTCATGAAATTGATCACGAACAGCTCGAGCTTGGCGCCCGCGATCTCCTGCTCCTCGATCGCCAGGATCTGGCCGACGCCGTGGGCGGGATAGACCACGAATTCGTTGGCCTTGAAGCCCTGACGCTGGGTCACGACCTTCTTCGGCTCCTCGACGCGCGGCGCAGCGGCGGCGACCGGCTTGACGGCAGCCTTCGGCGCAACAGCAGCGGCTTTCGGAGCGGCAGCAGCCTTCAGCGAGCGGTCTTCGCGGCAGTCTTGGCGAGCGACCTTCGAAGCAGTGGCCTTCGAACCCGTCGCTTTCGCGGCAGTCTTGGCAGTCTTGTCTGGCATTGCGCTTCTTTTGTTTTTTGAGGACTTTGTGGCCGCAGCCTTCCGGGCATCCTTCACGGACGCCTTGGCACGGCCTTTGGTTGCGCTGCGGCTGGCCGGAGCGGCTTTTTCGACGTCTTGGAAGCACTCTTTTTACGCGTTTTCTGTGACACAGCCTGCGCGCGGAACTGCCACGCCCCTGTTCGATGTTTTACGGGAACCCACCGGGGCCACAAGGTACGCATGGCCAGGTTCGGCTTGTAATGTGCCCAATATAGCACATTTTCCGCAAAAATCAATGATTTACGCCCGGTTCCGGGCCTTCACGGGACCGTATTCGGCCATAAGTCCGTCAACAGGGTTAAATCAGCAGGCTGGTTATCGGTTCAGATTAGGGCCGAAAACGGGCTCAACTGAGCCCGATCAGAGCTTATCCGCAGATCAGTCGCCGGTACCGGGTTCCTTGGAAAAATATTTCTCGAACTTGCCTTCCACACCCTCGAATTCCTTCGCGTCGGGCGGCATGGTCCTTCTTCTGGGTGATGTTGGGCCAGCTCTTGGCGTATTCGGTGTTGACCTCGAGCCACTTCTCCAGGCCCGGCTCGGTGTCCGGCTTGATGGCGTCGGCGGGACATTCCGGCTCGCAGACGCCGCAGTCGATGCATTCGTCGGGATGGATGACCAGCATGTTCTCGCCCTCGTAGAAGCAGTCGACGGGGCAGACCTCAACGCAGTCGGTATATTTGCATTTGATGCAGGCTTCAGTGACGACGTAAGTCATCCAAGGCTCCGAAAAGGCTCGATACGGATCAGTTTTCCGGGGTTTGCGTAGCGCATGCGAGCTGCGCTGCCGCAAGGGAAGCGAACGCCTGAAACGCTGTTTTCAGCGCCTCGCCGCCTGCTCTGTGCAGATAGTCACTCTTTGTCGATTCTGCAAATCCTCGTAGAGCACGCGCGCCGCCGTAGCATCGCCGCGCCGCTCGGAAAATCCGGTCACCTTGAGCATGCGCACGGTGCGATCGAGCGCGATCGTGAGCGACGTCGCCGAGTCTTCACCGCATGTCCCGGCGCCTTCTCGCGCACGCCGTTGATGCGGACGTGGCCGGCCTCGACGAGCGCGGCAGCGCGATGTGCGGGCCTTCACCACCCGCGCGTGCCACAGCCATTTATCGAGACGCTGCCGCTCCAACTGTCTCTCGAAGCTATCCTTGACGCGTTTTCGTGACCGCGAACCGCTGCCCACTTCGCTTGAAAACGCTTTGGCTATTCCTTGCGGCCGGCGAGCTGTTCCTTCAGCGCCGCCAGTTTTGCGAACGGCGAATTGGGATCGACCGGACGATCGCGCTCGCGCGGGGCGGCGCTGGTCGCCCACTGACGGTGCGACGGGCCACTGTCGCGCTTGTCGCGGCCGCCCTTGTCGCGTCCGCCGAAATCGCGGCCGCCGTGCTCGCGCCTCGCCGCGGCCACCACCCTTGTTGCGGTCGCCCTTGTTGCGATCGAACTTGTCGCGGCGGTTGTCGTTGTCGCGGCCCTTGCCCTCGAAGCGCTCGCGCGGCGGACGGTCCGCGTCCTGACGCGCTTCAGCGCGCCGGCGCGCCCTCGGCAGCGGCCGCCGGCGCAGCCGTGGCATCGGCCGGTGCGCCCTCGCGGGCTTTGCGGAATTCGTTGTGACGGCGGCCGCGGCGATGGCGCTGCTCGCGCGGCGCGCCGTCGGCGCCTTCGCCGGCGGCGGCCGGCTGCTGCGCCTTCGCGCCGGGCGCGGCCGTGATGGCGCTGGCGGTTGCGATCGTGATGCGGACGGCGTTCCTCGGAACGGCCGCCGGGCCGCCAGACTTCGACCAGTACAGGCTCGGCCGGCGTATCCGGCTTTCGTGTCCGTCGGCTTCGGCGGCAGCGGCTTCGGCCGGTGCGGCTTCCGCTGGCGGCTTCGGCTGCGCGGCGCTTCGCGCCGCAGCTTCGGCGCGGCTTCGCGCAGCTTCCGCTGCGGCGCTCGATCGCTTCGGCACCGTCGGCAGCTCCGGCGCTTCCGCGACCGCGGCTTCCGCCGGCACGGCTCTCGACGCAGCGTCCGGCGCAGCCTCGACCACAGCCGCGGGCTCTTCGCTGGCGACGGCACCGGCGTGACGTCGGGCAGCAGCGCCGCCGACGGCGCGGGATCGCCGGACCAGCGGCACGTTCGGCGGCGACTTCGTCCGGCACTTCTCGCACGGCGTCTCGGTGACGTCGCTTCCGTCGCGGCGCGCTTCGACCGGCGGCGTCTCAGCGGCGACAGTCTCGACATCGACCGGCGCCGGCTTCGGCGGCAACGGCGGGCGGCTGGTCCATGCGATAGCCGAGCGCGCGCAGGATCGAGGCAAAATCCTCGCCGGCGGATCCCGGTCAGCGAGGTCATCGCCTGCGTCACCACAAAGCCGCGGCCGTCGAACGCGCCGGTCGGTTTTCGCCGGGCGAAGTCTCGCGCCACGCCAGCGCGGGACGGATGAGATCGGCGAGCCGCTCCAGAATATCGACGCGCACCGCGCGCTCGCCGCACTGGCGATAGCCGAGCACGCGATAGGCGTCGCGCGTGCAGCGCCTTGTCGACCGGGAACGACGTGCGGCCCGCTCGACGCCAGATGCTGCGCGCCCGACAGCGCCGACATGTCGACATTGTCCTGCTTCTCGGCCCACAGCAGCGAGGCCAGCGCGCGCGCCGCGGGCTTCAGCAGCCCGGGAAATAGATGTGATAGGCGCCGAACCGCACGCCGTATTTGCGCAAGGTGGCGCGCGAGGCCTGGTCGAGATCCTTCATCTCGGCGGAGATCTTCGCGCGCTCCAGCACGCCGAGCGCCTCGACCAGCTGGAACGCGATGCCGCGCGCGATGCCGGTGATGTCCTCGGCCTTCGACAAGGCCGAACAGCGGCCCCAGCAGCTTTTCGATATGCGTCTTCAGCCACAGATCGAGCCGCGTCTGCACGGCTTCGCGCGGCGCGCCGGTCAGGCGATCGTCGGCAATGATGCGCAATCGCGGATGCAGCGCGTCGTCGGCCGCGACGAGCTTTGCGACCGCATCGCCGGTCCAGCGGATGGTGCCGTCGGACGTCAGCACGAACTGCGTCGTCGGGCGCTGCGGCAAGTTTCTCGGCGCGCGCGTCGATCTCGCTGGCCAGCACCTGTTGCGCGGCCGCCTGCAACGCCTTGGCGTCGCGAGCCGGCTTCCGCCGCATCGGGCGCAAAGGTGAATCCGTCGAGCCGGCCGATCGCATGGCCCTCCACGATCACTTCGCCGGTCTTGCCGATTTCCGTATTCAAAACACGTGTTCTCCCGCAGGCGGCGCATCAATACACTGGTACGGCGGTCAACGAAACGCTCCGTTAGCCGTTCATGCAGCGCATCGGACAATTTATTTTCGACCTCGCGCGCGATCCCCTGCCAGTGATCGGGGTCGGACAGCCAGTCCGGGCGGTTGGCGACGAAGGTCCAGGTGCGGATTTGCGCGATCCGGCCCGACAGCGTGTCGATATCGCCGGTCGACGCGGTCGGCCTGGTCGACCTGGGCGGCGAACCATGCGTCGGGAATCCGGCCCTTCTTCATCAGGAATCCGTACAGCGTGGTCACGAGCTCGGCATGGGCGGCGGGCGCCAGCCGCCGGTAATCCGGGATCTGGCAGGCGTCCCACAGCCGTTCCACGGCGGCCGCGCCATGGGCCATGTCGCGCACCTCGCCGTCGCGCGCGGCGTGATCGAGCACGCGCAGATCCTCGGCGATCGGCGCGCGGGTCAGCGCCTCATGCTGCGGCGACAGCGCCAGCGACACCTGCAAGCGCGCCGAGCGAGGAAAAATCCAGTTTCGAATTGCGCCATTGCAGCATTTTGACGCTGTCGAAGGTGTGGTTCTGCAGCGCGTTCACCAGTTCCGGCTCGAACGGCGCGCAGCGGCCCGTGGTGCCGAAGGTGCCGTTGCGCGTGGCGCGGCCCGGCGCGGCCGGCGATCTGCGCGAACTCGGACGGATTGAGCCGGCGGAACTGATAGCCGTCGTATTTGCGGTCGGAGGCGAACGCGACGTGATCGACGTCGAGGTTGAGCCCCATGCCGACCGCGTCGGTGGCGACGAGATAATCGACGTCGCCGTTCTGGAACATCGCGACCTGCGCATTGCGTGTGCGCGGCGAGAGCGAGCCCAGCACCACGGCAGCGCCGCCATGCTGGCGGCGGATCAGTTCGGCGATGGCGTAGACTTCATCGGCCGAGAACGCGACGATCGCGGTGCGGCGCGGCTGCCGCGTGATCTTGCGGTCGCCGGCGAATTCGAGCTGCGACAGCCGCGGCCGTGTGACGATGGACGCGCCCGGCAGCAGCCGCTCGATGATCGGGCGCATGGTCGCAGCGCCCAGCAGCAGCGTCTCGTCGCGGCCGCGGCGATGCAGGATGCGGTCGGTGAAGACATGCCCGCGCTCGAGATCGGCCGCGATCTGGATTTCATCGACGGCGAGGAAACGACACGTCGAGATCCCGCGGCATCGCCTCGACGGTCGAGACCCAGTAGCGCGGGTTCTTCGGCTTGATCTTCTCCTCGCCGGTGATCGAGCGCGACGCTTTCGACGCCGGCGCGATCGGCGATCTTGTTGTAGACCTCGCGCGCCAGCAGCCGCAGCGGCAGGCCGATCACGCCGGAGGAATGCGCCAGCATCCGCTCGATCGCGAGATGCGTCTTGCCGGTGTTGGTCGGCCCGAGCACGGCGGTGACGCCGGCGCCGGGCGCGCGTTCATGTCGCGAACGTGGAAGGTAGAGAAAGCCATGTGTTGCAGGTGTTTCTTTTATGCGTACCGGCGCTCAGACCGTCATTGCGAGCGCAGCGAAGCGCTCGAAGCGATGACGGCATCTGCGAGGCTTCATGGCTCGAGACTGGATTGCTTCGTCGCTTCGCTCCTCGCAATGACGAGAAGCGAGACCTTCTGCTTCGCTCGGCGTCAATTCCGCCGATTCTGTTTCATTCTGCGACGGCGATGCGGTCGCGGCTTAAGCTCTGGAACGAGTCCGGAACGAATCGCGCCCGAATCGCTGACTCCTACCCAAACCCGACTACGTTCACCGCAACATCTCGCGCTGAAGCGCTCGGAGCGGCACTAGATCAAGTTTGCGAGGGCTCCACAAGCGGCGGTTTTCGGGTCGAAATCCTTAAAGGCGAGCCGGAGTCGAATCAGAAGTGGTCAAGAGTCAAGCGATGAGTCGGCTCTTCCGCTCTCCCTTGTGGGAGAGGGTGGCGCCGCGCGAAGTTCGCGACGGGTGAGGGGTCTCTCCGCAAACACAGACCTCTCGCGCGGAGAGAGATCCTCATCCGTCGCGGACTGCGTCCGCGACCTTCTCCCACAAGGGGAGAAGGGAAGCAAGCTCATTGCGTCTTCGCCACCCTCGGCGGCGTCGCCGTGGTCACGAACGACGTCGCTTCCAGCATCGCCGGCGCCGAACGGCGTCGGGATCGTCATGCGGAACGGAACCAGGACGCGGGTTCCCGCGATCGGCACGAAGGCGATCTCGATCCTGGCGCTCGGTGGCGAGATATTTGATCACGGGGCGATCGGGGATATAGCCCGCGACCGGCGTGAAATAGACCGCGCAGACCAGCGCCGGCCCGTGATAGCCGCGCTCGGCCTTCACCGTTTCCATGCGCTTGAAATCGAGCTTGAGGTCGTAGCGCAGCCGGCCGTCGAAAATGCCGGCGCCGGTGCGGCAGGCATCCGGGCGACAGCAGCTCGCCATTGCCGGGCACGCGCAGCATCGAGCCGGTCATGGGATCGAGCACGCCCTTGCGGTGCGCGTCGGTGACGACGATGCGGTCCGGATCGACCGGCGGCACCGGATCGATCGAAAAATCCTTCACGTTGCCGTTGGCCAGCACGAGGCGGATGGTTTCGGACTTCTTCTGCGTGGTGGTGGTGGCGGTATAGGCATTCGCCACCAGCGCGCCGCTGACGACGCGGCCCTGGCTGGCGCCGGAACCGGTGCCGCCGGAAAACGCCTTCAACAGCCCGGCGGTGCCGCCCTGGGCGGCGGCCGAAAACGTGTCGTCGCCGATTTCGATGGTCCAGGCGCCCTTGCCGACCGGGATGCCCGCCAGCGTCGCCTCATACTGCGCATCCAGCCGGCCCTGCGCGGACGCCGCCTGCGGCGCCAGCGCAGCGAACGCGACGGCGCACAGGCTGAAACCGAAGCCTTGAGAGCGGCGAAACGGCGCGTGTGGCGGTCACTGAATGGCTTGTCCCGGGATCGGCGCGAGTGGCTGTTCATTTAGGCAGAAATATCCGGCAAACAACGCGCAGCTTGGCGAAACCACGCTCATCAGACCTCGCTCGCCTCAGCCGCTTGCGGAAGGCCAAGGCCTAACTCGTAACGAAAGCCATGGTGTCGGCGGGGATTGCGCCCTTTATATGATCCCTAGAGCTGGAAACCGGCCCAATTCCGCGGTTCGAATCCGCGTTTGCAAACGCAGCCTGCCCTGGCCCAGGCCTGCGCGATTCCGGTTCGCGTGAGAAAACGCGTCAAAACAAGGGCTTGGGCTGGCCGGAACGAGGCCCAGCCGCCCAAAAACCTTGACCGGATGGCCATCTCGCCCTATACGACCGCAGTTCCTGGAAATGGACGCGATTTTGGACCCCCGCGCAGCCGCGAGATGCGCTTGCCTATGGCGGGGATGGAAGAGGATTTTGCAATGTCCCGGCGCTGCGAACTGACGGCCAAGGGCCCCCAGGTGGGCCACAAGGTGAGCCACTCGAACATCAAGACCAAGCGGCGCTTCCTGCCGAACCTGGTCAACGTCACCTTCATCTCGGACGCGCTCGCCCGCAACGTGCGCCTGCGCGTCTCGACCAATGCGCTCAAGAGCGTCGACCACAATGGCGGCCTCGACGCGTATCTGCTGAAGGCCAAGGCCGACGTGCTCTCCCCCGCGCGCTGGATCTGAAGCGCGCGATCGAGAAGAAGGTCGGCAAGCCGGTGTTCGTGAAGAAGGCGAGCTGAGCGTTTAGCTACATCGGCGGATCAGAGTTTGAAGCGGCCGGGTCGAAAGCCCGGCCGCACATTGTAATTTCGGTGCAAATCAGAGCGGGACCGCCTTACCCGCAACTTCATTAGTTCTGCTAAAGGCTCACTTACAATTTTGTTGTTGGGGGCTCCACCATTATATCGAGAACCTTCCTTTTCAAAGTTGCTTGGGCGTCTTTCAAGGTGGTGGATACAGAGCCGCATCTTTCGTCGGCGCGTACGAGGAAGCGGTTAAGAGTGGCGTGAGCTTCACCGAAGTTGCGGGAACGTCAGCGGAGCAATGTAACTTCTTTGATAGGCACTGGAGCTCGGCCCAAGGACTTAAGAACTAATCGCGACCTTAGATTTTAATTCGTTTGTCAGTGAGCCTGATCGAAAGGCAGGTCGTACTAGTTTTGCCGGGCGCGTTCTTGGGATGAAATTTCCGATATGCGGATCACTGATACGCGACCAAAGTTTCACCTCATCAAACCGGATGTCAAGAAGTGGGTTGATGAGCAGTTGGCTCTCTACTTCCAGAAGCGAAACAACCAATTTCGTTCGGGCACTCCTTTCAACATACATAGTCTCTTAGACCTTACCCGAGCCGAAGCAAGAGTCTGGAGTCGACAAACAGCCCCCCACCCCACACATGAATTGGTTTCCGATGCCAGTTCAGGCTTCCTACGCAATCCCAATCTTTTCAGCCTGTGGGCAGACGCCACGTTAGTGGTACGGTCATCCAGCAACCTTCCCACCTTTGTGTTTTTCGGCAGAGAATTCGCAAAGGGCTCTAGCGAAACCGAGTTCTCGCGTTTACGTTGATCGCATCCGAAACCAATTCTGATGATTGGGGAACTGAGAAATTTCTCGAGCTATTGGCAAACACTCTCGTCGATGGCGGATGCCCCAGCAACTGCAACTTGACCTTCAAACCAGCATTACATGTTGTTTCCATTCCCACGGGAACTATTAAAGCGACAAAGCTTCAACAAAATGAACCCGGGAAACCACGAACACCGCTTATAGAATGCGGGGCAAATGCACAACGCGCGAGTTCTTCGAGCAAGAATTGCAGGGTCAACCTACAGGGCCCCTGAGGGCGTCTGCTTCCGGAACGGATGAGCTCTATACGCGCACTACGGAGAGCCTGGAAATCCCTAGAAGAGTTGTAATCGCCGACCATAATTCGGATTGGGTCTGCTCTCTGTTCCCTCGCTTCTTTGCTGGAGAGCGAGGGGGCGTAAGAAGTAGATGCCATTCTTTGGAGACTCGGAGATAAGGCAGATGGGAGATATCGTCGTAAAAACGCAGCGGGGACGACGCCATGCCACTGACCCGGAATTTTCGCGACACGGTGCGGGCGCGGGCGGAGCCGTGAGGCCGCCTTTCGCCGGGGCGCTGTTCCGGGAAGGCAGTTTGCAGGCCCTGCTGCAGGGCGAGACCGACGAGGGCCGCGCGGCGCTACCCCGGGCCTATATCAGCGCCGCCAATCCGGCTTCGACCGGCTGGGTGAGAGGTGCTCGGGACGCTCGCCGAAAGAGCCTACGATGCGGATGTTCTGGACCGGACGGCAACCCCTACCGCCGAGAACCTGCTCGGCGTCATCGGCCCGCGTTGCGGGAAGAAACCGGGGTGCACCTGAAGATTCGCGCGGTCACCGAGGCGGCCTGACAGGCGCCTACGCGCGGAATGCCGAATGGACGAGGCGCGGCCGGCGCCCGCGGCGTCATCCAAATTCCCAAATTCCGCGCTATGCTCGCTCCGGTAGCACCGGCGGGAGCATCGCCATGCGCATCATCATCTGCTGCGACGGCACCGGCAACGAGATCTCCGAGAACATCTCCAACGTCCTGAAGCTCTATCGCTGCCTGCGCAAGACGGAGAAGACCACAGCCGCAAAAACAGCGGCGTTGGCCGATGGTGGAGCGGCGGGACCTTTTCAGGATTTGCCAAACACTGCCGATCAGCGACGCGGAAAAAATCGCCGACCGGCGGGCGGAGATGCCCGCACGGCAGTTCGTCCAAGTTTTATCGTTCATCCGCCAGGTCGCGGAACCTACGCATATGCGGCAGCGTCCCCAGCGTGCGCAGCAACCGCCGACCACGCACCCCGCGCAGCCACCGCAGCCACGCACAGCGCAGCCACGGCGGCAGCCGCGGCAGCCACGGCAGCCACCGCAACCCCGGCGGACAACAATGACGGCGAGCTGCTGCACGTCGCTGCGATCGATTTCCATATCGAAGAGATGGAACGTGGCGAGACTGACGTCGGCCATTTCCTCTTCGCCAAGAACGAAGCGCTGATTGGGCGGGATGTTGTCGAGATTGCGGGAAATCGGCAGTGGGTATCGTGGTTCGCGCGATGCGCTACCCACCAGCGAAAGTCCCAGTCCGGCTGTACCGAGTACCGTTGCGGCGGCGGCTTTGGTTGTGCGCGCGTGCTTCGAAGCTTGCTTCACCCGTGGCATGGTCGCGTCCTTCGTTGTTGAGAAAGGGTCGACTTGACATAGGAAGTGTGCCGTACGTCTGGAAATGCAACCTAGCGCATCCTGTTCCGCTTTGCGCGGGTGCTTTTTGAATTTCAACTGGTGAGAGAGAAGAGAGGATGGATATTGGGGCAGCAAGGCTGTCCCAAACGTGTCGCCGAGGCGACACGCTCGCATGAGACGTTGACCCTTTTCTGCCTCGGACAAGCGGAAACTCGCTCCACCGCGGCAGCACCCGGCCGCTTGCAGCACCTATCCAGGCAGCCGAGTTGATTTTGTGCTGGTTTTATCAGAGCTTACTTCAGAGTTTGCCAGCCGCCCTTCGTCTCCCCCAGGAGCGCCAGAACTGCCTAAAATCCCCAAAAATCCGCTATTCTCGCCAAGGTAGCATCACCTGATTCCCCCGCGGAGTCCCCCATGCGCAACATCATCATCTGCTGCGACGGCACCGGCAACGAGATTTCCGAGAACATCTCCAATGTCCTGAAGCTCTATCGCTGCCTGCGCAAGACGGAGAAGACACGCAGCCGCGGCAGCTGGTGTTTTACGATCCGGGGGTCGGCACGCTGGAGCGGCCGGACCCGTGGCACAAGTTGAAGCAGGATTTCAACGCCATCCTGGGGCTCGCCACCGGCTATGGGCTCGATGACAACGTGCTCGCGGCCTATGCCTTCCTGGTCCACAATTATCGAGGCCGGCGACCAGATCTACCTGTTCGGCTTTTCCCGCGGCGCCTATACCGTGCGGGTGCTGGCGGGGCTGATCCACAAGGTGGGCCTGATCACGCCGGAGCAGGTCAATCTCGCCGGCTCGGGGCTGATCGCCTACAAGCAGTTCTCCTCCGACGAGGCGCCGAAGCTGCGGGCGAAGCCTGCAAGTCGCTCACCGATGCCGCCGCCGCGGAAGACGCAGCTGCCGCAGACGCGCGTTCGACAACGCCGCGCAGTTCGCGCGCATCACCTCGACGCGCTGGCCCACCATCCGCTTCGTCGGCGTCTGGGATACGGTCGCGAGCGTGATCGTGCCGCGGGCCGATCGGTTCTATCTGGCCGAGCCTGGAGGAGCTGGCGTTCACGCTTGTAGAACCCGAGCGTGCAGACGTTCCGGCAGGCGATCTCGATCGACGAGCGGCGCTGCATGTTCCGCCTCAAGAAGTGGGACGACCCGCAGACCTACAAGCACAACCGCTTCAACGACGCGCATGCCGAGCCGCAGGATATTCTGCAGGTGTGGTTCGCCGGCGTGCATGCCGATATCGGCGGCGGCTATCCGGAAAAGCAAAGCGGGCTTGTCGAAATATCCGCTGCTCTGGATGATCGACGAGGCGACGAAATGCGGCTTGCAGGTCAGCCACGGCCACCGTCAACCAGCTCGCCTGGGGCATTCAGCGCAAGGGCAGCCCGTACTCCTATGTCGTGCCCGACGTGCGCGGCGACCTGCACACCTCGCTGCACGGGCGCGTGGTGGATCCTCGAATATCTGCCGAAGAGCGCGAGCTACAAGGAATGGCCGGCGCGAAAGTCGCATTTCGGCTATTACATCCCGGACGCCGAACCGCGCTTCATTCCCGACGGCGCGATCATCCACAGATCCGCGATGCAGCGCATGGACGCGATGCCGAGCTACCGGCCGGTGAATTTGCCGAAGACAGTTCGAGAAGTTTCCGATGCCGGTGCCGCCGGCGCATGCGGCGAGCGGAGGCGGAGCGCAGGGTGAGCAAAGCGAAGCGTGCCAACCGTTCAGAACGCAGATCCTCGTCATCACCTGCTGGCACAACGCGAGGCGGTGAATGCAGCAGCATTCCAGAGGCCATCAGCGATTGATCCGATGGGCCGCGGTGGCGTGCTGGATCCGCTCCCGGTCAAGCCGGGCGACGACAACTGGTGTCTTGGCGCGACTTTTCACCACATGCTTATGTGATCTCCCATGTGACTGCCCGACGGGCAAATCACCAAAACCTGTCCAGCCCTCGCGCGAAAAATATTCCGCTTCGCGTTCGACCCCAAATCACTCCTACAACTCCCGCCATCCCGCGCCCGCAAGAGGGGCGTATCGCGATCGTCACGGACGTTGGGTGCGGGATGCGGTGGACGCGGCAGCGCCGGGCGCGCAAGAAGTGTTCGCAGGGCGGGCTTTGGCCCGTGAGCGAAGGCCGGCGCGCCGACGAACGGCGCTGAATCGCGGACGGCAAAGCCGTGTGGTTCTGGCACCCGTGGCTGGTGTCAAGCCGGCGGAGGTTTGCGAGCCCAACCGGGCTTCGCAGAACCGTCAATCCGCCGGCGATGGAGGCAAGAGAATTCGTCTCCAGGGAGAGCACGGCATAAGCCGTAAAACCATTGCGCAGGGAATGCCGGGCTGCTCCGGCTGTACCTGTATGCTCGTGTGCGCATTCTTCTGCGCATTTTGCACACGAGACCGCGGGTGCCAGCCGGCACCCGGCATTCCCTGCGCCCTCTTGATTGAAGGGCGTGAACAATTGCAAAACCTCGGGCGAAACGCGCCGCGAGAACGCGGAGGCGTATCATCTCCACCTCGCTTGTGGCAGTCACCCGCGAAGGCGGGTGATCCAGTATTCCAGAGGCATCAATGGTTGGATCGAGAGGCCGCGGCGATACGTGGATCGCCCGGTCCGAAGCCGGGCGACGACGAGTGAACGTGTGGAACAGATGCTACGCAGGCCGACGCTTCGCCAGCCGCCCCGCCTCGATCGCATCGATCTGCAGCGGCGATGTAGCGGCTGTAGATACGCGCCTGCGAAAACGCGCCGCCGGTGAACCACAGGCCCGGCTGCGGCGTGCGCGTCCACATGTTGCGGAGCTCCTGCGTCGCGTCGTCAAAACCCCAGACGCGGCCGACGCGCTTGGCGACGTGCTGCGCCGAACAACTGGGTGAGCAGATGATCCGGCCCCTTGTAGCCGGTGGCGAGCACGAGCAGATCGGCGCTCGCGCGTCGTGCCGTCGCGCAGTCCAGATGCCGCCTTCGCGCATGAAGCGCTTCGATATCGGCCGCCTGGATCAGACTGGATCTTGCCGTCGGCGATCAGCTCGGAACAGCCGACGTTGAAATAATAGCCGCCGCCGCGGGTGCGGAATTTCAGCGGCCAGCCGGTGCCGTCCTCGCCGAATTCGAGCCGGAAGCCTGCCGCCTCCAGCCGCGTCAGCAGCGGCGCGTCGATCCGCTTCACTTCGTCGGTGATCGAGCTTGTGCGCGAGCCTTCATCACCGGCAGCGGCACGCCGGAATTGAGGATGTCGCGCGAACGTCGATCGGCGGGCCGTCGCCGAGATAGGTCTTGTCGTAGAGTTGCGCCTGGCTCGACGTTGACGACCATGGTCGGGCTGCGCTGCACCATGGTGACGTCGGCGCCATGCGGCCTGCAGCTCCTGGCAGATGTCATGCGCGCTGGTGCCGGTGCCGAACACGATCACCGGACCGGCCCGCCCATTCGCTTGCCGCCTGTGAAGCGGCTGGAGTGCAGCACCTCGCCCGCGAAGTTCGCCGATGCCTCTCGATTTCGGGAATGTTCGGCGTGCCGCTGACGCTGGTCGCGAGCACGATGTGCTTGGGCGAAGCGTGCGCGCGTGCCGTCGCGCGTCGGACTGCGCGGTCCAGCGCTGCGCGGTCGTCGTCGTAATCGGCGCCGTCGAACGTCGTGCCGGTCCAGAAGTCGACCTCCATGATGTCGACATAGCTCTCGAGCCAGTTCGCGATCTTGTCCTTCGGGATGTAGTCCGGAAAGGTCGGCGGGAACGGCAGGTAGCGCAGATGATTGACCGGCGTCTTGTTGTGCAGCTTCAGCCCGCGATAGCGCAGCCGCCAGTTGTCGCCGATCCGCGCCATGCGGTCGACCACCAGCGCTGTCAGACCGATGCGCTCCAGCTTCGACCGCCACCGAAATGCCGGCGTGGCCGCCGCCGACGATCAGCACGTCGGGATCGCGGCCGTCATAGCTGGCGGAGGCCTGCCGCTGCTCGAGCCAGTCGCGGCCGGCAAAATCCCGGACGTGGGATGTCGCGGCGGCGGCGTCGCGCGCGGCGCAGATCGGCGTCGAAATCGAGCGAGGTCGAAATCGTCCAGGCGCGCACCGCGCCATCAGCTTCGCGCAGCAGCCTGACAGCGCCATAGCCCGGGCCGTTGGCGGTCTCGAAGGCAAAGATCGCCTCCATCGACGTCGCGCCCGCCGACTACGCCGCGCGCGGCGCAAGCCGTGCCGTGTCGATGCGGAAATCGGCGGGCCCCGGCCTCCGCCGAGCGCGCCAGCAGTTCGGCAGCGACCTGTCGCGTTGCCGCTGAAGGTCGCAAAATGCCAGGAGAGGCCGAACAAATTCCGCCAGTGGCTGTCGGCCACGAAAGTTGCGACAATTCCGCCGCCGACCGGCTGCGCGCAGCGCCGCGTCGAACGCGGCAAGCCAGGCTTCCGTAGTTTCCCGGTAACTTTCCTCGGGCAGCAGGCCCGGCCGGTCCAGCATGGCGGCATTTCCCCGAATTCTTGTCGTTATCGGCCATCAGACCGCAGCTTTCGCGCTCCGCACAACCGCCGCGCGGCGCTGCCGCAAGGCGGCATGCGCGGCGCGCTGATCCACGCCCTCCGTACGTTTTCAGCCCCATTGCAGCCCCCGCGCGACCCCAATGGTTTACGCAACGTTCAGCACTGCCCCCTATTCTCGGCGTTCTGCTGCCAGAACCGGCTTGAAACGCTCAGGACGAGCGATGTTGGAACGATCGATCGCCGACGAAGTCGAGGCGGCCATCAAGGCCGGCTCGACGGAAAAACACCTGGATACGCTGAGGCAGGTCACCGACCTGTTTCTGGTGTCCGCCGACGGCTATTCCGGCGAACAGATCGAGCTGTTCGGCGACGTGCTGGAACGGCTGATCCGGACCGTCGAGCTGCGCGCGCTGGCCGATGTCGCCGCGCGCATTGCGCTCGCCGAAATGAGCACGCAGCTCGCCTCCATCAAGCAGGCGCCGCGCGGCCAGTGGTCCGCCGCCTCGCGCAGCAATGACGAGATTTCGATCGCGCGGCCGGTGCTGACCAGATCGGCGCGGCTGACGGCCGAGGATCTGGTCGAGCTCGCGCAGACCAAGGGCGAGCAGCATCTGCTCGCGATCTCCGGGCGCTGGTGGCTGACCGAGGTGGTCACCGACGCGCTGTTGAAGCGGCATTATCCCTTCCGTCAGCTTGCGGCTCGTCACCAATCCCGGCGCGCGGATGTCGGCGAGCGGCTATGCCGTCGTGCTGAAGCAGGCGGAGAGCCGATCCTCATCTGGCGGTCGAGACCGGCATTCGCGTCGACCTGCCGGCCGAGCAGCGCCAGCAATTGCTGCGCAGCGCCACCGAGGTCGTGCGCACGCGGCTGTTGTCGCGCGCGCCGCCGCATCTGTTCGAGGAAATCAGGAACGCGATCGCGCTGGCCGCCGCCGGCGCCAACCGCGAAATGTCGCGCACGCGCGATTTCGCCGCGGCCCGCCGCTTCGTCGCAGCGCTTGCCGAAACACGGCAAGCTCAACGAGCCGGCGCTGCTGGCGTTTGCGAAAGAGCGGAAATACGACGAGACGGTCGCAGCCCTCGCCGAATTATCCGGCTCGACCATCGATGTGATCCGCCCCGTCGATGCAGAGCCTGCGCGACGACGGCGTGCTGATCCCCTGCCGCGTCGCCGGATTGAACTGGGAAACCGTCGCCGCCGTGCTCGACAGCCGCTTCGCCTCGGGCAGCATGGGCCGCCACGAACTGGCGAAGGCCGAAAGAGCAATACGGCAAGCTGACGCTCGAAAGCGCCCGCCGCCTGCTGAAATTCTGGCAAGTCCGCGCCGCCGACGCGCCGCCGAAGCCGGGTTGAGTTGGAGGCGAAGCGCTCACTTCGCCGTCGTCGCATCTCGAACTCGGGTTATCCGAGTTGAGCTCTGCGAAGTCGGATACTCCGACTTCGCGGGAAATGAAATGACCGCATCACGCCGCGCTGGGTCAGGCCCGCGTCGAGATGCTTCAGCCGCGGCATCACTTCCTGCTTCAACAGCCGCAGCGAATTGTGCCACGCCTCCGGCTTGTGCTTGTAGTCGAAGCCGAACACCAGCAGCGTGCCGAAGCCGCCGACCTCGTGATAGATTTTCTCGATCTTCTCGGTGACGGTCGCGGGCGAGCCGACGATCCAGTTGTTGCGGGCGCAATATTCGACGGTGACGTCGCTGTCCGGCACGTCGGGCGCGTGCCTTGAGATAGTCCTTGAAGCCGAAATGGCCGAGCAGCGGCAGGAAATATTCGCCCATCATCCGGCCCATCATGTCGCCGGCCGAAAGCCGCCACGCCTCCTCGTCGGTATCGGCGACGAAGACCTCGCGCACCAGCCGCCAGTCGCTGCCGGTTCGGCTTGCGTCCGGTCTTGGCGGCGCCGATCTCGACCGATTCCCAGTGGCTGCCGACATAGGCCGGGTTGAGGTTGAGGCTCATCGGAATGTAGCCGCGCTCGCCGGCGAGCTTCAGCGTGTCCGAGCCCTTGGACAGGCCGGCGACGCCGATCGGCGGATGCGGCGCCTGCATCGGCTTGAGGTGCGGCTTGAGGAAGTCGAACATCGTGTCGGGCTTGTTCACCGTCCAGAACTTGCCGTTGTAGGTCCAGGGCGCGTCCTCGGTCCACATCTTCAGGATGATCTCCAGCGCCTCGCGCGTCATGTCGCGGTTCTGGCCGGACATGCCGTCGACGTTGAACATCGCCCAGTCGCTCGGCAGGCCCGATGGCCGCGACGCCGAAATTCAGCCGGCCCTCGGAGAGGTGATCGAGCATCGCGACGCGGTTCGCGAGTTCGGCCGGGTGGTGATAGGGCAGCAGGAAGCCGCCGGGGCCGAGACGGATATTCTTGGTCTGCAAAAACGCCTGCGCCGAGCAGCAGATCGGGCGACGGATGCGGTTCCCAGGGCGCGGTGTGGTGCTCGCCGATCCAGGCTTCCTGATAGCCGAGCTCATCGAGCCAGCGCAGCGTCTGCAGGTCCCAGTCGTGGCCCTCTTTCAATCCGCACTCCGGCGGATGGGACGGCATCGTGAAATATCCGATCTCCATGGGGTTTCCTCTCGCTGTTCGTTTTTCAAAGCGCGTCTGTCGCGCGCAAGCGAGAGCATAGCACCGCCGAGGCGTGTGGCCGAGATATGACGAGATCGGATGGCGCAGAGAGTTCGCGCGACGCAGCGAGTGACGCGCTACCTCGTCCCGAACGTGCGTCGCGCCGAACAGCGCCTTCTGCGTCGAGGGCTGCGAGCGCCAGTATTGCGGCGGGGCGAAAACCTCGCCGCCGAGTTCGGCCGCGGCGTGCCAGCCCCAGCGCGGGTCGTAGAGCATGGCGCGCGCGAGCGCGACCATGTCGGCCTTGCCGGAGGCGACGATCTCCTCGGCCTGCTTCGGCTTCGGTGATCAGGCCGACCGGCGATGGTGGTGAGCGCCGGTCGCCTCGCTTGATCGCCTGCGCGAACGGCACCTGGTAGCCGGGGCCGAGCGGAATTTTTGCAGCGGCGAGACGCCGCCCGAGGACGCGTCGATCCAGTCGACGCCGCGCTTCTTCAGCTCGTGCGCGAATTCGATGGTCTGCGCCAGATCCCAGCCGCCCTCGACCCAGTCGGTCGCAGGACACGCGTGATGCCGACCGGCTTGTCGTGCGGAAACGCCGCGCGCACCGCGTCGAACACTTCGAGCGGAAAGCGCATGCGGTTCTGCAAGCGAGCCGCCATATTGATCGGTGCGCTGGTTGGCGATCGGCGACAGGAACTGATGCAGGAGATAGCCGTGCGCGGAGTGCACCTCGATGGCGTCGATGCCGAGCCGCTCGGCGCGCTTGGCCGCCGCCACGAAGGCGTCGCGCACGCGCTGCAGTCCCGCCGCATCGAGCGCCAGCGGCGGCGTCTCGCCCTCCTTGTGCGGGATCGCCGAGGGCCCCTCCGCCCGCCAGCCGCCTTCGGCAACCGGGATCAGCTGCCCGCCGTCCCACGGCGTGTGGCTCGAGGCCTTGCGGCCGGCATGCGCGAGCTGGATCATCGACCGCGGCCTTCGAACGCTTGCGCACCGAGGCGAGGATCGGCTTCAGCGCGGCCTCGGTGGCGTCGTTGTAGAGGCCGAGGCAGCCCGGCGTGATGCGGCCGATCGCCTCGACCGCGGTCGCCTCGATGCAGAAGATCGCGGCGCCCGACAGCGCCAGCGAGTTGATGTGGGTGAAGTGCCAGTCATTGGCCTCGCCGTCGACGGACGAGTACTGGCACATCGGCGCCACCATGATGCGGTTGGCAAGCGTTAAGGCCGCGCAGCTTGATCGGGGTAAACAAAGCGCTCATGGGCTGGGGATCCGGACCGGAGGGAAAGCGACGCTCGCCATGTCTAGCGAGCCGCTCCCCTCTCCTCAACCCGCCGGGATTGCAACCCTCCCCTACGGCTTGATGCCCGCGGCCTTGATCAGCTCCAGATTGGCCGCGGTCTCGCGCTTGACGAGGTCGTCCATCTCGGCCGGCTTCATCGGCATCGGCTCGATGCCGAGCTTCTTCAGGCTCGCCTGCATCGCCGGATCGGTCAGCACCTTCTCGCCGGCCGCATGCAGCTTCTCGACGACCTCGCGCGGCGTCTTCGCCGGCACGAACACGCCGAACCAGATCACGCTGTCGGCGTCCTTCAATCCGATCTCGACCGGCGTCGGCACGTCAGGCAGATCGGCGACGCGCTTTGGCGTCGAGACCACGAGCGCGCGGACCTGGCCCTCGCGGATCAGCGGCAGCGCGGTCGCGAGCGGGCAGAAATACAGGTCGATCCGCCCGCCCAGGATATCGGCGATCACTTCCGGGCCTGCGCGATAGGGCACATGCGTGGCCTCGATGCCGGCGGCAAAGCGGAATTTCTCGGTGCTGATATGCACGGCGCTGCCGAATGCCGACCGAGCCGAACGAGATCGAGCCGGGTTTGGCCTTGGCGTCCGCGATGAAGTCCTGGATGGTCTTCCAGGGCCGCGCGTTCGGCACGATCATCACGTTGGCGCTGGATCCGATCATCAGCACCGAGGCGAGGTCGCGGGTGACGTCGAAGCGTCGCGCTCGGGAAAATCGCCGGCGCAATCGCCAGCGCCGACGACTGGGCGAGAATGCTGTAGCCATCGGGATCGGCTTTCGCGACCAGCGCCGAACCGACCACGCCGCCGCCGCCGGCGCGGTTTTCGACCACGATCGACTGGCCGAGTTCGGCGGAGAGACGTTCGAACACCAGCCGCGGCACCACGTCGGCCGCGCTGCCGGGGCCGAACGGAATGGTCGCCTTGATCAGCCGCGACGGCCAGGCCTGCAGCCTGTGCGGCGGTGGCGGCAAAAAGGCTGGTCAGTGACGCAAATAACGCGAAGGGACTTGTTCATCAAAAACTCCGGTTTCATCGCCCGGAGCGCTGCAAGAACCGTTCCGCTATTCGCCGCCTACTCCACCAGCGTGAACTGCAGCAGCAGATTGCGCTGGATCAGCGAGAAATTGTCGTCGGAGACCAGCGTCAGCACCGTGTCGCCCTCCGGCGTGACGTGGGCGTCGATGCCTTCCATGTTGTCGATCTCGTGGCCGAGATCGGCCTCGAAGATCGCAGGCCCGTCGATCACGGCGCCGGGCGCGACGGAAGCGAGCGCGATGCGCCGGATGCGGATGCCGACGCCCGCCGAGCCAGGAGAATTTCCGCTCCAGCATCAGCAGAGTCGCCGGACGGCAGCAGCACCGCGTCGCTGATATCGAAATTGTCGGTGCGGCGGATCGCTGAACTGGCCGGGCGATCTTGCCGCCGATCAGAAAGCCGATGATGTTGCCCTGCGCGTCGAGGCCGCGCTCGGAGATCGCGATCAGCGTGCCCGCCAGCGGCAGGCCCTTCGGCACCATCACCAGCGCCTCGATCCCCTTGTTGTAGCGGCAGCTTGCGCGCCGCCGGCGGCAGCGGCACCGACTTCGCCATGCGCGCGCGTAAAGCCCTTGGCAAAATCGTAGCGCAGCATCTGGTTGACGCGCTCGAGACCGACATAGACCAGCGAGCCGTCGAGCGCGAGCGCCTCGGTATCGAACCAGCCGCGCGCGGTGATCGGCTTGCCGTCGGGCCCGAGCATCGGCGCGGCCTCGACGTCGTCGAGCCCGGTCATCTCGCGGCCCCGATAGACGATGCGGCCGGTGAACCAGCCGCCCTTGTCGCTGATCGCGATGAAGCGCTCGCCCTTGGCATCGAGCCGCAGGCCCGACAATCCGCCAAAGCCGCGAAACCGCGAGGTCAGGATCGAGCCCGCTGCGATATTCCAGCGCGCCGAACCGCACGCGCGAGCGGTCGCGGGTGTCGAACGAGGGCAGCGGCCGGGCGTTGACCTCGATCGAGACCGGCGCGGTGACCGAGAATTCGTCGGGAATGGCTGGCTTCGGCGGCCGCTGGACGGCGGTTTGCGCCATGCGCGCGCGCCAGGCACGGCCGCCACCGAAAGCCCCGCCGCTGGCATATTTCAGGAAGGCGGCGGCGGCTGCATGGCGCGCGCATGCTCTCACGAATGCAGGCGGCGCGGCCGGTGGTGGCCCGTGGCGGGCGCGGCGCCGTGGGTCTCGCTGAACAGTTCGGCGAGCTTTTCGGTGATGGCGCCGCCGAGTTCCTCGGCATCGACGATGGTGACCGCGCGGCGATAGTAGCGCGTGACGTCGTGGCCGATGCCGATCGCGATCAGTTCGACCGGCGAGCGGGTCTCGATCTCCTCGATGATGTGGCGCAGATGCCGCTCGAGATAATTGCCGGGATTGACCGACAGCGTGGAATCGTCGACCGGCGCGCCGTCGGAAATCATCATCAGGATCTTGCGCTGCTCGGGCGCGGCCGAGCAGCCGCTTGTGCGCCCAGTCCAGCGCCTCGCCGTCGATGTTCTCCTTCAGCAGGCCCTCGCGCATCATCAGGCCCAGATTCTTGCGCGCGCGCCGCCAGGGCGCGTCGGCGGATTTGTAGATGATGTGGCGGAGATCGTTGAGCCGGCCGGGATTGGCCGGCTTGCCGGCGGCGAGCCACGCCTCGCGCGACTGCCCGCCCTTCCAGGCGCGCGTGGTGAAGCCGAGAATCTCGACCTTGACGCCGCAGCGCTCCAGCGTGCGCGCCAGAATGTCGGCGCAGGTCGCCGCCACCGTGATCGGGCGGCCGCGCATCGAGCCGGAATTGTCCAGCAGCAGCGTCACCACGGTGTCGCGGAAGGTCGCTTCCTTCTCATGCATGAAGCGACAGCGGATGATAGGGATCGGTGACGACGCGCGACAGCCGCGCCGGATCGAGAATGCCTTCCTCGAGATCGAACTCCCAGGCGCGGTTCTGCTGCGCCATCAAGCGGCGCTGCAGCCGGTTGGCGAGCCGCGCGACGATGCCCTGCAGATGCGCGAGCTGCTTGTCGAGATAGGCGCGCAGCCGCTCCAGCTCGTCATGGTCGCAGAGATCTTCGGCCGCGATCACCTCGTCGAACTTCGGCGCGAAGGCGTGATATTCCGGCCCGCGCGGCTCGTTGGCGCCGCGCGTATTCGGCCGCGTCGCCTCGCCCGGCGTCTCGTCGTCGCCGAGTTCGCCGTCGTCGAACGTGTCCGATGGTGGAGGCCTGCGCGCTTTCCATCGCGCTTTCCGACATTTCGTCGGTGGAGGCCTGCGCCTGGTCGGCGCTCATTTCCTGCGCGGCGTCGGAATCGGGCGAGCCCTCGGCGCCGGACTGGTCGTTCTCGCCGTCCTGGTTCTCGTCCGTTCTCGTCGTCGTCGGCGTCGGCGTTGCGGTCGTCGCCGAGATCGAGCGCCGACAGCAGATCATGCACCGCGTCGCCGAACTTCGCCTGGTCCTCGGTGAGCGCGGCTGAGCTGGTCGAGCCGGGCGCCGATCTTGTCTTCCAGCACCGGCCGCCAGAGATCGACCATCTTGCGCGCAGCCGCAGGCGGCGCCATGCCGGTCAGCCGCTCGCGCACCAGCATCGCCAGCGCATCCGACAGCGGCGCATCGGCGCGGTCGGTGATCTCGTCGAACTTGCCGCGATGGAAATGATCGTCGAGCATCGCGGTGAGGTTTTTCGCAACGCCCGCCATGCGGCGCGAGCCGATCGCCTCGACGCGGGCCTGCTCGACCGCCTCGAACACGCCGCGCGCCTGCGGATTGCCCGGCATCAGCTTGCGGTGCACTTTGGGATCGTGGCAGGCGAGCTTCAGCGCGATCGAGATCGGCGTGGCCGCGCACGATCGCGGCATCGCGCTTGGTCATCTTGCGCGCCGGCTCCGGCAGCCGCGCCTTGCCCGGCGCGAGGCCCGGGCGCTCGGCCGCGAAGCGTCACTTCCAGCTCCGGCGCTTTCGCGATCGCGCGCAGGCAGGAGGTCACCGCGCGCTTGAACGGCTCGGTCGGCGCTTCCTTCGATCCGCTGCGGAATTTGGAGTTGGATGTGCTCATAGCGCTTTCGTAAACCAGTGCCGCGTGACGCCGCCGGGATAGCCCTCGATCGAACCGAATTCCTCATAACCGCAGGCGCGGTAGAAGCCCGGCGCCTGAAAGCTCATCGTGTCGAGATAGGACCGCGTGGCCCCGAACTTCCTCGCCTCGTCTTCGATCGCCTTGATCAGCTTCGTCCCGTAGTCCTTGCCGCGAAATTTCTGCTCCATCCAGAAGAACTGGATGAACAGCACCGTGGTCCAGACTTCGCCGACAATCCCGCCGACGATCTTGTCGCCGTCGCGCAGCGAGATGGCGAAGCGCTTGTACTTCTGCTTCCCCATCTTCTCGGTGTTGTAACCGATCGAGTCCGCCGAGCACCGCCTTCTTGGTCTTTCCAATGGTGCGCTCGACGGAAATTTTCGGCATGGCTAGCTGAGCGCCACGTTCACCGAGGATCTCCGGCAGCTCCGCATTGAAGCAGCGCTGATAGAATTCGGCGACCAGCGGCCGTTCCAGCTCGTCGCACTTGTTGAGGAAGGTGACGCGGAAGGCAAAGCCGATATCGCTGAAGATCTCGGCGTTCTCGGCCCAGGTGATCACCGTGCGCGGGCTCATCACCGTCGACAGATCGCCGTTGGCGAACGCGTTGCGGGTGAGATCGGCGAGCCGCACCATCTTGTTGACGATGTCGCGGCCTTCCTGGGTGCGGTAGTGCTGCGCCTTGGCGAGCACGATCTCGACTTCCTCGTCATGCGGCAGATAGTTCAGCGTGGTGACGATCGACCAGCGGTCCATCTGGCCCTGGTTGATCTGCTGGGTGCCGTGATAGAGGCCCGAGGTGTCGCCGAGGCCGACCGTGTTGGCGGTCGAGAACAGGCGGAACGCCGGATGCGGCTTGATCACCTTGTTCTGGTCGAGCAGCGTCAGGCGGCCGGAGACTTCCAGCACGCGCTGGATCACGAACATCACGTCGGGACGGCCGGCGTCGTATTCGTCGAACACCAGCGCGATGTTGTGCTGCAGCGCCCAGGGCAGGATGCCGTCGCGGAATTCGGTGACCTGCTTGCCGTCGCGGACGACGATCGCGTCCTTGCCGACCAGGTCGATACGGCTGATGTGGCTGTCGAGGTTGACGCGCACGCAGGGCCAGTTGAGCCGCGCCGCGACCTGCTCGATATGGGTCGACTTGCCGGTGCCGTGATAGCCGGTGACCATGACGCGGCGGTTCTGGGCGAAGCCGGCGAGGATCGCGAGCGTGGTGGCGCGATCGAAGCGGTAATCCGGATCGACGTCCGGCACATGCGGATCGACCTCGGAATAGGCCGGCACTTCGAGATCGCTATCGATACCGAACACCTGCCGGACCGACACCTTCATGTCGGGCAAACCGACGAGCTCCTGCGCTTTGGTCATGGCGGCGGTCGTCATCAATCCTCCGAGGTCCCGGGCGTTCCCGAAACCAGATTTGTCGAATGGCTGCGGATGGGGTGCTGTGACGAACCTAGCAGAGAGCAACGGCCGGCAGAAGCCCGCGGCGCAATCAAAGTTCCGTTGCTCTTATCATTAAGATAGGTGCTGGATCCGGTTTTTGGAGGGCTGCCCTGCAGAATCACGCCGCACTTTCGCCGGCTTGGCCACCCGCGGGCTCAGACCGGCGCTGGCCGGCACTTTCAGCCCCTGCCGCGAGCTTGTTAGGTCTGGCCTCGGCCCGGACCGCCGACAGCAGGAATCTTGTGACCTCATTCCTCGATCCCCTGATTGCGTTCTGTTTCGGCCCATCCGTGGCTTGCCTATCTGACGCTGTTTCTCGCCGCCCTGCTGGAGGCCGTTCCGGTCGTCGGGCGCTGGTGTCCGGGCTCGACCATCATCCTGGCCCTGAGCGCGCTGGTGCCCGGGCGGCGAACTGAAGCTCGTGGGGCGTGCTGGCGGCCGCGATCGCCGGCGCCCTGCTCGGCGACGGCTCGGCGTTCTGGATCGGCCATCGCACGCCAGCGCGAAATCCTGAGCGCCTGGCCGATGTCGCAATTATCCGCGCGTGATGGCGCAGAGCGAAGCGTTCTTCCATCGCTGGGGCGCGCTGGCGGTGTTCTTCGCCCGCTTCGTGCCGCCGATCCGCGCCTTCGTGCCGATCACCGCGGGCGCGCTCGGCATGTCGCCGCTGCAGATTCTATCGGCGTCAATATTCCGGCGGTCCTCGCCTGGGCGCTGCGCGCATGTGCTGCCGGGCGTGCTCGCGGTCTCGGCGCTGCACCAATATGCCGGCCTGCCGCACCACGAGCATCATCGGCAAGCACATGTGGATGCTTTGCGGCGCCTGTTGGCGCCGGTGATCGCTCGTGCGGTGATCTGGACGCTGCGCCGGCGGCACGAGCCGCGCGGCGACAAATCCGGCGAAATAGTCGCGACCACAGACCAGTGGCCCTGCGCAACCAGAGCTGCGCTGTGCTAGCCTTTCCGGTCTACCGTGCGGAAGACCAGATGAAACGTCGCGAGTTCATCGTCTGCTGGGAGGGATGGCGGCTGCGACGCCGTTTCGCGGCGCGCGCAGCGGCCCATGCCGGTGATCGGTTTCCTCAGCAGCGCCTCTCCCGAATCCTATGAAATCCGGCTGCGTGTGCGGCGCCGGGAGGCTTGGCGGAAGGAGGCCTCACCGAGGGCAGAACGTCGCGATCGAATATCGCTCGGGCCGGTAGTGACAACAATCGATTGCCGGCTCTGGCCGCCGACCTCGTCGATCGCAAAGTCGCCGTCCTGGTATGCGGCGGCGGCACGCCCTCAGGCGCTGGCGGCAAAGGCAGCGACGTCGACCATTCCCGATCATCTTTTCGTTGGCAGTGGTAGATCCGGTCGCGATCGGGCTTGTCTCGCGTCTGAACCAGCCCGGCGGCAACCTGGCCGGTACGGCCAATCAGAACATCGAGATCGGTCCAAAGCGGCTCGAAGTGCTGCGCGAATTGCTGCCGAAGGCAGACAGCCGTCGCCATTCTCGCAAATCCGACCAGCCAAGGCGCCAGCGAACTCTTCGTCCGGAGCTTGAACCGGCCGCGCGCACCATGGGGATGCAGCTCCATGTCCTCAAAGCCAGCACCGAAGCAGATCTGGAAGCTGCATTGCATTGCCATGGCGCAGTCTCGTGTAACGCCATTGTCGTCAGCCCGGACACGTACTTCAACACCAGGGCGAGTTCATCGCGGCTCTTTCGCTTCAACACAAGATCCCTTCGATCTATCAATACCGCCGATTTGCCGCAGCCGGCGGCTCGTCGTGCCTTACGGCGGCGATGAGATAGAGGCCTATCGACTGGTCGGAATCTATGCGAGCAGGATTCTCAAGGGCGACAAGCCCGGTGATCTTCCGGTGCAGCAGGCCACCAAGGTGGAATTGATCATCAACCTCAAGACAGCCAAGACGCTTGGCGTCACGGTGCCGATGTCCCTGCTTGGCCGCGCCGACGAGGTGATTGAATGAGACGGCGCGAATTCATTGCCGGGATCGCGGCAGCAGCTTCGCTGCCGCACAGCACGCGCGCAGCAGCCGGCTATGCCGGTGATCGGTTCCTCAGCAACGCAGCGGCGAAACTTACGAGATACGCGCTGCGCGTTTCGCCAGGGTACTGGCGAGAGACAGGCTTTGTCGAAGGAACGAGAACGCTGGAGATCAACTACCGATGGGCCAACAATGATAACGATCGGCTGGCATCGCTTGCCGCGACCTCCGTCTGGCCGCAACGTTGCCGTGTTGATCTCGGCGGGCGGCACCCCTCGGCGCGCTGCCGACTGGCGGCACCACCTCAACGATCCCGATCGTGTTTGCGACGACTGCGGCAATCCGGTCGCGATCGGGTTGATTTCGCGCTGGAACCAGCCGGGCGGCAATGCGACGGGCGTGACCAATCAGAACGTCGAGATCGGGCCGAAGCGGCTGGAGGTACTGCGCGAACTGCTGCCGAAGGCGACGACGGTGGCCGTTCTGGTCAATCCAACGAGCCGAGGCGCAGGCGATATTTACCTTCAGGAGATCCTTCCTGCAGCGCGCGCCATGGGATTCAGATCGAGCGCCTGGCAGGTCAGAAACGACGACGATCTGGAGACGGTATTCGCATCGCTTGCGAAGGCGCGCACGGATGCCGTACGTTGTCAGCCCCGATGTTTTCTTCAATACCAGCAGCGAGCGGATCGCCGCCTTGGCGCTGCGCCACAGGATCCCGACGATCTACCAGTACCTGCAGATTTGCTGCTGCCGGCGGCCTGGTCAGCTACGGACAGCGACGAGACGGAGTCCTATCGCGCCTGGTCACGGGATCTCATGCGGGAAAAATCCTGAAGGGCGAGAAACCAGGCGATCTCCCCCGTGCAGCAGGCGATCAAGGTGGAATTGATCATCAATCTCAAGACTGCGCCAAGACGCCTGGCGTCACCGTGCCGTTATCCCTGCTCGGCCGCGCCGACGAGGTGATCGAATGAGACGGCGCCATTTCGTCAGCGGACTTGGGATAACTGCGCCCATGCCGTTCGTGGCGCGCGCGCCAACAACCGCCCATGCCGGTGATCGGGTTTATCAATATTGCGTCGGCCGAAGGATATGCGCCCAACGTCGCCGCGTTTCGCGAAGGCTTGAAGGAAAGCGGTTGGCATCGAGGGCCAGAACGTGACCATCGAGTTTCGCTTGGGCCGAAGGGAAGCATGATCGGCTCCCGGGTATGACAATGGACCTGGTACGGCGTCAGGTGTCGGTTATCGTCGCCAACTACGCCCGCTAACGCGATCGCAAAGCCTGCGACCACGACGATCCCCATCGTATTCACCACGGCCGGCGATCCCGTCCAGCTCGGACTGGTCGGGAGCTTGAGCCGGCCGGGCGGCAACGTTACCGGCGTTAGCCAGTTGAGCGTGGAGATTGGACCGAAGCGGGTGGAATTGGCACATCAACTGATGCCAGGGTTCGACCGATGTGGGCTTCCTGATAAATCCAGGCGATTCTGCGCGCGCGGCAACGTTGCTCAAGGACGCGGCAGGCTGCAGCGGCGCCATATGGGGCTGCGGCTGCACGCGTTCCGCGCCACGACCGACGCCGAGATAGAAAATGCCTTCGTGGACTTCTGCCCGCCTGAAATCTGGCGCGCTCGTTATCGGACCTGACGCTCTGTTCAATACCAAGAGCAAGCTTCTCGCCGAACTCGCGCTACGCCATGCGGTGCCGACGATCTACCAGTATCAGGAGTTCGCTACGACGCCGGCGGCCTGTTGAGTTATGGCGGCAACATCAGGAGATCGTATCGTTGGGCGAGGTAACTATGCCGGGCGAATTCTCAAGGGCGTGCCAAACCGGCCGGACTTGCCGGTGCAGCGGTCCACCAAGGTCGAGATGATAATTAATCTGAAAACCGCGAAAGCGCCTCGGCATCACCGTGCCACTATCGCTGCTTGGCCGCGCCGACGAGATCATCGAGTGAACGCTGCGATCTGCACCGCCTCACGCGGCGCGCGGCGCCGGGCCGACATAGCGCGCACGCGGGCGGATCAGCTGCCGTGCTGCAATTGTCTCGCTGGCATGCGCGACCCAGCCGACCGCTGCGGGCCATCGCAAACAGCGCCAGTTCGCTGCCCGACAGGCATCCGCAGCGTGTGCACCAGCACGGCAAGCGCGTAGTCGATATTGACGAATTCGCCGGTGGCTTCCGCGATCCGCTCCGGAATTTCCTGGGTGAATTTGCGCGGCGCGCCGGCGCGGGTCAGCGCGTCGAAAAGCGACATCGCGCGGGGATCGCCGCGCTTGTAGACGCCGTGGCCGAAGCCGGCAAAGCGCTCGCCGAGCGCGACGCGCTCGCGGATCACGGGCTCGACGTCATGATCGACCATCGTCTTCGACCAGCCGCGACGCCAGCACGCCGGCGCCGCCGTGTTTCGGGCCTTTCAGCGCGGCAAGGCCGGCAATGATCGGCGTCATAGAGATTGAGCCCGGTCGAGGCCGCGCAGCGCACGGTGAAGGTCGAGGCATTCAGTTCGTGATCGGCCAGCAGCACCAGCGCGCGGCGGATCAGATCCGGCGGCGTGCTTGTTGTCGGGCGCCCAGGCGTTGGCGATCTGCAGATGCAGCGGCTCCGCCGAGGGCGCGCGATTGAGCATGGTCGCCACGATCAGCCGGACGATGCGCGCGCCGACCATGGCGCGCGTCCGTCGGCGCGGGTGAAGGCACTGCGGATCGGCACTTGCCGCCAGCGCCAGCACCGCGCAATCGCGCGGTCGATCGGCGCGGCGCGGCGCGCGGCCTCCGCGATCGTCGCGCATCGCGTCCGACACTACTGGGCAGTTGTCCGGCCGCAAAGCGGATCGACGCCGGTGACGTCCCACAGCAGCGTCGCCGTGTGCTCCGAGCGTGTCCTTCTCGGCGAGGTCGACACAGTTGACGCCGCGATAGATCGCGCCCGTCCTCGGTGATGGTCGCGATCGCCGAATCCATCACCGGCAGATCCGCATCGAAACTGCGCAAGGCCGCGCGGCTCCGGCGACGGCGCGCGGCGCTCCTTCAGGCGCGCGGACGTCCTCGGCGCGGTAGCGGTGGCTGCGCGAATCCGGCGACGGCTCCGAGCGGATCAGCCCGCGGCTGACATAGGCGTAGAGCGTGGCCGGCGAGATCGCGAGTTCGGCGCGAGGCCTCGCGGGCGGAGAGGTAGAGGCGCGCCGGATTTTTTCATATTGATTTATATAATCAAGATTGATCAATCTGTCGATAGGCCTGACCTTATGCCTGATCGGACAAAGGAGAATCCGCCATGAACATCCAGCTCACCAAGAGCCCGATCGGCTCGACGGCGTGCCCGCCGCCGAAACCGTGCTCAGCCATGTCGACGGCGAGCGCGGCGAACTGATCATCGCCGGCGAGCGCGTCGCGAACCTCGCCGGCAAGTCGAGTTTTGAGAGCGTCACCGCGCGGCTGTGGAGCGGCGCGACCGGGCAGCCGATCGAGCGAAGCCGATGTCCGCGCGCAGTCTCGGCGCGGCGCGCGAACGCGCCTTCGCCCGGCTGCCCGATCTGTTGCCGGCACACGCGCGGCATATCGGTCGTCGATGGCTTTCGCGCCGGCGATCGCGGGCCTGCGCGCGCGAGAGCGGGCTCGCGCACGAGGCGACGATCGTCGGCGCGTTTCCGGTCATCGCCGGCGCGCTGGTGCAGCGCGCGAAGGGCGCCGATCCCGTCGCGCCCGATCCCGACGCTGAGCCACGCCGCCGATACGCTGTCGATGTTGCACGGCCGCAAGGCCGGATCCGCGCGAGGTGGCGGCGCTCGACGCCTATCTCGTCACCGCCAGCGATCACGGCATGAACGCCTCGACCTTCACCACGCGCGTGGTCGCCTCGACGCAGGCCGATTTGTTTGCGGCCGTCACCGCCGGCTACTGCGCGCTGACCGGCCCGCTGCATGGCGGCGCGCCGGAGCCGGTGCTGGAAATGCTCGACGCGATCGGCACGCGCGAGCGCATCAAGCCGTGGGTCGACGATGCGCTGCCGCGCGGCGAGCGGCTGATGGGATCTGGCCATCGCGTCTATCGCGTGCGCGATCCGCGCGCCGACGTGCTGAAGGCGCGCGATCGAGCGGCTCGCCGGCGAACGGCGCCGACCTTCCCTTCGCCGGCGAGGTCGAAGCCTATATCCGCGACGCGCTTGCGCAAGAAGAATCCGGACCGGCCGCTGGAGACCAATGTCGAGTTCTTCACCGCGATCCTGCTCGACGCGCTGAAAATCCCGCGGCAGGCGTTTACGCCGATCTTTGCGGTGGCCCGCGCCGCCGGCTGGACCGCGCATGCGCGCGCGAGCAGCGGCGCGACGGCCGGCTGATCCGGCCGAGTTCGGCATTATGTCGGGGCGATGCCCGCGGCGTAGCAGTCGCTGCGGTATAACAGCTGTCGTCCCAGCGAACGCAGGGACCCATAACCACAGGTCTTGTTGATGAGCGAGCCGTCGCACAGCTCGATCAAAATCGAAGGTTGTGCGTTATGCGGTCCCCGCGTTCGCGGGGACGACAGCGACAGCGTGGACGAGGCCTTACGCCTCGCTTCACGACCGTCTTCAGATAATTATACGCCTTGATGATCTCGATCAGGCGGTCCTCGGTCGAGCGGTCGCCGCCATTGGCGTCGGGATGGTGCTGCTTGACCAGCGCCTTGTACTTGCGCCTTGACCTCCGCGAGCGTGGCATCCGGCGGCGAGCCCCATCACCTGCAGCGCCTTGCGCTCGGCGTTCATCACCTTGCGCGTCTCGGCCTTGGCCTCGCTGCGCGCCGGGCCGCCAGCGGCCGCGGCCGTTGAGCTCGGCGAACATGCTGAAGGGATCGGAGGCGCCGTCGAAAGTCCTCGGCGCCTGCTTGCGCCCTTCGTGCCGCCGGTATTAGCGCCCATCTTCCAGGTCGGGCGATGGCCGGTCAGCGCATCCTTCTGGTAGCGCGCGACGGCGTCGGCATTCATGCCCTGGAAGAAATTGTAGGTCTGATTGTACTCGCGGACGTGGTCGAGGCAGAAGTGAAAGTACTCGCGCGAGTTCTCGCGGCCCTTCGGCGCGCGGTGCGGGCCCTTGTTCTGGCAGCCCGCCCACTCGCACATGGCGGCTTCTTCGCTGCGCGCTGCGCCTGCTGCCTTCGCGCTCAGCTTGTTCGGCTTGATGCGAATGGAGTCGAAGAATTTTGATGAATCAATCGCCATGACTGACTTTGACTACGCAATGCCAGAAGCTTCAAGTCTTGACATTGCGAATACCTCTGTCTGATCCGGATGCCATTGACGAAAGACGGGCACGGACGTAATGCCGCCATCATGAGCACCAGGGACGTTATCATAAACAAGTTGCGTGAAGCTTTCTTGCCGGAAAGCCTCGACGTCACGGACGAATCTCATCTGCATGAGGGCCATGCCGGCCACCGGCCGGGCGGCGAGACGCATTTCAGGGTCTATATCGTATCTCCGGCCTTCGAAGGGAAGAGCCGGATCGAGCGCCACCGCATGGTAAATGCGACGCTTGCCGCGGAACTGGCAGGCTCCGTGCATGCGCTCGGCCATCCAGGCGCAGGCGCCGGGGAGAAGCAGGCCTAGAGGCCGCCTGCTCCGAGGCACACCGCGCAAGATCGGCCAAGACGTTGCCGCCGTTTTCATCTATGTAGGACGACGCAGGCGACCGCAGTTCCTCGAAGATGGGGCTGGGATGGCCCCGCGCATCGTCGCCGGATTGATGGGGGCATTTCGATGCGTTCATGGGGCACTATTTCGCCGGATCGCGGGCGCGCCTGCTGACGGCAGCCTGGCTGTGGTTGCGGCCTGTCTGGCCGGCGCACCCGGCCTCGGCACGAGCGCAGGGCATGCCGAGCCCCTTCGTGCAGGAAGTGCTGGTCAAGAGCATGCTGGTGACGCTCGTCGGATGCGGTTGGCATCAGACAATTTCACGGTGCTGCACGCCAAAATCTCAAAGCCGTTCCGCGATCAGTTCCCGCCGGAAAAGCTGCGGCGAGGTGTTCAGCGACCTGATCGACAAGCACGCCGTGTTCGACGCCGTGGTGGCCAAGCCGATCGTGCCCGACGCCGACGCGAGAGATCGACGAGCGACGGCGTGCTGCGGCTGAAGGGCCATTTCGAGACCACGCCGAAGCAGGTGAAATACCAGCTCGGCTTCATCCCGTCGGATGGCGCTCTGGAAGCTATCGGCGGTCACCATCAACATTGAATGATTGCTCACCGAGGAAATGACCAATGCGTATGCTCCTGATCGTCCTGTTTGCTCTGGCCTCCTGCGCCGCAGCCCGAGGCAACGCCCCTGCCCGCCGCCGACAAGGCCGCGCTGATGACGAGGCACCAACAATTCCTGCCTCGAGAACCAGGTCAAGGATCCCGCCAACAAGGCGATGACGGTCGGCCAGCTGCAGACCTATTGCGACTGCTACGCGCGCGCTTCTCCGACTTCATGCAGGTCGAGGACCTCGACAAGAACAAGGACACGCTGACGCCGGAGACCATGAAGAAGGCCGGCGAGTTTTCGCAGGCCTGCGCGGCGAGCACGCTGAGGAAGTAATCCTCCGCTCCCGTAGGGTGGGCAAAGGCGCTTGCGCCGTGCCCACTTCACGAGCACTGGAGCAAGAGATGGTGGGCACGCAGTTGCGCTTTGCCTTCGCACCCTACGCGGCTCCTACCGCGAGGCGAAAAGCTCAAAACGCCGTCCCTGCCCGCTTCGGCTTCGGATCCTCGCCCTCGGCTTCGCGCGGCACCGGCGCGATCCGCAGCGCGGTGATGCGGTTGCGCTCGCGGCGCAGCACGCGGAAGCGGAAGCCGTGGAAGGTAAAACTCTGGCCGCGCTCGGGGATCGAGCGCGCTTCGTGAATCACGAGGCCCGCGACGGTGGTCGCCTCCTCGTCCGGCAGATGCCAGTTCATGGCGCGGTTGAGATCGCGGATCGGCACCGAGCCGTCGACCACCACGGAGCCGTCGGGCTGGGCGCGGACGCCGGCCACCACGCACGTCGTGCTCATCGGAAATATCGCCGACGATTTCTTCCAGAATGTCTTCCAGCGTCACCATGCCCTCGACCTCGCCATACTCGTCGACGACGAGCGCGAAGTGGGTCTTGCGGCGGCGGAACGCCTTCAGCTGTTCGGACAGCGGCCGCATCTCCGGCACGAACCAGGGCGGCAGCGCGATGGCGCGAGACGTCGATCCGCGAAGTGTCGCCCTCGGAGGCGCGGATCGCGCGCAGCAGATCCTTGGCGTGCAGCACGCCGATGATGTTTTCCGGCTTGTCGCGCCACAGCGGAATGCGGGTGTATTCGGTCGCCAGCACCTCGCGCACCAGCTCGTCCGGCGGCAGGTCGGCGTTGATCATCACCATCGCGGTGCGGTGGACCATGACGTCGGAGACTGCGAGGTCGCCGAAGCGGAAGACGTTGTGGATATATCTCGGCCTCGCCGCTTTCGATGCCGCCATGCACGGCCGATTCTTCCACCAGCCCTTCGATCTCGGGATCGGTGAGGATTTCGTGCTGCGAGGATTCCTTGACGCCGAGCAGGCGCAGGATCCCGCGTGAGGCGCTGTTGAGCAGCCAGTTCAGCGGATAGAACACCAGATAGGACAGATGCAGCGGATAGGCGATCCATTGCGAGACCGGCATCGGCTGGCGGATCGCGAGCGTCTTCGGCACCTGCTCGCCGATCACGATGTGCAGCGAGGAGAACACCAGAAAGCCCGCCATGAACGACACGAAGTGCAGGGTGCGTTCCGACATGCCGAGCGGGATCAGCAACGGCTCGAGCAGCGCCGGACACGGTCGGTTCGCCGACCCAGCCGAGGCCGAGCGAGGCCATGGTGATGCCGAGCTGGCAGCAGGCGAGATAGGCCTCGATGTTGCCCATCATGCCTTGCAGCAGGCGCGCGCCGAAGCGGTTCTGCTCGGCCATCGCCTTGATGCGAAACCCGCGGCTCTTGACCAGCGCAAACTCGGCGGCCACGTAGAACGCGTTGGCGGCGAGCAGCAGGAACGCAAGCAGCAGATTGGACGCGGTCGAACTCATGTATGCCTCGTGACGGCCCCGGCGCCGGCGACGCCTGCGCCAAGCTGCGTCCCGACAATCCCGTTCTCATCCGACAACTTCTGTTGCAGGAAATCGCGCACCAGCGCCGGCTCGACGTCGTTTGCGACCACCGCGCGGCCGATCGCCTGCAGCAGGATGAAGGTCAGCTTGCCGCGCTTGACCTTCTTGTCCTGCGCCATCAGCGCCATCAGCGCGTCGGCATCCGTCAAGCCCTTCCTGGGCGAAGCCCGCGATATCCTGCAGATGGGTCGGCAGGCCGACGGCAGCAAGATGGCGCTCGACGCGGGCCGCATCGGCCTCGGCGATCATGCCGAGCTGCGCGGAAAATTCCGCCGCCAGCACCATGCCGACGGAAACGCCTTCGCCGTGGAACAGGCGGTCGGAAAAGCCGGTCGCAGCCTCCAGCGCATGGCCGAAGGTGTGGCCGAGATTGAGCAGCGCGCGCTCGCCGGTCTCGCGCTCGTCGCGCGGAGACGATCGCGGCCTTGGCGCGGCAGGAGGTCGCGATCGCGTGCTCGCGCGCCGCGCCGCCGGAGAAGATGTCGGCGTGGTTGGCTTCGAGCCAGGCGAAGAAGGCTTCATCGCCGAGCACGCCATATTTGGCGACCTCGGCATAGCCGGCGCGGAACTGGCGCGGCGACAGCGTGTCGAGCACGGAGGTATCGGCGATCACCAGCACCGGCTGATGGAACGCGCCGAGCAGGTTCTTGCCCTGCGGCGAGTTGATGCCGGTCTTGCCGCCGACCGAGGAATCGACCTGCGCCAGCAGCGAGGTCGGCACCTGCACGAAATCGACGCCGCGGCGCAGGATCGCCGCCGCAAAGCCGGCGAGATCGCCGACCACGCCGCCGCCGAGCGCAATCACCAGATCGTTGCGCTCGATCTTGGCCGCGATCAGCGCTTCAGAGACCTTTTCGAGACCGGCATAGGTCTTCGACACCTCGCCTTCCTCGACGATGATGCGCGAGGTCGGAATGCCGGCCTCGGCAAGCGAACGCCTCGGTCTGCTCCAGCCAGTGCTTGGCCACGGTGCGGTCGGTGACGATGGCGGTGCGCACGCCGGGCCGCAACGCGGCGACGCGCGCGCCCGAGCGAGTGCCAGCACGCCGCGGCCGATGACGATGTCATAGGCGCGGTCGCCGAGCGCGACGTCGACCGTGATATCGGCGGAATGTTTCAGTGGCGCGGTCATGGCGTAGCGCTGATCCCGTCGGTTGTCGGCTGGGCAGCAGGCGCGGCGGCGCACAGCCGGGCGCGCAGGGCATCGATACATTCGTCGACGATGCGGTCGTGCGGCACGTCGCGCGAGCCGATCGTCAGGTCGGCGGTCCGATAGACCGGCTCGCGCGCTTCGAGCAGGCGGCTGACGGTCGCGGTCGGATCCTCGGTCTGCAGCAGCGGCCGGTCGGCGCGGCGCTTGACGCGCTTCATGATGATGTCGACATCCGCCTTGAGCCAGATCGAGACCGCCTTGTCGCGGATGCGGTTGCGGGTCTCCTCGCGCATGAAGGCGCCGCCGCCGGTGGCGATCACGGCCGGGCCGCTGTCGAGCAGCCGCGCGATCACCCGCGCCTCGCCGTCCCGGAAATGCGGCTCGCCATGGGTTTCGAAAATGTCCGGGATCGACATCCCGGCCGCCGCCTCGATCTCGATATCGGCGTCGAGAAACGGCAGGCGCAGCCGGGCCGCCAGCCGCCGGCCGATGGTCGACTTGCCGGCGCCCATCATGCCGACCAGCACGACCGAACGCCGTCCCAGAGCCGACGTGATCTCGGCCTCCTGGAGTGAGCTCGGCTTGTGCCGGTGCGGCGGTCTCGGACATCAAAAACTCTGTCGGTCTTGCGGGACTTGCCCGCGGTCTGCGCCACCTATACTACCCCCATTGACGCCCTCGCCAGAGACTCTTGCCACGGGGATGGGAACATGTTGGATGATTTCATTGGTTAATTCGCCGCCCTGAGCCCCCTATGCCCAGTTTGTTCCGCTTTCTGACGGTCGTCGGCATCATCGCCGGGGTCGATCTATGGCGTGATTTTCGCGCTGGCGAATTTCGTCAACCCAAAGCCCCGGAAATGACGGTCACCATCCCGCAGACAAGTTCCTCAAGAAATAGCCGCTATCGTCTGATTTGTGAGGAGACGAATTCGGGGAGCGGCATCTCGTGACGGGATGTCGGGGACAATGCGTTCCAGCAAGACGGCCACAGACGCGAAACTGACCAACCTGTTCCTCGACATGCTCGCGGCGGAACAGGGTGCGGGCGACAACACGCTCGACGCCTATCGCCGCGACCTCACGGATTTTCCGAATTTCTCGGCCGCAAGCCGGACAAAACTTTGCCGGCGCCGGGACGGATGGGCTGCGCGACTACCTCGCCGACCTCGACACCCGCGGCTTCAAATCCTCCAGCGTGGCGCGCCGGCTGTCGGCGATGCGGCATCTGTTCCGCTTCCTCCTGAACGAGCGCATCCGCAGCGACGATCCGGCGGCGATCCTGTCCGGCCCGAAACGCGGCCGGGGCTTGCCGAAGGTGCTGTCGATCGCGGATGTCGACCGCATGCTGACGCGGGCCAAGGAATTGACGCGAGGCCGAGAACGCTTCGCCGCAGCAGCGGCTGCGCGCGATGCGGCTGTATTGCCTGCTGGAAGTGCTCTACGCCACCGGCCTGCGCGTCTCCGAGCTGGTGGCGCTGCCGCTGTCGGCCTCGCGGCGCGACGCCCGCATGATCGTGGTGCGCGGCAAGGGCAACAAGGAACGGCTGGTGCCGCTCAACGAGGCGTCGCGGCAGGCGATGGCCGATTATCTCGCCGCGATGGAAGCGCTCAAGCCTGAGAAGAAGAAGAACGCCGCCGCCTCGAAATGGCTGTTTCCCTCCTTCGGCGAGAGCGGCCATCTGACGCGGCAGCATTTTGCCCGCGACCTGAAGGAGCTGGCGGCGGCATCGGGCCTCGCGCCGCGGCTGGTCTCGCCGCACGTGCTGCGCCACGCCTTTGCCAGCCACCTGCTGCATAACGGCGCCGACCTGCGCATCGTGCAGACGCTGCTCGGCCATACCGACATCTCGACCACGCAGATCTACACCCATGTGGTCGAGGAGCGGCTGAAGAGCCTGGTGCGCGACCTGCATCCGCTGGCGGAGAAGTAAGCTTCGCCGCAACACCCGCCTTGACTTCCGCGCCGTCTCCCCTGAAACAGCCGTCTCCCGCCCGCGGCCTTGTTTGGCGCGCTTTCGGCAAACCGGGTCATCCGGACCGAGATGCACGCTAAATCATTGAAGATGCGTGCTTTCCTTAAGCGAGATCGAAACCGCTTCGCCTCAAAGCACGTTGTTACCTATATTGTCTTGATGCCGGATCAGATGCGCAGCTATCTCGACTTCGAAAAACCCGTCGCCGAACTCGAGGCCAAGGTCGATGAACTGCGCGCGCTGGCGGCGTCCGGCAGCGACATCGGCGACGAGATCGCGCGCATCGAGGACAAGGCGCAGCAGGCGCTGACCGACCTCTACGCCAATCTGACGCCGTGGCAGAAGACGCTGGTGGCGCGCCATCCGCAGCGCCCGCACTTCACCGATTTCGTCAACGCGCTGATCACGGAATTCACGCCGATGGCCGGCGACCGCAAGTTCGCCGAGGACGAGGCGCTGGTGGGCGGCTTCGGCCGCTTCCGCGGCGAGAGCGATCTGCGTGATCGGCCAGGAGAAGGGCGCCACCACCGACGAGCCGCATCAAGCACAATTTCGGCATGGCGCGCCCCGAAGGCTATCGCAAGGCCGGTCCGGCTGATGGAGATGGCCGACCGGTTCGGCATTCCCGTGCTGTCGCTCGTCGATTCCGCCGGCGCCTATCCCGGCATCGGCGCCGAGGAGCGCGGCGTGGCGGAAGCGATCGCACGCTCGACCGACGCCTGCCTCTCGCTCGGCGTGCCCAATGTCGCGATCATCACCGGCGAGGGCATGTCGGGCGGCGCGATCGCGATCACCACCGCGAACCAGCGTGCTGATGTTCGAACACGCGATCTACAGCGTGATCTCGCCGGAGGCGGCGTCCTCGATCCTGTGGCGCGACGGCACCAAGGCCCAGGAAGCCGCCAACAGCATGAAGATCACCGCGCAGGACATGCTGCGCTTCGGCGTGATCGACCAGATCCTGAAAGAACCCTCCGGCGGCGCCCACCGCGATCCCGCCGCCATGATCTCGGCCACCGGCGACGCCATCGCCGAGGCCTTCAACGACCTCCGCAATCTGGACGCGGACGGCATCCGCCAGCAGCGGCGGCAGAAATTCCTCGATATCGGCCGCAAGCTGGCTGATCGGCTTGCTCCCTGGCTGAGGTCGCCGGCCCGGCATCCCATTCGTTCGCCGCCTAATGGCGCTTATTTCGCGGATCGCTCGATTTGGCCCCAATTAGGCCCAGACCCGGTCTTTAAGCTCTGTTGACCATGCCTGCCGTGGAAGCGGCCGGCGCATCGCGTTCGGGTTGCGACGCGGAAGGTCCAAAGGGTAGATATTTTATGCAATGGCTTCAGGGCATGTTCGCTGTGATTTGGGGTGCGAAAATGCCCGGTGGGTGTGGAGCTTAGCCTTTGATTAACCGCTCGCTGGTTCGCGCGCTCATCACGTCGGCTGCCCTTGCGGCGCGGCGCGCTGTTGGCCGGCTGCAACGGCGACGACATCTCGCTGGCCAACAACGCCAAGGCCAACCAGCCGGTCCCGCCAAAGCTGATCGCCGACATGACGGCGAAGGACATGGATCTGCAGTCGCCGATCCTGGTCCGCCTGTTCAAGCAGGAAGCCGAACTCGAGATCTGGAAGCAGGATCGCTCCGGCCGCTTCGCGCTGCTCAAGACCTATCCGATCTGCCGCTGGTCGGGCGATCTCGGACCCAAGGTCCGCGAAGGCGACCGCCAGGCGCCGGAAGGCTTCTATACGATCTCGCCGGCGCAGATGAATCCGCAGTCGGCCTATTATCTCTCCTTCAACACCGGCTATCCGAACGCCTTCGACAAGGCGCTCGGCCGCACCGGCTCGCAGCTGATGGTGCATGGCGACTGCTCCTCGCGCGGCTGCTACGCGATGACCGACGAGCAGATCGCGGAAATCTATTCGCTGGGCCGCGAATCCTTCTTCGGCGGCCAGAAATCGTTCCAGCTGCAGGCCTATCCGTTCAAGATGACGCCGGCCAACATGGCCAAGCACCGCAACAACCCGAACATGCCGTTCTGGAAGATGATCAAGGAAGGCAATGATCATTTCGAGGTGACGCGGCAGGAGCCGAAGGTCGATTTCTGCGAGAAGAAATACGTGTTCGATGCGATCAAGGCGCCGGACGCCACGCGCGATCCGGTGTTCGACGCCTCGGCCAAATGCCCGGCCTACGCGATTCCCGACGAAGTCGCCGACGCCGTGCGCGAGAAGCAGGCAGCCGACATCGGCCGAGACCGCCAGGCTGATTGCCAAGGGAACGCCGGTGGCGCGCACCAACACCGGCATCGACGGCGGCATGAACAAGGTGTTCGCCGCGCGCGTGCCCGACGGCAGCACCGGTCTTTCGGAAGCCGGCGACGGCCAGAGCCTGTCGCTGATGGCGCGCGCGCCCCGGCACCATTCCCTCCCACGTCAATCCGCCCAAGGCGCCCTCCGACAATCTGCTGATGGGCACGCCGGAGCCGCCGAAGCTTGCTGCTCTTCCGGCGGCACGATCTCGACGCGCATCAATTGCGCCGTCACCGCCTCGCGCAGATGCGCGATCATCGCCTCGAACAGGCTGAAGGCTTCCGACTTGTATTCCTGCAACGGATCGCGCTGGCCGTAGCCGCGCAGGCCGATCACCTGGCGCAGATGGTCGAGCATGACCAGATGCTCGCGCCAGAGGTGATCCAGCGTCTGCAGCAGGATGGTCTTCTCGACGTAGCGCATCACGTCGGGGCCCCATTGCGCGACCTTGGCCGCCATGTGCTCGTCGACACGCTGCTCGATCCGCGTCAGCAATTCCTCGTCGGCGATGCCCTCTTCCTTGGCCCATTCCTCGACCGGCAGGTCGACGTCGAGCACGCGCTTCAATTCTTCCTTGAGGCCCGGCGACATCCCACTGCTCGGCATAGGCGTGCTCGGGCACGTGCTTGGCGACGACGTCGTCGACGAAGGCGTGGCGCATGTCGGCGACCGTCTCGGCGACGCTGTCGTCCTTCATCAGGTCGACGCGCTGGTCGAAGATCACCTTGCGCTGGTCGTTCTGGACGTTGTCGAACTTCAGCAGGTTCTTGCGGATGTCGAAGTTGCGCGCCTCGACCTTCTGCTGCGCCTTCTCCAGCGCCTTGTTGATCCAGGGATGGATGATGGCCTCGCCCTCTTTGCAGGCCGAGCCGCGTCAGCATGGTATCGAGCCGGTCGGACCCGAAGATCCGCATCAGATCGTCTTCCAGCGACAGGAAGAATTTTGAGCGGCCGGGATCGCCCTGACGGCCGGAGCGGCCGCGCAGCTGGTTGTCGATGCGCCGCGATTCATGGCGCTCGGAGCCGATGATGTAGAGCCCGCCCGGCTTGGTGACCGTCTTGGCCGGCTTGCGACCCTTGGCGGGCTCGACCTCGACGATCGTCCTCGGCCTTCAGCACGATCTCGCGGAAGCGCTCGATGTCGGCCTTGATGCTGCTCGATCTTGGCGGCCTTCTCGGCCTCGTCGGTGATACCGGCGGTCTCCTGCTGGATCCGCATTTCGAGCGAGCCGCCGAGCTTGATGTCGGTACCGCGGCCGGCCATGTTGGTCGCGATCGTGATCGCGCCGGGCACGCCGGCTTCGGCGACGATATAGGCTTCCTGCTCGTGGAAGCGCGCGTTCAGCACCGCGAACAGTTTTGCCGGCTTGCCGGCGCGCGCCGCGGCGTAGAGCTTCTCCATCGCCGGTCTCGCTGCCGAAATCGATCTGCTTGTAGCCGTGCTTCTTCAGATACTCGGCCAGCACTTCCGACTTTTCGATCGAGGCGGTGCCGACCAGCACCGGCTGCAGCCGCGTATTGGCGCGCTCGATCTCGGCCAGGATCGCGGCGTATTTCTCGTTCTGGGTGCGGTAGACCTCGTCGTCCTCGTCGAGACGCGCGACCTGCACGTTGGTCGGGATTTCCACGACCTCGAGCTTGTAGATGTCGAACAATTCGTCGGCTTCGGTCAGCGCCGTGCCGGTCATGCCGGCGAGCTTCTCGTACATCCGGAAATAGTTCTGGAAGGTGATCGAGGCCAGCGTCTGGTTTTCCGGCTGGACCTGCACGTGCTCCTTGGCTTCCAGCGCCTGGTGCAGGCCTTCGGAATAGCGGCGGCCCTGCATCATGCGGCCGGTGAACTCGTCGATGATGATGACTTCGCCGTCGCGGACGATGTAGTCCTTGTCGCGGTGAACAGCGAGTGCGCGCGCAGCGCCTGGTTGATGTGGTGGACGACGGAGACGTTCTCGACGTCGTAGAGCGAATCGCCCTTGAGCTGGCCGGCGTCGCGCAGCAGCGTCTCGATCTTCTCCATGCCGGCTTCGGTCAGCGTCACCGTGCGCTGCTTCTCGTCGACGTCGTAATCGGTCTTGTCGAGCTTGGGCAAGAAGGTGTCGATGGTGTTGTAGAAATCCGAGCGGTCGTCGAGCGGGCCGGAGATGATCAGCGGCGTGCGCGCCTCGTCGATCAGGATCGAGTCGACTTCGTCGACGATGGCGTAGAAGTGGCCGCGCTGGACCATGTCCTCCAGGCGGTACTTCATGTTGTCGCGCAGATAGTCGAAGCCGTATTCGTTGTTGGTGCCGTAGGTGATGTCGCAGGCGATAGGCTTCCTTGCGCTCGGCATCGTCGAGGCCGTGGACGATCACGCCGACGGTCATGCCGAGGAAGCTGTAGATCTGGCCCATCCATTCGGAGTCGCGGCGGGCGAGGTAGTCGTTGACGGTGACGACGTGGACGCCCTTGCCGGCCAGCGCGTTGAGATAGACCGCAAGCGTCGCGACCAGCGTCTTGCCTTCGCCGGTCTTCATCTCGGCGATGTCGCCCTCGTGCAGCACCATGCCGCCGATCAGCTGGACGTCGAAATGGCGCTGGCCGAGCGTGCGCTTGGCCGCCTCGCGCACGGTGGCGAACGCCGGAACCAGGATGTCGTCGAGCGTCTTGCCGTCGGCGAGCTGCTGGCGGAATTCGGCGGTGCGGGCTTTCAGCGCCTCGTCCGACAGCGCGGCGAGTCTCGGGCTCCAGCGCGTTGATGGCGTTGACGCGGGACTGATATCCCTTCACCCGCCGGTCGTTGGCGGAGCCGAAAAACTTGCGGGCGAGCGCGCCGATCATGCCGAATTCCTGTCTTTGCCGTTCCTGCGTTGCAGCCGTGACGTGGTCCACCAAGTTGCCTATCAACTCACCGTGACGCATCGCGGCAAACGCCCGATCCGGGGGTCATCCGCCAAATGAGTGGGAATTAAGCAATCCAAGGTTCAACGGCCAAAAACGCAGCAAAATAAGCGCTATCGCCGTTGAAGCGATCCGGCAGAGATATGGCTGGGTCGGGGGCTTGTCAACGCTGCGCAAGATGTCAAGGAATTCATCATTTTGACAGACTTTTCGCGTTGCCAAGGCCGCATGATTGGGCGAGTGTCCCGCCGCCTTAGACCGCCCCTCTTCAAGACAAGGATTTTCCATGACCACCTCGTTCCCGGAAACGAAAACCGGCCTGCGCTTCGGCCTGGCCTCCCTGGCCGTGACGGGCTGTCTGGCTGCGATTCTGGCCGCCGGCCTGCCGGTTCGCGCCGAGGACAACCCCGTTCTCGCCAAGGTCAACGGCGTCGAGATCCGCCAGAGCGACGTCGCGCTGGCCGAAGAGGAACTCGGCCCCAGCCTCGCCCAGATGGACCCGGCGACCAAGAAGGACAACGTGCTGGCCTTCCTGATCGACCTGAAGATCGTCGCCAAGGCCGCCGAGGACAAGAAGGTCGAGAATTCCGAGGACTTCAAGAAGCGCCTGGCGTTCACGCGCAGCCGCCTTCTGATGGACAGCCTGCTCGCCACCGAGGGCAAGGCCGCGACCACCGACGAGGCCATGAAGAAGGTCTATGAGGAGGCCTCCAAGCAGATCACCGGCGAAATGGAAGTCCACGCCCGGCACATCCTGGTCGAGACCGAGGACGAGGCCAAGGCGATCGCGGAAGAGCTGAAGAAGGGCGCCGATTTCGCCGAGCTGGCCAAGAAGAAGTCCAAGGACCCCGGCGCCTCCGATGGCGGCGATCTCGGCTTCTTCACCAAGGAGCAGATGGTGCCGGAATTCTCCGCGGTCGCGTTCACGCTCGAGCCCGGCAAGATCTCCGATCCCGTGAAGTCGCAATTCGGCTGGCACATCATCAAGGTCGAGGAAAAGCGCGCCCGCAAGGCGCCCGACTTCGAGCAGGTCAAGGCCCAGATCGAGACCTATGTGACGCGCAAGGCGCAGGCCGACTACGTCGCCAAGCTGCGCGAAGCCGCCAAGGTCGAGCGCATGGACAAGCCGGCGGAAGCCGCGCAAGACCGAAGCCAAGCCGGATGCCGCCAAAGCCGCGCAGGATTCCAAGATGGCGCCGGCGAAGAAGTAAAATCGACTTCGCTACTCGGACTTCGATAGTATTGACCATCGTCATGGCCGGGCTGAGGTGTGCCGGGCATCCATGTCTTGAGGCTTCGTTGACGGACTGCTGAAGACGTGGATGGCCGGCGACAGGTCCGGCCATGACCGTTCAGCATTCCTGGTCGATAAGGCGCCCCCATGTCCACCGCCGTCTCCCCCTCGCCCCGACCGATGTCCCCGACATGCCCGCGATTGCGGGCGTGAGGCTTGCGACCGCCGCCGCCGGCATCCGCTACAAGGGCCGTACCGACGTGCTGCTCGCGGTGATGGACAAGGGCACCACGGTCGCCGGCGTCTTCACCAAATCGAAATGCCCGTCCGCGCCGGTGGAATGGTGCCGCGCCAAGCTCGGCGGCGGCGGATCTTCAAGGAGGTTTGCCCGCGCGCTGGTGGTGAATTCCGGCAACGCCAACGCCTTCACCGGCAAGACCGGGCAGGCAGTCGACGACGCTGACCGCGGCGATCGCCGCCAAGGCGGTCGGCTGCAGCGCCAACGAGGTGTTCCTCGCCTCCACCGGCGTGATCGGCGAGCCGCTCGACGCCACCAAATTCGACGGCGTGCTGGGCACGCTGGCCGAAGCCGCCGCGCCCGGCGACTGGATGGGCGCGGCCAGGGCGATCATGACCACCGACACCTTTCCGAAGGTCGCGACCGCGACCGTCAAGCTCGGCAAGGCCAAGGTCACCATCAACGGCATGGCCAAGGGCGCCGGCATGATCATGCCCGACATGGCGACCATGCTGTCGTTCGTGTTCACCGACGCGCCGCTGTCGTCCGCCGTGCTGCAATCGCTGCTCAAGAGCGGCGTCGAAGACACGTTCAACGCCGTCACCATCGACAGCGACACCTCGACGTCGGACACGCTGCTGGCCTTCGCCACCGGCGCCGCCGCCGCCGACGGCGCGCCGAAGATCACGCGCGCCAGCGATCCGCGGCTGAAGGCCTTCACCAAGGCGTTCCACGAGGTGCTGGCCAATCTTGCCGAGCAGGTGGCCCGCGACGGCGAAGGCGCGCGCAAGCTGGTCGAGGTCATCGTCGAAGGCGCGACCACCAAGACCTCGGCGCGCAGGATCGCGATGTCGATGGCGAATTCGCCGCTGGTGAAGACGGCGATCGCCGGCGAGGACGCCAATTGGGGCCGCGTGGTGATGGCGGTCGGCAAGGCCGGCGAGCCCGCCAACCGCGACAAGCTTTCGATCTCGTTCAACGGCATCCGCGTCGCCAAAAGCGGCGCGCGCGATCCGTCCTACAACGAGGCGGAAGTTTCCGAGGCGATGAAGAGCCCGAAGATCCAGATCAAGGTCGCGCTCGGGCTCGGCAAGGGCCGCGACCGCGTGCTGACCTGCGACCTCACCAAGGAATATGTCGCGATCAACGGCGACTACCGATCGTAACGCGAGAGCAGCGGCGCATGGCTGACATCAAGCTCACCCTCGTGGTCGCCTGCGCGCTGGTCGATGCCGACAAGCGCGTGCTGATCGCGCAGCGCCCGGAAGGCAAGACGCTCGCCGGGCCTGTGGGAATTTCCCGGCGGCAAGGTCGAGCCCGGCGAACGGCCGGAGCAGACGCTGATCCGCGAACTGCACGAGGAGATCGGCATCGACGTCAGCGAGCCGTGCCTGGCGCCGCTGACCTTTGCGAGCCACGCCTATGACAGCTTCCATCTGCTGATGCCGCTCTACATCTGCCGGCGCTGGGAAGGCACGGTGATCGCGCGCGAGGGCCAGCAACTGGCCTGGGTCCGCGCCAACAAGCTGCGCGACTACCCGATGCCGCCCGCGGACATTCCGCTGATCCCGCATCTGATTGATTTGTTGATGTGATGGGGTCGTCGGCGGCACACGCGCCGCAGAGGCAGAATCGCGAAAACAACCCTCTGCGAAGGATAGAACTGCGGGCCCCGCTTGCGGATGGTTTGCCCGTCGGGTCGTAGTTGCCTGCGTCACCCCCGCGCGACGCGCTTGCGCTCATCGCTGGAGCCGTTACGCAGGATGACGTGTCACTGGTGTCGACAGCCATATTTCTTCCCCTTCACCGCCGCCTCCAAACTCGCTTTCGCCGAGCCCGGCCGCAACGGCTTCTGGCTGGCTTTCATGCGGCGCCCAGCCGGACAGCCAGATCACATCGAAGGTCGCGCGGATGCGGCCGTCGGGATCGGCAAAACGTTCGCCGTAAATCTGCGCCATCCGCAGCATGGTGGCGCGGCGGGTCGGCGTGCGCCGCCGCTCGATCAAGATATTGGTAGCGCCCATCCGCCTGAGATCGTGCCATCAGCGCGAACGCGCTGTCGTAGCGCACCACGACGCGATCGACGTCGGTGACCGGCAGCGCAAGGCCCGCGCGCTGCAGCAGCGCTGCCGATATCGCGCAGATCCGCGAACGGCGCGACGCGCGGCGACACCCCGCCCTCGCATTCGGCTTCCGCGGCGGCAAAGGATTGCCTGAGCTCCGTCAGCGTATCGCCGCCGATCATCGCCGCCAGCAACAGCCCGTCGGGTTTGAGCGCGCGGCGGATCTGCGCCAGCACGCCGGGCAGATCGTTGACGAACTGGAACGCGAGCGCAGAGATGCGCGAGATCGAGTGACTGCCGGCTGCAGCGGCAGCGTTTCCGACTGATCGAGATCGATGCGGGTGATCGATTGGAAGCGATCGGCCAGCGGCTTCCGCAGCAATTCGCCCGGCGTCCAGATTTCGGCCGCATCGGAAAAATTCCGCGTCACCGCCTGCAGGCGCTCCTCCATGTCTTCCGCTGACGCGATCGAGCAGGAACGTCGACGCGGCCCGCCGCGCCGCGCGCGATCCATGCCGCGCGCGCAGCAATGCGCGGTCGAACAGGATGGGTGCGGCGGTCGGGTTCGAAGCCATGCCGGTTGGTACGCTGGCTGCCCTGTCTCTGGCAATCCTGTTCGACTTGAGCGCGCGCGCAGGACGGCGCTAGCCTCGCCCCATGGACGCCGAGGCATCACCATCACGCTCCATCTCCGGCCATCTGCGCGGCGCGTTGAGCGCCTGCCGCGACGCGTTGGCGCATCTGCGCAGAGCTCGCGCTCGACATCGCGCTGCCGACGCTGTGCGTGTCCTGCCGCGAGCCGGTCGATGGCGAGGGCGTCTGCGCGGAGTGCTGGGCAAAACTGTCGTTCATCGCACCGCCGTTCTGTCCGCGGCTCGGCATTCCCTTTGTCTACGATCCCGGTCCCGGAATTGCTGTCGATGGAGGCGATCGCCAATCCGCCGGCCTACCAGCGCGCCCGCGCCGCGGTGCGCTATGACGACGTCGCGCGCACGCTGGTTCATGCGCTGAAATACCAGGACCGCACCGATCTGGCGCCCGCGATGGGCCGCTGGATGGCGCGCGCGGGCAGGAATTGCTCGACGAGGCCGACGTGCTGGTGCCGGTTCCGCTGCACTGGCGGCGCGGCTGGAGCCGCCGCTACAACCAGTCCGGCGCGCTGGCGCGGGTGATTTCGCGGCAAAGCGGCGTCAAACTGGCCTCGGAGGCGCTGCGGCGCATCCGCGCGACCGAGCAGCAGATCGGGCTGTCCCGGCGCGCAGCGCGCCAGCAACGTGCAGGGCGCCTTCAAGGTCGCCGCCTGAGCGCAGCGCTGATATCCAGGGCCGCCGCGTCGTCCTGATCGACGATGTCCTGACCTCCGGGCGCCACGACGGACGCCTGCGCCCGGGCCGCTATTGCGCGCCAAGGCCGCGCAGGTCGACGTGCTGGTATTCGCGCGGGTTGTGGACACCCACCGAGCTCCCATATAATTCAGATTACTTCCAGAACCAGAGCGCGCCATGACTGCCATTGAAATCTACACCCGCCCGGGCTGCGGCTATTGCACCGCCGCCAAATCGCTGCTGACGCGCAAGAATGCCGCGTTCACCGAATTGAACGTCGCCACCGACCCGGCCTATCGCGAGCAGATGTACGATCGCGCCGGCGCACGGCTCGACCTTTCCGCAGATCTTCATCGGCACGACCCATGTCGGCGGCTGCGACGAGCTCTACGCGCTCGATCGCGCGGGCAAGCTCGACGCCATGCTGGCGGGCGAAAAGGCCTCCTCATGAGCGCTGGCTCGACCTTTACCGCCGCCATGGTGCAGATGCGCACCGGGCTGTTGCCTGAGCCGAGCCTCGAGCAGGGCACCAAGCTGATCCGCGAGGCGGCGGCGCAAGGCGCCGACTACGTGCTCACCCCCGAGGTGAGCAACATGATGCAGCTGAACCGCAAGGCGCTGTTCGAGCATCTGGCGCGCCGAGGAAGACGATCTCTCGCTGAAGGCCTATCGCGCGCTCGCCGCGGAATTGAAGATCCATCTCCATATCGGCTCGCTGGCGCTGCGCTTTTCGCCGGAGCGCGCCGTCAACCGCTCGTTCCTGATCGGGCCCGACGGCAATGTGCTCGCGCAGCTACGACAAGATCCATATGTTCGACATCGATCTGCCCGGCGGCGAGAGCTATCGCGAGTCCGCCAACTACCAGCCGGGCGAGACCGCCGTGATCTCGGACCTGCCGTGGGGCCGGATCGGGCTGACGATCTGCTACGACGTGCGCTTTCCGGCGCTCTATCGCGCGCTGGCCGGAAGCCGGCGCGTCGTTCCTCACGGTGCCGTCGGCCTTCACCAGCAAGACCGGCGAAGCGCATTGGCACACGCTGCTGCGCGCCCGCGCCATCGAGAACCGGCTGCTTCGTGTTCGCCGCGGCGCAAGCCGGCATGCACGAGAACAAGCGCGAGACCTACGGCGCATTCGCTGATCGTCGACCCCTGGGGCGAGATCCTCTGCCGAGGGCGGCGTCGAGCCCGGCGTGTTCCTGGCCGAAGATCGATACCTCCAAGGTCGAGACCGCGCGCAAGACCGTGCCGTCGCTGCAGCACTGGCCGCCGCTTCGGCATCGCCGATCCCAAGGCCGGCCCGGAGCATCTGCACCTCGTCCGGGGTTCGGCATGATCCGCTACAACCTTCGCTGCGAGAAGGGCCACGCGTTCGAAAGCTGGTTTCAAAGCTCCGCGGCCTATGAAAGCCAGGAGAAGCGCAAGCTGGTGAGCTGCCCGGCCTGCGGCTCGGTCAAGGTCGAGCGCGCCATCATGGCCCCGCAGATCGTCAGCAAGAAGGGCCGCGAGAGCCGCCGCCGCCTGCGCCGAGCCGCGCCTGCGGAAGTGACGGCGCCATCAGGATCGACGCCGCTGCTGATGGCGCAGGAGCGCGAGCTGCGCGCCAAGCTCAAGGAATTGCGCGATCACATCGTCAAGAACGCCGACAATGTCGGCGAGCGCTTCCCCAACGAAGCGCGCAAGATGCATTACGGCGATATCGAGCATCGCCCGATCTACGGCGAGGCCTCGCCGGACGAAGCGCGCGCGCTGATCGACGAAGGCGTCGAGGTCTCGCCGCTGCCGGTGCTGCCGGACGACCGGAACTGACGCGGCAGACGCATTCCTGCAGGGTGGGCAAAGCGAAGCGTGCCCACCATCTCACAGTGCACATCTCAGAGAGTAGATGGTGGGCACGGCGCAAACGCGCCTTTGCCGACCCTACGATTCTCGAATCAAACCGCCACCAGCAGCGCCACGCCCGATCACGATCAGCACGATGCCGGACAGTTCACGCGCCGATAGCGGCTGCTTGAACGAATAATACGCCACGGCCTGCGCGAACAGCACCTCGACCAGCGCCAGCGTGCGCACGTTGGCAGCCGCCGTCAGCGCAAACGCCAGAAACCAGAATTGCGAGGCGAACGCGCCCATGAAGCCCGCGAGCATCGAGGGCCGCCACAGTCCGAAGATCGTTCTTGAGCACGTCGGGCGCGCGCGACGAGCAGATAGATCGTCAGCACCAGTGTCTGCACGAACAGGCCGAACACCAGCGTGTAGGACGCCGCCGTCACGAAGGAGACGCCGGGCACCGATGATGATCGCGCCGCGAAAGCCGATCGCCGACAGCGCGAAGCGCCGCGGCGGCGACCAGGCCGATGATGGTCGGCTTCAGCTCCGCAAAGCCCTTTTCGCCGCCCGGCCGCAGCGCGGTGATGACCACGCCGACGGTCGCGATCAGGATCGCGATCACCTTCAGCACCGTCAAATGATCGCTGAGAAAGATGAAGCCGAAGATCGCGGTCTGGATCGCCTCGGTCTTCAGATACGCCGTCGTCACCACGAACGAGCGGTCGTTCATCGCAAGCAGCATCATGCCGGTGGCGACGATCTGGCTGAGCGCGCCCAGCAGCAGCCACGGCCAGAACGCCGCCGTCGGCCACGGCACGTGGTCGCCGGTCACCGCTCACGCACGACCGCAAAGAAGACGATCGAGAACGGAAAGCCGAACAGGAAGCGGATATTGGTCGCGCCCCAGGTGCCGAGCGGCCCCGTCAACGACCGCTGCATCGCATTGCGCGCGACCTGGCCCGAGCGCAGCGATGATGGTGAAGGGAATCCAGAGCGAGGCGACGGTGAGCATGTGCGGGAAGATCACCGGCGGGCGAAGCTGCCAGCACCGTGCCGGTCGCGGCGCGTCCGGTCAACGAACGGCTCATGACGGCTTGCGTGAGCCGAATAGCGTGTCGTCCCTGCGACGTGGGTACGGACGCACCGGTGCTTGGCTAGCGTGCGCACCTCCACGCCCCCTCGGCCACCACCATGTAGTTCACGTCCATGTCGGACGAGATGCTCCATCTGTCGGCGAGCGGGTTGTAGACCACGCCGGCCTGCTCGGTGATGGCGAGCTTGTTGTTGGCGAGATGCTGCGCGAGTTCGTCGGGGGTGACGAACTTGTCCCATTGATGGGTGCCGCGCGGCAGCCAGCGCAGCACATATTCCGCGCCGACGATCGCGAGCGCAAAGCTCTTCCAGTTGCGGTTCAAGGTCGAGACCACCATCAGCCCGCCCGGCTTGAGCATCGCCGCGCAGCGGTCGAGGAACGCGCCGACATCGGTGACATGCTCGACCACTTCCATCGCCAGCACGATGTCGAAGCGCTCGCGCACGTCCATCTCCTCGACCGTGGTGCAGCGATAGTCGATCGACAGATGGCCCTTGTCGGCATGCAGCCTGGCGGCGGCGATGTTGGTGGCGGACGGATCGATCCCGATCACCTGCGCGCCCAGCCGCGTGAACGGCTCGCACAGCAGACCTGCGCCGCAGCCGATATCGAGGATGCGCAGGCCCGACAGGCAACTCAGGCTTTTGACGTTGCGCTCGAACTTGCGGCAGGCGGCGTCGCGGATATAGGTCGAGCCGCAGCGGATTGATCTTGTGCAGCGGGGCCATCTTGCCGTTGGGGTCCCACCACTCGTCCGACAGTTTTGAAAATTTCGCGACTTCGGCCGGGTCGACCGTGGACGCCCGTGCGCGGAGAGACTGGCGGAGGAATTTTGCTGCATGGCCATGGTTTACGCGCCGGCCGGTCGTGCGGTGATGGCATTGCGAAACGCCAGCGGCGAAGCGATGGTGTCGATGGTCTTGCCGCCCTCGCCGACGCCCAGGACCGTCACGTCGCCGTAGTTGAGGATGCGGCCGAGGATGCTCTGGTTGACGTCGACGCTCTCGACCTTGTCGACGCTCATCTCGAACGTCTGCCGCTTGATGAAGCCGGTCTTGTGGACGACGCGCAAATTGGTGACGTCGGTCTCGGTGGTCCAGCGATGGAACCAGGCGGTTGCCGGTCTTAGTACAGCGCGAGCCGACGGCTGCGATCGCCGCCAGCGACAGACAGCATCAGTGCGGTCGGGTCGCCGGCACCATGCGCGACAGCACCAGGAATACGCATCGCCACGATCCAGCCGACGATCGCCGGCAGGAAGAATATCCAGTGCGCGTTGGTCGAATACAGCACCTTCTCGCCGGGCTGCAGGATATCGTCGATATAACGGCCCATACGCCTGCCCTGAATTAACCCGCTACCACAGCCATTTGCGCCATTTTTGGGCCGAAAACGAAGCCGGTTGCTTGCCCCGGACCGCGCCGCTATGTATACGCCGCTTTCGGCCCGGGCGCTCCAGTTTCCGTGCGGGTCACCTTACTTATCCTCACAGGGAATGCACGCGTCGTCATGGGCCGCCTCGTGATGAAATTCGGCGGTACGTCCGTCGCCAATATCGACCGAATCCGCAACGTCGCGCGTCACGTCAAGCGCGAGGTCGACGCCGGCCACGATGTCGCCGTGGTGGTGTCGGCCATGTCCGGCAAGACCAACGAGCTGGTGGAATGGTGCCGCGACGCCTCGCCGATGCATGATGCGCGCGAATATGACGCCGTGGTGGCGTCCGGCGAACAGGTCACCTCGGGCCTGCTCGCGATCGCGCTGCAGGGCATGGGCATCCAGGCCCGCTCCTGGCAGGGCTGGCAGATCCCGATCAAGACCTCGCGACGCCCACGCCTCGGCGCGGATTCTCGAGATCGACGGCACCGAGATCATCAACCGTTTCAAGGATCGCAAGGAAGTCGCCGTCATCGCCGGCTTTCAGGGCATCAATCCGCAGACCAACCGAATCACCACGCTCGGGCGCGGCGGCTCGGACACCTCGGCGGTGGCGATTGCGGCCGCCATCCACGCCGACCGCTGCGACATCTATACCGACGTCGACGGCGTCTACACCACCGACCCGCGGGTGGTTCCCAAGGCGCGGCGGCTCGACAAGATCGCCTTCGAGGACATGCTGGAACTGGCCTCGCAGGGCGCCAAGGTCCTGCAGGTGCGCTCGGTGGAACTCGGCATGGTGCACAACATGCCGATGTTCGTCCGTTCCAGCTTCGACAAGCCCGAGGATATCGACCCGCACGCCAACAGCCGCCGGGCACGCTGATCTGCAGCGAGGAGGAAATCATGGAAAGCCACGTCGTCACCGGCATCGCCTTCTCCAAGGACGAAGCCCAGATTTCCGTGCGCCAGATCGAGGACAAGCCGGGCGTCGCCGCCGCGATCTTCGGGCCGCTGGCGGACGCCAACATCAATGTCGACATGATCGTGCAGAACGTCTCCGAGGACGGCAAGACCACCGACCTCACCTTCACCGTTCCGGCCTCCGACTATAACCGCGCCCGCGACACCATCACCTCGTCCAAGGGCAAGATCGGCTATGCGCAGGCTCGACAGCGCCACCGACGTCGCCAAGGTCTCGGTGATCGGCAGCGGCATGCGCAGCCATGCCGGCGTCGCCGCGCAAGGCGTTCACCGCGCTTGCCGCGCGCAATATCAACATCCGCGCCATTACCACCTCCGAGATCAAGTTCTCGGTGCTGATCGACGCCGCCTACACCGAACTTGCGGTGCGCACGCTGCACACGCTCTACGGGCTCGACCAGACTTAGAACGATTTTCTCTCAAATTTAGCGCATGGTCTGATCGCCAAACCGGCGCGTTTTGGCAGACCATGCGCTTCGCTGGCGCAGCATCGGCCTGACAAGACGTTATTGCTTCTGGCAGGCGTTTTGCTTGGCAAAACAAGCCTCGATTGGCTATACGGCCTGATGAGGTGGGCTGCCGCAAACTGTGCCACAGTTTTGGCGATCCCGATTCGGCCGGGATCAGGTGCCTGCGGCGGCGCCGAATGAATAAAATTGTTGTTTTTCGTGCGTTTCACGCCAGCCGCCGGCCACCCGGCGGGCTGGCTTCGCGGGGGAGGATATCAGCACATGCGGAGCGCGTCGGGAGGCCCCCGCGTCTTGTTGAGACGGCTCCGCGAAACCATGGCGGAGCAGGTCTCGGCCCAGGAACGCCTGGACAAGATCGTGGTGCTGATCGCGGCCAACATGGTGGCCGAGGTCTGCTCGACTGCTATGTGCTGCGCATCGATAACACGCTCGAACTCTACGCCACCGAAGGTCTGAACCGCGACGCCGTGCACCGGACGGTGCTGAGCGCGCATGAGGGCCTCGTCGGCCTCGTCGTCCAGCGAGGCGAGCCCGCTCAACCTCTCGCGACGCGCAAAGCCATCCGGCGTTCTCGTTCCGGCCGGAAACCGGCGAAGAAATCTACCATTCGTTCCTCGGCGTGCCGATCCTGCGCGCCGGCAACACGCTCGGCGTGCTGGTCGTGCAGAACCGCGCCAAGCGCACCTATGTCGAGGAAGAGGTCGAGGCGCTGCAGACCACCGCCATGGTGCTGGCGGAAATGATCGCCTCCGGCGAACTGGCGGCGCTGGCGCAGCCCGGCGCCGAACCCGCGGCGCGGCATTCCCTGCACAAGACCGGCGCGATCCTGTCCGACGGCATCGCGCTCGGCCATGTCGTGCTGCACGAGCCGCGCGTCGTCATCACCAACTACATCGCCGAAGACCTGCCGAAGGAAATCAAGCAGCTCGACGCGGCGCTGGCCAAGCTGCGCGCCGATCTCGACCGCATGCTGGAGCGCGGCGACGTCGCCGAGGGCGGCGAGCACCGCGACGTGCTGGAAGCCTACCGCATGTTCGCCAACGACCACGGCTGGTCGCACAAACTGCACGAGGCGGTCGCCACCGGCCTCACCGCGGAAGCCGCCGTCGAACGCGTGCAGTCCGACACCCGCGCGCGCATGCTGCGCTCGACCGATCCCTATCTGCGCGACCGCCTGCACGATCTGGAAGACCTCGGCCATCGCCTGATGCGGCAACTGGTCGGGACAGGATCATGCGCCGTCGCGCGAGCAGCTGCCCGACAACGCCATCCTGATCGCGCGCGCGATGGGTCCTGCGGCGCTGCTCGACTACGACCGCAAGCGGCTGCGCGGCCTGGTGCTGGAGGAAGGCACCGCAAATTCCCACGTCTCGATCGTGGCGCGCGCGCTCGGCATTCCCGCCGTCGGCGAAGTGCCGAACGCGCCCGGCATCGCCGATCCCGGCGACGCCATCATCGTCGACGGCACTTCGGGCTCGATCTATGTCCGCCCTCGGCCGAGATCGAGATCGGCCTATGCCGAGCGGGTGCGGTTTCGCGCGCGCGGCGGCAGGCGCAGTATGCGGCGCTGCGCGACAGGCCCTGCGTCACCAAGGACGGCCAGCCGGTCGAACTGATGATCAATGCGGGCCTCGTGATCGACCTGCCGCATATCGACGACACCGGCAGCGCCGGCATCGGGCTGTTCCGCACCGAGCTGCAGTTCATGGTCGGCCAGAGCCTGCCGCGCAGCTCGCGACCAGCTGGCGCTCTATCGCACGGTGCTGGATGCCGCCGGCTCCAAGCCGGTGACGTTCCGCACGCTCGATATCGGCGGCGACAAGGCGCTGCCCTATATGGAGACCGTGGTCGAGGAAAATCCCGCGCTCGGCTGGCGCGCGATCCGGCTCGGGCTCGACCGGCCCGGACTGTTGCGCGGCCAGATCCGCGCGCTGCTGCGGGCCGGCGGCGGCCGCGCGCTGAAGATCATGTTCCCGATGATTTCCGATGTCGCCGAGTTCGACCAGGCCAAGGCGCATCGTCGAGCGCGAGCTGACCTATTTGCGCCAGCACGGCCATGCGCTGCCGGAGCGCATCGACGTCGGCACCATGGTGGAGGTGCCGGCGCTGCTCTATCAGCTCGACGAACTGCTGAAGAAGGTCGATTTCGTCTCGGTCGGATCGAACGACCTGTTCCAGTTCATGTTCGCGGTCGATCGCGGCAACGCCAAGGTTTCCGAGCGGTTCGACACCATGTCGGCGCCGATCCTGCGCGCGCTGCGCGACATCGTGCGCAAGGCGCAATGCGGCGAAGAAGACGGCGTCGCTGTGCGGCGAGATGGCCTCAAAGCCGCTCGGCGCGCTGGCGCTGATCGCGCTCGGCTACCGCTCGCTGTCGCTGTCCGCCACCGCGCACGGTCCGGTGAAGGCGCATGATCCTCGACCTCGACGCCAAGAAGGCCGAGGCTGTCATCATGCCGCTGCTCGACGCGCCGGCCGGCAGCGTCTCGATCCGGAAGAAGCTGACGGAATTCGCGGAAGCCGAGGGGCTGTCGTTGTAGCGAGGCTCTGTCCCGACAACTCAGCCTTCCTCTTCCGCTCATTGAGAACCACGCCATGCTACCCGAAGCCAAACTCGATATCCTGCTCGCCCACCACGCCTCGCTCGAGGCCGAGCTGCTGGGCCAGGTGAATTCCGAAAAATACGTCCAGATCACGCGCGAACTCGCCGAGCTCAATCCGCTGATCGACGCGGTGAAGGCCTATCGCGCCGCGCGGGCCGAGATCGCGGATACCGAGATCGCTGCTGGCGGATCCCGCGCACCGATCCCGAAATGCGCAGCATGGCGGAAGCCGAGCTGGAGACGCTGCAGGCGCGTGTCGGCGAGCTGGCGCAGAAGATCCGCGTGGCGCTGTTGCCGAAGGACGCCATGGACGACCGCAACGTGGTGCTGGAAATCCGCGCCGGCACCGGCGGCGACGAGGCCTCGCTGTTCGCCGGCGACCTGTTCCGGATGTATGAGCGCTTTGCCGCCCTGCAGGGCTGGAAGGTCGAGGTGATCTCGGCCAGCGAAGGCACCATGGGCGGCTACAAGGAAATCATCGCCGAGGTGCAGGGCCGCGGCGCGTTCGCCAAGCTGAAATTCAGAATCCGGCGTGCACCGCGTGCAGCGCGTGCCCGACACCGAGACGCAGGGCCGCATTCACACCTCGGCGGCTACGGTCGCGGTGCTGCCCGAGGTCGAGGATGTCGACGTCGACATCAAGAACGACGATTTGCGGATCGAGACCATGCGCGCGCAGGGCGCCGGCGGCCAGCACGTCAACAAGACCGAATCCGCGATCCGCATCACCCACATTCCGACCGGCATCGTGGTCATGATGCAGGACAGCCGCTCGCAGCACAAGAACCGCGCCTCCGCGATGAACATCCTGCGCTCGCGCATCTATGACGCCGAGCAGCAGCGCGTCGACGCGGCGCGCTCCGCGGACCGCAAGGAGAAGGTCGGCTCCGGCGACCGAAGCGAGCGCATCCGCACCTATAATTTCCCGCAAGGCCGCGTCACCGACCACCGCATCAACCTGACGCTCTACAAATTGCCGCAGGTGATTTCGGGCGAAGCGCTGGGCGAATTGATCGACGCGCTGACCACCGAGCACCAGGCCGCCCAGCTCGCCGCGCAAGGCGCGGCGGCGTGAGCGGACTGCGCAACGGTCCTGCGACGCGACCATCCACGCTCGTCGGAAACGCAATGGCCCTGCGTCGCAGCGACGCGTGCGGCGCGCTGCACCGCATCCTTGCCGGCCAACCGTCGAAACCGCGCGGCGCACTCGCCGCGCTCAAATCCGGCCATCGATCCGCCGAACTCGACGCGCGGATGCTGATCGGCGCGGTGCTCGGCCTCGACCTGACCGGCATGATCATCGGCCGCGCAGCGCCAGCTCACCTCGGACGAATCGGCACGCCTCGAGGATTTCGCCCGCCGTCGTCTCGCGGGCGAGCCGGTCGCGCGCATTCTCGGCGAGAAGGAATTCTGGGGACTGCCGCTACAACTCTCGCCCGCGACGCTGGTGCCGCGGCCCGATACCGAGACGGTGGTCGAACTGGCGCTGGAACTGCTGCGCGCCGGCGGCGACCTCAATCGCCCGTTGCGCATCGCCGATCTCGGCACCGGCTCCGGCGCAATTCTGCTGGCGCTGCTGTCCGAGTTGCCGGCGGCGCAGGGATTCGGCACCGACATTTCGGCAGGCCGCCTTGCAGACCGCCGCGGCTAATGCCGCGCGCGCCGGACTGCTCGGAGCGCGCGACGTTCATCGCCTGCGATTATGCGAGCGGACTGTCCGGCCCGTTCGATCTGATCGTTTCGAATCCGCCCTATATCCGCTCGGCGGATATCGACGGTCTGGCCGTCGAGGTCCGAGAATCACGATCCGCCGGCCGCACTCGATGGCGGCGCCGACGGGCTGGACGCCTACCGCGCGCTGATCCCCCAGGCGGCGGGCCTTCTGGCGCCGGGCGCCGCCCTGGTCGTGGAGGCCGGGGAGGGCCAAAGCGGCCAGATCCGAGGCTTTGATGACGGCCGCCGGGTTAACGCCTGCGAGCGCCCCCAAAGCCGATCTGGCGGGCATTCCAGCGGGCCGTCGCGGGCCACAAAATGCCCCGATAAAGTCCTATTGGAACGCAAAAAAACCCCTTGGAATATTGCCCGGGAGCGACTACGTTCCGGCCACAACATCGGTCCAGGGTCGCTGGCCCCGTAGGTATTCACGGGTGGAGGCCAGAGTTCTCGAAACGAGAGCCCGCCGAGTGAAAGGTTCCAAAACGCAGGTCGAATTGAGCGCAATAGCTGGAGCTGTGCTGCTCTCGACCGCAAAGCGAACGAAAGCCTGATATTGCGCTTGAAGACTTACGCAACAGCTGATCACGCGAAGCCGTCACGCAAGACGATTGGGCTGGTTTTGGCAGGCTGAATGATTTGGTCCGGCGGGCGGATGAACGCCGGCCGGTTGGGGAACGCGTCTTTGTTGAACGCGATGGTTGGCGAAATCGACGACATGAATCTGAACGGCATCGTGATTCGGCGCGCCTGAGCGCGCCGGATCGAGATCGAGGCTACGACGGCAACTGCATAACTTCAGGGCTGGAATAAAGGCGAGACATGAGAAACGGTCAGAACAACAAGCGGATGCGTAACCGGAATAACAACAACAATAACAACAACAACAACAATAACCGGCGCGGTCAAAACCCGATGACCCGGGTGTTCAGATCGAACGGACCCGACATCAAGATCCGCGGCACCGCCTCGCACGTCGCCGAAAAATACGTTCAGCTGGCGCGCGACGCGCGCTCTTCCGGCGATCCGGTCGCGGCCGAGAATTACTACCAGCACGCCGAGCATTATTTCCGCCTGATCGCGGCCGCGCAGGAGCAGTTCCGGCAGAACCAGCCGCAACCGCGCGTCGACAACTGAAATGCAGCCGGCGACGGAAGACGGCGACGACGAGGGCGAGAGCTTCTCGCATTTCGGCCAGGAGCCGGGCTTCGTGCCGCAGCAGCCGCAGCCCTTCGTCCGCGACAACAATCCGCGCGAGCAGCGCGGCGACGGCCAGCCCTACCGCGACCAGCAGCCGCGCGAACACCATCGCGAACGCGAGCACCGTCCGCAGCCGCAATATCAGCCGCAGCCCCAGCCGCAGCCGGTGATTGCCGATACCGGCGGCGTCGATCGCCTGCCGTCCTTCATCACCGGACCGCAGCCGCAGGTGAATGGCGCGCCCGGCGGGTATGAAGACGGCCGTGGCGGCGAGCGTTTCCCGCGCCGGCGCCGCCGGCCGCACGGCCCGCGTCCCGAGGGCATGGCCGCGCCGGCCGCCCCGAGCGAAGATTTCAATCCGGGGAATGAGTAGGTACGCGTCTTGTAGGGTGGGCAAAGCGCAAGCGTGCCCACCAACTCTGCCAGCGATACGACGGACGACGGTGGGCACGGCGCAAACGCGCCTTTGCCCACCCTACGATTCCTGAGATTACGCGTTGTCCCTTGTCGCCGTCGACGACGGCACCAGCACCGGCTCCAGCGACGGAATCAGCCGCGTGCGTTCGCGGTGCGCGGGGATCGCGCGATAGACCTGCTTGGTCGCCTCCACGATATGCACGCCGGCGAACGGCAGCGACAGCGCTGCGCCAACGCGCTCCCACGCCATCGCCGAGCGCAGGAACCAGCCGTTGCCGACCGGCGGCAGGAACAGCGCCTCGCCCCACGCCGCCGGCGTGAACCAGGTCTGCCGCAGCAATTGCGTGATCTGCGCGCGCGAATAGGGCCGGCCGTGACCGAACGGCGTGTTGTCGGTGCGCGTCCACACGCCGCGCCGGTTCGGGATCACCGCGATCAGGCGGCCGGACGGCGCCAGCACGCCGCCACACCTCGCGCAGCAGCCGCTCCGGATCGTCGGACATTTCCAGCGCGTGAACCAGCAGGATGCGGTCCACCGCGGCGTCCGGCAGCGGCATCGAGAACTCATCGATCAGGGTCGCCAGCGCGGGCCGCGCCGTCGGCCATTTCAACACGCCCTGCGCCGCCGGCATGAAGGCGATGCAGCGCTCGGAATCCTCGCGAAACAGGCCGAGATAGGGCGTCGGGTAGCCGAGCCCGAGCACGCGCTGGCCCGTCCGCGTCGGGCCAGCGCGCCCGGATGCCGCGGTTGATCAACTGCCGCGCCACGATGCCGAGGCGCTGCGAATAGAAATCGCGGAGATCGATGACGTCGATGGTCATGGGCGCCAATCTACCACATCGCGTTTCGTTGCGGCGCGCCGAAAATGGCATTGCCGCGCGAGCGTTAACGCCATATTTCTGTGCCGTTATAGCGGCGGTTAGCGTCACCGCCATTAGCTCACGGAGCTATCATGGCCGCGGAAATTCGCTTGTTCACCTGCCTCACCGACAATTTCGGCTATTTGATCCACGATCCCGCGACCAAGGCCACCGCATCGATCGACGCGCCGGAAGCCGCGCCCGATCATCAAGGCGCTGGAGCGCGAGGGCTGGACGCTGACGGATATTCTCGTCACCCACCACCATCAGCGACCATGTCGGCGGCGTCGCCGAACTGAAGCAGAAATACAATTGCCGCGTCGTCGCGCCCGCACGACAAGTCCACCAAGATCGCCAATGTCGATCTGCGCGCCGCCAATGGCGACGTCGATCAAGGTCGGCAAGCCTGCTGGCGCGGGTGCTGGAAACGCCCGGCCATACGCTCGACCATATCTCCTACGTGTTCGACAGCGAGAAGGCGGTGTTCGCCGCCGACACGCTGTTCTCGATCGGCTGCGGCCGGGTGTTCGAGGGCACCTATCCGATGATGTGGGATTCGCTGTTGAAGCTGCGCGCGCTGCCCGACGATTTCAAACTCTATTGCGGCCATGAATATACCGCTTCCAACGTCAAGTTCGCGCTCACGGTCGAGCCCGACAATCCCGCGCTGAAGGCGCGCGCCGACGAAGTGACGCGGCTGCGCGCCGAGAACAAGCCGACGATCCCGGTGCTGCTCGGCGAGGAGAAGAAGGCCAACGTCTTCCTGCGCGCCGACGAGCCGTCGGTGGCGGCCAAGCTGCACATGAAGGGCGCCGGCGCGGCCGAAGTGTTCGGCGAATTGCGCGAACGCAAGAACAAGTCCTGATGGCGCTGCCGACCGACGCCGCCGACATCATCGCGCGGCTCGAACTGAAGCCGCATCCGGAAGGCGGGCATTATCGCGAGACGTTTCGCGATGCCCGCGTGGACGCCGACGGCCGCTCGCGATCGACCGCGATCTATTTCCTGCTGGCGCGCGGCGAGCGCTCGCACTGGCATCGCATCGATGCCGTGGAGATCTGGCACTATTACGCCGGCAGCGCGCTGACCCTGCAGATCGCCGATGATGACGGGCAGTGCAGCTGTCAAGCTCGGCCCCGATCGTCGCGGCCGGCGAAGCAGCCGCAGGCGATCGTGCCGCCGCATGCCTGGCAGGCCGCCGAGAGCAACGGCGACTGGACACTGGTCGGCTGCACGGTCGCGCCGGGATTCGAGTTTGCGAAATTCGAACTGGCGCCGAAGGATTGGGAGCCGACGTGACGTCGTCAGGATCGGGCGAAGGCGCAGCGTGCACCATCGATCTGCATCCGCGCGAGCCTGAGATGGTGGGCATCGCTGCGCTTTGCCCACCCTACATGATCTTCTTCCACACCATATCCTTCGCCGCGATCAAACCGCCGCCGGCGATCAGGATCGCGGCGATCGCGATCGTGGCGGTCGGCTTCGCAAAGCCGGCCAGGATCAGAAACGCGGTCGACAGCAGCGGCGTCGCGTAGGACGCGGCGCCCAGCACGCGGATATCGCCGCGCTTCATGCCGATGTCCCAGGCGAAGAACGCGGCCCCGACCGGGCCGACGCCGAGCGCGATGATCGCAAGCCACTGCGCCGTACGTCTCCGGCCACACCGTGGTCTCGACCATGCCATGCACGAGCGCCGCGAGCAGCGCGGTCGCGAGGCAAAAGCCCGCGACCGCGTCGGTCGGCACCGCTTTGAGCTTGCGCGACATCACCGAATAGGCCGCCCACACAAAGGCGGCGACGAAGGCCGCGGCCAGTCCGGGTATCTGGCCGGGCGCAAAGCCGCCGCTGTTGCCGCCGCGAACAGCAGCACCGTGCCGGCAAGCCCGAGCACCGCGCCGATGATGTGATGCGGCGCCAGCCGCTCGCCCGGCAGCAGCGACGAGAACAGCACGATCAGCAGCGGCCAGAGATAGTTCAACAGCCCCGCTTCGGCCGGCGGCGCAAAGCGCAGCGCGAGGAAATACAGCGCGTGATAGCCGAACAGGCCGCCGACGCCGACGACCCAGGCGACCAGCGGCTGCTTCAGCGCGCTGAAGGCGGCGGGCCGGAACACGAAGCTCGCGAACGCGACCAGCGCGCCGATCGCGAACGTCATCGCCGCGAGCTGGAACGCGGGGATTTTGCCGGTCGCAACCGTCAGCACCGACAGCAGCGACCACATCAGGATCGCGGTCAGTCCGATCAGCGTGGCGGTGCGGGAGTCATGAGTTCCGTCATTGCGTCAGCGAAGCGTATCGAGCAATCCACGTCTTGTCGTCGGATGGTCTAAAGACGTGGATTGCCGCGGACAAGCTATCCGCTGGCATGACGCTCGCTGATCGCTGCGCGCAACGCCGCTCACAATGACGAGACAACGATCACGCCATGTACTGCCCGCCGTTGATCGACAGCGTCGAGCCGGTGATGGCGCCGGCCTCGTCGGCGGCGAGGAACACCACCGCGCGGGCGATCTCCTCGGGCTCGCCGAGGCGATTGACCGGGATCAGCGGCAGGATGCTCTTCTCCAGCACATCCTTCGGCACCGCCTGCACCATCTCGGTGTTGATATAGCCGGGGCAGATCGCGTTCACGGTGATGCCGCCCTTGGCGTTCTCGAGCGCGAGCGCCTTGGTGAAGCCGATGTCGCCGGCCTTGGCCGCCGAATAATTGACCTGGCCGAACTGGCCCTTCTGGCCGTTGATCGAGGAGATGTTGATGACGCGGCCGAACTTGCGGGCGCGCATGCCCTCGATCACCGGGCGCGTCATGTTGAACAGCGAGCCGAGATTGGTGTTGATGACCGCGTTCCACTGCTCGAGCGTCATCTTGTGGAAGGCGCCGTCCTTGGTGATGCCGGCATTGTTGACGAGCACGTCGACCGGCCCGAGATCGGCCTCGACCTTCTTGACGCCGGCGGCGCAGGCGTCGAACGAGCTGACGTCCCATTTGTAGACGGGAATGCCGGTCTCGGCCTTGAACTTTTCGGCCGCGGCGTCATTGCCGGCGTAGCTCGCCGCCACCTTGTAGCCTGCCGCCTTCAGCGCCTTGCTGATCGCAGCGCCAATGCCCCGCGTACCGCCCGTCACCAATGCAACACGTGCCATGTCGTATTCCTCCTTGGTGGTCTTTTATAAGCCGGAATTGTCCCGGTCTTTTGACGAAGCTCAACCTTCAGGTTTGAAGCGCTCGTTGAACGCTTCGGAGATGAAAATGCCCGGCGCGAGACCGGGCATTTCATCTTTTACCAGCTTGCGCCGCGGTTGACGAGATGATCTTTTCATCATTCAACCGATCACGCTGCCTGTTAGTTCAGTCGCGTGCGATGCACATCGCGATGCCCATGCCGCCGCCGATGCACAGCGTGGCGAGGCCCTTCTTGGCGTCGCGCTTCTGCATCTCGTGCAGCAGCGTCACCAGCACGCGCGCGCCGGACGCGCCGACCGGGTGGCCGATCGCGATCGCGCCGCCATTGACGTTGACCTTGGCGGTATCCCAGCCGAGGTCCTTGTTGACCGCGCAGGCCTGCGCCGCGAACGCCTCGTTGGCCTCGATCAGATCGAGGTCGCCGATGTTCCAGCCGGCCTTCTTCAGCGCGGCGCGGGAGGCCGGGATCGGCCCGGTGCCCATGATCTTGGGATCGACGCCGGCCTGGCCCCACGACACGATGCGGCCGAGCACCTTCTTGCCTTCCTTGGCGGCCTGCTTGGCGGTCATCAGCACCACGCGCGGCGGCGCCGTCATTGATGCCGGACGCGCTGCCGGCGGTCACGGTGCCGTCCTTCTCGAAGGCCGGCTTGAGCTTGGCCATCGCGTCGATGGTCGCGCCGTGGCGCGGATATTCGTCGTCGCTGACGATGATGTCGCCCTTGCGGGTCTTGATGGTGACCGGAACGATCTCGTCCTTGAACTTGCCGGCCTTCTGCGCGGCCTCGGCCTTGTTCTGCGAGGCGACCGCGAACTCGTCCTGCTGCGCGCGGGTGATCTGGTACTGCCGGGCGACGTTCTCGGCGGTGTTGCCCATGTGGTAGCCGTTGAAGGCGTCCCACAGGCCGTCCTTGATCATGGTGTCGACCAGTTCGAGGCCGCCCATCTTGACGCCGCCGCGCAGATACTGCGCGTGCGGGGCCATGCTCATGGATTCCTGGCCGCCGGCGACGACGATTTCGGAATCGCCGTTGAGCAGCGCCTGATAGCCGAGCGCCACCGTGCGCAGGCCGCTGCCGCAGAGCTGGTTGACGCCCCAGGCCGGGCTTTCCACCGGAATGCCGGCGGCGATCGAGGCCTGGCGGGCCGGGTTCTGGCCCTGCGCCGCGGTCAGGATCTGGCCCATGATGACTTCGGAGACGCGGCCCGGCTCGATGCCGGCGCGCTCCAGCGCGGCCTTGATGGCGATGGCGCCGAGATCGTGGGCCGGGGTGGTGGCGAACGCGCCGTTGAAACTGCCGACCGGGGTGCGGGCGGCGCTGACGATGACGACATCGTCTGACATGGACATCTCCTGGGCGTTGAGGTTTCTTTGGACGGCGGGCGGCCGGATGGCGGGCCTGTCTCTCACCTTATCCTGTTAACCTCGTTGACCCATGTCAATCGGCCAGAGGCCAAAATCCTGCCGCGGCGCATTCAAATTGATCCCGCTGGCGGTTTCCATAGCAGTCGTCCATGCCTTGGAATTAACCGTGCCGCACAAAACGGTAGCCGAACCGCATTGAAAATGCTTACTTTGCTGCGATGCGTTGCTCGTCTGCCCGTCGGCGATGCCGTCGGGTTCCCGTCCTCGGTGTGCATGTGTGAGCCCATGGCGAAATCAGACCAACCCACCACGATCAAGAAATACGCCAACCGGCGGCTCTATAATACCGGCACCAGCACCTATGTGACGCTCGAGGATCTCGCGGCGATGGTGAAGGAGGGCGAGGATTTCCTCGTCTATGACGCCAAGACCGGCGACGACATCACCCGCTCGGTGCTGGCGCAGATCATCTTCGAACAGGAAAACAAGGCCGGCCAGAATCTGCTGCCGACCACCTTCCTGCGGCAGTTGATCCGCTTCTACGGCGACAGCATGCAGATGGTGGTGCCGAAATATCTCGAGCAGTCGATCGACACGCTGACGCGCGAGCAGGAAAAATTCCGCAAGCAGCTCACCAACACCTTCAGCGGAACGCCGTTTGCGCCGCTCGAGGAGCATGTCCGCCGCAACATGGAATTGTTTCGAGCAGACCTTCTCGATGTTCAAGCCGTTCGTGCCGCCGCGCGCCGGCAATGCGGCGCGCCGAGCCGGAGAAGGCGCCGGAGCCGGCGCCCGACGAAGACAATATCGACGATCTTCGCCGCCAGATGAAGGACATGCAGGAACGCCTCGAGCGCATGTCGAAAGAGCCGAAGAAGGAAGAGTAGAGTCCGTCTCGTCCTTCTCCGCGTCGTCCCGGCGATACGCCGGGATCGCCATAGCGACGGCTTGAGCTGTGTCCGCCAGCGTCTGACTGATCGGCGGGTATGGGTCACGGCCCCGTACGCACTTGCGCACTGGCAGGGACGACGAGATTTCTAACCTCGCCGCCGGCAGCACCGTCTCCGCCGCGCACGCCCACGGCCGCTGCGGCGACGCCAGCCCGATCAGGCGGCCCTGGATGTAGTCGCAGCCCCATTCGCGCAGCATCACGGCGGCTTCCTCGTCCTGCACCCATTCCGCGACCGGTCTTGATCTGCAGCCGGCGCGCCAGATCGATCAGCGTCTGCACGAAGGCGCGATCGTCCGCCGAGCGCGCGATGTTCTGCACGAAGGCGCCGTCGATCTTCACGATGTCGACGCCGAGCTTGCGCAAATTCCGGAACGAGGTGTAGCCGGCGCCGAAATCGTCGATCGCGATCCGGCTGCCGAAATTCTTCAAGCCGCGTGACGAAGCCGCGGACGTCGTCGATATCCTGGATCGCAACCGTTTCGGTGATTTCGACGATCAGCCGCTCGCCGGCGCCGGGATGCGCCTGCATCAGCGATTCGATCGAAGTCCACCAGTCCGGGTCCATCGTGGTGTCGGGCGAGATGTTGAGGCTGAGCTGCACGTTCGGCGACGCCGCGAGTTCGGCGACCGCGAGTTCGAGCACGCGGTGATCGACCAGCCGGATCAGGCCCAGCCGCTCGGCGACCGGAACGATATCCGGCGCCAGCAGCGACCTGGCCGTCGTCCTGCTCCATCCGCACCAGGCACTCGTAGAACGCCGGCTGCGCGCGAGCGCGCTTCGACCACCGGCTCGAACGCCGCGACGATGCGGCGCTCGTTCGAGCGCGGTGACGATCTCGTCGGTGACGCGGATGTTGACGCGGCGCTGGGCGTCGCGTTCGACATTCGGCCGCCACAGCGAGAACGATCCGGCGCGGCGGCGCTTGGCGCCGTCGAGCGTTTCCTGGGCGCGGTTGATGGCCTCGTCGGCGTTGCGCGCGTAGCGCGGCATGCTGATCGCGCCGATCGACGCCGTCACCGAGACCGGGCCGGATTTGGTCGGCACCACCTCGTCGCGAATGCCGGCCAGGAAGCGCTCGGCGCGCGATATTGGTGTCGTCGACCGTGCAGTTCCGCAGGATCAGCCCGAACTTGTTGCCGGAGAACCGGCCCGAGCACGTCGCCGCCGCGCAGCCGGGCGCGGATGCGTTTTCCGACTTCGGCAATCACGGCGTCCGCGACATCGAAGCCGAAGGCGTCGTTGATGCGCGCCAGATGATCGATGCCGATCAGCATGAAGGCGCAGGACGAGCGGAAGCGCGTGGTTTCCTCGATCGTTTCCGCCAGCGAGGCGACCAGATGCGTGCGGTTGAGTTCGCCGGTCAGCGGATCGTGCCGCGACAGCCGCATGAGCTGCTCGTCGCGGGCGTGGCGCTCGTTGTTGACGCGGACGACGCCTTGCGCGCGCACCGGCTTGCCGTCGGGCCCGGCAAACCAGCAACCGGTTTCCTCGATCCAGATCACGGGCGCGGAGGTCGAGGTCCGCACGCCATATTCGATCCGGTAGGCGACGCCTTCGCCGCCGCGCGCCGGCGCCGATTGAGCCGAGCGCGTCCGATGCGGATCGAGCGCGACGGCTCGATCAGCCTGGCGAAGCCCGCGCCGCTGGCCAGCGCCTCCACCGGAATATCGGTGAAGACCGCAGCCGGCATTGTCGCTCCAGGCGATGGTGTCGGCTGCCGAGGTCCCAGACGAAGGCCGCCTGACCTAGCGAGGCAAGGATGCTGGAGGCTTGCGGGACAGCGGGGCATCAGGATCGCCTCGATTCGGGACACCGTCGGGTGATTCCCATCGCCTGAGGATAGTGGCTCTTTCGAATCGCAGACCTAGGCAAAGTTCATAAATAATCCGGAAACCACGTTTCACGGACTTCCCGAACCCGCCGGGAACGAGATCGGGACGGCGCCGGCATAGGCCTTGCGAGGATCAGATCGCAGTGGGGCGTAACGTCCCAAAACGTGACAGTTTCAGCCGGTTACGGTGTGCGATGCTGGATATCGATCGATCAGACGAGATTTTGGACGGCGAGTTCGTCAACGCTCGACGAGCCGGCCTGCGTCGAGCTGGTGCCGGTGACCCAGTCCGTGCACTGGTCGACCGACGATCGGCGCCGCGGCCTGATCCGACCTTCGTCGCCCAGTCTGATCGCGACCGCCGACCAGGCGCCGCAAACCCGCAGCCTGCGGCGGGCTTCGCTGGCCGGATGCGCAGACCGCCTATGGCGCCAGCCAGATCCGGCGGCTCCGGCACCGGCTTCCGGACCCGGCAAACCATCTGAGATCAGCGCTGAGGCTGTGTCCGGCGCTGGCCGGCGAGCGGCTGCGAGCCGCTGGCCGGCTGTATTCCCGGCGACGGGACTCCGGTGACAGGACTTCCGGCGACTGGCGTCTTCGGCTGAGGGGCCGCCTCGGGCACGACCGGAGCTGCCTCAGGCGCGACGGCGGGCTGCACCGGTTTCGGTTCAGGATGATCCTGCAGCACGGATTCGGCGACAGAGGCTGCCGCCGGAACGGATGGCGCAGCAGGCGCAGGCGTGCGGCGCCGGCGCAGGGGATCGGGTTGGGGCTCGGCCGCCGGTGCCTCGACCTTTGCGGCGGCTCTTGGCTGGACGGCGCAGGGCCGCCGCCTACCGCAACTGCACGGCGCCGCGTGCGCAAGGCAAGGCCGGAGAGGAAATCCACCAGCGCCAGCATGCGTCAGCAGGAAATAGGTCGAGGTGCCGAACTTCGGCCACAGCACGAATTCGGCCGCCGCCGCGCCGAACACGATCAGCGACAGCAGATGGTCGGTGAGATATTTCGCGCCGGGGCGCGCGCCCTTGATGACTTCGGCGAGCAGCAGCAGGATGCCGAGCGTCAGCAGCACGTCGCTCAGCGTCACCGGCCATTCCGCGCCCGACATCAACGTCAGCTTCACCAGCGGATCGGTGAACGACACGCCGGGCATCAGGAAGACGATGATGTTGTAGATCGCGAGCGGAATCAGAAGCAGCGGAAAACCGACCATGGGTATCGCGCCTTCCTAGGATAACCGGAATGTCCCCGGGCGAAGCATCGCTTCGCCCCGTGGAACCGTTGGCCCACTCGTTGGCCAAATTCGGGCAGACGCCGCTCGAAGCGGCGCCTTATCCCGAGATCCGATCAGGATTCCTTCTTGGCCTTCAGAACCTGCCGGCCCTTGTACATGCCGGTCTTCAGGTCGAGGTGGTGCGGACGGCGCAGTTCGCCGGAATCCTTGTCCTCGGCATAGGTCGGCTTCTTCAGCGCGTCCGCCGAGCGGCGCATGCCACGCCGCGAGGGCGATGTTTTTCTTCTGGGAACGGCCATAACGGTGTCCTCTAGGGGTGTTGTCGGAGGCATCGTCCGAAACCGGACGGCCCAGCGCTGTCGGCGCGGGCTGCGATGCCGATAAGGCCGCGCTTATAGAGGATGGGATGGCGTAAAGCTAGGCCGGCTTGCGGTTAAAATGGCCGAAAATTGGCTCAAAAGCGCGATTTTCGCTCCAGCAGCGCTGCAGGGCCGCGGCCTGGCCCGGGCCATATAGGTCCCGGCCAGACGGCGCACCCCGGGGCCGGGATTGCGGGCGCTGCGCCTGACCGGATTGGGCAGGATCGCCGCCAGCAAGGCCGCCTCGCGCGGCGACAGCGTCGCGGCCGGACGGCCGAAGGCGTAGGTCGACGCCGGCCTCGGCGCCGAACTGCCCGGACGGGCCGAGTTCGGCGATGTTGAGGTAGATTTCCAGGATCCGCTGCTTGGGCAGCACGAGATCGATCCACATCGCCAGCGGCAGTTCCAGCGCCTTGCGGACCACGCTGCGGCCCGGCCACAGGAACAGGTTCTTCGCCACCTGCTGGGTGATGGTCGAGCCGCCGCGGGTCGACCTCGCCGTCCTCGGCATCGTCGATCGCGTCGCTGCAACGCGTCCCAATCGACGCCGCGATGGCTGCAGAATTTGGCGTCCTCGGAGCCCACCACCGAGCGCGGCAGCGTAGGGCGAAATCGCGTTGAAATCGATCCATTGCCGCGACACCGGCGCGCCCTTGAGCCAGCGCCAGGCCATCAGCGTCGAGACCGGATGGCCGGTGCGGTAGAACGGCGTCACCAGATAGGGCAGCAACAGCACCGCCAGCAGGATCAGCAGCAAAATTCGGACAATGCGCAAATTGGATGCTTCCGGTTCAGCCAGGCCGGCGCGGGACCGATGAACAGGCCGCCATCCACGTGACATCTCCATGATATTTCGTGCGTTTTCCAGCGCTTTTAAGGCGCCGTGAGCTCGAGGTCGGAATTGACGAAGCCGTTGCCATCAACGATTGTCCGGCCAAATTGATCTGGAGCTATTCTTAATGACGACCGCCACTGCCGATTTTGCCAAACGACTGGACCAGACCGCGGAGGATACCGAAGCCCTGCTGGCGAAGCTGTTGTCCGATACGCTGTTGCCCGACGAGATCGCGCGGCCGAAGCGGCTGATGGAGGCGATGCGCTATTCCAGCCTCAGCGGCGGAAAGCGGCTGCGGCCGTTTCTGGTGGTCGAAAGTTCGGCCGTGTTCGGCGTTCCGCGCGAGGCGCGCGCTGCTGGCCGGCGCCGCGCTGGAATGCATCCATTGCTATTCGCTGATCCATGACGACCTGCCGGCGATGGACAACAGCGACCTGCGCCGCGGCCGGCCCACGCTGCACAAGAAGACCGACGACGCCACCGCGATCCTCGCCGGCGACGGGCTGCTGACGCTGGCCTTCGACATCATCACCCGCGACGAGATCCACAAGGACGCCAACCGTGCGCCTGCTGCTGACGCGGGCGCTGGCGCGCGCCTCCGGCATCGGCGGCATGGTCGGCGGCCAGATGCTCGACCTCGCCGGCGAAGGCCGGTTCGGCGACCGCGAGCCGGTCGACGTGGCGCGGCTGCAGCAGATGAAGACCGGCGCGCTGTTGCGCTATGGCTGCATCGCCGGCGCGATCCTCGGCCAGTCCACGCAGAAGGAATATCAGGCGCTCGACGATTACGGCCGCGCGCTCGGCGAGGCGTTCCAGATCGCCGACGATCTGCTCGACGTCGAGGGCGACGCGGCGGCGCTCGGCAAGCAGACCGGCGCAGGACGCGGCGCTCGGCAAGACCACCTTCGTCACCCAGCTCGGGATCGACGGCGCCAAGCAGCGCGTGCGCGATCTGCTGGCGCGCGCCGATTCAGCGCTGTCGATCTTCGGCGCCAAGGGCGACGTGCTGCGGGCGGCCGCGCGCTTCGTCGCCGAGCGCAAGAACTGAGCGCAGATCAAGGCAGCGGATGAGCAAGGAATTCGACGAGCACCTTGTTCGGTTCCGGAAACTGCCGCTGCCGGTCCGCGTGGTCTATGCGCGGCCGCGCACCTTCATCGCGATCGCGATCGGCATCGTCGCGTTCTTCCTGCTGCCCGGCTACGCTGCGGCTGGTGACGCGGCTCGTTGATCGGCTGGGACGTCTTCGCCGCGCTGTATCTCGTGCTCGCCTACATCATGATGCTGCGCTGCGACGTCGCGCCATATCCGCCGCAGCGCGGTGCTGCAGGACGACGGGCGCTTCCTGATCCTGCTGGTGACCGCGCTCGGCGCCTTCGCCAGCATCGCCGCGATCGTGTTCGAGCTCGGCGCCTCGAAGCGCAACGCGGCCGGGCTGATCCTGGCCATCGGTGACGATCGTGCTGTCATGGGCGGTGGTGCACACCGCCTTCGCGCTGCACTACGCGCATGAGTATTACCGCGGCAGCAAAGCCGGGCGGCCTGCAGTTTCCGAGCGGCGACGCGCACGTCGGATGCCGACTATTGGGACTTCGTCTATTTCTCGTTCGTGATCGGCATGACCGCGCAGGTTTCCGACGTCGGCATCACCGACAAGATCATCCGCCGCACCGCGACCGTGCACGGCATCATCTCGTTCGTGTTCAACACCGCGCTGCTCGCGTTGATGGTCAACATCGCGGCGAGCGCGATCTGACTCACCTGTCGTCCCGGCCTCGAATCGGGACCCGGACCCCTGCCGTCAAGACAGCGATGAGCGCGGGGCCCCGAGCGTGTTCGATAACGCGCGGCTGTGGCTACGGGCGGACATGCCCGACATGATGGCCCCGTAGCGAGTTGCAACCCGCCGCACGTTCCTGGCCGGTCAGCGGCCGGCCGCTAGGCGCACATGCCCTGCACCAGTCGGTGCTTGAGAACGCGTGACATAAACTCGCTTGGTCGCTTGCCGGAGCGCGCCTTGCTTCGGGAACGCGCCGTGATTCCGGCCTGTCGCGCTTGGCCACCGGCTTCTTGGCGCGACGCTTCTCGCACTCATTGTCGTCGTTGAGGAACGAGCCCGCGGCGCAGGTGATTTTGCGTGCAGCGCTCGCCGTCGGCCTTGAAGCCGTGCTCGCAGACCAGCGGGCAGACCCGCGACGTCTTCAGCTTGATCGTATCGAGCGCATCGGTCGCTGGCGAGCTTGGTGTCGAGCCTGGTTCCGGCGTAGCGGTTGAACAGCGTCAGCGAACGCTGCGATGCCGTGTTCCAGTTGCCGTCGGCTGCCGCCGCTGAGGCAGCCGACGCGGCGCAGTTCGGCCTGCACCGACTTGGTGACGTCGGCCTGCGGCGGTCCCGCATCAAGGGCGGCCACGTTCACGGCCTTGTCCTTGTCGGTCGCAGCCTTGTCGGTAGCAGCCTTGTCGGCGGCGGCGCTTTCGGCGGCGACGCGCTTCTGTTCGGCCGCAGCGGCCTGGTCCTGCGCCACCTGCTTGGCCTTTTCAGCCGCGATGCGCGCCTGCTCGGCGGCCTTGGCTTCGGCTTCGGCCTTTGCCTGTTGCGTCTTCTGGGCGCCCTCGGCGGCGAGCCGCGCCCGCTCCTGCTCGGCCAGCCGCGCCTTCTCGGTCGCGGCGACGCGCGTTTCTTCGGCGGCGATCTTGTCGAGCTGAAGCTTGGCAAGGCTGGCGTAGAAGCCGTCGGGATATTGCGCGAGGAAGGCGTTGAGCGCGCTCTTGTTGCCGATCTGCAGCGCCAGTTCGTAATCGCGGCGGGCTTCGGCCTGCGCGTTGAGGGCTGGCGCGCGGGGCGGCGCCGCGGCGGGCGCCGGGCGAGCGCCGGCACCAGCGGCACGTCTTCACCGCCGAGCGAACCGTACACAAAGGGTTCCTGCTTGTTGCCCGTGGTCTTGAGCACCTCGTCGCGGACAAAGCCGAAGGCCCGGCGCACGTCGAGCCCGGGCTTCGTCAGGTGGTGCGACAGCGCTGCCGTGAACGGGCTGTTCTTGCCGTCGCCGTCGGCGGCCGTGGAGCCGGCCTTGGCCGAATAGGCGATCAGGACGTTCGGGCTGGTCGGCTCGACCTTGGCGAGACCCTGCCCGATCGCCCGCGAAGCCACCGTCCGCTTCATGGTCCTGGAAAACGGATTGTCGCGGCAGGCGTCGAGGATCACGAGCCGCAGCTTCTTGGCCGGCTCGATCGCGATCAGGACGCGGTCGAGCGAGAGAGCCTTCGTCATAGACGTCGGTGTCGCGTTCCAGCCGCGCATCCACCGGGATCAGGTAATTCGCGCCGTCCACCTCGATGCCGTGGCCGGCGTAATAGACCACGGCGATATCGGCATCGCGCGCGCGGTCGGCGAAATCGCGCAGCGCGCGACGGGTCTCGGCCGCCGGCGAGATCGCGGCGGGAATCGACGACATCGAAGCCGGCGTCTTTCAGCGTCGACGCGATCTTGGCGCTGTCGTTAACCGGATTGGCGAGCGGTGCGACATTTTGGTAAGCTGGAATTGCCCAGCACCAGCGCCACGCGCTTTTCGGCAAGGGCCGGCCCGCAGACCAGCAGGGATGCGGCGGCTGCCAGCATCCATCGAGCACAATTCTAGCGATCCAGACATCATCATGACTCTTCCGGAGCCTCGTACTTTTTACCACACCGGCCTGCCTACCAGAAGCCGCAGCCCGGCTTTGTGAGTTACGTCACGAACCACGCGCACGTGAATCGCGCCATCGCCTTATCCGTTAGTCGGGCCAGCGCCCCGTCGGTTCGGCCCATGGCCGATCACCTTTTCCGCCGGGTTCCCGTCCAGATATAAACCTCCGGCGACGAGCATGTATTCCCGGAGCAGCGTGAGCCGCTCAACGCGGCACGACATGCTCCCGGTATTGCGGCAGGTCGTCCGTGATCGCAAACCACGATGCCTTGGAGCCGACAAAGATGTGGGCGGTCGGGCGGATCGAGGGATCGTCGACCAGCGTGCCCATGGCGACATGGACGAAGGCGCCTTCGCGCACCACCGAATAGAGCAACGAGCCGCATTTCCGGCAATGCGCGTCGTGGCCGGCCTCGTCGCCATAGATCATGAGATCGTCCTCGCCCCTGGTGACGCTGAGCTTGTCGCGCGCGATGCCGGCGAACGGCTTGAACGCCGCACCGGTGGCGCGCCGGCAATTCGAGCAATGGCAGTTCAAGGCGTAGCCGAATTCGTCAGCCACGGCGTAGCCGACCGCGCGGCAGAAGCATTCTCCGGCAAGAATGCGAGCATTCGATTTTGCTGAACCCGTCACCTGCGACTCCTCGCAACCTGTGATGAAGTCAGCCATAGCGCAATGAAGCGGTTCGTGGCTTAATTCAGTTCGAACAAATTTCTTTTCGCCGGGAGGAACTGCCGTGAGTCACGACCGATCGACCGTGGAAGCCGTGGTCAAGAACTATTTCGACGGCCTGTATGAAGGCGATGCCGACAAGCTCGGCGCGATCTTCGACCCCACCGCCGATTTGCGCTGGCTGGAGAAGGGCGAACTGCAGGTGCTGACCGTGCCGGACTGGCTCGATCGCGTGCGCAAGCGCGCCGTCGGCCAAGAGCTGAAGGCAAGCCGCGCGAGGATTTCATCGTCACCATCGACCGCTCCGATGATCAGACCGCCTTCATCAAGGTGCGCTGCCAATTGCCGCCGCGCTATTTCACCGACTATCTGGTGGCGATGAAACTGAGCGACGGCTGGAAGATCGTCTCGAAATCCTACCGCTACGATCTGCGCGAGTAGATAGCCGCTGCCAGCGCCTGCATCGCCGCCGGTGCGCGACCTGCGCGCCGTCGGTGCCGCCGCTGCGGCGGCGCAGAGGTTGCCCCGGATCACGCGCATGCACGACGGCCGGTTGCAGACAGCCGTCGTCGGCGGCGCCTCCAGATTGGCGACCTCGAGAAAGGCGGTCGCCAGCTTTGCATCGTGCCGCGCGGCCATGTGCAGCTTGCCGATATACCAGTTGATGAAGCGCACCTTCGGCGGGCGCGGCCCCTCCACCTGCGGATGCCGCAAATCGTTGCCGACGGCGATATCCCAGGGCGTATCGATCACGGTAGCGGCGCGCGGCGAAGAAGCGCCGCGCCAGATCGGCCGTCGCCGGCATCGAGGCATTCGCGCAACAGCAGCGGCTTCCTGCGCCGCCACCGTCATGCCCTGGCCGTAGACCGGATTGAAGCTGCACAGGCGTCGCCGAACACCAGATAGCCTCTTGGGAATTCGCGCCAGCCGCTCGTAGCGCCGCCGCAGATTGGCCGGGATAGCGATAGCGGACGAAATCGCTCAGCGGCTCGGCATGGGCGACGATGTCGTAGATGTCAGATGTCGGCAACGAGCCGGCATAGGCGGCGAACATCTGGTCGTCGTCGGGCGCATGGTCGCCGAAATAGCCGCCGATCGAGACGATCCAGCGATCCTCGGTCTGGTACAGGACGACGCCATTGCGCCAGTTCGGTCCGCTGCCGGCGACCACCACCGCAAGCTTGCCGTCGAGATCGGTCGGACGGCGGCGATAGACGCGCGTGGTGTAGCCGATCCCGATCTCGATCCGCTCTTCTTCCGGCTTGGCGAAGCCAAAGCTCTCGAGCCAGGCCGGGCTCGACGAACCGCGGCCGGACGCATCGACCACGAGATCGGCCGTGATCGCTGTGCTCGGCGCCGTTACCGATCTTGGCGCGCACGCCCTTGATCGTGCGTTCTGCTATCGTCGGCGATCAGTTCCTGCACCGCGCAGTTCTCGATCACGCGCACATTCGGCAGCGCCATCAGGCGGCGGCGCACATGGCCTTCCAGCACCGGGCGGGAGGCCAGCAATCCGACCAGATCGCTCGGCGCGGATTTGATGGTGACGCCATGGCCGATCCAGTTCACGTCGCCGGCGATATCGCCGCGTGACGCCGCCGCTGGCGACGACCTCGTCGGTCCAGCCCGGGAAAGAAATTCTCGATCACGTTGCGGCCGCGCGCCAGCAGGCCATGCGCGTGGCGGCCCTGCGGCACGCCCTTGCGCGGAATATCCGACCGCGGAAACGCATCGCGCTCCAGCACCGTGACGACGGCGTAGAAATCCGACAGCGCCCGCGCGGCCAGCAGGCCGCCCATGCTGGCGCCGATCACAATCGCATGCTGGCCAATATGTTTCATCGTCAATGCTCCCGCCCTCTTTCGCCTGCCGTCCGCAGGTCTTCGCTGGTACGGGGCAATGATCGGGCGGGTTCTGGCGCTGACGGTCACAAATTTGTCAGAGACGGCCTGAAACCGGATCGCGCCTTCGTCCGTGAGCGCACGCCGCCCTGCGCATTGACCTCGCGGGTTTTCCCTGCGAATGGGGCCGATCATGGAAGCCAAGTTTCAGATCTTTTTGATCCTGCTCGCCGTGCTGGCAGGCACCGCGCTGCTGGCGCGGCGAATCAACGTCGCGCCGGCCATCCTGCTGCTGCTCGCCGGCATTGCGCTCGCCTTCGTGCCGGGCATGCCGGCCGCTGGAATTGCCGCCCGAACTGGTGCTGCTGGTGGTGCTGCCGCCGCTGATCTATTCGGCCAGCGTCGCCATGAGCTGGCGCGAGTTCAAGTCCAACCTGCGCCCGATCATCCTGCTGTCGGTCGGCTGCGTGATCTTCACCGCCTTCGCGGTCGCCGCCGCGACGCATTATCTGATCGGGCTGCCCTGGAGCGTCGGCTTCCTGCTGGGCGCCATCGTCGCGCCGCCGGACGTGGTGGCGCCGCTGGCGATTGCCCGCAAGCTCGGCATGCCGCGCCGCATCCTCGTCGTGCTCGAGGGCGAAGGGCTCGCCAACGACGCCACCGCGCTGATCCTCTATCGCTTCGCGGTGGCGGCGATCTCGACCGGCGCTGTTCTCGCTGCCGAAGGCGACCGGCACCTTCGCGGTCATCGTCGTCGGCGAGGTCGCTGTTCGGCGCGGCCGTCGGCTGGCTCAGCCTGCGCGCGCGCCACCGCGCGCGCGATCCGCAGGTCGAGATCACGCTGTCGCTGATCACGCCCTACCTCGCCTACTGGATTCCCGAGCATCTCGGCGGCTCCGGCGTGATCGCGACCGTCGCCTGCGGGCTCTATATGAGCTGGAACGGACCGCTGTTGATCTCGTCCGCGACGCGCCTGCAGGGCATCTTCTTCTGGGACCTCGTGATCTATCTGATCGAGGGCCTGCTGTTCCTGCTGACGGGATTCCAGATGCGGCTGCTGTTCGAGAAATCGAAGGCGTTTCCGCTCGAGGACATCCTGTTCGCGACCGCGCTGGTCGCCGTCATCGTCATCATCGCGCGCTTTGCCTGGGTCTATCCCGCAACCTATCTGCCGCGGCTGATCGAGCAAGCGCCTGCGCGAACGCGATCCGACGCCGTCGTGGCGGGCCGTGTTCGTGGTTGCCTTCACCGGCGTGCGCGGCGCGGTGTCGCTGGCCGCGGCGCTGGCGCTGCCGTTCGCGCTGCCGAGCGGCGAAGGCTTTCCCTATCGCGACCTGATCCTGTTCGTCGCCTTCGGCGTCATCTTCATCACGCTGGTCGGGCTTGGGCTCGGGATTGCCGCTGGTGGTGCGATGGCTCGGCGTCGCCAAGGACGGCCGCAACGAGCATATCGCGGAGCATGAATCGGAAATCGCGGCGCGGCGCGAGGCGCTCGATGCGGCGCTCAAGTCGCTCGATGCCATCACCGACGACCGCGAACTGTCCGACGAAGTCGTCAAGCTGCTGCGCGCGCGGCACGAGATCCGCAGCCAACCAGCTGCCGGATCTGCTCGATCCCGATGCGCACGACGTCTCGGCGGCCGGCACCGCGCTGACGCGGGAATTGATTGCCGCCGAGCGAAAATTCATCCACGTGCTGCTGCGCGACGGCAAGATCACCGACGAGATCAAGGCGGCGGATCGAACGCGACCTCGATCTGGAGGAAGCGAGCCTGAGCAATCGGGAGTATCGGAAGATACCGTTGTAGCGTTGTCGTCCTCGCGTCGGCAAGCGCAGCGGACGCAGCCGGCGATGCGGCAGTCGCGGACGATCGTGACGGATCCGCGACGATGGCATGACGGTGGCCCGCTTACTCCGCCGCCGCGTTCCGCCCGGCTGCCCGACATAGCCCGCCGCATCGCCGAACCGCTCGATCATGACGGCGGTGAGATCCTTGGCCTTGCTGGTGACGCAGGCGCCGGAGCGCACCGCGTAGCGGTCCTGATGCTTCAGATGCGGCGGCGCCTCGCCCTGCTGCAGCGCGCGGGCGGCATCCATCACCAGTTTGCGGAAATGCATGATGCCGAGATCGGTCGGGCCGAGATGCTCGCGGGTGCGGTCGGCGATCGGGCCCTGGCTGTCCTGCACGGCGGCGTCCTGTTCGGACACGCCCTTGATGCCGGTGTAGCTCTTGGTCTTCTGCAGCTTGCGATCGATCAGATAGTCGTTCGCCTTGTTGCGCAGCGGAACATAGTTCTCGTCGACCTCCGACATCACGCCGTTGCCGCGGTCGTAGCCATCGCGCTCGGCCTGCGTCAGCGGGCGCTCCGGATTCCAGGCATAGGTGTAGATCCAGCAACTGGTATCGGTCACCGGAATGAAACTCTGGCCGAAAATATTCTCGCCCGGCATCGAGCTCGGCGCATAGGCGTGCACCGGCATCAGGAACTGGGCGATGCGCCAGTAGATGTTGTCGGTGCCGGTGAGCCGTCCGCCGGCGACCGTCAGGCCGGCCTCGTGCGGATTGATCTTGATCACCGGGCGCGGGTCTTCGGCGATCCAGCGCATGTGGTCGGTCGCGACCCGCACAAGCGGATTCACAAAGTGCTTCTTGATGTCGAGGATCTCGTTCTCTTCCTTCTCGAAGGAGAGATGCGCGAAGGTGAAATGCGCGGTGTCGATCGAGCCTTCCAGCGCCTGCACCCAGTTGCAGTCCTGCCATTTCTTCGAGACGTAGCGGTGCGAGGCCGGCACCAGCGCCATCTCCAGCGCGGGCAATTCGGGCATCTGCGTCCGCCGGGCCCATATAGGCCCAGATCATGTCGCCCCATTCGCGCACCGGATAGGACTTGATGCGGATCAGGTCCTTGGCGTTGAGGTCGGGATAGGAGGTCGGCATGTCGACGCAGCGGCCGTCGGTGTCGAACTTCCAGCCGTGATAGACGCAGCGGATGCCGCATTCCTCGTTGCGGCCGAGCCAGAGATTGGCGCCGCGGTGCGGGCAATATTGATCGATGACGCCGACCACGCCGCGCGTGTCGCGGAAGGCCAGCAGCTCCTCGCCCATCACGACGATCTTCTTCGGCGTGCCGTCGGCCTCCGGCAATTCCTCCGACAGCAGCACCGGCATCCAGAACCGGCGCAGCAATTCGCCCATGCCGGTGCCCGCACCGCTCTCGGTGAGGAATTTGTTGTCTTCTGCGCGGAGCATGGCGCGACCTCCGGATTGTTTTTGCTTTTGGCCAAGCTTGGCGCAGGCGCGAGCGAGGCGTCAACGCATGGCAGTCGTGCAGACCGGGCCCCGCAAAGCGAGGGCACTTCGCACGGATTCGGGGCCGGCCGGCGGGTGCCTTAGGGGCTGCGCGACTGGACGAGATGCGACTGCTGGAGGAAGCTCCCGACCTCTCTCCTCAACTGCCCGTAGTGCGCGCAACGTATACTCGCGGTTCATGGTCTCCGTTGTCGCGTGAAGCCCGCGCAATGCGCTTCTGAAAGCGCGCCCCGCTTGTCGGGGAAGTCGGACGCATTTGAGCGCCAACAGCTCCCTGGGCCGCCGCGTAGAGTTTGCTTCGCGCAGCTTCCACGCACGCCATCATCTCACGGACACGAGGACCGCCCCGAGGCCCTGCAGATCTTGTCCAACAGATCTCGCATCCATGAGGTGCTCCGCCCGTGCCTCCCGCAGGATCATGTTCATATGGCTGAGCAACTCCCCACGGCCGACTTCCAGGCGCCTGATCTCCTTGAGATATCCGGCGCGAGCGGAAAATTTCGCGAACCTTGCCGGCCTTGAATTGACTGGTTCTTTCCAGGAACAGGAAACCTGAATTGCATGCCGATGTTGATCGCGCTTTCAGCAGTCGGGACGTTAGCGGATCGCCATAGTGCCGGAGAATCATCTTGACGATGTAGATGTGGATCTCCGTCTTCTTGCTCTCACATAGGTCACGACTCGCGACAATCAAAAAGCCGGTACGCGTTGGGTCTCCTCTCGACGTCGCGACCACATGATAGTTCTCGCCGCTGCCCTGGAGTGCATTGGTGGCGAGTGCCCTGGGATGCTCTTCTGCCCATGTCCCGCTCATCTCGATTGGCATTTTCTCGACGAAAGCGTCCCCATCCATAGAGACGGTTTTTCTCCTCGGGGAAAGCCGAAGACTCCGGAAGGAATTTCCCGGGACCATCTCGGATCTTGATTTCGAGCAGATCGACTCCGTCTGGCCCGGATCAAGAGTGGCGCGTCACTATGGAGGACGATCTTCCGCTCTGGATAGGTTTCCCGAGCAGACGCGCGCTGATCCCAGATAGGCCTGGGATGCAGCTGCACAGCCCTCGCGGCGGAGGAGACCGGGCTTCTGGCGCCAGAGTTCATCCTGCTTACTGACCCCGCCACTCGCGCCCCGTGCTTCCCGAGGACGGAATCCGCCGTCGCCGAAATATCCGCCAGCAACGTGAAAAACGGGGTTTGTCGAGCCTCTCGGGCAACGCCATACGGCCCGATGACGTCGTGACGTTTGGCAGTTTGAGGGATCTGGTCTTCGTCGAGCTTGATGGCCTGGAGATATTCCAACGTGGTCTGGTTGGCCGCACCGATGGAAATTGAAGAATTCTTCAGGGCGAGGCTGCCAGTAGATCTTGGGACGCTCTTCCAGCGACTCCGGCTGAAACAGCCAACCTCGAAGCCGGAAACGCAAAAGCTTGGCTTGAGCCGGTCCGTCAAGATCACGAGGAGAATGTCGGCTCCCGTCCAGCGCAGTTGGTAATCACCGCCGTGCGGTAGTCTGAGCCCTTTCCGATGCTGCCGACGTCGCGAAATACCTTGACCGGAGTGAAGTGAAGCGGCGATTCGGCGAACGAACAATTGCAGCAGCTCCGCTTCAAGGCTGAGCGGCCAGTTCCCGGTCTTCACCGACATAGCTGATGAAAACCGAAATCTGTTCTGGCCGGACGCCCCTCGCCCGGTTGGCCCGGCTTCGGCCTTGGCCGACTTTACGTTTACCTGCTCCAGTCGGCTCTCACGCTTGCTTCGTCTTGGCCATATTTCCCCTCCCAATACCTAAAGTTGCAATTTAAATGCAAGCAATTCTCCCGTCTGGTATCAGAATCAGCGTAGGCGCAGGTTCCGCCGGGGCAACGTGACCTGGTTCACAGTACCGCAAGCTTTAATACGGTCCCCGCGAAGGGACCGAGTGGGTTACACCGGCCTTTCCCCTTCACCGTCACCCGCGTGCCCGACCGCGTGTGCGGCCAGTAGTCCCACATCGCGCGGTGCTGGGCGCAGCGGTTGTCCCAGAACGCGATGGCGTTTTCGGTCCAGCGGAAGCGGCACTGGAACAGCGGGTTTTCCGCGTGCTGGTAGAGATAGGCCAGCATGGCGTCGCTCTCGTCGCGGGGATGCCGACGATGAAGCGGGTGAAGCCGCGGTTGACGTAGAGCGCCTTCTTGCCCGTCACCGGATGGGTGCGCACCACCGGATGCTCGGCGCGCGGATAGTCCGGCCGGTCGGCGACGCCGTAATTGGCGTAGAGCCCGCGATAGGTCTGCTCGCCGTCATGCAGCGCGGTGAGCCCGTCGAGATAGGCCTTCATCCGGTCCGACAGCGCCTCATAGGCCGCGTACATGTTGGCGAACAGCGTGTCGCCGCCGCGCGGCGGGCATTGCTTGATATAGAGGATCGAGCCCATCGGCGGCTCGACGTCGCAGGACACGTCGGTGTGCCAGCCCTCGCCATTGGCGCGCGGCGAATCCTTGTCGGCATAGATCTTCATCAGCGCGGGATCGTCGCCCTCGTTGGGCGCCGCCGGATGGATGTGCAGCTCGCCGAACTTGCGGCCGAAGGCGAGATGCTGTTGCGGCGTGATGTGCTGGTCGCGGAAGAAGATCACGAGGTTTTCGGCGAGCGCGCGGTGGATCTCGTCCATCTGGCCGGTTGGAGCGCGCATCGTCCGAGACGAGCTTGCCGATATCGACGCCGGAAATTTCCGCGCCGATGATCGGGGTGAGTTTTTCGACGCGCGATGGTCTCGTAGGGCTCGGCTTCGCCGGCGATGTGCCGATAGCGCGGGCCCTGCTTGCCGGACAACGAAGACATGGGCGTTCTCCCAATCGTTCTTGATTGGGATCATCGTAGCTCGGGCGATAGCGAAGCGCAATGCACGTGGCTCGATCGTCCCTGCGCAACGCCGGGGACTGACGGAGAGATCCTACTCCGCCGCCGTCGGTCTCCGGCGCCTTGGCGCCCGCTGCCATAACGCTGGTCGATATAGTCGATCACCAGCGCCTTGAAGTCGGCGGCGATCGTCGGGCCCGCGCAGGGTGCGGAATTTCTTGCCGTCGACGAACACGGGCGCGGCCGGCGCTTCGCCGGTGCCGGGCAGCGAGATGCCGATATTGGCGTGCTTGGATTCGCCGGGGCCGTTGACGATGCAGCCCATGACCGCGACGTTGAGCGCTTCGACGCCGGGATATTGCGTCTTCCAGCCCGGCATTTCCTCGCGGATGAAATCCTGGATCGAGCGCGCCAGTTCCTGGAACGTGGTCGAGGTGGTGCGGCCGCAGCCCGGGCATGCCGCAACCAGCGGCACGAAGGTGCGGAAGCCCATGGTCTGCAGCAGTTCCTGCGCGACCTGAACTTCCAGCGTGCGATCGCCGCCGGGCTCGGGCGTCAGCGAAATGCGGATGGTGTCGCCGATGCCGTCCTGCAGCAGGATGCCGAGCGCGGCGGATGAGGCCACGATGCCCTTCGATCCCATGCCGGCTTCGGTGAGGCCGAGATGGATCGCGTAATCCGAACGCGCGGCGAGCGTCTGATAGACCGCGATCAGGTCCTGCACGGCGGAAACCTTCGCCGACAGGATCATCTTGTTCTTGGGCATGCCGAGCTCTTGCGCCCGCGCCGCCGACAGCAAGCGCCGACTGCACCATGGCTTCGCGCGTCACCGCGCGGGCATCGCGCGGATTCGGCGAAGCCGTGTTCTCGTCCATCAGCTTGGTGAGCAGCTCCTGATCGAGCGAGCCCCAATTGGCGCCGATGCGGACCGGCTTGTTGTTCTTGTTGGCGATCTCGATGATGTCGGCGAACTGCGTGTCGCGCTTGTTCTTGAAGCCGACATTGCCGGGATTGATGCGGTATTTGTCGAGCGCCTCGGCGCAGGCCGGATATTCGGCGAGCAGCTTGTGGCCGATATAATGGAAGTCGCCGATCAGGGGCGTGGTGATGCCGCGCTTGCGCAGGCCGTCGCGGATATGCGGAACGGCGGCGGCGGCCTCCTCGCGATCGACGGTGATGCGCACCATTTCCGAGCCGGCGCGCGACAGCGCCGCGACCTGCGCGATCGGTGCCATCGACATCGGCGGTGTCGGTGTTGGTCATCGACTGCACGACGATCGGCGCACCGCCGCCGACGGCGACATTGCCGACCATGACCTGGGTGGTTTTATGCCGGGCGCTGGGGCCGGCGACGTCGTCTTGCGGGATTATTTCGGGCTTGTTCATGGGGCCTCGAATATCAGGTTTTGGTGACATTCACCAAGAGGGCGGCGAATGCGCAGTGCGCCTCGTCACACAGCGAGTTTTTACGTTGTATATTCAATAGCTTAGGTCGGACACGGCGGCCGAAAGCAAGGCAAAAGGCCCGGTCTTCCGTTAACCGCTATATTGGACAGGAATCGCCGAATTGAAAGGGCGAGCGCCCGTGCCGGCCGCCTTTTCATAGCCCGATGCGCGGCCCTAGCATCGGCCAAAATAACGGGAGGCCAAGCAATGCCAGGGCGTAACGGGCTGATCTCTACGGCGGAACTCGCTGATATTCTGGACCAGCGCCGATCTGCGCCTGTTCGACTGCACCACCTATCTCGAACCCGCGCCCGAAGGCAGCTGGCCTCCCCTATCTCGCCGTGCCCGGACGTCACACGTTCGAGGCCGGGCATATTCCGGGCGCGGATTTTCTGGATCTGCAGGGCGAGTTCTCCGATGCCAACACCGAGCTTCGCTTCATGATGCCGGATGTGGCGCATCTCGAGGCCGCGTTCGGCCGTCACGGCGTATCCGAACGACAGCCGGGTGGTGCTGTACAGCATCGGCACGCCGATGTGGGCGACGCGGTTCTGGTGGATGCTCACATCGCTCGGCTTCGAGAACGTCGCGGTGCTCGACGGCGGTCTCGACAAATGGAAGCTCGAAGGCCGCGCGCTCGAAACCGGACCGGCGAAGGGATATCCGCCGGCGACGTTCACGGCCAAACCGAAGGCCGGATTTTTCGTCGACAAGCACGAAACGCTCGCGGCCACGTCCGAGCGCGGCACCGTCGTCGTCAACGCGCTCGGCCCGCAATTTCACAAGGGCCTGGAGCCCAGCCGCTACGGCCGGCCCGGCCGCGTTCCCGGCAGTTGCAACGTGTCGGCGGCGACGTTGCTCGATCCCCAGACCAAGGCCTTCGTCCCGCTTGCGCGACGCCGAAGCCAAATTCAAGGCGCAGGGCATCACGAAAGACAAGCGCGTGGTCGCCTATTGCGGCGGCGGCATCTCGGCGACGATCGACTTGTTCCTGCTGCACCGGCTCGGCTACGACAACCTCACGCTCTACGACGGCTCGATGGGCGAATGGGCCAAGGACACCGCGCTGCCGATCGAGACGGGTTAGAGCGAAATCTCTCCGGCGTCATTGCCTGCGACAAACGCGAAGTGTTTTCGCGCAAGGGAGCGACGTAGCGACGAAGAGGTCACGCCGGCACGTTCGGATCCGGCACGACCTTCGGATCCGGCTTGTTCACGAGATAGAGCCCGGCGATGACCAGCAGCGCCGCGGCGCCGAAGGCGATGCGTCAGCGTGTCATGCATGATGAAATAGCTGCGCGACGACGCCGAACAGCGGCGTGATGAAGGTGAAGGCCGACAGCTTGCTGGCGGAATAGGTTTTCACCAGCGCGAACCACAGCAGGAACGTCAGACCCACCACCCAGAACGCCTGATAGGCCAGCAGCGACAGCGACAGCGCGCCGGGAACATGGGTGATGGTTTCGCCCGATATCCACGCCGCGAGCAGCGAGAATCGGGATCGATAGCGCCACCTGGTAGCCGAGCGCCTTTTCCGGCGGGGCGCTTGCATCAGCGCGCGTCGCCTTGACGATCAGCGTGGTGGTCGCCCACAGCGCGCCGCCGGCGACGATCAGGAGGTCGCCCAGCAAGACCTTCGCATCGACATTGGGCTGGGGCACGCCGATCGCCAGCGCGACGCCGGCGAAAGCTCAAGGCCAGGCCGCCCCATTGCGACGCCGCAGCCGCTCGCCGAGAAACTGATAGGAGCCGAGCGCGACGAAGAACGGCGCGGTGTAGAGAAACACCACCGCGCGCGACGCCGATGTCAGCAGCAGGCCGCGATAGATCAGCACGAATTCGATGCCGAAGATGACGCCGGCGATCAGGCCGGGCCACAGCGTGCCGTCGCGCTCGAAGAATTTCACGCCGCGCAGCCAGCCGATCGACGAGCAGCACCGGCAACGCGCCGGCGGAGCGGATCAGCGCCTGCAGCATCGGCGGCACGTCCGGCAGCACCAGCTTCACCGCGATCTGGTTGAAGCCCCAGCTCAGGCACAGCATCAGCATCAAGGCGATGGCGCCCGGGCTGAGCGCACGCCCGGCGGAAGGTACTACTGGCTTGGAAGACATCGATCCTCGTGGCCGGCTTGGCGCCGCGTTGTATTATTTCTGGCAGTGCGCGCAGGTGCCGGCGATCTCGACGACGGACAGTTTTGGCGCAAAGCCGGACGCGCGCGCCGCCGCGTTGAGGCTTTGCGCCACCGGGGCTGCCGGAATTTCGCCGACCGAACCGCAGTGATCGCAGATCAGGAACGCCACCATCGAGGTCTCGTCATGGTCATGCGCGCAGGCGAGGAAGGCGTTGCGGCTCTCGATGCGGTGGACGAGGCCGTTCTCCATCAGGAAATCGAGCGCGCGGTAGACCGTGATCGGCGCCGGCCGCGGCATCGATTTGGCGAGTTCGTCGATCACCTCATAGGCGCCGAGCGGACGGTGGCTCGACAACAGCGCCTGCAGCACCTGGCGCCGGATCGGGGTGAATTTCTGCGCCCGCCGCGCGCAGACCCGCTTCGGCATGCGCCATCGCGTCCGCGGTGCAGCGGCCGTGATCGTGGTCGGGCGCGGGAAATGTCGGCTTTGTCAGGGTCATCGTCGGGCGTTTTGTAGCATTTTGGCGGTCAATCCCAAAGCCCGGCCGGCTCGCCTGGTTCCCAGCCATGTGCTGGCAGCGGGTCACGCCATTGTTAACGCGCCATGCAGAATTCATAAGCTAGCTTATTATATCGCAAGCTTATGGAGGCGAGGCCGATGCCGCGGTTCCGTGGATATGAACTTCCTGTTTACGCTCGGCGAGGTGCAGCGGATGGTGCGCGCCTATGCCGACAGGCAGGCGGCGCGCTACGGCATCACCCGCGCGCAATGGGCGGTTCTGGCCAAGGTCGAGCGCACCGAGGGCCTGAAGCAGTCGGAACTCGCCGAACAGATGGAGATGCAGCCGATCACGCTGACGCGGCTGATCGACAAGCTCTGCGACAATGGCTGGATCGAACGCCGCGGCGACGAGACCGACCGCCGCGTCAACCGCCTCTATCTGCGCAAGGCCGCGCGCCCGCTGCTCGGCAAGCTCGCGCGGGCTGCGCTCCGAACTGACGGCGACCGCGCTCGAAGGCATCAATCCCGCCGACGCCCACCGCCTGCTCGCCCAACTCGAACCAGATCAAGGAAAACGTTCGCAACGCGATCCAGCATCCGGCCGAGCGAACCGCCGCGAAAGGAGCAGCGCTATGGCTGATCCCGTGCTCAAATTCCCGCCCGAGCAGAAGGGCAGTCCCGCATCGCCGGCGCCGCGGCCGAAACTCGCCGCAGAGCCGCGCCGCCGCCTGATGGCCGGCATGCGGCGTTACCGCCGCTTCCTGCTGCTGGTGGTGCTGCCGCTGGTGGCGCTGGTGGCCGGCGTGACGTTCTATCTCAACGGCGGCCGCTACGTGACCACCGACGACGCCTATGTCGGCGCGCAGAAGGTTCTGATCACGCCCGACATCTCCGGCAAGATCGAGAAGGTCGTGGTGAAGGAAGGCCAGCAGGTCTGCGACCGGCGACGTGCTGTTCGAGATCGATCCGGTGCCGTTCCGCCTCGCCGTGGCGCAGGCCAAGCGCCAAGCTCGCGCAGGCCAACGTCACCTATGACAATCTGATCGCCGACCTCAGGATCTACGGCCAGATGAGCGAGCTCGCAGCAGGGCATCGACCTGAAGCAGCGCGACGTCGACCGCAAGTCGGCGCTGGTGAAGAACAATTTCGGCTCGCAGCTCGACCTCGACAATGCGTCGACCGCGCTCGTCACCGCGCAGCGCCCAGTTCCAGTTGCTGCAGCAGCAGATCGCGACCGCCAAAGCGCAACTGCTCGGCAATCCCGATCTGCCGCTCGAGCGAATTCCCGCCCTACGCGCAGGCCAAGGCGGCGCTCGACCAGGCCCAGCGCAATCTCGACCACACCGTGATGCGCGCGCCGATGGCCGGCATCGCCACCCAGGTCGAGCAGATCCAGCTCGGCCGCTTCGTGATGGCCGGCGCGCCGGTGTTCTCAGCGTCATCGACACCTCGAACCCGTGGGTCGACGCCAACCCGAAGGAATCCGATTTCACCTATGTCGCGGTCGGCCAGTCCGTCACGCTCGAGGTCGATGCCTTCCCCAATCATGTCTTCAAGGGCACGGTCGGCTCGCTCTCGCCCGGCACCGGCGCGCAATTCGCGATCCTGCCGCCGCAGAACGCGTCAGGCAATTTCGTCAAGGTGGTGCAGCGCGTGCCGGTGCGGATCTATTTCGACAAGAACGACAAGTTCGTCCGCAAGCTGAAGGCCGGCATGAGCGTCTACGCCACGATCGACACCAACCATCGCCGCTCGCTCGCCGGCCCTGCTCGGCCTGTCGCCGGCGGTGGCCGACCAGACCACGACTAACCGCCATGACGACGCCGGGCGCATCATCGGCTGCCGTTCCCGGCCTGCGCCGGAACATGGTGACGATCTGCGCCATGACGGCGACCATCATGCAGGCGCTGGACACCACCATCGCCAACGTCGCGCTGCCCTACATGCAGGGCACGCTGTCGGCGTCGCAGGACCAGATCAACTGGGTGCTGACCTCCTACATCGTCGCCGCCGCGATCATGACCGCGCCGGTGGGGTGGATCGCCAACCGCTTCGGCCGCAAGCGCATCTTCATCATCTGCTCCGGCCGGCTTCACCATCGCTTCCGTGCTGTGCGGGCTGGCGCAGGACATCACCCAGATGGTGCTGTTCCGCCTGCTGCAGGGCGTGTTCGGCGCGGCGCTGGTGCCGCTGTCGCAGGCCGTGATGCTCGACTCCTACGCGCTGCATGAGCGCGCCAAGGCGATGGCGATCTGGGGCATGGGCGTGATGATGGGCCCGATCATGGGCCCGTCGCTCGGCGCCTGGCTGACCGAAACCTATTCCTGGCACTGGGTGTTCTTCGTCAACCTGCCGTTCGGCATCTTCACCGTGCTCGGCCTCATCGATCTTCATGGACGAGACCAAGAAGGACCTCGAGCTGCGCTTCGACTGGTTCGGCTTCACCGCGCTCGCGATCGCCATCGGCGCGCTGCAGCTCGCGCTCGACCGCGGCGAGCAGCTCGGCTGGCTGGAATCCAACGAGATCATCGCCGAGTTCATCATCTCGGCCATCGGCTTCTACTATTTCCTCGCGCATTCGCTGACGACCGCCACAGCCGTTCATCCAGTTCGCGCTGTTCAAGGACAAGAATTTCGTCGGCGGCTGCGTGTTCATGGCCGTGATGGGGCTGGTGCTGTTCTCGACCATGGCGCTGTCGTCGCCCTTCCTGCAGAACGTGATCGGCTATCCCATCATCACCGCCGGCCTTCTGCTGGCGAGCCGCGGCTGCGGCACCTTCGTGCGCGATGATGCTGGTCGGCCGCATGATGCGCCATATCGAGGCGCGGACGCTGATCATCTCCGGCCTCAGCCTGACCTGCGGCCTCGCTGTTCTACATGACCGGCTGGACCGACCAGACCGGCGTGACCGAGATCGTGGTCATCAGCGTCGTCCAGGGCTTTGGCTTCGGCCTGGTGTTCGTGCCGCTTTCCACGGTGGCGTTCCTGACGCTGCCCAATCATCTGCGCACCGACGGCACCTCGATGCTGACCCTGATGCGCAATGTCGCCAGCTCGATCGGCATCTCGCTCGTGATCGCGCAACTGACGCAAGGCATCGCGCTACACCTACGCGGTCCTGTCGCGAGCACATCAATCCGTTCAACCACGCCATGCAGATGCCCGAGGTGCGCGGCATGATCGACATGGCGACCGACAAGGGCCGCGCCATGGCGGACGTGATGGTCAAGGTGCAGGCGCAGATCATCGCGTTCTCGCACGACTACCAGATGGTGATGATCTTCACCGCCTGCGCGATCCCGCTCGCGATCATGATCGGCTCGACCAAGGTCGCCCTGCGCGCCCAGTCGGCCGCGCCGGACCATGCGGTGATGGAGTAGCGCCGAGCCGGACGAGCGGTCGGCTATTGCGGCCTGCCCTGCTTGGCCTGCAGGCTCAACCACATGCCGCCGAGCGACAGCGCGCCACCGATCAGATGGATCACGGTCGGCGCCTCGCCAAGAAAGATAATCGACAGCACCGCGCTGACGATCGGCCCGAGATAGAGGCTCAGGGAAGTCGACACCGCGCCGAACTTCGCGCCGAGATAGGCATAGGCCGAATAGGCAAAAAGCCCGGGGACCAGCCCTGCGAAGAGATAGACCAGCGCCGCACGCCCGCTGAACGCGGCTGATGGCGCGGACCACATTTCGTGGATGGCGAAGGGCAGCGAGAACAGCGCGCCCGCTGCCGCGAACAGGCCGATCCGCGCCAGAAAGCTCACGCCGCTGCCGACACGGTTCTGCAGCAAGGTGTACCCGGCCCATCCCAGCATCGCCATCAGCGCGAGCAGGTCCCCGACCGCCACGCCGTGCCCCGACGGCGGCTTGCCCCTTGGTGATGATCAGCGCGGCGCCCGCCAGCGACGAGCAGCATGCCGATGATCTGGTTTCGATGGATGGCTTCCTGGCCCGACACGAAAGAAAACAGCAGCACCACGAGCGGCGCGAGCGCCATGATCAGCGCCAGGTTGATGGCCGAGGTCGTAACGCCGGCGACATAGACCGGGCCGCCGCAGATGAACATGCCGAGAAAGCCGGCCGCGACGATGCCGAACGCCTGCCCGTCGCAACACGCCGGGCTTTTCCCGCAGGGCCATCACGACGACCGGCAGCAGGCCGAGCGCCACGATGCTCCAGCGAAAGAACGCGATCGAGAACGGCGGAACGCTTCCGGCAACGCCGCGCGCCAGGATCATGTTGGAGACCTGAGCGGTGGCGACCAGCAGAAAGCCGAACAGGCCCAAGCACTTCGCGCGCCTTGCTGGCGGCTTCCTTGGGTTCGATCATGTTCAATCCGGTGCTGGCGTCCCTGCCGACGACACCGATCCTATCCCGCCGGCTTACCGGCAGCTATAGCTCGCACGCCTGCTTTGCGTGCCCGCTGCCGTTCCACGTCGTCCGCAGCGGATAGACGCAGACGGGATAGCTGACGCTGTTGTCGCGCGACGTCAGCAGGATTTCGCCGGGCGCGGCGTCCTTCTCGACCCAATCCACCAGCGCCGTGAAGAACTGGTCCTGCTCGCGCGTCGGCGTCTGGTTGGCGTTGCCGGGCAGTTTCGGCAGCGGCACGGTGTCGTTCTTGCCGCCGACCGTGTAGGCCCGGCCTTGCGAAGCTGTGCGCCGAGCCCGGCAGCAGGTACATCCGCATGAACTTCTGCACCTCGGCATGCCCGCCCATCGCCGCCACCACGCGCTCGTGATAGTTGATGTTGCCGGCAGGCGGGATCGCGTCGTCGACGAGGCCGCGTGTAGACGATGACCTTGCGGCCGAGATCGCGCAGCTTGCCAAGATCCGCCTTGTCCGTGATGAGATCGCTGAACAGCGTCGGCTGCAACGCGACGCCCTTGTTCACGGCATCGGCGAGCCCGGCGTAATCGAGCTCTAGCCACTTGTTGCGCACGTCGGTCGAGCCGTTCGTGATCGGAATCGCCCGACGTCGTGCGCTGGCATCGGCGGCGTAGCTGACGTCCTGCAGCGCCAGGCGCGACGCCGTCGGTAGACGGCGCTGGTGATCAGGTCCGCCGATGGCGGTGCTCTTGGTGAACGTCCACCAGAGCTGGTTCTTGCCGAGCGACTTGCCGGAGCGCGCGTCGGCGCTCTGCGCGGCATCGAAGCTTCCGTCGCTGGTGGCGCCGTACCAGATCTTGTTCAGCGCGTTCGCCTCCTTCAGGCTCATGCAGGTCGCGGCATCGGCATTGCTGCCGGTCACGCCATCGCCGGCCACGCCGGCGCACAGCGCGTCGGCATCGCGCGCGGGATCGTAGTCGCAGGCGAAGGGATCGAGCAGGAAACCGAGGCCCGGCCTTGTCGCAGGCGGCGACCGCGCGCTTGTTGGCGGCGGCGACCTTGGCGGCAAAGGCCGCAGCCTCCGCCTTGTTCGCCGCGGTGAAGCCGAGCTCGGTCTTCATCACGATCTGGGGATACGAGCGCCGTCGTGCCGAATTTCGCGATGCTCAGCGCCGGCTGCGCGATCATGTAGCCGTCGTAGAGTTCGGGATATTCCTGCACGAGCTTCATGCCCTGCCGGCCGCCCTGCGAGTGGCCGTCGTAATAGGTGTATTTCGGCGCCTTGCCGTAATAGAGGTTGACCAGCGCCTTGGTCTTGACGGCCTGCTCCACCATGGCTCGCACCGAGAAATCGCGAAGCGACTCCTCGTTGACCTTGCCATCGGACAGAAACGCGAACGAGCCGTCCTGGTACCAGGGCTGGCCCGCATCCGTGGTGCCCGACGCGTAGCCGATATTGGCGTTGACGATGCGCCGGCACCTTGCTGCCGATCTTGTCGGCGTAGCGATGACCGCCGCCGACCCAGCCGCCGCCGCCATAGTTGCGGATGCGCTCGTTCCAGTTGGCGTGCGTCGGCAGCCAGACCTCGATGCCGATGCCTTCGGAATAGGAGCGCGCGGTCTTGTCCTTTTCCGCCGTGGCGCCGGGGCCTGACCAGCAGCTTCACGAGGCACAAGGTCGGCCGCCGCCGTCACGGGCTGCGGCGCGTCAGGCGCCATCAGCTCCTCGCCCTTCTTCACCAGCCGAACCGCGACAACCGACGTGTCGGCGTCGGGGCGAAAGGCGGTCTTGATGCCGTCATCGCAGGCCAGCGGCTCGGCCAGCGCCGGCGTCAGATGGCCAGCAGGCGGCCAACAGCAGCGCCGCGGAGATGCTGGTTCCTCGCGTGATCGACATCGTTTCACTTCCCTTTTGCGTTTTCTTGTTGTGCAGGTCACGCTCTGTAGGCATGGCGTCAGCGGCCGCGATTCACGGGTCTGGGCCGCGAGCCTGATCGCGGCGTTGGCGGCGCCAAACCCGTGATAGTCGCGGCGCTCGACGATCTCGAAGAAGAACCGCTCGTCGAACGTGTGGGTGTAGATCTGGAAGAATTCACCGTCGCCTTCGCGGTCGTACAGAATCTGGTTGTCGCGAAGCGCTGCCATCGTCGCCGCATCGAGATCGTATTTGGCTTCGATATCGTCGTAGTAATTGTCCGGAATCTTCAGGAAGTCCGCACCGCGCGCCCGCATATCCGCAACCGTTGCGAAAATATCGGTGCACGAGAACGCGATGTGCTGGACCCCGGAGCCGAAGAATTCGTTGATGAAGCGGGCCGACAGCGTTCGCGTGGCCGACGAGCCGTTCAGGATCACGCGCAGGCCCTGATTGCCGTTGATCAGCGCCTGGGACTGCACGAGCCCGACCGGATCGGCGATCTCCATCTGCGGCAGGCGCTGCAGATCGAGTATTCCGGTGTAGAACAACAGCCAGGACAGCATCTCGTCATAGGGCATCGACTGCGAGATGTGATCGACCGCAATGAGACGGTCGGCTCGCGGCATCGCTGCGCAGCGCCTCGAAATCGGTATCCCAGTTCTTGCCGGCCGCTTCCAGGAAATACAGCAGGCTGCCGCCGACGCCCCGGATCGCTGGAATTTCGAGTTCACCCGGCCCGACCGGCTGATAGAAAGGTCCGCGCCTTCAGCGCCTCCGCGCGCGTCATGGTCTTGCCGGCGTCGTCGACATCGATCGCGATGGCGCAGACGCCCGGGCCGTGCGTGACATAGTGCGAATGGGCAAAGCCGTCCGGTTCGCAATTGATCACCAGCTCGATATTGCCCTGCGACCAGCGCTCGACATCCTTGCTGCGATGGGAGCCGGTCTTGCGAAAGCCGAGCTGGCCGAACAGCGCGGACAGTTCCCTGGCTTTGGCTTCATCGACGGCGAATTCGACGAAGCCGACGCCGCGGCTCTGCGCCTTCGACTGCAGCCGGCTGCCGCCGGCGCGCCGATCGGGCTTTGCGCCAGCTGATCCTCCAGCAGGATCAGCGAACGCAGCCCGTCGGTCGCGGTGCGGACCGCCGAGCCGGAGCGGAACTGATCGTTGAATATCTCCAGCGACAGCGGGCCGGCATACCCGGTCGCCGCGCACAGCCTCCATGAAGGCGCCGACCGGCAGATCGCCCTGCCCCGGAAAGCAGCGGAAGTGCCGGCTCCAGGACAGCACGTCGAGGCCGAGCTTCGGCGCGTCCGCCAGCTGCACCAGAAAGATCTTGTCCGCCGGGATCGACTGGATCGCGGTGACCGGAAATGCCGGCGCCAGCGCGTGGAAACTATCGAGAATGATCCCGATCGATTTGTGATCGGCGCGGCGCACGATCTCCCAGGCGTCGCGATAGTCGTTGACGTGACGCCCCCAGGCCAGCGCCTCGAAGCCGACGCGCAGGCCGCGCGAAGCGGCCAGTTCGCCGAGCGCGCGGAAATCCGCAGCCGCCCGGATCGATTCCCCCGAGCGAGGCCGGCGAGACATTGCTGCAGATCAGCAGCAAGTCGGTCTCCAGTTCCTGCATCAGGTCGAACTTGTGCTGCGCGCGCGCGAAGTTGCGGGCGCGCTGCGGCTCGGGCATGCCCTCGAAATCGCGGAACGGCTGGAACGCGCAAATGGCTAAGACCGAGGTCGCGGCAGAGCCGCCCGACGTCGCGCGGGCTGCCGTTGAACGACAACAGGTCGTTCTCGAAAATCTCGACGGCGTCGAAGCCGGCGGCGGCGATCGCGCGCGCAGCTTCTCGTCCAGCGCGCCGCTCAGCGAAACGGTGGCAATCGAGTGCGTGCATTCCATGCAGCCGTCTCACGTTCATGGCGCCGCCCAGGAATAATTGCCCGATGCGGGGATCGTTCAGCGACGCGACCGCGCGCGTGTCGACAAGCGCGGGTCTGGCCGAGCTCGAGCACGATGCCGAAATCGGAGATCTCCAGCGCCGAGCGGGCGTTCTGCTCGATCATCAGGATCGAGACGCCGCGGTCGCGCAGATCGCTTCAGAATGCCGAAGGTCTGCCTGCACCAGCAGCGGCGAAAGCCCGATCGACGGCTCGTCGATCAGCATCAGTTGCGGATTGAGCAGCAGGCCGCGGGCGATTTCGAGCTGCTTCTGCTCGCCGCCCGACAGCGTGGAGGCCTGCTGCGTCGCCTTCTGGCGCAGCACCGGGAAACTGATCGAGCGCCGGCCTCGATCCGCGCCGGCAGGTCGGTGATGTCGCGCGCCGGCGACGACGCGCGCCAAGCTCGATGTTGTCGGCGCACCGACAGCTCCGGGAAGATGTTGCGCCCCTGCGGCACGTAGCAGATGCCCGCGGTCGAGCAGATTCGCGCTGGCTCAGGCCGGTGACGTCGCGCCCTTTGAACATGATCCTGCCTTCGCGCAGCTTCAGCAGGCCGAAGATCGCCTTGAACACGGTGGATTTGCCGGCGCCGTTCGGGCCGATCACGGTGGTGATCGAGCCCGCCGGCACCGAGAAGCTGGTGCCGTTGAGGATCGTCATCTTGCCGTAGCCGCCGACGAGGCCTTGAACATCCAGGATGGCGTCGCTCATGGATCGATCCTCAATGGCCGAGATAAGCCTCGATGACGGCGGGATTGGCGCGGACTTCGGCCGGCGTGCCCATCGCCAGCACCTTGCCTTCCGCCATCACCATCACGCGCGTGCACAGCGACATCACGAATTCCATGTTGTGCTCGATCACCACGAAGGTGGCGCGCTTCTCGCGGTTGATCGCGCGCCAGCCGCTCGCGCAGGTCGCCGAGCATGGTCAGGTTGACGCCGCCGGCGGGCTCGTCGAGCAGCACCAGCCGCGGCCCGCCCATGAACGCCATCGCGGCGTCGAGCAGCTTCTGCTGGCCGTAGGACAGAGCCGCCGGCGCGCTTCGTCGGCGAGGTGATCGAGCTTGAAGAAGCCGATCATCTGATCGGCCGCCGGCGTCAGGCCGGCGTCGGACGGGCCGAACAGCCGCGACATCATGTTGCCCTGATGCTCCTGCCCGGCGAGGATCAGATTTTCCCGCACCGACAGTTTCGGAAACACCTGCAGCAGCTGGAAGGTGCGGCTGACGCCGAGCCGGTTCAGATCGCGAGGGCCGCAAGCCGGTGACGACCTTGCCGTCGACCTTCACCTCGCCGCCGGTCGGCGTGCAGCTGGCCGAGGATGCAGTTGAAGAGCGTCGACTTGCCGCAGCCGTTCGGGCCGATCAGGCCGAGGATCTCGCCCTCGCTGCACGTCGAAGCTGACGCCGTCGACCGCGCGTGATGCCGCCAAAGCTCTTCCTGATGTCGCTGACTTCGAGAACCGCGGTCATGGCGCCGGTTCCAGTCTGGACTTGGCGACTGCGCGCAGCGCGGACGCCGCCTTGGTGCGACGCTCGGTCAGATAGCGATCGAGGATGCCGAGGATGCCGGTCGGCGAATAGATCAGCAGCAGCATCACGGCGACCGCGTAGAGCATCAGGTAATAGCCTTGCGTGAAGCGCAGCCATTCCGGCAGCAGCACCGCGATCATCGCGCCGAGGAACGGCCCGAAGAAGAAGCCGGAGCCGCCGACGATCACCATCATCAGCAGATCGAGCGAGAGGCGAGAGGTTGAACGGCGATCGGGTCGATGATATTGCGTCAGCGGCGCATACAGCGCGCCGGCGACGCCGCCGAGCGCCGAGCCGATCGCGAACGCCATCAGCGTATAGCGCCGCGTATCGATGCCGAGCGAGCAGCGCCCGGATCGGATTTTCGCGCAGCGCGACGAAGGCGCGGCCCCACGGCGAGCGGATCAGCCACCAGGTCGCCAGCGAGACGAGCGCCGAGCGATGCCGAGGCAGAAGATAGTAGAACGGCAGCGGCCGGTTGGTCGACGCAGCCGAAGACGTTCGGCCGCGGAATGTTGCTGATGCCGTAGATGCCCTTGGTGAGCCAGTCCTCGTTGCGGAACACCAGGAAGGCGAGCGTCGAGAAGGCCAGCGTCACGAAGGCGAGATAGTGGTGCTGCACGCGCAGCGCCGGATAGCCGAGGATCCAGCCGATCGCGAAGCACAGCACGATGGCGACGCACGAGCGCCGACGATCAGCGGCATGCCCTGCGTGGTCAGCGATCGCCGCCGGCATAGGCGCCGATGCCGACGAACGCGCCCTGCGCCAGCGAGACCTGGCCGGCATAGCCGAGCGTGAGGTTGAGCCCGATCGCGGCGATCGTCATCACCGCCCACTGGCTCAGGATGATAGAGGCCGTAGCGGTTGAGATCATCGGCGCGACGATCAGCGCCGCGATCACGACGATGCCGAGCGCGATGCGCAATATTGCCGGCGCCGGTCATACCGTGCGCTCCTCGGCGCGGCCGAGCAGTCCCTGCGGGCGGAACAGGATGACGACGATCAGCAGGATCAGCGGCACCGCGGCGCGGTACTGCGTCGAGACAGTAGGCCGCCGGCGAGATTGTCGACGACGCCGATCAGCAAGCCGCCGGCGATCGCGCCGCGCACCTGGTTGAAGCCGCCGACGATCGCGGCGATGAAGGCCGCCATGCCCCAGCACTTCGCCGCTGGAGAACTTGGCGAGATAGATCGGCGTGATCAGGAGCGACGCCAGCGCCACCAGAAGCGGCGTTGATCAGGAAGGTGCAGCAGGATCATGCGCTCGACGGGAATGCCGATGATGCGGGCGACGCGTCAGGATTCTGCGCGGTGGCCTGCATCTGATGGCCGATCGAGGTGCGGTTCAGCAGCGCGGTCAGGCCGATCACCGCCGCGATCGCGAGCGCGAGCACGCCGAGGCTCTGCAGCGAGACCGACCGCGGCCGAGGATCGAGACGTCGCCGGCCGGCACGATGGACGGGAACGGCTGACGCTTCGGCGCTGAAGAACTGCTTCACCGCCTTCCTTGATGCCGATCGCCAGCGCCATGGTCGCGATCGCCGAGCGGCAGCACGCCGTGCCGCAGCATCGGATCGACCAGCAGCAGCTTGAAGCCGAGCCCGAGCAGCAGCAGCGACGAGCAGGATGCCGATGAGTGATCGCGAGCCAGAACGGCGCGCCGGCATGCATCGCCGCCAGCATCGAGGAACGCCGGCAGCATGACGAACTCGCCCTGCGCGAAATTGATGGTCTGCGAGGTCTGCCACAGCAGCGTGAAGCCGACCGCGACGAGCGCGTAGATCGCCCCGGTCGCAAGACCTGCTATCGAGAAGATCGAGCAGATTGGACATGCGCTGCCCTCGACCCGTCGACAGGCGGCACGGCGATCGATCGTGCCTGCTGAGCTCGGCGGCGTACGACCGATGCTCCAGCCGCGGCTCAGTTCAGCTTCGGCAGCACCTGCTTGATGACCTGCTTGCCGTCGACGATCTCGACCAGGAAACCCTGGCGGTCGATGTCGCCGTTCTCGTCGAAGGTCACATCCATCAGGATGCCGGGCTCGCTCGCGGCCTTGATGGTGAGGCCGTGCAGATTGTCGGCGAACGCCTTGCGATCGACCTTGCCCATCTTCTCGGTGGTGGCCTTGATCATGTAGATCGCGAGATAGCCCTTGATGCCGTTGTGATCGGGCACGTAATTGTACTTCTTGACGAACTTCTCGCGGAACGCCTTGATCGAGGTCGACCGGCGCATCGGTGGTCAGGCCGACATGGCCGCGCGCGCCGTTGGCGGCATCGCCGGCGAGTTCGATCGACCTTCTGGCCGACCAGCGTGGTCTCGCCGATCAGCGGCACGGTGACGCCCTGGCGCTTCAGCTCCTTGAGCATGCGCGCGCTCTCTTCCTCGTTGACATAGATGAAGACCGCGTCGGGCGCTCGCCGCCTTGATCTTGCTGACGTCGGCGGCGAAATCGGCCTGGCCGGCTTCGGTCGAGATGTCGGCGGCGACCTTGATGCCGTGCCTGCGCGAATTCCTTGGTGATGACGTCGCGGCCGCCCTTGCCGAAATCGTTGTTGACCCAGACGATCGCGACCGATTTCGCCTTGACGCTCGTCGTTGATGTATTTGGCGACCTTCGGCATCGAGGATTGCTGGCCGAACGAGGTGCGGAACAGGAACTTGTTGCCGCCCTGCGTCAGTTCGGCGGCTTCGCCGCCCATGATCTGCGCGATGCCGGCTTCGGCGGCGAGCGGCGCGGTGACCTTGACCGAGCCGGAATAGCCGGGACCGAGCAGGACGTAGGGCTCGCCGTCGAGCGCCTTCTGCACCTGCGCGCGCGCGACGCCGGGATTCGACTGCAGATCCGCATGCGTGACTTCGAGCTTGCGGCCGAGCAACGCCGCCCTTGGCGTTGATCTCCTCGATCGCGAGGTCGATGCCGTTCTTCCAGTTGGTGCCGACGGTGGCGCCGCCGCCGGACAGTTCGGCGACATTGGCGAGCTTGATCGGCGCGCCGTTGCGCGAACGCGGCTCGCGGCCGACACGGTGGCAAGCAGGCGCCTGCCAAAATTCCAGATTTCATTTCCATCCCCTCTTCTCGTTGACTGTAGCGCGGCTTTGTCGACCGGCCGCGTTTTCAGCGCTGCGTTCGACTTGCAGCGTAGCGTTTGGCCATCACGGCGTCGAATGCATTTCCCATCTCGACGGCCGACGGCTTCAATCCCGTGAACAGTTCGAATGCGTCCGCGGCCTGATAGATCGCGAGCTCGCGCCCGGTCATGACCTCGGCGCCCTTTGCCTTGGCGGCGTTCAGCAGCGGCGTCCAGAGCGGCGAATAGACCGCGTCGGCGACCCACAGGCCGTCGTGCAGCAGGGCGTCCGGGACCGGCGTGCCGCGGTTCGGCAGCATGCCGACCGGCGAGCCGTTGACGACCCCGGCGGCGCCGCGCATCGCGTCCTCGACGCTGTCGGCAACGCTCGTCTTGCCGCGGCTCCCGAGCTGCGCTGGCGAGATGCGCTGGCCTTGGCGCGCGTCGGTGTCGAAGATCCGTGATCTCGGCGACGCCGAGACCCGGCCAGCGCAAAGGCAATCGCCTTGCCGACGCCGCCGGCGCCGATCACGGCAACCGCGCCTGCGCGGAGTCGGTGACGAGCTCGGTGATCGCCCGGGCAAAACCCGTGGTGTCGGTGTTGTGACCGATCAGCCGGCCGTCGCGGACCACGACGGTGTTGACCGCGCCGATCGCGCGCGCGCCCGGCGACAATTCGTCGAGCAGGGCGACCACCGCTTCCTTGTAGGAAAGGTGACGTTGACGCCGGCAAAGCCCAGGCGCCGCACGCCGTCGAGCAGCAGCCGCAATTCCTCGCGGCCAGCGCCGGCGACTTCGATCAGCTGGTAGTGGCAACGCGCGCCGAGCGCCTCGGCGGCCCGCTCGTGCATCGCCGGCGACGCCGAATGCGCGATCGGCGCGCCGATCAGGCCGGTGAGAAAGCGGCGGTCGGCCGGAGCAAGGAGGTCGGGCGGCAGGGCTCATGATCTCGTCATCGGTCGCAATGCGCGTTGGCGGCGAGCTCGGTTCGGATACGCCCCGATCCGCCAGACGATAGCGGTTTTGCCGACCTAACACAATTACCCATTTATGCCGGATAGATAACATCATGTTATTTCTTGCGAGATGCTGCTCGGCATCGGGCTTTCGCGGCGCCGCCTTGCCCGGTCCCGACCGCCCGCATTTCCGAGCGCAGGCATTCGATGAAATGCTCGATGTGAAGCGACAGCGGCGCGCCGCGTTTCACCGCGATGTAAGTATCGAATTTGGTCGGCTCGACGATCCGCAGCAGTTCGACGCCGGGATAGCCGCCATGGGCGACGGTGAATTGGTCGATGACGGCGATACCGAGCCCGGCCTTGACCAGCGCGCAGACCGTCGTGCCGAACCGCGCGCGGATGGTGATGTCGTAGTCGAGCTTCTTGCGCGCAAAGATCTCGGCCATGATCCGCCCGTAGGGATCAGTTCGGATCAATGCCGATCAGCGGATAGCGGATGATTTCCGCCGCCGAGACCTGCTTGCGGCCGGCAAGTTCATGCCCGACCGGCACGATGCAGAACAATTCGCCCGACGCCAGCGGCAGGAAGTCGAGGCCGGAGTGATCGAGCCGATAGCTCATGGCGACGCAATCACCTCTGCCGAGCAGCAGATAATCGACGGCCTCCTCGATCTTGAGGATGTTGATGTCGATCCGCAGGTCGGGATAACGCCGCCGCACCCGCTCGATCGCGCGAGGCACCATGACCTGCGAGATGCTCGGCACCGAACCGATGCGCAACTCTGACAACGCGCCGCGTCCGATCTTGGAGATGATCTCGGTGAGATCATCGACCTTCTCGTAGACGCCGTTGATCTGTTCGAAGATGTTCCGGGCTTCGGGCGTCGGAAAATAACGCCCGTTCTGGCGCTGGAAGAATCGGATGCCGAGCGATTTCTCGGTGTATTTCACCAGCCGGCTGATACCAGGCGCCGACACGTTCAGAAGCTTGGCCGCGCCGCCGATGGTGCCTGTCACCATGACGGCCCGGATAACCTCGACCTGGCGCAGCGTCATCATGTGCAGCAGCTCCGCGGATGAACTTGCGAGATACTATCATCATCAATCGGCGCGCCGGCCAGTCCGGAGGAAAATCTCTGGCGGCCTGGAAATTGACGATCAGGCACCATCGCGCGATCCGGCAATCACATTCCTGGCGGCGGTTAGCGCGCGCTGCGCCCGGCGCCTTCGCATCCATCGTCTTCGCAAGCTCGGCGGTCGGGACCTCGATACTGACGGTGATATCCGCCGGCATGGCGCGCGTCAGCGAGACGAGATCGATGCCGCCCTCGCCCGGAAACATCCGTTCGTGGCGGGCGGCATGGATCATGGCTTCCGTCGTGGTGGGCCGCTCGGCGGGGCCGTCGCACATCTGCCAGTAATGCAGCCGGTGCGCGGGACGCGTGCGAGGTTCGTCGATCGAACTCCCCGACCGGTCGAAATGCAGCGCATCCACGCAGCACGCCGGCATTTGGCTGCCCGACCTGCGCGACAATGCTGTTCGCGGTCGCAAGATCAGGAGCGTAGGTCCATGGCATGAATTCGAGATCGGCGGACAGCCCGTAGGGGCCGCGGCCTCGCAGAATGCCGCATAGCGATCCGTGAACCGGGTGAGGTCGGGATCGTAGGCGGCGACCAGGATGTTTCTGGCGCCGAGCCGCGCGCCGGTCTCGAAAAAGGCGGCGAATGCGGCGATCTCGGTTTCCGGCCGGAGCGCGACCACCTCGAGGTCAGCCACGGTGATGCCGGTCGCATCCAGCCGGGCGAGAGTTTCCTTCAGGCCCGCTTCGTCTTCCATCAGCGGATAGGCAACGCCGCCTGGCATGGCAGGCAGCAGACCGGAGCCCGACCTGCTGATAGCCGCAGGCTGCGGCGACGTCGATCAGCGCCGGCGGCGCGAGTCTCGAGGACGGTCAGCGCGGCGAGGGAGAACGACGGCATGATGGTCAGGCGCACAATGGCGTTTGCGTGGCAGGGCGGCGACGGACATCGCCGGGGATCATGGCTACGACCCTACTTGATCGGCAGGCGCGGCAATACGGCCTCGCCCGCTTCCATCCTGTAGACATAGTCGAGCGAATACCAGGGCGGCCGAACATCCGGCTGCGGTCGGATGCGGCTCGTCATGACGCACGAAATCGCCGATCAGCGCCTTGGTCACGCCGAACTGCACGTCGCTGTCGATATGCGGATCGGCGGGATCGTAGACCTGCGAGATCAAGACCTTGAATCCCGGCTTGAAGATCAGCGCATGCAGATGCGCCGGCCGGTAGGGATGCCGGTCCTGCGCCTTCAACAGCCGCCCGACCACGCCGTCGGTCGGGATCGGATAGCCGACCATCATCACCGAGCGAAACGCAGAAGCGCCCGTCGGCATCGGTCGTGAACTTGCCGCGCAGGTTCATCTCGGCCTGTTCAGGATCCTGGTTCTCGTAAAGGCCGACCGGCGAGGCGTGCCACACATCCACCTCCGCCCCGGCAATCGGATTGCCGGCATGGTCCACGACGCGCGCGGTGACGAACAGCGGCCGCGCCCGGCGTTTCGGACCGGACGATCGAGCCGCCGTTTTCGACCCGGGGAGAGTTCAGCCGCCAGAACGGCCCGAGCAGCGATTGCGCGGTCTCGGTATTGCCCTGGTCGCCATTGTTCAGAAGGCAGACCAGCGAGGAGACGCCGAGCGAGCCCGCCATCAGCACGACTTCGTTGTGCGGTGTCGGTCGATTGCCTGCCCGATCTCGGCGAGAATGCGCGGCGGCTTCGCGGAACTCCGCTTCGGTCAGGCTGACGTCGCGGACGAAGCCGTGCAGGTGCTTGACCAGCGACACCATGATCTCGCGCAACCGCGGATCGGACGTCCGCTCCATCACGGCGGTCGCGGCGACCGTGACATCCTGCTGACGCCCGATGATCATTCCGCAACTCCCCGGCGGCCGCAGCCTCACACGTCGAAGAACACCGGTCTCTTTGTCGCCCTGCAGGTGGATGTCGAGACGATAGACCGCGTTGCCGCTGCCGGGCTTGCGCGTCGCGATCAGCGTGGCGCGGCGATCGGCCGGCACCAGCGCCAGCACCGGGATCGGCGGCGTTGGCCGCCTCGCCGTCGAAATAGATCCGCGTGTAGATGATGCAGCAGCATGCCGCGCGCGAACACCGCGAGCACGATATGCGGCGCCTGCGGCTTGCCGTCGGGATCGGGCACCGCGCCCGGCTTGATGGTGTCGAAGGCATAGCCGCCATTGGCATCGGTGCCGCAGCGGCCAAACCCCTGAACGACGAATTCGGCAGCGCGCGCTTGTCCTGCGGATCGGAGAAGCGGCCCTGCGCGTCGGCCTGCCAGATCTCCAGCATGCAATCCGGCACCGACTGCGCCGTCGCCGTCGAACACCCTGGCCCTCGATGCGAATGCGCTCGCCCGACGTATCCGGCGTCACGAGGTTGTTGGTGAAGGCGTCGTTCCAGTCGTATTTGCCGTTCGGCGTCAGGCCATAGGCGAAATACGGACCGACGGTCTGCGACGGCGTAATGCCGTCCTGGTTTGGCTTGCTTGCACTTATTTGGTCTCCATCGGCGTGGCGTTGCGCCCGCGCAGCACAATGTTGAAGCGGTAGCACAGCGCCCAATCCGGCTTGGTGTTCTCCAGATCGAACGACGGAGATCATCCGCGTCGCGCGCCTTCTCGTCCGGTCACCGAATTGAAGATCGGATCGAACGGAAACAGCGGATCGCCGGGGAAATACATCTGCGTCACCAGCCGCGAGACGAAGGAGTGGCCGAACACCGAGAAGTGGATGTGGGCCGGCCGCCAGGCGTTGTGGTGGTTGCCCCAGGGATAGGCGCCGGGCTTGATGGTGACGAAGCGGTAATAGCCCTGCGCGTCCGACTGCGCGCGGCCGGCGCCGGTGAAATTCGGATCGAGCGGCGCCGGATGCTGGTCGACGACATGGATGTAGCGGCCGCAGGCATTGGCCTGCCACAGTTCGACCAGCGTGTTCGGCACGCCGCGGCCGTCTTCGTCGAGCACATGGCCGTGCACGATGATGCGCTCGCCGAGCGGCTCGCCCTTGTGCTGGATGGTGAGGTCGTGATCGTTCTCGCGCACCGTCTCGTGGCCGTAGACCGGCCCGGTCAGTTCCGACAGCGTGTGCCGCATCGATGATCAGCGGCTTCTGACGGCGAGCGCTTCACCGTGCTCTGGTAGGCGGGCGACAGCCGCGGCGGATGCGCCGCGAGACTTTGCACTGGATAGAGCCAATGTCATGACGAATTCCTCCTCGCATGCGTCGAGCTTGCCGCGTCATTGCGAGCGCAGCCGCCAGATCATTATATGACATAACTAATCTGGAGAAGCGACTGTTTTGCGCCGCTCCCAAGACCAGTTGTTTCAGTTCAGCTTTTCGATCGCCACCGCGACGCCCTGGCCGACGCCGACGCACATGGTTGCCAGCGCGAGCTTGCCGCCGCGCTTCTCCATGCCGTGCACCGCCGTCAGCGCCAGCCGCGCGCCGCTCATGCCGAGCGGATGGCCGAGCGCGATCGCGCCGCCATGCGGGTTGACGAAATCGGCATCGTCCTTGACGCCGAGTTGCCGCAGGCAGGCGATGCCCTGCGAGGCGAAGGCTTCATTGAGCTCGATCAAATCGAAATCGCTGATCTTGATGCCGAGCCGCTCCATCAGCTTGCGCGGTCGCCGGCACCGGGCCGATGCCCATGATGCGCGGCGGCACCGCGGCCGAGGCCAGGCCGAGGATGCGCGCCCGCGGCGTCAGGCCGTGCTTCTTCACGGCGGCTTCGGAGGCCAGGATCATCGCGGCCGCGCCGTCATTGACGCCGGACGCATTGCCCGCCGTCACCGTGCCGGGATTGCGCACGATCGGCTTCAGTTTTGTCAGGCCTTCCAGCGTGGTTTCGGGGCGCGGATGCTCGTCCTTGTCGACGGTGATCGGGCCCGGCCTTGCCGCCGGGCACCGAGACCGGCGTGATTTCCTCGGCGAAATAGCCCGAGGCGATCGCCGCGCCCGGCGCGCTGCTGCGAGCGGATCGCGAACGCGTCCTGGTCGGCGCGCGACACCTGGAATTCCTCGGCGACGTTCTCGCCGGTCTCCGGCATCGCATCGACGCCGTATTGCGCCTTCATCAAGGGATTGATGAAGCGCCAGCCGATGGTGGTGTCGTAGATCTCGGCCGAGCGCGCGAACGCTTCCGGCGCCTTGCCCATCACGAACGGCGCCCGCGTCATCGATCTCGACGCCGCCGGCGATCGCGAAATCGATCTCGCCGGCGCGGATCGCGCGCGCCGGCGGCGCCGACCGCATCGAGGCCCGGAGGCGCAGAGCCGGTTGAGGGTCTGGCCGGGAACCGATTCCGGCATGCCCGCCAGCAGCAGCGCCATGCGCGCGACGTTGCGGTTGTCCTCGCCGGCCTGGTTGGCGCAGCCGAAAAACACCTCATCGACCTGCGACCAGTCGAGCTTGGGATGCTGCGCCATCAAGCGCCTTGATCGGGACGGCGGCCAGATCGTCGGCGCGCACCTTGGCGAGCGAGCCGCCGAAGCGGCCGATCGGGGTCCGGACGGCATCGCAAATGAATACATCACGCATTGAATCTCTCCCTGAATGCCGCGCTTTGGGCGCTGACCCGCTGGAATTGATGGCGAGTTTTAGGAGCGTGCGCCGCGGCAGGTCAATTGACGCGCTATCGTCCCGGCGCGTGCTTTCGCGGGAGGTCCGTCATGCCGCCGACGCTGGCATGATGAACTAAGGCGCGTGGAGCAGGTGGAAAACTCTGATGCACGGCGGCAAAGCGAATAGGACCGGGCGGCAGAAATTTTGTAGTTTGCGCCGCCGCAATGACGATCCAGCAATCCATCCCCGCTCCCGCGCCGCCCGAGCCACGCCGGCCGCTGACGCGCCGTCGCGCGTCACGCCGATGATGGAACAATACCTTGAGATCAAGGCCGCCCATCCCGGGCTGCTGCTGTTCTACCGGATGGGCGATTTCTACGAGCTGTTCTTCGAGGACGCCGAAATCGCCTCCAAGACGCTCGGCATCGTGCTGACCAAGCGCGGCAAGCATCAGGGCATGGACATCCCGATGTGCGGCGTGCCGGTGGAGCGCTCCGAGGATTATCTGCATCGCCTGATCAACGCCGGCCATCGCGTCGCGGTGTGCGAGCAGACCGAGGACCCGGCCGCCGCGCGCGCGCGCGCGGCAACAAGAGCGTGGTGCGCCCGCGGCGTGGTGCGGCTGGTGACGCCGGGCACGCTGACCGAAGACACGCTGCTGGACGCCCGCACCAACAATTACCTGCTGGCAATCGCGCGCGCCCGCGCCTCGACCGGCGGCGACCGCATCGGGCTTGCCTGGATCGATATCTCGACGTCCGAATTCATGGTCACGGAATGCGCGACCGGCGGAACTCGCGGCGACGCTGGCGCGGATCAATCCGAACGAGGTCATCGTCACCGACGCGCTCTATGGCGATGCCGACCTCGGCCCGCTGCTGCGCGAATTGCCGTCGGTGACGCCGCTGACCCGCGACGTCTTCGACGGCGCCACCGCCGAGCGGCGGCTGTGCGATTATTTCGCGGTCGCGACCATGGATGGCCTCGCCGCGATGTCGCGGCTGGAAGCGACCGCCGCGGCCGCCGCCGTCACCTATATCGACCGCACCCAGGTCGGAAAGCGCCCGCCGCTGTCGCCGCCGTCGCGCGAAGCCGCCGGCACCACGATGGCGATCGATCCCGCCACCCGCGCCAATCTCGAATTGACGCGCACGCTGGCCGGCGAGCGGCGCGGCTCGCTGCTCGATGCGATCGACTGCACGGTGACCGCCGCCGGATCGCGGCTGCTGGCGCAACGGCTCGCGGCGCCGCTCACCGACAGCGCGGCAATCGCGCGGCGGCTGGATGCGATTGCGCGCCTTCGTCGCCGACAGCGCGGCGCGCGACGATATCCGCACCACGCTGCGCGCCGCGCCCGACATGTCGCGCGCGCTGGCGCGGCTGTCGGTCGGACGCGGCGGTCCGCGCGATCTCGCAGGCCTGCGCGACGGCATCCTTGCCGCCGATCAGGCGCTGGCGCGGCTGGCGCAGCTCGAAGCGCCGCCGCCGGAAATCGCGGCGGTGATGGAGGCGCTGCGCCGTCCCTCGCGCGATCTCGCCCGCGAATTCGAGCGCGCGCTGGCCGAGCAATTGCCGCTGATCAAGCGCGACGGCGGCTTTGTCCGCGAGAGCTATGAGCCCGCGCTCGACGAGAGCCGCAATCTGCGCGACGCCTCGCGCCTCGTCGTCGCCGCGATGCAGGCGCGCTACGCCGACGACACCGGCATCAAGGGCCTCAAGATCCGCCACAACAACGTGCTCGGCTATTTCGTCGAGGTGACGGCGCAGCACGGCGACAAGCTGATGGCGCCGCCGCTTGAACGCGACCTTCATCCATCGCCAGACGCTGGCCGGGCCAGGTCCGCTTCACCACCTCCGAACTCGGCGAGATCGAGGCCAAGATCGCCAATGCCGGCGACCGCGCGCTCGGATCTGGAGCTGGAAATCTTCGAGCGGCTCTGCGCCATGGCGCTCGCCGCCAGCGACGATCTGCGCGCCGCCGCGCATGCGTTCGCGCTGCTCGATGTCGCGACCGCGCTGGCGAAGCTCGCGGTCGACGACAATTACGTGCGGCCCGAGGTCGATGGCTCGCTCGGCTTTGCCGTCGAAGGCGGCCGGCATCCCGTGGTCGAGCAGGCGCTGAAGCGCGACGGCCAGCCGTTCATCGCCAACGCCTGCGACCTCTCGCCGGGGCCGGCGCAGAAATCCGGCCAGATCTGGCTGATCACCGGCCCCAACATGGCGGGCAAATCGACCTTCCTGCGCCAGAACGCGCTGATCGCGCTGCTGGCGCAGATCGGCAGCTTACGTGCCGGCGACGCGCGCGCGGATCGGCGTCGTCGACCGGCTGTTCTCGCGCGTCGGCGCCGCCGACGATCTCGCGCGCGGCCGCTCCACCTTCATGGTCGAGATGGTCGAGACCGCGGTCGATCCTCAACCAGGCCAGCGAACGCTCGCTGGTCATCCTCGATGAGATCGGCCGCGGCACCGCGACCTTCGACGGCCTGTCGATCGCCTGGGCCGCGATCGAGCATCTGCATGAGGCCAACCGCTGCCGCGCGCTGTTCGCCACGCATTATCATGAGCTGACCGCGCTCTCGGCCAAAGCTGCCGCGGATGTTCAACGCCACCGTGCGCGTCAAGGAATGGCAGGGCGACGTCGTGTTCCTGCACGAGGTGCTGCCGGGCTCCGCCGACCGCTCCTACGGCATCCAGGTCGCGAAGCTCGCCGGCCTGCCGCCGGCCGGTGATCGCGCGCGCCAAATCGGTGCTGGCAAAACTCGAGGCGCAGGACCGCGGCCAGACCGCCGCGCGCGCTGGCCGACGATCTGCCGCTGTTCGCCGTCCCTCCCGCGCCGCCGCCGAAGCCCGCGCCGCCGAGCGAGGCCGAGCAACTGATGGAAGCCGTGAAGGCGCTGCATCCCGACGAGATGTCGCCGCGCGAGGCGCTGGAGGCGCTGTGGCGCTTTGAAGGCAAGGCATGCCAAAGTGGGTGACAGGGCGGCGAGCCGCTCTCACCCGGCGAAGGGCTGGATCAATTTCAGCGTCGCCGCGAAGCGGATGCTGCGCTTGCCTGCGAGCGCGGTCGCCTCGATCTCGGCACCCTCGGCGCTACAGCGGCCCGAGAAGCCGATGCCGACCTCATGACCGCCGAACAGCGGATGCTCGTCCTTTGCCGGGGTGTGCTCCTGGTTGACGAACTCGCCCTTCCAGCGGCCGTTCAGAGAGGTATAGGCGCCGAGATAATAGAAGAACGCGTCGCCGCCGAGGATGCGGCCGTCTTTCAGCAGCATCACGCCGGTCTTGCCCGCCGGCGATGCCGTCCAGCATCCGGATGTCGATCGAGTAGAGCCCGCTGACGATGCCGCCATCGCCGACTGGCCCCGGCGGCGGGATGTCGTCATTGCCGAGCGGCGTCATGACCGCGCGGAACACCGATCCGGCGTCTTCGATAACGGCCCCCGCGAAGTGCCAGACGTCGCCCTGCGGCTTGCCGCGTATGACTGATCGTGACTGCGTCGGCACTGACCAGGTTTCTCCGGTGCGGCGATGGGCTGTGGCGCCGGGTTCCTGAGCCTGGCGACTGATCTCGCCGTCCGACATTTTCGTAGGTGCCGAAATGGGCGAAGGCCGTATTGCCGCCGAGCATTGTTCCGGCATGGGCGTAGAGCACGCTGCGGCCGGTGCCGCCGCTGATGTCGTATTCGACCTTGTAGAACCCTCCACCGCGCGCCCCTCGGTCCGTCCCGCCGCCAGTCTAGCGGGTCTCCTCGCGGTCGGTAACCATCAAACTTGCGGCTCGGTGCGTGCGGCCTTCCTGCGCCCGAGCCACCACAGGCCCAGGTTCCATCCGATGCAGGTCGCCAGCGCGAGGCTGAGCCCGACCGCCGAGCCGAACTGCAAGGCCGCGACATGCAGCACCGCGATCGCGATGCCGAAGCCGATCAGGCCCCAGGCGCTGTTGGCGAGCACGGCGGCGGTCGGCGGGCCGCCGATGCGCGGATGCAGGATCAGCATCATGGAGGTGAACACGATCGGGAACAGCGCGATGATGCCGCTGATCTTGGGACCGACCCAGCCCGACAGCCGTGACCACCGTCGCCACCAGCGTCGCGACCAGCGAGGCGCGCAGCGGGATGTCGTACCAGCGGCGCGTGATCAGCGGCATCTTGACGTGGCGGTAGCGCGCGCAGCAGCGGCACGCAGATCGCAAACGCGATGGCGTTGACGATCAGCCCGCCGGCGAGCGACCATTGCACCGAGCGGATGATCGAGGCGAGCGCGAGCCACACCGCGACCGCCGCGCGGCAGCTGACCAGCGCGCCGTGGCGCTGCGCCAGCACGACATAGGTCAGCCCCAGAAAGATCGTCGCGGCGTTGATCGGCAGGCTCGCCAGCGCGCCCTCGGCGATGAACGCCGCATCATGGTCGAGCGCGAGGAACACGTAGGACGGCCCGGCCGAGATCGGCAGCGTCGCGATCCAGCGCGCCGATCACCGGGCCGGAGCGCTCGGTGATGATGGAGGCCGTCACCACGAACGCCGCCGTGATCGCCATGCGCAGCACGAGCGTGAGGAGGAAGGCGAGTTCGGGGGACATTTCATTCGTCGTCCCTGCGAAGGCCGGGACCCATACACCGCGACTGTCGACGTGGCGGTGACAACGGCATGTTCGCAGCGAGCTTCGCGTCACGCTCGGCATTCGTGGCTACCCTGCCTCGCAGGGCGAGCGTAACGAGGCATCACACCCGCTTCATCGACACCGCAACCTTCGGGCCGTTCCGGATGGTCTGATAGACCACGCAATAGCGCTCGGTGAGTTTCAGCAGCAGATCGAGCTTGTCCTGCGGCGCGTCGGTGCTCGACGTCGAAGCGCAGGCGGATTTCCGGCAAAGCCGACCGGGGCTTCCTTGTCGACGCCGAGCGTGCCGCGGAAATCGAGATCGCCCTCGGCGATGACGTGGCCGCTCTTGAGCGGAACGTCGACGCGCGGTCGCCACCGACTTCAGCGTCACGCCGGCGCAGGCGACCAGCGCTTCCAGCAGCATGTCGCCGGAGCACAGTTCGAGCCCGGAGCCGCCGGTGGCCGGATGCAGGCCTGCGACCGCCAGCGCGCGGCCGGTCTCGACCTTGCAGGCGATGCCTTCATTGTCGATCGAGCCCTTGGCCTTCAGCGTGATGACGCGCGGCCGAAGGATCGGACTTGTAGCGTTCCTTGATCGGGGCCTGCATGGCGCGAAGTTCGGCGGCGTCCATCTTCGTTCTCCCGGTAATTGTTCTTGCTCGCCGGATGTAGTGTGAAATCGCGCCGCTGTCACCACCACATCGCGTCGCCGGCGTTCGATCTTGGGCTCGGCATCCGGCACGTTGCGGTCGAGCGAACGGTCGAGCGCGGTCAGCACGCGCCGCTTGAAATTGTCGAACATGCGGCGAGTTGCGGTCGCGCGGCCGCGCCAGATTGATCTTGATCGCCTCGAACAGCCGGCCCGGCCGCGGCCGCATCACCAGCACGCGATCGGCCAGCACCACGGCCTCGTCGACGTCGTGCGTCACCAGGACCAGCGTCGGCCGCGTGTCGTTCCAGAGGTCGAGCAGATGGTCCTGCAGGTCGCGCCGGGTGAAGGCGTCGAGCGCGGAGAACGGCTCGTCGAGCAGCAGCACTTCCGGCTGCGGCACCAGCGCGCGCGCGATCGCCACCCGCTGCGCCTGCCCGCCGGAGAGCTCGCGCGGCCAGGCATCGGCCTTGTCGGCAAGGCCGACCCGCGCGAGCGCGCGCGCCACCTTCTCGCGCCTGACATCGGCCGGCAGATCGGACAGGCCGAAGCCGATATTGTCGGCGACGCTGAGCCAGGGCAGCAGCCGCGGCTCCTGGAAGATGATGCCGATCTTCGGCGTGCGGCGCGGTGATCGCGGTCGTCGTCGAGCGTCACCGTGCCCGTGCGTCGCGCGATCGAGGCCGGCGATGGCGCGCAGCAGCGTCGACTTGCCGCAGCCGGAGCCGCCGATGATGGCGACGATCTCGCCCGGCCTGATCTCGGCGGAAAACCGCGCCAGCGCGTGGACGCCGTTGGGATAGGTCTTGCCGACGCGTGTCGAGCGCGAGCATCAGGCGGCTCCGCGTTGGCGGCCGAACGCGATCCTGCCAGCGCAGCAGCGGCGCGGTCGCGATCTCGATCAGCCAGTCGGTGGTCTTGCCGAGGATCGGCGAAGATCACGATCGCCGCCACGATCTGCGCAGGCTTGCCGAGCTGCTGGCCGTCGATCAGGAGATAGCCGAGGCCCTCGGAGGCGCCCATGAGTTCGGCGGCGACCACGAACATCCAGCCGAGCCCAAGCCCGACGCGCAGCGCGACGACATAGGCCGGCAGCACCGCGGGCAGCAGGATGCGGCGGATCATCGCCGGGCCGCGACAGGCGGAAGATGCGGCCGACCTCGACGATCTTGCGGTCGACCGACAGGATCGCGCCCATCACGCCGAGATAGACCGGGAAGAACACGCCGACCGCGATCAGCGCGATCTTCGAGGTCTCGAAAATGCCGAGCCAGAGGATGAACAGCGGCACCCAGGCGATCGACGGGATCGCGCGCAGCGCCTGCACGGTCGGATCGAGCAGCCGCCGCGCCAAGCCCCAATAGCCGGAGATGGCGCCGAGCAGCGGTGCCGGCGACCGACGCCGAAGCCGAAGCCGGCGGCGACGCGCGACAGCGTCGCGCGCGATGTGGCGCGTGCAGCTCGCCGCTCTGCGCGAGTTCCATGATGGTCGCGAAGATCTTGGTCGGCGGCGGCACCAGGCGGCCGTTGGAATAGCCGAGCCAGACGATGATCTCCCAGCCGAGCGCGAGCGCCGACCGGCAGCAACAGCCCGAGCGCCGGCGCGCGCCAGCGCGCAGCAGGCGCGCCGCGCGCTGCGCGCTGCGCCGTGCAGCCGCGGCGGTGCATCAGCGCTCTGATGGTCAAGCGGCTAGCATGCTCTACCGACGAGTCCGCATGGTCCATAGCGCAGAGGACGCCGTGACATCGCACAGGCTGATGGTGCGACGACTGCATGGCCGTCGCCCGATGCGCGCTGTTACCCGCTCGCAGGCGTGACGGCTGATTCGCGCGCGAGGCTGCGAACGGCTCAATTCGTCGGCAGCGGCACCTGGTCGTCGATCAGGGCATCGAGCGTCGCCTTCACGTCGACCTTGGCGTCGACCACGCCGGCCTGCTGCAGCGCGAGGCCCGCGGCGAGGATCGACTCGCGCTGCGGCGCGCCGATGCGGCTGTGGGTCAGCTCGGTGCGCTCCTTGAGCTGCTTGTCGACCACCGCGTCCGGCAGCTTGGTCACGCGCGATGAAGGTCTTCTTCAGGTCGTCGTAATTGGCCGAGCGAATATTTGCGCGCCTCCTCGTAGCACCGCGAGCACGCGGCGGACGACGATCGGGATGATCCTTCAGGAACTGCTCGCGCACGTTGAGGATGCCCCAGGTGTTGGCGTCGGCCTTGCGGAAGAACAGCTTGGCGCCCTCCTCGACTTCGGCCTGCGCCATCATCGGATCGAGGCCGGCCCAGGCGTCGACGTCGCCGCGGATCAGCGCGGTCTTGCCGTCGGCATGCTGCAGCAGCACCGGCGTGATGTCCTTCTCGGTGAGGCCGGCGCCGAGCAGCGCGCGCACCAGGAAGATGTGCGGATCGGTGCCGCGCGTCACCGCGACGCGCTTGCCCTTGAGATCGGCGACCGTCGCGATCCTGGAGTCCTTGCGCGTCACCAGCGCGGTCCATTCGGGCCGCGAATAGACGTAGATCGACTTGATCGGGTTGCCGTTGATCTTGGCGACCAGCGCCGCCGAGCCCGCGGTCGAGCCGAAATCGATCGAGCCGGCGTTGAGGAATTCCAGCGCCTTGTTGGAACCGGCCGACTGCACCCAGACGATCGCTGATGCCGTCCTTGGCGAATTCCTTCTCCAGCAAGCCCTTCTGCTTGAGCACCATCGACACCGGATTGTAGGTCGCCCAGTCGATGCGAATTTCCTTGAGCGCGTCGGCGGCAAAGGCCGCGCCGGGCAGCAAGGTCGAGACCGCGATGATCGCAGCCAGCGCGCGCCGTGAAATCCTGGACATGGTCGCCCTCCCGATGCACTGAAAAACGTCATTGTTTTTCAATCAGTTAGACTTGCAAGGTCAACGAGAAAAATACCATACCGCCGAATGCGCCGCGATGAGAACAGCTTTGCCCAAAGCGGGTCGAATCCAGCATAGAGCTACTGTTGCCTCACAATCGCCCGTGACAGCGCCTGCGCGCGTCCGTTATCGGGATAGATCATGGATAGCGTCGTGACAGAGGCCCGCTCCGGAGGCGGACGACCGTTTCGATACCGCGCGGATCACCGCCGCGGTCGATGCGCTCGCCGAAAAACATGCCGGCCGCGAGGACGTGTTCCGCGCGGCGCTGGCGCAGCTGCTCAAGGCCGAGATGATCGCGGCGCGCGCCACCGCGCAGGCCGTGCTGCTGAAGGATCGCCACGGCCGGCGCTGCGCGGAGCGGCTGTGCTTCGTGCAGGACGAGATCATCCGCATCCTCTACTGCCGCCGCCACGCGGCATCTCTATCGCTCGCCGATGCCCTCCGGCGCCGAGCGCATGGCGGTGGTCGCCACCGGCGGCTACGGCCGCGGCCTGATGGCGCCGGAATCCGACATCGATCTGCTGTTCATCCTGCCCTACAAGCAGACCGCCTGGGGCGAGCAGGTCGCCGAAGCCATTCTCTATTGCCTGTGGGACATGGGACTGAAGGTCGGCCACGCCACGCGCTCGGTCGACGAATCGATCCGCCAGGCGCGCGGCGACATGACGATCCGCACCGCGATCCTCGAGACGCGGTTTCTGACCGGCGACCAGCCGCTCTATGACGAACTGGTCGCGCGCTTCGACAAGGAAGTCGTGCAGGGCACCGCGGCCGAATTCGTCACCGCAAAGCTCGCCGAGCGCGAGGAGCGCCACCGCCGCGGCGGGCAATCGCGCTATCTGGTCGAGCCCAACGTCAAGGACGGCAAGGGCGGCTTGCGCGACCTGCACACGCTGTTCTGGATCGCGAAATACGTCTACCGCGTGCGCGAGACCGACGAGCTGGCTGGAGCGCGGCGTGTTCGACGCGCAGGAATACCGCACCTTCCGCCGCTGCGCCGATTTCCTGTGGTCGGTGCGCTGCAACCTGCATTTCGTCGCCGGGCCGCGCCGAAGAGCGGCTGTCGTTCGACATGCAGCGCGAGATCGCGGTCCGGCTCGGCTACACCTCGCATCCCGGCATGCAGGACGTCGAACGCTTCATGAAGCACTACTTCCTGGTCGCCAAGGACGTCGGCGACCTCACCGCGATCCTGTGCGCCAAGCTGGAGGACGAGCAGGCCAAGCCCGCGCCGGTGCTGAGCCGCATGGTGGCGCGGCTGCGGCCGAGCGCCAAGCGGCGGCGGGTGCCCGACAGCGACGACTTCATCATCGACAACAACCGCATCAACCTCGCCGCGCCCGACGTCTTCAAGCACGACCCGGTCAATCTGATCCGGATCTTCCGGCTGGCGCAGAAGAACAACCTCGCCTTCCATCCCGACGCGATGCGCACGGTGACGCGCTCGCTGAAGCTGATCAACACGCAGCTTCGCGAAAATCCGGAAGCCAACCGGCTGTTCATGGAGATCCTGACCTCCGACAACGCCGAGATCGTGCTGCGGCGCATGAACGAGACCGGCGTGCTCGGTCACTTCATCCGCGCCTTCGGCAAGATCGTGTCGATGATGCAGTTCAACATGTACCACCATTATACGGTGGACGAGCATCTGATCCGCTGCATCGGCTACCTGCAGGAGATCGAGCGCGGCGGCAACGACGAGTTCATCGTCGCCAGCGACCTGTTCCGCAAGATCCAGCCCGAGCATCGCGCGGTGATCTACATCACCACGCTGCTGCACGACGTCGCCAAGGGCCGGCCCGAGGATCATTCGATCGCGGGCGCCAAGGTGGCGCGGCGGCTGTGCCCGCGGCTCGGCTTCAACGCCGCCGATACCGAGCTGGTGGCATGGCTGATCGAAGAGCATCTCACGATGTCGACGGTGGCGCAGTCGCGCGACCTCTCCGACCGCAAGACGATCGAGAATTTTGCCGCCGTGGTGCAGTCGGTCGAGCAGATGAAGCTGCTGACCATCCTGACCACCGCCGACATCCGCGGCGTCGGCCCCGGCGTGTGGAACGGCTGGAAGGCGCAGTTGCTGCGCACGCTGTATTACGAGACCGAGCCGGTGCTGACCGGCGGCTTCTCGGAAGTGAACCGCGCGCAGCGCATCGCGGTGGCGCAACGCGAATTCCGCGCCGCCTTCACCGAATGGCCGGAAGCCGAGCTCAACGCCTATATCGGCGCGGCATTATCCGGCCTACTGGCTCAAGGTCGACCTGCCGCGCAAGATCCGCCACGCGCGCTTCATCCGCGCCAGCGAGCAGGCCGGCCACAAGCTCGCGATCAATGTCGGCTTCGACGAGGCGCGCGCCGTCACCGAACTGACGATTCTGGCGACCGACCATCCGTGGCTGCTGTCGATCATCGCGGGCGCCTGCGCGTCCGCCGGCGCCAACATCGTCGACGCGCAGATCTACACCACCACCGACGGCCGCGCGCTCGACACCATCGCGATCTCGAGGGAATACGACCGCGACGAGGACGAGGGACGCCGCGCCACCCGGATCGGCGAGATGATCGAGCAGGTGCTGGAAGGCAAGCTGCGGCTGCCCGAAGTGGTGGCGCGCAAGCGCCGCCAGCCGCGGCAAGGTGCGCGCCTTCGTGGTCGAGCCGGAGGTCACCATCAACAACCAGTGGTCGGACCGCTACACCGTGATCGAGGTCTCCGGCCTCGACCGCCCCGGCCTGCTGTATCAGCTGACGACCGCGATCTCGAAGCTCAACCTCAACATCGCCTCCGCCCATGTCGCGACCTTCGGCGAACGCGCCCGCGACGTGTTCTACGTCACCGATCTGCTCGGCGCCCAGATCAACGCGCCGACCCGGCAGGCCGCGATCAAGAGCGCGCTGCTGCATCTGCTCGTCACCGGACAGGGCAGTGGCGCCGGCGGCGTGAGCCGCGCGGCCTAGATCGCCACGCCTTCGTGCTTGAGCAGCCAGCGCTTGCGCTCCAGCCCGCCGCCATACTTGACCAGCGATCCGCTGGCGCCGATCAGGCGGTGACAGGGCAGCGACGACGCTGATCGGGTTCGGAGCCGTTGGCGTGGCCGACGCGCGACATCGGCGCGTGGCATCGCCGAGCTTCGCCGCCAGCGCGCCGTAGCTCATGCGTGGTGCCGGCCGGAATCTTCGGCAGCGCGTTCCAGACCTTGTGCTGGAACGGCGTGCCGGCGACGCGCCATTGGATCGCGCGCGAGGCGATCGAGATCGCCTTTGAAATAACCCGCCAGCGCTGACCGCATGTCTCGCTGGCGCCCGCGCCTCCTTCAGCATCACCGCGCCATAATGCAGGCGCAGCAGCTCCTTCATGCGCGGCTCGTAATCCTCCCAGTCGAGCGCGCGCAAGCACGCCGTCGGCATCGGTGACCAGCAGCGCGGTGCCGATCGGCGTTTGCAGCCGATCGAGGTCGAACACTTGCATGGCGGGCTTCGGCGATCATGCGGACGTCTCTGGTCGCGGACTTGTCATGTCGCGAAAATACTCGACGACGTCGCGCATTCTCACGGCGCATGCTAGCGTCCACCCGAATTCCGATGCCGGCTGGGGGACCGCAACATGATCTGGATCGCCAATGCTCTGGTCGCGGTGGTCGCCGCGCTGCATGTCTATTTTCTGATCCTGGAGATGTTTCTCTGGACCAGGCCGCTGGGCCTGAAGACGTTTCGCAACTCGATCGAGAAGGCGACTGAATCGGCGGTGCTCGCCGCCAATCAGGGGCTCTATAACGGCTTCCTCGCCGCGGGCCTGGTCTGGGGCCTGTTCCACCGCAACGCCGGCCTTTGCGCTTCCAGATCAAAGGCATTCTTCCTGCTGTGCGTGATCGTCGCCGGCGTCTATGGCGCGGCGACCGTCAGCCGGCGGATCCTTCTATGTGCAGGCGGCGCCGCGCAGCGTTCGCTGATCCTGCTCTGGCTGGCGTAGAACGGATCGCCCGCCGCCCGCTCTTGCACTGCCAAAACCGTTCCGCCACACTCGCTGTCAACGATGGCGGCCGTCCTGACGGCCGGACAAGATCATCGGCCAACATACAGGAGGAAGTAGCGACATGAAGAACGGCATTTTCCGTCTGGTCGCAGGCGACGGCGGTTGCGATCGCGCTGTCGGCATCGTCGGCCTACGCGCAGAAGAAATACGACACCGGCGCGACCGACACCGAGATCAAGATCGGCCAGACCGTGCCGTTCTCGGGCGCCTATTCCGCCTATGCCAGCATCGGCAAGACGCAGGCCGCCTATATGAAGATGATCAACGAGCAGGGCGGCATCAACGGCCGCAAGCTCAATCTGATCCAGTATGACGACGCCTATTCGCCGCCGAAGACGGTCGAGCAGGTGCGCAAGCTGGTCGAAGGCGACGAGGTCCTGTTCACCTTCCAGATCATCGGCACCGCCGCCGAACGCCGCCGTGCAGAAATATCTCAACGCCAAGAAGGTGCCGCAGCTGCTCGCCTCCACCGGCGCGTCGAAGCTTCACCGATCCGCAAGAACTGCGCCGTGGACCATGGGCTACAATCCGAACTACTCAGTCGGAGGCGCGCATCTACGCGCAAGTACATTCTGAACAACCATCCGAACGCCAAGATCGGCATCCTCTACCAGAACGACGATCTCGGCCGCGACTACATCACCGGCCTGAAGGCCGGCCTCGGCGACAAGGCCGCGACGCATGATCGTCGCCGAAGCGTCCTACGAGACGTCACCGATCCGACCATCGACTCGCAGGTCGTCAAGCTGAAAGCGCGCCGGCGCCGACCTGCGTTCTACGACGCCTCGACGCCGAAATTCGGCGGCGCAGGCGATCAAGAAGGTCGCCGAGCTCGGCTGGAAGCCGGTCCACATCCTCGACATCAATGCGAGCCCGGTCTCGGCCACGCTGCAAGCCGGCCGGGCTCGACATCTCAAAGGGCATCATCTGCGACCAACTACGGCAAGGATCCGGGCGATCCGCAGTGGAAGGACGATGCCGGGCGTGAAGGCCTATTTCGCCTTCATGGACAAATACTTTCCCGAAGGCGACAAGCTCAACACCGTCAACACCTACGGCTATTCGACCGCGCGAACTGCTGGTGCATGTCCTGCGTCAATGCGGCGACGATCTGACGCGCGAGAACCTGATGCGAGCAGGCCACCAGCCTGAAGGATACGTCGACCGAGCCTGGTCGCTGCCCGGCATGCTCGACCAACACCGTCGCCGAACGACTACCGCGTCAACAAGCAGATGCAGATGATGAAGTTCAACGGCGAGCGCTGGGAACTGTTCGGCCCGATCATCGAGGATACCGGCCGGCCGGCTAGCGCTAGCTCGAGCAGCCCATCCGTCGGCGTCGACGGAAATACCGGCGGCACGCCGCCTCTTTGCCTGCGCGCGCCGCGCCTCGTTTCCGCTGACGCGATGGAATCCTAGCTAGGCTCGGCTGGAATCCGCTCACGCTTTTCGGCATGCTCGCCTTGCATTGCAACATGCCTTCCGCCACTATCGCGGCCAGCGATGGCGTCCGTCAGGCCGATACAGCCCCGGGCAAGATCATCGGCTCAATCATAACCACATGAGGAACGCAGCATAATGAGGAACGGTATTTTCCATCTGGTCACCGGCACGGCGCTTGCGGTTGCGCTGTCGGCGCCGTCGGCCTACGCGCAGAAAAATACGACACCGGCGCGACCGATACCGAGATCAAGATCGGCCAGACCAATGCCGTTCTCAGCGGCCGGCCTCCGCCTATGCCACCATCGGCAAGACCGCAGGCCGCCTATATGAAGATGATCAACGATCAGGGCGGCGTGAACGGCCGCAAGATCAACTCTGATCCAGTATGACGACGCCTACTCGCCGCCCAAGGCGGTCGAGCAGGTGCGCAAGCTGGTCGAGAGCGACGAAGTGCTGCTCACCTTCCAGCTCCTCGGCACGCGCCTCGAACGCGGCCGTGCAGAAATATCTCAATGCCAAGAAGGTGCCGCAGCTGTTCGCCGCGACCGGCGCGTCGAAGTTCACCGATCCGAAGAACTTCCCGTGGACGATGGGCTTCAACCCGAACTACTTCGTCGAGGGCGCATCTACGGCCAGTACATCCTGAAAGAACATCCGAACGCCAAGATCGGCGATCCTCTATCAGAACGACGACCTCGGCAAGGACTATCTGAACGGCATCAAGGCCGGCCTCGGCGACAAGGCGGCGAAGATGATCGTGGCGGAAGCCTCCTACGAAGTCTCCGATCCGACCATCGATTCGCAGATCCTCAAGATCAAGGACGCCGGCGCGGACCTGTTCTTCTCGGCGACGACGCCCGAAGCAGGCGGCGCAGGCGATCAAGAAGATCCACGAGCTCGGCTGGAAGCCGGTGCACATCCTCGACATCAACGCCACCTCGGTCGGCGCCGTCATGAAGCCGGCGGGGCTCGAAGCCTCCAAGGGCGTGATCAGCGTCAACTACGGCAAGGATCCGCTCGATCCGACCTGGAAGGACGATGCCGGCATGAAGAAGTATTTCGAGTTCATGGCGAAGTACTATCCCGACGGCGACAAGGACTCGAGCTTCAACTCCTATGGCTACTCGACCTCGCAGTTGATGATCCATGTGCTCGAAGCAGTGCGGCGACAATCTGACCCGCGAGAACGTCATGAAGCAGGCGACCAGCCTCGAAGAACGTTCGTGCTCGATCTCGTCGCTGCCGGGCATCGTCGACAGCACCACGCCGGACGATTATCGCGTCAACAAGCAGTTGCAGATGATGCGAGTTCAACGGCGAGCGCTGGGAACTGTTCGGCCCGATCCTCGAGGACGCAGGTCCGGCGGGCTAGTACGCGACCCATCGAAACGATCAGCGGAACGAAGCGATCGGCGGCCCCCGGGGCCGCCGATTTTTGTAGATGGGCAAAGGCGCCCATGCGACGTGCCCCCATCCTCGACGAGACGTCGATCCCGAGATGGTGGCACAGTGGACCGTGATCGTGACTGCGCTACGCGCGCACCCGATGGGCTACCTGCCCACCCTGCAGATCCGGCTACTTCGGTATCTCCCCAAACGTCTTGCCGACCGGCAGCACCGCGTGCCGGATCAGGCGGAATCCTCGACCGCGGCCTGGCGGTGTTTGACCGCTTCGCGGTAGACGGGATCGCGGATCATCTCGGCGAACGCCGCGACGCTCGGATATTCGGCGATGAAGCAGTGGTCCCAGCGCTCGTCCTGCGGGCCGATCAGCATCAGTTCGAACCGGCCCTGCCAGACGATCCGGCCGCCGAGCCGCTCGAACACCGGCCCGCTTTCGCGTCCATAGGCCGCATAGGCTTCCGCGCCGCGTCGCCTTGCGGCCGTCGGGATAGGCGGCCTCTGCGCGCAGCCGGACCAGATTGAGCATGTGGATCGGGCCCGGCCGGTCGTTGGCCCGGAATTGCGCGAAGACTTCCTTGGTCGGATCGATGTGGCCCATGCGGAACTTTCTCCTGAGAACGTTGCGCGTTTGCGCCGATATTAACACGCGCCGCCGCACCTCCTAATCCCGCGTTAACCTTTCCGTAACCGACCCTTAAACAGCGCCCGCTAGCGTGCGGCGGGACGGGTGTGAGCGGCGTTTGTCGTATGGCGTGGGGACGGAAAAAGAGCGGCGGACGCAAGGAGCCGCTATTCGGGCTTCCGGCAGCGCTCGCCGACCTGCGCCTCTCGCCGGAGGATCGCATTCCGGCCGCCGCCGACGACGACAAGCCGAAGAAATCAGTGCCCAAGCGCAAGCCTGAAGAGGACGACGACGAGCCGCCGCCGCGCGAGCGCAAGCCGCGCGCGGCCAAAGCGGCGCCAAGCGGCGCGCGAAATCGCGCGGCCGAGTTCCGCTTCGGCCGGCTGTTCTATTGGGGCGCGGTGCTCGGCCTGTGGGCGGCGATCGCCGTCGTCGGCGTCGTGGTCTGGGTCGGCGCGCATCTGCCGGCGATCCAGTCGCTGGAAATTCCAAAGCGCCCGCCGACCATCCAGATCGTCGGCATCGACGGCAGCGTGCTGGCGCACGCGCGGCGAAATGGCCGGCGCCAATGTCGCGCTGAAGGATCTGCCGCCCTATCTGCCGAAGGCGTTCATCGCCATCGAGGACCGCCGCTTCTATTCGCATTACGGCGTCGATCCCGTCGGCATCGCGCGCGCCGCGGTCGCCAACGTGCTGCATCGCGGCGTCTCGCAGGGCGGCTCGACGCTGACCCAGCAGCTCGCCAAGAACCTGTTCCTGACCCAGGAGCGCACCATCGCGCGCAAGCTGCAGGAAGTCGGAGCTGGCGCTCTGGCTGGAGCGCAAGCATTCCAAGAACGAGATTCTCGAGCTCTATCTCAACCGCGTCTATTTCGGCTCCGGCGCCTATGGCGTCGAGGCGGCGGCGCAGCGCTATTTCGGCAAGTCCGCGCAAGAACGTCACGGTCGCGGAGGCCGCGATGCTCGCCGGCCTCGTCAAGTCGCCGTCGCGGCTGGCGCCGAACCGCAATCCGGAAGGCGCCGAAGCAGCGCGCGCAGATCGTGCTCGCGGCGATGGCGGACGCCAACTTCATCACCGACGCCCAGGCGCAAGGCCTCGATCGGCCATCCCTCCTACAATGTGAAGCCGGCCGGCGCCGGCACGGTCAACTACGTCGCCGACTGGATCGGCGAGGTGCTCGACGATCTCGTCGGCCAGATCGACCAGAGCATCGTGGTCGAGACCACGATCGATCCGAAGCTGCAGAGCGTGGCGGAAGCCGCCATCATCGACGAGCTCGCGGCCAAGAGCGTGAAGTTCAACGTCACGCAGGGCGCGCTGGTGGCGATGACGCCCGACGGCGCGGTGCGCGCCATGGTCGGCGGGCGGAACTATGCCGACAGCCAGTATAACCGCGCGGTGACCGCCAAGCGCCAGCCCGGCTCGGCGTTCAAGCCGTTCGTCTATCTGACCGCGATCGAAGCGCGGCCTGACGCCGGAAACGATCCGGCAGGACGCGCCGCTCGACGCTCAAGGGCTGGAAGCCGGAGAACTACACCCATGAATATTTCGGCGCGGTGACGCTGACGCAGGCGCTGGCGATGTCGCTCAACACGGTCGCGGTGCGGCTCGGGCTCGAGGTCGGGCCGAAGAACGTGGTGCGCACCGCGCACCGGCTCGGCATTTCCTCGAAGCTCGACGCCAACGCCTCGATCGCGCTCGGCACCTCGGAAGTCTCGCGTCATCGAACTGGTCGGCGCCTATGCGCCGTTCGCCAATGGCGGGCTCGGCGTCTCGCCGCATGTCGTGACGAAGATCCGCACCGATCGAAGGCAAGGCTGCTCTACGCGCGGCAGCCGACCAGCTCGGCCAGGTGATCGAGCCGCGCCATGTCGCGATGATGAACACGCATGATGCAGGAGACGCTGCTCTCCGGCACCGCGCGCAAGGCGGAGATTCCGGGCTGGATGGCCGCCGGCAAGACCGGCACCAGCCAGGATTTCCGCGACGCCTGGTTCATCGGCTACACCGCGAACCTCGTCACCGGCGTCTGGCTCGGCAACGACGACAACTCGCCGACCAAGAAGGCGACCGGCGGCGGCCTGCCGGTGGAAGTCTGGACCCGCTTCATGCGCGCGGCGCATCAGGGCGTGCCGGTGGCAAGCCTGCCGAACTCGCAACGCGGCGGGCTTCTTGTCGAACCTGTTCCAGACGGCGTCGCAGGTCAGCGCCGCGCCGAGCGCATCAGCACGAGCCCGTCCGGCGCCGTCCCGTCAGGGCGGCGGATATCGGCCGGCACCGGCGCAGAACCTCGGCGCCGCCCCCAATCCAAATGCGCGGCCCGAGCCGGCCGCGGGACTGGATGGCTGGCTGGTGGATCGGATGTTTGGAAGGTAGGCGCAGACGCAGGCTGCGGCCAGTCCAGCCCTCGCGCTCAGGCCGTGCCGGCGATCCGTTCGCGGTCAGGCGTCAAGATCGACTTGATATCGGCAGCCGATAGCGGCTTGCTGAACAGATAGCCCTGCATTTCCGGTGCATCCGAGCGCGCGCAGCGCGTCGCAGCTGCTGCTTCGGTCTCGACGCCCTCGGCGGTCGTCGTCATGTGGCGCGCGGCGGCGATGTTCACCACCGCCTGCACGATGCATGCCGAGCCGTCCGGCTCCGGCGATGTCCTTGATGAAGCAGCGGTCGATCTTGATCTTGTCGAACGGGAAGCGCTGCAGATAGCTCAGCGAGGAATAGCCGGTGCCGAAATCGTCCAGCGCGATGCGCACGCCGAGCTGCGCGCAGCTGATGCAGCATCGGCGAGCGCCGCGTCGTCGTCGCGGATCAGCACCGCCTCGGTGATCTCCAGCTCCAGCCGGCTGCGCCGGCAAGGCCGGAGGCCGCCAGCGCGCCGACGACCTTCAGCGCCAGCGCTGGCTGCGTGAACTGAACCGGCGAGACGTTGACCGCGACCCTGACGTCGTCCGGCCAGGTCGCCGCTTCGCGCGCAGGCCGTTGCGCAGCACCCATTCGCCGAGCTGGTCGATCAGGCCGGTGTCCTCGGCGACCGGGATGAATTCGGCCGGCGAGATCATGCCGCGCGCGGGATGGCGCCAGCGCAGCAGCGCCTCGCAGCCGGTCACCCGGTTGTCGCGCGAGGTTGACCAGCGGCTGGTAGTAGAATCTCGAATCCGCCGTCGGCGATCGCCTGGCGCAGATCCAGCTCCAGCATGCGCGCAGCGCCTGCATGCGCGCATCCATGTCCGGCTCGAAGAAGCGATAGGTGCCGGCGTCCGTCGGCCTTGGCGCGCATACATCGCCAGATCCGCATTCTTGAGCAGCTGATCGAGATCGGTGCCGTCCCGCGGCGCCAGCGCGATGCCGATGCTGGCGTCCGTCGTCGAGCAGGTGACCCGACGCATTCATAGGGCTTGCCGGATCGCCTGGTAGATCCGCGTCGACCAGGTCGGTCGTCGTCGGTCGGTCGCTCGATCGCGGTCTGAATGATGCGCGAATTCGTCGCCGCCGAGCCGGGCGCACGACATCGCCGGTCGCCACGCAGGCGTCCGCAGGCGGCCGGCCACGGCTTTCAGCAGTTCATCGCCGACCAGGTGCCCGAGCGAGTCGTTGACGCGCTTGAATTCGTCGATGTCGATGTAGAGCACCGCCAGCTGCTCGCCGCGCGCGAGCGTTCTGCAGCGCGTGGTCGAGCTGTTCGCGGAACAGCACCCGGTTCGGCAGATCGGTCAGCGCGTCGTAATGCGCCATGTGCGCGATCCGCTCGTCGAACGCTTGCGCTCGGTGATGTCCTCCACGCGTGGCAACCCAGCCGCCGCCTTCGATCCCCTTGCCGACGACCTGGATCGAACGCCCATCCGACATGGTCGACTACGATCGGCGTATGGTGTCCGGCAGCGATGTTGCGCGAGGAAGGTCGTGCGCGATATTCCTCGACGCCGGTGGCCGAGCGAGCCGCGTCTGCCTGCGATGTGCGATCACCTCCGCGAAGCTTACAGCCGGGTTTGACGATCAGGGGCGACATGCCCATCATTTCCGTGAATTATGTCGGTTGCAGATCACGACGCGTTCCGAGGCGTCGTAGAGGATCAGGCCCTGCGCCATATTGTTCACGGCGACATCGAGCCGTTGCTTCTCCAGAGCCTCCAGCTCCTGCGCCCGCCGGCAGTTTTGCGTTGAGCTCCTCGATGTCGCGACGCTGGAGTTCGAGCGACGAGGCGGGTATGGTTGAGGACCGTCATCAGGCTGCCGAGTTCGCCACCGGGATAAGGCGGCGCGACACGCGCCAGTGAGATCGCCGGCGCCCAGGCGCCGTGCCATCTTCGCGATACGTCCGGATCTGCGAGCGGATGCCGAATTCGGCGAACAGGCCCACGCCGGCAAAACAGCAACGATCGACAGGATCCCGAGGCGCGCCCATGTCTTCGGCAAGACGCCGTCTGCGCGCGGCGACAGTGCTCTGATTTCGAACGGCCCAGCAGCACATGCAGTGCGACGCCCCCGACGGAGATCGTATGGGCGGTCGCCCAGATTTCGGCGTCCCCGCCATGACCAGTCAGCTCTCGGGTGGCGGCGGCGTCTTCCAGCGCAAGCCGAGAGCTTGGCAGAACCCGCGATAGAAGCGCCGGGCTGTTCGTCGGTTCCGATGCTGCGCGCGGCGACCGGACAAAGACGGTGCCCTTGTCGTCGAGCCAGCAGAAACTCGAACCCTGGCGGCAAATTCTGATCTGCTCCTTCATCAGCCTGTTGAGGTCGAGCGAGGCCAGACAGGACGAACCGCAACCGCCGCGCTTCATCGTGAGCGGGATAGGCGATCTGCAGCACCGCGGCCCCGGTGAGCCGGCCGAATACCGGCTCGATCACCGCCGTATCGAGGTACTTTCAGCGCGCTGCTGGAAGTAGCCGCGATCGCGCAAGTCGAGGACCCGCCCGGTGCTGAGCGAGTCGCAGAACAGGGGCTGCCGTCGGGCCTTGATGGTCAGGATGCCGGTAAAGTCGGGATTTTCTCGAGAACCGTCGGAGAGGAATTTCGAGCACGCAACCTTGTCGCGGCTGTCGAGGTCGCGCGCCTGGGACAGGCCGAAATGGAGCTGGGTCGTTCCTGAACCTTGGCGTCGACACTGTCGCAATACCGCGCGCCATCGTCGACAGGCGGCTGACCGCAGCCGCGATCTCCTTGTCTCGATCCTGATAATATCGCCCACCGACAAGAATGGCGGGCAATGACAAGGTTCCAAGAATCAGCAGCAGGAGCCGGACGCGGATACTCATGGCGGCACACCCGTGGTTTGGGTGACCCCGAACCCGTAGATTAGGCAAAATCGCCGCGACGCGATCGATACGTCGAGACCATCACTTGGCGGCCGTCATGCATGAACCGGCAGCCATTTCGATGAGACAAGCTACCCGTCGATTAATCTCCTGGCCCGTTAATTCACGCGGTTCCGTAAGTTTACGGGGTCGAACGCGCGGCAACGACGCCGAGTCCGTCAGCGCCGGTCCCGCAGGGCGGCGGATATCGGCCAGCCGCCGGCACAGAACGTTCGGCGCCGCCTCCCAATCCAAACGCGCGGCCCGAGCCAGCCGCCGGACTGATGGCTGGCTGGTGGACCGGCTGTTTGGAAGGCAGACGTCCAGCAGCCAGGCAGGCGGCTAGCTGGCAAAGACGACCCGCGTTTCCACCGAAACGCGCCGGTACAAATCCTCGACGTCGTCGTTCACGAGCCGGATGCATCCGGAAGCGACGAGATGGCCGATGGTCTTGGGCGAATTGGTGCCGTGAATGAGCAGCCCGGGCTTGTCCAGCAACAGCGCGCGTGCGCCCAGCGAGACTGCCGGGACGGCCGGCCGCCCCGAGCAACGCGTCAGCGTCCTTCGTGTTCGCGCCCGAAGGCCGCCAGTCAGGCCATTCAAGCTTGTTCATGACGCGAGAGAGGCTGCCTCCCTTCAGGCACTCTTGCGCAATCCCGATCCCGTAGCGGCGCGCGGAATTGTTGGCATCGATCAGATAGAGAAAGCGGTTTTCCCGATCGACCACGATCGAACCGGGAACGACGGTGGTGCGGTAAAACACCACCTGCCGCTGCAGCGCAAACGGCAGGACCTTCGCCGCGAAGAGCCGCCATCAACGCCGGGCTTCAGGTCCGCCATGACGACGTCTTCGCGCCCGCGCTGCGCTTTCGGCGATGACGCCTTCACGCTGGCTGCGACGATGCCGGGGCCTTTGGTTGCGACATAGCCGTAGACCAAGGCCGACAGGGCGATGACGGCAGCGACCGCGCCGGCGCCGATGGCGAGCGGCTTCCAGTTCCTGCCCGTCGACAACACTTCGTTGATTGCCGCCGCGGAGTTCGCCTCCTCGGCGGCGATGTCATCCTCGATCCGCCGGACGGCGTCTTCGAGCGCGGCGGCGTGAGATGAGGCGGCCTCGCGCGTGAGGTGGGACCTCGTGATCAGGCTAAAGGCGTCCTTGTAAATCTGGTCGCGCGCGACCGCGTCCTTGCCTGCAACCGCTTTCGTCAGCAGCGAATAATAATCCACGGTCATGGTCTGACCCCTGAAGAACTACCTGACGGGAGGCGCGTACTGAATTCCGCCCTGGGTCCAGAGCGCATTCAGTCCGCGCGGGATGCTGAGCCTGGACTGCGTTCCAACGTTTCTTTCATAGATCTCTCCGTAATTGCCGACCGCGCGGACGGCGCGCGCGGCCCAGTCCTTCGCAAGGCCCAGTTGCTCGCCAAATTCGCCTTCGGTGCCGACCAGGCGCCGGATATTGGGGTTGGGAGATTTCACCGCATCGTCGATCGTTGCCGACTTGACGCCCAGCTCCTCGGCATTGATCAATGAATAGAGCGTCCACTTGACCAGGTTGAACCACTGGTCGTCGCCTTGCCGCACCGCCGGCCCGAGCGGCTCCTTCGAAATGACTTCCGGCAGGATGATATGGCTGTCGGGCGCTGACAGCTTGAGACGCTCGGCGTAGAGCTGCGAAACGTCGCTCGTCAGCACGTCGCATTTGCGATCGTCATAGGCCTTCCGGCTCTCTTCCGCGGTGCCGAGCGCCAGAACCTTCAGCGCCATGTCGTTGGCGCGGAAATAGTCCGACAGATTCAGTTCGCTGGTGGTGCCGGTCTGGGTGCAAACCGTCTTGCCGCCAAGCTGCAAGGCGGTGTCGATCCCGGCATCCCGGCGCAACAGAAAGCCCTGGCCGTCGTAATAGGCGACGCCGGCGAACATCAGGCCGAGCGAACTTTCCCGCGACATCGTCCATGTCGAGTTGCGCGACAACACGTCGATCTGGTTCGACTGCAGCGCCGCGAAGCGGGCGGCCGCATCGAGCGGCATGAACGTCACCTTGGCGGGATCGCCGAAAATCGCCGCCGCCACGGCGCGGCAAATATCGACGTCGAAGCCGGTCCACACGTTCTTGTCGTCCATGCTGGAGAAGCCCAGCAACCCCTGGCTGACGCCGCAATTGAGCGTGCCGCGCTCCTTGACGGCTTTCAGGGTCTGCGCGCCGGCTGGAAGGCCCCCGCAAGAACGAAGGCCAGCAATGCGAGGATCGGGAGGATCACAGGCCGTTTCTTGAAATCAGGCATTTGGATCTCGCGATCGGTGGCGGTTACGGCGTTCTTCGGCCGAAGGGACGTCCGCAGGCTAACGCACAACTGGATAGGGGGTTCCCAATGCGTTTCCTGAGCGGGGCGGCCTGCGCCCGTCACGGCGGAAGCGACGCCGGCATTAGCCGGCGCAGGGTGTCCGCAGCTGGCGAATGACTGCGATTGGCGTGGCTCGGTCGGTGAATCGACAATGCCGCCGTACCAAAGCGATGGCTTGCAGATCTGATACCACCGGCACGCGCCGTCTTCGGAATCGGCGAGCGTCTGCGCCACATCGGGCACGGCGCTCCGCTGTCCTCGCCAGCTGGTAGAAAGAGCCGGACTGTTGTACGAGGCTTCCCGCCGTGCGACAGTCGCGACGAGCCATCTGCTGTCCGCCTGTCCAGTAGCCGGCAGAGCGGACGCTTCCGTCCGACCAGCATGACGTCCGTACGCTTCAAGTCTTCGCATCGGAGGGGGCGATCTCGCTGACGTCTATTTTCGCCAGGGTCGCAAGCGGTGGTCAGAGGGCACCTGCAGGTAGCTGGAATGAGGCCATGTCCGGAGGGATTTGCGTACAGGCGATGGCGCAGCATCGGCGCTGACGTCGATGGCGAAAAGCGCAAGATCACCGATGCGATAGGCTTCCGGACCGTTCATGCACGTCCACCCGGGCACGGCTGGGCGTCAAGTCCTCGACCCCGTAGCGATGCAGGTCGTTGCCGTAGGTGTCGAGCCAGCGCCTGGCGCGTTCGACATGGTCGCAGATGCGGCCGACGACGCGCCAGAACCGCGGCGAGTGGTTCATCTCGACGAGATGCGCGACCTCATGGGCGGCGAGATAGTCCAGCACGTAAGGGCGGCGCGAGGATCAGCCGCCAGGAGATACGACAGCGAGCCGGCCGAGGTGCACGAGCCCCAGCGGCTCGACTGGTCGCGGATCGACACCCGCCTGACCCGCACGCCGAGATCCGCGGCATAGGCCAGCGCCGCCTTGTGCAGATCCTTGCGCGCCTCGCGCTTGAGGAAGTCGTGAACGCGGCGGTCCATGTGTTCGGCGCCGCCGGCGACGCACAGAATCTTCTCGCCGCTGTCGCGGGTTTCGGTCCACACCGTGCCGCGCTCGCCGGCGCGATGCACGATCCGGTGCGGCACGCCGCGCAGCGGCACCACTGTGCCGGCGCTGAAACGGCGCGGCCTTCGGCAGACGGCCGAGACGGGCGGCGATCCAGCCGCCGTGAAGCTGCGCAAAGTCCTTGGCTTCCGCGATGCGTGCCGCGCGGCGGCATGGTCAGGATGGCTTCGCGGTCGGTCGGATGAATGCGCAACGTGTAGCGCCGCGCGCGGCGGTGCCGGCGCAGCCGGATCGCGAAGAATTGCGAGCCGTGCTTGACCAAAAGAGTCGCGGGTTCGGCGGGCCGCCGATAGAGGAGGGCGCGAGTAGCCATGTCTGGAAGTCCGGGGAGCAGGAGTTCGCCCGGATTCTGCCATATCCGCCGCCAGTCTCAGTAAATCGCTCGGCGCAAAAACAAATCATTTGCCCAATATACAGGGGCTGAGCGCCAATAGACCCCTACCGGCAGGGGCTGGAACCAAAAATTTTGGACTGAACCGGGTCGAAGACCGCCTCAAGGAGTGAGTCTGAACTCATTCCTTCAGAGTCCGCCGAATCTGAATGTCTTCAGTCGATTCAGCGGCTTATCGCGGCCGCCAGATCGATGCCGCAATCGGCGCTATTCCGCTGCACGGACCAATGCTGGCGGTATCGGCCGCTGACAGCCTTCGGATTGGCCGCCGACATCATGAAATCGGAGATGCGCGGCACGATTTCGGAGCGGAATCGCGAACCGTTGAACACGCCGTAGTGTCCGACGCCCTTTTGCACGTAATGCACGCGGCGATGATCGGGAATCGCGGGCACAGCGCGTGCGTCGCTTCGGTCTGACCGAGGCCGGAGATGTCGTCGTTCTCGCCTTCGACCGTCATCAGCGCCACGCGGCGGATCTTCGAGCGGATCGACCGGCTTGCCGCGATGGGTCATCTCGCCCTTCGGCAGCGCGTGCTTGACGAACACGACATCGACGGTCTGCAGGTAATACTCGGCGGTCAGATCCATCACCGCGAGATACTCGTCATAGAATTCGCGGTGCTTGTCGACCAGGTCGCCGTCGCCCTTCACCAGATTGCTGAACAGCGCCTTGTGCGCGTCGATGTGGCGGTCGAGATTCATGCTGATGAAGCCGATGAGCTGCAGAAAGCCCGGATAGACGTCGCGCATCACGCCCGGATGCGGGAACGGCACCTTGGTGATGACGTTGTTGCGGAACCATTCGATGCCGCGCTCGGCCGCGAGATTGTTCACCGCGGTCGGATTGCGGCGGGTATCGATCGGGCCGCCCATCAGCGTCATCGACAGCGGCACGAAGGGATCGCGCTCGGCTTCCATCACGGAAACCGCCGCCACCACCGGCACCGAAGGCTGGCACACCGCGATCACATGCATGTTGCCGCCGAGCACGTGCAGCATCTCGATGACGTAATCGACATAGTCGTCGAGATCGAAGCGGCCCTCGGTGAGCGGCACCATGCGCGCGTCGGACCAGTCGGTGATGTAGACTTCATGCGTCGGCAGGAAGGCTTCGACCGTGCCGCGCAACAGCGTCGCGTAGTGGCCGGACATCGGCGCCACGATCAGCACGCGCGGCTGCGGGCTGCGCAGCGGCCGGGTCAGCTTGCGATCGAAATGCAGCAGACGGCAGAACGGCTTTTCCCAGATCGAGCGGACTTCGACCGGCGTGCGCACGCCGTTGACCTCGGTGGTGTCGAGGCCCCATTCGGGCTTGCCGTAACGGCGGGTGGTGCGCTCGAACAATTCGCAGGCCGCGGCGATCGATTTGCCGAACTCGGTGTGCGACCACGGATTGAGCGGGTTCTGAAACAGGATCTTGGTGGCGTCGGTCACGGCGCGCGCCGGATTGAGCGACGCGTGGCCCATTTCGTACATCCAGTACATCGGCGTCGTGAGCGCCGGACTGCCTTCGGCCACCAGTGGCGGTGCGCCGCCAAACTCACCAATCGGCATTTGTTTCTGAATCCCTGTTTTGCGCCGCAGCATACTGCCGAATGCGTAATAAAGCGTCAATGCACCGATCGGTATATCTACGCGGCATAAATGCCAAAAACCCCGCAAATCCACGGGAACTAGTGACTTATTCGCCACCCCCGAGCAGAGAGCCGTGGTGCTTGGCGCTGCGCAAAAGGGCAAGGAAGATCGCAAATGAGGCAGACGAACAGCACCGCGTTGATAGCCGAGCGACCAGACCATCAGGTCGGCCCGGAAGACGTGATCGATCAGCAGCGCGCGCATGCCCTCGAACACGTAGGTCGGCGGCAGCGTCCAGGCGACGATATTGCAGCCAGCCGCGGCAGCACCGCTGACCGGATAATAGATGCAGGCGAGCGGCATCAGCGCCGAACATCAGCGTCCAGACGATGCTCTCGGCGCCGAGCCCGTTGCGCAGCACCAGGCCGGAGACGAAAATCCCGACCGACCAGCTGGTGAAGATCAGATTGCAGAAGAACGCGATCAGCGGCAGCCCGATCGCGAAGAAATTGAAATCGAAGAAGAACAGCGCCAGCAGCGTCATCGGGATCACGCCGATCGCGAGCCGGATCAGGCTCATGATCATCAGCGAGATCAGGAATTCGATCGGCTTCAGCGGGCTCATCATCAGGTTGCCGAGGTTGCGCGCCCACATCTCCTCGAGGAACGAGATCGAAAAGCCGAGCTGGCCGCGGAACAGGATGTCCCACAGGATCACGGCGCCGATCAGCGTGCCGCCGGCACGCGCGAAGAAGCTGTCGTTCTGCGAGATGTAGCTCTGCAGAAAGCCCCAGGTGATGATCTGCAGCGCCGGCCAGTAGATCAGCTCCAACAGCCGCGGCCACGACGACATCAGGAGATACCAGTAGCGCAGCACCATCGCCTGGATGCGATGCGGCGCGAAATGCCCGCGATGGACGGCGATCTCGCTCACGACGCGTCCTCTCCGCTACCCGTCCGCGCGCGACATCGAGGAACACTTCTTCCAGCGTGGTCGCGGTTGTAGCGCGCCATGATCTGGTCGGGGCTGTCGTCATCCTCGATGCGGCCGCGCTTCATGATGATGACGCGGTCGCACAGCCGCTCCACTTCCAGCATGTTGTGCGACGCCAGCAGGATGGTGGCGTCATGGGCCTTGCGGTAATCCTGCGAGATGCTGCCGCACCCAGTCGGCGGTATCGGGATCGAGCGAGGCCGTCGGCTCGTCGAGCAGCAGCAGTTCGGGCTGGTTGATCAGCGCCTTCGCCAGCGCGACGCGGGTCTTCTGCCCGGCCGAGAGCTTGCCGTTGGCGCGGTCGAGGAAATCGCTTGAGATCGAGGTCGGAGGCGAGCTGTTCGATGCGCTCGGCGCAGATTCTGCACCGCATAGAGCCGGCCGAAGATGGTGAGGTTCTGCCGCACCGTGAGCCGCATCGGCATGTCGACATAGGGGCTCTCGAAATTCATCCGCCCGAGCACCTCGGCGCTTTGCTCCGGCATCGCATGGCCGAGCACCTGGATGCGGCCCGAGGTCGGCAGCACCAGCCCCATGATCATGGCGATGGTCGTGGTCTTGCCGGCGCCATTGCCGCCGAGCAGGCCGGTGATGCTGCCGCGCGCGATCCGGAACGACGACGTCGTCCACCGCGCGGGTGGTCTTGTAGAGTTTGATCAGATGCGCGACGTCGATCGCGGCGGAGCCTGCCGGACCGGCCGCGGGCGATTGTGCTGGCGTGGCGTCGCTGTTCGACCATTTCGGGCCGTTCATTGGGCCATCGCGGCGCGCAAAGCGCAAGAGTTCTGCGCCAGGCTGTGCCCGAGCATCGCGGAGGCCACATGCGGCAGATCGCTGAACTGACGCGAATTTGTGGATCGCGCGCCCGCGCGGCTAAACTCGCGGCAATGACCGACGTCGCCGCCTCCGATTTCCGCCATCCGCACCGCTATGTCCGTCTCGGATACGATCCTGCGGCTGCGCTGGCTGGCGGCGCTCGGCCAGCTCGCCGCGATCTTCATCGTGGCGCAGGGGCTGGAATTCGACGTTCCCGTCATTGCCTGCGTCGCCATCGTCGGCCTTTCGGCGCTGCTCAATCTCGCGCTGCAGATCGCCTTCAACCCGATGCAGCGGCTGGAGCCGGTCTATGCGGCGGCGCTGCTCGCGCTCAACATCGTCGAACTGGCGGCGCTGCTGTTCTTGACCGGCGGCCTGCAGAACCCGTTTTCGTTTCTGTTCCTCGGCCCGGTCCTGATCTCGGCGACGGCGCTGCCGATCCGGCTGACGATCGCGCTCGGCCTGCTCGCGGTCGCCTGCGCCTCGGCGCTGGTGTTCTTCCATCTGCCGCTGCCGTGGGACGGCGATGACCCGCTGGTGCTGCCGCCGATCTATCTGTTCGGCGTCTGGCTCTCGATCGTGCTCGCGATCGGCGTCACCAGCCTCTATGCGTTCCAGGTCGACCGAGGAGGCGCGCAAGCTTTCCGATGCGCTGGCCGCGACCGAGCTGGTGCTGACGCGCGAGCAGCATCTGACCCAGCTCGATGGCCTTGCCGCCGCCGCCGCGCATGAACTCGGCACGCCGCTGTCGACGATCTTCCTGATTTCGCGCGAGCTGGAAAAGACCGTCGACGGCAACGGCCCATTGGCGTCCGATCTGAAAACCCTGCGCGAGCAGGCGCAGCGCTGCCGCGACATCCTGGCCAAGATCACCCAGCTTTCCTCCTCCGGCGCGCCGTTCGACCGCATGCCGCTGTCGACGCTGATCGAGGAAACGGTGGCGCCGCATCGCGATTTCGGCGTCGCGATCAAGGTGCGGCTTGCGGTCGCAGCCACGCGCGAGCCGGTCGGCGCGCGCAACCCGGCGATCCTCTATGGCGTCGGCAACATCCTGGAAAACGCCGTCGATTTCGCGCGCGACGACGGTGGAGGTGAACGCGTGGTGGAACACCGAGACGGTCGAGATCGTCATTTCCGACGACGGCCCGGGCATCGCGCCCGACATGCTGAAGCGGATCGGCGAGCCCTATTTATCGCGGCGGCGCAGCGCCGATGAGGCCCACGGCGAGCGCAGCGGCCTCGGCCTTGGCGTGTTCATCGCCCGCACGCTGCTGGAGCGCACCGGCGCCAAGGTCTCGCTTCACCAACCGGACCTTTCCCGATCACGGCGCCGTGGTGCAGATCGCCTGGCCGCGCGCGCCGCTTCGAAGCCGATGAAACGTGCTGACGAACCAGCGGCTTAGACCGTTCCCAGCGGTATTGCGACAGCGAGCCGATCGACTTTAGTGCGGCCTTGGCAGCGCCGCACTGCCACGCCATATGCTTGTAGATGCTGCATCCGCAACCCAGGAGGATACCCGAACCGTGAACGCCATCGCCGAACTGAACGACCACGCCGACCGCTCGCTCCTGATCGTCGAGGACGACAAGCCGTTTCTGGAGCGCCTGTCGCGCGCGATGGAAACCCGCGGCTTCACGGTGACGTCCTGCGACACGCGTGTCCGACGGTCTGGCGCAGATCGGCACGCGCCGCGCCGGCTTTCGCGGTGGTCGATTTGCGGCTCGGCGACGGCAACGGCCTCGACGTGGTGTCGGCGCTGAAGCGCAAGCGCCCCGACGCGCGCGCGATCGTGCTGACCGGCTACGGCAACATCGCCACCGCCGTCACCGCGGTGAAGATGGGCGCGGTGGATTATCTCTCAAAGCCCGCCGACGCCGACGACGTGGTCGCAGCCCTGCTCGCGAGCGGCACCGAGAAGTCCGAACTGCCGCACAATCCGATGTCGGCGGATCGCGTGCGCTGGGAACACATCCAGCGCATCTACGAGATGTGCAACCGCAGCGTCTCGAAACCGCCCGGCGGCTCAACATGCACCGCCGCACTCTGCAGCGCATTCTGGCCAAGCGCGCGCCGCGGTGATTCTATCTCGTCGATCGGCTGGGTGGGCGAAGCGCAGCGTGCCCACCATTCAAGATACGGTCGCGGATAGATGGTGGGCACGGCGCGAAGCGCGGCTTTGCCCACCCCTCCAGCAACGGCCGCGCCGAGACCGCCACGCCAATGCTATGCTCGACAAACAAGCCGCAGCAGCACGAAATAACGGCGGTGATTTGCGGCCAAATGATGCCGCCCAGCTCCCGCAGAACGATTTCGGCGCGATCTCCCCAGGATACCGGCAGCGGTCGCCGATGGCTTCAATCCCGTGCGTTGCTCCGCGCAGGCCATTTGAGCCAGTCGGGCCGGTAGTAGAAGATGCCTACGATCACTATCCACGCACCAATCGCAGTCACTAAGCGAAAGCTGTGAACCTTGGCGTGATGCTTCAAACTCAGAATAGTCTCTCGCCATCTTCCCATTCTAAATTCGAGAACGAGACGTCAGAACTCCCCGTGCCCTTGCGGGTCGACCAGGCGGTTGATCCGCTGCGCGGCGGCCATCGCAAAGCGCACCGTCATCGATTTGCGGGTCGCCGCCGGCAGGCGATGCTCGGGCGCCTCGCAATGCATATGCGCGCCGATAGGCGTCGGCGACGATCAGGCCGGTGTCCTGCGGGAAAGATCTCGCACGGCAGATCCTGCGTGAAGGCAAAGAACAGCCGGTCGCAATGCATCGCGGTAGTCCTGCCATTTCTGGTCGGCGCGCAAATCCTCGACCGATGACTTGATCTCGACGATCCAGATCTCGCCGCTGCTCGTTCAGCGCCACCAGATCGGCGCGCCGCCCCGAGGGCAGCGGCAGCTCGCTGATGCAGGAAAAGCCCGAGCGATCGCAGCAGCCGCGCGGTGCCGCGCGCGATCGCCAGCGCCGTCTCCGACTGGCGGCGGTCCGGCGGCGGCACGAGGCTGATCTGGCGGGCGGGCGATTCCATGCCGTCGAACCCTATCCGATTTCGAGCGACCGCCCAGCAGCGATGCCAAGTCCGGCATCCAGCCAGCCGCAAATTTGTACCGCGACCCGCCTTGTTTTCGACCTCACGCGCACCGTGAAGCCGAGGGAACCTTGGTTCCGAGGGACGAAACACTGGAGGAGATCCAACGATGCCACGCATCGCTATCGCAGCTTTTGCCTTCGCTCTCGCCGCCCTGCCGCTGTCCGCCGGCCTGTCGCCGGCCGTCGCAAAACCCGCCGTCGAAGTCGCCTTCGTGCTCGACACCACGGGCTCGATGGGCGGCCTGATCGAAGGCGCCAAGCGCAAGATCTGGTCGATCGCGACCGCGATCGTCGATTGCAATCCCGACGCCGACATCCGCATGGGCCTCGTCGCCTATCGCGACATCGGCGACGACTACGTCACCAGGAAGTTCGAACTCACCACCGACATCCAGGACCTCTACGCCAATCTGCTGGAACTGAAGGCGCGCGGCGGCGGCGACTGGCCGGAAAGCGTCAACGAGGCGCTCGACGTCGCCGTCAACAAGCTGCAATGGACGCACGGCGGCGACACCAGGCGGATCGTGTTCCTGGTCGGCGACGCGCCGCCGCACATGGATTACGCGCAGGACACCAAATATCCGGTCACGCTGTCGGTGGCGAAGCAGAAGGACATCATCGTCAACGCGGTGCTGGCCGGCGACGCGCGCGACACCGAGCGGGTGTGGCGCGACATCGCCCAGAACGGCAACGGCCGCTTCATCCCGATCCCGCAGGACGGCGGCCAGGTCGTCATCATCGAGACGCCTTACGACGAGGACATCATCATCCTGCAGCGCGAGATCAACGGCACCGTGATCCCCTACGGGCCGCGCGCCGATGCAGAAGCGCACCGAGGGCAAGACCAAGCAATTGTCGCAGGTCGCCGCCGCCGCGCCGTCGCAGGCCTCGGAGATGGCGAGCTATCTCAACAAGCGCTCCAAGGCGACGTCTGAGGCCGTGACCGGCGATGGCGATCTGGTCAGCCGACGTCACCGCCGGCCGCAGCAGCTTCTCCGCCGTCAAGGACGAAGACCTGCCGGACAATCTGCGCGCGATGAAGCCCGAGCAGCGCAGTCGACGAAGTCAACAAGCAGATGAGCCAGCGCAAGGCGCTGAACGAAAAGCTCGCGGCGCTGGTGGCCAAGCGCGACAAATACGTCGCCGACCAGCGCGACAAGGCGCCGCCGAAGGCGTCGTCGTTCGACCGCGTGGTCGAGGATACGCTGAAGGCGCAGATCAAGCGGTAGAGTCATCACACGCGCGTCATTCCGGGCGATGCGAGCATCAGACCCGGAATGACGACCCACTCAGGCGTGCCGGCCCACGGCGAGCTGGTAGATCGTCATGATCACTTCGAACAGGATCAGGAGCACGATAATCAGCTTCGAGCCGCAGCGAGCGCCGCGTGTCGATGATATCGGTCAACACCTGCGCGGTCTCGGCGATCACGGCGAGCTTGCGGTTCAGCGATTCCGCGCGCTCCTTCAAGCTCGTACTCGTCCTCCAGCCGGGCATACAGCCGCTCCAGATGCGGCTTGTCCCAGAGGACGTCGGGCTTCTCTTCCGACTTCGACCGGCCCCGACACCCGGTGCCGGACCGACAAGCGCGTTGCCGATATGTTTCAGGATCGAACGGCGGCTGCCGCGCATGCGCCCGCTCCGCGCCAGTTCGCGCGCGAACGGTTCGGTCGTATCGAAGACGGCTGGCAACCTCGCGCTCGTGCCGCGCCAGAACGACGCTCTTCGCCAGCGCCTCGCCGATCAGGATCAGCCGCTCCGGCGAGAGGCTTTGCAGGCGAGATCGGGCCGCCGGGCGGAATCTGGTCCTCCTTCTCGGGGCCAGTTCGATGATTGCGATTTCCTCGTCGCGCCGCACGAACTTCGCCTGTCATGCGGTGGTCCAGGCCGCGAAGGAACTCCTCCTCCTCCAGCGCATTCAGCCCGATCAGGACCACCACGCCATAGCGGAACAGTATCGGCGACGCCGTTTTCATTGACGCGAAAGCGCAAGCGGCGTCGTGGCAAGGACATCGCCGCGCTCGAGGCCCGACGTGTTCGAGGCGCTCGCGACAAAAAGGCGCGGGCCGTGGTGCGGGTCCCGACCGAGCGGCGATTTAGAAGCCTGGCTCATGGAAGTTCAACTGCCGAACCGCGATAAACTCGAAACCGGCCAGCGACGCCGGTATATGGCGTCACTACTCCAAACTCGTCACATGACGTCGAACCCTATCACGGAGCCGTCGTGGATCAGACGCCGGTTCCATGATGATTCTCAGCCCGTGTTGACGCACTTTCCGGGATGAATATGGTGCCATCCATGGATGACAAAACCGAGACCCAGGCCGAACCAGGCCAAGGCCGGCGCGATGATCGTGCCGGTGACGCTGTTCGAGCAGAACTGCACCATCATCTGGCACGAGGCCTACCAAGAAGGCCGTGGTGATCGACCCGGCGGGGACGTTCCCAAGATTCTGGAGGCGATCAAGCAGACCGGCGTCACGGTCGAGAAGATCTGGCTCACCCACGGCCATATCGACCATGTCGGCGGCGCCGCCGAACTGCGCGACGCGCTGCAGGTGAAGATCGAGGGCCCGCATATCGCCGACAAATACCTGCTCGACAATGTCGTCGAGCAGCGGCGAGCGCTTCGGCATGACCGGGGTGCGCAATTTCGGGCCCGACCGCTGGCTCGACGAAGGCGAGCAGGTCTCGATCGGCGATCTCACCTTCGACATCCTGCACTGCCCCGGCCATTCGCCGGGCAGCGTGGTGTTCTTCAACAAGGAATTGCGCTTCGCCCATGTCGGCGACGTCCTGTTCAACGGCTCGGTCGGGCGCACCGATCTGCCCGGCGGCAGCCACGCCACGCTGATCAATTCGATCAAGGAAAAGCTGCTGCCGCTCGGCGACGATGTCGGCTTCATCTGCGGCCACGGCGCCGGCTCCAGCATCGGCCAGGAGCGGATGACCAATCCGTTCCTCACCGGCGAGATGTAATTCAGCGTCTCAGCCGCGACTCAGTCCGGCACGCGTCTCGCCGGGCACAAGGTGACGCATACCCCAATCCTTGATTGCGGCGATGACGGGCACAAAACTCTTGCCCTTGCGGGTCAGGCGATATTCGACCTTGGGCGGCACGACGCCGAAATCCTTGCGGTCGATCAGCCCGCTCTCGGTCAGCGCCTTCAGTTCGCGGCTCAGCACGCGCGGCGCGATCTCCGGCACTGCCGATCGGCGCCGCGCAACAGGCCGGTCCTGATTTCGCCGTAGCGCAGCGGGCCATCCTTCAGGTCCCAGACGATCCGCAGCTTGTATTTGCCGCTGATCATTTTCTGAAACGCCGCGACCGGGCAACCGCAGGCCGGCGCTGACTTTCGATCTTGGCCATCGCATCCCTCCGGTGAGTCGCCTGGCCTGGTCAGGATATGAGCAGGCGGGCAAAGTCCATACTATCATTTTGTCCATACTTGCGTCTTCGCACCCTGAAGGCACCAGATTGTCCGATGCGGCGCCAGGCATACACGCGGAGCCATCAATGAAGCATTTCATGATCAAATATCAGTTCGCCAACGGCACCACGGAAGAATGGCACCGGGAAATCGCGCGATTCATTGCCGCGCTCGACAACGATCCCGAGCTGAAGGGCAGGATCATCTACCGCTGCCTGAAGAACCGCGACGATTCCAGCTATTTCCACCTCGCCTCGGCTGCCGACGATTCCGCGGTCAAGGCGCTGCAGGCGCGCGATTTCTTCAAGCACTATACCGAGAAGACCCGGCAGGTGCGCCGGCGGCGAGGTCACGGTCACGCCGATCGAACTGATCGCCGAAACTGCGCCGCGGCGGTGAACGAGCGCGGGTACGTGGCGTCTCTCTTCAGTCGTGAATGACAGCCATCACCTCGATTTCCCACGCGAGCCGAGGCGGGCGTCAGGGCGGCGACCTGTACCGAGGGTGCTTGCCGGACGCGACCGACCGAGATGTCTCTTCATGGAGCGCGGGCAATTAAGGTGGACATCTGCCCAAATCGAGAACATAGACAGCACAGTTCCGTACGACGTGGCGAAGCTCCGCTCCAGCCTCACCAAGCGCCGCTGCAATCGTGGCGATTGCGGCGATCATCTGGTTTGTAGGCATCACCCTCCGAGGTGGTGATCGCGGGCCGTCGTTCCGGCGACGAAGATCTGGTTTGCCTACGCGGACCGCGCGCGAATAGCCGTATAGTGATCCTCAGAGGATAGCCGAAGAGAAATTTGTGCTGATCAACGGCCATTTCCTCCCGCCGGGCTGCTTCAGTAGAGCACGCGCGCTGAACGGATGTCAGCCATCAGCACTGGCCAGTCTCGGCGAGGTCGCCGGCCGGGAGATCAGGCTACGCCGATCAAACTGAACGCCGAAACCGCGCCTGGACTAACGCGCTATTTCATCAGTCCCGCGGCCGTCAGGGCGCGGGTGATGACGGCGCCGACATCGATGCCGCGGCGCTGCGGTTCGCTGCGGCGCTGGCTTGGGTTGGCGAACCGGCTTGTGGGCTTCGACCAGCAGCGTGGCAGCGAGATCGGACGACTGCAGGGATACGGTCGCAGCCGACGGATTGACCGGCGCCTTGACCGCTGGCGCTTGCGGGTCTCGCTGACGCGCTCGGTGAGGCCGAAGAAATTTGCGATGTGATAGGACGACGAAATTCCCGCTTCGATCAGGAACGCGCCTTCCGCGCCATAGCGCTCGTCATTGCCGGCCAGGCCAAGCGGCGTGCCGTGGGCCATGTCGGTGATGGTGTAGGACTCGACGACGGTCTCGCCGTCGGCGTTCCACCAGACCTCGCGCGGATGGCCGTCGACATCGCCGGTCGACATCGGCGCTGGCGGCAGGCCGTGCACGTCGAGCCATTGCTTGACGATCTCGTCGGCGTTGCCGGGATTCACGGTGCGATCGGCGCTGCCGTGCCACACCGACAATTTCGGCCACGGGCCCTTGTGCTTGGAGGCGTTGCGCACCAGATCGCCCAGTTCGCTCGGCGGGACGCGACGGCGACTGCATCATGCCGCTCGAGCGCTTCGCGCACATTGCTGGCGATGCCGAACGGCAGGCCGGCGATGACGGCGCCGCCCGCGAACACTTCCGGATAGGTCGCGAGCATCACCGACGTCATCGCGCCGCCGGCGGAAAGCCCGGTGACGTAGATGCGGCGCGGATCGATGTTGTGATCGGCGACCATCCGCGCGATCATCTGCCGGATCGAAGCGGCTTCGCCGCTGTCGCGCGCGACATCTTCCGGATTGAACCAGTTGAAGCAGGTGTTGGCGTTGTTCGATGCCCTGCTGCTCGGGCATCAGCAACGCAAAGCCATAGCGCTTGGCGAGCGTCGACCAGCCGGTGCCGAAGATCGTAACCGGCCGCGGTCTGGCCGCAGCCATGCAGCACGACGACGAGCGCGCGGCGCGCGCGGCGAGGTGCTCCGGCACGAACGCGAACATCCTGAGCGCGCCGGGATTGGCGCCAAATTCGTTGATTTCGACCAGCGGACTGCTGGCTCGCCGGCGAAGCAGTTCTGGCCATATCCATTGCCAAGCCATTGAAGGCGTTCAGCTTCGGAAAATGGCGCAGGAATTCGACGTTCTTGGCGAGCGACAACGGCAGCTCCTGGAGGCGATCGTTCTGCTAACGACACTCTCAGAACAGATAGTTGCTGCAGTGCAAAATAAAAGGCCGTGCACTGTCATTCCCCAGAATTGAATTTTCGTTAGTTGACGTTAATTTGTCATCCGGCGGTCGCGCGCCGCATCCATGTCAGAAATGCGGCGCAGGCGACAATCGACAACGCAGAACAACGCGCACGCGGCAAACAGCGCCGGCCGAGCCGGCTGATTCGCTTCGATCGCGAAGTACACCGCGCCGATCGCCGCGACGCCTGCCGCATTCGCGATCTGCGCCGTCGTGCCGTACATGCCGGAGCCGCGCCAGCGCTCGCACGGCTTCACGGTCGAGAGCACCGCGCTCGACAACGGCGCCATGACGAGCCCTGGCCGTAGCCGAAGATCGTCAGCACCAGCGCCAGAACCATCGCGGACGGCGTATCGATCCATTCGATCGCCATCACCAGTGCCGCAAGGCCTGACAATCTGCACGGCGCAGCCCTCGATCAGCACCAGCGTGCCGCGATGTTTGGCGCGCACGCCACTATGACGCGAGGCGATCACGAAGGTCAGCGCCAGCGGCAGGAAGACCAGCCCGGCCTGCAGCGGCGGAATCTGCAGCGCCTTCTGCATGAACATCGTCACTGACCAGATAGAACGACAGATTGGCGAAGAAGAAAAAGAACACCGCGGCCAGCCCGCGCATGAACGCCGCATCCGACAGCAGCGCAAGATCGATCAGCGGCATGCCGCCGCGGCGGGCGACCGCGCGCTCGAGCCGCAGGAAGGCGGCGACGATGCACGCGCCGCGCGCCATCGCCAGCCAGACCCAGGGCGACCAGTGCAAATCATGGCCGAACAGCAGCGGGCCGATCAGGCACAGCAGGCCCGACAAACAGCACGATCGGCGCCGGGAATATCCAGCCGCGTGCCGGCGCCGGCGCTGGCACCGTCGGCATGATCTTCCAGGCGGCGGCGATGATGACAGCGCCGAAGGGCACGTTGACGAAGAACACCGCGCGCCAGCCGAGCCCAGCCGAGATCGAGCGTCGACCAGAATGCCGCCGAGCAGGAAGCCGGCGGCGCCGGCCAGACCCAGCACGATGCCGTAGATGCCGAAGGCGCGGGCCGCGCGAGGCATCCGCGAACAGCAGATGAATGGTGGCGAGCACCTGCGGCACCATCAGCGCCGCGGTCGCGCCCTGCGCCAGCCGCGCCACGATCAGTTCGGGGCCGGATTGCGCCAGCCCGCACCACAGCGAGGTGACGGTGAAGCCCGAGCACGCCCGCGATGAACACGTTCGCGCGTGCCGTAGATATCGCCGAGCCGGCCGCCGGTGACCACCAGCGTGGCATAGGCGATCAGATAGATCGCGATCACGGCCTCGATCTGCGCCGCGCTCGCGTGCAGTTCGGCCGCAATGGTCGGGATCGCGACGTTGACGATGAAGGCGTCGACCCCGAACATGAATTGCGCCGCGACGACGGTCGCGAGCACCCACCAGCGGCGCGAGGAATCGACGGGGTTTGAGACGATCTGATGCATGGGAACGGGCCTTGTCCGGAATCGTATGCGCACGGATGATCTCAGGCTTCGGTCATGACAGCGATTACCCCGGAGGTAAGCGATCTTTCCTACCCTGCCGACGTCGGCGGGCATAGGCGACCGCCCGCAAAAGCGAGAAATCGGTTAACCGCTTCAAACCCTTTCATGAACGCGGCTTCGCCTGGGCGCGACCAAGCAGCATCGCCGTCGCCTAAGGGACCAAAGAAACATGGAAGGTCAGCCTCGTAACCGAAGGACTCACGCGGTCGACGGCTCCAGCGATCCCGTCAGCGACGCGCGCTGCGACAGCTCGATCCAGTTGCCGTCGGGATCGCGCACCATCGAAATCCGCGCTGTGCGTGCCGAGCGTCACCGGCGCGCGCGCCTCGCGGCCGCCATGGGCCAGCACGTGCGCATGCTCGCGATCGACCTCGAACACCTGAAACGTGATGTAGCGCCAGCCCTTGCCTTCGAAGGCCGCATCGTCGGCGCGTCCGCCGCGGGCTCGACGATCAACACCGTATCGCCCGCAAGGAAGGTCATCGCGCCATCGACGCGGCGGCTTCGCCCTGCGGCAATCCCAGCGCTTCCGTATAGAAGCGGCGATGCGCCTCGACGTCGCGAACGCCGAGACGGATACCGATGCGTTCGATGCCGAACATGCCGCTTCGGCACCAGCGATACGCGATTGCCTTCCGGATCGATCATCGGCTGCGGCGCGGCGATGCCATCGCGCGCGATCAACAGTTCGCGGTAGCCGGACGGCGGGTTGTCGGGCAGCGGCTCATAGACCTGATTGATTTTCAGGATCGAGCCGCAGAGATCGTGACGATGCTGCTTGTAGCCGCGGCGGATCGGCTGGGTGTGGTCGAACGGCAGGCCTGATCTCGTTCTGCCAGAACGCGAGCGCCGCCGGCGCGTTGTTGGTCGCAAAGCCGATGTCGATGCGCGGTTTTGCCAGCTTCATGGCAGCTGACCTAAACGTCGCGCCCCGCGAGAGGCGCGGTAATTCCGGGCGACGGTATGTCAGCCCAGCTCTGCGCGACAACCATGCGCTGGCGGCGGGCTTCGAGGATTGCCTTGCCCTTGCCCCACCCCGTAGTTTGGCGGCCTGAGCAATTCAAAGAACAATAAGTCCGGAGAGAAACCCCCATGGCGCGCCTCAAATTCGGAGCCTTCCTCGCCCCGCATCATCCGATCGGCGAGCATCCGATGCTGCAATTCCGCCGCGACCTCGATTTCGTCGAGCAGATCGACGCGCTCGGCTATCGACGAATTCTGGTGCGGCGAGCACCATTCCTCGGGCTGGGAAATGATCGCCTCGCCGGAAATGTTCCTGGCCGCCGCCGGCGAGCGCACCAAGCGCATCAAGCTCGGCACCGGCGTGGTCTCGCTGCCCTATCACCATCCCTTCAACGTCGCCCAGCGCATGGTGCAGCTCGACCACATGACCGGCGGCCGCGCCATCTTCGGCTCCGGTCCCGGCGCGCTTGCTTCCGACGCGCACACGCTCGGCATCGACCCGATGACGCAGCGCGACCGCCAGGACGAGGCGATCGCGATCATCCGCCGCCTGTTCAAGGGCGAGCGCGTCACCGCCAAGAGCGACTGGTTCACCATGAACGACGCCGCGCTGCAGATTGCTGCCGCTGCAGGAAGACATGCCGTTCGTGGTGGCGTCGCAGATTTCGCCGTCGGGCATGACGCTCGCCGGCAAATACGGCATCGGCATCATCTCGCTCGGCTCGATGTCGACGCAGGGCCTGATGGCGCTGCCGACGCAATGGGGCTTTGCCGAGGACGCCGCGAAGAAGGCCGGCACCACCGTCAGCCGCTCCGACTGGCGCGTGCTGCTCTCCTGGCACATCGCCGAGACCCGCGAACAGGCGCGGCGCGAGGCCGGCGCCGGGCTGATGCGCTGGCACAATGAATATAATGTCGGCACGCTGCAGCGGCCGGGGCTGGAGCCGTTCACCTCGCCCGAGGACGCCGATCGAGAAGACCGCCGGCGGCGAGGACGCGGCCTCCACCATCGGCACGCCGGACGATCTGGTCAAAACCATCAAGAACCTGATGGAGGTCTCCGGCGGCGTCGGCACCATCATCGGCTTCGTGCACGACTGGGCCAATCCGGAAAACACCCGCCGCAGCTGGGACATGGTGGCGCGCTACGTGATCCCGGAAATCAACGGCTACGTCGCGGGCCTGCGCAAGTCGCAGAAATTCGTGATCGAGAACCGCGCGGTGTTCGAGCGCGCGGGCCAGGCCGTGATGGCCAAGATCATGGAAAACGAAAAGGCCGCCGCCGCGCTTGCCGCTCACCGGCCCCGGCCGCGTGGCGATCCCGACCATCAACGCGCCGGACCTGCAGAAGGAAGCGGCCAAGCGCAAGGCGTGACGGCGGGCGTCAAGACGAAGAGTCAATGATGCGGCGCGGATGCAATCCGCGCCGTTTTCATTTGGAGGCGCCTACTTCCCGTAATATTCCTGCACGGTTTCCCACGCCACGTTCTGCAGGAACGTCGCGGTCTGCGCGTCGATGCTGGCGAGATAGCTGTTGCCGACCGGCGAGCGCCCGGTCAGCGCCGCAAACACCACGCAGGACGCCAGATAGGTTCCGGCCAGCGATCGGATGGCGCTTGTCGATGCGCGTAGAGATTGAGCTTCGGGTTGCTTGCTGACGGCCTTGGCAAAGGCAAGGCCCGCCGGGATCACCAGCGCGTTGTTGGCATTGCCGGCGATCGTATAGGCCTCGGCCAGTTGCGCCGTCATTTCCGGCTTGTCGGCATAGGCCCAGGACATGAAGAACACCGGCTTTGCGCCCTTGGCGCGCACGATGTCGCTGTTCTTCTTCGCGTATTCGGTGAACACCGACTTCAGCGTGGGATGGATCGGGCACTGGCTGCAATCCATCATGACGGCGACGTCGAACAACTTGTCGAGCTTGTTGAAGACGACGTTGTTCTGCTCGTCGAAGGAATAGGAGCCGATGCGCCTTGGGCCGGAAATAGCTTTCGACGTCATGCCAGTCGATGCCGGAGCCGCTGATCGTGACCGATGGTGGCGCGATAGGCCTGCTTGTTGGCGGGTCGGCGGCCCGCTGCATCAGCGCAGCACGTGGCTGTGCATGCTGTTGTTGTAGTAGAAGAAGCTGTTGCCGATGAAGATTTCGGTCTTGGGAAAATCCGGCCCCAGCGTCGTGACGACAGGCTTGGTCTGCGCATTTGCCACGCCCACAGCGGCCGGGATCCCGCCCAGTGCGATGAAGGCGACCGCGAGAATATGAAACAATTTCGGCATAGCTTCCCCTGATACGCTTGATTTTGGGACACGATAGCACGCCTTCGGGCGCCATGGCGCGAATTGAACCGCCCCGGAGGTATCCCGTCACACGTGACTGCTATATGCTGCTGCGAAACAAGGCTTTATTTACGGGTCAGGCGATGGCCGCGCCGCGATATTCGGTCCGCGACAAAGCCGCCGATCCGATGGATAATATCCGCGATCCTGAGACTTAAACCGGAGCAATTGCCATGTCGATGCAGAGTGTGGCTTCTCCCGTCTATCACGCTTCACGCCGCCGAAGCGCAATTCGCTGACGCATATTCCCGGCGACGAGGGCTGGCCGCTGATCGGCAAGACGCTGGAGGTGCTCGCCGACCCCAAGGGACAGGTCGAACGGCAATGCCGCAAAATACGGGCTGGTCTATCGCAGCCATCTGTTCGGCGAGACCAGCCTCGTGCCTGCTCGGGCCCGAGGCCAACGAGCTCGTGCTGTTCGACCAGGCCAAGCAGTTCTCCTCGACGCATCGGCTGGGGACGGATTCTCGGCCTGCTGTTTCCGCGCGGGCTGATGCTGCTCGATTTCGAGGAGCATCGCCTGCACCGCCGCGCGCTGTCGGTCGCGTTCAAGTCCGGGCCGATGAAATCCTATCTCGCCGAGCTCGACACCGGCATCGCCGCGCGCGTCGCGCAGTGGAAGGCAGCAGCCGGGACCGATGCTGTTCTATCCGGCGATGAAGCAGCTCACGCTCGATCTCGCCGCGACCTCGTTTCTCGGCGCCGGCATCGGCCCCGAGGTCGACGAGATCACCCGCGCCTTCGTCGACATGGTGGCGGCCTCCGTCGCCGTGATCCGCAAGCCGCTGCCCGGCACGCAGATGGCGCGCGGCGTCAAGGGCCGCAAGCGCATCGTCGCCTATTTCTCCGAGCAGATCCCGATCCGCCGCGCCAAAGGCGGCGGCGACGATTTGTTCTCGCAACTGTGCCAGGCGACCCATGAGGACGGCGCGCTGCTGTCGACGCAGGACATCATCGACCACATGAGTTTCCTGATGATGGCGGCGCACGACACGCTGACCTCGTCGCTGACCTCGTTCGTGGGCGAACTTGCCGCCCATCCGGAGTGGCAGCAGAAGCTGCGCGACGAGGTCGACGGCGCTCGGCATCGCGGCCGACGCAGCCGACGACGTTCGACAATCTCGAAGCCATGCCGCTGTCGGAAATGGCGTTCAAGGAAGCGCTGCGGCTGAAGCCGCCGGTGCCCTCGATGCCGCGCCGCGCCGTCCGCGACTTCACGTTCAAGGGCTATGCGATCCCGGCCGGCACGCATGGTCGGCGTCAATCCGCTGTTCACCCACCACATGCCGGAGATCTGGCCCGAGCCGGAAAAGTTCGATCCGATGCGCTTCACCGACGAGGCGCAGCGCAACCGCCATCGCTTCGCCTGGGTGCCGTATCGGCGGCGGCGCGCATATGTGCCTCGGCCTGCACTTCGCCTACATGCAGGCGAAATGCTTTGCGCGGCATTTCCTGCAGAATCTCGAAGTGTCGCTGGAGCCGGGCTACAAGCCGGACTGGCAGATGTGGCCGATCCCGAAACCGCGGATGGCCTGCGGGTGGTGTTGAAGGCGATCTAGTCGAGCGCGTAGGGTGGGCAAAGCGCAGCGTGCCCACCATCTCTTCGTGATCTCGAGTGAATGGTGGGCACGCTTCGCTTTGCCCACCCTACAATCCTGTGTCGCCGCTAACTACTTCACGAGCGTCGTGAGCTGCGCGCCCTCGTCCGCCACGAACACCGCGATCAATTCGGCAGGCTCGGTCATGCTGGCATTGGCCGAGACCAGATGCACGGCGCCGGGCGGCTCGAAGAACGATTGCCCGACCCCGAAACGTCTCGACCGACCGCCCGCCAATTGCGAGCGGATTTCGCCCTTGGTGATATAGGCGGTGACCGAACCGGCATGCCGGTGCGCCGGCGTGAAACCCGCCGGGGCCATAGAACACGCGCACGATCGTCACGCGCTTGCCCGGCACGTTCGGCAAGGCGTGCGAGGTAGATCGGCTCGACGACGTCCTGTGTCGAGCCGCTCGATCGCTGTTCGCGCACAGCGGCTCGATGATCGCCGAGATCGGCGTCCATGGTCGACGGCAGCGCCTTTGCCGATCACGAAGGCGCAGGCGAGGCCGGCGATGATGGCGAGGTAGAACGGGCTGAAGTCGCTCCTGACATCGGCGATGGTCGGAATGCTGCGGACATTTGCGTCTCCCCTTGTGTCGCCCAAAAAGTTTCACTGCGTCATTGCCTGCGACAAACGCAGTTGAATCCAATATCCCCGGCCGCCGGGAACAACGCAAGCGAGCTTGTTCCATCGTGCACCTGCCCGCCGATCCGGCTGGACTGCCTCCGTTCACGGTGAAATCCCGGGATCTTCGCTCAGGCTCGGCCATATTTTGATCTGCTGATCACGTGAAGTGACAACACCGATGACGAAATTGATCGACGAGTTCAGGCACGGCTGGCAGGGAATTTCCCAGCCTTCGCTGCTTTTCAGCATCGGCTTTGCGGCCTGCTGCCTCGCTTTGTCGACAGCTGGCGCGGTGGGGCTTGGCCCAGATCCGCCCCGACGTATTCTTCACGCCCTATTTCCCGGCCGTGTTCTTTGCCACCGCCTTCGGCGGCTTCCGGATCGGGATCGCGACGGCGATCGCGGGCGGCGCGCTCGGCGTCGCCGTCAATTTCGGCGAGCGCCGTGCCGATTCTGCGCAGACTTGCGCTGCTGGTGATGTTCTGGGCGGTTTGCGGCCTCACCATCTGGGGCGTCGAGCACTACCGAACGATCGTCGCGCAGCAGCGGAAGATCTCCAAGCGCCTGATCCAGGAAGAGGAATACCGCAAGCTCGTGGTCGACGAGCTGCAGCACCGGCTGAAGAACAAGACGTCGACGATTCATGCCGTGCTGCATCAGGTGCTGCAGGACCAGCCGCAGATCTGGGGCAGCATCGATCACCGCATCCGCGCGCTGTCGGCGACCGACGATCTGATCGCGCGGGTCGACGGCAGCGGCTGCGATATCAAGGACTTGCTGCGTTCCGAACTCGGGCCTTACGGCCATGTCCGGTTCAATCTGAACGGCGACCCGCTGTTTCTTCCGGCCAAGCTGGCGGTCAGCCTGGCGCTGATCTTTCACGAACTGGCCACCAATGCCGGCAAATACGGCGCGTTTTCTTCGGCGCGCGGGCTGTTGCAGGTGTCGTGGTCGGTGTCGGACGACCGCCTCAACGTCACCTGGGACGAAACCGAAGGGCCCGCTGGTCGAAAACGTCGGGCGCAGCCGGCTTCGGCACCAAGCTGCTGCAATCGGCGCTGCGCGCCGTTCGATGGCAAGACCGAGATCAGCTTCCTGAAGACCGGCGTTCATTGCACGATGCAATGCCGGATCCCGCGAGTTGAGCGTTTGCAGTCTCTGCGTTCGACGTCGCATGGCAGCGACGCGAACCGACATTCGACACGCAAGCGCTCGCTGCCTGCGTTGACATTCTGTTAATGACGATCGAGCCGACGCCGCTCGAAATCGCCGACTTCGTACGAGCTGTCGCGGTTTTTCGCAGTTCCACTTAACCAATACTACAAGGGACTTTGCCAAGCTCCGCGGCCATGCACAGTCCCAACAAACACGACTTTCAGGCGGCCGCGACGCAGGCCGGCGATGAAAGCGCACTTGATTCCGAATTGAGCATCCTGCGGGATGTCTTCAGATTGCTTCCGGCCGGCGTGACGGTTCAGGACGAGCACGGCGAGTTCCTGCTGGTGAACGATGCCGCGGCTGCGCTGCTGCAGATGGCCGCCGCCGCGCCGTCGGCCTCGCAACTGAGCGATCGCCGCGAAACCTGCCTCGAATTGCTGCGCACCGGCCGCCCGGCCGTCGCTGGAAGAAGCCGTTAGCCGGCGGCGCGGCCAAACAGGTGTTTCTCACCTCGCACCGGCCGGTCCGGATCGCCGAGCGCAATCTGCTGCTCTCGAGCTCGGCCGACATCACCGAGCAGAAGGCGTTCGAGGATCAGCCTGTTCCGCTCCGCCTATTACGACGAGCTGACCGGCCTGCCGACGCGGCGGGTGATCGAGCATCGCGTCAACAGCCTCTTGCAGCGCGACAGCGCGCAAGGCCAGTTTCGCGCTGGCGTTTCTCGACATCGACAATTTCAAGCATATCAACGACTATTACGGCCACGCGATCGGCGACGCGCTGCTGGTGGAGATCGCCAAGCGGCTCGGGCTGGACCTGCGCGAATCCGACATCCTGTCGCGGATCAGCGGCGACGAATTCATGCTGCTGCTCAATCCGATCCAGAGCGAGGACGAGGTCGCGGAATACATCCACTTCATCGCTGCAGCGGCTGAAGGCGCCGTTCTTCATCGACCAGTCGGAGATATTCGCCTCCACCTCGATCGGCGTCAGCCTCTATCCCGAACACGGCCGCAGCTACGACGTGCTGCGCCAGAACGCCGACATCGCGATGTACCGCGTCAAGAACGGCAGCAAGGGCGCCGCGGCGTTCTTCGACGCCAGCATGGAGCGCGAGGCGCTGGCGCGGATGAAGATCGAGCAATCGCTGCGGCTCGCCATCCTGGAAAAGCGCTTCTGCTGCGCCTTCCAGGCCCAAGGTCGATATCCGGACCCAGGACGTCAAGGGCATCGAGGCGCTGGTGCGCCTGCGCGACGACGAGGGCGTGATTCAGGCCCCCGGCACCTTCATCAATCTCGCCGTCGAGCTCGGGCTGATCGACGAACTGACCCATCTGGTGCTGGCGGAGATCGTCAAGTCGATCGATCTGATCAACGAAACCTTCGGCCCCGACACCACGATCAGCATCAACGTCGCGGCCAAGCAGGCCGGCAATCCCGAATTCATGCGGCCGTTCGCGCAGGCGCTCGAGGCGACCGGCTTTCCCAAGCGCTTCATGATCGAGGTGACGGAAGACGCCTTCGTCACCAAGACGCATTTCCAGGACGAGATCCTGCCGATCTTCCGCAAGCTCGGCGTCGGCATCTCGATCGACGATTTCGGCATCGGCTATTCGTCGCTGTCGGCGCTGGCCGACATCACCGCCGACGAAATCAAGATCGACCGCTCCTTCATCACCGACATCCATAAGCGCCCGCGCAGCCAGGGCATCTTGCGGGCGATCGAATCGCTGAGCGAAGCGCTCGGCATGACCGTGATCGCCGAAGGCATCGAAACCTTCGAGGAACTGGCCTATCTGCAGGCCGCGACCAAGATCCGCTACGCGCAGGGCTATTACTTCTCCAGGCCGATTTTCCTGGAAGACCTCAAGCCGGCGATCCCGCTGCGCCAGCGAAGCGCGCGCCAGCCTCGTCGAGCCGGCCGGCACAGGAAAGCCGTCCCGCCTATTCGCGCGCCGGCGGCTATCGCCGCTGATGGGCCGCCTGCCGCCGCGGGCGGGCGCCTCGTCTCCGCCGACAGCCAGCCAAGCAGCATAATACCGCTTCCGTCGCGCGATCGACGCCGGAAGGACCCGCATTAAGCCTTGGGTAACTGGGTTTCCTAACGGCTTATGACATCTGCCCATCGTATGCATGTCCCCGGGAGTGGGAGAATGCGCGATCCTGTTTCACCACCTGAAGGGCATGAACGGCCCGAGCCGCGGCCACCGGCGGCACCTTGCCGCGACGATCCGGGGCCCGGTGCTGTGGCTGACCCTTTGCGGCGGCGTTGCTGGTTACGGCGATTTTCGCCGGCACCATCATGATGGTCGGCGAATTCCGCGAGCGCGCGCTGTCGCAACAGCGAGCGCGAACTGGAAAACACCGTCCTGCTGCTGACCCGTCACTTCGACCAGCAGTTCGAGGACTCCGACACGCATCGCCGACCGACGTGATCTCCCGGCTGCAGATTTCCGAGCATCGCTCATCGAGAAGGCATTCCGGGAACGGATGTCGCGAGCCCGGAGCGCACGAGATCCTGAGGTCCAAGGCCGGCGTCCTGTCCTATCTCGGCGACATTTCCATCTTCGATTCCAACGGCGACATGATCAACTGGTCGCGGCCGCTGCCGGCGCCGGCCCTCAACATTTCCGAGCGGGCCTACTTCAAGAACTTTCAAGTCCGATCCGCGATCGCCATCGGTTCTGACCGAGGCGGTTCGCAGCCATATCAACGGCAATCTGAACACCGTCATCGCCCATCGACTGACGCGGCGAAGACGGCGTCTTCCTCGGCGTGATGACGCGGCGCATCAACCCTGCCAATTACGAGAAATTCTTCGCTTCCGTCGCGCTCGGAACCGGCGCCGCCGATCTCGATGTTTCATGCCGACGGCACCCTGCTGGCGCGCTATCCGCACGTCGACGAGCTGATCGGACAGAATTTCGCGACGGCGCCGCTGCTGCAGCGGGTCCTGGAGCAGCGGCGGCCAGCAGACGCTGCGCGCGTGCAAAGCCCGATCGACCAGACGGACCGGCTCGGCTCCGCAGCGCCGCTCGGCCACTATCCCGGGCGTCGTGGTCGCGACCAACACGGTTATCCGCCGCGCTGGCCGACTGGCGCGCACAAACCCGGTTCCTGGTCGTCGCGCGCGACGCTGGCGGCGGCGGTGATCGCCGCTGATCCTGTTCCTGATCATCCGGCAGATCACCCGGCAGAACCGCGAAGCGCAGCAACGGCTGGAAGCGGAACGGCAGCGGCTCGACACCGCGCTGAACAACATGATCCAGGGCCTGGTGATGTTCGACGCCTCGGCGCGCCTCGTCACCTTCAACCGGCGCTACATCGAGATGTACAACCTGTCGACCGACATCGTGAAGCCGGGCTGCCATTTCCGCGACCTGATGCAGCATCGCAAGGACAGCGGATCCTTCGACGGCGACGTCGATGAGTTCTGCTCTGCCTGTCATGCGAAACATCGCGCGCGGGCGAGGTCGACTCACAGCATCATGCAGTGCGCGGACGGGCGTTCGATTCTGGCCGTCAGCAAGCCGCTGGCCGACGGCGGCTGGGTCGCCACCATGGAAGACATCACCGAGCGGCGCAGACCTCGAGCAGGAGCGCGACCGCAACTACGCCTTCCTGCGCCAGATCATCGATCACATCCCCTCGCAGATCACCGTGAAGGATGCGCATGATCGCCGCTATCTCCTGGTCAACCGCGTGGCCGAGGCCCAGTTCGGCATTTCGCGCGACGCCATCATCGGCAAGACGGCCTTCGACATATTTCCGAGAGCATGCCGCCGAGATCATCGCCGCCGATGACGACAGAACGCTGCAATCCGCCGACGGGCCTGTTCAAGGACGAGCACCTCTGGGAAAGCCAGGCGATGGGCCCGCGCTTCATCACCTCAAGGCGCATCGGAATCCGCGATGCAGGCGGGCGAGGCGCGCTACATCATCAACGTCGTCGACGACGTTACCGAGCGCCGGCTGCGCCAACGAAAAGATCGCGCACCTCGCGCATTACGACGCGCTGACCGACCTGCCGAACCGGGTGCTGTTCCGCGAGCAGATCGAGCGCGAGCTCGAGAAGGCCGCGGCGGCCAGCAATTCGCGCTGCTCTATATCGACATCGACGAATTCAAGGGCATCAACGACTCGCTCGGACACCATGTCGGCGATGAGCTGCTGAAGGCCGTGGCGGCCCGCATCAAGGATTGCCTCAAGCCGGGCGGATCTCATCGCCCGGCTCGGCGGCGACGAATTTGCGGTGATCCAGACCGCCGTCGGCGGCACGCGCCGACGTCGTGGAATTCGTGACGCGCATCCACGACGGCGATCCGGCAGCCCTATCAATGCCTCGGCCATCATCTCTCGACCGACGCCAGCATCGGCATCGCGCTGGCGCCGCAGGACGGCACCGATCTGGATCAGCTGATCAAGCACGCCGATCTCGCGATGTACGCCGCCAAGGCCGAGGGCCGCCGCACCCATCGCTTCTTCGAGCCGGCCATGGATGCCAGCGCCAAGGCGCGCGCTCACCATGGAGCAGGACCTGCGGCAGGCGCTGGCCGATGGCGGCTTCGAAATCCACTACCAGCCGCTGCTCGATCTCAGCGAGCGACGAGGTGACCGGCTGCGAGGCGCTGTTGCGCTGGCGCCATCCCGAACGCGGCATGATCTCGCCGGCGGAATTCATCCCGGTGGCGGAGGACACCGGCCTGATCAACGAACTCGGCGACTGGGTGCTGCAGAACCGCCTGCACCGAGGCGGCCGGCTGGCCGATCACGTGTCAGGCTCGCCGTCAACGTCTCTCCGGTCCAGTTGAAATGCGCCGACGCTGGCGCTGCGGATCACGGGCGCGCTCGCCGCCTCCGGCCTGCCGCCGAACCGGCTGGAGATCGAAATCACCGAGGCGGTGCTGATCCGCGACGACGAGAGCGGCGCTGGCGATCCTGCATCAGCTCCGCGCCATCGGCGTGCGCATCGCGCTCGACGATTTCGGCACCGGCTTCTCCTCGCTGAGCTATCTGAAGCGGCTTCCCGTTCGACAAGATCAAGATCGACCGCTGCTTCGTCAGCGACATCGAGGTCGACGGCTCGTCGGCGATCGTGCAGGCGGTGGTGAACATCGCCGCCGCCCGCCACATGACCACGACCGCGGAAGGCGTCGAGACCGAGCAGCAGCGCGACATGCTGCGCCAGCTCGGCTGCACCCAGATGCAGGGCTATCTGTTCAGCGCGCCGAAGCCGGCGGCCGAGGCCAGGCGATTGCTGGGCGCGCGATTGGAAGCCGCGACAGCCGTGGCCTGACGCCGCTCCAGCGCGCCGGTGTCGAGCATGGCTGATCATCGCCGAACTGCCCGCCGCCTCCAGCGCCGCGATGGCCTCCTGGGCCCAGAGGTAGGACGCGTCGAAGATTTCCGTGTGGCGATCGAAATCCGTCACGTCGACGCCGACCGGAAGCGGCGGCCGCATCACCGTGTCGAACGGCCCGACCGGCAGCGTATCGTAGCGCTGATGCGCCACGAGGCTTCGCCACAGCACGTTGACCGCGCTGGGCGCGGCGGGCAGCAGCTTCTTGCGGAACGGCGTCAGCATCGCGGCGATCAGTTCGAACCGTCCGGGCAGCGCCGCATAATCGACGTCGAACATCTCCGCCGCCGGCTCGCCGAAATGCACGACCAGATTGGGACCGCTCTTGAGCTGATGCATCGGCGCCAGCGGGACATTGTCGATGAGGCATCCATCGACCAGCATCGCGCCCTCCGGCGTGTAGAACGGCGGCAACAGTCCGGGGATCGCGCTCGATGCGCGCACCGCCTGCCAGAGCGGCCCGGTGCGGATCAGTTCGAGATTATGGGTCGAAAGATTGGTTGCGACGGCCGCGAAGGGCCGCCAGCAATCCTCGATCCGGCAGTCGGGCGCCGTATTGATCGGCAAGCGCGCGATCGAACGCCTTGTGATCCAGCAGCGCATAGCGCGGCCAGGTCGGCCGCCGGAAGCTTCGGCTCCTGACGAAGATCTCGTGCGTGCCGCGCTCGAGATGCTCGGCCTCGAGATTCTTGGCAAAGCCAGCCGCCATCGCGGAGCCGACGCTGGTGCCGACAAAGATATCGAACATCACGCCGCGCTCGCGAAACGCCTTGTAGATGCCGACATGCGCCGGTCCCAAGACTGCCGCCGCCGGCGGCGACGAATCCGATCGCGCGGCCGGACAGAAAGCGGATCAGGCTGTCGATATCGACCTGATCCTCGAGCGCGACATGGTGATGCATGAAGCAGGGCAGCCGGGCGAGCCAGGCCGCGGTGCCGCTGACCTCGCCGCTTCGGTCGGTCATGAACGCGGACGAGGCGTCGCGCCGACACGGGATGAACCTCGCAGGCAAAGGCCTCGATCTCGGTCAATGCGGCGCGCAGGCGCATCGCCGCGGCACGCGAACACGACCATGTCGGCCTGACGGATCGCCTTGCGCGCCCATGGCGATGCGTCGCGGCCGCCGAGATAAACCACCAGCGGCGCGGCGTGTTCGAGCTTGTTGAGCCATTCGGTGACTTCGGGCGCATCGAGCGCGCGCCCGGGAAACATCGCGCTGCAGGCGGGCGGCGATCGACGATCTCGGCATCGGTCGCGGCGAGCCCCTCGCGCATCCGGCGATCGAAAGCGCCCGGCAGCGGCTCGCGTCCGCCGTCGATCAGCGCCACCGTTCGCGCCTTCGGCGAAGCGCGGAACGGCGTGAGGCGCGCGGTCTCCTTGGCGAACCGCCGCGCCAGCGCCGCGAGCAGCGCCTCGACGATGGCGGGCGCGTCCTCGGCAAGCTTCTGGTAGGCGGCGCGCGTCAGCACCAGCACGCTGGTGTCGCGGATGGCGATCACATCGGCGGTGCGCGGGACATTGGCGAAGAAGCCGATTTCGCCGACCAGTTCGCCGGCGCGGAGCTCGGCGATCGGCTCGAGATCGCCGGCCTTGCGCACCGCGAGCGCGCCATGCAGCACCATGAACAGCGAGTCCGAGGGCCCGCCTTGCGCAACCAGCATTTGCCCGCGCACCAGATCCTGGCGGACCATGGCGTTGAGCGCCTTCAGCCGCTGTTCGGAACTGAGCGTCTCGAAACAGCGCGCAAGTCCTCCAGCGCGGAGCTCGCAACGCACCGAGCTCCGATCCACTCATCTGGCGGTACCAGTTGAATTCTCGGGCCCAACCTTAGCGCCGGGCCCACACCACCGCGAAGCGATAATCAAAGCCCGCAGCCGAGCGCACCGCAGCAATACGCCCGGCGTCAAACGGCCCTGACAGGATGCGCACTGCAGCATGGCTGCCGCGCCATTCTTGCACTACGCCGCCCAGCGGCCGCGATTGTTCTCGGCCAGGATGGGACGGATCAGCCGCCCGAAGCGCTCGGCCTCCTCGTCATGCAGATAGCCGGACAGGCAGAACGAATGGCAGCCGGCGTCGATGAATTGCTGCAGCGTGTCGGCGCATTGCGCGGGATTGCCGACCACGGCGATGCCGGCGCCGGGGCGGACCTTGGTGATGCCGGTCCACAGATGCGGCAGCAGCGAGATCGCCATGCTCGCGGGCGAGCTGCTGCACGCGCAGGTTCGCTTCCGATTTGTTGTAGAGCGTCTTCATCTCCTGCTTCTGCCGCTCGGTGGCGTGGCGCACCAGCTGATCGGCGGCCTCCCAGGCGTCCGCTTCGTTCTCGCGGCAGATCACCTGCAGCCGCATGCCGAAGCCGATGTCGTTTTCGCGGCCATGCGCGCGCGCCATCTGCCTGATCTCGGCGATGTTCGCAGCGATCTGTTCCGGCAGATCGCCCCAGAACAGATGCACGTCGGAATGTTTCGCCGACAATTCCCAGGCCTGGCGCGAGCCGCCGCCGAGATAGAATTTCGGAAACGGCTGCTGCAGCGGTCGCGGCCTGATATGCGCGCCGGACAGCGTGTGAAACTTGCCCTCGAAATTCACCGGGCCGCGCGTGGTCCACAGCGCCTTCAGGATCGAGACTTCCTCCTCCATCAGCGCGTAGCGCTCTTCCTTGGCGTAGCGCACGCCCTCGCCTTCGACTTCGCTCTCGTTCTGGCCGGCGATCAGATTGATGCAGATGCGCCCGCCCGACATCTGGTCGAAGGTCGAGATCATCTTGGCCAGCAGCACCGGATTGATGTAGCCGGGCCGCGCCGCAATCAGCGGCTTGATGTTCGACGAGCGCGCCGCCATGAACGCGCCCGGTGATCCACGCCTCCCAGCACACCGAGCCGACCGGGATCAGCAGATATTCGAAGCCGGCCGCTTCCGCCGCCTGCACCACGCGGTCGCACAGTTCGGGCGAGCCCGGAATCTGCGCCTCCATCAGGCCATAGGCCGTGGTGTCGCCATGCGTGGGCAGATACCAGCCGAATTCGAGCGGACGCATGCGAACGCTTCTCCCTGTCGGACGCTATTGCCGCGATCGTGTTGGCACGGCAGTTTAGCGCGCTGCGCTGGCCGCGGCAATCGGGTTCCAGAGCTGCAGGCCGATCTGGTTATCGCGCGGCGGCTTTTTCGATTTCAATCGCGCCCGGCACGATAGAGAATGCAGCCATGTCACCGGTCTCGCTGCTCCTCAATATTCTCTGGATCGTCCTCGGCGGCGCATGGATGGCGTTCGGCTGGCTGGTCGCCGCCGTCATCATGGCGATCACGATCATCGGCATTCCCTGGGCGCGGGCCGCGTTCAACATCGCGGCCTACACCTTGTTTCCGTTCGGCTTCAGGGCCGTGTCGCGCGACGCCTACACCGGGCAGGAGGATATCGGCACCGGCCCGCTCGGCGTGATCGGCAACATCATCTGGCTGGTGCTGGCGGGATGGTGGCTGGCGCTCGGCGCATCGTCGTCACGGCGGTCGTGCTGGCCGTGACCATCATCGGCATTCCCTTTGCCTGGGCGCATCTCAAGCTTGCCGGCATCGCGCTGTGGCCGATCGGCAAGATCATCGTTCCCGCAACGTGAGGTTCGTTGGCACTCCGCGCGATCAGGCCTTGACTACCCGAGGCCTGCGCGGTTTCCGCCGGCTTCAGCCGCTCGAACTCGTCGTCGCTGATCTCGGTTTGGGCCGACCAGCACGCTGCAGCGCAGCCGCTTGACCAGATAGCTGCCGATCGAGCCGAACCACCGCGCCAGCGTCCCCTGCGGGCGGTGGCCGACGACGACGAGATGCGCGCCGATTTCTTCGGCGACTTCGGCAATTTTCTGCCCGGCATCCCCGACCTCCAGCCGCGCGGTCGGCGAAAAGCCCAGCGCCTTCAGCCGCTCGCGTGCCTTCGTTCAGGATGGCCTTGTAGTCCTCGGTTTGCAGCTCGATCGGGATCGTGAGCCCGGCCTCCGGCGTCATGATCGAGGAAACCTCGACGACCGCCAGCAAAAAGACCTCGGCACGGCACGAGTTGTGCGAGCTTTGCGCCCTCCCGCAACGCGCGCCGCCCCTCGATCGACCCGTCATAGGCGAGAAGAACCTTCTTATACATCGGACGTCCCCATCGATGGCGAGAAGATCAACGTCATCAAGACTAGCACCAATTGGCCGGAACGGATCAGATTTTTGTGGGGGAACGCGGTCCGCCTAGCCACCTTCGTCTCCCCGCCCTGGAAGGGAGCAATACGTAACTGAACGAAGTACAAT